>Ga0299912_10000006_pt1 | contig 411618 bp, 518 predicted proteins | sample RVTome_2_FD_207667 | JGI IMG/M metagenome (GOLD analysis project Ga0299912, IMG submission 207667) | Soil microbial communities from uranium-contaminated site in the Upper Colorado River Basin, Wyoming, United States - RVT95D214 (version 2) ... | reverse complement strand
TTCAAGCCGAGTCTGTTAAAGAGAAGGTACGTCAAACAACTTTAGATAGGTATGGCGTCCCTTACGCTATTCAAGCCGAGTCTGTTAAAGAGAAGGTACGTCAAACAACTTTAGATAGGTATGGCGTCCCTTACGCTATTCAAGCCGAGTCTGTTAAAGAGAAGGTACGTCAAACAACTTTAGATAGGTATGGCGTCCCTTACGCTATTCAAGCCGAGTCTGTTAAAGAGAAGGTACGTCAAACGAATACAGCTAATTATGGCGTTCCCTATCCGATGATGAATCGGGAGTATGCTTTTGCTCATCTTCAAAAGATGTCCCGTCCTGGCCCTAATCTGTTTGAACACCGTTTTGCCAGTCTCAACCCAGAGCTTCTTTATGTGGGTAATGGGGTTTACTGGCGTTGGCTTCCGAAAGTAAGACACCACAAAAATCCTGACTTCATTTTACCTGGACCAGATAAGGATCACCCTAAGAGAGAAGTTGGTAAAGTAGTTGAGGTATTCGGTGATTTTTGGCATTCTCGTATGTTTACCGGCAAGGTCCCTTTTGAGCACGAGCAGGAGCTGATAGAAGCCTACCGTGACATTGGCTTAGACTGCCTTATCATTTGGGAGGGTGAAGTTAAGAAAGATCCACAAGCGGTTCGAGCGCGGGTGTTAGCTTTTCTAAAGTAGCTTTTGTGCGCTTCCTTTAGTAAGGAGCCTCTAAGCTATGCCCCCTAAGAACAAAGATGAACCGGCGGATGTATTAATTGATCCGGATAAGACTCACATAAAGATCCGTCTAGGCATTATCATATCCATATTGAGTGCGGTCATTACCGGTACTGTTGGGGTTGTCACTTTCTACTTAAATACTGCGAGTAAGGCTGATCTTACGAAGCTAACCGATCTTGTGCGTCAACAGGCCCTTGAAATTACCACACTCAAGTCCAATACGGATGACATCAAGGAAATGCGAGTTCGTGTTGAGTTTCTCACCGAGCAGCTACTTATTGAAGCACGGGGTAGCAGTGCTGCTAGGCAACGTGTAGAGAAGGCATATAGTCAGGTGAACAGCACGGATAAGAGATTCGATGAGGGGAAGAAAGAGGTTGTTTCTTTAGCTGAGGTCATGACTAAACTAGGACCTACGCCTCTCCCTGCGAAAGAAATGGTAGCCGAAAGTAAACCAAAGAAACCTAGTAAAAACCCTAAGGCACCGTTTATAATTCATGCAGTAGAAGCTCAACCGGAAACTATAAAAAACGTTGCCCCTCTTCCCCTAAAAGTAATAGCTCCCTCTGATAGAGCTGCCGTGATACCCCCCAAGGATACTGAAAAGCGCTAAATCTTATTTAAAAAAGCGGTGTATAACCCCTCCATGGAAAACTCTCAAAATCCCCAAACCCCTCAATCTCCTAAAAACCTAACCGTAGCTGATCCTGTTCCAATGGAAGTGTTGGGGCAGTTCAGCAAGCTTGATGAAGCTCGTTTTAATCTTGGCGGACGTCTCTTACTCATTGAGCAAGACCGCGTGCGTATACTTGCGGCGGCGCATAGAATTGACGAGCAAAAGCAGCGTTTGTTTGAGCAGATCCTTATGGAACGAGGATTGCCTATAACAACTCAAGTGGAGATTGATTCTAAGACTGGTATTTTGACTCTTTTGGGGATGCCCGAGGGAGAGGCACCAGCTATACCTCCGCCTCCCGTCCCTGTTAAGGAGCCGGAAAACCCCCCAAGTGAATAAAGTTTTGTGCCTCGGCTCTTAGTAGAGCTATGGCCTATTCAACTGATCGTGATCGTAATTGGACTGAATTAGAGTACACGAAAACCCCGTGGCCTCTACCACCTCTAAATTTGTTTTTGACCGGTTGGTTTCGGCCAGGTGTTTTTGATCTTGTTTGGGACAATCCAGCGATTTTAGCTCTTAATAGTCGCTATCAGCTTCTGGGGGTCAATATCTATCGATCGTTTGACTCAGAATTTGGGCCATTTAATCGAATCACGGAATTACCTATTTGTTCTACTTTTTGGCGGGATCAAACTGATAACGAACTGATCATTGAAGAAGATGTTTCTAACCAGTTTATTCTGCGGGGGGAATGCTCTGGATCAGGGGCCAGCGCTCCTCGTTGGGTTTTCAAGACACTACACAGCCCCATTGTTCAAGAGGGTTCCCAGGCGGTTGTAGCGAGCTTCCCGGACGATGTTTGGGTTAAGATTGATGGCGTTCCGGTGAAGCCTTTGAGGGTAGATGGTTTCTCAGGTGAAGTTGAAATAAACCCATTTCTTTACGCAAATGTTGCAACTCAGAAGTTAGATCCCTCATTGGTTCCTGGCCCTAACAGCAAGGTAACTTGTACTTATCGGAGGAATCGAACGCTGTTAAAAACTGATCTAGGGCAGCGGATTTTTTATCGAATTACAACGGTGGCAGTGCCGCTCAACTGTGATCTTAGTCAGGTCCGGTGTGAGAACTTTGTTGAGACTCCGTTAGAACACGCAACGGCTACCAGTTCAATGGAGATTGAAAAGCTTGATTACATGTGGCGGGAAGCTACTCGTAGGAATCGCTGGATTTTGGAGCAAGGCGGGGAACGGGTAAGACTTTTTATTCGCAAGATGGTTGGCGTCCCTTGTCCTTGTATTCAAGATGAGTATCATTTGCAACCATTGAACGATTGTTCAATATGTTATGGAAGTGGAATTGTTGGAGGTTATGAGGGTCCTTACTCTGGTATAATTGCTCCTGATGATGCCGAACGTCGTATAGCTCAGAAAGACGTTGGGCGAACGGTAGAACACACTTATGAAGTGTGGACCGGGCCTACTCCTCTCCTATCTCAGAGGGACTTCTTGGTAAAGGTCAATGGGGAACGTTACTCTATCGGGCCGGTTAGATTTCCTAGCAACCGGGGTATGGTTCTCCAGCAGCATTTTAATATAGGGAGTATAGACGAAAAGGATATTCGGTATTCTGTGCCTATGGGCAATCCTGCTAGATACACGGCTATCGAGTTTATTCCCTCTGGACCTGAGCAAGAAGCTTCAGATCAAGTGACGGATAAACCTAACATTCCAGAAGAGCGGCAGTTGAAAGGCCGCACACTTGCGTGGGAAAATTCGGAGTGGTAATTTTATGATCGTGATTAGTCGTGAAAAAGTGGCCGCCCTTTACATGGGTTTGAAGATAGAAGAGCAAGACGGACGGGTTGTAGTTTCTGGTCCTTATCCCGTTATTAAGGATCATATCCCTAAACTAAAAAGCATGAAGTTTAGGTATGATGGTACAACGAAGGCATGGTGGCATCCATCTTCTTCTAAAGTAACCGAAAAGAGCGTTTCGGAAAAGTTGTTTGGATCAGAGCAAGAGCAATCCTCTAAAGTTGAAATACTTGCACAAGAAAGGGAGCAAGTTGAAAAGTTACTGCTTGATTTTCGTGATAAGAAACTTGATACATTTAGTGTCAGGCTACAGTCGGATGGAGTTTTGATTTCTGGTCAAACTTATCCCGTGCGTGATTTTTTTGGAGATGCTGGGGCCGAATGGAAAGCCGGTGTCAAAGGGTATTTCATTGCATTTGAGAATAAATCTTTGGCAAAGGTCAAAAAGTTAGTATCCAAGTTGGAAGAGGTAGAGGAAGAATACCAGAAGCATAAGAAAGAAATTACAAAGTTCATTCAAGACTTAGATACTCCTGGGGCTAGTTTGACTGTAAACAATAAGCATTTGTTTATCAAGTTTGATATTCCCGTGAAGTTTCGCCTAGACTCCATCTTTGATTTTGTTCGCAGAGAAGATGGGGTTGTTTTTTCCGTTCCAATAGAGAAGGTAAGTAAGAAGTCTTTGGAAAGGTTTAGGGATGTTTTGGCGGAAGCACGTCAAGAAGTTTTGCATAAGGAAGAAGAAGTTGTTCGTAAAAAGGTAGAAGATACTCGATTAGGTATAAAGGAGTTCCATCGTATTAGCCGACCGTATAAAGTGGGGGAGGTTTTTGAGCTACGACGTGATGGAACGGCTTGGACTGTGGTTGAAGTTCAGAAGTCCGTTTGGATGGATTCCGAGGATGCTATGTCCTTTGGTATCATGGACATGGATCGAAGCGGTTATGTCTATTATGCCGCAGCGCGTCCTGCTACTGATGAGGAAATGGAGAAAGCTGGTATTCTAGCGGTTCGTAGAGAACGTCTCACTGCACAAGAGATTGATAAAGCTCGTAGAAAATTGATGGATTTGATAAAACAGAAAGGAGATCGTCCCTCAGGGGAACATCATCTTCCAAAGCCTTTCTATACATACAATATGCGCTTAGCTATCACTGGAGGTGGAGAGTGGTTTGTACAAGACGGAAATTCTGTTTGGTATGTACAAAATAACGGTAGTGATGGGGATGATTGGTCCCATAATAATGTTCATACTTGGGGGGCTGGCGCTATTGGATGGAAAACTTCTGTTACGCCTGAAATGGAGCCTTTAATATCCTTGCTTACTGAAAAAGGAAGTGATCGTTCTTAAATGGCCGCCCCTTTCATAGCTTCCCGTGTTTATCTCAAACCTTTGCTCCCGGAGGATTTTAAAGGGGACCCTAAGACTATTTTAAAGAAGGTTAAGACAGATCTTCTTAGACGGGTTAAAGCAAAACTTACGCAAACCACTTTTTCAAGACGAGCAAAAGTGGCTTTGTCTAAATCTCTCAAAATTGAAGTAAAGCCTTCAAGCTTGCGGGTTACAACTAATCATCCGGCATTTGTTCCGTTAGTTTTAGGTCAACGCAAAGGCCAGATGAAGTGGCTTAGAAAAGCCCGTAGACCTATTCCTATTATTACGGAAGAGGGTAAACTTATTTTTCGTAATGCTACGGCTAGATCTATGAAGAACGGTCATTGGATTCATCCGGGACGCTCTCCATCAGATTTTTTAGATGTGGCTAAAGAAGCATCTAGAACTTTTCTTAAAAAGAAGTTTGCAAAAGAGTTGATAAAGCAAGTTCGTGTTCGGAAATGACCTGGTTTTGTAGAATTTTTAGAAAATTTATGTCTAAACCTAGAACAGCAGGTGATATACGAGTTATAGGATTAGTTGCTGGCACTCACGTGCTCGAGGACATTGGTATGGATGTTCCACATGGAGTAACAGTGATAATACCTGGGGATAAAGCTGTTCGATCTAAAGATTTGTGGCGAGCTTTGTCCCAAAGATGTATTTTTCAGCTCCCTTCGGCCTCTCCCTCTCAATATCCTGTGAGTTACAATAGAGGAAACTTAGAACCTAATAATTCCAATCTTTCCGCCCGAGTCAAGGATTTGGAAGCCGAGAACAAAATATTACGCGAATCTTTACAACAAACTTCACAATTATATGAGGAGAAGCTAAACCTTATTTTGCTTGCGGTGCAGAAAAATGGGAGAGGATTTGAAGGACAAAAATCGCCTGTCATGCTTGCTGGCGGAGAGGTAGATGGAACGGCCCCTCTATTTATTCCATCTGAAATTCATCCAAAAGACGTAGATGTTAGAATTGATGTTCAAGGGGAAGCTTCTCAGTCAAATGTGTCCGATACTGCTGATCGTTTACGAAAACTCAGAAGTGGCGGGAGATAAAGTTTTCATACCTTTTGCATAAGAAAGGAGATTTTTTGTTATGCATCCACGTCAAGCTAGTTTAGCAATTAATGCGTCTGAGATTGCTGCCCGAGTTGTCGCCAAGAGCGTTCAAGGGGCTGCTGGTCAAACGTTTATCTGGAAATATACCGATCCAGAGGGCAATATTTTCTATCTTAATGAGAGGAAGATGACCATCAAGTCCCCAACAACAGGGAAATCTTTCGCCGCCAAACCTGTAAAGTTCACCTTATCACAGGTTGGGAAAGAGATGAAAGAGGACGCAAAAGGGGAAGCTGCTTCAAAGACAGCGTCAGACGTTTGGAAGACAGCGTAAGGCTTACTGCAATCCCAAATTTAGAGGGATTTTCATTTAGGAAGGGGATCCCTCTTGTTCGAGGAGATCTATGGTCAATGGAACTTATCCGGGTACCTTCGGATATGGTGTAAGTAAGTTAAATAAAAAAGATGGAGATGAAAAATGGAGATGAAATACCGTTCCGGGTGTGGGTTAGATTGTGGGACCATGAATTTGGTTTCTGCGCGTCAAACGAGTGACGGCAAGAATGTTGAAATCAAGCATGTGCGTAATGCTTTTCTTGATCTAGACCTTGAAGTTAAAAAGGCACTTAGACTCTCCAAAGTAGATTATGTTGAAAAGGATGGCAATCTAATTATTTTAGGGGATGCCGCTCTAGCCATGGCGAATCTTTTTAAGAGAGAAGTTCGCCGTCCTTTGAGTCGTGGTGTGATTTCATCGGGAGAGCTAGAGGCACAACAAATTGTTAGCCTCTTGATCCATCATATTCTCGGGGATCCTGTCAATGCAAAGGAGCATTGCTTTTTTTCAGTCCCAGCTTCTCCTGTAGATGATGAAGCGCAAGATGTTGTTTATCATGCAGGGATATTTCAAAAGATCCTTACGGAACTTGGCTACACTCCACATCCAATGAACGAGTCAATGGCGATAATCTACTCGCAATGCGCTGTGGAGAATTTTTCTGGCTTAGCTATAAGCTATGGCTCGGGCATGGTTAATGTGGCTCTGGCTTATCAAACGGTTAAGGGTATGGACTTTTCGGTTGCTAGAGCAGGAGATTGGATTGATGCACATGCTGCTAAAGCGGTGGGGGCTACGGCTGCTCGTATGTGCGCCACTAAAGAAAAAGGGGTGAACTTAGTTGAACCTAAGAACAGGGATGAGGAAGCTATTGTTCTGTATATTCGATCTTTAATAAAGTACGTCTTAGAACATATCTCTGTCCAATTCAAGAAAGTCCAAGCAACGTTAGATCTTCCTAACCCCATACCTCTTGTACTTTCTGGAGGAACGAGTTTAGCGGGCGGCTTTATGCAAGTTTTTGAGGAAGAGTTTAACGCTATCAAGAAAAAAGGTTTTCCGATTCAGATCAGTGAGATTCGCGCTGCCAAAGATCCAATGACGGCTGTTGCTGAAGGTCTTTTAGTTCTTGCAGTTGAAGAACATACGGAGTGAGCCATCTATTACTATCTGATACAATCTCTGAAACGAAGGCTCATTTTAGAGTTGAAGGATAGTTTCTCAAGACATCCAATCTATGAGAAGGTAGTGCCTTTCATACAAAATCGCTTTGCCTTCACCGAACGTCCTCAGTACGGAATTGTTGTCAAAGGCTCAAGTGCCAACAAAGTAGTTCTTTCTGCTGACAACTTTATGGGTTCGATAATGAGCCACGTGATGTTAGCTTACGTGGCTGCTCCGGTATATCCGTTAGAATGGGTCAAGGAAGACTTGGCTTGTTTGCAAGCTAACAATGAGGTGATGCCTACACCACCGGGAATCTACTATCTTGAAATTTTAAGTGTCCCTGATACGGCTCAAGCCGAAGGCACTTTCATTATTGACCCTTTGATAACTGTTAATGATGAGCCTGTTCTTAGATTTGTAAGTGGGATTGAGAATGAGGCTCAATTACAACAACTCCCAATTCAAGGCACTTTACGTTTATGGGAGAATCGAAAATTCTTGTTGGTTGAGGGGGAGCATTATCAAGTAGATTATACTACAGGGGCAATTCATCTTTTATCCCCTTCGACAGCGGGTTCAATATTGACTGCGGATTATCGGTATGCTGTGCCTTCCGTAGGTCCAATCACATTTCAGTGGAATAAATCAGATTTTACCACTTTACCCGGAGTAGTACTTGCCTTTGGAAAACGGGCTAAAGTAGCGGACAAAGTAGCTGTAGTGGTTTATGAAGATCGGGTAGAAGCGGCTAAAGCGTACGGGGGTAAGTTTGAAGCTTCGTTTGATTTAGATGTTATTGCGCGTGATGAAACTCAAATGGAAGAAATGGCGGATCTTACCCTTATGTATCTTTGGGGAGAAAAGCGTGATCCTCTGTCTTCTGAGGGTATAGAGATTACAGATGTTTCTATGGGTGGGGAGTCCGAAGAAGTTTATGATGAAACGGGGGACGATTATTTTTACAATGCGTCTCTTACGATTCAGGTACAAGCGGATTGGGAAATTCATATTCCATTACCTTTGACCATCAGTAGAGTGACCGCAACAACGGCGGAGATGGATAAGGCGGCGGTTCCTCTTGATCCAACTCAGGGTACTACGATCGTTGGGGACGTGAGAAATCAGTTATTTTTCGCTACAATTCCTGTAATTGCCGGGCGAAATAATAACTTTGAACGAATAATTTAATGGGGTCCAGGGGAAAAATTATCAAATGGAGATCAAAACAGAATGCCCAAATATTCCTTTGAATGCCCCGTCTGTAATATCCGATTCGAAAGATCTCTAAAAATAGGGGGGTATCCGACGCATGAGTGTCCTGAATGTCATGACCCGGCCCCTTTAGTTCTTTCTGAGTTTGGCTTTTCTTTTGCTGAGGGAAAGGGGTCCCCAGCCAATTCAGGAGTACATGACCAAGATTATCCCACGGCGGATAAAGCCGTTGGAAAGAGTGCGGAAAAACGATGGGCGTATCTTAAGGCTAGGGATAAGGTGAAGGAAGAAGCCCGGAAACAAGGGCAAACCACTGCGCTTATTCGACATACAGGGGATGGTTTCATCGATTACGAGCCCATGAGCGATCAGGGAAGAGCAGCACGTAAGAAGCTCACTGAAGAGGCTGTTCGGATTACTAGAGGCACAAAACAATAAAGTTTTATTTCGCCCGCCTTTACGAGAGGCTTGCAACAACGGTTAGCGGTTGCCTCTCGTAAATTAAAATCCGAACCCAAATCAGATTAAATCTAGAAACTTAGGATGGTGAAAACCTGAGTTTCTAAAATAAGACCCAGATCCAATTCAAATTCACTCTCTTTTCAAGGAGACCTATAATGATTGGCCCATTTATATCCTACGCGCCTCCGGGTGTTTACACCCGTACTTTGACTGAGAACAATGCTTCTAACTTAGTCGCAGGACTTAGGATCCCGGCTCTGATTGGCGTTGGACAGGAAGAGTTAGAACAGAATGATTTTGAAATTGTTCGCGGCTCCTCCGCAACTATTGACCAACAAATTGTCAGTGAGGACGTGTCGGAAAGTTGGGTAGTTGACGCGACTAATCCGAACAATCTCATCCTTGGTGCTCAAGACGGTACTTTGACAACGTTTCGGGTCAGAAACTATCCCATTACGGACGGCAAAGGCATTGGGCGTGTTACTAACGACGTTCGTTCGGTGACCGTGTCAGTAAATGGATCTCCCGTAGCCATGGGATCAGTTCAAGGCCAAAAGGGTCTTGTCACGCTGCAAGTTCCTACGCAACCTACGGATAGTGTCCGGGTTACGTACTTTTTCCATCGAGGCGATACGGCGTTCACAGATGATGTGTCTGCTCAAGTAACAACTGAAAACGCTTACCTGATATCTCCTGGATACGCTCCGTTCGATATCACCACGGGAGTTAATGATCAGCTCCTTATTACGGTCAATGACGGTAATGAAGCAACCGTCACATTGCCTCAAGGTTCTTTGAGCGCAGCAACTCTAGTGTCAATTATCAATGCTGCGGCAATCACGAACCTTTCAACCTCTGCTTTCACTGATGGGGAAGGTTTAAATCATATCCGGTTTACGTCTTCTATTAGCGTTACCATTGGAGCTGGAACGGCTAATGGTCCGTTAGGTTTTTCATCCGGTGCAACCACTTCTCGTAATCGGGCTTTTCGTGCGTTTCAACGCCCTCTTGTTGATGGGACGGGTGGTGGAACAACAACTACGGATCCGTCAAGGGTCGTGGCAAAGGTCAATGGAGTTCAGGTAATAGTATCATCGGTAGATGGTGCTAATGGCGTTGTAACGTTACCGTTTGCACCTTCTCCGGGTTCTACGGTTACGCTCCAATATTGGGCCAATACTTGGCAGGATACATTTGATTACTTGCCCAACAGTTTGGTTACAACGGTTGAGCGTTGCGGTATCTCTCCAGGACGTAATGACTATATTCAGGGCACTGATTTTGTAGTCTCAAATCCAAGCACGGATGTTAGCGTTATCAATTGGGGTTCTAGTTTTCAAGTAGCAGCGGCTACTACTACTCCTGGGGCCACCCCGTTTGATGGTACAACGGGTTCCGGTGGGCAGGTTGTTGGGCTTTTGATCGATGACCAAATGTACTTGGGCCTATGCACTCCGGTAACCGATACTTCCACGATTCCCGCTACTGTATCGGCTACGGACTTCTTACTGCCAGAAGTCCCGACTATGGGCAATGGGCGAAGCACTCCTTTAGGACTTTCAACATTCAACTCTGTTGCTAATAGCCGTCAAGATCTCATCACAAACCGGCCTGACCTTGTGGTAGTTCACACAGGCCGTACGTTGCAAGATGCTCTTAATCGGGTGGCCGTACCGGTTACCCTCGTGGATGGGGTGAATCGTAGAATCATTCTCAAGACGCCTCAACCCCCGGATTATAATGCTTACGCAACTTTCTACTACAGCCGTCTCGTAGATGATACCTACATTCTGACCAATTTGGTTCCCGGCCCCGTGGGAGCAGGTCAGTACTCGGTTTTCTCAACTTTGTTGGATCGCAATCTCTTTGAGGTAAAGTTTGGAACCAAAGCGGGCTTGAGCCAGATTATTCAATGGCCTCGTGGAGTAGAGCAGATTCCTGATGCGTTCCATACGGGAGCGGGGACTCCGGTTGCTGAGGTTGCTACGGTCACCTTCGGGTCAACGGTAGCGGGTAACGCGGTTTACACGAATAAGGGTGCTGCTCCATATTCATTCTTCGATCCATTTTCTGCAACGTGGGCAACCATGGTCAATGGGGTAACCCAGACCACTACGCTATCTTCGGCAGCTCCTGCTGTTTTGGTAGGGAGACACGTGGTTCTTGATGGTGCAGGAAAAGTTACTATTCCAATAGCCCCCGCCAACAACCTGAATCTCACAATTGATGGAGTTGCATTTGCAACTATTCCGATTACGGCTGGAGCACATACTCCAACGGAAATTGTGACAGATATCAATGCCGTTGTTGGTGCTGGTAAAGCGAGCTATAAGCAAATAGGGTCAGGGGATGTCTTCTTCATCATTCGAGGTGTAGCCCCTGCTGCCATTGATGATGTAACAAACATTACTGTCAATCAGGGTACGATCGAAAGCACCTTGGGCTTCACTACGTTCCAGAGCGTAAATGGCACGTTGGGGGCTATCAATAAAGCTGCCACGCTGTTGGGCTCCTTGGCGGGGCCTTTCAACATTACGGCTGGTTTAAACGATGCGTTTAGCATTCGCGTCAACGGAATAGATTACAGTGTTACTTTGCCAAGTGGTGCGACAGTAGCGGCATCGGCAGTGGTAGGAGCTATCAACGCTGTTGTTGCAAGTGTTGCGTCCGCTGCAACTTCTGGGGTGAACACAGGTAAGATTCGTTTGACGAGTACTACGAACGATTCCGGTTCGTCTGTCCTAATCAATATAGGATCAGCTAACGATGTCCTTGGGTTTACTACTAATCAGTTTGCTAGCCAAACATTGGTTGGTGCCCAAGAGGTCGTAGATGCTCTTATGGCTACGGCCGGGTTTGCGACGGGTGCTGTAGCTTACGTAGATGCTATTAGTGGCAAAGACTATATCACCATAGAGTCCCTAACGGTTGGGGCTGCTACCTCGAGTATTGGGTTCTCAAACTCGACAAATTCGGCTTTCAATCTAACCACGGGTGTCAACATCACACCGAGCGTAGATGGTGATGTTGGTGAAGATTCCCGCAACAATTACGTGGTAACTTCTACATCCCCTGTTGGGTCGAGTGGTACGGGATATCCTGGCCAAACTTACACGGATGTTCGTACCGGATTGCGCTTTACGGTGCTTCCTGCAAGTACGGGCAGTTATACTCCGACCGGGTACTTCACTTTGGAAATCTCTCCAACTTTCCATGTGAGCCCTTCCGTTCCTCGTTATTCGATCGGAGGTTTGGAACTTCTTGTCACGAACACTGTGGGCGTAGGGGTCAATGACACGGCTTCTTTGACCACCTATAATCCTAGCGGTGTGGAACCGTCTGTAGGAGATTTTTACTTCATTAGCTATCGCTACTTGAAGCAAGATTACTCTCCTAAACTCTTCCAACAGCTCAAGACAATAGAGGCTAATTTCGGTACAACTTCGTCCGAAAATCGTCTCACCTTGGCGGCTTACTTGGCCATTTTGAATGGAGCCGTGCTGATTATCTGTAAGCAGGTCTTGAAGGTTCCTAATACGAACCAAGCTTCAGCACAATCCTTCAATGCGGCCATTGATGAGATGGCAACTCCTCTTCCGGGTAATATCAAACCGGATATCATTGTACCGCTAGCGACGGACACTTCGGTCTATACACATCTGACCGCGCATTGTGAAGTTCAGAGCAATATCCGTAATCAGGCAGAGCGGATCGGTATGATTGGCTTTGCTTCTGGTACGTCACCTATAACGGCTCAAACGGTGGCTAGAGGGCTAAACTCCAGTCGTATCATTGCCCTTTATCCTGACTCATCCGTTATCACTTTGACCGATGAGCTTGGACAATCGGTTGAGAGCTTGGTCGATGGTAGCTTCTTTGGGGCAGCCGTAGCTGGGGCAGTTGTATCGCCTGCGGTAGACGTGGCCACGCCTTATACTCGGCGGAGGATTCAGGGCTTCACTAGAATCCCGCACATTCTTGATCCGGTGGAGGCTAACCAAACGGCGGTTGCGGGCATCACATTGTTAGAGGACTTGGACCCGATCATTCGTATCCGTCAAGGTCTGACAACAAATATGACCTCGGTTCTTACACGGCTTCCCACGGTCATTCAGATTGCGGACTTCGTGCAACAGCAGTCCAGGGCCATCTTGGATTCGTTCGTTGGCACAAAGTTCTTAGCGTCACGGACTAACGAGGTCGTGGTTTCCATGACCGGGTTGTTCCGCTCGCTAGTTCAAGCGGAAATCGTCGGTGCTTTTACAGGAATGACGGCGAATATAGACGTAGACGACCCAACGATACTTAGGTTCGAAATGTATTATTCTCCGATTTTCCCGCTTTTGTATTTAATCCTGACTTTCAATCTTCGTGCTCGTGTGTAGGATATTTCCCTACATATAGTCTAAAAACCATTCCAAATTCATAACAGCAAAGTCAGGTAGATTCGCTAATAACGATTGTACTTGACTTTGCTGTTTTTAAAGCTTAGTGTCTGGTACTATGCCAAGGCACGGGACATGGACCACGGAAGAAGTTCTTTCAGCTTTTCTAGCTGGAGAATCTTTGAACGTTCTTTGCAAACGGGTGGGTGGAAGTCTCAATACAATTCGTAAAGTGTTGCAAAATCAACTTGGTGAAGAAGAGTTCAAAATTATTCGAGATAGGAATGATCCTAAAAGGTCAACAGCTTCTGAGGTAGAGATTCTAACTCCATTTCATACAGATGAGGCTTTCAAGAGTGTAGCAACTCGTCTTAGTATGAGTCACAATACTTTGCGTGAATTATGGATAACCGCTTTTGGCAAAGAAGCGGTTGATGCTCGTTCAAAAAGATTGCATTCTGCCGCCGGGACTCGTACAGGTTTAGCTTGGAGAGGGAAAAAGCGGATTAGTGAAGAAACCATTCAAGCTCGGGAAATTATTCGAGGGGTTGATCGACATTGTCCAGTTTGTAATCTTGGATGCGTAGGTTATCAAGCTTTGATCAATCATCTGTCTAGATTTGGAGATGAATCACATACTTCGGCTCTAAACTCTATTCGTAAATCTAAATAGAAAATCTCTATGCTTCCTGAATGTTTTGTTTGGACTAAATATGGGACTGAAGCGGGGGAAGACATTGATTCAATTCTAAGGAGAAAAGAAGAGGAACGGAAAGCTTCAGGTGGCATTTTCCTTTGGGGGATAGGAAATAATATTTCCTCTAGTGTCGAGATGTTACGTCAAGAAGCAAGCATTTCGGTTATCTTTTCTCCTATGCTATCTAAACCGAAAACCATTGATTGCTCTCCCAACATCATTGTGCAATGGAAACGAGCTTATGGTTTGGATAATAAAGAGTGGGTAATGCCTAACTTCTCTCTTGTGACAAGTCGCTATAAAGATAGGCATTACGCTTTAGTGTGCCGAAAATCTGAACCTATTAAAATTGATCTTGATCCAACAAGATTTTCAGTTGGTACTCTGCAAAATCTTAAATCAGGGAGGAAGATAGGTTACTCTCAAGTTACATCAGTGGTTAGGCGTATAGCTTATGCTGATAACGGAAGGGAATATTTAGCAACATTACAGGCAGAGTTAGTATATCCTTTTGTTCTAGTCCTTAAAAATCCGGAGAGAATTTTACTATCTTCCAATACGTAATTTTAAAGATTGTTGGCAAAAACCTTAGTTCTCATCCGGGGATAATCCGGAAAGCCTTCTTCTGAATGCGGTCTAGGGTCATAATTGGGGGTCGTTGTGTACTTATCCCCAAGCCCCGTACTTGTCCTCGTGGTCTTCATCGTCAGGTGTTTTTGGACCCCTTTTTGCTTCCTTAGTGGGTGTACTTTTTCAGCACATCGGGGATACCTTTAAATTCAGAAGTTCTCTTTGACTTTTCTTTTCGGTGTAGTAGGTGCAAAAGAAAGAGGAAGGTTTATGATTGTAGAACTTGGTGCGTATGGTTATGTTTCGTTTAAAGGTTATTTAGAGCCGGGAAAGCTACTCATTTTATGCATGACGGAAAAGTTAGACCCAATTCCGGCTAAGGATTCTAGTGAAGAGATTCCTCCTTTAGAGCCCATAACGCATTATGTGGGGTCAGACCCTATGAAAATGCCGGTGCCTGGGTTTTGTGTACATCCTTTCAAAAACCCTACAAATCAGGATTCTAATTATTCTGAATGGCTTTGGTTTGCTCCTACTCCAGATGGTGGAGTTTGGCAAATATGCTTAACTCAATGGAGGTCAGAAAATCAAGAGATTCATTGGGAGGGCCAATTTATTTTTTATCCTGATATCGATTCTGATTCGGCTGAAGAAACTGCCATATCTAGCTGCAATCTTCTTGATTATGAATCGTGTCATGAGCACGAAAAAGAAGAGGTTTCAGGAAAATCTAAATTGTCAATTGTGAACTAATATTTTATTTTTCAGTGGGTTCCCACCACCCAAAATTCTCACCAGCAGAGGTACATCTAACATGTCGTTAAGAGTTCGGGATAAAGCGCTCTTAGATTGCATCGAGTACATGAAGAAAATGCACGAGGGTCAAATAAGGAGGGTTACTAACGCCCCTTATTACATTCATCCTCTAACCGTACTTGGATTTATGGAAGAGGCTCCATTCTTCTTTGCTTTGCGTGATAAACAAGCAGCTCTACTTCATGATCTTCAAGAAGATTCGCCTTTATTTTCTTGGGATGAGGTCGCTTCTAAGTTTGGTCTTTATGTTGCTGGGGCTGTGGCTATGCTTTCCAAAACTAAACTTGGAACTGGTTCTCCAGCAGTTTATTTTGCCATGCTGCAACATGCCAGTCCTAATCTAATAGCCATTAAACTTATGGATAGATTAGCTAACACAAGTGATTACGACATCATTAAAGACATAGCTTGGTTGAAAAAATATCTAGATGAAACCATTCAACTTGTTTTGCCCCTAACTCAAATTATGGTGGCTCGTGGTTCAACACTTTCACGGCAAGGTTACTATGAACTTGGTTGTTGGATTGATTCTCGCCTACAAGATAACTTGCACGGGATGCAGACCAGAATTAGAGAGTTAAAAGGTGAACCTTTCATTACGACTGATTTAACCGTTGAGGGTAATTTTCAAGAAGGACCCGTATCGATCAAACCCTAATCAAAATCTCAATTATATCTTTGAGTAGAATCAGCGTACCTTCTTCTGGACTTTCCAGCCAAAGCTCATCTTGAAGCACCTTCCAGCCTGGCAGTTCCCCCATGGCGGCTTCCATTTGATTTAACAGGTGGCAAGCCATGTTTAAATCGAAGGTCAGGTAGAGGCTCTTACGGGCGATAAGAACGTGTTTTCGGTCTTCTGACCCTTTTTGTTTAATTAGGATCCCTCGGAGAAAGCCAAGGCGGTAGAGTTCTACCCAACCATCAAAAAGAGGTCCTGTAGATTCGGCAACCACAAATCCTGTAGTTCCGTGGTCTACAACTCTAAGATTTGTAGAAGGGGAAGGCCCAATAATCGAAAGGGTGCCATTAAAAATGTATTCGCGGAGCCATCCAACTGCATTTTTGATCCGGTCACTTAATTCCCGTTGGCTGAGCCTTTTGTCTGGAAAATAAGCTCTAAGGGCTGAAAAAAACCGGGCAAGATGGTTATCTAAGTGAGCCAATGCCGGTATTCCGAGTCTGTGGACAAAGTCTACTAGGTAAACAGTTGCGGGAGTATTGGGGTGCGTTGCAAGGTCTCGGTGTAAAAATAGAGCAATGGCAAGAAGCGTATCAATATCTGTAATCTTAGGCGTGGCTAAAACAAGTGGGAAAGGACGGCCAAGGATCAAATCTTCGTAGAAACTTGTTAATGCCCCTTTATCGGAAGGAGAGAATTCCAAGCCATGGTGTTCGTAGACCGCAATTGAAGGATCTTGGAGTAAAACCTTAGAAGCACCTGTTTCAAAAGAAATTGCATCTGGTACGATCGAAGGTAAGTCCTTTTCGATACGGACGTTTAGATTCATGTCTTTTGATTACACCTTTTGATGGTGGTTTCTTTATTACTAACTCTATAAATAAGGAGCTTGGGCATAGTGTCCGATGATCTCGCAAATTTTCCTATCGTTGTGTTAGAAAATGACTTTCCCGAACAGATCGGGAAGGTCGGACTCTTCGATTATTTAATGCCGGTTGGTTCAACGGGTATTGTATTTGTTGCGGCGGTCCCTGGCCGTTTGTATCAATGGGGGCCTACTTTTACTGAACCTGTTAGAAAAGCTGCTGATCTACGGGCCGCCTCTACTTTAGTGCAATGGGGCCTTATTCGAGGAGAACCGTTTGTGTTTTTACGGAATGCGCTCCGTTTATCTCAGACTGATATAGCCACGGCATATGGTGTACTTTTAGCTACGGTTCAAGGTTGGGAGGCCAACACTATTCCAATTCCAATACTCATTTGGGGAGCTTTGGCTAACCAAGTTTCGATGGCAGATGGTAGAGTCAAGTTGGCTGAGTATGCTATGGAACCTAATTTTAGACCTCGTAAAGTTCGTGTTTTTCCTAATATTCCGATGGTGGGGGCACAATCTTCACCCGCGTCACCCCCATGCGAACCTCCAGTCACATTGATTGGCCCTGATTGTATCCCTCCGGGAAACCCTTCGTGTTGTTGAATTTTTTAGAGTGGAGAGAAAATGGCAACCATTTCAGAACGTGTTATTGAGCGAAGCCGTCAAGCGGCGGAACCACCAGACGAAGATGATGACGGAGATGAGGATATAGGGGAATTAGAAATTGCGGAGTACCTCGTATTCTTACTCGCATTGGATACTTATACCCGTTATGTGGAAGAGACAACCGGGGCTGAGACAGAAGACGACTTGATCCGTAAAGGGATCCGTTTAGTTCGTTTAGCTGATCGTCAACACTTGGCAATAATTCAAGGATTTTTAGGAGGTGCCTTACCAAGAGCTAGTCAGAAGAAGATGCTGGATAGGGCTTTCAAATTCCTGCCTTCAAATTCTGTTAGTTTGAGTCGGCGTACTTTCAACTTGCGTACGGTTTTATCGCGTGGGGGCACCTCAACTATGCGGGCCGTGTTTAAAAAGAACAGGGCTTTGCAAGAGGTTAGAGCGGCTATGGCGGCATCCATGATAGATGATGCCGATGCGGCTCTTGATAAATTTGCAGCGATCCCGATGAAGAATATACGTCTTCGTGCGTGGATTGATCTAGCGGCGGAGACGGCGGGTTCTGGAACTTTTCAAAATGCTGTGACGGTTGGTTCAAGCCAAGCTACCGATGAAGTTGCGCCAATTCTTACAGCTCGAACGCAGCAACAAGGTTCTTCGCCTACCTCCACGGATAACCAAACATCTCTTGATACGAAAGATGATCTGTTACTTAAAGTTCAACAACAAGCTCAGGATGCTGCACAAAGGGCCATGAATGTCTCAGGGGAGCCTGATGTACCTCCGGCTAAATCTGAGGTTGTTGGGATTGCCACGGCGGCTGCTGTGTCTGCAATGACAGATCCGTCAAATTCAGCCAATATTCCTGCTCCTCTTCGTAGACTTGATGATGAGCAAAGATCGGCGGCTTTGACAGATGGCAGAGTGCTTGTAGCGGCGGGTGCGGGTGCGGGAAAATCGAGTTCTCTGGTGGCTCGGGTTGAGTATCTTGTAAAAGATCGTCGTGTTCTTCCAAGTCGTATTCTAGTTACTAGTTTCAACACTGAAGCGGCTAATGAGTTGAAGTATAAGATAGGCTCTGCTGTTGGGGGCGATGCTCTTAAACAAATGTCCGTTGGGACAATGCATTCTTTGTTCCGTAAGTTCATTGGAGATTACGGTACGGAACAAGAACGCAACGCAATGGGGCTTGGTAAAGACCGGGGTGGTTTTGTGCAAGGCGGGGGTGCTGTAGCGCGAACCGTTCAGCGTATTTGGGCAGAGTGCTTTCCTAATCGTAATGTGCCTAAGCTAAAGAATGTTTTGACCGCTAAATCCAAGTGGGTTGGTAACGATGTTTCTCCGACAGAAGCTAAGGCGTCTGCTCGTAGCAAAAAAGAACAAGAGGCCGCTGAATGGTACGAAATGTATGATGGCCTTATGGGTACTACTCCAAATTGGAAGCCTCCTTGTGGTACTTCAAAAGGGTATGAGTCTTTCATGGCCCGCTGGCGGCCTGGTGAAAAACGCTTGGGTGATTTTGACTCGATGCTAACAATCTTTCTTGATATCTTGAAAAGAGAACCGGCGGTTAAGAAAACTCTTCAAAGTATGTTTGATCATATAATTATTGATGAGGCTCAAGATCAGAATTCAATTCAAAGACAAATCCTTGAATTCATGGCTGAACACATTACAGATGGTAAAGATGGTAAGTCTTTTTGGACTGTAGGTGACCCAAACCAGAGCATTTTTGGCTTTAGGGGAGCACGGCCGGATCTTTTCAACCAACTTCATAAAACTGAAGGTTGGAAGACGAAGATGATCCGTACCAATTACAGATGCCAACCTGAAATTGTAGACTTAGCCAATAAGCTGATTTCGCACAATGACAGAACCATTGAGATGGAAGCGGTTTCTTCTCCGGCTAAGGTACGTGGTGTTGGGTCAGTTAGAGTTGAGACCCCCACTGATGAAGCTGAAGCGGCTTTGAGCGTAGTGGCAGAGATTAAATCAAATATGAGTGTTGGTGTTGATGTTGCTAATCACGCTATATTGACACGTACCAATAAAGAGCAACATGCCTTTGAAACGGCCTGTATTATTCGTGGTGTTCCTTATGCCCGTAAAGGGGCGGCAAGTTTCTTAGGTTCGCCTGAAACAAAGGCTTTTTTGAGTTATGTCCAGTTAGTCACAGGAAATGATTTCACTAGAATGCAGAAATCTCTAGAGGAAGTTATCAATAAGCCTAACCGCTTTTTTGTTTCTCCAGAAGCTGGAAACATGGCCGTTGCGGAAGCATTAGCGGACCATACTCGTAAATCTGGGCAAGACCTTAAATCCGTGAACCCCATGCGCGTTCTTGAAGATAGGGAATTTAGGACCATTTTAGCGGAGAAACTTACAAGGTCCCGTTCTGGTTTTAAGTTTGATCAGGCCCTCAAAAAACTTTCAGTTCTTAGCCTTGATCTAAACAGGATGAAAGCAAGCACAGAAGATCCTAACTATAAAACTAAGGATCTTTTTGATGATGTTTTAAGTATGACTGGGATAACGGCTACAACTGATTCTTTCGGTCGTTCTAAATTTGTTGAACAGACTTTTCGAGACAGCCTCAAAGCGGATATTAGAGATAATATTTCAGATGACGATGACGCGGGAGAGGATGATGACACTGAGGGGCTTGGAAATGTTAGTTTCTTATATGAACTAGCAAAGAAAGATCCTACTGATCCTGAAGATCAACTAACCGATCCTAACACTCCGTCTGGGTTTAAAGCCAAAATGGAGCGTTATGCCGCTAAGGCTAGGGATTTAAGGGTTGACATTACAAAGTGGAAGAAAGAGCAGGAAGCGCTTCCGCCGGAGCAGAGAAAGGCTCCTCCGGGCGTCTTTGTTGGGACGGTTCACTCGGTTAAGGGAAGTCAATGGGTTAACGTTTATGTGTCCATGCCCAAGGGTAAGTTTCCATTTGAACCACCTAAGAGGCCGGGCGAACCACCTCCTGACCCAGAAGAAGTGAAAGAAGAGTTAGAAGCTGAGCGTAGGCTTGGTTACGTAGCTCTGACCCGTGCGGCAATGAACCTTACAGTCATTTGTCCAAGCGTTGTTGGAGGTAAAGCGGCGGGGATCAGTCCTTTTGTTGATGAAGCTGGCCTCAAGGTTGGAGAAAATGTACCCAAACCTGGAGCGGTTAAAAGTGAGGAACCCGTTACGGAACCATCTGTAAAAACTGCTTTTGAATACGAGGGTCTTGTGCCTGATGAAACAGATCTTGCTTCTACTTATGATCGGAGGGCACTATAATGGCCGCCCAATTTACAGAGATTACTTTAGAGGAGATGGAAAAGTTCCTAAAGAGGGGTTTCCGTGCTTTACATCCTGAGCGAGGGAACAAGTTAGGTGAAGTTTATTATGATCTGAAGCTTGGGAAATTTGTGGGCATTCGGGTTTGGACTTCCATTAGGCCTCATTCAGGAATGGGAGCGGAAGTTGGAGCTGATGCTATTCGAGTTCAATTTGTTAGTCTAAAAGATCAAGGACCTTTAGAGAAAGGCAAAGCTCCTATCGTAAAACGAACTCAAAATTGGCGGGATAGTTTACAGGATAGAATTGAAGAACTCGTTGAGAAGTATGAAGACAATGATGAGTTTTGGGAACAGTGGGCGGCGACCCGTCAACGCGGTGGTGACCCTAAACGAGAGATGAAAGAATTTGAAGAGGAAAAAAAAGAGCAAGCGAAGGAAGAAGTGGGGCAAGAACAAAAGGTTACTCCTTGGCGGAGGGAGCCCAGGCGGCGAATAATAGATGATGAGGGGTATGGGAATGAAGATGTACCGCGACATCCGTCTCAACCTTCGTATCAACGGGAGGTGTCTCTTGAGAAATTGCGTGGGGATATCACCTCTAAGCAAGCCGGGTTTATTCGATCGCTGCTCCGTAATGTGGATCATAATGAATGGGGCAGGCTTGGGTTATCAGCAATAACAGGTTTTGATTATATCCCCAAACAGGAAGAACTTCTAACCTTATCTAAGCGCCAAGCCTCTCAGATAATTGATGCCCTTATGCGGGCCGGGCATGGTGAGCGGCGTTATGCTTCTGAGGAGTTGGAAGAGTTAGGTGTCACATGAATTCTCGACTCGCCTTAGTTACGATAGGAACCGATGGGTTTGTAGACTATGTCCAGACCCCAGATGGGAGACGTTATAATTTAGGCCCGGTGTCAGTCATGAAGCTAGTTATGGGTCTGACCTCCCTCCGGAATGCAAGGACCGCTTTGAAGGAATTCCTCGAAAATAAACAGGTAATGCTTTCGGTAGACCTAGATAAGATGTGGGCTTTGCTCCCCTTTAAACGTGCCCGCTATTCTTCTTTTACTAACTCTCTTATGGAAAAGGCAGATTGTTATTGTCAAGAACCTAAAACGGAGAGAACTATGCTCAGAGCAGCTTCCTATGACACTTTCACTTCTAACGTGACCCTGGCTGAGGATGCCATAGCCAAAGTGGCGGCTACGGATGCAATCATAGATCGTCTGGTTTCGGAAGGTAGACGGTTTGACTCGGGTAGGGCTAAGTCCGACCTTCATAAAATTGCGTCTAAAGTTGCTGAGATTGCACAGAATGTTGATCTCGCCAGCGCTTGGGTGACGCCCGATCTCGCTGACCTTTCAAAAAAGGCGAACGAGATTCACGGTTTGTTTGAACCAGCCGCTAAAGAGTAATACCGAAAAAGGTCCTAATCGGTTTATCTTTTCATCTATTATGGGAACTGCTGCTGCATAAGGAGACACTATGGCAAATGTATCAACTAACACCTACCTCTACAGAATGGGGACAGCGCCAAATACTCGTGCTGCTGTAAGTCAGAAGAATAAGGTCTATGGGTATACCGTTGGCGTGGGTGGGTTTCAACAGCTCGGAGTGATCTCTGAGTTTGGGTTTGACGAGTCTCGGACAATTGATCCCGTCCGTGGAGTAGGCTTCGGTGACATGGTGGCTGAGTTAGTGCCGAGCGTCACCGATCCTATGACATTGACTCTGAATAAGACGCTTCTTTACACGGCAAATCTTTTTCAGATTCTTGGGTACAAGGGAGGCATTGACGGGCTAGTTCGTAGTCTTCGTCATCACCGTTGGCCTTTTGACATCAAGCAGGAGTTGGTCTTTTCAGAGTTAGCTTCTCTTCAAGATCCAAACGGTGCTTCTATTCAAGCTACGGTTACAACGGGACCTACGAGTAAAGATAATCCAATCGTGACTCCTCGAGCCCTTCTGACTTTCTACGAAGGTTGTTGGATGAACTCCTACTCCGCGAGTTTCACATCTGATGCGGCAATAGTGGCTGAAAATAGTTCAGTCACGGTTACGGACATCATAGACGGTGTATCGCAATACGGTGAGTTCATTGACACGGGTCTTGCTCCGATTTCGGCGAATGGTGGGCCTGGAAAGGGATTCTCACTTAGGTTTGCCAATAACAGCAATACAGTTGTTCCCATCTAATTGGGTAGGTCTGCTGGTTCTTACGCGGATGGCGGTTTCTAGATTTGAATCAAAACGAATCAAACTAAATGTAAATTATAGTTCGTAGCGTAGTACAAATGCAGACCCAAATCAGATTCATCTTCTAGTGTTGGCCGCCATCCTCTGAAATGAGGATGGACATGCCGGGCATAGCAGCAAAAAATCTCAATGCGGCTCTCTTCAAAGCCAAAAACATAGGGCTGGTTGAAGAGTCATTCATATTACAAGACTGCGAACTCACTCTTCGTAATTTACGTCCTGATGAGTACCTAGCAGTTCTACAGGCGTGTCAGGGCCTTGATAGCGAGGCATATCTCAATGCTTATCAGCTTGAGCATATTTCTCGATCAATTGTAGTAATTAATGGCGCGGATCTTCATGACGTAAAGTATGTTGAGGAAGAGGAACCGGACCCAAAGAATCCCGAAAAACTTCGCACTATAAAGTTAGAATTACATGCGTATTTGAATAAGCATGTGGTATCCACTTGGAGCAAGGAGGCTATTTACACGGCTTATCGTAAGTTTACGGATGTAATTGAAAAAGCCGAGCGGAAAGCCAAAGAAGGCATTACGTTTTTGTTGCCAGAAGAAACGAACGAAGAAAAGTATCGCCGTCTACTGCTGGAAGCTAAAGAGTGTGAAGGGGATTTACCTGATAGTTTGATCGATCACGTTCTGGATGAGCTTGGTTTCATGCGGAAGACTACGGCTGAAGAAATCAAGGCTGCCATGGAACGTACAGACCAATTGGCTCGTGCGGAAGAGGCTTCGAAGGGTGCCCCGGAAACGCCCGTTTCAGAGCCTTTCCAAGAGGTTTCTTCAGCTACTGAGCCAGTTGTTCCAAACCCACAAGTTATCTCTTCTGGGATGCTACGGCAGCCTCTAAATCAGCCTGTGGGGAGAATCCCCGTAGACCCTCATCAATCGTTACAACAAGCCATTGAAGCCCGGAGAGCCCCCGTAAACGTAAGCGTGGCGCAACCTACTCAAGAAGAGAGTTCTTCAAACGTTCCGCTCAATCGTGCAGCTAAGATTGCCGCGCTTGAGGTGGATGCTGGAATGGCAGACATTGTAATGCCTGGTAAAGATGGAGACATCCCGATTTATCAACAACTTGGCAATGAGCCTATAGAAGTTGTTGAAGTACGAAAACAAGCCCCCGTGGACCCCAATGCAGTTGGTGCCATTTTAGACCAGCCCCCTCGTTCCGGGATAAATCCAAGATTTCGATCACCAGCTAAACTTTGATGTCTAATGGTCCCCGCTCATATGAAGGAGAACAGCAAAGGCTTAAAGACGAATATGAAGGCAAGTCTAAGCCTAAGAAAGATATTCGTATTCCGGTTCCTCAAGATCCTGAAGTAAATCCCGAAGTCTACAAAGATGTCGAGCCAATGCTCTACCGTGGCTTTCTTACGGTGGTAGCAGAGATAAATGGGGTTTATTTTGTATTTAAGAGTTTGAATCATCATGAATTTGATCTTTTACGATTCAGCGGGATGCTTAGGGAGAAGGAAGTAGCTAAGAGCTTTTGGAGTACCTTCCTTGCTTACGGGGTATTCATGGTCGATGGGGGTAATATTTTATCTGACCGTGAGAGATGGATTTCAAAATTAGCTGATACCTTTTCCGAACTTCCAAAAGAAGCTAAGGCCAAAATTATTCGGCATGTTTCGGAAGTCAATAGGCGGGCTTCTGTCGCTGTAACTTTGACGGAAGCTTACGCTATGGAGGCGGTATCCAGGTATCGTTGGATGCAGATTAAGGGGCTTGATCTAACGACTCCAGCGGTCACCGGTATTGAAGGAACGCAACGATTAGGTCTCAATTGGGCACAACAGCTTTGGCGAGCGTTGAACTTAGCAGAAGATCGCAATGAGCAATATGAGCGGGATTGGGAAAACGCCAAGTTTATCGGCTCATGCTTTGCAGGAAAAGGTTTGTCAAAAGTCTATAACCAAGACAATGATCGAAGACGTAAAGAGAAAGAGGATCGGCTTGCGCGAAAGGATAAACTTCTACGAGAAGTTGTTCTTGGAGAGAAAACACCTGAAAAAACGGCCGTACTTCCTGGCGCTGTAGTTACGGTGCCTCGCACAGTGGAAGAGTTAGCAGATCAACTTGAGAAGGACTTACGTGGTGATAAGGATTGGCATGACAAGGTAATTGAGGAACATGAAAAGCGGATTCGTGAAAACTATCAGGCACGTCAGCGTCAACAAGAGGAAGCGGCCAAAGAAAGTGTTATTCGATTTGGTAATCGAAATGTTGTTGGAAGTTCAGAGCTAGAGGGACTTACTTCTCAAGAGGTTGAGGAACGGGTTCAGCGTAGAAAACAACTTCAAGCTCAAGCAGTAGGACGTATGCAAGTATACCCTCAAATAGCCGATGAAAAGACAGAAGCATTCCTAGATAAGTGGGGTGTGACCGGACAGGAAACGAGTGTTGAAATTTCTTCTACCAACCGAGATATATCGGAGGCAATTTCTTTACCCCCACAAAAACCTTCGATGATCGTTCCGTTTAGGAGAAAGTAACTTAGTAAAAGCAATGTCTAATTATATATATATATATATAAAGCCAATTGTTCGTAAAAATGATAGCAGGTAAGAAGTTGATGAAAGCTAGGATCGTTTATGCATCTCCAGAAACTAACTTTGGAAAGCTTTTAAAGCTTGATGAACTTCATACTGCCTACCGATTCTATGTCCAAAATTGTATTGATAAAATGGTTTTTGATAAAAGAGACAATGTCTTACTTTCTGAGTGTAGAGGCTATTTCCCAATATTCAATGTTCTCAGCTCTCACATTGGTAAGAGCGCTCAAAGACAAGCTGTAAACCTAATCCAAACTTGGATCAAACAACGTTACGCTCACAAACTTAGGAAGTACTTAAATACTCAAGATCTAACTAGTCATCAAAAACTAGAACTTCGTTGCATAGGAAAATATCAACTCAAAAAGCCGGGTAAGTTCGGTAAAGGAATCAGGAGTGACTCAAAAAGGCTTGCTCGCCTAGAAGTGAAGCTTTCAGGTCAGATCAAGACCATTACTGGCACTATTTCTAACAAGCTTGTCAAAACTTATCCTAACTATACTTTCGTTATTGAAGATCTAGACCTAAGAGGTTGTAGGGGGCAAAAGAGATTTGCCTATAGAGCGCTTCACAACTCTTTGTCCCACAAAGCTAAGGTTGAAGGGGTCAATCCTGCCTACTCCTCTCAGATGTGTCCCTCTTGCGGGTACATATCTAGGTCGAACCGATCTGGGGTAAAATTTATCTGTCAGAACTGCGGCAGAAAGTCTCATGCTGATGTGATTGGAGCGATTAATTTGCTCGGACGTTCCGGGGACAAACAAATTGATCGCTGTGAAAATCCATCGGAAGTAAGAGCCCTTCTAAGAGAGCGAAGCCTCCTAAAGAGGATCGGTTCCTTAGATCGGCTTAAAACAAAGGAGCCAAAACCGAATGGCCAGAGGTTTACTACCAAAGGATCTGAGAATTCAGACGTTGGCACAGCCTCAAATCTGATTAGTGATAGGAGTCAGGCTTGTGCTTGATTACTATCACTTTGGAGTACGGTTTACCTCAATTAAGATCTCCTTCAAAAGTGACCCCATTTAGGAGAAAATAGCCCGTGCCTACAACAGAAGAAACTACCGTTTTAAGTTTCAAATATGAGGTTGATCCCAAAGCCGCTATTCAGGCGGCTAAACGGATGCAGAGTGAGCTTTCTAAGCGCCTCAAGATAGTTGAAAAGAACGAAAAGAATCTAACCACTGGTCTGTTTAAATACATTGCTCAAACCAATCGAGTGCGAAAGACTTCTGCCCCGGCTTTACAGAAGGAAGCAAAAGTACGCGAACAACTATTAAAGACACTTTCTGAGCAAAGAGAGGCGCTTAAGAAATATGCTGCTGATGCTGAAGGTTACCATAAAGATGAGCTAGCTGCAATACAGAAAGTAACAGATGCAAAGCAAGCTTTAGAAGCTCTTAGGAAAAGAGACACTAAAGGTGAAAAGCCAGAAGCAACAGCGGCATTCGCTGCCTCTGAAAAGGAACTAGAGTTAACTATAGCCCGGTCGAAAGTAGAGACAGAAGCGAACAAGAAAAACGCGGAAAACGCTAAGAAGGCACTTGCTATAACGGAGAAGCAAAGAGAGGAAGTTGAAGCTGGATTAGAGGCATCTTCAAAGAAGTCTTCAGGACTTGTTAATGCAATGAGGGACTTCCCGAAGGCATTACCTGAAGCGGCTAAGGCATCGGGGGAATGGTTGGTTTCTCCTCTTCAAGATTTTGCTAGTAAGGATGCTCCAGCGCTTTTCAAAAAAGCGTTTGCGATTGGTGCTTTTGCTGTAGGAAAGCCTTTATTAAAAGGAGCAGCAAAGGCTGGTTCATCTTTTGGTCTTTTTGCTCAGCGGACTTTGGAAAAAGCAAAATCTAGGGAAGCTGCGGGCAAGGCGGGGGGAGGTATGCTTAAAGCGGTTGGAGGTGCGGCTGGGGGCATTGGTGATGCACTAAAGACTTTTAGTAAACTCGGTCCCGTAATTGGGATCATGAGTTCTTTCATGATGAGTTTCATCAAGATTTTAGTTGATGCAGAAGCAGCGGCTAAAGAGTTCAATAAATCAATTTTGTCTACCGCCGGAACGGCCGAATTCCTCCAGGATAACATGGGAAATGTGGGGGCTGGGGCAGCTGATTTAGAGGGCTCCCTTGGTAAACTGAGAGATGGGGCTATGAGTTGGGACAATGTGATGTGGGGTATATCTAAGGATACTTCCGTTAGTTTCATGAATGCTCTTACGGCTGAAGGGGTTTCTTTGAAGCGTTTGCAGCAAGAGATGAAAAGTACAACGGGTTACGCCAAAGATGAGGCTTCCGTTATTCAAATGTCGGTGGCTTATTCTCGTGCTTGGGGTGTTAGTTTGAATGAAATCACACAGCTCCAAGGCGAGATGATGACTGAAATTGGTATGGGCCTTACCGGCGTTCAATCATCATTTCAGTACATGACCGCAGGAGCTGAAGAAGCTGGAATGGCCACAAACAAGTTCTTTGGGATCATTCGTAGCTTCTCCGCTGATCTTACCTTATTCACTTTACGTTTGGAAGACGTTACTCAAGTTCTGATGGCCTTGGGTAAGTCTATGAGCCCTCGGGAAGCCCAGAAGTTTTTACAAACGATTTCACAGACATATAAGGGTATGGATCTCATGGGTCGTGTTAGGGCAACGGCTATGGGTGGAACGAAGGAAACTAAGGATGTTCTTCAAAAGGACCTTAGCCGCAGACTGGATATGTTAGGTAAAGATATTGGGGTGGATATTACTGAATTAGTGAAGAATCAAAAACCTGAAGACCTAACTAATTTCTTGGCTAAGAATGGGAGAGATATGACTGGTGCTCAAAAGAGCGCTATTTGGGATGCTTTTAGGATGCAGGGTAAGTTACTTTCAGGCAGTATGATCGATGTTGCATCGGCGCTTAAAGACGCAAGTCCAATGGCTGTAATTGCTGCATTGCAGCTTCAATCAATGAAGATGTTTAAAAAACCGCTGGAAGATCTTACTGGAGTAGAGCGTGTTGCAGCAGGAAATGCAATTGGACAAAGTGATGAACAAGTAGACGGTTTGTTCAAGATGAAGCAGGGTGTTATGCAAGTTCAGGCTGATATGGCAGCTAAGCTAGAGAAAGACAAAGCGCTTACTGAGGCTGAAACTAATGCCATTGCAAAGTTGAATATAGACACCAAAAAAAGTGGGGTTGAGCAAGCCAAAGCTTTAAGGGATCTTGATTATGCCGATGTGTTTGCAGCTTTGTCATCTGATGAACAGGACGCACTTAAGGGTTCTCTCAAGCAAATTGATTATCAGAAGAGGATCTCTGATCAACAGACTAGCGTCATAGATAGATTGGGTATGATTTTCGATGTTTTGATGAATCAGATATATAATGTAATGACTGGTATATGGAAAATGCTTTCTGGTTCTAAATTTTTTGGTGCTTCTGATTTTGATAAGTTACAAGTAGCTATTGATCAGTTAGGTAATACAAGATTGTCAAAAGCTGTAAAAGGAGCTGGAGGGGATGTAGGAACAGCTAAAACAAGAATGATTGAGTCGGTTGGTAAGGATTTTATCAGGAGCGTTCAAGCAGCTGTAGCAGAGAATAAAGATCTGCAAAAATCTCTTAAATCAGCCACCCCAAAGGAAGCGGCAAACATTGAAAAACGGATGAAAGAGTTAGAGAGTCTCACTGATTATCAGAATGTGACCGTAAAAGATCTTTATGCTATGGCAGGAGAAGGGGGTATGCATGAGGATGCTAAAGATCTTGCCAAGTATCTATTAGGACAAGCAGATCTTGCAGCTAAAGTAGCTCCTATTGGTGGTGTTGCTACCACTACTACTGCTGCTGCTACTCCAGCAACTAAACAACCCCCTGTGGCCGCTCATCAAGAGGCAACCACAAAGGCTGTAGAGGATACTAATAAAGCTCTTAAAAAAGGTATTCCTTTAGCCAAACCCACCCCGGCATATAAGAAAGCCGTCACAGATTCTACTGTTAAAGCCGTTGAAAAGAGTAAATCGGTGATGACAGATTCTTCGCTTGAAGCAATCCGAAAAGGTCTCTTTGAGTACTATATGTATTCTCAATTGGATCGAACACAAGTGGCTAAAGGTTTAAAGACAGGGGCTTTTGATGCTACCACAATAGGTCAAAAGGTGGCTGGAGGAGCTGCGGATTTAGGTAGTCCGCAAGCGGCTTTAGCTAAAGCAATAGCTGATGCTGAAAAAGCTGCACCTAAAGCTTCTGGAGGTGTGGTAGCTAGTATAACCAATGGCCGGGCCAACTTGTCTAAACTGCCTCCAGGAGAAGGTTGGACTCCGATAGGCATGGGGGAAAAGATTCTTCCGGCCGGTGCCGGTGGAGGTAGAGGCGGTGGAAATGTAAAAGTTGAGTTGGAGTTGAAGGGTGATCTTCGTAGGTTTATCGAAGCCAGAGTGGTAGAGGGCTCAGCTAAGTTTGAACAAAACAAACGTCTTCATTAAAGGTAGCTTGAATGCCTCATATCCCGTCAGCTAATACTGATTCTGACCTTTTACAGGTTCCTTCGGAGAGCCCTAACTATACGCATGGGCTTGAGCAGCGGAAGTCTTTTATCCCAATGGCTTTTCAAGTAACGAGTCCATTTAATAGTCTAAGAGTTTTATTGCCTCATTCCTTAGTGCTTCACATTAATCCCCAAAATTATACTGAGAATCACACTAAGAAGGTTGATCGTATTCAGACTCGGGGTGGATGGGTCGAACAATTTTGGGGAGAGGAATTGACAGACATAAGCGCCGATGGTTCTACAGGAGCATTTATGAATGTCTATACTGGGTTATCATCGGTACTCAGGCAAAAGACAATTGCTTGGGATCGTTACCGTGATTTACAAGATCTATACCGTAATAATGGAAGCGTCTATGATCCTTACGGCAATATTGTTCTTCAAGGGAACATAATGCTCATGTATGATCGGGGGACGTATATAGGATACTTCCGAACTTTTGAAGTTGAAGAAACTGCTGACCAGCCTTTTGCTTTTCGGATCTCGTGGACTTTCAAAGTGGAAGAAGAGCTAATGAAAATCCCCGGATTAAGTATTAATCCAGCTGCCAGAGGGGTCTCTAATTATGCTAACTTTCAAACACAGAATAACACAACTAAGTCGTTGAATACCCATACCTAATGGCTACTAGTGAAAATAAGGTCTATTTACAGATAGAACAATCTGCGGATTTCTATCAGCCCGCTGTTTACGAGTTGCTATCTTTTTATCATTCTTTGGAAAACCAACAAGAGCCTTTGGACGGACAATTTATTCCTCTAACCACAGTTCAGTCTTATGGCCCTGATCGGGCTTTACTCTTTGCCGTAGGATTGATCCCCCCTTCATCTAATGTGTCAGGCCGGTTACTAGACCGGTCTGCGTCGGTTCAGGCTTTGGGACAAGGAGATGATACTAAATTTGATTTAGACCCAGAAACTCCGCAAACGGATGACACTCGCCCAGCAGATTTTGTAGTCAGGCCTGGTTCAGGACTTGTTCAAAATGGATGTCTCACTAGGCCGTTTCATGAAGTACGTGAGGTACAAGGAGGGGGTACTAAACTGCATCAGGGCATTGATATTGGTGCAAAACAAGGGTCTGAAATCAGGGTGCCACTTGATGGTACTGTAGTAGATATTTCTCCAAATGGAACTAGGCTTGGTTACGGCCACGTAATCATGGTCGAGCACGCCAATGGCAATATAACCCTCTATGCTCATATGGATGATTTTGGACCGGGGATGGCGGTTGGAACTAAGGTTACGGCTGGTACCGTAATTGGTTATGTGGGGAATACTGACACTCCTGTTGTAAATAGTAAATTTGCTCCTGCAACTCATTTACATTTTGAAGTCTTGTCTAAGCGTGTTGAAGGTTTTCCTAGATCATCCGGCATCGTTGCTAATAAAGGTACTTCCCCTAGTTATGTTGGAGTACCCCAACGTCTTGATCCTGTAAAATGGTTACAGCAAAATGGGGCGGCTATTGCTAATGCGAAAGCTGATAAAGAAATAGTTCCCTCTTGTGCTGTTGATCAAGATGGGGAGACAGCTTCTAAGTGGGCTACTAAGGGTTCTGATAACGCCCAACAGGCATCTAAAACGGCTTCTCAAGTAGCCAACAAAGATTTGAATCAGACTAATTTAGGTAAAAAGTTCATGGCTCAACAGCAAGTCATGATCAATCAGATGATCAATGCTTTAGAGCAAATGGCTGACACACCCCCACTCAGGCTCTTGGTAAATCCACAATCGTTTAGGGTATCAGCCGAGAAGATAATCTCCGATGGTAACTGGGGACGAAGTGGTCCAATAATTGAGTTCTGGGGCGACTCCCAAGATAAGATTGAAGGCTCTGGAAAAGTAGCGGGCTTTTATTCAATGTCCGTTCTTGATGCTACCGGCCCTGGTTTGACCCGTACCGCGCGTCAGTTTTCAACAAGCTATCAGAATTTGTTAGCCCTCTGGCTCATCTATAAGAATAATGGAGGGGTTTGGTTTCCCGACCCTCTTGTTCCAGCGGGGTCAAAGGCAAAAAACCTTTCCGTAGTCGGAAGTGTATACCTGTATTATGATAATTTTCTTTACGTAGGTTCCTTCGATTCATTTTCCCTCACTGAGTCAGAGACCGCGCCCTTTTCATTAGAGTATTCGTTTTCTTTCACGGTCAGAGCCACATTCCTTCTCGACCACTTAGGGGACGCTCAATACACTTATGGTCAGGCAAAAGTTCCTTCTTTAGCTACAACAAGCTCAAACACTCCGGCATTGTCAGGTGCTAATAATGCCCAACTAAGCCCTAATGTACAGTTGCCTACGGCTCCTGATGGGTTAGGTCCAGTTGGTCCTTCGGATTTTGCTGAGGGCGGCGTTTTTGAAGGGGGGACTTAATGGCTCGCAGTCCCTTCCAAGGCACTTTCCAACCGAACATCCGGCCTACTGTAGTTACGGCTCCGGACGCTGTTGTTTATATCAATGGACAGATTGACGTAATCGGATGCCCTCGTTGCCAGCGTTCATTTAACCTGAACCGGTATATTACCTCTATCCAAACTGATTTGAGCGTGGACAGTTCTCCTGGAAGCGCTTCCATAAACTTGTCCATCCCACGTCATTCTATAGATCAATTCTACTTCGATGGGGAAGCTCTCATTACTCCAATGATGGAAGTTGAGATCTATGCCAAAGGGTACTACTTAGTTGAGGGCGTTCCGCAGTACTATCCTATCTTTTGGGGCATTGTTACAGAAGTTACTGACAATTATTCAGGTGGGGAGCATACAGTATCTACCCACTGCCAAGATATATTGAAGTGGTGGGATATTTGCAAGATGAATATCAATCCTGCCTATACGGCTCCTGATGGGCAACTTGGCAAAGATTACGCTAGAGGTGGTGTTTACGCTCAGGTAAATCCTTACGATCTAATTTATTCATTAGCCCTACAATCTTTTGGTGACATAATAGTTGCAACGGGGTCTATGCAGCAATTAGTTAAAGAGTCTGCACAGAGACCTACGTTTCAAAATGCGCTTTCCGATATGATGGCTTATTGGGAAAAGCGCTTTACCCGTATGCGAAGCAATCTTGTTTTGTATGGGACACAAGGCAACTCTGTACGGGGGGATACTTTATACCAGAAATACCCAAGGTATCATCAGAGTGGCCAAGTAGTGGCAAATAAGGTTGCTTCAAGAGCTATAGGTGCAGGTACTCATGGTGGCGGTCAAGCGATATTTGATCCTGCTTCTCCTAATGTCGTTGCGTATAAACAGGTAATGTCAAATGCTGGTCAAGTTGATCTGTGGCAATCCGAGTACCAAACAAAGTTAGAGCTAGCTAATGCAGCTAAAAACGCCATTGGTTTTGAATTTTATATGGACGTAACTGGGGACATTGTATTTAAGCCCCCTTTTTATAATTTGGATGTTATTAGTAATAAGCCTCTTTCATGGATACAAGACATTGACGTTATAGATTGGGATTTCTCAGAATCCGAGTCGGAAGTTGTTACACAACTTATTCTACAAGGTTCCTTTGCGGGTACTGTTGATATAGGAGTATCGGCTGAGATAAGTCCTTTTACCTCCGTCACAGATTATCATCTGTTGCGAAAATATGGTTGGCGTTCGCAATCTTTGAATTCGGAATTCTTGTCTGATCTTCAACTTATGTTCTATTGGGGTCTTGATACGTTGGACCGTATTAATTCCCGTAGGCACAGAGGGACTGTGACTATTCCGATGAGACCCGAACTACGCCTCGGGTTTCCTATCTATATTGCTCCTAAAGATCAAATCTGGTACGTATCAGGAATCAGTCACAGTATACAATTTGGGGGTAGAGCCACAACTTCTCTGACTCTAACGGCTAAACGTTCTAAGTTTATCGCTCCAAGAGGTATCGGGGATCTAAAACTTTCTTCTGGCCCCAAAGGTGAAACGGAAGCGAATAAAGAAAATATTCCTCGTTCCTTTCGCTACAGCTCTAAGCAGCTTTCCAAGAGCATGTTTAAGCTTGATGCTTCACACACAGCCTCTTTGCCTCCTTCGGCAGATGCTTTTGAAGCTAAAGCGGGGACAGATAATCCTTACGAACCCCTTATTTTGCGGCACCCAAAGACAGGGCGTATTGTTGGATATCCTAATGTCGTTATGGTCTATACTCGACCATTTGCTCCATCAGATCTTGATTCTGTAGCGAAGGCAGCAGGACAAAAGACAGGTCCAAATCCTAACGTTGCTAAAAAGAATCAGGAAGCGCAACAAGCAGTATTGAGTGAAGATAACCAGCAAGTTTTTGCCTCTCTTGTAGCTAACAAAACAAGCACTATCCTCGACAAATATCTAACTAACCGCTATCAATACGGACTTAATTCAGCCGGTGTCTATGTCTATGCACGCGATTCTTCAGCCGGTGGTGGGGTTATTAGTGAGATTCTTCTCTTGCCTCAAAAGAATCTAAACGTTAAACCAAAAGATGATGCAGCTCTTGCTGCTCTTCGGGGTAAGACTGCCTTAATTCGTCCTGTGAGCGATGAACGCGGTTTTGAAGTCATTGGACATTTCCAATATGGGCGTCGTCTTTTCTTGAAAGACGGCCGGTTGATTACTAATAGCGCTACGGGAACACGGGCGACGGTAGACGTACAGCTAGCCCTTTCAGGTGGCAAAGGCGGCTTACAGGAGATGCTGACAGCTCAATCTCAAGGACTTGTTACGGTAACTACTGGGTATCAAAGTCCTGCTTCCACTCTCTCAACTTTGACCCCGGATGATCGTCAAACGGCGGCGGCTTTGGTTCCCGTAACCCCAGACAATAGGGAGCCTAAGTTCGTAGACGTAGGGGATAATTTTGTTAGTTCTCCCACTCTTGGATCACAAGAAGATAAAGGTTCTCCATCAGTTGAAGCTTCCCAACTGTCTCGTGCTTTGACTTTGATGGAAATGTCTGTGAAAGATTCGTCAACAAAGAGTGATGAAGATTGTGCATGTATAACGGGAAGGCAGGAGCTGGCGTGGATTAATTCCGGGTATCAAGTAAAAACATTGTCTGGAACCTCAACCGGAGACGCCTCGATTTTAACATCATTAGAGGCCGGGGGAGGCCCCATCAATACTAATAGTAGTGCTGTAAAACAAGCCGAATCAGCCGTTACTTTAGCAGCGACCCAACTTAGTCAAGGACAAAACCAGTTGGCAGAGCTTCAAAAAGAAGCTTTTGAAGATCCAGAAAATCAGGCGAAACAGCAAGCTGTCTTAGAACAAGATTGGAATAACACCATCTTGGAGCGGAATCTTGCTGAGGCACAAAAGAAATTCAGTGGTTTACAAACTCAATATAGCTCGCCTGCAAACTCTATACTCACCCAAACAAATGCGGAAGTTATTTCGAAAATAGACCAATTTTTAGTCAACCTTTACGCAGCTCTCGACGAGCCCCATCAACAATTTGAAAGTGCTATTAGAGGGGATTTATTACCTATATCTCCCAGAAACGCATCGGGACTTAATGCAGATCAGATCAACCCCCCATCGGAATTTGCTCCACCTTTTAATCCCGGCAATCGTTATATGTTGGGCGATCCTAAGGCTACATTAGGAGCAATTCAGACAAATGCACAGGGCATTTCAAAGGCGTGGAGTAATTTCGGAAATGATTTACGTAAGAATTCGGAACGGTCCAAGTTATCAACTCAAATCAGTCAGGATCAAGCCAGTATTCAACGCCTTACGGCTACTCGTGATCAACTTTTAAGACAGCAAGGAGCACCATCAACAACTGTAGTTATACCAGGCTCAAGCGTTTCAAAGATTATTGAATCGCTTAACCAACAGATAGCCAAGTTGCAACAAGAAGTGGCAAACAACCAAGCTAGGTTGAGTACAAATGTCTGATTTCAAACCTAGAAACCCGTCCGGTTATGTGCATGGAGCTGAGTTTGTTGACTCCGGAGCACCTTTCGGTCTTAAAGTTGGCATCATTACCCGCGTAGATGAATTTGAATTAAAGGCTGATATCAAGATTCTTACCGGCGGTGGGGAACGTTTTGAGATTGACCTAACGCAGGCTATGGCGGGACCTCGTAGCTTTTGGGGTGGTATCCCAGAAGTCAACTCAATGGTCATCATAGGCTACCGTAGGCGGCATAAGCAACTCTACGAAGCCATGATTATTGGGTACATCCCCGTTGGTAAACGGACAGGGATGCGTTTTGATCCCATGTCTTCTTCTGACCCATCCGCAATCGATCCCGAAGATGCGGACCTTTATAGTAAGACCTTCACTCCGCAAACGCGGTATAAGCGCTTACAACTTAAACCCGGCGATGTAGGAGGTATGTCTTCATCTGGGGCAGAGTTTGCGTTGACTAAAGATGTCAAGATGGTCAATCGGGCGGGGGACTTATTTGAACTTCGGGATTCCGATCGGACTTTAGTTTCACAGACCATTCATCGTGTGGAAAGTGATGCAGGCGTTCTTAGACTTTCAGGGCCAACACGTAGAAGTGGGAGTTATCTGCCTCCAGATATCTTTTCAAAAGGAAAGACACTAAAAAACTCTGGAGATCGGTATTTTGGAAATACAGTTCTCAAACGTTTTACAGTGAGTACTGATACTGTTCTTGATAGTATCAACGACACAGTAACTTTTCCTCCAATTACCTACTCCAATGGCCGCCAAGCTTACTATCCAGCCATTTTACCCGACCAAACTGATTCCAACGGAATCCCTGTAAACTTTGAAGACCCTGATGCGGGCGTTGGAGAAGTTTACACAGAAGATCGAATTGAACTGACGCACACAACGGACCTTGTTCAAGAAGTCCTTGAAGAGGTTGATGGCTTTCAAATGGATCGAAAGCCTGTTTATATTGAACGTGTGTTAGGCACTTTAGTGGGGAATGACACCTCTTCGGATACGGGGTTGAAGCAATATGGCCAGGTCCTAAGACCTAAGCTTTTTGATGATTTCTTAGCTACAGGGCCAGCGAGCTTTGTGACGGAGCCTATAGCAAGGTCTCCTTTAGATGATAGCGAAGCTTATACTACGGCGGGCGCTTATTTGCTCCGGATCATACCCCCTCCTAACCCTGCTGGAAGATCAGATACAACTAGCGCTTTTGCTATGTCCGTTTCAAAGCAAGGCAAGCTTTTTGTGAACATCCCAGGGTCACGGGTTGAGAAGTACTCTTCTGGAACAAAGAATGTTTCGGCTGAGATCAATATGGACGGGGCTCTCAAGATGCGTTTGGGAGCTTCTACGCCGGACGGTATTGCTTTGCATCTAACTTTAGAAGGTGGAGCAATTTTTGATTTTCGTGGGGGCTCCTCTGGTGCCGCTCTTATCTTCCGTACGCACTCCTCGTACGTGATTGAAGCTCAAGGTGTCCCAGATAATAACAACATAGCGTATAGTGAAAATCTTCAAGGGACTAAACAAGTTTATTCGTCAGGTGATTCAATTGAGAACGTGGCCGGGGCAAAGGCCACTACGGTTAATGGTGGATATAGAATTCTTGCTGACCGCTTTTCCATCAATGCTCAATCGGGAATGGCCGTTAATACGGGTGGGTACGACTTTCTAAATTCTGGTAAGAGTCAGTACCAGTATGCCATGCAAGTTCTTGAGACAATTATCTTGGGTGGGAAGACCTCCACCATACTCGCTGGCGGGCTCACAGAAACTTTAGCAGCCGGGGCTAGGTCAATCGTTGTTGCCGGGGGAGCAATGTCAACCAACGTGGCGGCAGGGGCTTATACGGTCACGGTGGGGAGTGGCGCAATATCAATCTCCACGGCGGCGGGAGCCTTAAGTTTATCAGCGGCGGCTGGTGCCATCTCCATAACAGCGGGACTAGCTATGAGTTTGACGGCAGGGGCCTCTATGACGTTGTCCGCTCCTGTATCAATTGCATTGAATTCTGCTCAAGTTTTGATTGGAAGCCCTGCGGCAGCATTAGGTGTAATCAGAGGCACTCCCGTTTTGCCCCCAGGGACGCCTTCAATTGACTTTATTTTGGGAATTCCGTACTTAGGTTCAGCGTTATTTAGGTCAACTTTATAAATGCCTCTTAATCCCTCAGCCCTGGCAGTTGGTTTCCTCACCCCAAATTTATTTTCGGTGGCACATATTGGAATTGGGACGCCAAAATTAGCGCTCGGAATTGCAATGGGGGTATGCCAATTTCTTACTTCCCAAGCTAAAGCTATCACTGTAGATGTTGGTACCTTTGGTGTTGGTACCTCGATCATGCCTCTTGTTGTTCCTCCTCCATTGTTACAAGGAGGATTATATACTGGTTTTTCATCCATGGGCATAATCGGGGTGTTTTCTCCATTGACCATAACTGGAGTCACTAACGGTCTTGTAACTGGACTTACCGCCTTAGCTTTGCTTCAAACAAATCATCCTAGTGTTGGAGTAGGTAGTGGTATAGCGAGGATTGTAGGCCCTTCAGCGGTTCCGGCCATGCTTCAAGGTTTCTCCTCTATGGGAATGACTGGGGTAGGTAGCATTAAACTGGCCACTGCTATTGGAATGGCTTTAGATATTACCTTTGCTGGCTTTACGTTACCTATTCCAATTGTAGGCCCAGCTTCTCCAGTTGCCGGAGCAGGTTCTGGTTTTGGAAAGATAAGTTGAATTGAATATGTTTAGTATTCGTTGTAGCCAGTAGAGGTTGTAATGTCTGAGAAGCGTTGCTGTAGGTGTAAGCTCAGGAAGGCATTAGGTGCTTTCGGAAGTAATAAAAGCCGTTCCGATGGCTTATCTCCTACGTGCAGAGCTTGCACCAAAATTGCGGATGCTCATCGTCGCCCTCGTAAGCGTGAGGTTTCCGCTGATCCTAATCTCAAGCGATGCTGTGTATGTAAAGTTTGGAAAGAGAGAAGCAAATTTGGAATGGACATTAGTAGGCCTGATAACCTAAATATTAGGTGTAGGGCTTGTACCCTAACTAAGAGTCGTGAATATTATATTAGTCATCTTGACGAAGAGAGGGCTAGGAGCGCTAAATACTATCTGACGCATCTAGATGAACGTCTAGATGCTTGTGCAAAGTACCGCACGGCCAATCGAGATAAGGTGCGAACCCGCATATCTGACTGGGGTAAGAAACACCCAGAAAGAAAAAGGGCCTACTGGAGGAGATATCAAGCATTTAAGAATAATGCTCCTGGTAGAGGCTTCACAGTTCAAGATGAGATGGACACCCTTAAAAAATGGAATTGGACATGTGCTTATTGTGGTTGCGACCTCACAGGTCTTCCGTCTAAACAAGTGCATATGGATCATGTACTAGCCCTATCCAAAGGGGGCGCACATGATTCAACCAATATCGTTCCGGCTTGTCGAGCATGTAATTCAAAAAAGGGTACCAAAATTGTTCTTCCTTTACTTAGGAAGGAGGGCTAAGATACATGGGTTTTTCGATAACTGGTTTTGTGCTTGAGGCTCCCCGTGTAAGTCAATCTAATTCTTTATTTACGCAGACTCCTGACGACTATATTTCGGATCAGGCTGCTTACAATGCAGCGTACCCTTCAAGTGAGACCAATCCTCGTACTGAATACCTGATTTTCGTCTTTGATGAAGGTGCCGGTACGCTTTCTGAGGTCGCAGGACTTCTAGCGAATGCAAATTTTGCGTGGGTCAAGAATGAAGGCACCACCAACATTGGGCCTACTTTCAACAGGTTTGACTACAACTCCCGTCAAGGGTGCTTCAAACCACTCCCCGGAAGTGCCATCACGGTAGCCGGAACGTTGGGATCTGATTCCAACACAACTCGGCTTAAGGTTAAACCGCCCGTTCAAGCCGCCCCTTGGGCTGATGCTCCTTATCGCCTTTCCGTAGGACTTACGGGGGGTACGGATACTTATGGGACGTTTACGGTTGCTATCGTTCCAACAAGTGCCTCTTTCACCTCTCCTCCTTCGTTGACAGTACAATTGGCTTTAGATAGTGGCGAGTTGAATTGGAACACTACGGATTTAGTCACATATAATGGGCAATTCGTTCGTTTCCAACAGCAACAGTTTTTTGGTTTCGATGAATCCACGGGGAATATTGGATTTGCTCCGATTGCTCTCACTGATCCCTTAGTTTTTCTAAACCCTAAGCCGGGGACCGGGCAGCATCCCCTCTTGCGTTTTGGTTATGGTTTCTATTTGCAGACGGTAGAGGTTCCTAACGAAGCTTCCTTTACGACTCCTTCGGTGGGCACCGTGCAATGGTCATTGGCAACGGGTCGCTTGAAATTTAATTCGACCGATGCGACTAATTATGCTGGCATTCCAGTTTACTATGATGGGGTTGTGTTCGCTCGGGACTTAGTCTTGCCTAGACAGGTCTTGGGGAACATTGCAAGTCCCTCGGCTATCTCGGGGCTCCCTCCGGCGGGCGGGGATTTGATCTTTGCTCTACCCGGCGCTCCTACTTATCATCAGTTCCCAAAGTTTTCTTACGTCACAGCTTTGACTCCACCGGGAGAAACTGGCGTAGTTCAAGTCAAGCAAAGTGATGGAACAATCCAATTTTCTGCGGCGGATCAAGCAACCTACTCAGGTCAATCAGTTACGGTTATCTTCGGAGATTTGCCTATTGAGCGTGGCATTTCGTTACGTCTCTTTAGGACTCCCGTAAATTTAGATGCCAGTCGTACTCAAATCGTAACAACGGTTCCGCCTTCAACTTGGGCTGATCCTAAGGATGTTTCGCTCATCTATCAAACCATAGGATCCACATGGGCCGATCCGATTATTGAATCACCTCAGGTTTTCTTACCGGCTATCCCTATTGATAATTCGAAGTATCCTTTCACGGTTAAAGTTATTCAAGGCCAAGGATCATATACATCGGATAACTTTCCGCGTTTGGATGTAACTTCACCTCCTACAAGTCTTGGCTATTTCATTAATTTTGACACTCAAACTTTTTATTTTGCTCAGCGAAAAACCGTAACTGTTCCGATAGTTCAACCAACAATAGCTGTCCCTCTTCCCGACCCTCTTCTTCTATCCAGTAACGTTTCTGTAAGCTTAGATACCGTTCCATTAGTTCTTGGAGAAGACTATTTACTGGATAGTCTTTCTGGTATTGTCTCATTCATCACCAATCATGGGACTATCTTGGCTGAAGGTACTAATGCTTCTTTTTCCGGTACAATTTTCACCGATAGCACAGCGGATTTTGTAATCGCCGGGGTTTTACCAGGCCATTTGCTTGAAGTAAGCAGCACAACGGCTAAGGGCGTCTATACCATTACGGTTGTTACTCAACACGTCTTGACAACGGATGTAATTGCCCAAACCCCGAGTTTGTCAGGTCCACCAGTTCCGGTTACTGTTACGGGAGCAGCTTATAGTGTCAAGGAAGAACGGGAAGTATTGGCTGATCGCTTCTTCAATGAAGTGGTACTTCTTGATCCCTCCACGAGTGTAGAGCGTATCCGGTTCCTTGGAACAGCTTCAAATTCGCCTCGTTTGAACATCCCCGTGGCTTACGTGGGCGTCTCACGTTTTCGTTTTGGGCCTGCATCAAGTGGTCAATTTTCATCGGTTGTTTTGGTGGCTACCGATGGGGATTTTACGACTCCGTCTACGGGTACCGTTCAAATTAGCCAAGCTACGGGCAACTTGAATTTTGCTACGGCTGATTTGGGTAAGACGGTTTATTGGGTTCGGGCTCTAACCCCCAAGACGGATTATCAGCTTTCGGCCGGACTAGGTTTGATTCAGTTTACGGATCGGATGCTTGCGCTTGAAGAGGTACTTGTTACTTACACAACAGCGCCCCCGTCTACAACCCCTCCCACATTACCGGGGCCGCCGGTTCAAGAATACGCTACTTTTTTGATCCGAAAAGAAGTTACACAAGATCATCCTAGCCCTACTTCGACTTTGAGCTTCAATACGGCGGGTCTTCCTGTGGCCTCAAATCCACCTCCGGCCGTATTTAGAGGAGGCCGTCCGCAGCAGCTTGGGGTTCAGTGTGTTGTAGATACGAGCAGCTCTACCATCACTTTTCTTTCAGATAGCCAAATCACGGATGCTTTGCCCCACGGCGCTGTAATAGGTCCAAGCGAGCGGGTTTATATTGACTATTACGTTACGCAAGCCGTGGGCGGGGAAAAGACCATCACAATCCTAAACCCGCCCTTATTGACGGCCGAAGTAGATATCTACGAAACTGATCCGGATACTGGGTTGCCTAGTAATAGTTTCGTTGTGCATGGGGATCAGACTTTAGTTTTCCCGGCGGGGTATCTGCTTCGTATTGAACAACAAGAGGTCTATCTCCTTGGAGGTTCGACCTACGATTCAGGTACGAATGAGACAACGGTCACTCTTTACGATACAGGAACAGATAAGCGTCAAGTTTTTCAAAATTCCTATACTGATCCCAAAGTTTATGTGTCTTCAGGTCCTACGCCGATCACTAGCGCTCCTTTGATTCCGGCTTACTTCACCCCAGAACTTCAAACCTACGAAGTTGTCGCTCGGGGTATGAACAGATTTTTGGTTCCCGAGGATAGGACGCCTTTTTATAAAGTTGGAACGGTAGTTCTTTTCACTGATGGGTCTTCTAGTTTTACGGATTTCTTTGAAGTATCTGGGTCTAAGTTTGATGCAACTACTAATCGTACAGAAGTGACTCTGACAACCAATGTAATTCGTCAATACAATCCAGGGTCACAAATTTTACTGTACTCCGTTCGTCCTGTTTTTGAACCTCCTGCTCTTGAAGTCCAAACCAGTGGCGTCCCGATTTTGACACAGACGTACACCGTTTACCGTCGTGTGAGTGGGCAAGCTGGTATTATCCTGAGTTCCCCGCTCGATTATACTTTAGATGCTTCGGGAAGGTTAGTTTTAGCAACGGAACTTCGCCTTGCAGAAGAGTTTGCTATCTTTTATACAGGCTCACGAGTGATACAGGCGGGGTCAAGTTTACAAGCTTCTTATACTTGCCAAATTGCACCTAACAGCACGAACGGGCTAAAGGGGCAGATCCTCAAAGCTGATTACTTCCTTTTGGCTCTAGACACGTTCTTTTATCGTGTTGAAACGATGACCAATTTCCGTGGGGAGTACGCCGCTGAAATTGCGTCTAAAGCTAGCAGCGGTTCTTCCGGGCCGCAGACCTCGAATTCTTCTCAACCAAATCTTTTTGAGCAAGGGCGTACTTCTCTATATTTTGATGAGAAGCATTTAGCTAATCAAGATATTGTAGCTCGGTCGAGTCTCTTATTTTATAACGATGCGGTCAATTACCTTGAAGATCTTCTCCAATACTTGGATGGCCGTGTTGTAGGTAACAACGATGGGCGTTTCTTGTTTGATGGAACTACGGGTATTGTCAACCCTTCTGGATCGGCAACCTTTTCGGATACCGTTACCTTGAATGATGCTTCGGCAAGTTTCACGTCCGTTTTGATAGGGCGTACGGTAGAGATTCTTAGTGGGGATAACAAAGCTCTAAAGCGGCAGATTATAGCCGTTCCGTTAGCCACACGGCTTACTCTAAACACAGCTTTGCCAACCACTGATGCTGGTAAGTATCGAGTTTTAGCGTTAAATCAAATTGATGACCTGATTCAGGTTTCACCAGCTCCTTACACAATTACTTTTCCTCCTTTTGCCGTTACTTCTATCGGGACATATAAGAAGTACTATATGACTGGTCCGCTTAGTCGATTCTATCCGACTGTAAAGAACTTCTTTGGCGTTTCTGCGGTCACGGATGAATCAGAAACTGGGGATGAGGTACTAGACACAAAGGCTACGAATATAACTCTTGTATCTAACCTTCATACGAGATTGGCGTGGGGTGTTCTTACTGAGTCCACTGCAACTTCAGGTGCTACAAAACTAAAAATAGATGATGCTGATGGGTCAGATGTTTATGCAAGACCTCCCTTCAAGAATGGGATGAAATGTGTGGTACAACGTAGAGACGGAACATTTATCAACAATGTTTCTTCTCCAATTACCATTTCAAGTATTTCAGGAAATACGTTGACGGTTTCTGGCTTGGCTGGAGTGTCGGATATAGGCACAACTGTTTATCGTTCCCCTATTGACGACTCTTCTCAAACCGGGGCGGATGTACTCAACTATTACCTTTTGAGCCGGGATTACTCTTTCAATGGGGAGACAGGGCAAGTAACCTATATTAGCGCACCCTCTGATCCAACGTTGAACATCCCTTTGGTAGAAGCTCAAGCTTTATCCGGTAAGATTAATCTCAATAACACTTTGACAGCTCCTCTCAAGTTCCCGGCTCTTTATGGGGGCATTGAAGATGACGATGGAGAAATGGGTTTTCCGATTCAAAGTCCTAATCCGGTGAGCGAAGATGTGAGTTTAGCTATTGAGGATAGCATCATTCATAATTCTTCTGGGACGATCAGACCTCCTTTCACAACTGATCCTTTTATTGGAACAGGGAGTCTTGATTTGGCAAGAACTACCATTACTAATTCCACACCCTTCGGAGCACCCCTTCCACAAGTTCATGACTTAGTGAGAATTTTAACAGGGCTAAATGCTTCGTCATCATTTGTCCGTATCACATCGGTTGGAGCAGATACGGTAACGGTAGACACACCTTTCAATTCTGTGGATTCAGGGTTCACTTATGAGATAGCACTAAGTTCATTAGCCGTTACAGGTACAGCTACATTTCCAAATACAACTACACTCGTTGATCTTTCAGCTTTATTTTTAGTCTTGGCAAAGGTTGGATATACAGTTGTTTGTACAAGTAGTACTAACAATGGAGAACGTAGACAGATTTCGGCGATTAACAGCAATGTGTCTTTGACCCTGACCCCAGCTCTTCCTTCAATGACCGGCTGTACTTATCGAATTGACAACTCTTTAGCTACTTATGGAGGAACTTCTGGAGATTGGCTTACTACATTAGAAACGGCGTTAGCAGAGGAGTTAGTAGTTTATACTGGAGAGCAAGCCGCTATTCTAAACTTCTTTAATCAAGTGTTTACGGATATTTTTGTAAGTAGTACAGGTATAGCTACTTCAAATAGGTTAGATGATCCTAATGGTACATTTATAACCTCTGAAATTAATTCCACTCATTACGTTTTTATTGAATCGGGAAGCGATGCCGGAATCTATCAAGTTCAAAGTGTTTTTTCAGAGACTCGTCTTTTTGTAGATCCTTCTTTCCCCATCATTTCAGGCGTAGCTTACCGTATCGTAAGTGTTTTTGGGGTCTCAAAAGAATCCCTTGTGGATCTCTTCACTATTTATTCAGGGCTTACCTCTTTGCTGGTTAGTGCCACAACATTCAAAGCGCTTATTACAACCCCGGTTCCAGTAGTTCGGGGTGGTGCATCTGATACTACTTCATTTGCTAGGGCAACTCTTGTGTCGGACCTAAATGTAAGAGATACCATTGTAGATGCTCGTCGGACGGCATTCCCTACCGACGTTGATACGGTAGTCAACATTTTAATTAGCACGGATACGCTTTACGATAAACGATGGATCTGGATTGACAGCAGGATAGATTTGGAATCTGGTTTGGTTGTGAAACAAGCTACAGCTATTGCAAACCGGATTAAAGCACAAGCTGACATCTACAATCAATTAGTCAAGTTACTTGCCGTTGAGGAGTCATGAGCGAAAAGCTAATCTCAGAAGAAATGCCGGAAGAACCGCAAAAACCCAAAGTAGAATGGGAAAAGAGAGAGTTTGCCATCAACAGTAAAATGAAAGAAGTATGTAAACTTAGTATCGTTGCGACCCAAGCTGAGATCACAAGCCTGAAGAAAAAATTGAGTAAGCTTCAATACGGAAGCTAAGCTAAAATGGCCACTACTCCAAATTGGGAATCCTTTTCAATCCAGCTTCCGGGACAGGATTTGTTGGAAGGCGCTAGGAATATCTTAGAGACCCTTACGCTTTTCTTAGAAGTTCTTAAGACTATCCTGGAAACTGTAAAAGCGTTTCTCATTGATTTTGGAAACCCAATTAAAGCCCTCGTTGAAGCGCTCCTTCAGCTTATCCAAGAACTATTTGCGTCACTCCAACAAACGGGGGTTTATGGTTGGTTTGATGTTCCTAATCCGTTAAAAGATCCCAATTTTAATCGTTTCGTAGGTGGTTTTTCCGCATTTGTTACTCGTTTCAAGGCAGGACTATATGATTCTCGTGACCCAAACCGTCCTCAACCAGTTGCAGGATTAAATCAAAGTGGCTTTACTATTATTGTGGCAGATGCGGAAAGCGCTAATGGCCTCGTTCATCTGATTCAGATTCTACTTAACTTCTTTGGAAAACAATTTCTTACCCCTCAATATTTAGCTCCTGCTAGCTTCAAAGTGCTTCCTCTTGGAACCAGTGGAGATCCCATCCTTTCAGTTGTAAAACTCTTTCAAGATCAACCTGAGTCAGTTGTGGTAGAATGGTCCTTACCCCCTTCCACGGTTCCCGGTGACCCTGGTTTCTCAGACTTATTTGGAGCCCTTGCAGTAAACTTTATTCCCCCGAAGTTTTTGATTGAGAAGAGTGAAGTCAATCCGGCCGTGGGTGAAGTTGACATAGCAAACTTAGGGGATGCTGATGCAGCGGGTCAGGTTACTGCTATGCTCCCTACAAAGTTTGAGCAACGAGGAAAACCGGGGGTTCCGGTTGTTTGTAAAGTCAGACTTACAGATGAGTATCATGACCCTTTCTTTAAATTTCAAAAGTACATCGTCATTGATGCCACTACAGCTACGGCTACTTTTATTTTAGGACAGTTAGGAACCTTCCGGTATATTGATACGGATGTTGAGTTAGATAAGACCTACTATTATCGAGTGCGAGCTTTTAGCGGGGACTTAGCAGTTTCAGGAACAACTCTAGTTCTTGGAGCGCCAGAAACGGACGTAGTCGATTCAAGTCACTACCTAAAATGGCCGGGAGATAACCCTGTTATGGGTAAGGCCACTCCGGTAGCGCCCATACGAATCCCCACCTACCCTGATAAGTTCGATGTCATTGAAAATCTTAGGCGATTATTTCAAACGGCTTTTTCTTTTAACTTTCATTTGCAGTTGACACCTGGGCACAAGTGGAATCCCAATACAGGGGCAGTTGTGGAGCCTTCGGTGATTTCTGATATTGGAAAGGGTTCCCTTGTTTCTTTGGCAGGGCCACTTACGTCATTTCAAGCTGTTCCGTTAGTAGGCAATGCCGTAAACAGTACTGCTGTAACAGCAATTTTTCAGCCCGATTTTGAGGGGAAGCTGCCTGAAAATCCTTGGAACAATACTTTGGTTCGGAGGAATTCCTCTCGTTTAGCTATCATGGTAGCCGGGGCAATGCTGCAAGCTAATTCTGCTGTGGCATTCAAGGCTCTCATGGAAGGCACCTATCCAAAGGGTGACCCTACAGATTCGAAGGATCTTACGGCCAAGACGTTAAGTGACATGGTTTTTGAAATTACTAATGTTCCTCAATCAGCCGGGAAGCAAGCCGTTCAAGACGCAGGGGTTCTGTACGGAGAGGTTTTTGAAGATCCCTTGGTTCGTTTGAATGTATTAGCGGCCGTAGAGTTCTGCAAAGCTTTTACGCTAGTTGGTACTTCTCCTGACTGGATTCAGATCAGCATTTTGCGGGATATCGTTCCGTGGTCTGGTCAACTTTTGTATGAATTGCTGGCAAAAATGCAAGCCCTTCTTGATGCTTATTCGGGAGTTGTAGATGAGCTTAAAGCGTTCATTGACCTCATCGAACGGAAGATCAACACCCTGGAACAGTTCCTGCAATATTTGATCTCTATCTTGGATTTTATCCTTAATCTGTCCGCTGGTTTTTATATCCTCAGCGTTTCTGAGACAGAGGGCGATATTAATGAATGGGCTTCCCTTATTGACAATGCAGGAGGAACTCCGCCTCCGAGCGGGCCGGGCGGATATACAGGAGGTGTTGCTTTTGCTTATGTGGCTCCGAATGTAAGCCTTTATTCGGCGGCCTTTAAGTTGATCTTCTGAAAACTCTCTTATCATAGTTCTAAAGAAAAGGTTGAGAGTTTTTAAAAATGAGCCACGACATTCAGGGAACGTTCACTGCCAGTCAGTTTGCGCGGTTCCAGACCTACGTGCGCAATCAGGTGCAGCTTATTGATGCTCGGATAGCTCATCTTCAAGCGGAACGTGATCGCGTTGGGAATTTGGCTTTTGCGTACGATTCAGGGGGCTTGCCTACGGCTTTTAAAGATGATCCCCCAAATACCTACTGTGGTAAACTTTTCGGGGCTTATGAAGCTCTTGGTGGGGATGCTGAGTTTGATTTGCAAGTTCGTAACGCTTCCCAACCGGTTTTTAGATTAGAAGGAAGTGAAACCCAACCGGCTCAATTATTGAGCAACGGTGAAGTAATAAGCGTTTTGGGTATGGCCGATGCCCCATCCGCTACCATTATGCAAAAGATGCGGAAGTGGATCGAAGGAGATTTACATAGACGGCGTGACTACCTAGAGCGAAAGATTCGCAGGGCTGTTGATTACGCAGAACAGTTAGATGCTGAAATCAAAGAGTTAAAATTACTTAAAGCCAGCGTAGATACTGAGGGGTCTTTGGAATTTTACATTAAGGAAATGGGCACCTTAATTACTGATAGTGCATATATGGCTGCCACGAATGACGAGGCTAACCTCGATCCACATGGAAAATTGGCCAGGGCTCCAATGGCAGGTTACACGCCTAGTGAAAAAGGAGCTACAGCTACTTCTTATGAACGTACCTTAGATGGCCCCGTAAAACCTCAAGTTTAAGGAAAATAAAGTGTCAGCCGACCGCTTACTAGATCAAGTTTGTCCCCATGCAGTAACCGAGGAAGCTCTCTTTCCAGCTTCTGATCGGCAAACTGTAAGTCCTTTAAGGCCCATTTCATCGGCTTCTTCAGTTAAGGTTTTGCTCAATAACCTAATTCCTGTACCTTCATCTGGCGTTTTTTTACCTGCCACTTCTTCAGGAACAAGACGTGGTCCTTTTAGCATTACAACCGGTGTCAACGATATTTTAGAATTGACGGTGAATGAAGGGGCCTTACAAACAGTTACGCTTCCAGCTCTAAATCAGATGACTGCTTCTCGTGTTGTAGACTTACTGAATCAACAGTTTACGGGAATATTCTTTTCGGTTGTAAATGAGCGTTTAGTGTTTACTACAAGAAATTCAGGGCCTTCAGCTAGTATTTTCTTGAAAGCTACCAGTACAGCGGCGAGCGTGTTTGGTTTTACAACTAACCGCAATTATCGAGGTCAGCAATCGGTTCCGGGATGGACCCTTGTTAGTGACCCTACCACGCTTGCAGATCGTCCAGCAAGGCTGATCATATTTGATGAACCTCTAAAAAGTGATTCTAACTTTGTGGAGATTTCTTATGTCACACTACGGGAAGAGTGCCGTCGTTGTGGGGGTACTGGGTATGAGAATGATTGGCGCTATGATTTGAATGGGGACATCGTTGAAGTCAGAGATGAAGCTTTACTTATTCAAGAACTGCAAAAAGATTTTTACACCATGCAAGGCAGCAATCAATTCCACACCTGGTATGGCACACAGCTTATTGAGTCCATTGGCAAGAAACTGTCAGCTAGTGGGTTTGCACAAAACATGGTTGTGTCAGATCTCTATCAAGCATTCAATCGGTGGCAATCGATTAAGCGTCAGCAAGAAGAGGATGTTGGTCAACTTGTGACAGATGAAGAGTTTCCTTTTAGGCTCCTTTCTGTAAACCTTCAAAAATCGGATCAAGATCCCACCGTCATATTTGTTGACATAACGGTTCAGAATAGATCTAATAAGTCAATCCAATTCACACGAGGATTAAGATCACCTCAAAGTTTGGCCCTGACTCAAGGAACGATTAGACAATCTTTAAGTAGTACTGTTTTATCCGGGTAAGGAATTTATAAATGGCCACCACTCCTCAAATTTTATTAAGAGATGGATCAAGTACGACTGAAAATTTGGTTTTTACGACCAATGAAGAAGCGATTTATATTGAAGGCATCGTCGATGTAACTACCGTCTCGATACAGGTTTCAATAAATGGGGGAGTATTTGTTTCTGACCCAAATTTAGTTACGTTCTCTCTTCTAACTTTCACAATTCCTAATCTGACGATTTATCCAACTGGATTACCGTTAGAGTTTGGGGTTAACACAATCCTCATTCGTACAATTGACCTTGTAGGAGGCGTTTCGGCAACTTCCTCCGTGGTTGTGACACGGGTTACAGAAGAAGATACTCCGGGAACGCAAACTCCTACGGGGATTAGAGTGCGTCGTAACAGAAATTCCATTGATATACTAGTCGCCAAACCCAATCCTTTACTCACTATCGCAACTTTTTTAGGTTTCAATTTTTATGCCTCAGTAACAGCCGCAGGAGCAACAGGATACTATAAAATTAATGAAAAACCTCTGACTTCCCCTAGTGAGTTTGAAGAAGATGACATTGTAGCCTACGATGATCTTGCCATATGGGACGTGAGTTCAAATAAGAACATACGTCTTAGAATCTCTGAAGAAGATGAGTTTGGTAAGGAACTAGCAGTTCGTCTGGATTCTTTTCATGATAATGCTTCTTTAGCTGGAAAAATTAGGTTTACTGGAACTATCCAAAACTACACATTCAATGAATTCCTTGTTTTTAATCACAATCGGGCCGGGGGAACTGGGATTATCAACACGGACCAATTCATCAGCGTTCCAGATACTGATCCTCTTTATTACGTGGTGACCGGTGTTTATTTTGATCCAGCAACTAACATGGAGGTAGAAACTCCTTATTCACAAGAAGTCCTTGGTACACCGCTAATTATTGATACAACTATCCGAGATCTTCCAGGTCGGACGCAAACGCAAATCGTTACGGACTACATGAGCGCCGTTCTCAGGATAAATGCTGAGATTTCTCTGGTTCCCGGTTCCGTTTCTCGTGATGTGGATATTGATCCCTTTGCGTCGGAAGCCGAACGTATTTGGTTTTTGGTAGATTTTGTGCATCGTAGCCAAAGTTTTTTGACTTTGCTTGCGATTGACAACGTAAGTGGAAATGGTGTTTCTGACCCTGTAGCGAGCAGTGCTTATAAGCAGGCTCTTAAGGCCGCTCTTGGGTATACAAACGATTCATCTGTACAGGGATTAATTGATCAACAATTTGATAAGTTAGCCGCCAATGTAAATATAACCCGTCTTCCGGGACGGCAAGCAGTTGGATCTCTTACTCTTTACACAACAACTAGGCCCACAAAAGATATTTCAGTACCGGCTGGTTCCTTCGCTATCTCAACAGCGGACGCAACAACGGGTATTACAGCTCAGCGTTTTCGGATTGGAGGCTCGTTTGTACTTCCTACGATAAACGCGGAAGCTTATTATAATTTTGAAGCTAGGCGTTACGAGATACAAGTCGCCATTGTAGCGGAGCAGTCAGGTTCAGCGGGTAACGTTCCGGCTGGTGCTATTAAGACGGTAACCGGAGTTAGTGGGCTTCAGGCCATTAACGAATCAGCCACCGTTTGGGGGGACAATCAAGAATCAAATGCTGATTTAGCTACCCGGTCTATGTTAGCCTTTGCCTCTGTAGATACTGGAACGGAAACCGGTTATTCCGCAACTAGTGCTGCGAAGATTGGCATTATTAAAAGTAGAATCATCAAGAGCGGAGATGCGCTCATGATGCGAGATTATGATGATGTAAGGAAAAAGCACATTGGAGGAAAGGTTGATATTTGGGTACAAGGGGTACAAGAGAGGCAGGTTCAGGACAAGTTCGCTTTTACTTTTGAGATAGCTCGCGATATTCAGTGTCAAATTATTGACGTAGTTAATCTGCAATTCAAAGTCTTAGATTCTCGCGTAACGACTACAACCCCTATCATTGAAATTTTAGACAATCTTTCTTCGGGGTTGGGTGTTAGGAACGTAACCACGGGGAGTGATTATGATTTGACCGGAGTGGTTATCCTAACCTACAATACTTTCCAACTCAATACGGCGATTGCTCAACCCATCACAGCCCTAGATGACATAGTTACGGCTGATTATCGTTTCCAAGTTTTGAATCGGTTGTACATGACTCTACAACCTGTGCGCCGTGTTACTTCGGTTGTTGGTGAAGTCTCAGGAGCACTGACTTCGGGTGTCCACTACCAGCTATACAAAACTGATGATCCTCTCTTAGATGAGGAAAGTACAATTGCTCGAAACTATGTGGCGATCACTCCATCGGGAGGCATTCCAAGTGGTGACACCATTACGGTTAATGATGAACTTCATGTGCTGATCGGATTTGAGCAAGAGCCGTTGGACTCTATTGGAATTAATACAGCAACAATTCGTGTTTTTAATGAATTGCGAACTGTAGAGTATAGTGCTCCGGGATCTACTGCACCGGATTATGACATCATTCAAGGCACCTCTACAACGCCTGCCAGAGTTGTGCGAACTTCTGCTTCTCTAATAGCAAGTGGGCAAGAAGTATCCATTGATTATACCCATGATGAAAACTTTTTTGTATCGTATGTCATAAATGATCTCTTACAACAGTTGCAGTCCATCATTAATGGTAAGCGGCATGTGACAGCAGATGTTCTTGTGAAACAATCTATACTGAACGCCATTGATATTGAGACAACGGTTCAGCTTAAGAAGGGGGCCACTAAAGAAAAAACTGATCCGGCTGTACGCAATAATGTATCCCTTGTTTTAGACAAGAAGCTCATCGGTGAAGATGTAGCTCAGTCCAATGTAGATTCAGCAATAAATGACAGCGTTGGGGTTCAATTTAATGTCCTTCCCATGGCTAAAATGGCTTACGCTGATGGGAGTCAAAAGCTTCGGGAAACGATACTTTCGACCTACACTCAATTGCCTTCTCTAGATATTGGGGGGAATATTGCTTACATCTTGGCAGATGCTTTGGAGTTTCCGACAACTGATGGAGGCGGGTTGGAAACGGAACATAAGGGCGTTTTTCAAGACGATGAAGCAATGACAATAGCCTCTTCGTTGGCTCTTTTGTGTTCCGCTTCAAATCAGGCGTACATCATTGGGTCTGGAGGCGCTATTATTACAGGATATTCAGATGACGCCACATTGGCTGCTGAAGGATTCTTACCCGATCAGTATGCTGCGGAACGATTACGAAGGACGGCCAATCACGTAGTTGTGTCTTTGCTCGGTTCAGGAGTTCCCCCGGATGATCCGTCAAAGCATGAATTTTCGGCGAGCTATGTAATACGTGGAGATTCTGGTTCTCATGACATTAACGTTGCCCCAATGGAAGTGATTGACTTAGGGCTACTTGTATTAACCTGGAGAGCTTTTACTGAGGTCTAATGGCACGCTTTGTTTTCGATCCTACTAGGTTAAATTCCACAACTTCCCAAACGGGGAAAGAGTATCAGTTAAGGCTTATACAACGGGCGCAAACCATATTCTCGACGCTCCTCAATCTTTTGCCGTCAAATTATACGAGTGCTGTACAAGGCAGTAATTATAGCCAAGCGCTTAAGGCGGTATCGGTAGAACTTGCTCGAATTGAGTTGGCACTAGAAGACATTGATCGTGACCGCCAGTTTTCAACTACAAGATCTGATTTTCTTTATTCCATAGTTGGTTATTTAGTTTTAGTCAATAGCAAATTACCTGATTTGGGGTGGAATGATGAAGAGTTTCGGAATTTCTTCCTGAACCTAATCGCCATCTATTTTCAAGGTTCTACTCCTGCTTCTATGCGGGATGTAATAAACCTGTTCATGTCAGGGAATATTCAGGTTACAGAAGATTTTCTCTTGGTTCGTCGAGGGGCAAGTGGCTTAGACATCTCGGATGAGTTTGTCTTTCAAATTGATTACTTAGCCCCTTCTGGGGGTGGTTTCCCGGTAGATGTTTTCAACGCTGATTCCGCAATCAGACAAGTTTTAGACCTCGTTCGCCCCGCTCATACGCTCTTTAATGTCCGTTACATTTTTACCGATCATTATTTACCTAATGACACAATTGGCAGAATCTTGGATGCTATGCGTTGGCATATGGGAATCTATTACTATGATGATTTTCGCTCTTATTGGCAGGGCATACGAGATAGAGATCGGTTAGGTAAAAAAGTCAACCGATATGTGAGTGGGGAGAATCATTCCAATGATTTTTGAACCTTACACATATAAGAGGGCTGAACTTCTTACAAAGTCTTGGCTTATGGGAGTCCGAAGAGGCTGGCTGTCCTTACTGCATCCCACTATTAATAACTGGTCCGATGTATTTAAGGCTTTTTATCGTTTGTTAGAATTTGTAGACAATTTAGAACAGCAAGTTTATTTCGTTCGTAGGGGGCCACTGACTTCTTTAGAAGGTATGCCGGAGGGTCAGAAGGTTCAAGCAGCATTCAAAGAGTTGAGAGATGCTTTAAACGATAAGCGTCGAGGTGCTGAACATTGGATGCAGGTGGATACTGAACCGGAAGTATATAGCCGGGGGACATTTACTAAGGCTGATGGAGAGAAGATGTTTGGTCTGTATAAGACCAAGTTTGCTGAACTTCTTACAACTTATGTTAAGGCGAGAGGTGTGCCTGAGAGTCCTTACCGTACGCAGCGGGAAGCTAATTTGACTGAGCTTTTGGATAAAATTCTGGATTTGTTGCGAATAGACGCCAAACGTTTAGAAGAAGCGATTAAAGCAGAAGAAGCTAATTTAGGCTATTCCCCGACGCGGGAAGAACATGAAGAACCTGCATTTAAAGAGTTTAATCTTGGGCATATGAAGGTTGTTGTAGTGGATCCCAAAGGTTCAAAAGAATATATTAAATGGCTAGATAAAGCCCATCAACTTATACATCAAAAGGGGTTTGAAAAACTGTGGTACGGAGTGCTGTTTGTGTCCCGAAATTTTCATGTTTTGGATGAAAATGCTAAAGAAGCTTATCGAAAGTTAGGGTACAAGGATCTTCAAAGCCGGGCCGGAGCATATCATAGTGGATCTGATGTCATGGAGATGACAGCTCCTCCAACTGAATGGTTGTCAGGTGCAGTGGTGCATGAACTGGGTCATCGAAAATGGTTTAGATTCATGCATTCGGAACAACGCGCTAGATTCAATTCTCTTATTAGGACAAATCTTTCTGAAAGCAAAGGCTCAGGTCCTATGGAAGATGGGGTTGAAAAACCCGTGTCTCCAGTGAGTGGTTATGGAAAGAGTAACGCTGAAGAAGCTTTTGCAGAAGCATTTGAACATTACATTATGGGAAAGGATATGAGTAGAGACCAGGTTGAATCGTTCCGGTCAGTGTTGGCTTCAAGCGATCTCAAGGAAGAATCTTTAGCTCAGCGTGTAATGGTTCGATTTACTTATGGCAATGCTTATCCACAGTGACGGAACCTCACTCGAGGTGACTTTCGGAAGCATTCTCGGCTTTCAAGAAGCCGCAGATCCGTCCAACTATGTAATCGCACAACCCTCGGATGCCGTCCCCGTGGTAGTGCAAGATGTGGCCCTAAATTACACTACGATTCAGTCTGGTGTTGGATTTGTGGTTTCTGATCCTGAAACCCCTGTTGTAATCATGGAGGGTACTTCGGAATTTTCAGCTAATCTGACCGATGCCAATGGAGCGGCTATGTTGGCCAATTCCACATTTTCAGCAGCTCTTGCACGTAGGAGAGAAGCGCAGGCCACTATAACTGGTAGCTCTAGTTTGATAGGTATATCTAACTTGGTTAATCACCCTGAAGCACACTTAAATGGTGAGTCAGGATTCTTAGCTGATCTAACTCGTGTCCCAAGTGTATTTACTAACTTGTTTTTCCCATACGGAGCTGCGACTCCTATTTATGTTGGAGATTTCATTTCCCTTCAGAGCACTGGAAATTATGTCCCATTTGCTAAGGTCTTGGTAGTTTATTCAGATGGTACATTGAGATTAGATCGGCAGTTGTTTCTACTGGATCCTCAGAATGGGCACATATCTTGGACGCACACTACAGGGCTTGAGGGGGTCACCCTTACCATTAACAAACCTACGGGTATTAAGACCTACGTTTTGAATATAAATGGTTTGCAAGACCTCACAGGGCATCCTTTTGTCGTTTCCCAGAGCTTTGTTGCAAGTGCCCCGAAGCCGCAAGTTGTAAGTGCTGATCTTTTAGATGAAGGACAAGTTGTTATTACTTTTTCGGAAGCCATGCGGATAGATTCCGTTTTGCAGAATCCGGGAGAGTACGCAATCACGGGATTAGGTGCCGAAGGCCCCGTACAAGTCAAAACCGTTGGTACAATTTCCCCAACACAGATTCTGCTTACAACGGTGGGCTTTGAGAATGGCTCCTATCAGCTTGAAGTAAATGCAACAGGCACTCCTCATGACGTTGCGGGCAATCCAATTGACCCTACGTTTAATCTGGCAGTGTTTAGTGGAAGCCCAGCTTTATCTTCTAGGAGTGTATTTACAGATCACGGTCCAATTACTAAGCCAGCCCTTACCCTTCAAACGGGAAGTACAGCCTCTGTTGAAGACGCGACAACTTTATACCTGCCAACGGCAACCGTAACGCTTTCAATGATCGGGAAGTACATTACGCTTACGGGGACTATTAATTCGGGGACATTCAGAATCACATCGAGGGCAGCCGCCGTTCTTCCTTTGACCGGTTGGTATGTAGGAGTAGTGGCTAGTTTTTCGGTTCCAGATGCAGCGGACGGAGCCATCGTTTGGGAAATATTCGATCCTCGAGACGGAGAGATAGCAGATGATCCATCTGATGTGACCGTGCGGGTTAATGGTTCCCCCATTACGGCTGACGCTGTCATTGGGCTCTTAGGTCAAATTGTATTACCTGCTGTTCCAACAGCTACGGATACGGTAGACGTTGATTATTGTTGGATTTGTAACCCGGTAGTTGATTTCCGTAGATTGAACTCTAAAGAATTTCGGCTCAATAATTGGAACAGAGATACCGGTCGTCCAACGGATGCTTCTCAGCATAAGTACCGCTATAACAATACGCTCATCAGACCTGAGACGTTTGTTCCCTTAGATTTAAGGGCTAAAGTTGATCAGCCGTTACAACGTGACTTAAAGTATAGGGCGTATGAACGAGCTTATTCGGCTTTACTTAATGATCCGAATACGTTTCTTTTGAACTCCCCGACGCATCGAATTGCCTTCCCTCCGATGTCTCGGCAAGTAAGTTCAATCTTCGTAAATTACCAAGCCACTGTTTTACCAGAAGCAAGTTTGACTTATCCCTGGGTACGTCACGGTACAGGGTCAGCTTCAATTGTTGGTGGTACAGATCTCGTGGTGGTTGATAACACGACCGGACCATTTCCGGGGGGCAACCCCATCTTTTGGTCTCGCGATGTTGATCTAACTTTTCCACATGTTTTTGCCACTGCTTGGCGGATGACCCTTGATGCCGCACCAGTTACCGAAGGAGTATTTACAGGGGTAATATCTGGTTATTCAGATGATGAGAAAGCCGTGATTGTGGGCTTCCTTCTTGATGGGACCACTAAAAAAGTAGGCTTTCTGAAAGCCGGAGCAGGTAATGATCCTTCGAACATTACCGCTTGGACCGGAGGCGTGGATTCTTTAGGGGTTTCTACTGGAGCGCCCATAGAACTTGATTGGGCTCTCTTGCATAGTTATCGTATTTTCCGTGATCGTTCAGGGGTTATTTACTTCTATGTTGATGGTTCCATTGTAGAATCCTTGAGAGCATTACCTACGGAGATACCCTACTTAGAAGAGTTGAATGTTCCTTTTGATGAGCTGCAAGGTGTTTTCTTTGGGTCTATATCTCGTGCAGCGGAGAATACTTCTACCTGGAGTTTTGTTCGGTACTCAGCAATACCTCTAAATCCATTGCAAGCAGCTCCTTCAATGTTTGTTTCCTACGAAGGAACAACGCCACCAGAGGAAGCTTCGCAACCTTGGACTCCTGTTGGATTTCATGGTACCGAGACCATTGTTGGTGGGGATTTTCTACTCTTAGATTCCACCAGTGCTACTGATTTACCTTCATCTAGTGCGGCCGGACTCATTAGTGGAGACTTCAAAGGCTACTCTCGAATTGAGCCTTTATTAGCAGCGTCCTTTGATACCATTTTAGATGTGAACGTGGCTCTTCGGACGTTTACACATGGTATTACCCCCAATGCTGTTTTGGCCGCCATAGATGATGGGGACCGTCTTATGCAGCTTTGCTTCTTCCCAGACAAAGCTGCTCCGAAGTTTAGCTACGGTGGACGATCCTTGCCTGAGCAATTTGCTCCTTACCTTTGGAATAAAACCGGTGGCGCTTCTGCATCAATGGTAGGGCAGTACTTAAAGATTGAGGACACTTCAACTTTAGACGGCTTGGTTTATCATCTTGATGATGCTGTAGTGGATACAGATCCTAATCGTATTGTTGGACCTATCATCGATTACGACTTGGAATTTAGAACTAAAGTTTTGACTTATACCCCGGACCCGGCGGATTTTTGTGGCGTTATGTCACAAGTCTATGATGGGTCTCGTTCCGTAGGTGTTTTACTTGAGGAAGTAGCTGGGAATCGTTACGTGCGGTTCCATTCTGATGGAAACGTTTTGGGCGTCCAATTTCTCTTTAATTGGTTTGACGGAGAGTTTCACACATATCGAGCAACTAAGAGTACTGCTGGCAATTTGGTTTCTTTGTTTGTTGATGGTGCTTTTTTAGGTTCTTTAGCCTACAGCTCTTTTACGGCATCCCCACCAACTCCCTCAGGACAAGTTTCCTTTGGGTCGTCAACTTCTCTTAGTCTTCAAGCTCAAAGTTCCGTTTTATGGGCTTATTCCAACTTCTGGAGAGTTAATCGCACCTATGACTTGGATCCAGTTTACGGTTACCGGAGATTTGTGGGATTTTGGAAAGGATATGATCCGAATGCTTTAACGGGTTATCACTTACCTCTTAGAACTTCGGGTAGAGGAGCGGCTGTCAATGGAAACACCCTTACAGATTTGGTGGCAACTTTTGTAGCTAGTGGCGTTGTAGTAGATGATCAGCTCATTGTTGACATTGGGCTTAATAAAGGCGTTTACAGAGTTACAAATGTAACCCCGACGGTTATTACGGTAGATGTTGCAACACCATTTCCATTCCAGCCTTCCGAAGTGGATTATCGGATTGCATACCAGACCGACTGGTCTGTCCCTCATCGGTATCGAATTTCAAAAGATCCAAGCGGTGGGCTGGCTGTTTATCTTGACACCCTTGTTACTCCAATTATTCTGGTTGGATATAATTCTATAGATTTACCTTCTTGCTCTAGTGGTATTGCTAGGACAATTGCAGGTAACTTACCGTCCATCCTTTGGGGTGCTTTTGATCCTACGAACATCTCCCAAACTTCTTGGGATTACGTTAGGTTTGGAGCCGTTCGGTCACAATCAGAGTTAGGAATTGTTCCCCATCATCAAGTTTTAAATCAGCGTAACGTGATGGCTTCTTATGAGCATCACCGAACAACCATTGCTCATACCCATACGGATTTTTGGAGTGAATCTGAGGGGATCCCGCCTCAAACTGAACCGGATCTTCTTAGAGATCCAAACCTCGTAGCTTTCACGTTGTTGAATGATGGAACGCCTTTAGTGCCAAGTACTCAAACGTATGAGGTGAGAAGGCCCACACCTGTTTTAGTCCCAGTAGCGGGGCTCAATAGGCCGGAAGATGTTCTAAACAGCCAAGGATTTGTACTGAACGATGCAGAGCAAAAGATTGAAATTGTTGTACCTGATGATGTCCTTTACAATAGTCTAAAAGTTATTGAGAGCACCACGGGAAGCCCTGGATTGATTGCACCTTTCAGCGATGAGTCTCAACCCTACGATTTAGGGACGTTATCGTTTCAGAACTTGGTTTGTCTCAATTATGATGGGTCTGTTCTTCCAGAAGATGATTCTTCGGCTCCTACTCCGTGGTCACGAGTTAGTGACGATCCTTCACATCAATTTGCCACTGCTTTCGCGGGAATTTTAAGGTACGGTACGGATGCTACTGGGACCCGCACGATATATCGTAATAATACTCCGTTGCCTGATTCTATTAGTTTAGAAACAGAGGTGCGGTTTAGGTTTAAAGTGGTTCAAGACTCGAGCGGAGGTCTTGGGGACAGCCAAATCCGGGTTGGACTTTCATCTCCAGGAAGCACAATAGGTTTGGCTTTTGTGACAATGGTATCAGGAGAACGTTATGTCTTTGTAGTGGATTTAAATAACGGTCAAACGGTCGGAGGTGTACTTTTTGATTTTCTTGACAATCTTTACCATGACTATAGGTTGGTTAGAGTTCCTGGTTTGTCGGCAATTCAAATCTTCATCGATTCTTAGGTATTATTAATGACTGATTTATTTGGACCATACGGTAGCGGGGAATACGGGAGTGGGCCTTATGGAGGTGCTTATTCACCTTATGGTCTAGGATCAGCCACTTCTCTTAGTGCTACCCTTCTTCGTGTAAGATACACGGATTTATTTGATACAACATTTCCAGCGTTAGCCTCGGTTGGGAACTACTCAATCTTTCCAACCTTAGTTGTCCATTCCGTTGTAGTTGAGAGTGCTCAAACCGTACTTCTAGTCACTGATCCACAAGCTGAAATTGTTTACACACTGACAATTGATGATGCTCGGGGACTTTCGGGTCAACCTTTAGCCCCCACATTAGATTCTGTAACCTTTACAGGCACTCCTCTTTCACCGACTTTTTTTGCAGTTGCTACGAGAAAGACCAGAGTCCGTGCGGTTTTCTCAGAAAACATGCTCCAAAATGCGGCGCTCACGGACCCTGTGCATTATGCCCTGACCGATTTGAGTAATACTCCTGTTTCTATCCTGTCGGTTGAGGTGGAACAAAGCCCGGTTCGTTCCGTAGTTCTAACTCTTGGGGCTGACTTGAGAGATGAGCGTCATTACAAGCTTACAACGCTAAGTGGCATCCTCACAGTCAGTGGAAAATCTTTATTCCCTGATACTTTCGTTTTTCAATGGATTGAAAACCTTTTACGAGTAGCTATTCCATTAGAACGCTTCTCGGGAGAAGTTCAGAACGGTTTGTATGGCATACATGGGGGTCTTGTATTTTTCTCCCCCGCATTAGTGACAGCAGCAGCCAATTCGATCATTGACGTAGACGAGGTGGGAGTTTGTACCAAGGCTTACGATGAATATCATTTCCCGGCGGCTATAGATCCTCCAGTATTATTCACGCATGGGGCAGGGATTGTTCCAACTCCTAACGTCACAACTACAAACTCTACGGCGGTTTTATGGGCCAAATTCCCACGGCTCATGGAAGCTACCCTGGAGCTTCATAATTATCTAAGTGATGCAGTTCCTAAGCCTGTGGAAGATTCTTGCGTAATTGCGATGGCGGAACCTTGGGATCCGGATTACGTCTCGCTCTTGAATAACGTGGCTTGGAAAATTTTTGATAATGCGGGAACACCTCCTCGGTATTTCATTACGGCTAACAACCTAGCTCCTATTCCGCCGGGGCCTTCTACAGTCATCACCGTCCTTCAGTTTGGTATGCGTGGGGATTCTAGCCTGAGTGCGGAAGCGACCGTCTAAACCGCTACGGTTTTTCTTATGTAGTTGCTAGAGGGGAAAGCCATGGTGTAGAGCGACAGAGGAGATGAGAATGAAGAGTTCTGAGTCATTCAAAAAAGTTGCTGAAAAAGCTCCCGCATTTGCGGTTAGGAGCTTTCAAGTTGAGGATTTTAGTAAGCATCATATCCGAGGGGATGTTTTCATTACTATGAAAGATGGAGTATCAGGGGAAATTCAAGAACACAGGGAACTTAAAAATTTGGTTGTAATGGACGCCTCAATTCTTCTGTGTCGTCTTATGAAAGATTCTCAAGAACCTCCTCACGGGATCTATGCCTTGGCAATTGGTACTGGAGATTCAGGATGGGGAATTACTCCCCCCGCTCCAACTGTGACGCAAAGGTCGCTTTATTCAGAACTTGCGCGTAAGACTTTTACAAGCACTCAATTCATTGATGGCGATGGGATGCCTACAGCTATCCCGACGAACGTGGCAGACTTCACCACGACTTATGCCGAAAGCGAAGCAGTTGGCCCACTAAAAGAAATGGGGTTAATCGGCGGAAATTGTTCAACTAACATGTCCGTTAGAAATCCCGTTCTGCCCCCAAATGGTTCTTATGACCCATCGGTCAATCTAGTTAATTTCGATTGTCTCATAAATTATTTGACGTTTAATTTAATATCCAAGCCTGCTACATCAACACTTGCAATAACCTGGCGTCTTACATTTTGAGAGCATAGCGTAGTGCCAGAGGAATCCCTCCTTATAATTCTCTAATGAAAGAGGCTGCTTAAGATGACGATCAAGTATTTAGGTCCAGGAGTTAGTGGGTATGATGTTCCTGATGGAAGAGCTTTTGAAAGTTGCGTTTTCATCTCGGGTAAGCCAATTCTTGACCGGGAACTCGTACTCTCGCAGGATCTTTCAGATGGTTATGGGCAACTTGCTCTTCGATCATCTATCCCCTCCGGCTGGCTTTCTGATGACTTCCTAACTACTTCGGATGCGACCTCAGCCATTTTCTCTTCTTCCGCCGTTGCTAACACGTTAGAAATTCCGAACGCCATCAAGGCTCATGTCAACGGTTGGCTGATCAAAGTTCAGCATACCAACGCCACCGGATCTAATAAGTTGGATCTTGGGGCAGGCCCGGCTGGAGCGGGAGCGCAGCGCACTGACCTTGTGGTGCTAGAAGTTTGGCGTCAGCTTATTTCCGCTTCTCCTAGCATAGTAGGAAAGAGCGTCTTAGTTAGGATTTGGCAAGAAGGTAACGTTGCTACTGATCCCGCTAATGATGTCGCTCTAAACTACGCCGATGATCTCTTAGACACCTTCGTTGGTTCAGAAACAACCAGGCGCGTCCAAATTCAATACCGGCTTCGGGTAATCCCAGGTGTCAATCTTTTTACCTTTCCTTACGGACTAGATGATCCCACGGTAGTTGCTAATTCCGTTCCTGTTAGTGCCGCAGCTCCTAATGGCATTGCAACAACATTTCCCTATGTAAATCAATCCAGCAACGGTGACCCCGGCTTGTGGATTGCGGGGGACGGAAATCCAGCCCATGCCCTCGGAACAGTTGATGGTTATATGTATGCAGTGCCTCTTTTGGCCGTGTTTAGGCGCAATACTACGGCTTTTGATCGACGTCAAAATCATAATGGAGGCGTAGCTTCTCCAGGTCCGTCAGATCGCCCTGATGGACTATTTTATGACATCTTTGCAGCAGGGGATATTGTGGATCTCCGCATGGGAGTGTCGCCTTCAGGGTGGTCACTGCCGGAATTACTTGAGAAAAATGTAAACTTCCTGTTAGACAATTCGTTGCGTACAGAGATCACCGATACCTCTCCTTATGGTGGGGGTTATCAGGGCACTACCGTATTCATGGATAATGAGATAGGGATCACAAACGCCCATGGTGGGGATGGTTTTATTACAGGAGATACGGGGTCAGGGCCTTTTATTGGTGAGTTTGACGCTGTTCGTAGACGATTTTCAGATCGTTCAGTTTTAGAGGCGGTTACAGTCGTTGTAGATGCCCCCATGGGAGGTTGGATAGAAGGTTCCGTAGTTACAATTAATCCCTCTCCCTTAGCGGTTTATCCTTATGCAGCATTCAACTGGGATAGCTACGCTCCTGCTGACGTTCGTTTTTTAGATATTCTGAGTGCTCAGTGGTGGGCACCAACTGCACCAGGCATAACAACCGATGCTTTGCCTCACATTATCTCCATTACAGGATTGGGAGCAATTCCTATTGCTTCTTTAAGTATTACCACACATGCGGTGGGGGGTTTAACTAGTGAGCCTTTATATGTAACTCTTCTTGTAGGCTATCCAACAGGAGTTGGTTTATCTCACACGCCTGTTGCGGATTTTGGTGCCGCTAGTTTTTCAATTAATAACCCAGGGCCGCCAGCATTACCTGCAACTGCCCCTGTATCATTTAGCTCTATTGTAAGTCAGGAACTGGATTATCCCCATCGAGAAGTACATCTTGAATATGGGACTGTACCTATTACCTATAGTGCAGCGGCGGAAGTTTCTGGTTTAACAGACAAGGTTTATCTTCCAGAGCGGGCTCAAACTGCTGGTTTATCTATCTTAGTAAATTCAGTTCCTAGGGCAGGAACTTTGGATACAGCTGGCCGTATTATTACGTTAGCATCCGCAACTAGTCCTGGGGATAACATTGTAGTCACGTATAATGCTATTCGACCTCTTCCTCAAAATGGGGAGCAGATAACCGTTTATTACCGTATGGCGGCTCCACAAGCGGCTCGTAATGCTTTATTGAGCACAAGCTTGACGGTCATTCCAAAGCTGTCCAGTAAAATCATGTATGCTCTTACAACGGGGTCTGGTTCTCAAGATGAGGGGTATCCTTTCCCGTATGCTTATGTTCAAACGGGAGGTATCTATCCTGGTTCTGCCCCTCCTTATTTAGGAGAATCTGACCTGTCCGGTCATGCAGACATTTCGGTTGCCAACTTTAATTCTCAAACCGGTTTTCTAAGTCTTCCAGTTTATCTTCCAATGGTGGTAAATCCGGAATCTTTGATCTTTACTCGAGGTCTTGGAGATATTGATTCCGAAGGACGTAGTTATTTCAAAACTGTTCCCGCAGGTTATGTTCCAAATGCTTATGCTCAGGATCTAAGCGATCCCGATAGGCATAAAGACATTTTTCCTATTTTAGCTGAACTAGCAGCAGATAGTTCATTAGGTCATAGAGGGCAGTTAGTTCTTATTTTACTTCTTCGGTACGCCATCTTTGACGAGACTAACGGAGTTTTCTTTGACCCTGTACTTGCGAATAATCGAACCACTGCAAGCGTGTTTAGAATCAAAGGGAACCTTTTGGGCAAACGCCAAGCGTAGAGGCTAACTAAGATGCCATCAACAAAAAATCCAGTAACAACAGTGAGCCCAGGGCCTGGTCGCCTTCCGGCGGATACGGTTCCAGCAAATGCTTTGATCTTTCCTCCAGGTTCCGGAAGCTCAGATGCCGCGTTACACGCGCATATTACCGATCCGGTTGGAGCCCATGCAGCATCGGCTATTAGCACAGCGGGGTCATCTGCTTGGGCAGATGGTACTACTAATCCAGCGGCCAATGCAGAGACTCAGCTAGATAAAATCATAACTGATTTGACAAGCGTCTCTACTGTAAGAGGGTTAGGAAAAATAACCGCTCCTGCTCGTTCAGCTTGGGCGGATGGTACTACTAATCCGGCGGCAAATGCCGATGCTGCATTTGATAAAATCATAACTGATTTGACTATTACTTCTGATACTTATTATGGTTTAGGGAAGATATCAGCAGCAGCTGGTCCTGATTGGCTCGATGGTGAAACAAATCCGGCTAGTAATGCTGCAATTAGATTGGATAAGATAATTTCAGATTTGACAACTACGTCTCATGACTTAACTGGACGTGGTTTAGGCAAGATCACTATTTCAGCTGCCTCTGCTTGGGCCGATGGTTCTTCCAATCCAGCTGGTAGTGCAGCTAATAGAGTAATTGGAATTATTGCTGACCTAACTAAAACTAGTGATACCTATTATGGTTTAGGAAAAATAAGTGCTAATGCTGCTTCTGCTTGGGCTGATGGCCAAACAAATCCTGCTAGCCATGCAGCCAATAGAGTAAATGGGATTATTAGTGATTTGTCACGAGTAGATGATACTAGAGGAGTTGGAAGAGGGATAGGAAAGATATCCACTCCCAATATTAATTTAAAAACGGACTTAACTCATTATGATCCAACAATAACTATTGGTTACGGTACGGGAATAAGCACTTTATCAACAATGGCTGAATTTATACGTGCCACGTATCGTTCCACTATTTTAAATTGGGAAACTGTAGACACCGGAATAACTTTTTCTTCTTCACCCCCAGGAGTTTTGATATCTGGTTTTGATGCAACGCATGATATGGGCTATGTTCTGTGTACTAGTGACCCTAATGGTAAAATATTTTATAGCCCCAACGGTACGCAGTGGTCGTTGGTTACTACCCTTAGTGCAGTACTTATTACTGATGGGTTCTTTTATGACGGTACCTTTTACATATGTGGTGTAGGCCCATTAGGTTCTGCTTCTCTTATTTACACGAGCACAGATCCAAGTAATCCAGCTTCTTGGACTTCAGTACTTACAATATCCGGTTATGCTTTATATGGATTTTGTAAGTCTTGCTATACTGCTAATCAATTTATTGCTTGTGGTATGTCAATGCCTGCTGGTTATGCAGTTATATTGACAATTACAAGTGGTTCTCCTTGGGCTTTTGCGGTTGAAGTTGATACTGGTTCATCTGGGCTTTTTAACAAGGTGAAATCTCAAACAACTTATACACAAACCAATGTGGCCGTTGGAAATGCGGGTTTGTTGTACACTTGTATTGGTAATCCGGCAACTGCAATATGGGCTCAACGCCTTATATCTCCAGTCCCTAGTCCAACACCTGATTTTTTGGACTTAGATGTTGATCCCATTGGCCATAACTGGAATGTAGTAGGTACTAAGGGAAACTTTGTTTATGCTGAGTCAGTTACAGGAACTTGGAATCTTTCTCTTGTAACAATGTTATCTGCTGAATGGGGAAGTCAAAGTGATTATACCTTTTATTCCATAACTTGTAGAAAAGACATGGCTCACCATTATGCCATTGGTGTTAAATTGCCATCCGGAGCTTATAGTACTTTTATTGTTAAGGATGGTTTGGATGGGGGTTGGTATATTGTTGATACAAAGCTTGCTCCTTCAGGTGGTTACTCTTTCTTTCCATATACCTTGACTACGGATAAATATAACAGTTATATAGCCACTCTGTACCTATCAACTAAAAATTTGTATATAGCACGTTCAATGAGAAGATTAAATCCAATAACATACCCGTAAACAGCCTATGTCAATATCATTCTTATTCGATTAATCGACAAAGAATAATGGAACGTCATAAAGCCATAAGAGTAGAGTTAGTTCCCAATAATAGGGTTAGGACTCTCTTATTTAGATCAGCTGGAGCAACTAGATTTGCTTGGAATTGGTCTTTAGCCAGACGAATTGAGAGATTTAATACTAAAGAAGGGAAGAACAAATTTACTAATGCTTTTGCTGAGCATAAGGAATTGGTAAAAGCCAAGAAAGACGAACTTGCTTGGCTTTTTGAAGTTGCTAAAGATTGTCCTCAATATGCTTTACGAGCTTTAGATCAAGCTTTCAAGAAATTTTGGAGCGAACGCAAGAATTATCTTGGTCTACGAGTTATGGACCTATGAAGCAGGAAGTGATCAATCAGAAAGCAATTTCTGGTATAAGTATTGTGGAGGCCGGTTCTAACAAACCGGATAAGCATTGTCGATACATTATTTAATAGATCCGTTCACAACTGCTGGAGACATTACTGATGTCCTTACAGCAGAAACTGGTCAATCAGAAGCCACAGGATCAACGGTTATCCGCGTTCCTGATGGTGTGGCTATACACAACAATCCAACTAATATTACCGATTTATTGACGGCCAAATATGATGGGTTGTTAGCTTCTTATGCCGGTTTTACGGATATCCTTGCCGATACCTGTATGGGTGGGGCTAGTTTTAATCTGGCTGCATCTGGAACTACGGGAATTATCGTTACTTCAGGTTGGGTAAATGCTTTCCTCCTCGATGCAGGATTATGCTTTTCAGTATCCCATGTACTTGGATTTGCTCCCACTCAATGCGTGTTGGTTTGGGAAGAATACATATTTACAGATTCAGATGACAAAGCTGATAGATTTCAGAGAACCTATGTTGAAGAAACGGGAGTCAATTTAGTTTGTGGGATCAGTTTTAATGGAGGTAGTACTTATAACACAGTACTTAACGGTGAAGTTCTCAATATTCCCGTCCCTGATCAAGGAACTTCTTTTATCATTCGTTTTCAAAATACCTCTGGAAAGCGGATATATTTAGGATCTTGGGCATTGCTTTACTTATAGTTTCAATTAGTTTCAATTACAGGAGGAACTTAGAGTCCTCCCTAGGCAGTCAATCCTTTTGCTTTTCAGGTTTTACCTAAAAGAAGACTATCTCTTAGAACCGCTTACCTTTTCTCAAAGAATTCAAAACCTTAAAAAGGACTTGCTACAATAAATTAACCCAAAAATTCACTAAACGCAAATTTAAAATAAAGAGCCAAGATTTTATAATGCTAAAGAAGATGGGATCTGAACCACCGATAGACATTACTTATAGGAGATTTTGTGGAAATTGAACACGCACGGCAAACATCTCTTGGTCGAGTATATAGGGTGCAATCAAGCCACACTTGACGATATGGCTCAAATAAAAGAGCTGATGGAGAAAGCTGCCTTAGCAGCTAGAACTCGCATCGTTGCGTCTGTTTTTCATCCTTTTAATCCCCAGGGCGTAAGTGGAGTCGTAGTTATTGAAGAGTCCCATCTCTCTATTCATACCTGGCCGGAGCACGGGTATGCTGCTGTGGATTTTTATACGTGTGGCTCAGGGATTCCTGAAGAAGCTCACAAAGTTCTTAGGGAAGGTCTGCAAGCTTCAAAGTTTGAGATAGTTAGAGTTGACCGTGGGAACTTAGAAAGCCTCTCCCTTATGAAAGTGCAAAAGCAATAAAGATGGGAACACGCTACAATCAATTTAGTTCAATTCCACAGGCACCCGGCCAAACGGGCGCTGTAGAGTTGGCTACTACCGGAGCCCCGGTTTCAGGTGCAGCGGCAGCCCCTCCCACAGTAGGTCAAGTGCCTACGGCTACCAGTCCAACTGCTTATGCCTGGCAAACCCCTTACGGTGGTTTAAGCGTTAGACAGTACACATATACAGATACTATAAATGGAGTAATAGGTCCCCTTACTATTCCTACTCTAACACTATCTAACGTTCTTTTACATCCGATTGACGGAATACTACAACAATATGGAATAGATTTTACGATTCGTTCTGTAACTGGAGGTTCAGCTCCAGGGTATTATGTCTGTATTGACCCTATGAGTACTGCTCCAGGCGGAGGGAGTTTTAGTGGGGGAAGTAATCCTTCTGTGACTGATTTGTACATACTTTTGGAAGATGGGGATGTTGTTCAAGTGATTTGTTAGGGAGAGGAATGAACTAAAATGTCAAAACTGAATGGTAAATACGTTTCTGATTCTACTATTGATGCTGCAAAGCTGAATGTTGCTTCAGGTCAAGATTATGATTTTTCAGCTTGTACTATTGAAGTCGCTGCTCCCACCGATCCAGATCAGCCAGTGCGAAAAACTGATCTCGATGCGGGGAAGTGGAAAACTCCTGTTCAAGTTCGAGCGCAAGCCAGCGTCACAATAGCCGCTCCTGGAGCGACTATCGACGGTGAGACAATGGTGCTTGATGAGCGTGTCTTATGTGACCTGCAAGGCACAGCAACGCAAGATGGTATTTACCTTTGGAAAGGTGCCGCCGTTCCAATGGTTAGAACGGATGACGCGGCCGTGGGTATGGACTTTGCCGGTGCAGTCGTTTTTATCGAGCGTGGAACTGACGCTGATACCGGGTGGAACTGTAAAAATAACACCGGATCGGGAATCATTGGGACTGATGATCTCACGATGGATAAATTCACAACCATCTCTGATTACGTCCAAGAGATGCATAAAGTCACGTCTGGAGAGGTGACTGCCGGATATTTTACATTGAGCGCATCCTCAGTTAATGCTCAATCTGTAGCGGTTACTGTAGTTGGAGGCTTTCGGCAAGTAAATAAACAGTGCGTTGGTGCTACCGGCGCGACTCCTGATTTTGATGTAATCACTCCTAACTTTGATCGCGTGCATATCGCTAACGTAGTAGCTACGGGTCTATCAGAAGAAATTGCTGAGGATGATATTCTGATCATCGACTATTACAAGTAATATTTAGATCTCAGGAAAGATAAAACGATGACTAAGTTGGCAGCTAAGAGCATAGTAGATACCAGCATCGCATTTTCTAAGCTTAAACCAGCTTACGGCGAGATGTATGCGTACAACAAAGCTATAGCTTTCAACATCGTTACGGCAGGGGTATACCATGCCTTTGGGTTGCGTACTGCTAGCGATATAGTAGCAGGTTTATTACTTGATTGGACTTTTAACGCTGGACGGATTGTTGACGCCGATATAACTAATGAAGCAAACGTAGGGGGTCTTCTTGAAGTTGAGTGTTCGGCAGTACATGGACTTGTCACTGGAGATATCGTAACGCTCGCTAATATGAATAATGCGGGGCACAATAAAGCTACTCGTGTAACCTATGTGGATACCACCAAATTCTCCTGCGATGATGTGACTTATGTTGCGGGAGCTGGAGCATCCGCTGGCGTGGTTTATGCTCCGGCCTATCTACAAGCCGGTTCAACCGCAGCAGGGATTTACGTTGCAAGGTTTACAATTGACGGTACAGCGGCAAATGTTAACAAGGATTGGAAGTGGGAGTTGAATATCGGAATTACGCCCACAGATAATATTGTCACAGAACGCAATAGTACGAATACTCTAGCGGCCATGTCCGCCGGTGGATTGATTACTGTAACGGTTGGAAAGCGGCTATGGATATCGGGTAAGAATAGTACAGACACAACAGATTATACAGTAAAGAACTTCAATCTGAATTTATTCAAGATTTCTGATTAGTTCCGTCAACTGTAAATCCTCCCTTATGCACGTATGACTTCATGAGAAGACCGAAGCCCCGAAGGGGCCAAGGCGTGGTAGTAGGCTGTCTTCTATGAAGCAAGAATCGGAACAAAATCTTAACTTGTTGAATGAAAGTTTAGTAAGTTGAGTCCCGAATGCCAATAGAGATTGACCGTTAATGGTGTTTTTCGGATGTCAAAATAGCTAGATTTGGTGTAAATCTTGAAATCGCGGATCTCTCTATAAACTTTCCCTTTTGATGGGTTATTGTGCCCCTTGAATTAAATCAGAGGAAGACACCATGAGCGAATATTTTGGTACTGAGGTATCACGAGTCCTTGATGCTACAAGCACCCAATTCGAGAATATAATTTCGGAAGAGGGGAAGCCGTTATGCGATGCTGAATTGAATCTAAAGGATAGTATCGCTGCTGGTGCCATTAAATCGGCGAACCTTCGAGGAATGCCTTCGGGATGGCTTGGTAATGAGACGAACCTTCAAGCTATCTTCGCCACTGACCCCTCATATTCTAACTATTTCAAGTTCGGTCCTCATCGTACGGGCGAGCAAAACTCAGTGGTTTTTGCAAACGTGGGTGGAAATCTTATACCCGTTGCGGGGACAAGAACGGGTAATCCGCCGGGCACGCCTTCAACCGAGACAACCAACGTTGTTGCGCTAGATCCACCGCCTTCGGCCAGTGGAGATTTCAGAATCGACTTTGCTTATCTTGAAGTGTGGAAAGCTCGAATTCAACCTAACCCTTCAACCACAAATAAGCCAGCGGCTAGCGGCATTTGGAAATTAGGTAACGTTGAAGGTGGCTTCGCCTTCCTTTCTGATGATTTGATCGATCCGGCTATAGGCTTTGAGACAAGTCAACGCACCCAAATTCAATACCGGATACGTGTTGTAAAGGGTTTGATAGGCTTGACTTCAAATCCTGACGGTTTTGATCCCGTAGTTGTTAAAGCTCAAGGCGCTGCCACTGCTCCAACTTCTTACACTTTCACAAATATGAGACAGGTGCTCGGTGATGCGGGCTTATGGCGGGCAGGAGATGGGACTCAAAACGCTCTTGGCACGGTTGATGGCTATGTTTACGCCATTCCCATTGCCGCTATTTTCCGCCGCAATTCCGTTTCGTGGAATGGATCTCCGTCTCAGAATCTCAACGGAGGGTTCAATCGCAATCCCACCGCTGTAGATCGCACGGGGATTGCGACTTTTTCTACAGTTCCAACTCTCGCTGCTGACATGTCCGCTTCGGCCACGTCCATAGCGCTAACTTCCGTGGCTAACATCCCCTTACCGGTCAACCCGGCCACTCCCGTTCTAATTCAGATCGGTGATGAGTTGATGACCTATTCATCAATCACGGGCTCAACTCTCAACATTGCTGCTCGAGGTCAAAACGGAACCAGGGCTGAGCTTCACAAAGCAGGATCAATAGTCAAGGTCATGTCAGGGCGTCCTGACGGGCTTTTCTCCGATCAGATTGCCTTGACAGACATCTTAGATTTGCGACATGTAGTCAATCCTAACGGTTTTGACTACGATGCCCTTCTCAAGGGCAATCTAGACAAGCTTCTAAAAGGGCAGCTAAGGGCTAACTGGAAGCGCTCAGGAGCCGGTCCTCAAGGCCCCTATGTGATCTATCAAGACGCCATCACGGCGTCCGCCGTAGCCCTTGGGGTGACTAAGCTTGACGCTCCTGACAACATCCGTATGGTGTTCTCTGATGCCGCTGTGGTGCAGCCAATTGAGTGCATTGTAAAACCACATGGCTCTACAGTTACCCCTCCGGGGACGGCTGATATAAATGTGGGATGGAGCTTAGGGTTCACGGTTAAGACGACGAACCAAGTGACTGGGGATGTCTTTGCAAGTGGTGACGTGATTTCCGTCCCAGTTTCGAATTTGCAGCATGGACTTCCTGGAGGCGATACTGACCAAGTAAGGTGGTTAAATGATAGTGTGGTTGGTGCGGTAAGTCTTAGGTTTGACGGGGAGACCGACCCCATCCCTCCCACAATGTATACAGTGACTCCGGCGGTTCCAACCCCATCAGATGATTTGGTCATTACTTTCGGCGGCACTTTCCCAACGCAAACCTCTTTGACTGCGACCCCAACTATCCTTCACATCACACTTCATGCAGTTTATGGGGCGGGGCGTGGGTTATCAAGGCGGCCGAATTCACTTCACTCAGTTTCTTATATCAATCCTTCAGCCGAGTTACTTGTCCAACAATCAGGGATTCCTTCTAGCAACCAAGGTTCACGAGTGAGTTGGGCTCCTTTGTGGAGCAAATTTAGAAGCGCCGCTTTTAATAATTTACTCCCAGTAACCTCTGAGGTTTATGCGGATCTCGGAAGTAAATCTATCATATTGACGCCTTTCCGTAGAATCAATTTCCCCAATGATGCAGGAATCGGTTTACTTACTATAGATGGGATGGCAGCTAATCCCTACACGGCGGTTAAGGCTGGAGCCCCCACGACGGGTACTATAGGTACAGATAACTCCCCTGTTATAACGGTGGGGAGTGTAGGGACTACGGCATTACGAGACGCTGTAGTTATTACCAGTGGTCCTGGAGCTGGTCGATACACTGTTATTGGCATCACACCTTCTACCTCAATTACTGTTGATCGTCCGATTAAGGCTAAAGGTAGTACTTCGGTCACTTTTGCGGTACACCAAGCACAGGGTGTGATGCCCCTTAATGAACGAGATGGCACTACTGCTAAATGGACAACCACCGATCCTCTGGGTTTATTCTGTGGCACAACTGCTTCTAATGATGCTTATAGTAGTATCTACGTAAGTCTTCCACGCCATCTAGTGCCCGGTTGGGGCGAATTGCGTCTTCCTATTCTACCCAATGACGTTGGTTCCGTCTTTTCACAAGGCATCAATTTTGTTACCGATAGTAAAAGTGGGAGTAGTTACGGAGACGCTGACAAGAATTATGTAAATTACAATCCAAGCTCGGTTCGTACCTACGCGGCTTTTACAACTATAGATCCCACCACGGCACTACCGGCGATTTACAATGCGGCCCTAACAATATACAGTAATAATTATGCAGGGATGCGTTTCTTCACGGACACCAGAAGTCTTGGCCGACAAGGGTTAGAATTACCACCTTTCTACGGAGTTGCTCGTTTATTCGCTGTATATGAAGCTACCAATTACTTTACTACATCCGGTCCAAACGGAGGGTCAGCTTTTGATGCAGGTACAAGAGCACCTATTACTGGAGGGGCCACGAATCTCTTGCGCCAGAACATGACTCAATCAGACGGTCCAGTTATGTGGATAGAAATTGATGATGATGGGGACTCCACATTTATTCTAAACGCAAATGCTATTGATATTGCTCGTTCTCCAAATCCAATAGCTTCTTTTGCGTCAGGAAATTATGTGATTGAAGCTTCTATCTTCGGTTTTGATCGTGGAACGTTTGACCTTAACTCAGAAGCCCGATTGGTAATGACGCAACCATCGGGTGTTCTTTCAAACAGTTGGTCATCGGTTAAAGGCGGCCCGGTAGATCAAACTTCCATTACCGGGCGTCATAACAACATCAACAAGTACGTAGCCGGTCCTTCCGCTGTTCTTCCCGGCCCGGCTCAATCCTCTGACCAGGTAGTAATTAATCATAGTCGTAGTTCGTATCAAGGCGATGCTTGGGGCTCACAGACATCCTACGCAGATACTGGTTATAAACCCGGTCCTCTTCTATCCGGCGATGCATATCAACTTTCTCATACGCAATTGAATCAAGCTGCACTTACTCGACCTAACCAAAAAGTGGTAGAGGTTTTAGCCTCTACTTCTTTCGCAACTACATTAGGCACTGGTCGGTTTGCGGGTGATGGTTCTATTTCTCCACTACATTTTATGGACGTAGCTTTCGCGGACCCAACTAATTATCCGCCCGCTCATAGTTACGATGATCGTCCGTTGTCTTTGCCAAACACTTTCTCCTCTTATAATCTAACGGATATTGGAACAGAATATCATGGAAGCGATGTCCTTCCCTTGGGAGCACTTTTTCGCGATTCAGATCTTAAAGGTCAACTATTTGGGATCACTCAATCGCCGTTAGTGTTTTCAAACGACGTTGCGGCAGGCCATTCCACGGGCTTAGCTGTCAACCACATGGAACAAGATGAGATGCCTTTGGACACGGCATCCTCTGGTGTTGTTTCCCCTGGAGACGTGCTTGTTCATGTTGATGGTGAACAAGGAAATTACTCACTTCTAACTAATTTCAGAGTGAACAGAGGCGGTTCTGTTTTTGTTGGAAATGGACCCCATCCAGGCGGCGAAATTTCACTTCAAGGCCAGTCCCTTCTACCTTCTGATAATCACACCAACGTTCTAATGGGTAGAGCCATGCTTGTTAGAAACGCTCCAACGAATGTAGGCGCTACTGAAGTCTCTGCGGGGGATGAGTTGATGATGCTAGTCATAACCAACGTAGTTCGTCCTACCGTTGGAACCCCGATTCCAGGGGATATAGCCATAGGGACGAACGGAAAGAATGAAGGTTACTCTGCCGCTGATCTAGCTAGAATAGAGGGCCACCCACTTGTTAGAAACAACGTTCGCCTAACTATTGATCCTTCAACTATTACGTTGTCTAAGAGAAGCTAAAATGGATACGAACACAGAACTTTATTCTAAGGGATCTGTTTCTCTTGCCTCTATGAGTGAATATCTAAATGTCATTCCTGACCCTATAATTATCCCAATAAGTTGGTGGTGGATGACCAATGGTTTTCCTGTCTTTAGCGCGACAGAAAATAACCTCGTTTTGGCTTCAGGATATGCTAGTAACGAAATAAAACTAATCGAAGGCCAAGTCCAAAAAGAGGTTAGACTCTCTATGTTTGAAACGGAATTATTTAAGGAGGGCGTGGAGAAATCTGGAACCTGGTTACCCAAAGCAGATATAGAAGAATCCGAAGCCTGGCACGCTATTGAGGATCGGGTGAAAACCTTAGTGCAATATGCAATTAGGTTGGGTATGTTTGAAAGTTTACGGTTTTACGGGGTTTTTGCGCGTCATATGGGGCTTATGAGTTTAGGCTGTTCAAATATTCCTTTAGGTTCCAATCCGCTCACCTTTGACTCATTTGAGTTTGTAGAAAAGCTGCCAAAAAGCTTCAAGTGGTCGAGTTCAGCATAATGTAAAGTTTGCAAGAATATCGTTCAAATTCATCACGATCTTGTTCTAGTTTAAGGTTAAGCTCTTTAAATCCTTGAGCCACGTACCACGTTATTAACTTGGCTTGTGGCGTGCGACTAGGGAGTGTTCTTTTATCCTTCAACTCATTAGGTCCATATTCGTAGGGGCTTGGGTGACAACGTAAAATAGTAGCTCCCTGCCGTCTTGCTTCTTCAAGAGTCTTCTTTAGAAGTTCAACGCCATAGCTATTTCCGCGATGAGCCCGGTATATGTAAATATCATCAAGCCTGGCAGTATTTGGGTTGATAAGACTCAATTCCGCATTGCCCACTGGTTGGTGGTTATCATCCAGGATTTTTATGCTAGCAACAAGCCTACCAGATTTTTTTACCTCTTCTATAAGGAAAGAAGGCATAGGCCAAATGTAAAGCCTAATAATTTTAGGTCAATCATCATTTAAGTTGTTGCCGTTGTTGCAATTAAAAAGTAAGCTCTCTGTAGAGGGAACTAGAACTCCTTCTGTAATTGAAACACTACGGCGATGCTAATGCACGACAAATTCGCAAGGCTAGAGGGAGCTAAAAAAATCCCTCTGTAATTGAAACTGGACTACGATGGGGGTCAACTCTCCTTGGTATTTTCTAGAGGGAGCTAAAACCTCCCTCTAGTTCTTTTCACCGGTCGAGTACACGGAATGAATACCGAGAGGATCTTTTTCTATGTTTGCTGGTGTAAGAGGCATCTATGCAACAAAGTTCAAATCCAATTAAAGCAGAACCTGAAACTTACACGATTAAGGCAATTTCAACTATTGATACTATCCCAATAAGTTGGCGGTGGATACGTGATGGCCGCCCATTTTTTAAGGCCACAGAGATCGGCTTGGTTTTGGCCTCAGGCTTCACCAATAATGAAATAAAATTAATAGAGACGCCAACTAAAACTGAGTTCAATTTCCCCATGTTTAAATTCGATGGGTTTGAAAAAACCCCAGATGGTCCAGAGAGATTGAAGGGTTGGTGTGCCCCTATTGAGGATCAAATGAAGAGGCTGACCAAGTATGCTGACAAGCTTGGTATTTTAGAAGGTTTGCGCTTCTATGGGTGGTTTCAACGGCAGATGGGGGATATGGGTTTAGGTTGTTCAAACGTTCCTCTAGAGCCGTGTTTAGAACGGGCGACGTTCGCTACTAATGATTTTAATGATTGTATTAGACAGTTACCAACCAAATTCGAGTTCTTTACTGGAAAAATGGTTGCGTAACTAAGTTGCTCTCATCATCTTAACGCTATGCAGAGTCTTAAACAATGTTGCTGAAATTCATCTGAGTCCTGATCAATTTCTCTGAAACCTTGAGATGCATACCATTCTATTAATTTAGCTTCTGGCATTTTCTTAGTACAATTAAAAATTTGGGGGCACCACGCCGTTCATCATAACGCCGTTCATAAGTGCGGGGATGACAACGTAAAATAGTTGCCCCTTGACGTTGAACCCTCCCGAGGATCTCCTTTAGAAGTGCTCTGCCGTAATTATGGGGTTTTCCACGATGAGCCCGGCGTATATAAAAATCTTCAAGTACAGCAATTTTTGAGTCGTCAAAGCTCAATTCAGCGTCACCAACCGGTTGATGATTATCATCTAGAATCTCTAAAACCGTAACAAGTCTACCAAATATGTTTATAGCATTTATCTCGCGAAAAGTAGGCACAGTCAGTGTTCCATTGGTTAAAAGTAAAAAGGTCAAGGACTTAATCCCTGACCTTTTCGGGGAAGTTAGAGTTATGGACTCACAGCCACGGCTTGGATAGTGCTGGTTGAGCTGTTGCTTTATACTTTTTTCAATTGTCTACCTAGCTCTATAGAATCGATTTCGGCATTCCAGTGTTGGAGCAAAGCTTCACGATTTTTTTCTACAAATTCTAAAATTTGTTTTTTGATTTTTCCCGGTAACGTCCCGATTAATTTTGGAGGTTTTGTGAGAGTTACGGTTACGGAATTTTTTAGGCTTTCGGACGTGAGTTTGCTACCCACTACAACTTTGATTCTCGGCCCGTGTTGTGCTTCAGAACCGGCAAACTCACCGACTGATACCCAAACAACAGCTCCTTCAATTCCGGTTGTCTGAGGCCGCAGGCTAGCCATAGCTTCTAGTTGGAATCGAGCGGTAACTTGTTGGGCTGTAGGTTTCTTTGGCATAATCATTTTAGCTTACCATCGGGAAAATACCGGTCAAGGATTGACCGCTACCGCTTGAACCGTGCTGTTTACTCAACCCACAAGATTTTAGGCAGACTTAGATAGATTTGTCGATCCTCACTTCTTTGTGCATCTAAGATAAGCGCCGCATTTTCAATATCTAGTTTTACATCATGCCGAGTTGCGTAGGTCTCAGGCGGTCCCCATTCCGACAACTCTATGGTACGTTTGAAAGAATGATCTGAATCAGGATAAGCTATCAAGATGGCTTTTCTTCTAACCCCTCTGCCTTCTAATTTTAATTTAAGCCAGCCTTTACCTATCATAACTCTGACCCATTCACTCTCAATCTTTCGATGATCGGCAGTTACTTTAGCTTGAATAGCCTTCAAGACTTTAGCCAATATCTTTCCTTCAGGCTTAAAAATTCGTCTTCCGTGAGAATCCTCAAGCCAGACTTTAATCTTGGAATAAAGAGGAATTTTTTGAAGACACATTCTTTGATCTTTTCCACACGTGATAAAGACCCAACTATGCCCTTTAGGAATGTCCTTTATTATCATTTTAATTTCGTTTTTTGCCTAATCTGGAGGCGGTACCTTATCAGGTAATTGTCCAGCCTGAACTTGAGCATAGGCTCTTAGGACGGCTGCCTGTTGTTTTTTCAGCCATCTTTTAGCCGTTTTTTCTAGTGAGACCGGCAATGATCCGGCAATGATTTTTCCTGTAAGGATTTCCACCGAAGCATCAGCTTCAGCTTTTTTAACATGAACGTGCAATGGAGGGTGATCCCCAGAATTGATATAAACAGATGCCCCTTCAAATTTGCAAATAAGGGGTGCAGCTTGTTTGAAATATTTTGCTAAAACTCGGCGAGCTTGAAGAAATACTTTAGTTTCTAGAAGTACGTCCGGACAGAAATCTAAGCCGTTAGGCCAGGTCAAGGTTCCGTGGTCAGCTTTTACTTGGCGAAATAGTTTTTGATTTTCGCGCACCTCTTTGAGCAAAGGGCCATAACCTTGAAGAAGAGAGGTAACGTCTATAGTTCGAATAGATCCATCTGTAAGGTGAGCCTCTACTACAAAGCCTTTTAAAGGTTTAGCATCGATGATTCGTAGTAGAGATTTAGCGACGATTTTGTTAGATTGCTTCATGTGGTAGGCATTTCCACTTAGTCTATCCACAGTAAATGATCTAAACGGATATCTACAAACTCTCTACCTAGAGCGCTCACAGACAAAGACCCCATATCTCGTTTAATCTTTACATTTTTTTGTTTGAGATCACCTGGCTTTATGTCCGTCATCATGCCCGGAGCTTCTTGCCATAAGTCCACGGTTCGTGTGAACTTAGTATTGCTCCTTGGGTAGGCTGTAACTACTACAAGGTTCCCTTGTAAATCAGCTTTGATCCAGTTCTTTTCGATCATTAGATCGGTCCATTTAATTTCAACTTCATCTCGTTCTGTAGTGAGTTTATGCCGAAGGTCTTTTACCGCTTGTTTGCACTTAGGATCGTTCGGGCATTGAGCAACTTCAAATATGCGTGTGCCTAGATTTTCAAGCCATACATGGATCTTGGTCTTGTTGGTCTTATGTTCTAAGTCTACGGTTTGAAGATGCATTCGTTGATGTTCATCTGAAAAGAACCCCCAGCAAATCTCTTCCGTAAGCCGGTAGAAGATTGTGGGCATGGCTTGTTTTTGGAAGCGTTCAGCCACTTGTTGAGCCGTAAGTTTGTTGGGTTGTTTCATGAGTTATGATTTTTAAGGTACAAAGAACAGTTATGGATCTTGACTGCTTGACGTAATTCTCTTTTAGTCTCTTGCCATTCTTTACCCTTAAGCTTTGAACCATCTTTGTAAGCATAAAGCATCATTTGAGATAAGCAGTCAGTTACATCGTCTTTACTGATTTTCTTAGTTAAATCAAACCATTGTTCAAGCGGGAAGTCTTTCATTTTACCTCATTTTACCATCAGAAAGGTATCTGTCAAATAATTTATCTTGCTTTCCCTCAAAGTAAGCATTTTTTTTGTTGCCTTCTCTCAAAGCATGTTGTATACATGTTTTCTCTACAACTAAGGAGGAGAATATATGCCTACAATAGCTGAAAAATCATCTGGAGGTTTAGCTCGTGCCCGTAATCTCACACCAGAGAGACGAGCAGAAATTGCCAGCAAAGCCGCTCTAACTCGATGGGTTGGGAGTGGTAAGGAACCCCCTGCGATAGCAAAATATGGAGCCCCTGATCGACCCCTACGCATAGGGACTATTGAGATCCCCTGCTATGTCCTTGAGGACGGTCGTCGAGTGCTTTCTCAAAGAGGGCTTCAGGTAGGGATTGGGCTTTCAACCAGTGGTGGTGAAAAGGGTGCGCGGAGAGTTGTCACTTTAATGGGTCGTTTGAGTAAAAAAGGAATAGATATCAAAGACTTAGATTCGCGCGGCGATTCTCCCATTAGATTTATTCCGCCTCATGGGCAGATTGCTTATGGGTATGAAGCAACAATACTCCCCGATATATGTAATGTCATTATCGAGGCGGGAATGAGGGGCAAGCTAGCATCCCAACAAAAGCATCTTGCCGAACGATGCCGGATACTACAACATGGTTTTGCTACGGTTGGCATTATTGCTTTAGTTGATGAGGCCACAGGTTATCAAAAATTTCGACCTCGTGACGAACTTACTGTAATTTTGGAGGCGTTTGTGGCTAAAGAACTTCGCCCTTGGATTAGAACATTTCCTCCGGAGTTCTATCAGCAAATTTATCGTTTAAACAATTGGGAATACAACGATTCCTCAAACGGGAAACCACAAGTAATAGGTCATTGGACCAATAATATTGTTTACAAACGGCTAGCACCTGGAGTCCTCGCTGAGCTTCGTCGCCTGACCCCTCGAGATGAATCAGGAAATTTAGTACATCGACTTTTTCAGCGCCTAACAGATACCACAGGTCAATCAAGGCTGCGGCATCATCTTGATAAAGTAGTGTTGATTATGAAGTACGCACCTAATTGGAAAGTTTTCATGAAACGCTTAGATCAAGAGATACCACAGTTCGCTGAAATCCCCGATGTGCTTTCAATTAGCGTCCCTAACGTCAAGGATTGACAGCTACCGCTTGGATTGTGCTGGTCGAGCTGTTATACCAATACACACATTGATTCGAGACTTTGATGTTTTTTATAGTTGTAGTGCTGCTTAGTGTGGCAATCGTAATAGGGGTATTACCACTAGTGGAAACTTTTAGAATGGCCTTATTTGTGCTATAGTAGACATTAGTTCCATCGGTGGCTGTAGATATTCCAAGTTGCGAGTTGGACGGGGTCAAGGAAGAAGCAGGGCCACCGGCAAGAGGTTGTTTTTGAACTGTCATAGTAGTTGTTGAGCCATTGATAGTGATAAGGACATAGTATAGATTGATGCTATCAATTGAGAGGCCATTAGGATAGTAGCCCGGCGTCGTAGGAGTAGCAAAAGTCGTAATCTGGCCGCCATGCACCGGAACTTTCACGATAGGCTTTTGGCCGGTCGGATAGCTAGAATAACTCGTGTAAAGGTATGTTCCGTCCGAGACAAACGGAATGGCATAGGTCAAGTTAGCCGGAGTGCCATCCGGAAGCGTGTTACCAAGGAGCACACCCGTAGAGTTACTCGTCCTTGAAACGTACTCAACACTTGCTTTGTCGGCTCTCGTATAGAAGATATCGTTAGCTGTAGCAGTTATATAGTCTTTGTCACCTTCCGTAGTATAAGTGGTCATCGTTCCGCCGCCAACTGGCTCAGAAAAGATGCCGCCATTGATTTGGTTCGTTCCTACACAACTCCAAATCACATTGGACCCGGACACCGTGACACCTTTGATTGTAGGCTGATTTGTTTCCAACACAGTGGTTGAACCACCGGTACGTGGGCGTTGGTTGAGTTCCGTAGACGTAGACCAGTAAATGTTGTTTGAGTCTACATCATAGGCTGTATTGTCAGGATTAATCCCAGTGTCATACATCCCACAATTCCCATTCTCGCAAGTCCCGCCGCAGCAACTATGCTCGCATTGACCGCAGTTGTCTTTGTCCGTATTTAGGTTAACCTCACAACCATTACCGGGAAGGCCATCGCAGTCATCGTAATCGAGGTTGCAGTTGAACTCACAAGCCCCATTCGAGCAATAGGAAGTGGCACCGGCTACCGCCGCACAGTTAGAAGCCGTATTCCATTGCCCAGAGGCATTACAAGTCTGGATTTGAGTCCCTGAGCACATTGTATTGCCGGGGACGCAAACGCCCGTGCAAGAGCCGCTAGAGCACATAAACTGGCAAGTTGAGACATTCTGCCAAGTACCGGTTGAGTCACAAGTCTGAGTGGTGTTTCCGTTGCACTGTTTTGACCCTGGAACGCAACTACCGGAACAAGTCCCACCATTTTTACAAACGTAAGGGCATGTATGATCGGTATGCCATTGCATATCGTAGCCACAGGTTTGAGAATCATTACCCGAGCAGCGCGTAGCTCCGTAGAAACAAGATCCGTAACAACTCCCATTTATACAAGCGTAAGGACAAGTGGTGCCTGAGACCCAGTTTCCGGTAGCATCACACGTCTGAGGGGTATTATTGTAATTACCGGAGCATTGCGTAGTTTGTGGTACACATGAGCCTGAGCAAATTCCAGCCCCGGAACAGACGTAAAGACAAGTTTCTGTGGTTTCCCATTGGCCCGAGCTGTTACAAGTCTTAGAGTTGTTACCGTCACATCGAGTAGCATTGGTTTCACAACTCCCACTGCAAACTCCAGCGCCCGAACATGTATAAGGGCAAGTTTGGCTAGTTACCCATTGCCCGGCCGCGTTACAAGTCTGCGAATTTAGGCCCGAGCACTGAGTATCATTAGGAGTGCAAATGCCAATGCAAGAACCAACGGCACAAAGATAAGGGCAAGGCGAGCCATTTACGAGGTTTCCGTTAGCATTGCAAGTCTGAGGTACAAGGCCCGAGCAGGTCGGGACGCACACTGGAGCGGCATCTTGACCCGCATCTTGATTAGCGTCCGGCGTGGTTGAGTCTTGGCCAGCATCCGTGGAGCTTGAATCTTGATTAGCGTCCAGGGAGCTTGAATCTTGGACCGAGCTGTCAACATTTTGACTGCCGTCTTTTACATCAGCGTCAGAAACTTGACTATCCGTGGAGCTTGAGTCTTGGCCCGCATCTTTTGGCTCGGCATCCTGGTCCGCTTCAACAACCTCTACGTCTTTGTTGACGGCCGCTTCGGAAACTTCGCCATCTGATGTATTAAAGGCGTCACCGGTTACAACTTCGTCCGGCGTGCTTCCATCTTCATTTATTATAGGAGAAGCTAAACGGTTAGACGTTCCGCAACCCCCAAGAATCACTAAAGTTATGATGAAAATGAATTTTTCCATATTCTCTCCTTATCTATTACTACACCGGAGAGAGGAAAAATTCAAGGATTTCAAAAGGGATCGCGTTGATTTGTAGGTAAAAAACTTACGCCGCCCCCGATAAGCTTATCAATGGAGCCACGGACACCTCCATCAAGTAGCTATTCGGGACTCAACTTCTAGCAAGCTATTCTGTAATCAATGGCGCAATGTGCCTTAAAAAATCAATATAAGGGACTTCAGCTCGTATAACGTGCCCGGACGGAAGTTCTAAATCAAGGTGGGCTTGTTCACTGTCAGGAACCGGCTTGGAATCAAGAGCGTTACCAGTCACTTTATCATAGGTAACAGCGATTTTCCTGGTTTCTTCATAGCCAATGACGTTAATGGGGATTTGCATGAAGGGACTCTTTCTATTTGGAAACTCCTAGGAATACTTACACCTATTTTCGGTGGCTTTGTTTTTAGCATTTGAAGCTATGCCAACGTCTCTTAAGAGATCCCTTGGTAGTAAGCTTCCGGCCTAGCCATAAGGCTCGTTTAACCCTCTCAAGGAACTGGTTCGTTTAAAACGAAATCGCTCTCTCAAGAGAGTTTTCACCTCGGATGGATCATCATAGCCATTAATTTGTTTATCCTCAGAACGTCTGAGCAAATTAATAGCTCCTATCACATCCGCGTGTGAAATCCTTCCACAAAAGAATTATCGAACTTCTTTCAGACAAAGCTATTTTCGGTGTAATTAGTACCATAAAGGAACAACGCCATTGTTCCTGTTCTAAACACTTTCACATTTCTCCACTAGAGACAATCCGTAAGCTTATAAAAAAGGAAAGTCTCCAAATTAAATCACTTATCGACTGAGCTTTTCTGGAAAGGCTAATTATGACCGAAAAAATCAAAGTCGGAGACAACCTCATATCTTTAAGAGCTATGCCTGATGCTTCCGTGGATCTAATTTATTTAGATCCTCCCTTTAACTCGGGTAGAGACTACAATATTACCGTAGTTGAAAGTATGGCCCATGAGTGGGCCTACGAAGACACCTGGAATTTTGGGGAGAAGGCTGAGAAGACGTATAGAGATTTTATTGAGCATGTACCGCCTGGCGCTGATGTTGTAGCGGAATATTTGACAGCCATCTATAAAGCAAAAGGTCGTTGTGGTACGGTTGCTTATCTCATCCAAATGGTCCCTAGAGCATGGGAGTGCAAGAGGGTCCTAACATCAAAAGGATCTTTGTGGCTGCATTGTGACCAACATGCGGGTCACTACTTGAAAGTGTTTCTTGATTTAATCTTTGGGGAAGAAAATTTTCGTAACCAAGTAATTTGGAAAAGGACTTCAGCACATAATAACGCTCGAAGAATACCTTCTGATCACGATATGATTTTTCTTTATACCAAGAGTAATAACTATACTTGGAATAAAGTTTATCATACTGCAACGCAGAAGTACAAAGACCATTGGGATGGGATTGATACTGATGGACGTAAATGGAGATGGGCAGATCCAATGGGGCGTGGAGTCAGTAATGGCCCTAGCAGCTTACCTTGGAGAGGGATTGATCCAACCGAGGTCGGAAGAGGCTACAGTTGGATGATAAGCAGAAATCTTAAAGAGAATTATCAGAGAGTTACCGGGAAAGAACTTACGGGCACCCCCCAAGAAATGTTAGATCAAGCGTATGAAGCAGGCTTTATTTTAATGCGTGGGCATCCAATGTATAAGTGCTATGTAGACGAAGATCCCGAGAAGGGGGTTGTTATGCAAGGGGTGTGGCTTGATATTATTCAAGTTCGACCAAACTCAAAAGAATGTGTGGTTTTTGATGGGCAAAAGCCGCTAGCTTTACTTGAACTCATAATTAAAGCCAGCTCTAATCCAGGAGATCTTGTTTTAGATCCATTTTTGGGGAGCGGTACTACTGCCATAGCGGCTCAGAAGTTGAATAGAAAATGGTTAGGTATGGAACTGACTCATAAAGTAGCACAAAAAGCGAAAGAAAGGTTAGATGCTACTTTTGGAGAAGGTTGTTGGATTGATGAAAGTTTCATACCGACAGATATTGAGGAAGCTCAGAAGTTGGCTGAGCAACATTATCCCTTCTCTTGTTGGGTAGTGAATTATTTTGACGGAATCCCAAGAAAGAGTAGTCATGATGGGGGAATTGACGGGGATATTACAGTTATTGGATTTGCAGACAAAAAGAGTCGTCCCGGAGTTATCCAAGTAAAAGGTGGGTACACAGATATTGGGGCAGTACGCGCTTTTTGTAATAGCGTTGACGAGGCTGATGCAGTTGTAGGACTTTTTGTGGCTTGGGATAGGTATATTACTCCGGGCATGATAGCGGCGGCTAAGGCTAAGGGGACATTTACTACGGGGGTGGAGGGGGATAGACGGGTTTTTGATCGTGTTCAAATACTTCGCGTTGAAGACATTTTTAATCCTGATGCTCAACCATTTGCAAAGGCAAAAATTCCATCTGATATTGTACACGATAAAAACCGAAATCTTGTTTTGACAAAGATAAAGGACAAACAAACGCAAGAGAGCATATTTAATCTCATGCTTGAGTTACCTCAGGAATGAAGAATTCAATAGGGCAAGACTCCAACTAGGCTGAGAATCCTTTTTACAGTTTTCTTTAGGAGAGGCTCACTATGATCATAAGGCAAAACTATTTAAATTTATCCCCTGACTTACGTAAAGAAGGGGCAAGACTAGTCCGGGAGCGTATTAAGGCCACCTTATCCGATCCCAACCTGTCTCAAGAACAAAAGCAGCAACTTAAAGAACGGTTGCATAAGCTAAGTGCATGGGAAGGTGGGACCTTAGGAAAGACTCTCTGAGGAAACTGTATCCAAATCATGAACGAAGTAACCGGTCTAATTGATTCCTATATTCTTCCCCATTGGTTTTTTTGCGGCGATGGTGTTCTTCATGATCACCGGACGGGTGATGACAACATTTCAATTATCATTTCAATTATCAGAGAAGGTAAAACCTTCTCCCTGACAGCTCTTACTTTTCAGATTTTATCCAAAAGAAGATTTTCTTTCAGAACCGCATATCTTTTCAAAGAGCTGTAAATCTTAGAAGGATTCATGCATATATCACAGTGTTTCAATTATACGGAGAAGGCATAAAACCTTCTCCGTATATTACAGTAGAAATTTACGGAGTGCAAATTAAGTGGATTCTTTAAGCGACTTCATAAATTCTGACGTATTACCTCACTGGCCTTTCTTCTCAGCTTTAATATTTTTCATGGTGACTGGTCAAGTCATGGTCAAGAGCGTCTTCACGAAGAACGCTCATTTAGAAAATAAACCTGTGTGGTTCTGGTGGTGGGGCCGAAAGACCTTGCCTTTGCATCCAATTGTGTTGGGCATTCTCTTAGGCATTATTTGGAAGGAGCCGGAACCTGACATTGTTAGATTGATTCCGCGTATGGGCTACTTTGCTACCGCCGGTGGACTTTCCGTCTGGGGTTACGAATTACTAAAAGGCATTGCAAAAAAGAAAGGCATCAATCTGGATTTGCCTGGAATTGATAGTATTCCTCCTTCTGATCATCCTCCTCCTATCCTTCCTCCTATTATCTTTCCTACTGATCACTCTCCTGTTTTCCCTCCACCGCTTCCTACACCCCAAACATCTAAGCCTCCCATAAAATAGGAGTCTGAATTTATCGTTACTTTCTCCTAATTTACTAAAGAATCTATACGTTAGCTGAAATGTAAAACACCTTTACAAGGTATTTCAGCAACTAGCAACTCAGGAGAAAAGTTTATGACTAAATTCGATTGGTCTGCGTATATCGTACAGATGCTACCCTATATAGGGGCGGCCGTATTAGCTCTAATTGGATGGCTAACAAAAGAAGCAGCGGTATGGATTCGTGCTCATACCAAAGATGTAGTGCTTCAAACTGCTTTGCTTCAACTAAACGATGCCATTGCTACGGCTGTTAGACAGACCGAGCAAACCACTGTTGCCTCAATTAAAGCGAACGCCAAGAACGGCAAACTAGACTCTGAGGGAGCTAAACAAGTTCGGAATGAAGCTTTAGCGGCAGCAAAATCCAACTTGGGCGGGCGCTTGGATGAGCTTGGCAAAAACCTAGGGTTCACTGATCCTGACAAACTAGAGGCATTTGTTGTTGGGCGTATTGAAGCTCAAGTCCAGCAGATGAAAAAGTAGGCAGGGGAACTTCTTTAGTAAACGGTAATCACGAGAGTCAACCTTTAAACGGAGATAAATATAATGAAGAAAAGATTAGGAATGGTATTGATGGTTGCGGTTTTAACCATGGGGTGTGGAGCCAGTTTGGCCGCTATTTTAGCTGCAACGATTTCTGGGGTGCAGGATGCAATGCTTATTCTGGACCAAGTCAGTTCCTTCGTTGATACATATTTTGCTACTAAACCGGCTCCAGAGCTACAGGCCAAGATTGATACTGCTTTTGAGAAGTGTAACAAGGCTCTCAACATAATAAACCGAACAGCTCAGGGCGGGCAAGATGTACAAAACAAGAACATGCAGGCAGCAATGAAAGATTTCCAGGCTGCATTCTTGGATTTGATGGATTTGGTAGGCCCTCTAGGTTGTCAGGTTGCTGGTGGTAAGTATAAAGGAACCCCGGCTACTCTAACCGTTAACAGACCTATGTTGATGGCACAAAAGTAGGGCTGTGGTTTTAGATTCTTAGGGTAAGTATATCATGCCTGAAAAACATTTTAAGGGTTATAGAAAACCACACCCGCTAGCACACAAGTTTCAAATCCAGCGAGCTATTCCACATATTGGTGCGGCTACTCCACGTGGCTGGGCCGATAATATGTGGCAGATCCTGAGTATATTAAATCAGTTGTCCTTAGGAAGCTGCGTCTGGCATGGCGTTACGCAGATGATTCGTGGCTTGCGAGTAAGATCCACTTATCCAGACGGAAATGTGCCTAGTGGTTTACATTATCCGTTAGGATCGCGGATGATGGGCTACTACTGGACTCTCGTTTTGGCTAAGGAAGGCATCGACGATTATGGGTGTGACCCGGTTACCGCGATGGCAGCCTTGAACCAATGGGGGTTATGCGACGAAGATTTGTACTGGCCGTATGATGTTTCGACCTTTCCAAATCTAAGAAGAGGACTCCTTCCTGAGGGTATTGATGAAGCAATGAATCACGGCTATGATCAGCGTGGTCCATACGAGTTCAACTGGATCACAACGTCTGGCACTAGGAAAGTAGACCAGACTAAAATTGCTCAGGATGAAGGGTATCTAGTTGGGATCGCCACTGTGGTAGGTCCGGAGTATGAAAATTGGAAACCTGGTGATCCCCCTCTTAAACCACCCACTAATTTTAACTATAACGACCCTGATTACGGCGGGCATTTTACGATTCTCGGTGGATACAACGGAGATACACATAAAGACGTTGGTAGTTGGGGTTCAAATATGTTTGACAATGGGGTAGCTCTGTTTGATTCATCCTATATCGAGTGGGACGAAACTAGCTCTCTCCTAGTCATGCGTAAAGCCCCTATCATTCCGTAAAGAGGTAGCCATGAGAAAAACAACGGCATTATTAGTTTTTTGCGCAATAATGATTTGGGGTTGTGAGGGTTGTGGTTGTGGTGGCATTAAGCCAATACCCACGGTCATTGATGCGGGGCCTGCACCGGTAGTAGATGCGTCCCCTATCCCCACGCCTGTAGTGGATGCCGCTCCGGCCCCGGAACCGATTAAAGCTGATCCAGCGGGCGTATGCGCTACATGGGTGAAGCTTGGTTGTGATGGGGCACAGGGTACAGGGAAAGGTGTGCCTTGCGTTACGGTTGTTACTAACTCGGCTAAGAATCCTATTTATTCAGCCCGTTTCCCTTGTATTATCAAGGCTAAGTCATGTGCGGAATCTAATGGTTGTGGCACGTTTAGGTAGCAATAGCAAAACGCTTTTCTTAGTTTCTTAGTTAGGTCTTAGGACATGCCTCAAATTATTGAAAGCGCTGGAGTCCATGTCACTGTTGACGCTTTCGTAGAAGATCCCAACGCGGTATTTACGGTATCGCATTTTCAGGAACTTTTTCAAAAGTTAGTTTCAGCTTTGGATATGAAGATCATTGCTGGACCTAATTTTTATGAGGTTCCTATAGATCCAGTTATTTTAAAAAAATCCCAAGAGACAGGAGTTTTTTCGGATGAAGGTGGCCTGACCGCTGTATGCGTAATAAGTAAAAGTCATATATCTATTCATTGTTGGCCTCTACAAGCATTTTTCAGTATGGATGTATTTTCGTGTGGTGAGTATGAGCCGGAGAAAGCTCTCAGCATTATTAAATCTCATATGGGAATCACGTTAGAAGACGTGCATGTCTTGAAGAGACATAAACCCTTGTTCAGATCGAATAGTACATTTTTAGAATAGCTCATTCAATGGATCTTTTTTCTGAAGTAACCATGCCCATGACGGAGAATGAAGCTAAGGCAATCCTTGGTTTCCTTCCCAACGATCATCCGAGTTCAAGCGAAATTAAAGCCGCTTACCATCGAAAAGCTCTTGAGGCCCACACAGATCGGGGAGGCAATTTAGAAGCCATCAAGCGACTTAACATTGCTAATGATATCTTGACGGGTAAGTTTACCGTTCCTACCTATGATAGGCGTTCTGATCCGGAGGTACCTCCTGGACCAGGGGGAAGTCGTTGGGTTCCGCCCAAGAAGGCAGAGGTTACCTTTGAGGAAGCTGAAACCAAAGCAGGCATACCTAGCGGCGTTCAATGGTTTTTTGTCACTACTAGCCAACGTGGCAAGTCAACTTGGAGTTCAGATGAGTCTAGTTTAGGGGATTCTGCTTTTGTGGCTTATGGACGAACGGAACAGCAGCATGTTTTTGTTGGAGCCAGGCATTATACACGGCAAGATTTCTACGTTGGCGGGACTAATGATACCGATACTTGGACCATTAAATCTATTGAGATCCCGATCCAAAAAGATGAGGGCAAAAACCCAGCTTGGCTTTACGGAAATGTAGTCAAATCTTTCAAGGGATTAAAATTCGAAGGTAGATTCAACTCCAAGATCCTTGATGCTCAGGGCTGGAAATTTAATCGTCGCCTACCTGAAGGGACCGTTACCTCTATCAAACATTGGCTAGTGGGTAGCGGGGAGGTTGCGGGGGATGCTCCTTCAGTGGCCGGGCGCAAGCATACGGCTGAGCTAAAAGTCCTTGAAACCTATAAGCCAGATTCCGGTTTTTATGAGGAAGCGCATAATCGAGGGAACTTCTGGGACGGTAAATATCATGGCCAATATTACCAGATGATTTTGACATTAGACGGGCGTTCTTACATAGTTTCGGAAAAAGATTTTAAATTGTTCTCCTCTACACGGTTAGGTAGTAAGCGTCTTATGGAGGTAATTTTTGGTACATATCAGTATAACGCCTCTCACAAGCAACTAACCCGTATAAAGTCTGGTAAAAAAATCCTTGGTTGGATGGCAGAAAGATTTACGGATTTGCCTCTGGAAGCGACAGAGATTCTCAAAGCCGCCGAAGAGCAAGTAAAAGGGTAATTATGAATAACTCAGTGTGGAAAACCGCCGCTGCTAAGTTTGATCCTGAAACGGTAAAGAAGATTACTAAGATGACGGATCGAAATCTACACCCTGAAGCTCTGATTCTTGGGGCAACGATGCTTGGTCAAAAAGAGTTAGTAAAAAAGCTTGGGCTGGTACTGGAGTTGCACAAACTTGAAGGCCATATGCCTAAACCTCTAATGGACTATCGCCACATGCTATACGAACAAGTCATGAAGGCTGCTGAGCTACTTTTAGAGCCTGATCAATTTGAGATATTTAGAAGTGCCTACTGATTCGTATACGATCGCTGCTCTGATTCCTCCTGAATTATTGGCTTTTATTCTCTTATAAGTGCCGGTGTCCACCAATTTCCCTGGCAAACCGGCAACCCAAGGTTGAGGATCACGAAGTGCGTTCGAAAACGTAGGATTCACACCTCGTGGATTTGCATTGGTGGCAACGCCGTGTTCTTAGAATCCTACACTTTTAATCTACCCTGTTTTTATTCTAATGCACCCTGAAAAATTGGTGTAGTGCTGCTCCTATGCCGTCAAACGAAGATATCCTTGCGAAACATGCAAAAGTTTACGAAATTCTCAAGAAAGTTCGTACAAGCAAAACTGTTTCGCTCAAACCTATTTCGATGCTTTGTTCGGAATTTGTCGGCCTAGACGGACAAGTTCAGCCCTTTCGGCTTCGATATTACCAAGTTCAAGCAATTTTCCACCTGCTCTCAATGAAGCGGATGGTTCTTGGTGATGCGGCCGGTTCGGGAAAAACGATCGTAGCTATTGCTTCCTTTTGTTACACCTGGGAAAAAGAACCAACCAACAAAGTTATCATCATAGCTCCTAAATCAGCTTTGAGGCAATGGGAGTCAGAAATTCAGAAGTTTGCGTTGGGGATTAAAACTTTCTTATTAGAAGGAACTCCTTCTGAACGTAAAGCCGTCTATCATGCCTTTGCAGAGCATCCAACGGACGCAGGACACGACAGAGCCGTAATGATCATGGGTTATAGTTCCCTAGTGCGGGATTGGAATGAGGGGTCTTCTAGGCCCTTAAAACCTAACGGCCAACCTAATATGAAGGCTCCGTTGAATCCGGGTTTACTAAATCGGATCACAGGTGGAATTCCAAATCTTACAGTAGTGACAGACGAGTGCCAAGCATTTAAGTCAGATCGAACCAAGACTTGGCAGGTGTGCCGAGAACTGTCTGATCGGGCTAATCGTTGTTACGGGATGACCGCAACTCTTCTAAAGAACAATTTGATCGAAGGGTTCTCAATTTATAAATGCATCTACCCTGGAGTGTTCAGCACTAAGACAAAATTTTTAGAGTCTTACTGCGTCACAAAAATGCAACCGGTAAAGGGTGGCCGTAAGATCCCTATCGTTGTAGGTTACAGAAATCTTCAACAGTTTCGAGATCAAATTGACCCTTTTTTCTTAGGGCGGCCTAAGCACGAGATTTCGGATGAACTTCCTAAGTTGATCACTAAAGAAGTCTTAGTGGAATTGTCTGAGGCGGAAGACGCTAAATATGCCGAAGCTCTTACCGGGATACTATCCTTAGGGGACGGTGAAATTAGGGAGTATGAGGAACATAAGCGTTTGGTAGCGCTCATCTATTGCCAGCAAGCGGTAGATTCACTGTCCCTTCTTCGTTATGAAGAGGGGGATAGTATCGACTTGGATATGTTCCGAGAGGAGCAAGCGGAAGTTGCTGCTGTTGGCTCTAAAGAACAAGCGCTTTTGGACTTACTAACCGGGGAATTTGATGATGCAAAAGTAATTGTATATACACGTTTTGCGTCACTCGTTCCAAGGCTTCAAAAGTTATGTGAAAAAATTGGGATTCCAAACGTAGCGGTTACGGGCAAAGTTGTAGACACAAAAAGTAATCCCGCTCGCCAAAGGGCGATGCAAGCTTTTCAAGACCTAAGGTCTAAGGTCCGGATCATATTCATTACCGACGCTGGATCAGAGGCCATCAATCTTCAAGCGGCAGAAGCCTTAATTTTTTATGATGCCCCGTGGTCATGGGGAAATTATGTACAGACGGTTGGCCGCGCAATTAGAATCGGTTCCCCTCACCAACATGTGGTTGCGGTACATCTCGTTGCTGAACGTCCCGGAAAAACCATTAAGCAACGAAAGACGATTGACCGTTACACTTTAGAAATACTGCAAAAGAAGAAAAATTTAATCGACAAGGTACTAGGGGAATCCGCCGTAGGGGCGCTTGATTTTGGAGCAGAAGGCAGTTTCACCACCGAATTAATGAAGAGTTTGCGCTCTGTAGAAAAAGATTCGGGCACTCAGTGTAGGTAAGGCCATGGCTGACCCTGTTTGCCCGATCTGCAACGGAGAGCATTGGCTCTATGAATATGAGGGGGAAGAAGTAATCTCTAAGGCTTGTATTTGCTTAGAACGTAAGCTTCTTAGGGATTATTTAGGTCCCGAAATAAGTAATGTTAAGCGAGTCAAAAGCGACTTGTACTGTATTGTCCCTAATACAGAAACAGGGAAAGTAGAAGGGGATCGTACTGAAGAAAACCTTTTTATTAAAGGGTCTTGGGCAGTTGTTTGTCAACATTTACATTGGGTATTATCGGCCAAACGTTTATATACTCCAGGGTTTTCTTACAAAATTATAGAGGATAATACGTTAGTTAATGTTTGGTTGGGGAAACAAGCTTACCTTAGTAAATCAACTAAGGTTCGGGATGAGATTGAAACCAACAACACTATTGCTGATTTAGTGTTACCTCCATCATTAGTTCTTATTCGGCTGGGGTTTAGAATCACTCCAAATAAAGCTACGCCGAAGGTATTGCATGAGGCTCTTAAAACCAGGGAGTTTGCGGCCAAGCCCACGTGGATTATAGAAGGTGCTGAATCCTTTCTTCCTGGTCAACAAGCTTTTAGTGATGCGGTGAATGAATACATTCAGGGCCGATTTAAGATCGTTGATGTTGGAGGAGATGTAGCAGCAGAAAGAGAGGAGAACAAAGCAATTGCAGAGGAAACGGAGGAATTTGCAGTCAGTATGGGGCTTGGCATAGATACTCCTAGTTATGATGAGACATTTGAATTACCTCAAAGGTCTAGGAGTAAATTCTTCAAAAAACCTAGAGGCGGCGGAATGGGAGACTTAGAATAACCATGCCCAAGCGCTTATTACGATCGATTATTGAGTTTGATAATGAGGTTTCATCTGAAAACCTAGTTCGTAATTTTCAACATCTTCGTAGGGCAATAGAAATAGGACAATTTGAATGGGGGCGGCCTGAAGACGAGCAAATATACAGGCATTCTTTGGGGTTTTTTATTCAATATTTCGAGATGCCTTCGGTCAAAACCGTTTTGGATTATTTCCATAGTGTGAATGGTATAGAAGCAATTGAACGCTTAAAAGATATTACGGTAGAGCGCCCTTATGCTCGTACAAACTTTGTTCATTTACTACGTTCGTTGCGGGATGATCAAGCTCAAGTCAAAGTTGCAGCGCTACTTAAAGAAACGCATGAGATCTTGATTAAAGGGATAGAAGACAAGAAGAAAAAAGTAGTTAAAAAAGGGCTTGAAGCTGCAATTTCACACTTTACTCGTAAAGTGCAAGAGATTCAAATTTCTGACAACAACTTGCAGATTCAAGGGGATATTCGTGAAGATGGCGCTAAGATGCGGGAAGAATATGACTTAGCTGAAAGTGATAAGAGTAGAGTTTATGGGGTACTTTCAGGGATCAACGAAATAGACGATATCTGCAAAGGAGCTAAGAAAGGGGAGTTGTGGATACATGCTGCATTTGCTGGTGAGCTAAAGTCCACCCTAGCGGCCAATTGGTGCTACAACGCGGTAACCAGGTATAAGAAAAATGTCGTTTTCATCTCATTTGAAATGCCTAGGGAACAGGTCCGCCGAAACATTTACACAATACATACATCTAACGCTCGATTTGCTAAACAAGGTTATAAGCCTATAAATTACGGAGCTATCCGTGATGGATGCCTAACAAAAGAGGAGAAAGAGTTTTACTACAATCTTGTGATTCCAGATTTCACGACCAACCCCAACTATACGCATTTTAATGTTGTGACTCCGGATCGTGAATGGAATATGGATGACATAAAGTCCCAACTGGAAAGGTTACATAAAGAGTTTGAAGTGGGCCTTGTTGTGCTGGATCACGGCCAATGGATTGAAGCTCGTAAAGAGCGAAAGAATAGGGAATATACAATTGAATTGAACTCTGTCATTAATGACTCCAAGCGCCTTGCTCTTACTTTTGACAACAATAATGGCATCCCTGTTCTTATGCTTTTTCAAATCAATCGCCAAGGAAAGGAAGCAGCGGACAAAAATGACGGGATTTATAAAGCATCCGCCCTCACGTACGCAAATTCGTGTGAGAAGACGGCCGATGTAATCACAACGACCTATCTCAATGATGCCCTAAGAGCGTCAGGGTTAACCAAAATCACAAACCTGAAAAATAGAGACAACCCTTTATTCCCTCCCTTTGAAGCTCATATCAATTTTGTGACTCGCAGGATTACATCTCCGAAACGAATGAAGCCTCAAGGATTTTCTGTTGAAACTCACGATGAGTATCTTGAGGCTATGAATCTTCCTATCTAGCTATTCAAACTATGCCTAGAAACTATCAACAGGAAGCTTATGCTGATCAAGAACGTAACGTAGCAATTCATCAGTGGATGAAGGACCGGGTAGAGAATATCCGTAATCAAGTCTCGGCTGCTGATGTTCTTAGTCATTATGGGGTTTCTTTACGTAAACATGGGGATCAAGAGGAGCAAATTTCTTGCCCTTTTCATGGCACAGATAAACGCCCTAGCGCTCGGTATTATCCTAAAAGCAGGGGGGGTTATTCGGCCGTTTGGTGTTTTGTTTGCCGTGAGCAATGGGATGCAATTAATCTATGGAAAAGGTTTAATGGAGAAAGTAAGTTTTCCGAGTTGCTCTTCAATATTGAAAGAGCTTTTGGGATAACACCTCCTGAATCGCACATACCGTCATTTGAACCTGAGGATGATCCGCTTGAAGAAGAAGTTGAAATTTTATTTGAAGCTTGCGAGAATCGTTTACGGGAGGAACGGAACAGCTTTAGTATGGAGACGCATTTAAAGTTGGGCTCTATCTTGGATCGTATTCAGTCTGATTTAGAAAACGAGACTTTGCCTCTGGAAACGATTAAGACTCATTTAGAGCAAGTGCTAGCTAAAATAGGGGAGAAGATCAGAGCTTCTAAAGCATAAAATGTGGTAGACGGGGAATTGGACGAAGAATAACTTGTGCCGCGTCGTTTGACATTGCCGAGCCCTGAGATGGGGAAAATTGAACTGTATCTCATCTATAATGAAGGGGGCACTTGGGAGCCTCAGTGGCGTCCTCTACAGGGCGTGCTGGATTTGCCTTCCGTTACCAAAGAGGTGATGGATCACGCCCTGCACGGATGGACACGACCCTTGGTGGATGGATTGGGGCCGCCCCCTAAGGGAATGTTGCATAAGCTTCCGAAGACTTCCCAAAAGTGTGTCCATGAAAGGGAGCGTTGCCCTTTTTTCGATCGAAAGCGCTGTGGAGTACTTTTTACAAAAATGCCGTGGTGCTTTGAGCCTGCTGGTTTGATTCCTGGAAACTTGGCTGCCGGGGTCATCAAGTTATGGCGAGAAGAGGTGTATGTGATGACGATAGCCGGGCCATAAAAGACTAATTCGAGAAGTTGTTAGTAGTCAAGTGTAATGTCTAAAGTAACCCGAATAGCTTTTAGTAAGAACTTGAACCAAGGCAAGTTTGATCAATTAGTTGAGCTTGCTACCCGCCTTGGTGTTCTTAGATTTGATATTTGGAGGCGCTTTGGTTCTTTAGCTGGATTGTACTTTGAAGATGATCGTGAAGTAAGAGATTCTTGGTTAGAGGCAAAAAAGAAGTTTAATGTCTCGGCTCGATTATGGAAGGCTACTTTAGCTGATGTTTGGGGAGATATTGTTTCATATAGAGAAGCAGCAAAGACTCAAGTTCGTAAAATAATCTACAAACGTACTAAAAATAAAGTAGAGATAAAGCGATTATTTACCTTACTAAAAACCAATGCTTGGAATGAAGATTCTTATTTGCGAAGACTGATGAGAAAACATTTCAAGCATGGGATAACAACAGTAAACAATCAAATTATTCTTGACACAGATTGCTATACTACTTTTTTTCATAACAATAAACTTTGGCTCAAAGTAACTGGCCTAAATAAAGGGAAGCGAATTGCTATCCCATTAAATACTTCAGTACCTCCAACAAAAACCTTACGGCTAATTTTACGTGATAACAAAGTAGAGATACATTACCCTGTAGATGAAAAAGATGGCTGCTCTGTAAAACCTTGTGGGGATCAAACAGTAGGAATTGATAAAGGATACACTGAAGCTTTTACTGATTCTGATGGGCAAAGACACGGAATAAATCTAGGTGTTATGCTATCCATTGAATCAGATCGTTTAAAGGTAAGGCATCAAAGACGCAACAAGCTTAGAGCTTTAGCAGAAAAGCACAATGAGAGTAACAACCCTAAGAAACGAAACAACATCCTAACTAACAATCTGGGCCGTAAAAAGTTAGATTCTCAAAAGAGAAGGCATACTTCTAATGTTCGTGATTTGGTTTTCAAGGCGGCTCATTCAATTGTTGCTAGAGCAAGCACCATCGCGGTAGAGGATCTGACCTCACCCATTAAGAACAAAAAGCCCCGAAGTAAGAATCAGTCAAGACGCTTATCCTCTTGGGTTAAAGGTATTTTAGCTCAAGCCATTAATGTAGTTTCTCACCGTAGAGGTTCTACGGTTGTTTTGGTTAATGCGGCTTATACCTCGCAAATGGACTCTAGAAATGGTTGCTTGTTAGGAACTAGGTCTGGGGATAAATTTTACTGTTTCGACGGGGCGGTATTAGATGCTGATCAAAACGCGGCTCAGAACATCTTAGCAAGAATGTACGATCCTGAGATCAAGCGCTTTACCCCTTTCAAAGAGGTGAAGGAGATTCTTGTTAGAAGGACTGGGTCACGGTTGGGACTGCTCAACCAAGACTCTAGTTACAATGGAAGGCCATTATTAACAGAGAGCGAAATGCCTAATTTCTAGTGAGTGATCAAGAAGTTAGGAACAGGTGTATGTAATGGTTGTACTTGAACCAAAAGGGCACTAGATATGATTTTCGATGACCTAGCTGACATTGATGACCTCCTAACCTCTGTTGGGGAGATCACTAAAGCCTCTGATTCTACACCTCCAAAGGCTGTTGAAGAGTCTCAACCTCCCGCCTCTGTAGTTGATCAAGAACCCGTTCCAGTAAAGGTTGATGACCTTCCTTTAGACCTATCTGATGATAAGTCAGCTGTCCCACTCATTAAAGAAGGTGGGCTTACTTTGTTTGATGAACTCCATTCTGTAAAAGAAGATGAGGCATCAAGTAAGGTAGTATTACTTGAAAAGAATAAAAGCCAAGATGCAGAAGCTGGATTTACTCCTGCTCTTGAAGAAGATATCGGGGACTTTCTTAATACCATTGATTTAGGTGCTTCTTCAAAAACAGATAAGTCACAAAAGGAGGCTACTAAATCTTCTGCATTAGTAAAACGGGGGATGTTAGAGGCAGAGAGTGCAGAAGGGAAAGAGGATGATGTTCTCACTTTCTTAGAGGAATCTACACTCCATCGCCCGCGAAGTGTCCCTGACATTACAAAACCTTGGATGAAGCATCATGAATTTCTCTTAGTTAGAACGGTTGAGGAAGTCCATCGCATTGTAGACGAATGTATCAAGGCTGGTTTTTGTTCCTTAGATCTAGAAACCACAGGACTTGATAACCGTATAAATTGGGTAAATGGTAAGCCTGAAACCGTTGATAAAATAGTGGGGTTTTGTATCTCTTATGATGGAGTGGCAGGGTATTATATACCCGTTCGACATAACCCCACCGATGGAGGTCCTAGCCTTAATGTTGAGCCAATCCAAGAGGTGGAAGCGGCCATCTCTCGTCTTTGTCATGTGGCCATTCCAGAAGGAACCCCTGAAGCAATTAGAAAAGATCCCCTTTCATATAAATGTGAAAGGCCAAAGGTCATCATTGGGTTTTGGAATGCTCAATTTGATCAGGAGTTTCTTTTCCCGATAACTGGAATTGACTGGTGGCATCCTGAATCGTTTGAAGATGGAATGCTTGCGTGTTTTACTATTTTTGCGGGAGATAAACGGATCGGTTTGAAACCCAAAGCCAAAGAGCTTCTAAGAGATCCTGAGAACAATCCATATGAAATGATCGAACTCAAGGAATTATTCGTTGGCAAAAGAAAGAAAATTAGGTTTGCTACTTTAGCTCCTGATGAGCCTGGGGTATTACATTATGTAGGCGCTGATGCTATTTGCACTTATTTGTTGTGTCAACTGCCTAATTTGGTTCGTCTCTGTCACGAAAAGCATGAATTTACGTATCGCATTGAAAAGCAAGTTACATGCGTGCTGCGGGTTGTGGAACGAAACCGGGTTAGAATCGCTCGAGAGTTAGTTCGTGAGATACTAGTCAAACAAAATGAAGAGCGAGATAGATTATTAGAACGTATACAGCGTTTTGCCAAGGGACAAGGTTTGGACAATCTTGATCCTAATTCTCCTAAACAACTTTCAGAATTCCTATTCGGACCTCGTCCAAAGGGGTTAGACATTTCTCCTAAGCCCGAAAAGAATGAGGCTAGTGGCCAGTATAAGACCGATGGGGACACTTTAGAGGCTTTAGCAAAACTTCCTGACGCTGCCTCTATACTCAAAGATATAGTGAAGTATCGGGAAGCAGAAAAATTCATTGGGACTTATCTCGAGGGACTCGTTAACAATCCTGATGAGAACAGTGAGTTACGTTTCAGCTTCAAGCAAACTGGAGCCGCTTCTGGAAGATTCTCTGCTCCACAAGGAGATCCAGAACATGGTTATTCAGGTGTTCCTGTACATGGGATTCCCAATGGGTCTGAGGTTAGAAGAGCTTTCGAGGCTCGTCCTGGATACGTAACAGTCAAAGCTGACTATGCCGGGGAAGAGTTGCGTATTGCGGCTAACGTATCGGGAGAAGAAGTTTGGATCAATGAGTTCTTACATGGCAGTGGAGATTTGCACAGTATTACGGCAAGGGCTTTCTTTGGTAAGCAGGAGGTTACGAAAGAAGAACGCAGTGCAGGAAAAGTTGCCAATTTCGCGCTCTTGTATGGGGGAGGGCCTCAATCAATTATGCGAGCTACTGGTTGTGATAAAATGGAAGCCCGCCGTAGAAAGCAAGCTTTTGACAAAGCTGTTCCTACCTTTGCTAAATGGATTAAAATACAACATGCGAAAGTCAAAAAAGATTTAGGCGTAAAGACCGCGTTTGATAGATGGCTTTCTATTCCAGATGCTAATACTCTGGAGGAAAAGATTAGAGCCGCTTGTGAGCGCTATTCGGTGAATTATCGAATTCAAGGAAGTGGTGCTGATATCATGAAGATCGTTATGATCTTGCTACACAAAGAATTTCACAAGCGTAACTGGCTTAAAAACGGAGGGGACGATTCAATTCGAATGCTGCTCACAGTACATGACGAGATTGTATTTGAAATCCGTTATGAGCGTGTTGCTGAATCTATCCCCCTTATCACAGACATTATGGAAGCCCCTTGGCATATGCCTAAAGAACCTCCTTGGCGAGTTCCTTTGGTTGTGGAGCCTTTAGTTGGTTTCAATTGGGCTTCTGGTTACAAAGCGGAGAGGATGCCTAAAGACTACAAACCAAAAGACACTGAAGTTGTTATTAATAATTTCGTCTATGGTACAACCAGGAAACCTCGTGTTAATAAAGAGGGTGAGATTATTGAGGCTTTAGATCGCGATGAAGAAAAATACGGTAAGGTGTTTCGTGTAAAAGATCCTCCTTGGCTCATGGGAAAAAATCCAATAGCAGGAACGGATACACCCTCGGGAGGTCCTCTTGTAGAAAAGGCTAAAGAGGCTGAGCCTTTGGAGAAAGAAGTCAAACCGGTCTTTACTGACGATATCTCAGTTGGAGGTTCAATATCGCCCACCACTGTGCAAGCGGAAGACTCTGAAATGAAGGAGCTAGAACTAGGCCAACCGGAAGCAACGCTTGCCCCTGAAAACAAAATCCTAAAACTAGGTATCAATCAACTCAATGCACACACCGTCCGTCAAGTTTTTGAATTTGTGTGGGATAGCATGGGTAGAGCCAACCCTGGATCATTTTTATATCTGACTGACATTGTAGGGAATACTGTTGTACCGTTATCTTTGAATCTTAGAGTGAATGAAGATTACTTGATAGCGAAGCTTCGGGAGCACAACTTACTTTCAAACTCGGAAAAAATGCGATGATCAGCAGGACTGACTTTTACGGAGAATGCAATGTAGTAGGGGCACCTGTAGATGCTTTTACGGGTGAGTGTTGCGTCTTTTGCGTTAATCCTGAATGCACTCGTAGCTCCTTTGGTAAGTCTAAATTTGATATCCGTGTGAGCACCTGGTATGAGCGTTTGTATTCGAATGTTCCTCGAATGAATCCCGAAGATCCTAGATTTGAAAAAATCTCAGCTCAAAGGTTTATACCTATCAATCCTCCACTCTCAATTAATTCAGGATGGGTAGATCCAAGAGATTTGTCACCCCAAGATGCTACTTCCGCAGCCGTCGCACCACCCCTTATCCTAACTCCAGACCCTAAACCGGAGCCTCAACTCCAATTGGAACCGGAGCTTCCTCAAAAGGGTCATTTGTCGAAAGATTTAACTTTTGCCAATACTCCCGTACAGCAAGGTCAAATGATTGCACAAGGGAAGAAACCCGTAACTTCTGCTGATCCTTGGAGTGCTCCTCCTCCATCAACGGATACGGAAAATGTTCGCGTAATAAAGCCAGGGGGAAAAGTTCGGCTCGGGTAATCAGCCAACTTTTCGGCTTAAAAAACGATACGTGAAGTTCGATAACCTCTTTTGAGGGGGTCGTTGAACAATCTTTGTTTTTTCGGTGGCTTTGTTTTTAGCATTTGAAGCTGTGCCAACGTCTCTTAGAGAGATCCTTTAGTAGTAAGCTTCTGGCCTAACCATAAGGCTCGTTTACTTCTAACTCTCTTAAGGAACTGGTTCGTCTAAAACGAAATCGCTCTCTTAGGAGAGTTTTCACCTCGGATGGATTATCATAACCATTAATTTGTTTATCCTCAGAACGTCTGAGCAAATTAATAGCTCCTACCACATCCGCGTGTGAAATCCTTCCACAACTCTTACAAATAAATTGAGTCCCACGCCTATTTGATCTGGAAATATACCCACAAGAGGGGCATGTTTGAGAAGTATAAGCAGGATTGACTTCAATTGTCGGGGCTTTTCGTTTTAAAGAGTTGTGTAAAGCTCTATAAGCAAATCTCTTCTGTCCCCTACAACCTGAGAGGTTTAGATCTTCTATAACGAAAGCGTGATTTGGAAAGTCTCTGACCAATCTATTTGCTGCTTCCCCTGTGCTAGTCTTGATCAAACCTGAAAGTTTGTCTTCAAGGTGATCTAGCTTAGGAGAGTTTTCTTTCAGGTCTTGCCTTTGTCGATTAGCTCTAAGATCCTTGACTGCTTTATATAGTTTATCAAACTTAGGCTTTATCTTTTCCCCATAAAGCCTTCCATTTGAAGTAGCCGCTAAAACGTTTAATCCAACATCAACCCCTACTTTGGGCATTCCTTGGAAGAGTTTTGGTGCCTCAACTACTTTCTTTTCTAAAACTCCAACAGTCCATCGGCCTCTTCTATTTTTACGAATCAAACATCCATCAACTATATCATCTGGTGAGCTTAAATGAGGATTAGCTTTAAGGGGAATTTGGATCTTTTTCCCCTTCTTTAGGTTAGAAAATCCAAGCCACCAAGAGGCTAATTTATGTCCTTCAAGTTTTCTGATATCGCTTGTATGAACTGAGGTTCGGATTCCTATTCGATTTGAGACAGTAGGAGTTTTACCCGAAATTGTAGGATCTAACAAAAGGGTCCAATAGAGATCAATAGCCTCTTGGGAGATGGTTTCAGTGGGGTGATCAATGCTATATTTCCCAATTGTAAAAAGGGCTATTTTTACTGTTTCGGTGATTTGAGCTTTCTTGTAGAGCTTCTTGATTTCGAACTTGATTTTTCTGGTGTAAAGGGAAGAGATCCAACCTAAGACAACTTCATTTGCGTGATGCTGACAGGCAGTAACTATATTAGTTGAGAGGATATTTTCTTTTGGAAAGAAGGATCGAAGACCCTTGTTTGGAACCTTCATTCTCTTAGAAGAGATCATTTGATCAATGCAAGCTTGTAGATATCTTTTGTACTCAACTTGGAGGGATTCAAGAGCTTGGATCTTGCCTCTATTGGTTTCCGGATGAAAAAATAGGAAACGAGATTTCTTCACGCTTAAGCGTAGCTATAAAAGAATTATCTAGTTTTTTGGTCAAAGTTTTTATTGGTGTAGGTACAGAGAAGAAAGGTGTGATCAAAATGAGAGGTCGAACACTTATTAAAGAAGATGGGACAGTCATAGTTGAGGTCTTAGACCGAGAAGGTCAAGACTGTAGAGAAGTGTACAAGTTAACAGAACGTATTGGGAAGCAAAGGGAAGAAGAAGTCACTGGTCCGGATTGTGACACTATCCACGAAGAAATTAGTTAGGAAAGGCAGGTACTATTATGTCAAGACGTATTACGATGCAAACTGAAATCACTAATAAAGATTTAGCTGTACAAGCTATGGATTTGGCTGGAATTTCCTACCAGATACTTAGTGATAACGATATAAAAATGACTTCTGGCCCGGCCGCTAATGCCGTCATTGATCTAACTAAAGGAACGATCACAGGTGATAGTGATTCTGAGCATACTTTATCTAAGTTAGGGGTACTTCGGAAATATTACAGCGAAGCTTTAGTTCGGGCAGAGTATTTAAAAACTGGTACAACGATAGACGGCCGTCAAAAAGATGAGGATGGCACTCTCATTCTAATGTGGCATACTGCTTAAGCTTCGCCCAAACTATCCGAACATGAATCAAGAATTCAAACTTCTTCTTAGGTCGTATACCCCTCTTATCTATTTTGTGACTGAAGAAGAGGATTGTTTTCTGACTGGTCTTAAAACGGCCATGCGGGAAAAAGCAGCGCATGTCAAAGTGTATAACGCTGCTTTTGGGTTAGTCTCTTTGACCGAGCTTATTACAGATTGGTCATCGAAAGCACACACCACAAATAGCACAACGTTATCGATACATGATGCGCTCATCTCCATCTATAAAGAACCGGCCCCAAAAGAACGCAAGTTTTATGTGATCACTGATCCTGATCGATGGTTGCGGGATGCCCAGGTTCAGCGGCGTATCTTGAACATTCTACATCAGGTGCATAACGATGTGGGATCAGTAAAAATTCTGATCTGTGTAAGCAATCAACGATACGTGCCGGAAAAACTGGCTCGGTATACTGAGGTGGTACAGGATATAGGTCTTTCTAGTGAGGAAATTTTAGAGGCAGTCGAAAAGACTTGTGTGCCACTTAAAATGGAGGTCCCTGAAAATCCTGAAGGTCTCTTCAAGGGTCTTACTTCTTTTGAGATACAGTCATCCCTTATTCAAAGCTTTAAAAAAACACAGCACGCTGACCCAAAGTTGTTGACGGAATATCGTTTTAAACAACTCCGAAAGACAGATCTTGTTCAGTACATAGATACTTCTCGTTATACCTTTGACCAAGTAGGTGGTGTAGGCCGCTTCAAAGCTTGGGCGCATCGAACAGCGGCGGCCTGGACACCTAAGGGGAGGGAATTCGGTTTAGAGCCACCTAAGGGGGTCTTAGCCGTAGGTGCATGGGGTACGGGCAAATCTTTGTCTACAAAGGCACTAGGAAGCGTTTGGAACCTTCCCGTCGTACAATTTGAGCTAGGGCGTATGAGACAATCAGGAGTTGGGGACTCCGAAAACAATATCTATCGTGCTCTAAAGATTATTGAGTCTGTGGCTCCCGTAATTTTATTTTGCGATGAAGCGGAAAAATCCCTTTCTGGAGGACAATCTTCAGCACATACGGATGCGGGAACTACTAGTCGCATGATTGGAATTCTATCTACCTGGCTTCAGGAAACCACGGCTCCGGTATGCATGGTTATGACCGCTAACTCTCTCAAAACCTTGCCTGTAGAGATGATAAACCGGGCTGACGAACGATTCTTTTTTGATCTGCCCTCTTTACAGGACCGAATTGACATTCTTAAAATCCATCTTCAAAAATGCAGACAAAGTCCCGACAATTTTAATCTATACAACTTAGCTGAAAAATCTGAGTCTATGGTAGGGCGTGAGATTGAGCAATGCTTGAAAGCGGCAATGACCGAATCTTTTGAACAAGATAAACCGGCTCTTGATGAGGGTATTCTCATTAAAGAGTTGGAGAAAAAGCCTAGAATCGTCCGCACTATGGTAGATGAAATGAAGGAAATTTTGGAGTGGGTAGGTTTCAGCCATGAAGTGAATGATGGAATTCGAGCTAGATTTGCGGCAGATCCGATTGCGCAGGATAAAAAACTCAAAGTAATTGGGTAAATAATCATGAGTTTATGGTGTGAAATATGTGGTGAAGACTCAAACTTATTTGGTCTTGCCTTCTGTGATCATGTTTTAAATATATCCCCAGGTTTACCTGTTTGTACCTTCATCTTTGAGCATCCAATAATAGTCCCTATCTTTGAAGAAATATACCCTAAGATCTGTGAGGTATTCGGCAAAGATTTGATGGGTATAAAACTTGAAATATTTAGTGACCCCGAAGCCACAATTGCTGAAAACCAGTTATACATACTTGCACAAACGCGCCTTAATGCCAAGGTTGCAATAGAAAAATTAGAACGTTTTGAAAATGAATGGTGGCTTGATAATATACATCGGGCCAACGATCTCATTTCGGTTGATGTGGAATTTATTTAAGTTATGATCAATAGATTCCTGGGAAAATATAGATTTCTAAGCAACTTCTATGGGGCTCCTATAACATTCAAAGGAAGAAGGTTCCAAACGGTAGAGCACGCCTATCAAGCAGCAAAGACAATAAATATAGCGGACATCGAAGCCATTCAAAACGCCTCGTCTGCCGGGCACGCAAAAAAACTCGGGAAAAAAGTTAAACTCGTAGCTGATTGGGAAACGCTTCGACCTAATGTAATGCGTCAATTATTGATCTCAAAATTCTTAGGTTACCCGGAACTAAAACAGAAGTTGTTAGACACAAATGACCTGACCATTATAGAAGGTAACAGGTGGCATGATACTTATTGGGGTTATTGTGAATGTGGACATTGCCCTCCAGGGAAGAACATGCTTGGCAAACTTCTAATGCAGATTAGAGCTGAATTACGAGTTGCTGATCTATCAAAATGACCAACTAGGTTTACAACTAATGACTGATAAACTAGCTCAAATCAAAGTTACTGTTAGTTCTATCGCAAAACCTATTCCTGGATCCTTGATGGCGGCTAGGACAGCCATTCGTGTTTGCCCCGAATTCCAGGATGTCTTCAAACAAGCAAGAGCTGAGAGTTGGCCCGCAGAGGCTTTAGCTGATGCCTTGTTCATTCGTCTTCCTGATTACTTAGAGGATACTGAAGATCTATGGGAAACTTGTCTGTATCTTGCAGATGAGTTCTTGCAATTAGGAGATCAGATTTTACTGGTGTCCCCTGAAACAGGGATGGCCATTGCTAAAGTGTCGGAAAAGGATGTCTATCTACCTGCTCCTGTTCTGCGTGAGACAGGAGAATTAGCTCAACCTCTACCCCGCCTAAGACCTGAGTTGGAAGGGCTGATCGTCCAGTGGGGTTTTAGACAAAGCAAAGATCAACAAGTCTTACAAACGCTGGCTAAACGAGTTCCTAGTTCAGCACTATTGACTCAAGAAGGGGACAATCGTTTATTGAGAGCAACTACGAAAGGGCGCAAGCAGTTAGTAGACCAGTTGCGAGATGAGTTGCCCACGCTCTTACCCCCCGAGTCTGGAATGACAAAAGAGTTTTTTGATCTGTTCCGCTTTTGCATGTTTTCTGAAGTTCCTAAAGGATTCGAAGCTTGTCCCTCAGCAACTGCTCTTGCTCATGTAATTACGCCGGTAACCGACCCTCTGACATTTAATTTACGCCATGACCCTTACACGACGCTTAAAAGACAAATCACGTCTCAGTGGTCACGAGACATCGCCCGTTTCTTAGCTAACTTTATATATGCAAAAACGGAAGTGATTGAAGCTTCGGTTTTTGACCCCCTACCTACAGGTTTTTTGTTGGCCAACCCAAATGTAGCAATGGCGTTTCGGGGAAGGGTATTACCAATAGCTGCTGTATCCTCCGTCTTATTACACAGTCAGTCAGCCCCAATAGCTTATTTATATATACGATCTAACTCCTATACTTGTAACTCCAGAGAATTTTTAGAAATATGGGAAGTAACCGCTGAATGTGAATTTACCTTTTACTTGAAACCTGAAACTTTTTCTGCTTACCATTTCAATGATGTACCTCAATCGGGGGTATATGCGGAAGTTCTTGCATAAAGACACCTTCCACCTTATCCCTAAATAGGGAGTAAATAATGCGTAATTATGGCCTAGAGTGGGTGTTCAAGTTAGAAGATTTATGGTTCGGAGTTTTTTGGAAACCCGGCCACGTGTGGATCTGCATTATCCCCTGTTTTCCAATTCACATTTATAAAAAGGTTGATCTTGATCAGCTTTCTAATGAAAGTTTAGTCCCAAATGCCTAAAGGATTTTAGATGAAACGAAAGCGCTTATTAATTGATGTGGACGAAGTAATTTGCGATTTCCAAACCCCCGCGTTTGAGATTGTCTACCGCCTCTATGGGAAAAGGCTTTCCCCTTTTGATTTCAATACGTGGAATATTTTTGAAGGTTTTTCGGATAGCGAGCAGAATGCTATTTACAAGGAAATCAATAAGCCCGGTTATTGTAGCGCTCTAGCCCCGATGCCAGGTGCCATTGAGGCCGTTCGAGAACTGCGAAAATATGTGGACGTATATCCTGTTACAAGTCCAGTTCATAGTCCTACTTGGGTGTACGAACGATACATATGGCTGCAAAAATATTTTGGTTTTAATAAGAAAGAGGTAATTATTACAGGATCTAAATTCCTCATAGCGGGTGACGCCTTGTTAGATGATAATCCTGAACATGTGACTTCTTGGTTAGAAGAATATCCAGACAAACTTGGAATGCTTTGGGATATCCCTAATACACATTTACTGAAACAGTATGATAGGTTCCGGGTTTATAATTGGGAGGAGGTTATTAAACGAATCGTCCCCTAGACTTATTCAAAACTTGTGCTTAAAATGAAGACATTACCTTATAAGGAATTTCGTGGTGAATCCAAATCCAAGACTCCCCGAGGAGTTGCTAAAAAAAATTATCTCTAGACTGGCGTCGGAACCCTCTGACACCAGGCTTTCCGAAGAATTTGGAGTTAGTAGAAAAACTATTTGGAGATTACGTCAGGCTCCTGTTATCAAAGTTCCTAAGCCAACTCACACCCCAAGGAAAAAAACCGTTACTTCACTTCAAAAGGAAACTGTTCCTTTACCCCAAGAAGAAATCAACCTTTCACTTCAAAAGGATGAGAGCTTGGCCACCACTATAACCACAGTTCCTCCTCCTCCTCCTCCTCCTATAGAAAAGGAAGCTCTGCAAGAAAATCCCCTTCCGGTTGTGGCAGTAAGTAAGGGACCATTAGAAGTAATTGTGACAGTGTTGGACACCTATTTTGCAGTCCAACTTTTACCAAGAGAAAGCTACAAAGAAGTTGTTCAAATAGTACTTACAACAGCTAATGCTGAAAAGATTCTATTTAGAAAAATTCAAGTTCTGGATATATCTTCAATCGGAACCACCAATTTTGTAAGGTTCCGATCGGATGTACAAAACGTAAAAATTATACTTGAACGTCTGAAGGAACGTGCCTCCATCGTTCAAGTAGACGGCTCTTTTATGATTCAATTCCCTGATGGGCGAAGCGGAAAATGTCCCGCCGCGCTTATGTGCGCCACACCAAAAATAGGATTTGGGCAAACTTTTGTCGGAACAAAAATCGCTCGATGGAGGCATCAGTTCGAGACTGCTAGCGCTAATCCTTCTTTAGTTTGAGTTAGGAAAGAGCCTATATATGCTAGTAGCTGTCATACAATTTTGTCCAACGTTTAAAGACGTTCGTAAAAATCTTAAGAAATTAGCTTCTTTAGTTATTGAAGCAGGGGTACATGGTTCTAAGCTAATTGTGCTCCCAGAACTTTCGATTACGGGCTATAGCTTCATTAACCGGGAAGAAGCGGAACCTTTTGCAGAAGTCATTAGTGACTTCAAACCTCAAACTAAAGGTGATGCCAATTCGAGTATGTCAGTATTCTACTCTTTGGCTCGTAAATACGAAACGCACATAGTGTGGGGTTTGATTGAAAAAGATAACGGGTCTAAAAATTTATTTAATTCTCAAGTTCTGATGTGTCCAGATGGTTCCTTTGAAACCTATCGCAAGGTGAATCTGTTTTCTGCGGACTGGTTGTGGGCGTCCGAGGGGCGAGCTAACCCTCCGATTAGAAAGATTGAAGTTAACGGAAAAACGCATAAAGTAGGCCTTTTAATCTGTCGAGATGTTCGGGATAAGAAAGATGCCAACTGGAAATCTTTCTATGAAAAAGGTGATGCCAGCATAGTTTGTTTAAGTTCCGCCTGGGGAAAGGGAGCGTTTCCAGCGAATGCCTGGATGGACTTCGTAAAAGACAATGATACTGTTTTAGCCGTAAGCAATCGCTATGGAAAAGAGACTCCTAATGACTTTGGAGACGGGGGAAGCTGCATAATTAAACCCGATGGAAGCGTTCAATGTGAGGGTCTTGTGTGGGGCCAAGATTGCATAATTTATGGAGAGGTTTAGATAACAATTATCCTAATTTGAGTGTCATTTGGTGTAGTACTTAGACTATGCCGGATGTTCCTCCAATTTGTCATTTTTGCGGACGGCCTCGAAATGAAGTCAAGAGCCTCATTGAGTCCGCTTCCGGGGCTTGTATTTGTAATGGTTGCATTGAGGATGCTACTAAAGCCCTTGAGCAAGAAAAGAGTAAAAAACCTGAGGCCGCAGCAGCTCCATTAAAGAAACCTCGTGAGATCACGGCCTTATTAGACACAATTGTAATAGGCCAAGAGGATGCTAAACGGGAGCTGGCCATAGCGGTCTATAGGCACTACCGCCGCCGGGAAGTAAGCAAGGATGGGGGTATCTTATTAGATGGAGAACGAATAGAAATAGAAAAATCCAATGTTCTACTGATGGGTCCCAGCGGCACGGGTAAAACCCTACTGGCCAGAGCCATCGCTAAAATGTTGGACGTGCCTTTTTACGTAGCGGATTGCACCAGGCTGACTCAAGCCGGATACGTTGGGGATGACGTAGAAACAGTGCTTCAAGGGTTACTTGCAGATGCCCAGCAAAACATTGAATGGGCTCAATGGGGCATCATTTTCTTAGATGAGTTTGACAAGCTGGCTAGGAAGTCAGGACGTAGTGCTTCGGGGTATCGAGATGTGACGGGAGAGGGCGTTCAACAGGCCCTACTAAAACTCATAGAAGGCTCTAAAGTTCCGGTCCCTAGGGGTATGGGGATGCGATCTGGAATAGCCCCTGTAGACACTATGGACACGTCAAACATCCTGTTTATCGCCGCTGGCTCCTTTGCGGGTATTGAAGAAATAATTGATAAAAGACTCAATAAATCAAGCGGTATAGGCTTTGGTAAAGAACTTTGCCAAAATCGAGACAAGACGGAAATTTACAAGAATGTTACAACCGAGGATGTTGAAGAATTTGGGTTAATTCCAGAAATTGTGGGACGGCTTCCTGTATTGGTATCCACTTATCAATTGACAGAAGAAGAGTTAATTCGAATCTTAGTTGAACCAAAGAATGCTCTGTGTAAGCAGTTCAGGGCTCTTTTTTCCTTAGACGGGATTGAATTGCAATTTAATCAAGAAGCTCTTCAAGCCATTGCAAAGTTGGCTCAAAAGAGAACTACTGGAGCCAGGGCACTAAGAACCATCATGGAAAAAGTTCTCAAACCGTATACGTATGCAGCCTCTGCTGGTTCAAACACTTCTACGATCCATATCACGAAAGCTGAGATCATCGAATGACTTATATGGTTCGGAAAGGCGTAGCGAAACGAACCTTCCCACCAGCATATAAGATGGGCACGGATGACGGGGTAGAAGTCTTATGTGGTCCAGAACGTCCTTTAAGTATGACATGTCCGGACTGCAAACAAGGCGTTCTTTCATCATCTGCAAAAGCTGGGTTGCTTCCTGACCATCTAGTTTGTCCAGAGCATTTGATTTGTCCAATGTGCGGGTCCCATTGGGAGTCGTGCGAACCGCATGAAAACGTTATACAATGGCTGCTAAGGCGAGCCAGATTTTATTGGTAATCGGTTAAGCCATTTGTGAAATAGCAACGGAGAGAGATTCTAAAAATCTTCCCGGAGAGCTATGACTCCTTCCCTGCGTGTTCTAACTCGTTTCGCCGCCAGCCAAAATCCTTTAGAGGAAACAACTCGTGATCAAGTCAAGAGGTACCTCTACAGGTTGATTGGCAGGCTTACTGACGGATTTTTTAGAGATGATTCTTGGATACCTGTCCATCAGATTTTCTCTATTTTTAAAAAGAACGGCATTCCGTATACAATAACCAGTGCGGATTATGGCCATGATCGTGAGGGCAGGCCGAATTCTAAAGTTTGGAAGTTTACGGTGCCCTTTACGGGTAAGAACGGAAGGCCCCAAGTACTTTACGGAACGATTACGGCCGCCGGTGCAGGAGAAGTCTCTGATCCATTTTCCCGCTATGACCTAACCGTGATATTAGGATGAAAACTATGAATACTAACTTACGAGTTGTCGCTCGCTTTCAAGCCAAGGTTGCTGCGGATCGTTGGGATGGCAAGCTTTTAGGCCGTGATGCCCGCCTTCGTTGGAATAAGGATTACTGGCTTTTAGAAGAACTGCCTCAAAAAGGTAAGAAAAAGCTCAAAAAAGCTGAATTGAACAATCCTGGAGGCAGGGGTTGGGATCGTTTTGCTGCTTACATTCCAGGAAACATCCTTCGAGAAGCAAAAATAGGTTCTTCTGACAGTTATGAAGACATCAAGAAAAAAATACTAGATTCCTATATGGCAGCCGCAGAAATTACTATCAATAATATGTCTCCAGAGCAAGTTGAACAAGGTAAGGGATGGTCATTTTTGCGAGAAGAAAGATGGCACGAGAAGGAAGTTTTTTATCTTGAAGTAGAGCCAGAAGGGACAGAACCTTTTAACGTTGAGGGTAAGGATTTTACAGTCAAAGTTGAATGGACTGACTTTTCAACATACTCCCCAGATTCAGATCTTCAACTAGCGGACCCTTATTACACGTTGTATAAAGCCTCATCTCCATCAGCAGCACGTAAACTTTATACAATTCTAAAGGCCGACCCAACAACCTTGAAAAGTGTGTCTTGGGATGAATTTGATGAGTGGTTAAAGAGAAACAGGATTGGGTACAAATCTCATTTCTCTGTAAATCGTTGAGATTTATTATGACCACTAAGAACGCCGCATTGTTTACCTTTAAACAATGCTTAGACCGAGCCAAAAGGTGGCGGGAAGAGAACCCTGAAGAAGCTAAAAAATGGGATATTATGATGGAACAGCACAAAAACGAGTTCAAAACCGCTGCGACGTACCCCACTTTACATTCTATGGCCTCTGGCGATTGTAAACTAATAGCCCGCCTTGTATCTGAACGGATGGAAGTGGATTGGGTGACTGATCCTAGGGATGAAACCTACATAAAACATTCCAAAGAAGAAGGGTTTTTTGAATCCTACCTCCCACGGGTCAAGGAAGAATTCAAAGAAGTTAATGATTTAATTCGTGAAGCAACCACTCGCCTGTTGAAACGTTTGATAGCTTTCGAGAAAGCTGGGTTATCTGAATTTGAAGAGCTTGGGTATAGTGTGACCATCCAAAAACCTATTCAATTGACCGCCGCGTCAGATTGGGCTGACTACGATTTCAAGCAAAACATTTCTGTTGCGGATAAGGTATTCAAAGGAACAACTTCTTTCCGCTTGACCTGGGGCTTTCGTGATTTCGTCAGCATGTCCGTAGGAAATGATAATTGGACTACTTTTGATTCTGACAGTAGGCCAAAAGTCACGTTCGCTGCGATGATTCTCATTGTCAAGGACCGCCTATATAACGAACAACGGGACTGGGAAAAATTCGTAGCGTGGCGAAAAGAGCAAATGGCTGAAAAGGGCCTAAGGCAAGCAAATACAGTTATTGCAGTTCGTTTAAGAGGAGTTGAGGGAACTATGGCATCCAAAAAAGAATTAGTTCTATCTCGTTTTGAGGAAGGTAAGCCTGCTGATCCCACTAAGAACATGAGCCCTGAAGATGCTAAAGAATGGAAGCAGCAAACGGAAGAGCATAAAGACGAATTCAAGGCTGCAAGTGATCAGGTGCTATCCCGTTTTGAGGAGGGTAAACCTGCTGATCCCACAAAAAACATGACTCCTGAAGACGCTAAAGAGTGGGAAAGGATGAATGAAGAGCACAAGGACGAGTTTAAAGCGGCTTCTACAATTCGTGTGGCTACTCGTTTCTTAACTGCCGATCAAGATAAATCAGCCCCCTCTAAAGTTGACGACTATTTTAAAAAGGTGAAGAAGGATAACCCTGGATATACAGATGAACAAGCTTGGGCAACTGCCTGGAGTATTTATTGTGCATATAAAAAACCAGGTGATCCTTCATGCCATCAAGAGACATATTTTCCAGGTAAAAAAACTGCTGGTCAAGAGGAAGCTTCACGCAAGCCTTCTAAGAGCAATGTTGGGGATTATAACCAACACGCAATCATGGTTGATCTAGTAAAGAACCCCAACAAGCGATTCTTGTTTAGTGACCCGAAAATGACCGCAGAAAAAGCCGAAGAGATCTTACGAGATAAGTTCGAGTACACAGATGCGGAGATTAAGCGTCTAAAACAGGCTTCCGCCGATAGGACTGCTGGTTGGAGCCATGCCGTAGATACGATGAGCGTTCTGTTTGTTGAAGGGCGTAAACCAGTTCCTTTCAATATTGACACGATCAAAGAAATTAACACGACCTTTATCCCTGTGGTGGGGGATGATGGGGAAACGCATGATGCTAACTTGAGTGTCATAGGGCATCAGACGTCAGGACCACTGACCTTTCAACAAGAAAAAGCGGGAATGCGTCGGGAGACACGAGTTGACATTCAATTTCCCGTAGATGAAGGCGGTTCCCCTAAAGCTTCTGAACGAGCAACCCTTACGGCTTTGGTTAAGTTAGGAAAGGGGTTTGGCTTCAAAGTAGAGCCCGTTCAGCGAGGGTATCGGCCTCAAACTCGAAAGCAAGCTTCTGAACTTTCAGCTTCTGCCTGGAAGTAGTTTTTATGCTTAGTTCTAACGTTGTCCGACGTTATTTGGTAGCTTCTCAAAAGCTACAAATAATCAAAAGCGAGAAAGATTCTAAAGCTACCGCATCTTTACAGAAGGTAAAATTATACGCTCGCAATCGGGGGGATCTTAATAGTGCAGTTATCTCTGCTGGTTTCTATGCAAAAAAACAGGGTAGAACCATATTCGTTTATGCCGGGGACTCTTTCGGGCATAGCGTGTGGCGTGCCTCATATAAAGAAAGTGACTACTTAGATACTATAAATAATTCTGGTAGGAAGTTACTTTCTGTGACCCCTGATTTAGAGGTCACTTGGCATGAATTAAAAAATCCTTCTGACCATCAACTTTAATTTCTTCTTAGATTAAAGCGGTGTACTTAGTTACATGACACTTTGTAGTGGTTGCGTAGAAGGGTTACCTTATTCTCTTTCCCGATGGACGGACGTACCTAGTAATCCTAACAAGTGGGCATGGTTTCAAGAATGCCTTGTGCGTAATAAAATGGTTGCGTTTGACCCAAAGACCACGGCCCCAAAAGTATGGTCTTTGCAGCCGGAGGATACTTTAGGTCTAGTTTTCTGGACCAAGAACCCCACCAATCTTATTTCAGGCAAAAAAATACTATCTAAATATTCGGTGATCGTTTACGTAACGGCTACGGGTTGGTCTGAGGTTGAGAAAGGCGTCCCCACAATTCAAGAGTCAGGCGATTTGCTAGTTCAAACGGCCAAGGTCTTTAAGGTGCGTTGGCGGTTTAGTCCCGTGCCTTTGCTTCCAACACCTGAGGTCCTTCATAGATTCCAGAATCTCTTAAGTTACGCTACCCGTGCCCATATGACCCAAGTGATCGTGTCTTTTCTTCAACCAAACGATCGAATCCCGGAAACAAGGACTCCTCAAGAACGTTTTGACCTCCTGAATACGCTGGCAAATGAAGCACGTAAATTTGGAATAGAAATGATTTTATGTGCAGATGACCAAAGTTTTTTGGGATGGCCTGGAGCTTTATTTAAAATGGATGCCTGTGTATCACCGGAAGATTTTGAGGGAAAAGTGCATTTGGAAAGGTGTGGATGCGTTTCGATGACCGATCCTTTTACGGTCAATGAAGCGTGTTCCTATAACTGCCTTTATTGCTACTCTGGGAATAAATCTCTTTCTTCTTGTAGGCGGGATACAACAGGTTCAATATGATTACCTTTGACTTACCCATGCTTGAGGAAGACTCAGAAGATTTAACTACTGAGGAGGTTGAATCTGCAATTCCCGTAATAAATGTAGAAGATATGCTGCAACGTTTGCGCCTGTATAATCCAATTGAGGTCACAGCACATGCGTTACGGCGGTGTGCTCCTTTCTTTTATGGGCGGGTTAATTTGAACTGTACGGAAGGTCCCATTAAGGTGGTCTTCAGATTAGATTGGTTGGGGTTAAAAATTAGTTAGAAAGGTCTAAAAAATGTCCTGCACTTGTCATAATACTCCTTGTACGTGTATGGAGTGTCCAATGCCTCCAACGACCAAATGTGACCTCTACCGCCCTGGCATGAGGAACGTCTGGATGGAACGAGGGGACACCCCTAATGACGCTAATCTTGCTGGCATCTGTATGCTTGACAGTATGACCGATGCGCAAGTTATCCATACCCTTGAACTGGATGAACAAGCTCGGGAAGATTTATTGAAAATCACAACCGATGCCCATTTGCTGGAGCTGGCTCATACAATCCCTAGACTACCTACAGTTGAGCAAAACGATGTTGAACAAGCTCAACTCAATCAACCTAACAACCCGAACTCAATCCCTTTGTACGCTATCTTTCGAGGGCAGCCCCCTTTTGCACAATGAGAGCGTCGTTCCATGGCTATACGTTTACTTAATCAACAGACCAAACCTAAAAGACAAATCCAAGCGCCGAACCGTAAAGAGGGCTGGAAACAACTTTTACGTCAAGCAATTCAACAAGCTGAAAAAGCGAAAGACCCTAGAATTGAAGGACTTAAGCAAGCTTTCATTAAAGATGACGCTGAACGCTATCTTAGAAAATTAGGTATCATTCACGAGGGGGATTTGAACCGAGAATTTCCTCAAAATAAGGTGTAATAGAGTTCTTGACAGTATTTGTAGCGTGTGAAATATTCCGTATCCCAAAGAAATTTAACTTTGCTTAAAAAGGTTTGAGCGAAACATAAGACAGGATCAGATAACAAAAAGGAATGAAGATGCCAAATAAAAATCTAGATGTATTAATTAAAGAGTTAAGTGCGCAAATTAACGATATCAGCCGAAAGCACGCAACGATAATAGAGCTGGCTGATAAGGAACTAGCTGCGGCTAAACAAGCTGTCATAGAAGCAGAGGACCACTACAAGGCGGTTCTTGCTAGGAATGAAGCTCTTAAATCACAGGCCAAATTATTACACGAACAATATCCAGAGGCCGTAACAAAAAAGTATAGGACTAAAGCAGAACCGGCTGCGGAGAAGCCAAAAAGGGGGCGCAAACCTGGGGTGGTAAAAGCAACAAAAGAGTCCAAACCGGAAAAAATTGCCAAGGAGAAAAAGGTCTATAAAAAGTCTTCCGAAGGCAAACTTACCATGATGGAGAGTGTGATCTTGGTGATGGGATCAAAGGCCATGGGTACGGCTGATGTTGTTGATGGCCTTAAGTCAAAACATTTAGATCCTCCAAGCAATGATTTAAATGCTTACATCAGTCAGACCTTTAATAACGGACTCAAACAAGGCGTCTTTGAAAGATTGGAACGGGGCCTTTACCGCGTAGTAGCTTCTAAAAGGAACGGAAAAACAGAAACTTCTAAAGCTCCTCAAAAAGCAAAAGCCTCTAAAGAGGGAACTCAGGAATCAGATGTAAACACGGAAGCCTCAGCCGATGATATCTTCAAAGAAAAAGGGATACCCCCGGAAATTTTCAACGAGAATCCATAAGCTCACTTTCTTGTAGAGTGGGTTATGGACGTAGGGGATATAATACGGTGGAAATCAAAATTATGGTTGGTCCATAAAATTGATCCATCTACGGCTACTGCATTCATTGAATCCCAAGATAACGAAAACGAAATCTTAGGGACGGAAGCGGATTGTTCCGTAATTTGTAACCCACCTCGTCATTGGCCAGCGGTTCTCTTACCTCCAAAGAAAGGCGCTCTTATAAAGGTGGAAAGAGCCTCTCCTAGAGGAGCTATTCCTTTGGCCTGGCTTTCGGATTGGGTGAAGATAAGCGAGTTCCAAATGGGAGGCGCTTTGTTTCTAAACCCTAAGTTAAAGTTAGGATTCAGAGACCGTCTTTTATGTCAGAACAATTACGGACACAATAGACAGTATCCTGTTGAAATCCCAAGAGCCTTTCAATCTCTTAGCAATAAATTCGTAAAGGTTGCACGGAAAACCACTGCCAACTTGTTCGATCATTTGTTAGACGATGAGGATTAAGTCAACAAAGAATGAAGCCTCGTTTCCCGACTCCAATTGAGAGAGATTTGGCCAACGCCAAAGCATCTCAAGTTCAGATAGCCTCAGAATACGAACAGAAGTTACGGCAAGAAGGAAACATTTTCCCTTGCAAAAAAGGTTGTAACTATTGCTGCTCGCATCCTTTTCTCATTACAGTTCTTGAAGGCTTACTTCTGTATCAATGGCTGACGTCACATGGCTATTGGACGGCTTCTCTACAAGATAGACTCAAAAGTCATCAAGAAAAGATAACGGGATTATCTTTAGGGATTTGGCTTCTTAGTAATATCTCTTGCCCACTGCTAGAAAAAGATGAGTGCCTTGCTTATGAAGTTAGACCTCTGCATTGTAGAGTGACTTATTCAACGGGGAATCCTTTGAATTGCCATCCACATGAGTTGGGAAGAGGGACGCAGTTAGTGCTAAACTCAGAGGAGATCATCATTGAATACAATGATAAGCTTCAAGTTATTCTGCAACATCTTGGGATGACTTCTGTCCTTTTTCCACTTTCTACGGCTTTGTTAATAGGGGCGCGATGACCAGGATTTGTTGCGTGTGTCAGAAGCGGCTTACTCTAAAAGAAGGCAAGACGTTCCTTTTAACAGATGAAGAAAAGGCAGCTATTGGGGATCAAGCAGTAGACGAGGTTTATTATTGTACGCCGTGCCTCAACCTTATGGAGAAACCTGAGAATCAAAAAACGGGAGCGCAATTACTCAAGGGGATGTATGAGATGAAGTTGCGACGAATTGGTGTAGGTAGAGTTAACGCTCGGAAAATGGCCCAGCGCTTTTATGAAAAATTAATTGAGTCTAAGAAACCGAAAAATCTACATTAGTGGGAGGCCTAAATGGCTACTGCTGTTGAACAACATCTACAACAATTTAAGGAACAAAAGGGGGAAGCGGCGTGGCGGGAAGAAGTAAAACGTTTAGCCATACAAGCGATTCAAACAAGTCCTAAGCATGAGGCTTTTTGGAAGGAACTGACAAAAAAATTTGATTGGATCGATTGGGATCAGTTGAAAAAAGAATCTCATGGGTTGAACCAAACTATGGCTAATCTTCTTAAAGATCAAATGCCAGGGGTTCAATCGCAAGCGCAGTACAATGCAGTCATAGGAGCTTTTGATGCAGTTAAGCTCGTTCTTAATGCTATCTTGGTAGGGGACAAAAGCAAAGAAACTGAAGCGCGTAAGGCATTGGAACTGGCTTTTGAAGCTACCGCTAAAGCAACTGAAATCACGATCAAGTTAGCAGAAGTGCCGGAGGCCGCTACGAGTGAAGCATCTGAAGATTTTAAAAATTCTCCTATTCAATTCCATGAGTATGATATTCAACGTAAATTGCTTCGGGAGTTAGAAAAACTTTCTAATCTTACTGATCTCAATGTTTGGTATGTGGGAACCAAAAGCGAACGAGATCGGGTTGTGACTCAAGATCTTCGTAACATACTTATAGATGCTATTCGGACTAAGAAAAACAAGTTAGAAAAAGCGTTTATTCGATAAACTTTGATGATTTGTAAAGGAGCCTCTGATGATAAGAAATTCAGTGACAATTGATGAGGTAATTCAATTCCTAAATGAAGTGACGGAAATAGATCGATCAGCTATGACAGCATTATTGGAGACACGTGTGCCTTGTAACCAAGCTCTAGCTGATCATCCTACGGTGCAAGTGCAAGCAAGTAATGGCCAAAATAGCGTGGGTTTCTTAGGTATATTGAACGGTTTGTTTGGGGTCTTTGATGATGAGCCTAATAAAGGCTGGGGTGGCATTACAGCAGTATACGATAAAAATGATGAAAATGGTGAGTCTGTTATTAGGTTTGAACAAACTGCAAAATTAAGTGGACGAGGGGGTAAACCGATTGATTAGTTCAACCTCTGGAGTCATTATAGACACTTCCGAAGAGGTGATTACCGTAAAGTTCAAGAATCTCACTATTGATTTCTCAAGAGACCTTTTCTCAGACATGAGTTCTATAAAGTGGGGACAACCGGTACTCTGGAACATTTGTGAACGTGCAGATGGGCAGCGTTATTCAGAACTTGTTCCTACAACGGATGAAAAGCCTAATCCTCGTTTGGAAGAGGTGGAAGCTTTATTAGATCAAATAAAATCACGGTGAAAAGGTTATGGCACTGCCTCAAGAATTTATAGATAGGGTGAAAAGGGAGTTCCCAGATAATTGGTTTGGGTTATATGAAGCTCTCAATAGAGGTAATCTGAGCCTTGTTAGGATCTACCTTAGTGACAACCAAGAGATGCACATCTCTCCAGAAGAAATCTTGGCAGCCCTAGATAAGAAGGATTTTGAGCAATTGCGTGTAGTAGCGGATAGGACTATTCGCCGAAAACAATTATTGCGTGAAGTTGAAGAGATGCTTAAGCAAAAAACCTCTAAAAGTTAGGTTTTTTGATAATTCATATTTATCGTTACTGTGTAGATATGGGATCTCTTTTACAAACCCTGTCCCTGCGGGTAGCTGCTCGCTTTCAAGCATCCCGGCCTAACCCTCTTGATAAAGAGGGAGCCCCTATGGCTTTTCGAGTAGTAGCTCGGTACAAGGAAAAGAAACAAGTCCGTTCTGAGGACGGGAAAAGTACGAGTACCATCTATATTTACAGTGACCGTGCTATAGCTGAAAGGAACAAAAATAAAGCTAAGCGTCTTGAGAAGCTAAGCAAGTCCATCAAAGACTTACGAGCTAAGGTCAAGAGGGACATCAAATCGGAAGATCCTGAGACGTGTCTTACGGCACTTGTAATAGGGCTCATAGATGAAACCCATGAACGTGTTGGTTCTAAAGAGAGTTCAGAGGGAGTCCTAAATAATAAAGGGGAAGCTCATTATGGTGTAACGCAATGGCTTAAAAAACATGTTTCTTTTAAGCCTAATGGGGCTTTCATAAAATACGTGGGTAAGTCATCAGTCAAACAGGAGAAATGGGTCACAGATCCAGTTATTCGTAAGGCTTTGCGAGATGCCTATGAAGCGGCGGACACTAATGACTCTTGCTTATTTGAGTGGGAAGGGGGTAAGGTAACGGCTGAAAAAGTTAATTCTTATTTGAGTCAATTTAATGGTATCACTGCTAAAGATTTGAGAGGTTTGGCTGCGAATGTTTTGGTGCAAAAGGCTTTAAATAAAACTCGGCATGAAGCTGGCAAACTCCCTACTGATCCTGATGGGCGCAAAAAACAGTTGAAAAAAGAATTTAAAGAGGCACTGATTCAAGTAGCAGAGGAACTTGGACATGAATTTTCGACATTACGTAGTCAATATTTAGTTCCTTCCTTGGAATCCGAGTATCTTAAAGATGGGACTGTAATTGAAAAGCTTAATGTTTAAACAAAAATGTTCAGACCTAACCTCACCCTTGAAGTAGCACAAGCGGTAGCAATTAATAGGGGTGGAGTTTGTCTGTCTCTTTCTTACATTAATGGAAAGACTAAGTTATTATGGCAGTGTGCTCAAAGGCATGAATGGGAAGCTAATCTAGAGAATGTCAAGAATAGCGGTACTTGGTGCCCTTATTGTGCCCACAGAGCACCTTGTTCAATAGTTGATGCTCAACAAATAGCTTTAAACAAAGGGGGTAATTGTCTATCTGATAAGATAGACAATTTTAAAGCTAAACTATTATGGAAGTGTTCCCAAGGCCATGAATGGGAAGCAACCTTACGATCCGCTAAATCTGGGAGCTGGTGCCCTTATTGCTCTAATAACAACTTTCCTTATGCTCTTGCTTATCTACAACAACTAGCGCACAATAAAAAGGGGATGTGTCTATCCGTTGAATCCCATCCAGGACAAAAGTTATGGTGGAGATGTGAAAAAGGCCATGAATGGGAAACGACCGCCCGCGTAATAATAAAAGGATCTTGGTGCCCTCAATGTGTTGGGCATAAAAAGAATACAATTGAAGAAATGCAAGAATTTGCAATAAGTAGAGGAGGTCTTTGCTTGTCCTCGGAGTATAAAAGTTATGAAAAACTTTTATGGCAATGTGCAAAAGAACATAAATGGTGGACTCTACCTAATAATGTGAAGACTAGGGACTCATGGTGCCCTTACTGTAAACAAAGTAAAGGGGAGAATCAATGTCGTCGTGTCTTTGAATTTTTATTACATGAGCTATTTCCAAAGAACAGACCAGAATGGTTAAGAAATTCGAGGGGAAATAAAATGGAGTTGGATGGATACTCTAAAGTTCTTCACACGGCTTTTGAGTATCAAGGAGATCAACATTATAAGTGGTGCCCGTGGTTGCACAAAACCCAAAAAGACTTTGCTTGGCAATTACAAAGGGATCAAGAGAAACGAGAGCTTTGCAAAGCCAACAGTGTGACCCTTATTGAAGTACCTTGGAATACCAAAGATCTTCGTGCCTTTATTCAGAACACGCTTAAACAGGTTCACTTATTGGAAGAGGCAGCATGACTAATCCCTCAAGAGTCTTATCTCGTTTGCAGACCGCCTTGGGCCTACTTTAGGCAGACGTGCATGGAAACGCTTACTCAACTCAATAGAAAAAAATGAGTAATGAAGCCTATCAAGTTGTAAGACGCTTTCTAAACGCTAAGAGCGATAAAAAGCGCATGATTGTTATGATGGGGCCTCCCGCAGCGGGGAAGGGATTCTTCTTAGGGGAACCTCCACCTAAGTACGGGTGGAAGCTCCCTCAAATGCTCATCAACGACAAAGGGGATCCCTTACTTACTGATGCTGATATCCCTGAGCGTCCGGAACAAGATGAATCGGACAATCACTTACGGGCAATTCAATTTGAAGAAGCCAATAAACATTTTGAAGCTCTAAAGAAAGCTCATGGTAAGGGAACAGCATCTTTCAAGAAAGCTCTTTCCGATCATTGGTATGAGACCAAAGACGGTGAACGAGTAGAGTTAGGTAAAGTTGTAAAGCACGAGGATTTCCCAGACAACTTTGGGGATTTCTTCAAGAAGACCAACAAAGATTTTTATGTGTCCATGCGTGGTTGGCATGACGACGTTAAAGAAAAGAACGAAGAGACGGGTAAGCCAAAGGAACGCTTTAAGGATAAAGCTCGTTATCACTTTGAAGAATCCGTTAACCGGAAGATCGAAAAAGTTGAGGACCTCCTGATCGTTGATTCCGCCGGGGAGGACATCGATGCTCAAGATTATAAAGGTCAGATCGATGCGGCTAAATCGCATGGCTACGAAGTAACGGTTATTTTCCTTCATCCGGAACAAGCTGATACGGAGCTGTCCAACCTTGCCCGTGGGAAGGTCATGGGCAAACGGATGGTAGACCAATCTGACATCTCCAACTGGTACAAGCAAAATGCTCAGGCTCTAGAGGACATACAGAAAGCTTCCCCGGATAACTTCATTCACTATCGTAAAGGCCCCCCGGATCCTAATCCAAAAAAGGCTGAGGAACTTAGAACTAAAGCTCGGGAGATGATGTATAAACTTTCGGGGATGAAGGATGAGGAAAAAGATAAGGCTAAGAAAGAGATTAATAAAATCCTTTATGCCTCTTCTCCTTACAAACTTCACAAACCTACCTCTTATGGGCGTTCTTTAAATGGCCTACCGAAAGAGTCTGAAAAAGACAGTATTGCTAATGCTATTAAGGCTATGAATGAAGATGCTGAAAAGAGAGCCAAACCAACTGCCTCTGAAAAAGGAAAAGATAAGGAAGAACAAAAAGACAAACCAAATCTCGAAGAGAAGGGTAAAGACGACAAAGACAGCACCCGTATACGATTCCTAAGAGAAAGAGGGGATCAAGAAGTTCTTAATCCAAATCCAGACTCCAAGGATCGTTTTCCTAAAGTCAAAATACGGTCTTTAGACTGGAAGTACCAAAAACCGTATTATGAAAAATGGAGAGGGAAACAAGCTACACGGGTAATCACGCGGTATTTGGAGGCTAAAATGGCAGAGGAAAAAGGCTTAATCGAAAAATGGATGGAAGAACTTGCAAAAGAGATCGAATCCAAAGTTAAAATTGAGGGTTACTCTATTGCGACCAAAACAGCTTTTGGGCCTATCGTTTATGTAACCATCAAAGATGCTTCCGAGGATTCCACCGCCGCTCGTAAAGCTCGTCAAGCAATTGAAAAAATCATAGAAGCTTCCATCAGAAAGAATTCAAGCGGGGTTCATGGATTCAAGCCTAGGATCCAAACCTACAACAAGGGAGCTGATCTTTTGGTGGAGTGCGAAGTGGTCTTTCCGTGAAAAGCTTGCTCCAAAAACCAGATGCAGAATGTACTTGGTGGCAAAGCAATTGGCAGCCAATCGTTGTTCTAGGCGGCGTGGCTCTGGTCATGTTGCTGTGTTTGATCGCTCCTTGGATTGTAGAGTGGCTATCCGAGTGAAGTTTGGGTTGATGAGCTTATTGATCCAATCTAAGCATTCAGATAGGTTCTTAAATTGGGGGTAGAAACGAGAAGCCCCACCTGTGTCATAACGACTGATCAAAGTTCCTCTTCGTAAAGGTATTCCCTTTGTTGGTATTTCACCTACAAGAGCGTTTCCATTTGATGTGCCACTAGGCCGTTCCCCACTTTGCTTATCTAGCAACCTTACCGGACAGCTTGGATGACAAGTCCAAGCTTGATCATTCACACATTCCGCGTGATGGATAAGCAAAAGGTTGGAAGGCCAACGACCATAATTATGGACAACTTGGCGAAACTTAGAAGGAGAACTGCTATTGGTTTTTGTTTGTGTCCCAATCCGGCAAGCATCAATGTTGAGCCCACTGGTACCGGTTTTAAGCACCTGGGCGATCACAGTGGATTCTTGCAGCGGGACTCTAAACAAAAACACGTAAAGAGTGCTAGGACCGGGGGTGAGAACTAAAAGGGTGTCTCGTAGCTCCCATCCTTGAAAACGTCCAGAAAAAGTTTCAAAACAATCTTTAGAAACAACAGCAATATGAGTTCCTGGGATCATTCCTTCTTACTAAATAGTTTGAGTTGAGCCACACTTAGGACAAATAATATCGGATGTGCTGTAAATTTCCCCGCAGTCTGCACATTCTAAAGGGAACACATCAGGAAGACCGGTTGCTGCGGGCACATCAACTTTTAGGTTCTTAGGTTGCCCCACAATTACCAGTTCATTGATCTCTCCTCGTTTATCTCCTTTAGAATTGACCATACGTTTTGCGCCAACTACGTGAAGGTCAAATCCTTCATACAACTTACGAATGATAGGGGAATCTGAGTTTGATTGAATAACCATAACTCCCCGGTCAAACAGTTCACGAAATAGAGAAGCAAGCCGTTCTTGCTCCTTTTCTCCAAACTGTCCGGTATAAGCTGTAAAGTTAGCCGTTTTGGATATCGGAACGTAAGGAGGGTCGAAGTAGACTAAGTCCCCAGCTTTCGCATCCTTTACCGCTTCGGAAAAATCCCCTGTCCGTAAGGTGGCATAACCCCGAAGAGTCTCTGAACACGCTGTGATGTTTACTTTATTATAAAGATGAGGGTTGTTATATTTACCAAAAGGGGCATTGAACTCACCCGCCCGGTTGACTCTAAAGAGTCCATTGAAACCGAGATGGTTTAGGTAGATGGTACGGGCAGCTTGTTCTACAGGATCTGAGAGTTTTTCCGACCGAACTTGATTGAAATAGGCTTGTGTATTCCAATCGGGGTCTGCTCGGTATTTGTCTAATCTTTGTAAGAGACTTCTTAACTGATCCCGTACTACCTCGTAGCAGTTGATGAGTTCAGGGTTAGCATCGTTAAGAACAGCTTTTTGAAAGCGTCGCTTTGCAGCAAAGTGAAAGAATACAGCGCCCCCACCTAAGCAGGGCTCGTAGTAGTTTAGGCTCTTATGGGTAATAATTTGGGAGAGCACTTGTAGTAACTGGCGCTTACCTCCTACCCATTTTAAGAAAGTGGGCATTATTTAATCAACTTCTGCCAACAGATCAAATAAGTCCGGTTGTTCAACTTCCGGTGTTTTTTTCATACTGGACATAGGAGAATAGCTCATCCGATGAATTGGGCACACCCCAAGACGTTCTAAGGCCGCCCGGTGTTCTTGGGTTCCATATGCACAATTTCGGCTAAAGCCATAACCAGGATAAAGTACGTCCATCTCTCTCATAAGCCGGTCCCTGGTAACCTTAGCCAAAATGGATGCGGCTGAGACCGCTGGGATGAGGAGGTCCGCTTTAGGCAAGGAAATGGCCCCTGGAACGCTTCGGTTGCCATCTGCGATAACTAGGGGAGTATCCGTGTGGCCTAAAGCTTTGTGAGCTTCTAGAGCCCCTTGGATGGCTCTTACGTGAGCTTTGAGCCAAACGTTCCCAACACCTTCCCGATCAATCTCTTCGGGGTTTATGTGTACGATGCAATGAGTAAGGGTCTTAGATAGTACTGGATAGAGGCGTTCCCTGGCGGTTGCCGTAAGCTTCTTGGAGTCAGTTACGCCGGGAAATGTCCAATCTCTTGGGGTTATAGTGGCACAAACCGTAAGGTTCCCCGCCCATGCGCCGAGGCCACATTCATCTGATCCACACACGTAGTTACAAGTTTTTAACCGGCCAAGGATCTCTGTAGGGATTTTTGGACATCCATTAGAATCTCGTGTTCCCATAGAATGATTACTTTATATCCACATTTAGATAGGTAAGGTATCCGAGAATTATCTGAAATTGGCTTGTGCCTTTTTGGGTGATGTATTGGGCAGGCGTGCCAATAACAGCCATCCACGAAAATAACGGTTTTAATTGCTGGAATTACTACATCAACATTAAAGGGTCCAATAGCATATTCGGGTATAAAAGATAAGCCAAGATTCTTAAGTTCCTCATGAACCAAACGTTCTGGTTTAGTCGGTAATTTTAGTGCTTTTTCTTTACTCTTTGCTACTTTAGCTTTGGATTCTGCTGTGTGATGTTTACCAAGGAAAGGATTCTTTCTCCCCTTTCTATAATTAGCTATGTGACTAGCCGACATCTTTTTACGGGTAGCAGATGTATGTTGTCTACCCAACCACCAAGTAGTTCCTCGTTGTTTGCGAACTTCAGAAATCTTGATTTTGGTTTCAGCACTACGAGGTTTCCCAAATTGACTGTTATTTACGCCTCTAGCATGATGACCTTTTATAAATTTTCGGGGTTTTCCACGGTGAGTGTTGGTTTCTCCTCCACAACCGCAAGCACATAAACCTGGGGCACAAGGAGGAAGTTTCCGACACGAGTGTGGTGGAGTTTTGGCGTGTCCTTTAAGAAAGCGGTAAGGTTTCCCTTGCCTATTAATATTAGTGGTTTTTCCGCATCCGCATTCACAAAGTTTTGTTGAGGGGATTAACACTCAGATAGATACACCATAATACTAAGCGGCCGGAGGACGTCTACTTGGACTGATAAGCACAGGGGTAACCTCATTATTTTCGGAAATCTCGGAAACTCTGAGATTCTCGACTACAGTATCATACCAAATCTCAATTGATTCCCTAAATGGCCATGTCCAAAAGTATGAGGCGGAAGTGAAAGACTTAATAACGTTTTCTCGGTAGTCTTTATCCTCTACCATTTTGATCCCCCCGTGTAGAACGGCATGGCTCATGCTTCCTTCGTAAGCTTCTTGTTCATATCTTTTTCTAAAATACGCAAATACCGTGGGTAACAAGAATAGATATGTGAACATAAACCATAAACGGCCGTACCTTCTCATTTGCCGCATATGCACACGTTCGTGACATAGCACTTCTATCCTGTCTAAATTTTTCCATTCAGATGGGACATAAACTATATACCCAAACGTAGTTGCGTATCTTGTCATGAAGTCTTTGACTTTACCAAAAGTGCTATATTTTATGATGACGTTTAAAGTCTTCATTAAAGCACTGTCTGTCTTTACAATTATTTCGAATTTTGGGAACTCTCTTTTTATCTCTGCAATAATTTGGTTGTACTCATTTATAGACATTTTTCGCCAACTCCCTCGAATGTTGATTAATCTAATGTGATAAAAGTGGAAATGTCACACTAAACATGACATTCCTTACAAAGATAGAAAATAAGAACTTTTGTCGTTTCCCTTTCGACAGAAAGTTCCTATAATTAGTGAAAGTGATGAGGGAAATTTCGGGTTAGCGCAAATCCCTACACAATTCGAAAAACCCTTATGGTGGCGCTAAGTATGACTAGGTATACCAATGAAAAAAGTAGTTCAATTGATCGTTTTTACTCTCATTTTCTGCACTATATCTTTTAGCGCTCAGGCACAGGAAGGAACTGCATTACCGCCAAAGACCGCAGCTATACAAGCATATGATAACGGCACAAAAGCATATTTAAAAGAAAATTATGCTGAGGCCGCACAGTGGTTTTCTATTGCTAATCAAATTGTTCCCTCCCCGTCTGCACTAATTCAAACCATTCGTTCTTATACTCAAGCTGGGGAGAAGGACAAAGCTGCACAACTAGCTCTGGAGTTAGTTGCTCGATATTCTGATGTGATAGTTAAAGGTAATCCTATCAAAGTCCCCCCGGCCACAAGAGTGCTAACTCCTTGTGTGGTAATTGAAAAAACCGATGCCCCTGTGATAGATGACTTACTTGATACTATCCGTATTATTATAGAAGTAAGTTCTCAACAAACCAAGCGGATGTGTGGCAAAGGTAAAGTAAACTTTCCAGATTGTAGAAAGTACTTAAATGCTTGGATAGATCTAAAGATAGCGCATGAAGCTGCTCTCAGAGCATTTAAGTCTAAAGATAAATCCAGGGGAGTGACGGAGATAAAGAAAATAAAAAATATTCTAAGTAATTTTAAAATGTATCTGGATGTGGCCAATTTACCGGCCAATCCATTCTAAGAATTAATGAGCTGATTGATCCAATCAAGGCATTCGAGTAGAAGTGGGAGGTCGTCAGAGAGGTTCTTTAAGAGTTAGGTTGGGCTCAAAACCTCATCACTAGTTTTCTGCCCTCCGTCGTTAGGCACCGTAACGGGTATTGTAGCGGGCACTGTAGCCGGTTCTTGAGTAGCCTCCTGAGCTTTAGCCGCGTCCTCCGCTTCTTTAGCCGCTTCCATTGCTTTCTTTCGTTCTTCTTCAAACTGCTTGTAGTACCAGATAAAATCTATGAGGTTTGGCCCGTCATAAACCTCTGTAGGATTAGCTTCGTTAAATTTTAGAGCTTCATCCGTAAGTTTCACTCTTCCGCCAGCCAAATCTTGGCAAACCCGTTGCAATACTCCTATGTGCGTATCGGTGACATAGAACGATTGCCTGATTATCTGTAAGTTCTGAGCAAACGCTTCCGTGAATTTTTGAAGGTTTTTTGATAACCCTTCGGCGATATGCGTTATCTTGTTATCCAAGATTTTAACTTGTGCAGTTAGAGATGCCTGACTGGCAACTCCCCCACTTAGTTTCCCCTCCTCAGCCCTTTTCTTCAATTTGGCCTCCCTCTTTTTTTTCTTATTGTTCTGATTGCTTGGTTTTGACACGGGGATCTCCTTTGGTGAGTAACTCGTTTTTCAATACACCAGAAAGTTGGTTATTGGTGTATTTTTTGTGAAGAGGATTAACTTACTATGAAGCTATACGGAATCACCGGAAAAAAAGGACACGGCAAGGACACCTTCGCCCGCCTTATTGTGGCAGCCGACGAAACTTTTGTCATCACTCATTTTGCTAAAGCCCTGAAGCAAATGATCCCTCGTATCTTTGGGATAACTGCAAACCAATTGAATGACCCTGATTTAAAAGAGGTGCCTCTCGCATCACCAATTGAAATAGACTCGTTTCTCTCTGCCATGCGTTCTGAGACGGGATTGAATATACAACCGGCGGGAAGGATTGCTAGGTCCCCCCGCGAAATAATGCAGCTTTTTGCTACGGAGTATGTACGCAAGGCTCAATGGGATTATTGGGTTCAACGTTTAATCGCGGATATCTCTACCTGTGAGCGAGTACTTATTGCTGACGTGCGTTTTCCTAACGAAGAAAAAGCCATAAGAGAAGCAGGTGGTAAAATCATAAAGATTGTTAAGATAGACGCTCCTCTCGTATTTGATGGGCACGCTTCTGAGACAGAGATAGACAAAATTGAGCCTGATCTACTGGTGGGGGTTAAAGCCGGGGACTTACACACGCTTCAACAAATCGCCAATTTAGTTGCTAAAGATCACCTTTTACAGCTTTAAAATTCCCAAGGAAATTATCAGGCAACTTGGTGTAGCTATTTGGGATGATCACGCTCGAACAAAGTCACAAAATTATGTTGGGCAAAGAAGCGACCTTCAAACAACTACGCTTATATTCCAAGTTCCCAAAGTTTAGAGGGTTCTCTGACAAATCTTTAGATCCTTATAATTTAGAAGCTGTACTTGTTTCAGCCTTGTTGTTTGGTGACTATAACGAGCGCGTAATTGTTCTCGCTCCTCCGAATCATGAATCCTGGGTATTTGATCAACTCGATCAAATAACTAGGACCATATTCAAAGGCTGCAAAAAGGATACAGATCCAGTTAGATCGGCTAAAGGATACGCGGCATTATTTAAGAAAATTGCCGTCTTTGGTCGGCCCCTTCAATTCAGAGAAGAGCCGCCCTATTGGGTATCCTTTGGTTTTGTGGTGAAGGATCCTATTCCAAGTTGGATGAAACGACGGCTACTAATCGAAAAAAAGGGATGAATACATGGCAATTACTTTTGTGACCGGTGACCTATTCACTTACCCTGATTTAGATGCTCTTGCTCACGGGTGCAATTGTGCTGGAGCGATGGGTAAAGGCATAGCTGTAGAATTTAAAAATCGGAATCGTCAGATGTATAGGGAATACAAAAGACAATGTACTGCGGGAAAGTTCTGGCTTGGTTCCGTAATGGCCTGGAGAACAGACAGAGGAAAATTCATATTTAACTTAGGTACTCAAAAAAGCCCTTACACAGGAGCTGATCTGCAAGCCATAGAAAAAGCTGTTAAGGACATGGTAAGTTTTGCGGAAGAAAATAGTATAAAGAGAATTGGATTACCTAGAATAGGCGCTGGTTTGGGCGGGGCTAATTGGGAAGATGTCAAGAAGATCTTAGAAACTATTGGTGCTAAAACAAGGGTAGAGTTAATAGTAGTTTCATTGCCTGACAATCAGAAATAAGCTGTCTTGTTAGATGTCATCATCGTCGCCTCTTCGTAGATGATCAAAAAGATTTAATGTTGAGGGAGATTCAGGGGGTGATGTTTTAACCCCTTTTAATTGGGTGCCAGTAAGAGGTTTTACATCAAATATCCAACAATTTTTACACCTGAGCTGATCTCGATAGTTCGTTAGATGAAGCACATCATAGCCAGAAAGTGCAAAATTTTCTAACAAAGAGATCTTATCTCTAACTTCGTCATCATCGAGATCTATACAAACCCACCATCTCCCGCACACCTGACAATTCCATAAAGTGCCTTGCTGATCTACAGGAATTTCGCCAATAACTTCGATACCATCTTCATTACAGGAACAAATTTTACCTTCAAAATATTGAGCCTCGCAGCGTTCGGTAATAATAACTGATTGTACCCCTCTGGGAATATGTAGAGGGCATACCACTTCCGGCAACTTTGCAGAAGGACGTTGATACGCAATAAACCCTCTTTCTCCGCAACCCATATGAGAGCACTTTTGAGTAATGCTAGGAGCAGGGCTTTTGAGTCTCCAAATCCCCGGCCTAAATACCATAGGCGCTCGCACGCCCACAAGGCTTACAAAGGTTACTACTTCACCCTCAACTTTAGATACAATTCCATCTACCCCCACAAAGGTATTTGTCCAAACCTCTCCAAAACTTGGGAAATCAGCCATTTTGGATCTAAGCCTCGCTATGCCTTCAAAACTTATTTATCCAACATCTAACGTAACTACACCATTATGCCTTCCAAAATCCCACAGCAAGATTTTCAACGAGCGCTAAGTGCTTTAGGCATTGAGCCTTCGGACATAGATGCTATTCGTAGAGCCTCTTTTCAAAAAGCTCAAGAGCTTCTTCAAGAACTAAAAACAAGAGCTGGTCGCAACTATAGAAAGCTGGCCCTTGAGTTACATCCAGATCGTACACAAGGGGATAAAAGCAAAGAGGAACTTTTTGTGCTTCTTGGACGTGTGCTGGAGGAATTTAATAAGACAACGGTTCAACCTGCACCCCCACCTCCCCCACAGATTACCTTTATCCCCGTAGCTCCTGTTTGGCAAGGGTTCCAAACAACTACGCCAACTTCAACCGTCACATTTACTACTGGCTTTAGCCCAGGCCAAGTCTATCGTTTTGTAACAATGCGCCCTCGATAAGCTTCCTTACAGTCCGGCGTATTTCTTCCTCTTCCAGCTGAGCCAAGATTCTAACCTCACGTTCTGAGTAGCCTATGGGAATCCACACAGAACCGCGCTTTGCCCGAGAACTATTTTCTAAATTATTCAATAATCCTTTTTGTAAAATACACTTAAGCGTGAAGAAATCTCGTTTCCTATTTTTTCATCCAGAAACCAACAAAGGCAAGGTCCAAGCCCTTGAAGCCCTCCAAATTGAATATAAAAGATATTTACAAGGCAAAGCCACAGAGCCGGGAGGGGGTAATCCTATTGCTGGCCTGTTAGTACTTTTGTTCTTCATCTAAAATATGCTCTATCTTAACCCCGGCCGCTTGAAAGATCTCGATTGATTCAGCGGCTCTTTGGTATTTACGTTGGCACACTACTCTTGTTATTCCACAGTTCACAATGAGCATCGCGCAAACACGGCAAGGAGTCATCCGGCAATAAAGAGTTCCGCCCTCTATTGAAATGCCTAATTTAGCGGCCTGGCACAGAGCGTTTTGTTCTGAGTGGACAGTCCTTACGCAGTGCTCTGATACCTCGGTCTTGTCTTCATAAACGCTTGTGACTTTTTTGATTAGGTGCCCAACATCATCACAATGAGGAAGCCCCACTGGAGAGCCGACATACCCGGTTACCAATAGCTGGTTATCCCTGGCTATTACACAACCGGAGCGGCCCCGGTCACAGGTAGCCCTCTTAGAGATGGCTTCCATAACCTCCATAAAGTATTCGTCCCAAGTAGGTCTATTACTCATAAATCCCTTAGTTAGATCAGGTCATTAATTGACCTAATTCTACACCAGATTTAGCCATATTTTTCAACCAGGTTCCGAAGGGGAGGTTTCTCTGACCTAAGAGAAATTGCTTCGATGAGCAACGATGCGAGGGAAAGGCGAGTTTCACCGTTTCGGCGGAGCATCAAAATTGTATTGATGAGGTGCTGATCACTCATGTCACAGATCCGCACCTTCTGTCCTGCTTTCGTAGTCCAGGTTTTTTCTTTAGTCATGACCCTCTAGCTTAGCTCGTTGCTCGGCGGTAAAATCAGGAACGGTTTCCTCCCCTTCAGCAATGCATCGCACAGCATGATGATAGCAAGTATCTCCTGGCATTGTCTTCCAAAGAGCCCTAATCTCCTGATCCTCCTGCTCAGTAATGCCGTCTGCATGTATCGTGCCCCCTTTATACGCGAACTTCCGAGGGAAGGCCATTGGAAACTCTCCGTAACGTATGTTGTCGAGCAGGTATTGGGCTCTTTTTGCGTCCATACTTATTACTACACCGAAAAGAGAAAAAGTTCAAGTTTTTTGAGGAAATAAATTTTTTGGTGTAGTAAGGAACAGCCTCAAACTGAAAAGGAGCTTGAACATGGCAAAACGATTAAACCAGCTATTGGCGATCGAAAAAGGACTAAAGCAGCAGGTGCAAAAGGACATAACGGAGTTGCATCGCGTTTCCCAAAAAGAGGAGCTTTACGACGGGCTCGCCAGAAACTATGAACCCTTAGATGAAGCAGGAGAAAAGTTACCCCCGGAGTCCAAGATTGTCCAACAAAAAGCTGACGCAATCCTATCACAGCTTGCGGAGTTGGAATCCAAGTTGATCGATGTTGTTGCCGCTAAGGATTTGACCAATACCCAAGCGGTGGGTGACATTGAAGTGGCGGGCCTAAAGATAGAGAACGTTCCGGCCACCCATCTCCTATGGCTCGAGAAACAGTTTGAAGACCTGCACACGTTTATATCCAAGCTGCCCACGTTAGACCCTTCAGTGCTTTGGCATGAGGATCGGTCTCAAAATTGCATGACCACGGTCCCTGTTCAGACGCACAAATCTAAGAAGGTTCCCCGAAACCACGTCAAAGCAGAAGCCACCAAAGAGCACCCGGCTCAAGTAGAGGTATACCATGAGGATGTGGTGGTCGGAAACTGGACGAATATCAGGTATTCCGGCCGTCTGTCTGTAGAAAGGAAGAACGAACTGTTGGAACGGGTGAGAGCGTTACAAGCTGCTGCGAAGCAAGCCCGTGAAAAAGCTAACATGACAGAAGTAGTGGAAAAGAAAATCGGTGCGCGATTGATGGGATGGTTATTCAAAGGTGAAGCGTGAGCGCGAAGAGTAATCGTAAAGAGCGGTTATTATATACTGAGTGTGCTCATTGCGGTTGTGATCTACTACCTACTCGAGAACCGCCTCATTGCGAAGATTGTATCGTAACAGAAGAAGATGAGGAGCGTTGGCTAGATGCACTTGAAAAATTAGAAATGCACGATGCAAAGAAATAACCAAAAAAGATTTGCCTATCAGGTTATTTTCCTGGTAGTCTAAAAGTCTCCGAGGGAGCAAGCTAAAGTTGAAGATGAAGATGATGATAGCATCCGTGTTGGCAATCAAACAAAGTAAGCCCGCCTACTTAATGAGCGGGACCCAACGTCCTGGTTCAAGTCCAGGGAGGCACACCGCCCCTTAGTGGGGAAACAACAAATGTGCCTCTGGCGAAACGGTAGACGCGACGGAGGCTATAAACAAGCTAAAGCTGGTAATCCCTAAGCTGAAAGGAGTAGTAAGTTTCGCATTCTCAAACTTCACAGTATACCTCGTTGAGATGTTGGTCCAATTCCGACCCCCGCCTCCGCTGCTTGCAGCATCCGTTATTTCGGTGGGGTAGCTTAATGGTAGAGCGCAACGACTAAGAACTTGAAACTGTGAATTAAACGCTGTTTGCGAACATACAGGAACTCCAAGTACATGGGCTGATCTTCAATGGATACAAAGGAGGTCAGCCCTAGCTTTTTAATATATAAGAGCCATCTAGCACTGGTGTAACTATGCTAGATGGCAATCAAAAGAGAGATATCCCACAAGAACTTGGTGCGAAGACTTCTTGTTTCTAAAAAGCTTTCGAAAGCAGAACAACCAGCCTTCGTAGAAATGCATAAGCGTGTCTTGGAAGGTGGAGAGTTGGACCGCCATCAAAAGCTCTGGATTGAGACTTTAGGGAAAAAATATTTATGAACCAATCTAAGGTACTTCAATATTATCTTGCACTCGAAAAGGTTATGCTTGAAATGGAAGTGGATCACCTCTACCTGTTGGCTGAGGATCTACGGAATACCATGGATAAACTTTGGCGCCAGTATCTAGCCGATGAAGATCACAGCTTCTTGGATGAGCGAGTTTTAGGCCTCTCCGGAGAACAAGTACCCCTGAAGTTTTAATCAGCCTTTGAGTAGCAGCTTATACCCGGATTGTTTTATAGACTGGAACAAAGTCTGTTCAGTTTCGGGATTATATAAATAAGGTAAAAAAACTTCAACCGCTTCAGCTTGCTCTAATCTAATCAATGCCAATTGGGCGGCACACCAATCGAACAAGATTTTCCAAGCCGTTCGTTCAGCTTGATTTTTTAACCTGTCTAGGGTTCCTAAACGCGGTCGTTTGACTTGTTCACATAACACTTTTGCAACAGCTTCTACTCGTGCCGGTAAACGAAAGGCCATTTTATCTGAACCTATGGTGAGTCCAAACCATATTGCCACGACACGTTGGTCTTTATACATTTTTGAGATGTTTGTCGCTCCGGCTTGAGCTAACATGCGCTCGATTCCAGAAATTGAACGATCGGAGGGTACAGAAGATGTATAGTTTAAAATATTTGTCATTTGGGGATCACCAAAGCAGTTTTTCTTTTTACGTAAACCTCTAGTACTTCCTTTGCAGAAGCATAGGGACCTATAGTTGGTTGAACCAAATTTCCGTTAGGCTCTACTCCAACTTTATCCCAGCGAGTATCATTTGAAGCAAACCATCCGCTATTGACTTTGAGGATTACGCCGTAATCCTTGGAGTGGTATAATCTAGTAGCCCCTCTTGGACATAAATCATCGCGACGTGCAAAATCTTTTAGGTTCATATTTTTTTGTTACACCGAAAAAATTAGTGGCATTCTCAAAAGTTCCGGTGTAGAGTATTAGTTAAAAGCCCTTCCTTTAGGCACTAAGTCTATTATTACACCGGAAATAATCAAATTCAAGCTCAAGCTCATGCTCCATTCTAAAAACGCTACGGTACGAACTACACCCAAACTACTAGAACGGCATGAATTTCTTGTTCCAAAAGCGAACAAAATGGTTCGGCGACCGGATAGCCCAGGGTTTGTAAAAGCTCATTTTGGGGCTGCCTACCTTGTATTACATCCCGGTGAAACCACGCCAGCGGTATACGAAGAATGCGAACTTTTGCCCGAACACGCGGCTTATTGGGTAGTTAATCATCCATTGGAGGGGATTCCATATTACAAAGAATTTGCCACTCATGATGAAGCCATGGAGTACATTTTCACCTTGCACGGTGTAGAAACAACAATGGAAGGACCTTTCTATTCAGACAAAGTTTTGCAAGAAGGTCCGGTAGCCACCAAAACTTTATTTGACCATCTGACCGATGACTTTTAAGCCTATGCCTAAAAAAAGAAGTAAACAACCCGTAATGTCTAAGAAGAGAACTAGGCAACTTGTAACGCCTAAAAAGAAAAGTAAACTTGTAGTCCTTAAAAAAAGAAGTAAACAACCTCTAGCACAACCAGAGGTTAAAAGAGTATGCGCTTGGTGTGGGGTTGAAATACAAAGTAATAAACGACTTTGTAAGCTTCACCTAGATCATCAACGCGAAAAAATGGCTGAATACAGAGCTGACCGAAAGAAAAAAGGTTTGTGCGCTCGTTGCAATAATTCGGCCCGCCGCTTACCAAACGGGAAAGTTAGTACTCTCTGTGAAATTTGCCGTGAGCACGTGCGAGAGTTAGAAAGAGCCTCTCGTGAATCAAAAAAGTAATTTAATTATCAACCTATAATTCATAAAGGATAGAGATAGGGGATGCCAACCAAAGCAGAGCTAAGTGTCATGGGATTCTTGCGGGGTAATGGTGGAGCTACACGTACGGTGATTAGGAGATCCACGGGTAGGGCAGGTGAAGCAATTTTACGTGACCTGCTGAATAAAGGCTGGATAAGAGAACGGTCAGAAAACAGTTTTTGTTTGACTCCTATAGGAGAAGAGGCTTACAAAAACAGGGGGCCTATCGTTATGTATAAACGTTCCGGTTCATTTCGAATCAGTAATGAATTAGGTTGAACTCTTAGACTTCCTCTTAGCATATTTGTGATAGTTAGGTCGCCGTAATAATGCTAACCACTTACCAGCGTGCATGTTAAGAGGCTTCTTGGTGAGGCGTGCAATTCGTTCTTTAATCCTTCGAGGGTTATATCCCCTTTTTTCAAGTACCTTATACCATTCTTTAAGAGTAAGATCTTGGCGAGAGCTGTTACAAGAGCCACAACAAGTAACTAGATTAGACGACTCATTGCCCTTGGTAGAATCTAAATGATCTAGAGTAAGTCCATACCCTTTAGTGTCAATGGGAAAAACATTACGGCACCAAACGCAGTCGAAAGAATCCCGAAAGTAAATAGCCATTCTCTTTGAAAGTCTAATCCAATCCATTCCTTTGTTATGAGACACTGCTAAAGTTACACCAAAGAAAAATTAAGCATTTAACCCTAAACGCATCAAAGATCAAAAGATTATTATGTCAAACAACGAAGAAGGAATTCTTGAAGAATCCGATTTACTTTTAGAAATCGTTCGCTCTATCGTAAATCACCCAGAAAAAGTAGTGGTTGAATCTACTCAGGGTAAAGAAACAACACTCTTGACTCTCAAAGTAGATCCCGAGGATTATGGTCAAGTCATTGGGAAATACCATAAGACTTTAGATGCTATACAACATCTATTTTCTAAGGCTGCTTTTTTGGACGGTAGAAGGACAATTATCCAATTAAATAACCAAGCAACATCTCAAAGGCCTAAAGTTGAGCCTTCTTCCCTTCGGGAAAATAACTTGAGAATGGGCTCCTCTTATCGATCCCCTCAATTTAGATAATAAGAGTTACTTGTGCTGTAACGGAGAGGAGGGGAGATTCTAAAAACCTCTTCCCTCCTCTCCGTTACAGCTAAACTACAACTCAGTCCTCAATCGTGTTACTCAACAACTGGTAGCCTTTTGGTAAACTTTCGTCAAGTCTAATCCTAACGGTTCTGCATTTCTTCCATATATCTCTGCCTCTAATCTCGTCATAACCGGTAGCCTTAGACATCCAAAGCTTGATAACCGTTCCGTTTAGGATTTGAAAGGCCCACCCGAAGTAAGTCCGTCCGTCACTGTAATCATGGCTATGTTTGAGGGGAACACCATCTTCACAGAATAGGTACTCTTTCCCTAGGTCCGGGATTGTGTTTGATCCTATCGTGCCAAGGACGTTGATTTTGACCTTTGTTCCTTTTGGTATCCCTATGTTTGTGGCTATAAATAATACGGAGAGGTTCGTTTTACTTCGTGCTAAGAAAATTGGATCTTCAACTTTCCATCGCTCCTCAACCCTCTCCACAAATTTCATCAATTCTCGGTGAAGTAGAGAAATCTCCAAGGAAGCCTTTACCGGTTCAGCCAATCCTGAGCCAGTAACGGTTTCGTCATCAATCCAATTCCAATCGTCTCCGGTGGGTGTTGAAACCTGAACCTTCTCAGGTTCTGAGACTTGAACCGTAATGGGGGGTTCCCCTACCAGCCCTTTCACATAATCTCGATGCTTATTAATGGTTGCGGAAGGCAACTTAGATTGAAGGTGATCTAAGATTCCTTCAGCGGTATCCCTATAAAGTAGGCTGGCTTTTATGGGGCTTTCAAAACCCCCAGCTTGAAAGCTTTCATAAAGCGTTTTTAGCGTAATTGGGATTTTGTCAGGTTCATTTCCCAAATAGTACGCCATCCCCTTGATCATACACTTTCCAAATCTTGATCGCGGCCCTGTAGTTTCTTTCAACATGCTTTGCTCCTATTGTTCTAATGAGTTCCATCGTTTTTCGATTTTTCGTTCGATTAATTACCACACCATGCGGCAATCTCTTTTCGATCCATACACCAGGGAACAAAGAAATTATGTAAAAGTAAGAAAACAACATTTCTTTTTGTTATGCGGCACTAGTGAACCTAACGTTCTGTCTACATGATTAAGGAGTGCTATGACTACCACCAGGCTTAATGCGGTTGACCCTTCTATTGATATAAAAGGTACTCTTACCGTTCAAAATACTCGGACGTTACCTACGGACGAGCAGTATTTCTTTGGTTTGGTGGCATCTAGCGGCCCTATAGGAGCTGCTGATATTTCTGCCCCGGCCCTCGGGTATCAGACTCTTACAGATGCAGGAGCGGCATTTACGGATGACGATATTGGCAGATTCGTTACCATCGCCGGATCTGGAGCTGGTAATAATGGAACCTTCCTGATCGTTTCACGGACAGGTACTACGATTACCTACACGGCGGCGGGTGGTGGTGGGGTTGAGAACCCATTTACTGGAACAGATGATGTTCGCGAGCCTTATACCATTGCGGACGATATCAACTTCGAGCGAACTGATCGTAAGAACATCAAAGGTACGGCTCAACATTACACCGCTGTTCCGACCTACGTGCGGCCTAATGCCACGGGAACTCCCCGCTCCGCTAACTTGACTAATCTTGCTGGCTACACCAACGATGCTAAGGCCATTGTGCGAGATGTGTTGGAGCACAACGTTGTTTTGCGCCCACCGATTACCTATACAGATGGAACCGTGGCCACTGGGGATGAAACGTTCACTACCACCATGATGCATTTTGTAGCTGGAGACTTGAACAGCTTTATCACCATCGTTTGTGCTGCTGATGGTACGGCAGATGGTACTTATCGGATTAAAACCGTAACCGATGGGCAAACCGTAGAGTTAGATGGTTTGAACGCTACCGGCGCTGGTGGAACAGCTGTCTGGACTCTTCTTGGTAGTCAGAAGGGTATCCTTAGTGCTCGTAACTGGGCCGATGCGACGGATACTACTGGAATTCCTATTGCTGATACCGGAGCCTTTGATGAAACCAACTACGCTGCAACTTACGTAGAAGTAATTGATCCTGTAGACAGTGATCATCCTTCTACAATTGCGGGATTAGCGTTGTTTGGAAGAAGTTTCGGAGATCAGTTAGATCCAAAAGCAACAGTTACAAATGAAGGCACCAGATTCTTTGTAGAGCTTTTCACTGGACTCAACGATGGAACGGCTAGCGCTGCTTCCCTCGAAATGCTTGCTGGTCGATCAGGTTCTGCTGCTACGGTGACCAACGCTACGAAGACCATTACAGGTCTTACCGGAATGACTACTGATGACATCGGACGGTTCATTACTCTTTATAACTGCGGAACAGCCGGAAACTGTGGTATTTTTGCAATCGCGACCATTGTGTCAGCCACATCCGTTACCGTAACCAAGACTGCCAACTTCAATACAGACACAAATGCTGGATCGATCAGGTGGGCAGTTTCCGTTGAAGGCTCTCTATGGGACTTCTATAATGGCGACCGGTACCGCTTTGACCTTCTTGATGAATCGGCTTTCCGTACAACTATGATTGGTGGCATTGTCTCAGATGCAGCTTTATCCGCTGCCATTCATAACTTGCAAACCTTCACCGGAGAGTATCCTGGAGAGGTTCACCCCACGTTGACCAATACGGGCAACTACTTTGTGTTTTCCGATTTGCCAAGTGCCTCAACGTCCAATCTTGAGGAAATTGTGCAAGCCATCAACGATCAGATTGGGGACAGGACATATACAGGTGGTGTCCTTGGTGCTTTTGATGGTGAGACGATCACCGCTTCATTGCAGCGACTTAATGCTGCCATTTCTAGTGCGAACGTTACTCGCACTATTGAACGTCTAGCGGCAGACATTCCAAAGTTTACGAATTATGCTGTCCCAGTTACCTATGTACTAGATGGAACTGATAATGGCCTCCATCTATGGGTCTTCTGGCGTGGTTTGCTACGTGACCCTGGCACCGTTGCTAACGGAGATGATTACGACGAAACCGATACCACGCACATCACTCCTTATACCAAGATTAACTCTGGAGACCACATCAATTACTTTGTTGTAGGATAAGCCACCAGAGTAAGTCCCCTTTGGGGAGGTGTAACTAGTAGCTATGTCCCTCCCCAAAGCTGATCTAACATTTAGTGAGATTCGGAATCCCTCTATCTTGTGGTGCAAGACGGGGCATGAAGTTCCCCCTGGTACAAGGATGTTTGCGGCTAGTGGGACGACTCTGCCAAGGGCAGGCTGGGGGGATTATTGCCAATATTGCGTTGCTTTGGTGCATAAATTCAAAGCTGAGCAATGTAAAGCTAAGAACCCGCCTCAAGAAGAAGAGCCGGAACATCTAAGTCTTGGGCAACTAAAACATAGACTCAAAGCTTTAGGATTCAAAGGAATTGCAGAAGAGGAAGAACTCGAAGAGATCCCGGAATGGGAAAAATTCATCAAAAATTGCAGATGATACTAAATTAAAAAGGACATAGATCAAAATGCCAATCGGATCAAAAGTAGGACAAATGGAACACGGAACTTTTAAGGAACACCTTAGTTACTTACAAGGGGTCCTAGCTAAAGCTATTCAAGAAGGAGCGGCTACTCCTGAAGAATACTCAGGAACATTACTTCAAATTCTAAAAGCGGTGGAAGCGCTAAGGCTTAAGAATGAAGCCGCTCTTATGGAACTCGAGAGACAGAAAGCTTACCACCAGGCGGCAACGAATGTGTGTTCTATGATGGGAAGTTTGATCCTGAACATAGTAGATGCTCGCACCCGTGAGCGTTTACGAATTTTGGAAGGGGCACGCCTCATCGAACAAAAAGAAATTGCTGAAGACAAAGCAAGGCTTGAAGAGCTAAAAGCTGCGGGTGAAGCCGAAAAAGCCATTGACCTTGAAAAGAGCATTGCTTTACGTGAAGCAGACCGTATAGCGGACGAAGCGTTGTCTCTTGGCAGCTTAAAGGAGCAAGAGATCACCAAGGAAGCCGTCAATCAAACGCAAGAAATTTTAGGGGGAATTCTTACAAAACCTCCCCAAAACACTAGGGCTCAAGAAATGCGAGCCATTCAAGAAGTGGTAGGAGAAAGTTTGAAAGAGGTTCCGGTACAAGAGAAGCCTGTGTTAGCTCAGAAGGAAGAGAAAAAGAAAAAGGCTCGAAGCACTCCTGTCCGTTAACAGCCAAAAACGTCTGAAAGCTGTATGGGGCACTCCGTAAGGGGGTAAACGGTTTAATAACCATTTATTGAGACTCATCGTTTAAGGAGAACCTCCTTAAACGATGAGTCTTGGTTTAAAGCGTGCTGACCTCAGCGATCTTGATTTTGTAGATGCTCCAGAGTTAGAGAGCGATGCTCAAACCGCTTTCATATCAGGAGTAGTTGTTGTTTCCACCACATCCTCCACAAAAACGATTGTCTTGAGCGGTACCTACATCATCGAGGACGTAGATCAACGTGTTGAGCCTAAGGACATCGTAATCCTCACTGGAACTTCTGGGGGGCTTGCCGATGGTACTTACACGGTATTTGAAGTAATAGATGATACCTCTTTTATCGTAGTTGAAGCAATTAACGATTCTACTGGAGGGGAAGCAATTTTTGTCTGGCCTCCAGGTGCTTTAAGAGTGGGGTTTAATCCTACTGGTTTACTTCACACCGCATCTCACAATGTGCAAGGGGCTATAACAGATCTAGACACAGCAATTGTTAGTGGAGGGGGTTTAACACAACCGCAGGTGTTAGCGCGATTATCTCTAAGAGTATGAATGGGTAGTAGATTAAAGATAAGATGTTAATTTTAAATACAGTAGATAAATCGCTAGAAGTAGTGTTAGGGAGCACACCAAGTAGTGAGCTGCCTTGGACAGCTAGTTATGTTGATATCACCACTACAACTTTTGGTCCTATTGCTGATTCAGGAACTACTAATGGTACAACTCCAGTCACTTTAGTAAGTGCTCCAGCTGCATCTACCCAGAGACAAACTAAGTTCCTCTCTTTATACAATTTGTCTACTAATCAGCAGATTGTCACTATTCAAATTAATGAAGGAGGAGGAACTACTCGCATAGTTTTCAAATGTACTTTAGATGCAGGAGACACTCTTGTTTATGTTGATAGCCATGGATTCAATGTGCTTAATAGTACAGGTAGTTTAAAAACTGCTAGCGCTATTACCGGGATCTCTGTAGATGAACATAAAATTCTCAGGCAATTAATTCATTTTTTGCCTGATGGACCTGGGGATGATTTCGCTTCTGCCCCCTACAAAGAAACTCTTCCCGCATCTGATCCTTTTCCAACTTCAATAACTTGGTGGACCAGTTCTTCCAAGCTCATCAAATTAGTTGAGAAAGCAATTACGTACAACTCAAATAAGACAATAGCAACTATTGTTTGGAGCATCTACGATGCCGCAGGTGCATTAATAATACAAGCTACCGACACAATTTCTTACTCAGGTATATTTGAAATATCTAGAACAAGGACCTTTGCTTAGCAAAAAGCAGGTGCAATCATGTCAGCCGATTCTCCCGCAGTAATTTTATATGATTCTAGTGGTATTGAGTTATCCGTAAAAAATGGAGTAGCTACACCCGCCAATACTTCTGGCCTTATGGTGGCGGGTAGTGATGGAACTAACTCACGTTACATGGTAGTTGATTCCAGCGGCAGGCCCATTGTTGTAGGCGCTGGTACTGCTGGATCACCTGCTGGAGGTGTCCTTTCAATTCAAGGAGTGGGGAGCGGTACTCCTGTACCTATCTCTGGGTCAATTACCGCTACCAATGCTTCGGTTGGAACTCTCGGGTCCGCAATTCCTGCCAGTGGTACTCAAGTTGGTGCTTCTGATGGTACTAATCTTCAAGTTCCACGAGTATTTGATGCTGATAGTGGAGGTGGAACTCAGTACATATTAGGGGTTAATCTTCGAGGCTCTTCTAGTGGAGGCTCTGTAGAAGTTGGTACAGATTCAAATCCAGTAAAAACCGATCCTACTGGTACTACAACTCAGCCGGTCGGAGGAGTTAGCTCTGGAAGTTGGGACCCAGCTACTCCAGCAACTTTCTTTGGTCTTGCCCGAGGTGAGAAAGCTCCACTTTTACTCGGAGCCGATGGAACTCTTCAGACTTACGGAGGAGTCCTCACAGATGCAGGTTCATTTCGTGATGATTTCACAACACTGACTACTACTCTTACAGGGACAGTAACTTTCATTAATGGATCAGATATAATTACCGGTTCAGGTTGTTCGTTTACTACAGAAGTTGACCGTTTCTCTTATATCAGACTAAGTTCTCATACCGATGCAGAATATGCCTTAGTGCTTAATGTCATTGATGATGACAACCTGATCCTAGAAACCAACTATACGGGTGCGAATGGAAGTGGTACCGCTACTCAAGCTAAATGGTTTCCCATTACTGGAACAGGTGGCAGCCTTAGTGTTGCAAATTCAGAACTGCTTATCACTAGTGGTACCACCAGTGGACAGAACACTTATGTATATCATGGTGCTGACTATGCTCCATTAGAAGCTTTATTTCGTTTCAAGGTCAGTCAGCGTATTGCTAATCAGACAGTTAAACTGGGGTTCTACGACAATGAATTGAGCCCAAGTTTACAAGCAGCTATTGAATTAACAGGGACGAATAATGCACAAATTACTCTTTGTTCAAGATCTAGTTTATCTGCATCAGATCTTGAAACATATACAATTACATTACCTTTCGGGCTTACTACTGCTGCTTATATTAATCTCGTAATTGATTATCTTCCTAATCAAATTCGATACTGGTATGACCCCTTAGACGGTTCACCTCGTACCTTTTTAGGAGCCTGTCGTACTCACATTCCTAATCCTTATCTATCCTTGTTAAGCTGCATTGGTATTTTCAATACAGGGGTTCCATCAAGTGATACCACTCTCACTGTGGATATGACTTATCTTTCTGATTATAACTTTGTTAATATCAAAGAAGAATCAGGGATTGTGAATCCACAAGCTACCTGTACCACTGTAGCTGCTGCTGTGGCAGACACAACACTTCTTGCAGCTAATAATAGTAGAGATGGTGCAATGATTTATAATGATAGTCTATCTTACTGTTACGTAAAGTTTGGAACAGGAGCATCATCTACAAGTTTCACTGTTCGTCTTACCCCACAAAGCTATTACGAAGTCCCTTATGGTTACAGGGGTCAAATTAATGGATATTGGTCAAGCGCTATAGGCAATGCCAGGATAACAGAACTTGCATAAAGCTTGAGTAATAAATTAGGAGATCAATATGCCTTTTTTCTACGATTCTGATGCTATTCACAAGAATAATCCTGGAGAATTTACAGATCTTACAGAAAAAACTACTCTTGTAAATGCTGATCTAGTCCTAATAGAAGATAGTGCAGATTCGAATAATAAAAAGAAGGTACAGTTAAGCAACTTACTTAGTGGGAGCAATAAGTGGAAGCAACCTGTTAGAGTTAGATCCCAAGGAAACCTTACTTTATCGGCACCAGGGGCAACAATTGACGGCATTACAATGAACGTTGATGATCGCGTTTGTTGTGACCAGCAAAGCACAACAACTCAGGACGGTCTTTATCTTTGGAAAGGCGCATCAACGCCTATGGTGCGTACAAATGATGCAGCAGTAGGAGCTAGTTTTGGTGGTAGTGTGTTTGTTGTTCAGGAAGGAACAGATTCCAAGATAGCATTTGAGATTACGAACCTTACTGGTTCAGATGTCATTGGCACAGATAACCTTATAGTTCGAGTATTTACAGGGGAACCGGAACGTATTTCGAATTTAATGTCCACTGGGTTATTGACCGGGGGAATATTAAGTATAAATGGAGGCGATAATACTAAATTCGATATATCAGCCGGAACAGGATACATCGTAAATAACTACACAGATCCTTTAAATCCTATAAGAACTCTTGTTTCTTGGAGTGCAAAAACGGCTCTGACGCCTACTTATCTAACTTCGGATGCTATTTCTTATATCTATTTAGATTCTTCGGGTAATGTATTGCAATCCACATCAAGGTACACTGAAGATCAATACGAAGACTATATTGCTCTTGGTGCGTTAGGGCATCCAAACCTAACTAATCTAAGTTACATATCAATATTTGTTGTGCCCATATTTAGTGTTGAATCATCACTAAGAACTTTTCTAGATTCATTTGGGGCTTTTTGTATAGATGGGAACGTTATTGAAGCGAACGGAACAGATCTTAGAATAAAAAGATCAGCTGGAACGTGCTTCAAGTTTGGAGCTAACTACGCAGTTACCAAGAAAAGCCCAAACATTATTTCAAACACAGCATCTTCACCTCAAGCAAACTTCTACGCTTATCGAAATACTTCTAACGTATGGGTAGCTACATCTACAGCCTATAACTTAGATCCGAACTATTATGATCCTGGTGGTGGAGCTGGACGGGTGGCTGTTACTGCTGGTTGGTGGACTGTACAAACTTTCTTTTTCCTTCCCGATCTAAACCTTGTAACTTGTCAATACGGTCAAGTACAATATGCCGACAAAGCTACTGCATTAGCACACATACAAGATAGTTTTACTCTTGATCCAGCATTTGCTGCATTTATCTTTCGTGGCTATATGGCTGTAGTTCAAGGAGCCACGAATTTAGGGGATGCTGCTCAAGCTGTTTTTCAAGCCGCTGGAAAGTTTGGATTAGCTTCAATAATAACCGGTTCGGGTGGAGGAGAAGCTAACACAGGATCAAATATTGGTACGAGTGGAGTAGGTGTTTACGCCCAAAAATCGGGAGTAGATATTCAATTTAAAAACCTTAAAGCATCCTCTACAAAAATTACAGTAACAGATGATCCTACTCCACATACGATTAATCTGGATGTAAGTGAAGGAAACATCACTCACCAAAACCTATCTGGAGCTGGTACTAATACTCACGCAAACATCGATAGTCACATTTCTAGTACTAGTAACCCTCATAGTACCACAGCATCTCAAGTTGGATTGGGGAGTGTAACTAATGATGCTCAATTAAAACGATCAGCGAATGACTTCTCTAGCTTTACCAACAAGGCAACTTTAGTTGGAGCAGATGTTATCTTAGTCGAAGATTCGGCGGCTGCTGGTGTTAAGAAATATTCTACAGTCAGTGGATTAGTACTCACTTCATCACAAGTCGGACTAGGAAACGTCACTAATGACTCTCAGTTGAAAAGAGCAGCAGGAGATTTCTCTAGCTTTAGCAATAAAGCTTCACCTGTTGGAGCAGATGTTTTATTAATTGAAGATAGTGCAGCAGCTAGTGCTAAAAAGTACGTTACAATTAGCTCTTTGGCTCTAACTTCAAGTCAAGTCGGATTAGGAAATGTTACCAATGACTCTCAATTAAAACGATCAGCAAATGACTTCTCTAGCTTTACTATTAAAGCTACTCTTGTTGCAGCAGATGTTATCTTGATTGAAGATAGTGCAGCAGCCGGAGTTAAAAAATATTCTACCGTATCAGGTTTAGTAATAACACCTACTCAAGCTGGCCTTGGAAATGTTACCAATGACTCTCAATTAAAACGATCAGCAAATGATTTCTCTAGTTTTACTAATAAGTCTACTCTTGTTGCGGCCGATGTCATATTAGTCGAAGACAGTGCTGCCAGTGGGGTCAAGAAATATAGTACGGTTGGTGGGTTACCATTCGAGTCTACTATTGCAGCGGGTGTGTCTCCACAATTCTTCGGATGGGATAAGACGTGGCGTATTCCTGCCTGGCCTACTAACTTCATTTCAGGCCTGGGTATCACGCGAACCTCGGCCTCGCAGCTCACAATTGAGATAGGCTCAGCTCGTAGTGATGATGACACTACGAATCTGGCGCTTGCTGCAACGGTCACTGCAAATCTTGCGTCGGCTGGGGCAGGCGGCCTTGATACCGGGTCTGAGGCGTCGAGCACGTGGTACTACCTGTGGCTAATTTACAACCCGACGTCCGACATATATGCAGCAATGTGGAGCCTATCAAGTTCGTCACCCACGATGCCAAGCGGCTACACAAAAAAGAAGAGGGTTGGTAGTTGGTACAACAACTCCTCAAGCGCTCTTCGTGGCGCGGTTCAGGTTGAAGCCGTTGGCAATCTTAGGACGTATTTCTACGAGAGCGAATTGTCAACTACGATTCGTGTGCTGAACGCAGGGACCGCCACGGCTTTCACGGACGTCAACTGTTCATCCTTCATTCCACCTACGTCCCGCCTAGGTTATTTCCAAATGATTCACCAATGCGTTGGGGCCTTGTCGCTTCTACGTATGCGGCCGAATGGAGACACCACCAATCCGCCGCCTGTGGCGCAACAGGCAGGATCAAGTACGGTAGGAAACTCATCGACATCTTCGTCCTACGTTTGGATGCGCACGGATGCCTCACAGATAATAGAATATAACGTTGCTACAGGTGGAACACCAGCGGGTTACATCTACGTGTATGGGTATAGAGAATTTATTTAAGATATAGGAGGATAAAATGGCACAACAATATGCAGTGACACACATAGTGACCGGCGCAGTAATGAAATACGGTTTCACGGATTTTTTGAACGATTATGACCCTGAAACAGAAGAAGTGGTTGAAATAAATGAGGCTGCTCAACCACAAGATCCTAACATCCCATTGTATTACTACAAAATAGTAGCTAGTGAATTTGTAGCAATGAATGAAACAGAAAAGGCCGCAGTTGATGCAGCACACATACCGCCGATATCTCATACGCTAACGGATTTTGTAAATGCTAATGCAATTGTAACTGATCCAATTACTGGGGTATATGGTCCTTTTGAATTAATGCAAGTAATGACTAATAGGCGGGAACTTTTTAACGATACTGAGAGCCCGTTATACAGTTCCACTTTAACTCCGATTCTTGGAAGTAATGGAATACTGCAAGATCATGTAAACAGAATAAGCAGTCTAGAGTCAATACATGGAGAGTTAGGTTGGCACGAGCAAGAAGTCAAAGCTTCTTTATATACGAGACCAGCAGATCTATTAATTTACTATGGATGGCTTAATTCGTTTAACAGTTCGGTCAATGGATGGAACAACGAAAGCGTAGCCCAAGATCTTGCGAAATATCCTATTTTAGTTTTTGGTGATGGGATACAGGATCCATCACATGGAGACTATGCAAACACTCAAGTTATTATACCCCGAATTAAAGCTTTGAATCCAAATGCTCTCATTTTTGGGTATGTTAGCACTACTAATGTAATAGCAACATTTCAAACTAAAGCAACACAGTGGAACACTCTTGGTATTCATGGTATCTTTATGGACGAAGCGGGTTACGATTTCGGTACCAATCGTGTAGATTTCAACACACGAGTTGATTACGTTCATGGATTGTCATCTGCACACAGATGTTTTGTAAATGCGTGGAATATGGATCACATATTGGGTACGGCAAACGATCTAAGCTATCCAAATACAACGTACAATCCTGATCTTGTTGCATCAAAATTAACATACACCGATTGGTATTTGCTTGAGAGCTTTCCAATTAATACTATAGCTTATTCTTCAAGTGATGGCTATGAATCTAAAAGTGACTGGGCAGCACGTGGGGTAAAAGCCATAGGACATCGAGCGACTTTTGGAATTAAACTAGCAGGTGTAGGAATCATTGATAACGAAGACTCTAATGGTACCGCATTATTCATGTTTGGTGCTGTTTCAGCGCTAATGTGGAGCCTAGAAGCGTTTGGAACTAGTGACACAAACTATGGAGCTAGTTCAGCAGCTATTATGCGATGGTCAAGACCAAGTATGGAAGGAATTGGTACAACATGGTCTCTCAGTCCTTCCGTGCAAGAGGATATAAATGACTCTGACGTCTATTGGCGCTATGTCGAGTTTGGTAGATGTCAATTAGACTTTTCAGATGGCGTGCAATTGTCAGACCTCATATTTGAAGGGACAGAGAAAGATCTTCATTATGAGAGAAAACGTGGAACCAATAATTACGAGTCGTGGTATACCTCTCCTTGTACAGGAGCCCCGCTTATAATGAACGCACTTGTACCCAATCGCCTTTACGTCGTTCCCTTTGTTGAACCTAGACGTGATCGCCTAAATGGTATTGGAATTGAGGTGATGGCACCATTTCCTGGAAAGATCAAGTTGGGTATTTATTCAAGTGATGGCAACGCTAGCCCCACACTTAAACTCGTAGAAACATCTGAGATAACAGCAACTTCTCCCGGAACAAAGACAGTAGATATACATCCATTGATGCTGCCTGGTTTGAAGTTTCTAGCAATATTGTGTGATGGTATTTCTCTTATACGCTGTCATAACCCCTTAGGTCTCGTACACGTTCTTGGTTATGGAAAACCGTTTACGGGCTTCCCAACTTTAGGGTTTTACACCCAATGTAACTATGGTACCTTACCAGTAATGTTTCCCACTTCTTTTAATAAAATTACAACAATACCTATACCGGCAATTTTTGTACGTCTTTCAAAATAGTATTTGGAGAAGGCATAAATGAAAAAAGCAGTAATTGATACGGCTACGGGGGCGGTTATAAAATGGGGGTTTACGGACTTTTTGAATGATTATAACGCATCTACACAGAGTATAGTAGATTTAAATGAAGGTGCTGTTCCTCCCGAAGGTACGCCCGACTATTACTGTAAAATTGTGTCAGGTGAATTTGTTGAAATGACGGCTGGAGAAAAGACAGCCGTCGATAATGCTGGCCTATCACCATTTGTAACTTCGTCTGAATTAACAGACTTTGTAGACGCAAATGCTCGTGTGACAGATGCTGCTACTGGCATACAAGGACCGTTTGAATTAATGCAGGTAATGGTAAATCGGCGGGAATTGTTCAACGATACCGATAGCCCGCTTTATATCCCTGAAAAAGTTCCTATTTTAGGGGCCAGTGGAATGCTTCAAGATCATGCGAACCGGGTAGCTAATCTTGAAGATATTCACGCTAAAAATGCATGGCATAGACAGGATATAGTCAAAGCAACTTATTCTAGACCTCTCGACCTCCTAATTTACTACGGTTGGCCCTCTACTTTCAATGCATTGGGATCGAATGAAGCCATAGCCAAAGAAATGGCACGCTATGGAGTAATTGTACTTGGGGCTGGACTACAAGATCCGAGTCATGGCGATTATGCCAATACCCAAGTCATTATTAATAGAATCAAAGTCCTCAATCCCTATGCTTTGATCTTTGGTTACGTTGCGACCACTGAAGTTATTGCGACCTTTCAAACAAAAACCGGGCAGTGGAATACTCTGGGCATCCACGGCATCTTTATGGATATGGCTGGGTATGACTACGGTATAAACCGGGCCGATTTTAATACGCGAGTTGATTATGTTCACGGCAGGACTTCTTCGAATTTATGTTTTGTGAATGCTTGGAATATAGATCACATATTGGGTACGGCAAATGATGTAAGTTATCCAAATACGACTTGGAATCCGACCCTTGTGGCTTCAAATCTAACCTACAATGACTGGTATTTGTTGGAGAGTTTCCCAATAAACACAACGGCCTATAGTGGAAACGCTGGATACGAAGCAAAAGCTGACTGGGCAGCTCGTGGAGTAAAGGCAACAAGTCTTCGAGCTACTTATGGGATCAATCTTGCAGCCGTTGGTATAATTGATAACACCAGTGCAAATGGACAAGCACTCTTTAACTTCCTATTCATTTCATCACTACAGTTTTCATTTGAGGCAAGTGGCTCCAGTGATGTAAGTTATGCCTCAGGGACATCTACTGTTTATTGGTGGTATCGCTTAAGCGTAATTGAGTTGGGTGTTGAATGGTCATTAAATCCTTCCGTACAAGTGGACACTTCGGATGCTGACGTTTATTGGCGCTACGTTGAACGTGGCCGCCTTATGCTTGACCATTCCACAGGTGCTCAACTAGCTAAGATCATCTATGAAAATGGCCTAGGGATTGGCGCTGAGTATATCCGCAAAGAAGGCACGACGAACTATGAAGCGTGGTACACAAGCCCAATAACTGGCACTGCTCTTACTACTGGGGCACTTACAGCAAATAGGTTGTATGCTATCCCATTTGTTGTATCTAAGAGAACTGTATTAGATCGGATCGCGATCAATGTGACAACAGCCGGAACAGGAAACGCTAGGTTAGGGATTTATGAAGATTTGGGCACGTATCCCAGTAAGCTGTTGCTTGACGCTGGAGCAATTAGCATAGCAACGACTGGTGTAAAAAGTGTAACGATCTCTCATGTCCTAACAAATGGTCTGAAATGGCTTGTAATTGTTTCAAATGGCACTCCTACTATTCGTTCGTTTGCTGTTGCAAGTTTAAGTCCTGTTCTTGGTTACGGAAACACATTAGGAACCGCTCCAAACCTTGGCCTTTATACCGCATTTACTTACGCAGCCCTTCCTGCTTCATTCCCAGCTAGTCCTACTATGATAACCGCAGTACCAATTCCGGCGGTTTTTGTAAGACTGAATGGAGTTCTTTAGTACCTATAGGGGTAAGTTTACATTGGACAAAAATTGTTCTCAAAAGAGTCAAGAACGTTCATTAACTTCAGAACATCTAAAGATTCTCAAAATTCTGAAAGCACATCGAGTCCATCAGCTTAAAACCTTGCAAAATATTTGGAAGGTTAGACAACATAACTCCCAAAAAGATTTACGAACCTCTTGCCGGGAGCTTATTGCTTTAATTAGATCTTTAGACGAAGCGATAGCCTGTATTGCTGTTGCTGAATCTCAAACCCTTCTGCTTGAGACCTTACAGTTTTATGCTGATCCAATGACGTACTTCGCTGTTGGATTTTTCCCTGACTCTCCATATGGAGAGTTTATGGAAGATTTCAGCGAGACAGAAGAATTAGGAGAGAAACCAGGTAAACGGGCTCGTGAGGTTTTAGATAAAATAGTAGACCTAATTAAGAGACCTACTGCTTGCCACTAGTTTTTCTTTAGGCGTTTTGCACTTTGATAGGTCAGGACTGCACCAAGCTTGATTCTTGGGCAAGTATTCTTTGCCATCCATCCAGCAACTAAACTTAGCTTTCACCCAACCCCATTTTTTTGCTCTCGCTTCATCCATTGCCCCACCCCAATGATCTACGGGCATGTCCGAAGAACAAACGAGGGAGGTTTTAATATTATGGATGAGAGCGTAAGCTCGCTTGAAAACCCCTTGGCAAAGTTTTATGTAATCCTTCCATGGAGGATGCGACGCTAGCTTAGGCCAATGCTCAGGTTCCGTGCATTTATTGTTTAGCTCATCAACCCACATCTGACGCGGTGTTCGGAAATTAGATGCTCGAACGCTGCGAACTTCGGAGGGCCGAAAGGTCGTATTGGAGTAACGCTTAGCTATCCAGATCAACCGTTGTGTATAAGTCATGCTTCGTATAGATGGAGAAGTAAGTACTGCTAATCTGTTCTTGTACACGGTCATGATTAGCGCCTCATCGGCCAACGAGTTCCAATCCCCTTCGCTGACAAATACTCGGCCCATAGCCGTTGTAGCGCTCACTGGTTCATCTATAAGGGATAATGTTGGAACCTTAGATGTTATAGTTACCTCCGAAGCGGATATCGCCTGTGCTAGAGACGCCCTAGGAAAGGCGCAACTGAGCGTTATTAGAAAAAGCAGAAAAATCATTCCAAATCCTAGCTTTGGGGTTTATCGTTATTTGTACACTTTAGTTTTTTATTCCCTTTGGTTTTTCTGTAGTCATCCTCCTTATCGTCGAATTATACACTAGTAGAACAAAAACCTATATTCCAAAGTGCCAGGCTTAGAATTCTTCGGGGTCTAAAGAAGAGTTCCCAAGCTCTGATGGAGAAGGAACAAGCAACTCTGTGGGAACTTTCGATAACGCTTTAGAACCATATTGCCGTACACCAAGTGGTTCAACTATCTCCAACAAATCAACGTATGCCCTCTTGAACACTATTAACGCAATTACAAAATCCTTATTGTAATGTACGGGTTTTGCACTACTGCCTTGTACGGGTTTTGCACTATAAGCTTTAAAGAGTGAATCGATCGCTGCTTCTGTTTTTTCAATAGCCGTATTTATGGTTTTTTGATTGGCTGGATCTGGATGCTCTTCAAACCACATATCAACAAAGGTTCGAATTGAATCAAACGTCAGCGCTATATCCTGAACCACCGCATTTTCAAGATACGTTGGGGATGTTAAATTGTCAGTTTTACACGATGAGGTCTCTAAGACCCTCGTTACTATGGCCGGTTGTGGAGATGCCCCACTGCAACTTATGAGCAACAGAAGGACTAAGAAAAGGACATGTACGCCCGCAAACGGCCACCCCATACTCCAGCGAGTAAGGTAGGGGTTGGGCCACCAACTGCCGTAGCACCCCAACCTGTTGTTACTCCACCGGGGGTCTCTTGTGTCCAAGGAGTAACTGCTCCGTCTATTGTCTTCCATAAAAGGCCACCCCCACTAGTCTCACCAATCATAAATGTCAAGTTGTCTGGACCAATACCAGGTTGAGTCCAAAAACCATCAGTGCCCGTGGGGGATACATCATCCCAAGTAGTAGCTCCCCCATCAATTGATCTCCACACTCTTCCAATCATAGCTGCCGCTAAGATCGTAAGATTATCTTGTCCAATAGCTACTCCTGCCCAAGGTATATCAAAAGCGCCTAAGGGTTGAAGCTCAGTCCAAGTAGACCATTGATTAGTGGTCATAAAAATTCTACCGCTATTACAACAAGCCAGCATTGTTTGATTATCAGAACCTATAGCTGACCCTGACCAATTTGCTGTAGTTAAACCTCCAGGAGTAACTGGGTTCCAAGAAGCTCCTCCATCAAGGCTCATTTGCATGGTCCCACCGTTGACTCCTGCAAGCATCGTCAGGTTGTCATACCCAATAGCCGCAGTTGACCATGTAGCCGAGCCAAGTGCTGTAATAGGTGCCCAAGTCACTCCTCTATTAGTTGTTAACTGTAGAGGAGAGGAAGTGAATTGACCGGTTATCCATGTCTTTCCGTCTCCACCGATAGTTGCTAGTGAGTAGTTAACATTACCAACATAAGGCCCAATTTCAAACCATCCTGAAAGAGGAGCTACAGGTTGAAAAGTCACCCCGTTGTAAAGATAAACTAACCCAGAAGTTGCATGTACATATAGCTCGCCCAAAGAGCCACTAATTGGTTCTAATGTCTGAGGGATCAAACGCAATACTGGCATACTCTGTTTTTGAGTCCAAGTATTAGCATCAGCGAGACTTGCTCCTCCAGCAGAACCATTACGTGTGATCTGAACTTCGTGGCTTGAATCATCACGAACAAAAAGTTCAGCTACTCCACTTATGTCTTTAGAGTACAATCTAATCTTATTGCTAAGTGCTGTTGGAGCGGTCTGTTCCGCTAAATCTAAAGAAATTTGTCCTTGACCTATAGCGTTTCCGATTTGTGCTTTCTTAATGCCCATGCTTTATCCTTTTACACAAAAGGAACTTTTTAAAATGTACCTGATTTAGGAGAGATTATCAGCCCTGTACATTCTGCTTCCATAGAAATTAACTAAAGCCTGTAAGCCATCTCCACCAAGCGCTATGCAACTTATGTCTCCTGTTCCTCTTATGCTGCTTATGTCTATTGTTGTCCAACTAGTTCCACGATTTTTTGTTAAGAAAATAGTGTTAGGATAGTCATAGGTGATAAGGGCGATGGTCTGATCATCGCCTCCAATAGCAACTCTGCCCCAATATACATCTACATTACCTAATGGTTGGAGTTCTGTATAGGTAGCCCATTGATCATCGGTGAAATAAGCTCGTGTAGAGTTACAAGCTACCATTACATCAGGATCACGACCTACTCCACATCCCCCCCAACCAGCAACACCTATACCTGCTATTGTGATAGGATTCCAAGTTGTACCCCCATCTAAACTTAGAACAGGATCAGTGTTGAAACCCACTCCAAGTATTGTTAAATTATCTCCTCCAATTGCAAAGGTCCAGTTCCACCAAGGAATAAAATAAGTAACCCAATTCCAAGTTGTACCTCCATCCAGACTTAATTGAGGTGTCCCACCGTTTGTGACGGCAATCATTATTAAACCGTTGTAACCAGATGCCACACTCCACCAAGAGTTACTACCTAATGGTAAAATTGGTGACCAAGTTGTGGATCCTCCAGAATAAATACCTTTGTAAACGTACCCTCCATCTACACAGGCTAAAAATATGGGTGAAGTATCTCCTCCAATAGCTACACAGCTCCAATTATAATCATTATCATCTATCGGTCTTTCTTCTATCCACATAGCAGGAGGTACCCACCATGCAACCCAATCAGAACCATCATAGTAATATAATGTCTTAGAAAGATTTACATACAGATCTCCTAATGCATGGCTAGACGGTGCTGATGCTTGTGGAGTCAAATGTAACACTGGAACAGTTTGTTCAGCTAGCCATGTGTTAGCTTCTGTAAGACTTGTTCCTCCAGCTGTACCATTATCAGTAATTTGAACTTCGTGATTAGCATCATCACGAATAAAGAATTCAGAAACCCCTCCCATATCTTTAGAGTATAGCCTAATCTTGTTGCCAATCATTATTGGAGCGGCTTGTTCTGATAAATCTAAAGAAATCTGCTCTTGGCCAATAGCAACTCCGATTTGCTCTTTTTTGATACCCATGTTTTACCTGATACCTTCTAAATAGTTATTATATTAGCCAATCAATGTATGCGTATACACGTCCGTCCCCCAAACTGGCAAGTAAAGTTGGGGTAGGCCCTCCAGCCGCTGCTGAAGACCAAGTTGTTTCTAGTGAACCACTAGGATTTTCTTGAGTCCACGGAGTAGCCGCACCATCTACCGTCTTCCATAAAGGACCCCCATTTTGACCAATCATAAAAGTTAGATTGTCTGGACCTATTCCAGGTTGAGTCCAATAGCCATTACTTCCTGTAGGCGATATATCATCCCAAGTAGTAGCCCCTCCATCAGTTGATCTCCAAACACGTCCGTTTGAAACGGCTGCTAAAATTGTAAGATTATCTTGTCCAATGGCTACGCCTCTCCAAAGTGCATCAGTGGCACCTAATGGTGTGAGTTCAGTAAAAGTGGACCAACGGTTAGTTGTCATGTAAATTTTACCGTCAATCCCACTATTGTGATAACAAGCCAGCATTGTTTGATTGTCAGAACCTATAGCCACCCCTGACCAACCAGCTGAGCTTTTACCTCCAGGAGTAACTGGATTCCAAGTTGCTCCTCCATCAAGACTCATTTGCATTACGCCAGTATTATCACTGGCAAGCATAGTTAGATTGTCATAACCAATAGCAAAAGCGGCCCAGTTACTCTCGCCTAAAGCCGTTATAGGTGCCCATGTCTCTCCCCTGTTTGTTGTTAGCATCACATAACCGTAAGCCATAGACTGACAGACGGCCCATGTAGTACCATCCCCACTAACAGCTACCGTGTCGCAAGTAGGACCTCCAGTATAGGCTGGAACCTCAAACCATTTCGAGAGAGGAGCCACGAGGTTCCAAGCAAGGCCGTCATGAAAATATAATAAACCGTAAGGGTCCCGTATGTATAAATCTCCTAATACTCCAGACGGTGCCGATGCTTGTGGAGTTATCCTCAGTAGCGGCATACTTTGTTTTTGAGTCCAGATATTGGCGTCAGTAAGACTTGCTCCTCCAGCAGAACCATTACGTGTGATCTGAACTTCATGCCCGTGATCATCACGAACAAAGAACTCGGCAACCCCACTCACGTCTTTGGAATACAGCCGAATCTTATTGGTAAGCGTTGATGGAGCGGCTTGTTCTGCTAAGTCCAGGGAGATCTGCCCTTGGCCCATAGCGACCCCAATCAGGTTTTTCTTGATGCCCATGCCTTACACAAGACACAAAAGGAACTTTTCTCAGGTGTATTAAAATGCAGAGGAGTAAATTAGGAATGCCCACTTATGAGTACAAATGCGCTGATTGTGGAAAGACCTGGGAAGTTGAAAAAAAGATCTCGGAAACCCCGGAAGAAAATTGCCCTGAGTGCAAATCTGTCAAGACTCAAAGGCTGATCTCTTCTAACAGTTTCATCCTAAAGGGGGACAATTGGGCCAACAAAGAGGGGTACTAGAGGCTAACCTCCGTTGAGAAAAAGATTTAATTTAGAAAGAAAAACTTGAATTTTATGGGGCTCCGGTGTAGTAATAAGAGGAGGATCCCATGAGCCAAGACCAGCTAGAAGTACACAAAGACCGAACGGGCAAGCTACCCGTCTATCGCATTGCACTAGAGCTTATGCCCCATGAGCCGTGCAGCCTAAAAGTGATGTTGGGGGAACCTGACCTTGTCCCTAATAATTGGAAAAGTCGAGTAGCCACAAAGGTTTGCACCACATATAGCTTTACCATGCAGGATTCGTATGGGTACTTTTGGTACTCTAAGCTAGAGGCAGGAAGTATCCTTAGGATCATACACGAAGCCTGGCAATCTAACTAGTCCCACTTATTAAAAAATCAAGAGTCAAGACCAAGGATTCTAAAAACCTATAAGGATCAATTATGCCCCAAAATGTAAAAATGCTGTATGCAATGGAGCTGGATATATCGATGGAGGCGGCCCGACAAGGCAGCCCTCACCGCATTGGCCGGACGCATATGTGCTCGTTGAGGCATTCGCATTGCTCAGCGTGAATGACCCAGTACCATATTCAGGAAGTTGCTCAAACTTGCACATGAGCTTCTACCTGATTTGAGGCTGTGCCAACGTCTGAATTCTCAGATCCCTTGGTAGTAAGCCTCTGGCTGTTCGGTTTCAGCTCTTTTGTTTTAAGCCGATCCAAGGAACTGATCCTACGAAGTAGGCTTCGCTCTCTTAGAAGGGCTCTTACTTCCGATGGATCTTCACAACGATCAATTTGTTTGTCCCCGGAACGTCCGAGCAAATTGATCGCTCCAATCACATCAGCATGAGATCTTCTGCCACAGTTCTGACAGATAAACTTTACCCCAGATCTGTTAGACCTGGAAATATGACCGCAAGAGGGACACGGTTGAGAAGTATAAGCGGGGTTTACTTCTTCAATCTTAGCCTTATGGCTTAAGGAAGAATGAAGCGCTCTATATGCGAAGCGCTTTTGTCCCCTACAACCTCTTAAGTCTAAGTCCTCAATAACGAAGGTATAATTAAGGTAAGCCTTGACAAGTTGGTTAGAGATAGTTCCTGTAATAGTTTTAATTTGACCCGAGAGCTTTACTTCCAATCTAGCAAGTCTTCTTGAATCACTCTTGAGTCCTTGCCTAAATCGGTTGGATCTTAGGTTTCTAACCTTGGCGTAAAGATAGTCAAACTCTGATTTGAAAGCTTCCCCATAAAGCCTTCCATCAGAAGTAGCAGCTATAACGTTTAATCCAACATCAATCCCTATTTTGCCTTGAGAGCCATCAAATTCTTTGGGCTTTTTTTCCTCTTCGTTTTCTTCCTCAAGATCTTTCTCACAAAATTGAAAAGTCCAACGGCCTTCACGCTTCCTAACTAAAACAGATTTTGCTAAACCTTCAACCTTTTTGAGATAGGGGTTATAAGCTAAAGGAATCTGAATCCTAACTCCGTTTTGCAAAGAAGAGAATCTGAGCCACCAACCAAAGTGACTTGAATCTTCGGAAGATCCAAAAACACAAGTCATCTCTGACATCCACATCGGAAAAGATTCAGAGATTTGAGGGGTTTTCCCAGCTATCTCAGGATTCCAAACCCAACCCCAATAAAGGTCAATCATCTCTTGTGAGATGATTCCTTTACCGAACTTACCCGGCTTTTTGAGTTGATATTTTCCTATGCAACGAAGTTCTAGTTTTTGATGGCTAGTTAGATCTTGAGTATTTAAGTACTTCCTAAGTTTGTGAGCGTAACGTTGTTTGATCCAAGTTTCTACAACTTGGACACTATGCATTTGGGCATTTTTTAAAATTTGAGAGCTTAAAATATCAGAAGTTGGAAAATAGGTTCTACGGTTTGAAGGGAGAACTTTAGGGCTCTTATCCGAAATCATCTTGTCAATACAAGTTTGAACATAGGACCTATAAATAGTATAAAGTTCTTCTAACTTCTGGATCTTTCCAGAGTTAGTTTCTAAAGCCACATAACTGATCCTAGCTTTCATTTAGGGTATACCCTAGAATAATTATAAAAAGATTCAGTAGTGGAAGAGGTAGAAATGGTGGGGCTTCCTTTTCTATTGAGAGAGACGAATCTAGTTGTAACAGACCTGTCTTTCTTGTAAACAGGTCTACTGGCTCGGGCGGCTGGAATTGAACCAACATTAACGGAGTCAAAGACCGGTGTCCTACCTTTGAACGACGCCCGAATAGTTTTCAAGCACCCGTGAGAAGATTCGAACTTCCATCCTCTTGCTTCGGAAGCAAGGGCTCATCCATTTGAGCTTCACGGGCAAAGACTCTCAGCGTCTCTGATAGGATTCGAACCTATATTGTCGGTTCCGTAGACCGAAGATCTATCCGTTGATCTACAGAGACAAACCGGCTCGGGAGGCTGGAATCGAACCAACATTAATAGATCCAGAGTCTACCGCACTGCCATTGTGCTACTCCCGAATCAGCGCACCTGACGAGAATCGAACTCGTATTGTCGGATTGAGGGTCCGGGGTCCTGCCTTTTAGACGACAGGTGCCTAATGCTCCTAGCGGCCTACCAGATTAGCCGATAGGAGCCTTCCGGCGCACCCGACAAGATTTGAACTTGTGTTTGCTGGCGTGAAAAGCCAGTGTCCTAAACCAGACTAGACGACAGGTGCGTGAGCTACGAGTATTAGCGACGCTGTTGGCGTCGCTCCCGTTCTTGCTCTCGCTGTTGTCGTTGTTGGTACATATGTTGGCTAAAGGATCAGTTTGTCTCGCTCTTAAAGATGGCGAGCTAACTTTGATTATCAAGTAGTTTGAAGCCAAAGCAAAGACTTGTCAATCAATTTTTTGGCTTAGCTCAATTTTTTTGAGAAACCTACCTATGGACAAGTTAGGTTTACTTCGCGGGGTCCCCCATCTGGTACTACTTCGATAACCCGTGATGCATAAGTACCCTTGGAGGTAAGAGCCTGAATTTCGTGAAGGCCTTCTTTGACTTGAACATCACCTGATAATTTTTGATTGCAAAAGATCTCTATCGTCTGAAAACTTGGATTGTAATGCTCGGAATCCCCGGCTTCTCCATTATAAACATAAACCCAAGCCGCATTATCTTTAAAGCACGAACAGCTGGGAATTGAGATAGTTACTGTATATTCAGGAACGGGTACGCCTTCCTCTTCTTCAGAACTACGATTACAAAGGCAAGAACCGGGGGACGCCACATCAGCAAGAAACACAAGTCCTAACAGCATCATTTTCATAATGCTTATTTAGCACTATTTTGATCTTTTTCAATATTAGCTAGAAACGAAAACAAAGCGACGTTTTGGACATGGACCGGACGGATGGCCTTATTGATGTCCGTCCTAAAAATTTGACTTGCCCTTGCGATCTTTCTAAGTAAGACTTTTGAATGCAAAAGCAGTAAAAAGGTTTCAGCTACTTTAATCATCGAAGGCGGTTGAAACCAGTAATTGAAACCAGTGAAATTCTTTGAACAGATATTGCTCTCTTGGTATTGACAGTGATCTAAAAATCACTGTCAATACATTTATAACAACAAAAGGAATGAGTTAGGATCTCGTTCGACCATACTTACTCTTTGACTAGTAACGCCATCCGAACGATTTTATTTTCCCATGTAAGCTTCATCAAACTTTCGTTAATTTCGGTGGCCAGCTTATCTAACTCTTTAGTGTAATTCTCGGGATAGTAGGAGATATAGTGCGTGTAAATAGTAACGCCTTCTCCCTCTGGCCCTCTTTTATGGCCTATGCTTTGACGCCAGAATTTACCCCCAAAACCAAACCTTCCCTGGAACCGCCATTCCAAGGTGTGGAAATGTTCCTTTGGGTCTGTGAAGTACCGGATGAAATCTTCCTTATATGAGGGTTCTGCACAAGCTTGTTCAACTAGAAGGGTGTAAACCTTTTCGTAAAAATCTTTGGTCAATGTGATGAACATAGGTAATTGCTAAAGTATTACACCGAATTTTTGGAAATCAACTTGAGCCGGTAGCAGGACCTTATCCTTGTGTATCTGGTGCTTTAGGTGGAATTTGTGTAATGATAGATACGCCTGGTGTAACTTCTTTTGTCTCAAATGTACATTTACAACTACGCCAGCCTATAACGCCTGCTGGTTTCATAGGATGCTGGTGGTTTATATATTCAGCTTTGCATAATGGACAATGTGTTTCGAACTTAGACTCGATGTAAATAGTAGCTTTGCCATCACAATTTGTAATTGTATTATTAGTCATAGCTAGATCTCCAACATGAGAGGTCCTGCTCCTGCCTTCTCATAAAAATCTTTCTTGACCCTTTCTACACCGAAATGGAGCTGGCAGCAAGGATCGAACTTGCGTCACCACCTTACCGAGGTGGGGCTCTACCATTGAGCTACGCCAGCACAGAGCCTCCGGTGGGAATCGAACCCACGTCAACCTCCTTACAAGAGAGGTGCTCCACCACTGAGCGACAGAGGCATCGGAGAGCCCCCGACAAGGCTTGAACTTGCAACATCCTACTTACGGGGTAGGCGCTCTACCAGATTGAGCTACGGGGGCAGGAAACGGGCGTTACCCGTGCGTTTGTCCCCGGCGTAGTGCTTGAGTAGTGGAACCGGTGGGAAACGATCCCACAACCCGGATGCGAACCGGATGCTCTCCCAATTGAGCTACGATCCCAAAACATGACTTCCTCAACTTTCTTCTTTACGGTGGAGATGACTGGAATCGAACCAGCGGCTTCCGGTTTGCAGGACCAGCGCTCTCCCGACTGAGCTACATCCCCAATTTCAATCTTTGTTGTTTTCTTGCCCACCTCATTTCTCTAGTAGCGGCTATAGGAGTTGAACCTATATTTTTCTCCTTGTAAAAGAGACGCCTTACCGTCCGGCCCAGCCGCTAAATTCAGTGCGAGCGTCGGGGTTCGAACCCGAATTTCCTCCATGGCAAAGAGACATGCTACCGTTGCATCACACTCGCATTTGAGCCCCAGATGGGAGTCGGACCCATCTCAACGAGTTTGCAGCTCGTTTCCATCCCGGATGGACTGGGACAAAAACCATCCGAGAGCTTCTACACAACGGTCCAGTCGTTCGTTTGTTCATAAGTGCCTCCAAGCCATCCATACGGTAAATGCAACCAGCCCTAGAGCTATAGCGAGCTTAAATAAGGGTGATAAATCAGAGAGCCATTCATACCAGGAACAGTCTATTTTCTGTTGATCGTTAGGGCTCATGCTCACTTCCATCACCTTCAATTCGATGGTTCAACCCCTGCTAGCAGGCCAGCAGAGAATCGAACTCTGTCCACAGCAGATTTGGAGTCTGCTCGGCAACCAACGCCTCTGGCCTATCTATTCTGGCTTGGGATTATCGCCAGATGATTGCAGCCAGAGGCCCGGTACCTGTAGCGGCAGCCGCAGCGCATACGACGACCGTACAGCGGGTTGCTGTAGTCACGGTCAGGGTCGTTGTGAGCTGGGTGCGCATATTATTGATTCAGTCTGACGTAACGCTTTCTACTTGTCAATAGAAAAAGCACAAGATTTTTTATCTTTGCTGGCGAAGTACCTCTTAGCGTTATCCACAACCTTCTTTAGGTCAGCCAGGTCTTCCGGCCCCAAGTCTGTTACCGATAACAGCTCACGAATCTGCTCCTCGGTGAATTCACTGTAAAGCTGGCCAATGGCGGCATTGAGAAACGTGGGGGTGATCATCTCCACGTACTTAAAAGACAGGGCTACCTTTTTCCCTTCCCGAAGCAGTGGAACGAACTTATCATAAAGGAGTTGCCCGTCAGTGTCCATCCAGCATTCCGGCCCCGCAAGATCGAAGACCGATATAAGAACCGCTTGCTCCATCTTTACTCCGCTTGCTTTTTGACTTTCATTCTTTTTGAACAATACTACCTAATTGATGCCTTATCTTCTTTTACAGAATGAGTCATCAATTAAAGTAAGCCCACCTACTTAATGAGTGGGACTAATAACCAACGTACTTTTCAGTAGGCCTAGGTAAACCCTTCCCCGCGTAGTGGGCTTTATAGACCTCTTCACGGGCAGCGGCATAATCGCGTTTCATATTGTTCACACAGAAATGAATGGCCCCGTTTAGGTCCCCACTTTCAATCAGACGGTTTTTATAATTGTCAGCAGCGTCCATATCTATTACTACACTGGAAGCGGGATTAGTTCAAGTTTTAGTTTCACAAATTGCGCCCTGCAAGCTTTATCACAGCCAGGTCTTTTTGACCTTTTGGTCCTGGAATGGCTATGAGAAGACCATCGGCATCTTTCGGATCGAAGCTAAAGCTAAACATCTCCCGGACATCTTTGGAGCGGATGGCTTCCACCCGCTCCACGGGGCAGTAATCCCGTCTACTTGCCTTTGGGTTGGCTGCTCTCCATAAAGCCATATCAGATACCAGGCGTAAGGAACGACCAGCCGTGGCGCTCGCACGCTGCCATCCCCGGTCAGTATATAAGAAAGGGTCCCCAGGGAAATCCACTGTGGTGTTTCTGCCTAAATGCAAGCGAATCAACTGCCGGGTCAGGGCTTTATAAAAGAACAACACCTTGGTTGGCACAACCTGACTGTCTTCGATGTTGAAAGCGAACGAATGAATGGGCAAAGGACGGTTGTATGAAAGATCCTTCACTATTTCGAATGTTTCATCATCGCCTAACCTTTTGCCTACCACTTCCATTTCCCCAAAAATGCAGCCCTCGAACCATCGGCGGTCATATAATGGGACAGCCACCTTGCCATCTGACGTGTAGTTTAAAACTGTCTCGGCATTCTCAGTATAGAGCACGAAGCGGGAACGCTCCTCATCAAATTTTATTTTCACACAACTAGGCCATCCTGTGAACTCCGCAGCCTTCCCAATATCGTCTAACTGCTCTTCCAGGGCTAAGGCCGTAACGTCTATAGCCAAATAACCTTTAGATAACTGCGAGTTGTCCATTTACACCTTGGGCTAAGAAAGATCTACCCCGACTCTTAGCCTAAGTTACAAAAGTTTTAGGTCCCCGCCTAATAAGACCCGATCCCTTTATCCCCTATCTTATATACCACTTCCCTTAACTCTTTTTTCACCTCGTCCAGTTCAATCCGCTGCGCTTTGATTGTCTCGAGCATCCAATCAATCCGCTCTATGTCAGCGTGAGACCAACCACCGAGTCCTAGAACCTCTCGCCATGCTTGTATGCTCTTAAGGGATATAATCATCTTCTTAGCTATCTGCTTTTTTGCCATAAAATTAATGGAGTCCTTCGGTCCTTTAGACTTCCGCCGTTTGCGTCGGAAGTTGCTTCACTTCTTTCCTAGGGCACAGACACAAGCCGGGTTAGCTACCTGAATGTCTTTGGGTAAGCTGCTTATATTTAACATAATTATAAACAGCCAGAAGGTGATCAGGGCCAGCATGGAATAAAGGGCGCTAGACAGCTCTACCTTTATCGGGCGTTCTTCCATTTTATCCTCATTTCATTGTTTCTACCCACAAGGGGAGGGGCTGATAAGCCCCTTTAAGGCAAAGCAAGAGATATCCCTCTTACCTTTTTTACCTAGCGCCTCCCCTTCTGAGTAGAAGTTTTTCATGCGGCCCATCTGGTGGTGTTCGGGACCACGTCTCCATCTAGAATGGCGCTCTGCCTCTGAGCTACGGACGGGATAAGGCGGCCCCAGTGACAATCCCCGAATGGACTTTGCATAACGCCAAAAGGCTTCGTTCGGCCGAACAAAGGCTTCCCTTTGCATTCATGCAATCAATTCGGGGGGATATATGGGGCCTGATCATCTTCTATTTATTACTACACCGGGGAAAGAACTAATTCAAGATCTTTCTTAATCTTCTTCAAAATTCCTAACTACCCGCTCGTAATGGCTTCGTACGTTGCGGCATATCCGGGTGCCGGGTTTGACTGCGTCCCGGCAAGCCTGAGGCCGGACTTGGTAGATGGAGCACCGAACTTTGTGGAAAGGATTTCCTCTAAGGGCGATGCAAACGCAAACGGTGCATTTATTGAGAAGTCCCTTAGTGGGATGGATCTTTTTAATCTTTAGAGCCTCTTCTTCTACCAATCGGCGGGCCACTTCCGGCCCTAGCCTCTCTAAGTCTTCCGAGAGGAGATCAACGAAAGTCTCTTCTTCATATGGAATGCAACATGCCCCACAAGTCAAGCAGGTCTCAGCGGTGATCATTTCTTTCTCCAGTATAGCTTCCATATCTACTACTACACCGGAGAAGGATAAAATTCAAGTTTTTCGTTATTTGTAGAGCGAATAGAGGCCCAGGTTTCCCACCGCATCGGACATTTCGTTTTAGCTGTAAAATCTTGCACGTCTAAGAATCCATTGGCCACCCGGTGAGGCCGGAGCTTCAAGAGACCAATGAGATCCGCACACGGGGCAAATACGATGTCCCGGTACATATCCGTCTTCCGCCCAACGTATGTGACTCTTCTTACAATCAGGACAAGTTACTTCTGTGGGCCAGGATTCTGTACCGCATTCAACTTGCTTATCGTCATCCTTAGCGTGACGATTGGGCAAGTGGTACATCAAAATGTTTGGAACCGGCTTTTTTCTCCTGGAGGTACCTCTTTTTACACTATAATCGTTCATTTAGATGCTCCTTTTTTAGCCTCTCGCCGAACAGTGGCAGCTTGTCGTTTCTTATAATCAACAAGATATGCACTACTCCCTCCGAAGCAGCACTCACTCCAATGTGGAGCGGTAGTAAGAAATTTACAATTCGGACCCGCAATATCTGGGCAGGTTTCTATAGTTGAACGCACTAAGAAAAAGCAGGGCTTTTCAATCTTATACATAGATTCTTTTCAAACGATTTGCCAAAAATTAGGCGAAGTTTTATGCCTTTTCACGATCCTCTCTCGTAACCCTACCCACGCCGGAGGAATCAGCCTCATTATGTCCTCGTAGGAAAGGCTGTGTAATTCCTCAACTCTCGCGCTGAAGTAGTTGGCCATCTGTACCTTTAGATCGGCGGTACTAATACGAGCTTGTTCCATATCTATTACTACACCGGAGGTAGGAAGAATTCAAGAATTATCTGAACTCTCTTGACGGTATGGGCTTGCCCTCTAGGAGCGCTTCAACCGTGTTCTTGAAATCTTGCTTGTAGCCGATGCAATGGATGTATTGCTCTAACCAGCATTCAATTCCGGCGGCTTTAAATTTGGCTTCGATGTTAAGAGCCCCGTTAAGGTTGTGAGAGTGAACCCAAACAAGACGTGGACGCTTATACTTTTTGGGGTGCTCTAAAATCTGACTAGCAAGCTGTGATCCGTTCATTTTGCCACTAAGGTCGTGATCGAAAAAAGCCAGGTCGAACCTTGTCTCATGGAATTGGTCAAGAGCTGACTCGGCATCCGCCACCAGCCGAACTTCATGGCCTAACGGTTCGAGAACGTCTAAAAACCATTCCCGTATTAGCTGAACATCGTCAATCACGAGAATTTTCATACTACATACTTCTATCTCGCTCTTGAAGATGGCGAGCTAACTTTTGGGGCAAGAGAAACAACTCAGCGCCACCAAAAATAATGATTTTTAAAGGAGGCGGTCCCCAAGAGAAAGGAAGCCTGGGGACCGCAATTGACAATCAAATGAAAATGAGAACTACCCGAAGTCTTATGATACACCGTTTACAAGAAAAGGTCTAGGGCTCCAAATAAAATTTATCGTAGTCTATCCCACTAAAAACTTGTTCGGCGATTTCGTTTATCTGAGTTGTCCAAAAAAGAGCATTAATTCTCCCATTATTGTCTTGTATAGAAGAATTTACCGAAGTTCCATGATCTAGCCGAAAAACCTGATTGCCAAACCACTCCATGAGGGCGTCTTTATTAGGAACGTCTTTGAGTTCTAACTCAGCAGGTTTTTCTTTTGGCTTAAACCTTATGATATACTCTGGATAAGCTTTTTCAACAGCCGCGATGAACAGCTTTTTGAACTCCGCCGTCATGGCTTCCATATCCACGGTGCCCGCTTTAGCAAAAGGCTTACCTCTAAGTTCTTTGATCGGGATCTCCATCGATTGACTCCTTAGTTTATTTTTTGGACGTCTTTCCTTATCTTTTCCAAGAACTCAATTCTTGGCCTTACACTTCATCTGCTCTTTTTGACAAGCTTTACACTGGCGGGCTCGGTCAGTTTCTTATGGGCTTCATTAGTCATGGCCGAATGGACGGCATGACTAATCCCGTAAAGAAGGACCATCTCTCGTGAGAGTTCCGAGGGTTGCATCATCTCTTCCCGCAGCTTTTTGTCAACCTCTCGAATGATTACGACTACCGGATTATTAGCCCATCCCGGCCCATCACAGGGGTAAGCAAATGCTGTAACAACACTTTCGCCTTTACCTAACCTAACTCTTGGTTCTGCATTACGTTTTGCCATAACTTCCTTTCTTGTCACGCTGTAAATTCTGCACTCCCAAAGCAATAAGATCGGTCAGGGTTAAACCACGTGCCGCCGCCGCTTGCTGCCAAAGAGTTTTGATTCTGTGAGGTAACCGTATCCGCACCATTTCCGTTGCGGCGGCTTCTCCTTTGATTGGACGTCCCATCCTTTTATTTTTTGTAAGCATCAAACCTAGGCCGTAAGTAAAAGGCGTGGGACCGTCTCGCTGGCGAGAAGTGACACTGTACCGTAGCCAATAGCACCTTTGGAGGCGGTTACGAGTTCAAGGGTCTCAATCCCATCCGTTAGGAAAGCCACGGTCTCCGTCCGTGTGGATCGGATGATCATTTCTCGCATTCCGGCCCGTACGGTCACTTCTTCCGTGACTGATTGCATGTATTGTACCACTTTTGCCATGTGCTTTTCTCCCCTTCCTAAGAAGAACTACGCCGCCTTTTTCACTTCGGTTTCCATCGGGGGCGTTGACACAATCTCGGTAAGCGTTAATTTGCCGGTTACCGCACCCTTCTTAAGCTCTTTCGGAAGTTGCCCTAAGCTCTCTACTACCTGCTTTTCCATCTCTTTCAGGTCGGCAAGCTCGGCAATACACGTTTCCCCTTTTTCTTCAAGTTCATGTGCCTCTTTCATGGCCCGCATCAGGCCCGCCATCGCCGCTTCACGGGTGGCTCCACAATAACGCATGAAGAGAGCTAACGTCTCTTTTATTGGAATTGATACCGTGGGTGTCCACTCAAAATCTTCCGCAACCCGAAGTTCGCCCTTCAAGTTGAAGGTCAAAACGGTGTCGAACTTGTAGTCCCCCGCAGCTACTTCTTCACGAGCTTTAGCAGCTTTAGCAGCTTGTTTTGTGACTCTTTCAAGGGCTAATAATGTTGTTGCGTCCATATCTATTACTACACCGGAGGAAAGAATAATTCAAGTTTTAAATTGAATCCTACCTTATTCCGGTGTGGTAATAAATTGAATCCTACTTCAAGCTTTGATCAACGGGCGAGCACTTATCTCCAAAACCTCTTCTTCAACCCAACCCCAATCGGCTTCGTTCCAAGGGGACTCGCCTTTACGAATGTACTCCCACTCCTGGTCCGTTGGATCACGAAACTCCCCGTCAAGAATTGTCTCACCATCCTCTGTGCAGTCATACGGCCCCGGCTCCCATTTAGCTTTACCAACCCAAACGGATATTCCGTCCCCTGCTCCTTCTATAGGCAAAATGTCTTCCGGGGCCATACCTGACTCGTCCAGCTCCATCTTTATGGCTGGCCCGCCGGTATATAAGACAATCATCCTTCTACTGTCAGAAACTACCACGGCATAGGAATCTTTACCCCAAGCGCTTTTTGGGTATCCGCCCCAACGTCTCGCATCTTCTCCCAAGCCGGTGTTAGAAAGGATTTCTTCTTTCTTGCCCATTCTATTACACCTCTCCTATACTCTAAAAATTCCGAACGGTTCATACACATAAATTTAGTCAAACATCGATTAAGACCCCAAAAGAGGAAAGGGGTACTTAGGAGTATGGAGTAAACAAGTATTCGCGCCATATTACTTTATTTAACCGGTGTAATCAAATCTTTTTGACCATCCTTATGCCCGCCAACGTACTTTTGCATAGACACTTGAAAAGATTGATACCACCCTTTTGAAGTATCAGTTTTTAGTTTCAGGTGCCCGTGTTTTCCCTCAGGCTTTGAGGAGTTCATATACTCTTTCAACTCTCCGGAAGCCCAAGCACGGGGTAAATAAAACCACCAGGGTTCTAATGTCACGGATAGCTTATCGGCCATACAAAGGCGTGAGGGGAGATTTCCGCTTTTAGCAGCGAGGAACCTAGAATGGTGGATACACAAGTTATACCAATCCCACTTATTGTTTCTGTCTAAAAGTTTATGAACAATTTGGGCACCAAGTCTAGGATGTTGATCTCCAATTGGCCCGTCCATTTCAGGAGCCCCCCAATAACCCCAATCATGAACGATGAAACAAACCCATAGACGAAAGTCCCAAGGGAATCCGTAAAGTTTCTTCCAAGCCCATGCAACCATCAGAGGGTGCAAGAGTACTTGGTGAACTCCAAATAGCAGGGACTTCGTTCCAATTTTCATGCTGATCCCTGGTCATTGGCCCGCAAAAGCGAGCACTAATACTAACGCCAAGATCCCAAAGAAGGCAAGAATAACAGTTTGCCTAGTCATTTTCTGCATATCCTTGAGAAGCCACTCGTTCGCTTCTTCCAAAGACATATCCTTTATTTTGTCAAGTCCATCAAATCTCATAACATTCCCTTACTTAGTGAGATTTTTTATTCTAAGCTTTTCCTGTAAATTTTTCACTTCTATCTTCAACTGATCCCGCTCACGTTCTGCTGCAAGCAATTGATCAATTCTCTTAGATAAAGATCGTGGGTTATCATCAGGACATGCCACGCACCTCGCAATGTATTGACGTAAAGCCGTCGTTTCGGACTCAAGCATAAGCTCTCGCGTTGATTTACTCATTAAGCACAACTACCTTTTCTCCGATTAAGAATTAATATCTATCCCTAATACACTGGAGGAATAGAATTTTTATTTCTTAGGTAGAAGTGAACGCGATTTAGATTATTTAATGGTTAAGGGGCCAATTAGCATATTAGGGATCGCGTCAAGAAGCCTCTCACTTCTTCCATAACGAAGGCTTCAATCTCTTTGCTACGGGGTTCGGTGGGCAGTTTGGACGTTTCATAAGCCCCCCTGGCTTCCTCAACCAAATCGTCGGCCCACTTCAAAATCTCTTCCACGGAATACTTCCCCTGCTTGATATCCAGGATGTCTTGCCGGTAAGCTAAAGGCATCACAATCCGCCCCGTGTTCATTATCTCAATGCCTTCTTTCAAAAGCTGGATGAGATTTGATCCAAATTTCACGTCAAAACCAAATTTTGTATAGAGCTGAACCCGGCTCGTAGCTTTGCTTAACCGAGTCTTGATCATCCCAATGGCTTTCTTTGCGTATACTCCAGCCTCAAAGTTCAAGTCGCCTAAGCAAATATGCCTCCCTTTACCCTTATCAACAAAGGGAGGGGTATTGCGTAGTTCACCTAAAACCATGTGAGGGTCTACTTTACTGAGAACCTCTAGTCCTTGTTCCAACTTGGCATAGTTTTCGGGTTTAATCCTCATCTTGTGTCGTTGCCCATCGGCATATTTGACAAACCGGTGATGCGCTCCTTTGTGAGGAAAAAGCTCGGCCTTGGCTAGTAGTCTTTTTCCAGCCTGGTTGATAGCTACAATGTTCTTCTGATCTACAAATAGCACATGCAAAATGTTTGGGTTATTCTGCATAGCCAAGCGAACAAACTTTCGGAACTCGTAATATTTTCGGTCAATAGCTTCCGAGGTATTTCGCCCGGTTTCATCTTTAGCCACTATGCTCAGGTCCACTTCGTCACATTCTTGAAAACCGTAAACCATCTCTTCGGAGGGCAGAAAGATGCCTACTAAATCCAAATCACTGTCCGGCGTGTTAGTTCCAAACAAGTGGGAACCAACTTGAATTTCGAGGATCTTATTTTTCTCAGCTATTGCTTTAAAATCCATTAACTTACTTCCTCAAAGGTTCACATTAAAAACAATCTCACAATCGCAGTGACCCCCGTGTTCATCGAAATATTCCACTGAAGCATCTATATCTATGTTGCCCATTTCTTTAAGAATTGCGATTGCATAGGATTTGTCGGTACCACCTTTACACTTCCAAGTATATGCACGCTTTTTATCTTTCTTGAAATTACACCCCTCCGGCCCCTCAAGCAACTCTATGAATTTACTCCAGCGCGGGTTCTCAGGAGTCATTACTTCTCTAGTTTGATGTTTCATTTTTCTTCGGAGTCTTCCTTCAAAGATTCTTCAATAACTTCCCGGAATTTAGCCGCCATTTCGTCTACACTAATCTCTCCAGAAGCTATAGCCTTTTCTATCTCTCCAACAGGTAGTTCCTCATCTTCTTTTCTGTTGTAATACAATAAATCAGCAACTCTATCGCTGATCTCTCCTAAAATTAAGTCCCGTCTGGTTTCTTTCGTCATGACTTTTCTTTATCTTGTGGCTAAACGTTGATACCTCTTTTGAACTTCAACTATTCTGTTTTTAAGTTTTTCTCTTCGCCATGAGTTCAAGTTACTAGTACACCCGGCTCCGGCAAACAATTCTCTTCGATAAAGCTCACCTTTAGGGCCGGGAAGCTCCATAAGTTTGCATACGTGCCTCTCTCCGTTCCAACGCAAACCTGGGCATATTGTAACAAACGCTCCGTATTCCTTATAGGCTACAATGCACGGCGCTTTGAGACAACAGTACCCGCAACCGCAGCATGACGGAAACCCCTCACTCGTGTAGCAAGTAATCATTCGAGAGAACTTTGAATGATGGTACATCTACGTTTTCAAAAGACTTGAAGACAACGCCCTCTCTACGTACTTTTGGGTTAATCAAAGACATGCCATCAGCAAATGCTAATAATTTCTCAAGTGTTAGCTCCGGAATATCTCTGAGATACATAATCTTTACTACAGGCACATGGTCTAGTTTGAGTCCTACGTCAACAAGCTCTCTTAGTATGAGGTTACGCTTTACCGCTGTAAAGTACTTGCATGTATCAACATCCCAAATATCAAACACTAGAAACTTATGCCCTTTAATCTTCAAGGGATTTCCCTGGATACCCTCGCCAGCAAGCTCACCTTGGATAGCTATATTCTTGTTTAGCGCTCTTAGAGCCTTTTCGATACCTAACGCTTCAGCTACTCTAATGAACGCGTTAGGAGTATCGAGACAGAATTCCATAGCGTGACCAAACACACCATAGTAGCCCTTGTTATACAACACGGTCATTGATGTGCCGTTTATCTTTTCTGTTACTTCATACAACTCATCTTTATATAGCGTAAGATATTCTAGAACATTTTGTATGCGATCCTGGTGTGTCTTATGGAGATACCCTGGAAATAAGCCTTTGACCTTACCCTCTAGAGATGCATCTATTGGAGGCTCAAATAAGGCTACATTGAGAGTCTGGGTTACATCTGAGCCAACCTCTGCATTATCTAGTTCAGGAAACGTAGATAGAGGTAGCAGCAAGCCTTGTGATAAAGCGCCTCTGAGCTTAACCGTACGAAGTCTAAAACCTTCGCAACGCCTGTCAGTTAACTCGGGTAGCTTCCTATACGAAGACTTACGTAAGAACTCGTACCGAGGTTCGATTGGCAAATAAGAGTCGATTTCAAAATAAACGCCAAGGTCACCGGAAGTGAACTCTCCTTTTTTGACAACACATTGCCATCCGTCAATATGAGCTAGTTCAATGTTATTGGCATTCGGAATGACTTCTATGGAGGCCACCCGCCTAATCGTTGCTAAAGCTCTATTGTCACTCATTATTTTTATCCTATTTCTAATTTAGGTCTTGCACATCAATAGGAAGAAGATTTGCCACGTCTTCAAAAGGCAACCAATCGGTGATGGCATCATAATTTACCTCTAGTGTATTACCCGATGTTGTTACCTTCTCCCCATCAAACATACCAAAGTTACCACGGCGGCTACATTTTGGATCATTTGCTAAGAAATAGATTGGGCCACGATAAAAAGCCAAGTTGTCTTTATCTTGCCTCCATTTTATGCCCACCACAGTCGTATGTTTTTTGAGAGGCATAGCACTCCGTGTCATCCTTTAATAACCGCCAAGGGCTCTAATTTGACAAGGATTTCAACCAAGTCTTCTTGCTCGGACATTACGGTTTTCATCCTTTGACGTTAATCATTGGGTTTACTTTGTGCAGCACTTCTACCAAATCTCTTTGAAGGAGCATAACCTCAAAAATATTCTTGTAAGCGCCTGGAGATTCATCAAGGACGGTTTCATCAACTCTAGCCGTAACCTCTCTCATTTGATCCTGAAAATGCTCTAGTGTTATGGTTCTTTTTGCTTCTGCTCGACCTTTTACTCTACCAGCACCGTGAGAGCTAGAGCATAAAGATTCTGGATTGCCTTTTCCTATAACAATGAAAGAACCATCGCGCATGTTTCCAGGGATAACACCAAACATCCCTTCCTCAGCATGAGTAGCCCCCTTTCGATGGATCCATCTACCATCTTTTTGTACAGCATGATTATGGTTTCGGTTGATAAGTTCTGAGCTTAGCCCTTTTCCACCGGAACAAAAGGTTTGGATTGAAGCTATAGTGCTGTTTAATAACCTGAGCCTGTTTTCAAGTGCAAAGGCAAGACAGAAATCTAGATCAGCAATATAGTCTTGACCTTCTTGACTGTCGGTTTTTAACCCAAAGTGCCATTCTTTTTGGCCTCCCCCGGATGCTAATGCCATGTAGTGAGAAGCAACGCCATGGCCAACCCCACGAGAACCGCTATGAACAACGACCCAGATCCCATCATTTTCATCGTATCCGACCTCAATAAAATGGTTACCTGACCCTAACGACCCTAATTGTAGCTCCCCATGCTTGTCCTTATAGATGGTAGCTAGCTTTTTTGTATGCTGAAGTTGTTTAGTATCCCACGGTTCCTGAATCTTCGCATGATGCACCCCAAGCCCAATGGGAACCGTTTCGTAAATTTTCTTGAAGATTGCTTCACGATGAATGTCTATCTCTCTCTTGTCAAAACTAGTCAGGGTTGCGCATACACCACACCCAATATCGTATCCGACCCATGCAGGATAAATCATACCCTCCGTGGCCACGACCGATCCAATAGGAAGCGTATATCCTTTATGAACGTCTGGCATGATCGCTCCCTGAACCGCACTATCTTGCTTCATTGCCTCATAGAATTGATTCATTGTAGCCGGATCAGGATTGTCAGCAAATATTTTAATAGGTTTGCCCATACTTATTACTACACCGAAAGAGGAAGAAGATCAAGGATTATTTCCGTTTCCGAATTCGACTGGCCCTCACACGAATACTTATCTCAGTTCGTCCAAGTAGGTTGGCGGCTATAGTTGTTGATTCACGTTTAACTACAGCATCCTCTTCCGGCGTCCAATGTTTAAAATTCCCTCGTTTTCGCATATTATTCGGACGTTGCCACAAAAGAATAGAGTGGGCTAATCGTTTCTTTCTATCTAAAGACAAACAACCTTCATAGTATAAATTTTTAGCAACGGTCTGCGCGTCTTCTTTAAAAACGCATGGATTGTACACGGCGTCTCGTTTATTAGGATGCAGAATCTTCTTCTTTCCTGTCAATGAGAATAAGTAAGTCAAATAACTATCCACTAAAGAAGAACTTGCTGTTGTTAAAGACAAAAAAGGGAATCCAGCGCTAGTAAAACCTAATGAGCCATCCCCATCAATAATGCCACGATAGTAATCGGGCTTGGAAAAGGGAACATTTGGGGCACACACCAAGTCAGATTTTTTACCGTACGGTAAGCCTGCTAAATTAAATAGTTCTCGTATAGATTGATCAAATACACGCCAAATGACACTATTATGATCTTTCTTAAAATTAGTATCTCTTTTTCTTGTCCTCAAAGAAGAGTAAACAGGAATGATTTTTTTGAGTTTTCTTAGTATATCTCTGTCACGTTTAGATACCTCTACAACAATGCGACCTCTATTCCTACTTTCTTTTGCCATAGTTCCATCGGTCTGAAGAAAACCTAATAAGTAAGCCAGTTCAGGAATAGTTAAATCTAGGTGTTTCAGTGAAATGGGCATCACTTCATTGAAACATAAATGGATTATTAACACACAATAAGGCTCAAGAACTAACGGATGCCCCCGCCAATCGGCACCCCATATCCTAGGTACGTATCCGGCATCAAACAAATCTGTTTGAAAGCGAAGGGGAGGCAAGCTAAATGCCTAGCCTGCTCTATAGCTTGTTCTTCCGGATTATCGCACCAGGATTTAATAATTAGAGCATCATCTGAAGGGTAATAACGCATAACTATTACTACACCGAAAGGAAGTAAAGTTCAAGGATTATTTCTTCACAGATAGGTCTACTACACGGCCCGTAGGTACCATTCGTATGAGGCCAGTGGGGTTTCCCTCGCTGTCCAGGATTGGGTCAGAACCATACTCGCCTTCTTGGTAGTATGTGAGTGTTGGTATGGGAGACGATTTAAATGGTCTGGACTCGTACATCATCCGCTTTTGGCCTTCGCCTGTTGTATGATCGTATCCATGCTTGTTTCGCATCCCTATTACTACACCGAGGGGAGAGAAAGTTCAAGTTTTTAAAGCTTCTGCTTTAATAAAAAGACGGTCGGTCCAGTAGTTATCTTGCGGTTCAACCACGTGACCCACACAACAGCCGTAGCCATACTTGCACACTGTAATTACAGCCACGGTACTTGCATAGATCATTCTATCCCCGGCTTGTACCACTTCACCAACCATCATCGGCCGCATTCCAGTTAGATTCATTCTTTTGTACCCTTCTTCTAAAGCTCAATTATCTCTTTTCTCGCAATCCTTTGAGCCACTCCTGAGCATATTCTTTCTTTATGAAAAAGGCCCAAGGAGGTTCTCCGTCAAGAGCCCACCATCCGTCATAACCGCTGTAGGCTGCCGGTGGCTCTTTAGGACTTATGGAATCAGCTATCCCGGTGATCTCCTTTAGGCGGCATCTCCGACTGCCCAATTGGTCTAAGAAGAGAGCTTCAGCACAAAGGAAAGATTCTTCGGCCCCAACGTACCAGACAACCTTATCTTTGACTTGAATCTTTTTGGGCTTCCATTCATCCGTGAGCGCCGCTCTCATTTCTTTTAGAGCTTTGGGAAGAACACCCCATTCGAATTCAGATGAGCCCATATAGTCAAAGTGAAAATACTTGTCCACACCCTTTTTGTCTTCCAAAGGATGAACCAGGAAAATTACTCTTTGAATAAGATAGGGAAAATCCATTTTAGAAGCCCTCCACTATCCGCTCACGACGGCACCAAACCTTCTTTGAAGGTACGTCAATTGCATCCCCACGTTTGGCACAAGACGGGCAACAAGCAACCTGGTCACCCGGTTTACGGGTATCAAGTGAAGTCCAATAAGGAGTTGGGGTCCTGCAAAAGCAACACTTTTCATGTGGACTGCCTATGTCAGGCTCTTGGTGAATAGGTATGGTCATTGTTTTGTCCTCCATTTGTTACTACACCGGAGAGAGGAAAAATTCAAGAACTATTTTGGCGGAAAGGGGCGGGATCGAACCGCCAAGGGCTTTTCAGCCTCGCTTTAGCGGAAGACAAGGGAATCGAACTCTTAGACCTTTTACGGCCACCCGCTTTCCAGGCGAGCCCGGCTAACCAATATCCGGCTGTCTTCCAATATCAGCATGGCCTTTTTTGTTATCAATTAGACTCATTTTCCATATACGCCATTGCCTTGCATATTTATCTAATTGCGTTTTTGCTATTATTCTAACAATTTTTAGTTTATAGGGGCCTACCTTTTGGACCTCAATGACACCTCTATGCAATTCAGCGTGGTGATTGGGGCATAAAGCAAACATATTACCTTTCTTATATTTTCCTCCTTTTTTGCCAGTTATCAGCCTGTGTACATCGAGAGTGTTTTCGTACAAACATCCTTCAATCATGCAGTGAGTTGTTTTAGCTTCTTCTAGCAAATGCAAGAGACGATCAACGTTCCGGGGCAAATATCCCTTATTATGTTTATGATGCCTTCCGCGTCTTGCTAGGCTGGAGCAAGAAAGCGAACAATACGTTCTGGGTTGGTACGAAGGGTGCGTAAATTCTTTCTTACATTGGGGACAAATTTTTGATTTAAGAGTTGCCTTTCTTGGTGCCCCTTGACATTTTCTACAACAATATACATTTTTTAGTCTAAGTAATTCATTTGGACGCCGATATACTGGTTTTTCACAAATACTGCATTTAGTGTTTGGATGTCTATACTCAGGCTTGGCTGTCATTCCGCAGAGGATACCAAACCAAATGTAAACTTCAACAATTGTTTTGATAATCCATTGTTTTTGTGCGGGCGACTGGACTTGAACCAGCACGGTTTTTTAGACCACCAGATTTTAAGTCTGACGCGGCTGCCAATTACGCCACGCCCGCATGGTGCGGATAACTGGACTCGAACCAGTACGGTTTTTTAGACCAGTAGCTTTTGAGACTACCGTGGCTGCCAATTTCACCATATCCGCATAACTTTTCAAAGATCAGCGGAGGACGGAAGGCTCGAACTCCACACCTCTCGGTGCATCCTGTTTTCGAAGCAGGTCTGACCCCACGGCCAGTTCATCCTCCAAACCGGCGGAAAGCAGAAGGGTCGAACTCCACACCTCTCGGTGCCCACCGCTTTCAAGGCGGGGCTGATCCCGGACCAGTTTGCTTTCCGTAGTGCTCCGAACAGGATTTGAACCTGTACGCTCTTTCGAGCCCCGGCTTCTAAGACCGGGGTGTATGCCGAGTTCCACCATCGGAGCTTATCCTTAATGTTCAAGTAACCGTAAACATAGCTATTTCCGTGAACTACCGGTGCAGGTGACTGGATTTGAACCAGCACGGTTTTGAAGCCACCGAACCCTCGATCCGGCGTGTCTGCCATTCCACCACACCTGCTCACAGTGCGGGCGAAGGGATTTGAACCCCCACGTTCTTTCGAACGCCAGGGCCTAAACCTGGTGCGTCTTCCGTTCCGCCACACCCGCTTGTGCTAGCCCCTGGTTATGGGCTGCTGCGGGCGCTAGGGACTAGATTAGTGGATAGACGGGAGCGCTCGCAGCTTAGTTAAAAGCAATGATAAAGATAGAAGGAGAGAAGCTGAAAGGCGCTGAAACATACTGTCTATCAGACTAGACTAAGGGGAGAAGGTTGTCAAGCGTTTTTTATGCTTTTGTAATGTTTCCAACAAAAGCTTCTATTCTTTACCTCTAGTGTGCGGTTGCAATTTATAAAAGACCAGTCTGCCTTGACAGTAAAATACGAAGAAAACTCGGAAAAATATGATGCAGAACTTCGTGCGTTAGAACAACGTGTCAAAACAATTGAAGAGGTAATAAAATTAGATTCCTCAAGAGATCTACTCCTTTCCGGAAACCTACCCCTACCAAAAGATCAGCCTCTTCCAGATATTGAATTAAAACGGGGAGCAGAACAACCAGAGATAATGAAGAGTTTACCCCCCGGAAGTAATTACGTGGTTGTGAAAGCCACATGGGTATATTTGGTGGTGCCCTTCCTAATAGCAGTAGTTGTTATCTTAGGTTTGATGTTAGCCCTTAAAAAATAAGACCTGATGTGCCAAATCAAATCCAAATCCAAAAAATCATAGGCATCTGGACAATTGTAATAAGTATCATTACAGCTGTTGGAAGTGCTACTGTCTATGTCTGTGCTCAAGTCAGAAATATAGCTCAACAAGAAATCAATATTCACGATCACGGTTACCCCACCCCAAGTTCAACAAAGCATCCTGAACTAACTCAAAAAATTGAAGAATTAAACATCAAAATCAAGACTGGAGCTAGTTGTCAAGAAGACCTTACTGAAGCTTATTGGTATCTGGTAGGCTATATTCAAGCTGATTATGAATCCAACCCCAGATTGAAAGCGGCTGCGGCATCTTACTACAGGGGCGTATTTAGAGAACAATTAATGACTTGCAATGATATCAGCAAATGCAGACCAGATGGGAAGCCTTATATAAGGGATGCTTTCAGGGCTACGATAAACTATCCCTGGCCTGAAAGAAATTTATTGGTTAGACAGTTACGTTAATTTTGAGTTTGTTTTGAGTCCACTTCTTTTTGTTCAGCTTTACTTTTGTAATAAAGGTTGCAGCTACTTGCGACCCAATTTTGGTAAGGACAAGAAGAATGTACATGGCTTAACTCTATATTTTCACTACTCATAGCCATAAGTTGTTTTAGAACATCTAAAGTCTTTCCCTTTTCTTTCAATATAGTCCTAAGTTGCCACATATTACACAAGCCACTAATAATCAGTAGCAAACCAGCAATGGTTAACCACCAGCCATTTGGAGGAGGGGGACAAGATAACTCTTTAACTTTAAAGACAAGAAAAATAGGCATCAATTCTACTTACCTATCTGTAATATTTGCATATGAGAAAGTGACCCTAATGCATACTGTTATTTTTCAGGAGGGGTATATCTAGGTTTACGGTTTGCAATGTAAATATGTCCATTTGGATACCAAACTGGGTATTCCATTTCGTAAATAGTCTCTTCAGCAAAGAAGAGACTAGGAAGAGTTGTTCCATAAGCGATACAACTGGAGTAACTCATTTTTTCGTAAACTATTTTTCCGTCTTCCATGCTTCTATTTCGTTTCGTTGTTCTTTTTCAGAAAGAACAGCTCTACGTTCTTGCCAAGTCTGATTTATCAATTTCCCCTTAGCCCCATTTGCTTTGTGCCTCTTGCACATAAGGCAACCTGCGCGCCTATTTTTCGGACGACCTCTTTTGTGGTTTGCCATGACAATCACCTCCAGCGGCCTCCAGCCGCGTGATAGTGATAGCCACCACATTTTCTAGAAGATTACTCATCTTTTCCTTCTGCTATATTCTGCATTCTTTTTGCTAACGAAGAGTTGGGGGTTAATATGGACAAAAACTTCCTAGCTTGTTCTCTATTGTACTCATTCTCAGTTAAACTTCTAAGATCTCGTTTGATCGGATATCTTTCAAGAAAGGCAAAAGCTTCCTCTAATTCCTCTTTGGTTGGGTTATTCATGGATAGTTTGAGTTGTTATACGATCATAAGCATATACAATTGCATACACCAAAAAGCAAACAGTCTATTAACGGATAAAAACTTTTACATTCACATGAGCCCGATGTCCACCCAAAGAGTCAAGATAACCTTCACATTCTCTTAGTAAAGCTCCCAGTTTGATTAATTTTCGGTCGGCCCCCTCAGATATGTCTTCAATTAATATCTCGCTTAGTTTTTCTGGATCAGTCGTATCACAGACGGTAAAAGACTTCTCCCCCACTTCGGTTATTTTGCTATCGCATTGCCAAAGTAAATGAAACTCACCTTTATGCATATTTTTTGGCCACATCCCACAGGCTAGTTTGCAATCTTTACAATCTATCATTGGGCATCCCTCCCCTACAACGGATCAAGCAACCTTACTAAATTTGCCGTACCTAGCGAGCTTCACAAAGGATCGGTACAAAACAGACTCTTGGGGCATTCTGAGCGTTGAAACCTTCCCCTCAGGTAAGCTCAGGGGGAACTTGATGATTAGCCGCCCGGTGCCTTGGTCGGACCCCCAAAGAACTACTTCGTGAGCGCCCCAAGACACTTCAGGGATGTCAATGCCTACGGTCGTCTTAGGATCGGAGGCATACGCCAAGGTGAAGTGCGGTTTGTATGTTTTAAATTTAGTATCGTAGAACAGACCCACATCATCGAAAGCTTTACATAGCGTCTCTCTAAAGATATGTAAAGATGGGGAGTTTAATCTTGCAATAACTGGGACACCATCGGCTCCCGATGGAAAAGTTGAAATGTGATTGGTTGACACAGAAAAGGGAAGTGTCTTTGAAGTAATCTCATAGATCACTGGAAGCATAGAACTGATTTGAGTAATTGGTAGTTCTTTTCCGAAGAATAGGATCGTAACGTGAGCTTCATCTTTTTCTTGGTTTCCTGGAACTGGAATTTCTCGTAAAACTCGTGCAGTTTCTTCCGGCACTTGTAAAGTTAGAATAGCCATATTTTTTCCTCAGCTACATTTTTTATCAGATAAAAATAAATCTAAGGTGGTGTAACAAACCATATTATAAGGTTTCTATAGAGGATGAATCAATGGGCCACAGTATATGCTCTCATAGATCCTTTTTCGGATGAAATCAGATATATCGGATGGACTTCCGCAAAACTTAGTAAACGCCTTTACGAACATCTTTATTGTAGCAAACATAAAAAGACGCATAAAGATTTTTGGTTACAGAAATTGATACAAGCTGGGATCAAACCAGAGATCAGAGTAATACAAAAAGTTCCAGTGTTAAATGGGAATGAAGCGGAATGCTACTGGATTAAATATTTTCGTACACTCGGTTGCAACCTGACAAATTTAACTGATGGGGGTGGGGGTATTCTGGGGTATGAAAAAACTGTTGAAAGTAAGAAAAAAGCTAGTCAGAGTATTAAAGCTGCTTGGGAAAGACGCCGTAATACCCCCGGATACAAACCTCCACGACCCACTGAAAAGTCATTAGAGGCATTACGTAAAGCTCAGATCTTAAGTCGGGGTAAACCCAGGCCAGAATCTGCTAAAGTTAAAATGAAGGCCGCTTGGAAACGGCGTAGGCTAAATCCTATAAAACGTAAACCACACAGTGCAGAAACCAAAGAAAAACTCCGACAAGCCACCTTACGTCAATTCATAGATCCCGCAGCTAGAGAGGCCGTGAGTCGAATACACAAAGGTAAGACTATATCTGCTAAACAGCGTGCGATCATAAGTTCGTGCAATAAAAAGCGTTGGAAAGAATGGCGAGACTCTGGGGCTACCGTTTCAGAAGAAACTAGGGAAAAGATTAGAGCTTCGAAAATAGGCAAATCTCTTTCAGATGAAACACGAGCAAAATTGAGTGCTGCTACAAAAGGTCGTCCTAAAACAAAAGAACATAGAGCTAAGATAGCAGCAGCTCTTCAGGCTCGAAAAGTATTGAAAGCTACTTAGCATCCTATAAGTATTTTCAAGCTACTTAGGATTAGAGGTGCTTGGTAGGAGTCCACTTTTTCTAACCCTAAGTAGCTTGAAATACTTATCGTTTACTAGTCAACGCTTGCAGCCGTTCTTTACGCCTTGCTTCTTCAAAAATACACATGAAACAAGCCCCTAAAAAGAGTAAGGAGCGGTTATGTTTTTTGCATTTAGGGCGTAAGGGTAAGGTTAGCTCAAACCACCAACTTGAGAACTTAGGGGCAATATCGAAACGCCACTTGTTTCTAACTCCCCAGAAAAGTTGAATAGCTCGATACAGCGAGTGATGCTGACGTTGATGAGCCCATGTGGCTAATCTAACGGAAAGAACGGGGTGATGTTCACGCCATCCACGCCGGGCACGCCGTAAGGGGAAGATAACAACGGCTTCAAAAAACCAATATACTTTCCAAAGGAAGAGCAGCATGTTAGCCTTTTAGCACATCTAACTCTTTTTGCAAAGCGTCCCGATATTGAGGATCAATAAAAACATGCTCTAGTCGCCATGTTTTTAGAGCACGTTCGAAAGCCTTTTCCCATTCTAAAAGTTTTTTCATTTTCGGAGTTAGAAGTTGATTCTTTAGAATAGCTTCTCTATCTAGGCAGACCTTTTTCATCTTGTCCTCAATTAATTTTATCCCTAGCGTCCTTCCACTCAAGGAGCTTCACTGAGAGCACAAGGGTAAAGCTTGTACCTAACATAACCCATCCGGCAATAACAAAGCCAGGCTTATTGAGGACCGGATAAAGATGCCCACTAAAGGCCACTATGGCTGCCATACCTGCAATGGTAGCCGCCCACCTCAGCCCTTTGTACTTTCTCTTCAGCATGGCGGAGAGGAAGGGAATCGAACCCCCAGGACAGTTACGCCCAACATTTTAGCAAAATGCCACGACTCACCAATGTTCGTCGCCTCTCCGAAAGATTTTACTCTCAGAGCGCGTACTGCTTTCTGTGGCCCGTCCGAAAAACATATCTCCTATCATACACCTATCGAGGGTTGTGTCAAGCCTTTAGGTTCACCGGGGAGGTTTACTTCTTCTCAATATCTGAAACGATCTTGTCAGCGAGGGTTTGATAAAGTCCACTGAGCTGGTCATAGACGATGTTGAATAGTTCTCTGACGGGATCATTCAAGAAGGTGCTAATCATAGATATGGGCCACCAGATCATCCATGCGATTATTGTCCCCTTGTAGTCCGATGCCTTGGGTCTCTGTGATAAATAAGTCCCCTTATACATCTCATGTTTCAAGTGGACGGAAATATCCTTTACAGATTGTGTTGGAGGGTCTTCTTGTTTTGCGGTTGACTGTACAGCAGAAACAGCTTCTAGCCGCTTCCGGTTGAACTTTCGTAGAAATAAAACCCACTTTCCAATCGACCAACCTATTCCCAATATCAGATAAACAATGACGTAAACTAGTGTCCAAGCGTAGTTCTTACTTACCCATCCCAAAATATCGGCTATGTGAAAGTATTGAGCCGCCACTATCGTTGCAATCATCAATAGCGTGGCAAAACCAAAACGATCTAACTCGACCAAAAAGAGAAGAACGATGAAAGCAATTGCGCCTATAATACACGCCCAAGGGGTCAGTAATAACATGAGTCCACCTCTTTCTTAGTTCGTAATTCTTGGAATCCTTTAACTTGATGGGTCCAGAATCTTTGTGACTTGAACTATATAGTTACCCCACTTTGATTTCAATGTGAATGCGGATTCACCTCGAAAGAATCTGGATTGAATCCCAGGAAGCCCATACCCAAAGGTTTCCGGAGGCATAAATTTATGAACCTCGCTAAATAGATGATGGGCGAGGTACTCGGAAAATTCCTTAGAGCCTAAGGGCTCTTTTGTCTTAGCCTCTTCAAATTCTACAGAAGCTAAGATCTCATCGATCGTCTTATCCAAAGGAGGATCAATTCCAAGTACACAACGGTAAAGTTTCTCATTTGGTCTATAAACATAATCAGGCCCAGGAGGCTTTAGTAAGAGCTGCTTGTCGCGGGATTCCCAGTCATAAAGAAACCAAAAATATAACAAACGGCCGTTGGTATAAGGAGGTTGTTCTCCAATCTTTGGCAGGTCTCCTCTTGCAAGCTCCAAAGCTAACTTTTTAGGCAGCTCCCGTCCAATAATGCGGAAAATCCCTTTGTTTCGATGAAAGGCAATAACGGTACTGCGGTCATCTCCTAGTACTGAGCGTTTACGATGATCATCATGACAGGGATCGTGACTAATATAAATTGCCCATGCAAATTCAGAATCCCATCCTCTTCCTTCTTTAACATGACGAACAAAAGTCATCCCAACAAACGTGGGAGGTAAGCCCCCATCAGCTCCTCTGATATGCTCAAGAAGATTCTTGTTACTAATTTCATCTGGATGTAAATCTCTGGTTTCCATCCCGGTTATATTACACCGACTAAATGCCAGATCAAGCAACCTTACTAAATTTGCCGTACCTAGCAAGTTTCACAGTGGAGATAGAGCTTCCGTGTGCAAATAAATATCATCAGAAGAAAACCCTAATCGTCTAAAAGCCTCGAAGACGGTATAGGCTTTCCAGAGTATCTTTTGGATTTAAGAATCCATCCTGGTAGTTAGATCACCGCTTACGTTGCGTCCCGCTCATTAAAGAAGGCGGGCTTACTTTAATTGATGAACCTCATTCATTAAGAAGATAAGGCATCAATAGGGGATATTGCTCAAGAAGAATGAAAGTCAAACTGATAAAATACCCCCGGAATCAATACAGCTCAAGTGAGGGCAACATTAAAAAATGGTGCCGTCCTTGATCTTTACTACATCCCCCACCCGCATTGAACCTTCCGTTTTTTGCCCTCCCGCTTTCTTATAGGTCACGGTATAGAGCGGGCCTACGGGCTTTCCAGCTAACCTCACAACCTCATCAAAAGATAGCATCCTTAATGTGCGAAATCTTATCTCAACGCCATTCACAATGATAATCATATGTATTGGCCTTTTCTAGTGGGTCCGGCGGGGATTGAACTCGCGACGTTCCGGGTAAGAGCCGGATGCTCTACCAACTGAGCTACAGACCCAAATCCTGTAAGCGCACCTCTCCGTGCGCTTGAACTTAGGTCTATTTAGTTGGATTAGCATCTTGAAGGATTTCTACTTTGAAAAAGTGATCAATGTTTTCTACTTGTTATTTTCCCTAACCATAACCCAAACAATTTCAGCTTCCTAGCTTTTTTTACACCTTTTGCCACAACTAACCATGCTTCGTAAGGCATGTCCCTTCGAAGATAATTACACCTTATGCAGGCAGCTTGAACATTATCTTGAGTGTGGCCTTTGCTGTTGTCTATCCGATCCAGAGTCATTCTAATTCCTGTTTCACCACAATAACTACAAGCCTTTTTCAAAATAGTAGTTACAAAATCTAAGGTAAGATCATTCTCTAGTTTCTTTCGTTTATCGCTTCTCCTTGAATCCACCAACACAAATCTAGGTGTTAATTCGGGATTTTTGCGGTTCATTCGCTGTTGTAAGTTAAGGCGCTCTCGGTTCTTGATGCCCCAAGTATTTCGTGTTTTACGCTTTCTTTCATATACACATTCCTTACATACCCGCCGTCTAATCCCTTTTCTAACTAACGAAAAGTCATCTAATGGTTTAGATCGTCTACATATTCTACACATTCTGCCAGTACGTGTTACTTTAGCGGCTTGATATGCTTTTGCATATGTTTTGTTGCAAGTTTTACATCGGTTTGATAAACCATCTTTACGGCTTCTATTAGCATTAAATTCTTTAGTCGATTTTTCACGTTTACAACCTGTACAACGTTTCATCATAATATTGTGCGAGGGTGGGTCGTACAGGGATCGAACCTGTGATCGTCGGGTTAAAAGCCCGCTGCTCTACCAACTAAGCTAACGACCCTCATCTGAGAAAAGCCGTTGCGTTTTATCCGTCTAAGCATCATAAAGCTCCGGAGGTTGGACTCGAACCAACATAAACCTAGTTAACAGCTAGGTGCCCTACCAATTGAGCCACTCCGGAATAATCTACCAACACTGTATGGGTCAGCTTAGTTAGCCGACCCGGTGGTATTTATTCCAGAGCCCGGTTTTAGACTGGAGCTTCGCTTACTCTTACTGACCAGCATCCCCATACGCCGATCGTAGGCAGAAAAAGAGCCTTCTAAACGGCTCAATCCTTCTAGGCTTAGAGTAAACATCGTTTCCTCGTTAGAGATTATGACAAACTCTTTTGATGGATGCAAGGGGAAATTTCAAAAAATAGTGCGAGGGGAACTGTGTAATCCGAGATCTATCAATTCCATCAGTGTGGATTCCGCTTGCATGATGGAACAAGCTTTTTTCACGGCTTCTAAGGAAGAAGCTACTTCAAGATTACCTTCTTCACCCCATCCCTTAAAGAGGAAGTAATCCATATCGGAAACCGAGCCGTAACGTCTTTCTTTTCTTACTCCAAGCCCTGTACCTTCGGATAAAACGATACGCCCATCTTCATCTAATTGCCGCACTAGCTTCTCAATATCTTGATTATGCATCACCAAACCTTCTCTTGGCAGGAATGGAAGGAATCGAACCCTCATCTTCCGGGTAGAAGCCGGGCGCTCTAATCCGTTGAGCTACACTCCCGTAGCGGGGGTGATAGGATTCGAACCTACGTAAAAAGCCGGTTTAGGAAACCGGTGCCTAATCCTCTAGGCTACACCCCCAAAACCTATTTAGGGATCTTCGCCTCAATCTGTACTTAGCCTTCAACATTGATTTTTACCTGCACCGAGATTCCGTGACTGTGATTTTTCCTTCTGCAAAGCCCAAGTTTGAACTTTCAACAAAGGAATGCGTTTCCGATTCTTCACCCGCTCGCATCTGCCTTGTAAGGAGCCACAAGTCAGAATCCTTCCAGGTAATCATTTCTAGCTTACGGTCACAAGGCAGGGCAGTGGAAGTAGAGCCGCCAAATTGTTTCGCTCGCTGTTGCTCAGTGCAACCGAACAGAAGAGCACAACCAAAGGCTAAGATTAAAATTTGTTTCATGGTACTTATTATTACACCGAAAGGAATAGATGTTCAAGATCTTTTCGGTAGGCCCAGTTGGAACATATTTTCAATTTTAGCTGCCCACTCTAGGCGTCCTTTGGTAGTATCAAGATACGCAAGACGTGGATCTTTCTTTACACAAGCTTTGAAGTCATCTATACCAATCATAAAATCCCACGTCTTCCAAACAACCTTATTAGCGATGTATAGTTGAAATCCAATAAGACGCTCTTGAGGGTTATCTACACAAAATAGTTCACCTTCTCCTTTGAGTTCCACATAACCTTCTTTAGCTTCATGTAAGAGTGTTTTAAGATTAGTATAGTAGTTACCCCAACCTTGGAAATGAACTGTGCAACCTGGTTTTAAAGTCATTTTAGGTAGAGGGGGCATTTACCCTAACATCTTTTTATCAAATGTTGAATTGGCCTTATTGAATGCTGAACCGGCTTCCAAACGGCTAAATCTTGTGGCATCAGAAGTTGTACAAACCTGGCACTTGATAGTCCAATAAACGAAACAACCACTACGGCCGCCACTGCCATCTCATTCAGATCGTTGAATCCTCTTACAAACCTTTCCACGCTAGCAAGCGTTATTAGGGCTCCAAAGAGGTATCCGAAAGCTTTAGCCTGCACTGAATATTTTCTAGCGAATAGGACCTTTTTACATGAAGGACAAGACTCGGTTCTAGGCGTAACTTCAATACCACACCTGGGACAATGTCTTGTTTTTTGAACTTGTGGGATTGGTTCGATCTTCATTTGTAGGACCAGTTGGATTTGAACCAACGACCTAACGGTTATCGACCGTTTGCTCTACCGGGCTGAGCTATGATCCCATTACCTACGTTTTTGCCGGTCTTTCACCGGCTCGGTAATGAGCCCAATCTCCCTATAATATTTTTCTTGATCCATATCACGCTCTAGAGCAAAACATTTCATGCACTTATTATACCGGCTAAGTTCATCTATACCTGGCCCATGCCAATCGTGATCACAAGCTAATTGTTTCTCTACTTGTTCTAAGGTTCCTCCGTAAAGGAGGGTACGGCCTTCTACTGGTTTGGTAATGGATTTCAGGCACCCCCGGCTAACATAAGGGCATCCCTCGCACTTAGGGTAAGCGCTCCTACAGGCGGTTCCGCCTTCACTTACGACGTGGGGTTCGCTATATATGGATGCCATTTCTTTTTCTTCTTGTTCCGCCATGGCTAGCTTCGTTTCCGCTAATAATCTCGTGCGCCTATCTAGCTCGTAAGTGGAGACTCTCATAAAGTTCATCCAGGATTTGCTGTTCGTCACTTGGTAAAAGGCTTAAAATGTTCAGCAAGTACCTCTGCTAACTTTTTGTGAGTCTTTTGGGATTCAAAAAATTTCGATATGGCATCCATATTGTTAGGAGTGCTCCGGGTTGGAATCGAACCAACAACGCCTTGATCTTCAGTCAAGCGCTCTACCGTTGGAGCTACCGGAGCATGATCAATGCTGTAGCAGCCGCTGGTAAAGTGTTCGTCATGTGTGATTTTGCGGTCCATGGTTATTTCTTTATTCTCACAGTGTGGGCAAAAAGAATTGAACTTTCATCTTAGGTTTGGAAAACCCACGTCATACCGTTAGACCATGCCCGCAAGAGATCATTTATAGCAGGCTCACCCTGCGTGATCCCTCCGAGCATTTTTTCAATTAGTTTCAACATAATCTTTTCACCTTTGGTCCACCCGCCCGGACTTGAACCGGGATCTCATCCCGTTTATGAGACGGGGACTCTAACCAATTGAGCTACGGATGGATAGGCCATTAGCAGGTGTTACCTGCCCACTTATCAGCATCCGCCTATTTGCTCGCCTTACCATGATCCAAACCTTTTGCGTACCAACCGTGATCTCGCTGACTGATCTCTCCAGCACATTTCTTACAACGGTAGATCGCTCTAAAGCCTTCTCCAACCTTCTCAAAGTCATGCGGCCCACTGCATTCATTAAGCCGCTTGATGTTTGCTTTTACAGTCTCAAAGATTTTTTCCGTCTCTGCTTTACTTAAGCCGGAAACCTCTGATAGTGCATCTAATACGTTCATTTTTTATGTACCCGTAGTGCTTTGGGGTCATATAATCCAAGAAGCTCTTTAGCCCACACAACCAAGTCTTTTATCCTGGCCCCAATGGGATGAGCCGTTGTCCATACCTCTAAGTTTGATGTGCGGTTATCACTTTTCATTCCATTCTTATGGTGAATTTTCTCTTCAGGGAGAAGGTAACGTCCGAGTTCTTCCTCCATAACCAGAATGTGCTCGAATACATACTTGCAGTTTTTTGTAGCTCTGGGGTGTTCTGGTACACGAACTAAGACGTAGCCAGCTTTATGACGTGTCTTTCCACCTTTCCAATTTCCGTTAGATTCCACCTTTTGCTTCATATCTGCGCATTTACGGCAACGTTCGCGGTCATATATAATTGACTCTCCACAATCTATACATTTTATTCGAGGTCGTTCTTTAGCACGACAGGTGGGGCATTTTAAGTGGCCACTGCTAGGCACAAATGTTTTGTGACACTTAGAGCATTTTTTACGTTTATAGTTGGGCATTAGTCTCTAATCTTGAGTGCAAAGTACACCGCGTGCAGGTTCCCAACTCGGTACTTTTGGATGCGGCGGGAGTCGAACCCGCGTCCGAAAAAACTACTAACAATTGCGTCTACGTGCGTATCTGCTTTTTCTTAGTTTTTTAGGAGGCTTCAGAAGCTGCAACCAGCATCCTCCGGGGGCGGGGTTACCGCCACCACCACCACCACTGATCTCGTACTTGGCTCAGGTCGATCAGAAACTTCCTCCTGAGTTCGCATCCGTTCAATTTACGCCTCACTAAGGTAGTCGGAATCTCCTTGGCGAAACGTCCCTAGGCCGCAATGGCGAGAGGGAGGGCTGCATTATCGTTTGCAGTTATGTTTTGGTCGATTTTTTACTTGGCCCTTCGACCAACCAGGGCACGCTACAATTGTTTTCATTCCTCCGTCGAAACCGTGACGCACCCGTATTTTCTAAGCTACTTTTCTTCCTTTCTTTGAACGCTTTTTTAATGTAATAGTGATGAAGGGACTTAATTTCACATCTACTTCGTCCCTACTACTAGCTTCTAATTCCTCACATTTAATTTCAAGATATTCTCGAATAATCTTGATACCCTCTAAAAATTCTTTAACAATCCTCATAAAGTACGATCTTATTTGAATCGTAACCTTTGATTTAGAAGTTGTCTCCGCTTTTCACATGCCGAACAGGGTTTGATACCAATCTGTTCCGTGAACCTCTTTACAACGTCTCCCGCTCCTCCGTGAAGGCCAGGAACCGTAACTGTTATTGGCTGGTTGCCTCTCCAAACTTGTTTTACCTTTTCAAACTTGTCAGTCATACCTCAGATGACAGATAACTTGAATTTTCAATTCGTGCCCTTTATATTTTCAGATAGAAAGGGCTCAACACCTAAGCGTCCTCCAGGTTTTAGGACATACCTATAAGAGCCTTGTTCAACGAGGAGAGCCATTTTTATTGGGTCATCATCGTAGTTCACAATGCCTATATTTAGGGTTTCTAATAAAACCCATCCTTTAGGTTTGGAGTCTTTCATACACACAATCGCTTGCTTTCCGCACGAGCAAGGCGCTTCCAGTACCGCCGGGTTCGGGCTTTATTAGAGCCTCGGATGTAAGGATGGTAATCTCCGGAGCGCCCGGCCAAACGGCCTACAGAGCCTTTACTGCCCATCGCTTGAATATCCGCCACGTCAGGCCACTCTTCAATTTTTACGCCGTAGGGTTTCATGGTAGTTACTTTGGTTTGAACTTTGTTTTTCGATGAGCCTTCCAACTTCGCTGTAGTTTAAAGAAGATATCGTCCCATCTGGAAGGGAGATTTATTGACCTTCGTTTTGCCCTGTGCCAACCCTCTTGATTAGCAGTTTTCTCCTGTTTGGTTTTTGGGCTTCGTATTTGAAGATTGTGAAATCGCATACTCTCAGCTTGCATTCAATAAATCCAAAGGGTACTCCTTGAAAAGGTATGTGGTTCTAAGAGGTAGTCTTCTTTTGGGTAAAACCTGAAAAGCAAGGGAAGGTTTCACGCCTTCCTGATAATTGAAATCGGTGAGCCTTTCAACTCTTTTGTGTCCCGAAAAAGATTTCCACTCCTATTGATTTGGTGCATCGGGAAGGATTTGAACCTTCATAGAGCAAGCTCCGCAGATTTACAGTCTGTTGGTGTACCATTCACCGTCCGATGCCTATACCGTCCGTCAAAGTTGCCGCCTCTCGCGGCACGGTATAGGAGCGGATTTGGTTATCCGAACAGAATTGAACTGTCATTTTTGGGTCCACCGCCCAACGTTCTACCATTGAACTACGGACAACGTGAGAGTGCCATCCGCAGCTGCTATGTAGGGGTCGAGTTTTCACTCTTCTTGTCTCCTCATTTATACGAAAGTTAGTAAAGTTATCGTTTCTTTGTAAACTGCCCTAAACCTGCCTAAACTTGATCAAATTGGGTTAGCGCCCCGTGGGAGAATCGAACTCCTCCAACATTGCCGTGACAAGGCAACCGCACCCCCAGATGCGTTACGGGGCGGAAGATCGTCAACCTCAACATTGTTAGAGTCTATCCAAGTCATTTTCAAGCCTTTATTCTCTTCTAACTAGTAGCGGGAGTGGGATTTGAACCCACGACATCAAGCTTATGGGGCTTGCACGCTTCCACTGCGTCATCCCGCATCAAAAGGGAAGGTACCAGCTCCGGTTTCCCGAAACAGCGGGAGCAACCCCGCCCAGCACATCCGCCAGAGCTTAAGTAGCGGTGCCCGTGATACCATAAATTTTCAATATTCGTTCACCATTATTTCACTATCACTGAAATTTTCCAGTCGGGGTAGCAAGGGTCGAACTTGCACAACTCCTGGTCCCAGGCCAGGCGGCTTACCATCAAGCCCTTACCCCGGTCATACGCTGATTGCACCGTGCCTCGAAATGCACGGGTGACCGGGTAATTGTGGTGAACGTTCAAACATCTTGCTTTCTCCTTTCACATCCCCCGCCGAGAAATAGCAAGTGTTTCGTGGCGGGTTCTTTTTGACCCGCCTACAGTTGAGACGGATCAGTTCCGAATAAAGCTATCTATTGGATAGCTATGCGGCCCTACGGGCATCGGCGAAATCTGTCTGTTCTGTTTCATATCTGAAAATTGCACCTCTAAAAGGTGTTTTTACGTTACCGGGTAATAATGCACCGAAAAAAACCGCCTGTCAAATAAAAAAGCAAATTTTTTCAAAAAACACGTTTGCTCACCGGCCCCGTGATAACAACCGCCGTGTTACCACACTTGGGGGATGCTCGGTACGCTGACTTGGGCAGCTATTAATAAGCTCTGCGTTACAGCTAATGGTGGCGAATTGTACGTCCTATTAACTCCTGACCAAGTTGCTAAAGGGCAAACTAAGGCTCCAACGGTTTCGATTGGGCCACTCTTGTTTCCGATTTTGACGCTCTTGGCGGTAACGTGCCGGTCCCAACACCGCCTATCCCAACACTTCCGACGCCTACTACGCCGGTCACGTTAGCTCAAGCAATTGCGTGGGCGACCAAAGGACTTACAGATAACGGGTCTAAGTTTATTAAAACAAGCCCCTTCCATGTTTTAGTGAGCGGGGCTCGTGTCATTTCTTAGGAGCTGGCTTATCATGACCGGGCGTCTCTGCATTATCTAGAGTCACTACCGTCTCACCAACTTGTTGACAACGTTGGACATCAAACCAGTGAGATTCTTGTAGTTCTCCTTTATCATTGACCTTAGGCGCTAGTAATAACTGATCACAACCACTTATGTAAAAGGTATGACCAGTGCATAATCCAGTAAAACCTGAAATTGTATCCTTGAATGTTTTCCCAATGTGACTATCAGACATTTAGAACCTCCATCCTTACAACGTTAGATCTCCAAACTTACACCAAAACGAGCCCTCTTCATGTTTTAAAGACACAAACAATTGGCCTAAGTAAACTGGTCCCACTCGTCTTCTTCTATTGGTTGATACGCAAGGGCCATCCGTTCAATAACCGGCACTAAATATTCTTTGTCCCCTTCTAACGCCCGCTGGATGCAGGTTTCTTTAGGCGTTTCAAAAATCTTGTACTTTCGCAACCATTTAGGAGACTTCCATTTATCTCTATCGGACCTCTTTACGTTGGTGGCATCTAATATAACCTGATTGTAACCTGTTAGGAACAGGGTTTCGACCATATAGGTGGCAAAGGCCCAAACCAGAGGCTCCGCTTCTCCTACGAAAGGTTGCCCGTGTACAGCCAAACGGATATTGTCAGGATTGACCACGGGAAACTCTTTGAGCTTAGTCGAGGACCAGGTGGATTTTCCGGATCTGGGAAGTCCGACAGTAAGGAGTAATACTTTATCTTGAGGCATATTTGAATATACTAGCTTTAGCCTGGCATTCCGGTTCGTCAACCCGCTCGATGGTTTGTTCTTCTAGGTCGATCAATACATAAGTCAGATAGTAATCTAAGAATTCTTTCTTCTTAGGTGGTTGCATAGGGTATTGTCCGGGTTGAATGCAAAGCGTTTCTCCAAGCTGAGCGTACCACTTTCCGCTAACTCTCGGGGATTCATGAATGTGGCCATGCAATGCAAAGGCCGGTTGTCCTAATTGGAGAAAATCTCTAACCGAGTAAGAGCCCACTTCTCTACCGTCTCCGCACACATCCAAGCCTAATCCGTAAGGAGGAACATGAATAACGTAAAAACACTTTTTTGGATCACGCGGCGTAGGAAGTTTATCTAATTCGTCTTTAATTGTCAGGATGGTTTTTAGATAAGCGTTATAATCTTTTATGGTGATGAACGGATTGCCTCTGTCAGTAGAATTAGTGTCTGAAAGTAATGCCGTTCCAAATTGTCTTGCACAAGCGTGATCTTTTTTAGAATCTAAGCGGCATCTGTCTTTAAGTCTGAAAGGGTAATCATTTACCAAGTTCATCCCTATAAACTCATGGCCTAAAAATTCTACTTTTCGCTGAGCTATGTTTTTTACGTGTTCAAAATCCGAGCACACACTATCGAAAATTGAGTCATAAATACGCAAGTCATCGTTGCAAAGAAAACAGAGGTAGGGAATCTTGGCCCTATCAAATTGATGAAAGTGATCAGTTAGGTACTCTGTAATAAAGTCATCCGGATAGACCTTCTTCAAAGAATCCAAAAACGGGAGCATATCCCCACCGTTGATCACCAAAGAGACCTTTTCTCTGAGAGCCACCTCTAAGGTCTTTTCATATTTCCATTCATTCCCATGGAGGTCGGTTACATATAAAATTTTCATGTTTTTACGTTAGGTCAGCAGCGGTGACTAGGCCGATCACTTCTTGAACGGAGGCAATCCAAGCCACTCTGCGCTCCGTTGGAAGCTCCCGCCACGTTCTGCCTTTTTTATCAAGACTTTTACAATAGGTTTCAAAGGCGACCTTGGCCAACTCTTCATAGTTTAGATCTGACACAAAGGTAAATACACCGAAAAGAGTACCCCTTTTTTCAGGCCCTTGATTTTTATAAATCCGGTGTAACAATGGGGGGGGGATGAGCACTGAGTTAAAACCAAGCCTAAAAAGTAATGACAGACGATTCCCAATACAGCGAGGGGGCACGATCAGATGGTGTGAGGCTGAGAAAGCATACGAGACATATGTAAAATTATTCGGAACACGGCAGTCATTAGAGTGTCTCGCCTCTAGAGGTGGGTTTGGAATCTCCGAGTTCTGTTGCTTATATCTGGGGATGAATCCCCTAAATAGAAGTCGAGAATCCTGCGAATGGATAATCGCCAGCGTAGGCATTCAGGACTCAAACTATCAAACTTCCATTTAACAGCTTAAGATTGACTCTTTTCTAACCCTAGTGTAATTTCTCTAAAAAGATGCCTCAATTAGCTCATAGGATCAAACTCTGCCCCAACCAAGAGGCCGAACGCTACTTGCGTAAGGCCAGCGGTACGGCAAGATTTGCCTATAACTGGGCTTTGAAGACTTGGAAGGATAAATACTCTCAAAGTGAAAAAGGAATGTCAGGTTACTCCTTAGTTAAGGAATTCAACTCAATTAAGGATGATCAATTTCCTTGGGTTAGAGAAGTTTCTAAGTGGGCTCCTCAAAAAGCTATTCAAAATTTAGGAGATGCTTTCAAAAGATTCTTCAAAAAAGAATCTAAGTACCCTCAATTCAAGAAGAAGGGTAAGTCTAAGGATTCATTTTATGTAGGAGAGAATGATTTCAAAGTAACAGGAAAATACCTAAAACTCCCTCTCCTAAAGAAGCCTATTAAGATGATTCAATCTCTTCGATTCAAAGGAGAGGTTAAATCAGTTGTAATCTCAAGATCTGTTGACAAATGGTTTGCTTCTTTTTCAATTCAAATCCCGGATGAAACCTTTGTCTATGCCCATGCGTGCGATAGCCAAGACGCGGTGGGCGTAGATGTTGGTATTAAAACCCTAGCTACTCTTTCTACTGGAGAAAAGATTGAGAACCCTAAACCTCTTAGAAAAGCTGAGAGGAAAATAAGGATTCTTAGTAAGTCTCTGAGTAAGAAGCAGAAGGGTTCATCCAATCGAGCAAAGGCCTGCCTTCGGCTTGCCAAAGCTCATCGGAAAGTAGCTCAGATCAGATCTAATGTTTGGCATCGGATCACATCTAAGCTGGTCAGAACTTTCCGATTTATAGGGATAGAAGATCTTAATGTAAGAGGGATTCTTAAGAATCATAAGTTAGCTAAATCGATTCAAGATGCAGCTTTTTATGAATTTCATCGTCAGGTAGAATACAAGTCGAAGCTCAGTGGAAGCAACATTGCCCTTGCGGGCAGGTTTTTTCCATCGAGCAAGACGTGCTCTTGTTGCGGATATATCTACAAAGAATTGGTTCTTGGCGAGAGCGAATGGGTATGCCCCTCTTGCGGGGCGGTACATGATCGCGACGCCAATGCCTCAATAAACCTAAGAAATGTCGCTCTAAGGTATCGAGAGACACTAAATGCTTGTGGAGAGGACGTAAGACCGGAGACCAAAGCCGGGAGCCCCGAAGGGGCAGGGCATGGTCGAGGGCGGTCCTTTATGAAGCAAGAATCGGAATTAAATCTTGACCTAAGAACCGAAAGGTTATTAGTTTGAGTCCCGAATGCCTAGCTATAAGCCTTGGCAACAATTGGGAGATATGAACGACCGAGAAGTTTAGGAACTCCCAATGAAAGCACTCATTTTTGACGAGACTAACAAGCAGAAAGTGGAAAAACTGCTCGAGTTCGCCAACAGACCCGAAAACTATTACGTGATTGGAACCACCTCTTTTATTCCCGGAGATCGCCCGGAATACGTAGCGCAGATCAATGATTACCGTTGCGTTTTTACGATGACAAAAGACGAAGGGCTAATATACCGGCACCTTTCCATATCTGTTCCCGTTCCTGGACGTTTACCCCATCCCATAGCCGCTTTCACAATGGCTACGTGGTTCGGCTTCACGGGAGCGATTATGAATAAAGATGTAGCTATGGAGCCCGGTAAGGATTGGCAAATTGGTCTGGGAGGAGACAAGGGTTGCGTCGTATTTCTGCAAGCTCTTCTAAATTAAAGGGCTCACCACTTACCATTCCGAACAGGGACCGAACCAGCGGGCATGGGATAGGTCATCACGTTCTTCTCTTCGACCGGCGAATCATCCTGCTGTCCTTCAAAGCCATGCTCTTTATCTTTACCGGCTACGGTCTTGACTCCGGCTAACTCTTTGGAAGCCGTTACATCGCCCATTTGTCCGTCTGCCAGGTCAAACCATGCTCCATTAGCCTTGAGGTAATCCTGAGCCGATTGGGGTAGGGCAGGAGGCATCTTTCCAGTGATTTGCTGATACATTTCCGCATTGATCATGTGGACGTACAGGCGGCCTGTTTTATCTTGATCCCAAGTGTCTAGGCCGTGCGGGTCAGGATAAATCTTCTGCTTCATCTCCCCTCCGGCCGCCAATCCAACCTGAGCCCCTTTAGTTAAGCGAGTCTGTGGTTGATAGGATCTCATGACGGAGGGGGCAGAATAGCCATTGCAACTTTTCATGCCGTCCATAGAAGAGAAGTTAAACTCATTGTCCCCGAGGGTCATGCCCCGCATCACCCCTTTCAGTCTTTCCAGTATCTTTCCCGGCTTGGGGGGAACAACTAAGAGCTGGATGCCCCCAAACTTCTCTTCCCCCGTGATCTGTCCTTCGACTGTATAACCCATACCTAGAGCCATTCCCACGAATTGCTTGATAACGCCCGCTCCCGTATTGAAGCCGTCCAACCAAGTTTGCGGAGACGGGGCCACCATATAATCCTGTACGTCGCCCTCTCCGGCGATCAGTTTGGGGTCCCAAGGCTTACCGCTCACCGCATTGATCATCCCTGCTGCGACCTTTACAGCGGCCGTAGAGCCAGAAAAACGAAGCCACATCGCTTCTCGTGGATGAACAGGCAAAAATACTCCGCCATGTTCTACCCATTCCGGTGGAACCTTATCTTTAAAGTCATCTACCAAATGAATCGGAAAAGGCCCAAGCGATGGGGGCAGGGCATGTACTTTACCATCCTCCGGTAATCGGATAGTACGATTGAAGACCACTACAAATTCAAAACCGTCATCTTTAAAAAACACTGTTTCTTTATAAACGTTTATTTGCATCGAAATCTCTCCTTTTCACCAGTTGCCGTCTCGAACCAAACGAGTTGAACCCCGTCTCAGCCATTCCGCACAAACCTGTTCCAGGTCACTAGGATCGAAACCATGCTTAACCATATTTCGTACAGCTTCTTCTGTAATTCCAAATAGTTTGGCATAGTCCCGATAGCCAAAAGCCCAAAGTCTGGGGCGGCCTTCCCTTAGAGTTTCCGGGTGAACCAGAACGGTTCGGCGTTGTTCTTCAAATTTTGGATGAGCACTCATTTCGCAAGTAAATCTCCTTGCAATACAGGCAAGTCAGGCTGTCAAGTCTTTTTGACCCATAGCTGCCAAAGCTGATTTCACAAAATAATTATCGATCCCTCTTTCTTCTCGGTGTAATAAGGGGAATGCAAGACAATCCTTCTTGGCACCGAGTAGTAGATCAAAAGAATACGGGCAAATGCCCTATACACGGCGAAGTGTTCTTTTTGAAATCCAATCAAGACGGCCGTGACTATTGCTCACGCTGTATAGCTGAAGGCATAGCCGAGTGGAAAAGGCGTTATATAGAAAAGAAAAAACGGTAGCAATTACAACAGGTTATAAGAAAGTTTATCGTTATGGTTGACATTACCAAAACGATAAAGTATGGCTGACCCTAACCATGAAGTACGCTTACGAATTCCCTCGTCCTTCCGTGACTGTAGATTGCGTTGTTTTTGGGTTCAATCCATCTTCCACCGTGGAACCTTTGCAAATCCTTTTAGTGCGGAGAAAAGAAGAACCTTTCAAGGATCACTGGGCGCTTCCGGGGGGTTTCGTAAATGTTAGTGATGAGGTTGATAATCAGGGGGAATCGCTTGAAGATGCTGCTAAGCGAAAGCTAAAAGAAGAAGCGAACATCAACCTTACTTATATAGAGCAACTCTACACCTTTGGTTATCCCGATCGTGATCCTAGGGGACGTGTAATTTCGGTGGCCCACTTCGCGCTTGTTAGGGCGGCTGATTATGTCCTATCCAGCGGGAAAAATACTTCTGCGACTGATTGGATTGGAGTTGATACAGCCCAAACCCGAATCAAGCTCGCGTTTGATCACAGAAGAATCTTGATCAAAGCAATCGAGCGCCTTCGCATGAAAATTCGGTATGAACCGATAGGATTCAATCTTCTTCCGCCAAAGTTTACCTTGTCCGAACTTCGTAATCTTTACGAGGGGGTTACGGGACGAAAGTTAGATGCGTCTAACTTTCGTAAACGAATACTAGCCACAAAAGTACTTCTTGCAACCGGGAAGAAGCAAACGGGTCAACATCGGCCAGCACCTTATTATATTTTTGACAAAAAGGCGTACCAGCGAGCTATTAAAAAAGGATTTAGTTTTGAGATTTGAGGGCTAAATGAATCAAGAGACAAACAGATTTGAGCAATTAGTTGAAGAATCAACGGAAGCCTCTAACAAAAAACCGTGGATTGGGGTAATACGTGGAGCAAGCGGGGAATATGAACCCTTACCGGAATCTAATAAACCGTGGATTGGAGTAAGGTATGGGGCAAATGGTGAATATGAACTCTTACCGGAATCTAATAAACCAACGAAAGTTTTACTTAGACCCAACGGGGAACCTGTCCCTCCACATTGGTGCGTTCTCACAGTTGGCGAAACGATTGTGATAAAGAACTATACATTTAAAATATGCTACATCGGTGAAACATCAATTTTATTGGAACCGATGGGCATTGTAGAGATTAACGGTCAGGTTAGTTCTGAACTAACTTGACCGTTAGGGCCAGTAGGGATGGTCTTTACTGGTATTTGGCCTGCAATATAGAAAGGGGTTCTCCTTTATTGGATGGATCGCACTGAAGGGATTGAAATTGTTGCTAAAGCGGTGCATTTCATGCACCAGAAGTACCTACGAACAGTCTTGAAAGATTACACTCTGAAAGACTGGGATGCTGCATTAGACTGGCAACGTAAGGACACGTTTCGTTTCGTTACTGAAGTTGCAGAAGGCAAGTTCAGCGCGAAAAAGGAACATGAAGACTGGCTTGCGGGTAAAAAGAAGAAGGGTTACGTGTACGGGCCTGAGAAGAATGATGACCCTACCAAAGGCCCGCTGACCAACCCATCGTGTGTTGAGTGGAAGGATATGGACCTAGCGCACAAGCTACAAACAGTACACATGATTTTGGTCGCTTGCGCTATGTGTTCGGTAGTGGGTATTGCTTTAGAGAAGGACCCCATCCCTATGATGTTAGCAGCGGCATCAGCGACGTAAGCACTTATGTTAGAGAGTCCCAGAACTCTCCGGGCCGGTGAAAGGCCGGTACTCCTAATGAAGACTCAAAGCACTTACTTAGTTACGCAAATTAGTTTTAACCATAACAAAAAGAGGAGACAATATTAGATGAAGATCGATCTATTAGTAATTGATCCACAGTATGATTTCTGCGATTTTGGCGATTCAGCACTGCCTGTAAAAGGTGCTAATGCTGACATGGACCGGTTAGCAGTCTTTGTCAGAAGGAATATGAAAAAAATCGATGATATCCACATCACAATGGATAGTCACCGGTTAATCGACATTGCCCATCCGATTTGGTGGGTGAATAGTTCAGGTAAACGGCCGAATCCGTTTGACTTTATTTCAGCCGACGATGTTGCTAACGGTATCTGGACACCACGAGCGCAAGAGGCCAGGGCACGTTCGCTTAAATACACACAACAGTTAGAAGCACAAGGTACCTACAAGCTCCAGATCTGGAACCCACATTGTTTGATTGGTACACCAGGACATAACATACACGCGGCACTCAATGAGGTTCTACAAGAGTGGTCAGATAAAGAATTCAGTATGGTCAATTACGTGACCAAAGGATCGAATCCGTGGACTGAGCATTACGGTGCTCTAATGGCCGAAGTTCCGGACCCAGATGATCCTACAACGTCACTCAACACCCCTTTCCTAGAAATGCTAGAGAAAGCAGACATTGTACTCGCTGCCGGGGAAGCGTTAAGCCACTGTTTGAGAAAAACAGTAACCCAGATTGCCGATAACATCGGTCCAGAGCACATCAAGAAGTTCCATATCCTCACTGATTGCACCAGTTCAATAGCTGCTGTACCTGGTGCGGATTTCCCGACAATGTCGCAACAGTGGCTCCGTGAAATGGAAAAGCGGGGTATGCATTTAGTAAATTCAAAAGATTTCTTAAAGTAAGAGTCTTTGAACAACAGAAAGTGAGATAACAAGAATATGCCAAAACTTGGTGGTGAAATGTTTAGTAGTGCAATCAAAGGATTGCAAAACTTTGGGTTTTCAGCAATTCGAACTGATCACTTAGGGGCTACAGAGTACACTGTAGTATCCATCTTAATAGACGTAACGGGATCTGTAGGTGGTTGGGAAACAGAGTTGCGAAACGCACTAATAGCAGCGGTTGATGCTTGCAAGAAGTCTCCAAGAAGCAACAACTTATTGCTACGGGTAGCTATATTCTCAACTGCGCAACCAAACAATGTCAACGAGCTACACGGGTTTATGCCCTTAGTGGAGATAGATCCTGATAAAATTTACCCGCCCTTCCGTACCAGTGGTCAAACGCCCCTCTACGATGCGGCCTTTTCAGCGGTTGGCGCAACCGTAGCTTACGGTGAGCATCTAATAAAGGACGACTTCTCAGCTAACGGCATTGTGTTTATCATTACCGATGGTTGCGAGTACCCCCCACCGCCGAATAATCTATCAACAGCTACTCCAGCGATGATCAAGAAAGAGATCCTTAGTGCGGTCAAAGATGAGAAGCTAGAATCTCTGGTTACGGTGCTCATAGGCATCAATGCTAAAGAGGTCCAGCAAGAGTTGATGGTCTTCCAAACGGAAGCTGGCATTGACAAATACATCGATGTTGCTGACGCCACTAAAGGCAAACTGGCTAAACTGGCGGAGTTCGTATCTCAGTCTATTTCTAGCCAAAGCCAAGCATTAGGAACCGGCGGGCCAAGCAAGAACATAGCGGCAACTATCTGAAATGGAAGCTAGACACAAAATGAGGCCGGGATTGCCCGGCCTTTGTGTTTACACTCTATATGAACTTTTTTACAGATAGCTATTTTTGCATTGGGCAACTCCACGTTGGTGCGGGTAAACCTTGCCAAGACTATGCCGGGGCTGAGTGTAGGGTTGATGACCTTGCCTATGCTATAGTTTCAGATGGTTGCTCTTCTGGCCTACGAACAGATCTTGGTGCTCGACTAAATGTTTTAACGACAGCGTCAGCAATCAAGAAAGTTTTCTCCCCTTCATATCGAAACGGAGAGTCAATATTTGAAGACACTTTTATTGACAAGGAAAGAGATCAATCTCTAGCAACATTAAGTAGTGAGCTAGATCTTCATCCAGATGATTTACTAGCAACTTGTATATATGCCATTCGAAGAAAGGACGGTCGTAGCTTTATAAACATCATGGGGGATGGAGTAGTAGCTACCAAATCAGCGAATGGTGAGATCTGGATGTCTAAGTTTGAGTGGGCTAACAATATACCATTTTATCTTTCATATCGGGGTAGACTCAACGATTTTATTTCAGCACATGGGGGTAACATACATGCTAAAGACAAGCTACTCGAAGAGAGCTATGGCTACAAGGCAGATGGTACTCTTATAGAGAGTGTTAAAAGTTCCCATGATTTGGCTACCGGTATAGATGGTATCAATATACGCATACAGGACAATGTTAAATATGTAGCACTATTCACGGATGGGGTCACACAAATCGATCAATATGAATGGCAGAAAGCAGTACTTGCTATGCTAGCATTCAAGACGACCGATGGTGAGTTTGCAAAGCGTCGAGCTATTCGTGAACTCAAGAACTCATTCAAAATTGGTAAAGGACCACAGGATGATTTCTCGTATGCAGTGATTGGAGTTAGTGAATGACTAGCGCAAAAGGCAACTTAGAAGTTGTACTCGATAAACGAGGTTTGTTGAAATTAAAGCCCGGTGACTATAAAGCCACCGGGGGTGAAGGGTCTATATACGTTGCATCCGCAACCGTGATCAAGATTTACACTGACACGGGAAAAATGCAACGAGAGAACATTCCAGATAAAATTGAGCTTCTTGCAAAAATTCAACATCCATGCATTGTGGCCCCACAGGGATTAGTCAGATCACCTTCTGGAGAACCAATTGGCTATTACATGGATTTTGCAGATGCCGAACCTCTCCCAAGAGTATTTACCGGAGACTTTCAGCAAAGTCATGGATTTGGGAAAGACGAGGCATCTAAGTTAGTTGAAGGAATGCGAGGGGTTGTTAGTACCGCACATGAGTACCAGGCTGTCATGGTAGACGCCAATGAAATGAACTGGTTGGTTGATCTCAAACAGAAATCAAAACCCGAACCAAAGGCTATAGATGTTGACTCTTGGGCAATTGGCAAATGGCCCGCAACCGTCATCATGCTATCAATCCGTGATTGGCATAGTAAAACCTTTGATCAATTAACAGACTGGTTTGCTTGGGGTGTTGTGACTTTCCAAGTGTATGCTGGCATACACCCTTATAAGGGGACACTTGATGGATTTAAGCGGGGTGATATAGTTAGCCGAATGAAGGCAAATGCTTCTGTGTTTGCTCCTGGTGTAAAACTCAACAACGCAGTAAGGGACTTTAACGTCATTCCAGGGCAATTGCTAGACTGGTACAGAGCTACCTTCCAAGATGGTTTGAGGGCCAAACCGCCATCGCCATATGCAACGGGCTTAGCCACGGTTGTTGTGCAAAAGCATCGTGCTCAAATAACTGCTTCCGGCGTGCTGGTATACGACAAGCTGTTTGAAGATTTAACTAACGCAGCATTGAAGGTTTTTCATTGTGGAGCCGTGTTGCTGAAATCCGGTGACGTTATAGACCTAAGTAGTAAGAAGAAACCTTTCAAGAATGCGGATACTGACTGCGAAATAATAAAAACAGATCACGGTTGGGTACGGGGAGAAGTTAAAGCGAACGTGGGTAAGTTTTTCTTCTCAGATGGGGAAAAAGAAAAAGAATTACCTCTCGAACTAACTACTCGAAAGTTAGTTCGATACGAGAATAGACTCTTCGCCGTTACCGAAAAAGGATTAAGTGAGTTGGTCCTTCACCATTTTGGTAGGCCCGTTTTATCATTAGGAAACACATGGGGGGCGATGATCAACTCTACGAACTGGTTTGACGGGGTTGGAGTACAAGACGCCTTTGGAGCCACTTTTGTAATCACACCTTTTAGTACCAATTCTTGTATTCAACTTAGGGTTAAAGAGTTAGACGGTTGGAGTGTCATTACAGCTAAATCTGGCTATCGGTTTATCAGTTTGATCGCCATAAACAACCAAGGCCAATACCGAAAATTTGAGCTTACGTTGGATGAAAGATACGATAACTACAAACTATGGCAAGGGGACGTAGATAGCGCGGAGCACAATCTCGCCATCCTTCCGCGTGGTGTAGTAGCATCCATTTTAAATGACGGCGAGCTATGTATCTTCGTTCCTCTTAACGGCTCCATAAAGAAGGTGGCAGACAAATTTATTTCAACGGATATGCAGCTTTCTACATGGGATCAGAAAGTTATATACCTCAAGGACGGAGCCGTTTGGTCTGTAAAGATGTCCTAATTAAGGCAAGATGGAACAACAAACTCTGATCATCGGGAAAAAAGCGCCTCCGATTGGAGCACCTCCTTCAATTGTGCTTATTGACCCCCGCTTCGCTCACAACGTAGGGATGGTTGTGCGCTTGGCTTCTTGCTATGGCCTTAGCCAAGTTTGGTATACCGGGGACCGCGTGCAAATGGAAATTGAAAGTCGAGGCAAACTCCCCCGTGAAGAGCGCATGAAGGGGTACAGAGACGTTGAGATGATTCAATTTGATCGACCTCTTGAACAATTCAAAAATGTGACGCCGGTAGCCATCGAAGTTCGCCCAAATTCTGAACGGCTACAAGATTTTGAGCATCCAAAAAATGCTGTCTATATCTTTGGCCCGGAAGACGGTTCAATTCCACAAAGCATTTTACGCCTTTGCTACAGGTTCGTTATCATTCCAACGCGCAACCATTATTGCTTGAATCTCGCTACGGCAACGGCAACAATCCTATGGGATCGTGCGATTAAACTCAATGAAGTTCCTAGCGAGATCCCAGACCAAACTTATGCCGAAACTAACCCGGAAGAGATGGGACTTTATAGCGGTCAAAATACTTGGCCAAAGGTTTGAACCTTATACAAGAACGAAACAATGGCTAAAGAACAAATCAATAAGTACCTATTCGTAATTGATACGGAGAAGTATGCTGGTAACTTTGAAAGAGAAATGACGGCTTACTGTACAGGTCAAATTGGAGAATGCGGAATAGGTGAAGACGAGGCAAGACTGTTTGCAGAGGGGTGCAAAAACACTACTTTAGCAAAACTGTTTGGTGATTTAATACTCCACGTCCCAGATAATCACGGCTGCTGCCGTCCCACCCAAATTTGGCCTACTCCTGGTTGGTGGAACGACGGACTTGGTAATGAGTATCCGGATTCTGAGTGGGAGAAACAGCATACAATTGATAAATATAGAGAAGAAGCAAAAAAGCATCAAACGAAAATAGATAAAAATTCCCCTGGTAAATGGCCTGCTTATCATAGCGTAACTATATTCTTTAATGACCTTCCTCCGGCCAATCTCTGTTATGTAATTATGAAACGGGCGAGAGACTATTGTGAGAACCTTAAGAATTTTAAAGGTGGTGCTGCACCTATCAAATTAATTGGCTTTAGATTGCTAAAAGAAGTGGTTTCTTACGAACCTCTTATGCTGCCGGAAGAAGGAAAATGAAACAAACATGCGCAATACACGGGGAGGTAGAGTTCCTACCCCCTGATCAAAACTTCAAGAGTTATTGCTCTCTGTGTTGGAAGGAAAGCTATAAAAAATGGTGTAAAGATAATGGATTGGCCCCCTTGGAAAAGATAGCGGCAGGAGCCCACACCAAATGTTCAATGGGGGCTACTGTAAAGAAACCCACTTGTTTCATTTGTTCCGAGTTTGTTCATGTAGAAGACATACACGCAACACTAGCTTTCCAACCAAAGCTTACTAAAGGATGAATACTAAAGGGTATAAGTTATGTATCATTACTATAAAGTCTTCCGGCAAATGCTCTATCTAATAGAAAGCAAACAACCAGGAGCTATTTTAGACCTGGACGCTGAATGGTGTACCAATTTACAGAAATGCTTTGAAGCCAACAAAGAACATCTAACAGGTGAGCAACTAGACATTGGAATAATTTTAATACCAATGCTAAGAGAGCGTACTACTTCCGGAGACCTCGCTTATGATATAGTTGAACGTGCAACGGTCATTGCTAGCGCCATGGGAGCTATCTACGAAGAAACCCCGGAAATAGAAAATGAAGCTTTATGGTGCTTATTCAAAGAGACTTATGATACTGTGCGAAGCCTTAACATTACTATTGAATTTCCATTTGATATTAACACCATAAGAATAATGGCACATGACGAGTACCTCGCAAACAGAGCGGAAAACCCTACTGCCATAACCCAAAAATTAATAAATTAATAAATTATGTTTAGTCTAATCATAAATAACAAATGGTATTATTCTGGTAAAGAGATTTTGTGTACGCACATACTCAGGCATTCAGCAATAACCGAATCCGAATCCCTGAAGGAATCCGTCTGGCGGAGTAAGAAAAAAGGCTCTGTCTTTATTCAGTGTGATACGTGTGGAAAAACCTTTGAATTCTCCCTAATTGACGCTACTCGAACTTGTCTTCGCCGAATCTTAAAACAAGAAGGGGTGCCACAAGAAGACTTCAATCGTGTCTGGGAAATAATAGAAGAAACTTGCTCCCTTGAATATCTTGACCAGCGAATTGATACTTACCCCATAGACCTATTTGATCGTATGGCGCTTATGGTTAGAAAAAAGATTTCTGATTACAAGCAAGGACTACTAGACCACCTTTTTCAGTACTAGGCATTTAACACTTATGAAAACACTTATAAGGGGACAGAATAACAAGTGTTCCCCCCACAAAGCTATACAAAGTATATCCTCTATAAAGCCGTGCTTGACAAGATTGATTCACTCTATGGTAAGCATACTACAGTTAGTACTCTGACCTTTGTTACAATCAAGGCTTTCTTCGAGGACCTTGGTCTAAATTGCACTCCGACGGAACTTTACGTCAAAAACGATACTATAAGTGCAGAGTTCAGGAATGATGCCATAGCTTCGGTGCTCACACTCAATTTTTGTGGGGACAAAATAGGGTATGAGCACAAGACGGGACATTCTCACATGACAGGGGAAGAATATTTCACCGGAAATGTATCGGCCTACCTATTAGACTTAATTGACAGTGTTGTCTTTCCTTATGCAGAGAATGAACCAACCCCACAAGGCGAAGAAAACGTTTAGGAAAATTGGTGTAACCTCTCTCTAGACTATGCCCAGACGCCCACTTTGAAATCGAATAATATCTTTCTGGAGTCATGCCACACTAATTTTTTAGTTGCGCTTAGTGCTTTCTGGGTATAATTTACAAAAGTTTATTTTTAGGTAGATCCTGAGAAGAAAACAATTGGGAAGAAGGTAAATTTTTTTCCTGTTAATTGAAATAGTGATTGGCATAGGCTTTACAGCGCGGAATTGAGATATAGAAATACGAAGCTACCTTCCTTTTAATAGGAAGGAGAAAGACCCGGCTTGAATAAAGTTCGGGTCTTTCTTTTTAATCTAACACATGAATTGGGAAGAAGAGTAACCAATCTTCTTTTGTACAGTATATAGAGATCAAACTTCAACTTCTAAGTTGAAGTTAAAACTGAAACAAGGTGCGTCGGGGGCCTTCGTTTTTATCTTTTTCTTGATCTAACACTTTTGCAATGTAAGTTATTGAATTCTAAGGATTTTCTATGCCAGGGGTAGGTTTATCCGAAGTACAACTATTGATCTTTTACTAAAATACTTGCATAAGTCCTTTTTTCGGTGTAGTAATGAAAGTATTGAAAGACTTCATCTACAAGTGAGGAGAAATGAAGATCAAAAAAGAAAGCCTATGGACGCTAGAACAGGATCAGATGTTAGCTTCCCTATACAATTCAGGGATAGCACTTTCGGACATAACCATCCAACTAAACAATCGCTTTAAGGGGAGTAAAAGAACAAAAAAGGGATGTGAAACCCGTGTTCACCAGCTACACGAAAAAAGCCGGGAAGGGGGTTTTGCAGAGGACATGAAAGAGACAAAAGGGGCTAAAGGAGCCAGATCACGTCTGAGGATTCCAGAACAAGCCTTAAAAGAGATCTACCGTCAAGACAAAGATCAACAAGTGGCCAAGAAGGTTATTGCCAACTTGAATACGGGATGGACTACCGAACAAGACGACCTTTTAGAAGCTCTACACGATGAACAAAAGGTGTCTTTCAAAGAAATAGCAAACTACTTCCATTCCAAATACCCAGGAAGTAAACGAGCCTGGCATCACTTCCGGGACCGCTACAACAAGCTCACCAGGGATAGGACTAATGCCATGTTAGCTTCCTATGAGAAACAATCAGCAGATCAACCTGTGCTAGAAAAGCCTCAACGGACTATGCAAGAGAAGATCAAGGCCGTGTTGGGAAAAAAGACAATGTCCTTCCAAGAGGTTGCTCAGGAGTTAAAAAAGATTGATCAAAAGTTAAAAGTAAAAGAACCAAAAGGGCTCTCTAACGAGCTAGACGCTTATATTTCCCAAGTCCTGGCCATGGGTTGCCAAAAGAATATCTTTGAGCAGGTAGATCACGACCAAGGTCCTCGGCTTTATCGTGTATACGTGCCAAAACAATTCAAAGTAGAAGAGCAAATCGACCCCCAGAATCCGTCAACGTTTACGTTTAGCGTTACGGGTATAGAAGGCGCTGTACAAGTGGTTCTAACCGGCGCTCTAGACAACGAAGAAGTTGAGGATAAAGCCCTCGCTTTCCTAAAAAGCCTAGGTCAGACTGTTTAATGGTAATTAGCGCTTCTTGTTACAAGTCTATGAAACAGTTGTAGTTTCATAGACTTGTAACTTTCTTTCAATTTTCTCTTTACAGGAAGGTTGCCATATCTTATCGTTGGAACGCTTGAAAAACTGGTTGTATATACAACCGCAGATCAAATGGAGATGAATATGAACTGGATTATCCGCGCAAGTGGTCCATTTGCGATGTGGACCCCACCGGCTTTCCGATCGGAAAGACATTCGCAAATCATAGGGTCGCATGATGCGGGGGTAGGGCTTTTCAGGGGCATCATGGGACATCTAGCGGTCAATTGGTTCGTCACAGAGGTTCATATTTTAGCGGAACCTCGCTACATAATCATAACCCAAAACGAACTGAAATTTAACGGGCCGGGGCCGTACACCCATGAGAAACAGCACACCCAAAGAACCAACGTTTACCTGAGAAATGTGGACTATCTCTTTATTGGGCACATGGAACTTTCTTCTAACGCGAATCCGCCAGAAGATACGATCCCAAAGTTTGACAAAATGTTTGCCGAACGTGCAAAGCGGGGGAGACAGAGGAGACAAGTCTACTTCGGTATCCGTGAGTGCATGGCCTTAGTGGAACTGCACGAGGGGCCTCTTCCAAAAGCAATCGATCTAACCCAAGATCTTGGCCTTTCTTATTTCGGAACGGACTTTACTGATCCTCGGCAACCACAGTACTTTGCTCCTCTCCAAGTAAAGAGGGGCGTGGTTCACTATCCATCGTGGGAAGAAGTAAAAAAGTGGGGGATCATGAAAGTTAAGGAGGTGGCTTAGATGGACCTCCTTTCCTCCTTAACGGCCTATGGGAATCGAATTGGTAAAAAACCCGTCGTTTATGATCGCAACTTTTTAAACGTATGGTGTTTTGACCTGAACACCGGGAAGCTAGTACAACAGAAGAAAGCTACGCTATGTGTACCTCAACCCGTGTGCCATGGGTCTAATGCGTCGTCCGTACCGAACCATTGCTATGAGGTAGCTAAGTACGCTTTAGATAAGGATGCGGCTTTCTGGGCTACTACTAAGGAAATCGTAGCTAAAAACCCTAACCTCAAAAAAGCAGTTGAGCACTGTTTACGGCTTAATTGGGAAATTCAGAAGGTAACCGATGATGGCTACCTTTTCCGCGATGCTACCAAGAAGACACATGCAGTAGAACCGGGGGATACCATCGTCCTTTGCAACGGTACAAAGCCTTTGGCCGAATATGCTGCCGTTCAAGCTTGGCTCCAAGAACAAGATGAACTGAAGGCGGAAGAGGGAAAACTGGGCTCTTGCCTAATAACGGGGAAGAAAAAAAGGCTAGCCCGTCTACATCTTGGTATCCAAGGGGGATCGGATAAATTGGTTTCTTTTAACGAGAGGGCTACCTGGTATCGTGGCTACTCGTACGGGGAAAATTTCCCCGTTTCTAACGAGGCAGCTGAAGCCTATTCGGCTGCTTTGCACAGTTTGCTAAAACCACAACGAGAGCCCGCCAGCTCTTACATGTTGGCAAAGGACACTTGGCTGGTTTTGTGGCCCCATGAGAAAAAAGAGCATCCCATCATTCCATTGGCCATTACAATTCTAAGAGGGGATAAGAAAGAAAAGTTAGAACAAGCTTGGAGCGAGTTAGAAAAAATCTCGAAAAAAGATACCACGGATATATGCGCCGCATTACTGAAACTGAGAAAAATTCGTTATGCGGTTATGCGGTATGAACACATTCCTGTACAGAAGCTTCTTTCTTCTCTTTTAAGCTTCCGGGAGGAGTTTAATGAATGGAGTTTTTGGAGTGTTTCGAACTTCTGGCTAAGCTCTGCAAAAGAGGTCCAGAACTCTATCATTTTTTACGCCCTATGGTCAATCCTCACAAATGAACCTTATCCACAAGAGGTATCTCAACTAAGGGGGCGTCAAGTTACAGACTACATGCAAGAACGATGGTTTAATGCTTACCAATACAGGAAAGGAATACCCGTTGTGCTAAATCATGGAAATTACGATCCTTCAAAAGAGCCTGATCCGAAAGTTTATTTGAATCAAGAGCTAGTAAGAGAAAAAGATCCCAACTACACACTAGGGCGTATGATCGCCATTTTCTGCCGAATGAAGCAGCAAGCGCATCAACGCAATTCCATAAGTCCCGGTACAATCCTAAGCATGGCTTTAGCTAATCCGGTAGTGGCTTACCAGAGGATGACTCAGGGTACTTTCCACATTGCAGAAAGATTAGAAAAGAAAAATCGGAACCATTGGGTGGCTATGTTCCAAGAGTTGGATTCCGACTACAGCAGAGCGGGGGTAAATATTACCAACCTTATGCATAGATTGACCGACGTAGAAAGGGCGCTTATTACGCAAGGATGTTCAAATCAGTGGACCCTTTCTGGTCATTTCTTAGCTTTTTTATACTATCAGAAAAACCATAAAGGGGAAAAGAAACCAGAAGAGAAGACAGAAGAAAAAGTAAAGGGAAAGAAGAGGAAGTAAGTCTCTTCTTTTTCAGAAGAAATCTTTCCCCAGATAATTAAAAAGAACGAATGGGATAACGAATGGGATAACGAATCAAACAACAAGAAAGAAAGAAAGTGAATCAGATCAGATGAAAAAATCAAACGGTAACAAAGCAGGAGCTTCGGTTTACGACCGACGTACAGATGGAGTGGGGGTTGTAAGTTGCACAAATGGCAACCTTCAACTAAACCCTGATGGTAACCTTCGCCGTATAGATCCCTATACAGGAAGGGGAATTATGACTCCACAAGGGCCTAAATACAAGATCCGGTATGGAGCAAGTCTAAGAGGGCACGAACTCTATATCCGTCCGAACGGCCAGCCTCTAGAGCAGATCTTCCGCGAAGCCCTTGCCACCGCTGGGGTCAAGCTAGATAAGGTCAAGATCGAAAATATCGAAGTAGACGAGGAAGAGCCCAAAAAAGGAAAAAAGGCCAAAGGGAATCCCCTCACCCCAGAACAGATCGAACAAACAGTGCAAGTACTGTGTAAGAAATATCTTGATATGCGTTTTTTTGGTGGCGTCCTGACATCGCCTATCAACGACCATCTTACAGGTCCGATTCAAATGGGGTTCAGCCTTAGCGTTGACATTATCAATCCAGAAGAAGCCTCTATTACACGTCCGGTAGTTACCAGCATCGCTGATGCAAAAACAAAAAGCCGGGAAATGGGTAAGATGTCCTATATACCTTTTGAGGTAAGCGTTACCCAGTTTTCCATCGATCCGTTCCGTGCAAAGAGAACGGGTTTCAGCTACGACGATTACGAACTTTTCATCGAACTCTTCAGGCATATGTACGACCAAACCAAGAGCACGACCCGTTTCGGAGCTTGCGTCGAAAAGATCATCCTGTTCCATCACGAGTCTCCGTACGGAAATGCTCAGGCCATGAAGTTGTACCGACGCATAAACATCCATACGGATGTTCCTAAGCCTAGTGCATTCTCGGATTACACGGTAGAAGTTGATAAAACTGGGCTCGACAAGCTCGGTATTACTGTCGAAGAGATCGACCCATAAAGGCTAGCTAATCCAACAGAGAGGGGGAAGGGATGTAAAAAATCTCTTTCCCCTCTCTGTCACGTTTTAGGTTTTCGGTAAAATGTACACGGAGTAGCTTAGATGGCTTTTTTACAAAAACTTAGTATACACCTTCGAGCCTATCAGGATGAAGACTTTGTAGACCTCCTCAAAGAAGTAGGGGAAAAGCTTCGTTCATTTGTGCTGCATTACGCCACGGGAGGGGGCAAAACCATTATGGGTCTTGCACTTGCAGCCAAATTAATTGTTGATAGAGTATTCAACTATGCAGTGGTCATTACTCCGACCACTGCGGTTAGAGATCATTTCTCAAGATACTCCAATAGTATCATCAAATGGTCCGGGGGAGAGTTCAAAATTGGACTGGTAGAAGCCGTAAAAGATGGCAAGGAGTTTCGGACTAAGTTTGGTAAACGAGGCAGAATTTTGGCTCTTACTCACAGTCTTTTTATTGAGCCAAAAGTCCAGGAATATGTAATAGATCACTTAAAAAGAAATCCCGCAAAAAAGTTCCTTCTTCTTGTTGATGAAGCTCAACATTCCCCTGTAGGAACCGATATTCTCAAATTAGGTCACGCCGAAGATACTCTTCGGGCGGCGGGTGTGATCATAGGAAAACTTACTGGCACCCCCTATAGGTCAGATAAGCTCCCCGTTGTTCTAAAAGAGGATTTTGTCTGTACCAGATCTCTAGTTGATCTCATGCTTGCGGGAATGTGCCCTCAAGAAATTACATCCGAAATAGTTCATGTGAAGGGGGGCGGAACTTCAAACGATGATGCCATTTTGATCCCTATTGACATTCATGAAGGGGCTCTAACTATAAAAAAATTATGGAACCGATTTAAGCGGTTGCCCGCCATCTTGCGCTTAAAACCTAGAGGAGAAAACGATAACAAAGAGACCATTGCAGAGATTAAAAGAGTCATAGGTAACGGTGTTATAAAGTGCTATGGAGAAAAGGAAAACGTTCCTGAGTTCTTTAGGGCACTGGAAAGAGAGGCTGAACACATCAAACTGGGTATCGCTCGGTACTCAATGTTTCAAACAATTTTTATAGGGATTTCTCGAATTGTGGAAGGTGTTGACTCCCCCTCCAGGTGTTTGGCTTTTTTATACGGAATTCCCAAATCGATGGTCCTCTTCGAGCAGTTCTTAGGAAGAATCCTTCGCAATAAGTTTCGGCTAGATGGCATAACGGCACTATTCAAAGGTTACCCAAAAAAGTGGCTGAATAAGGTCCATTTAATATTCGTCGTTGGAGGTGTAGAAGATGCTGCGGCCCGTCGAGAGGAACATATGGGTATCCTTTTCAGAGCGCTGGCGCTTGTTGATTCCTTAAACAGTGCTTCATTTCTAGGAAAGCTATTCCGCAATTTTTATGATGGAATGTCTCCTTCACGTAAAAGAGAGATTAGTACTGAAATCTCCAATCTTTATGTGGTCAGTACGGACAAAGAAAACCAAACTCAATTCGAGTTGAAGCAATTAGCTCAAAAATGGATAGAAAATCATGAGTCTCCCTTGGACGAGGGAAGGTATGCCAGCCTAGGTCCCGGTGGGCGTCTTTATTGCCTTAAAACATGGGCTGAGGTGCATAAGATTGAAATAGATGAAATAGCTTTTAGCGCTTTTTTAGCCCTAGACTTTGCTCGCGTGCATAAAAAAGCAAAGGAAAAACTTTTACAACTTTTACAGAGTTTGAAGGAAGATTTGAGCGGAACTGTTTTAGCCCAACTCCTGGCTTTATTTGAAGAGTTCAAAAATGAGGTGCCAGAGATAGAGGAGGAGGTTTATAAAATTGACATCCAGCTCCTTGAATCCGTCCGCATTCGAGCTAAGAGTATCATAACCAAAGTCCAACCGTTAGGTTCTCTAGAAGAGCTTAAGGAACGAGTTGACCTCTTCTTTAGCACACAAAAGAGGTATCCTACCATAAAGGATTGGGACCCTGTGAACCCGGAAATATCCTTCCGTACTCACCATGAGCATTTACGCTCAGGTTTATACAAAGGCTTCCGAGGGGATTTATCGGAATGGATCGTGCTACAAAGCCCTTGGGTGAAACACACGATTATTGTGAATGACCTCTATAATGACTGGGTAGTCAGAAGGAAATCTCCGCCTATCCTTCGTGCCGAGATTCAAGATAAAGGACCGGACAAAATAACCCGTATTCGTACCTCTCCACATTTTGGGAGATATCCGATTGTTGTGGATCATTGGGGTGCAATTAACCTAGCAGGAGTATGCCCTGACGAAAACTTTCTAAGTAACCTGACCCCTAAAGAAGCACATCAATTAGGCACTAAACCAAAAAAGGTTATCGATGAGGTTTACACCTTGTTCCAAAAACAAGGGAACGCTGCACTCCACTCTAGGTTAGAAAACCTGTAATGACAAACATTACCGATTATAGAAAAGACGACTGGAGGCTGATCAATTTACGATTTATCTCCACTTGCGAAGAATTATGGGATGGGGCGGGTAAGCTCAAATACAGTTACCTAGAGTTAGTCGGAGAAAGCGGAAAGGAAATGTACGCTCTTCTGGCCGATAAACTGCACAACCCAAAGCAATTCATTGGGATAGATAAAAAGCTAGATATTATATATCAGCATTGGAAAGATAACGTCCCGTGGATGGCCGCTAGAGCGGATGGTTATATCAAAGCAAGATTCGTTGCCAGTTTATCCAAAGAAGAAAGAAGAGAAATTGGATTGACTAACTATCCTCTGGCTATCTACGGGTTTGATGACAGTTATAACGTAGGGGGTAAGTGGTGGAACACTGAAATGGAACTTCTCCAAGACATTGTACAACATACCCTAGAGCAAGCGGCCACTTGCGTTCTAATCCTAAACAATACCTTGGATCGAAACACTTTAGACGGCAAAAGAATAGAGGCACAGGTAGCCCTCAAGACGCACACTGAAAAACTCTGCGAGACATTCAAGAACTGGAAGCTTACTCCGGAACGTATCCTAGGGCCTAACTTGAAAGAATTAAAACTTGTTGAGCAAGGTTGGATAGGTTGGGCAGGGGGTTACCACATTTATAAGAGCGAGAAGCGGCCCTTACGGATGGCGACTATCCGATTGGAACTGCACAAAAATCGGATACGAGTTGGAAAGAAGTTTGACACGGAAGTCCAAAGCTTCCGTTAGAAAGTGAGGTGAAAAATGAAAGAGAAACTGAGTTCAGATAAAGTATATACATTCATAGGAAACAGGATCAAAACCACTCAAGAGATCGCTGACCACTTCGGGGCACGCTCGCAACAAGCGGCGGCGGCAGTAGCCATCTTGAGGATTAAAGGTACGGTACGGCCAGCGAACCCTCCTAAAGATGAAGAGGGTATCAGCCGATGGCAGAGAGTCTAAGTTCCTAGGGGTTTTCGAGCGGTCATATCCTCCTTAAAAGCTGGAGGGTGCTCGAAAACAAGTTCTTTGACAATTTAATAGATTTGCTAAATCAAGGATTCTATTTCTTTATACTTTAGGGTCTTCCGGTGTGGAAGCACAAGAAGTGCTCTAAAACGATAGTATAAGGCGTTGAATTCCTTGCGAAATTAAAATGTACTAAGGAGGGAGAGTTACTCTTCCTCTGTAATTGAAACCAACCTAAAATTAAGGGATGCCCAAAAAGAAAAGACAAGGAGGGAGAGTTACTCTTCCTCTGTAATTGAAACATCTTGCTTCTCAGGCGGGATGCGGACATTCCAAGGAAAAGGAGGGAGAGTTACTCTTCCTCTGTAATTGAAACAGACTCATCGACGACACGGGAGAAAAGAGCTATCTCAAGGAGGGAGAGTTACTCTTCCTCTGTAATTGAAACATTGGCCACTTCTCCCTCTCTATAGCCGATAGGGCAAGGAGGGAGAGTTACTCTTCCTCTGTAATTGAAACGTTTAGCGCACATTCCCTACGAGCCGGTCTTGAGACAAGGAGGGAGAGTAATTCTTCCTCTGTAATTGAAACCAGACTACGGCGCACACCGAGTCCTTGCTCGAATGCAAGGAGGGAGAGTAATTCTTCCTCCTTAATTGAAATGTAATTGAAACAGAAAGCTTACTCGCCGCGATAAAGCCGACCCCAATAAAAGAGGGAGAGTAATTCTTCCTCTGTAATTGAAACCCCTCGAGTTCGGCCCTGTTATATTCGCGATCAAATAAAGAGGAGGGAACTAATCCCTCCCTGCAATTGAAACAGAAGTTCGATCGCCCAACAAACAACTTTAGCATTCAAGGAGAGGGAATTAATCCCTCCCTGCAATTGAAACATACTTAGTCATGGCCACGGGGGTATGACTCAATATGATAAGGGGAGGGAACTAACCCCTCCCTGTAATTGAAACCCGCTGCATCTCGCGCGGGACACGAATGGTAATCTAGAAGGGGAGGGAACTAATCCCTCCCTGCAATTGAAACAGTCCGATAGTCCGGGAGATTTGGAAAGGAATCAAGGAGGAGAGTAATTCTTCTCCTGTAATTGAAACGAGATTAGGGGTTTCGTTCCCGAAAATAACCAGAGGAGGGAGAGTAATTCTCCCTCTGAAATTGAAACGGCTCTTCCATAAACTGTGGATAGCGGTCATGCTTCTCAATGAGGGAGAGTAATTCTTCCTCTGTAATTGAAACCGGGAAAGGTTCAACCGGCATTTCCCCGAGCAACATTTAAGGAGGAAGAGTAATTCCTTCTCTGTAATTGAAACGCAACTTTGGCTTCTATCCTTGAGCGGAACAGAATAAGAGAAGGAGGGAGAGTAACTCTCCCTCTGTAATTGAAACGTACTGATTCCCTCTTCAGGAGTAGGTTAACCGGGGAAGCAGGGATAGTAAATATCCCTCTGAGATCGAAATGAAATTGAAACGCGGCGAAATCATGAACATGCCGTAGTCCTGAAGGAGGGGTAGTAAATATCCCTCTGAAATTGAAAAACACAAACCGTCAAGTTGTAAATCGTTACATAGAGAGGGATATTTACTATCCCTCTGAAATTGAAATAAACAGCTCGGCTCTAATGCAATTGCAGACGATAAAGGAGGGATAGCAAGTATCCCTCTGTAATTAAAACCGATGTCAGACGGGTACATCCCCTCCCCTAGACAACAAAGGAGAGGGAATTAATCCCTCCCTGTAATTGAAACAGTAAGACTCCCGATTTGGCTTGCGGCGATGTACCGGAAGGGGAGGGAACTAATCCCTCCTTGCAATTGAAACCGGCTACGCACGGGTATTTGCACCTTTGCCAAAGGGGAGGGAACTAATCCCTCCCTGTAATTGAAACGTAGTTGATGTTGAGGTTTCAAGCGCTTCAAAGAAGGGGAGGGAATTAATCCCTCCCTGCAATTGAAACCAATCTCCGGCTCCAAACGTGGTTTTTTGGATAAGGAGGAAGAATAACTCTTCCTCTGTAATTGAAACAAGGATTAGTAGCTAACCCAAGGAGGGATAGTAAATATCCCTCTGGAATTGAAACCAGGGGAAGTTAATATATCGAAACTAAAAGAGGAAGGTTAATCCCTTCCTCTGTAATTGAAACGGGTAACTTCTTACTCCAAATGATGGAGTCCCGCGTAAGGAGGGAGAGTAATTCTCCCTCCTGAATTGAAATGCAATTGAAACCCCTGTCCTAGAGGACCTACAACAATGATATGAAGGAGGGAGAATTACTCTCCCTCCGGAATTGAAACAGCCAAGTATCTCGCGTATTTGGACTACTGCGAAAGAAGGAGGGAGAGCAACTCTTCCTCTGGAATTGAAACGGAGCTACAGACCACGCGGTCGTGAGTAAGTACAGATAAGGAGGGAGAGTAATTCTCCCTCTGAGATTGAAATGGAATTGAAACAAAGTAGTTAGCTGGGCTGAACTTGAAATAAGGAGGGAAAGTAATTTTCCCTCTGTAATTGAAACCGTACGGCGGTCATCTTATTACCTGTCCTATAAGGTAAGGAGGGAAATCCTCCCCTCTGAAATTGAAATAAACGATAGTAGTTGCTGTACACCAACCACTAACGCCACACAAGGAGGGAGAGTAATTCTCCCTCCGGAATTGAAATTTTGTTTCACATAGCGCGACGTTAAGGGCAAAAAGAGGGAGAGTAATTCTTCCTCTGTAATTGAAACATACGCGACGAAATCTCTATCTCAGCCGGTATAGGTGAAAGAGGGAGAGTAATTCTTCCTCTGTAATTGAAACTGGACGTATGGCTCAGCCTCTTGGAACAAATTCCAAAAAGGAGGGAGAGTAATTCTTCCTCTGTAATTGAAACGGTGTACATACAGTGGTATCCATTAGGAAGCACTCCAAGGGGGAAGAGTAATTCTTCCTCTGAAATTGAAACCAGGAAGGTTGACATATCTAAACTAAAGGAGGAAGGTTAATCCCTTCCTCTGGAATTGAAACTGAATTCCATTGAACCCAGGGGCGGGATGCCCAGTCGAGGAGGGAGAGTAATTCTTCCTCTGTAATTGAAACAAAAGCTTCGTGGCCCCGTGATTATGAGTTGTGGAAAAGGAGGGGAGTAATTCTTCCTCTGTAATTGAAACTACACGGCAACGCCCCAACCGCTTGGACTGCGGAAGAAGGAGGAGGAAGAGTTACTTTTCCTCTGTAGTTGAAATGTAATTGAAACAGCGCCCAGTAGTGTCCACCGGAAAGAACGGCTTTGAAAGGAGGGAGAGTAATTCTCCCTCTGTAATTGAAACAGGTATAACGATGGTGGCACGGACGTGTTCGGCCAAAGGAGAGGGAATTAATTCCTCTCTGTAATTGAAACAGTATATTTGTGTAGTCTTTCCAAGAAGGGGAGGGAATTAATTCCTCTCTGTAATTGAAATACTGCTGGCTTATCGTCCGTTGGCTCTGGTACAAGGGGAGGGATTAATCCCTCCCTGTAATTGAAACAGGGTATATCGAAAATATAATAATACTCGCCATCCTCTAAGGAGGGATAGTAAATATCCCTCTGGAATTGAAACCTCATCGACCCTGCACGCGATCATCTGCGTGAAAGGAGGGATAGCAAATATCCCTCTGTAATTGAAACACATCCTTCACCAAAATCACGAAGGGCAACGATTTAAGGAGGAAGAGTAATTCTTCCTCTGTAATTGAAATGATTCCACTACCCCATCTGGCCGCCTTTTAGTTTGAAAGAGGAAGACTTACTTTCTGTAATTGAAACCCTTCCCGCCTAGCTCGCTCAACTCCTAACTTAAGGAGGGAGAGTAATTCTCCCTCTGGAATTGAAACACCAATCGAGGACGCTCTTACATTACCCAAGAGAGAGGAAGAGGTACCTCTTCCTCTGTAATTGAAAAGAAAATATTCCGGAAAGACTATAGGATTTATCTACCAGAGGGAGGGAGGGAGGGAGGGAGGGAGGGTTTCTCTTCCTCTGTAATTGAAACAAGTATCGATTTAGAGCGCATATCCATTTTGACGAGCAAGGAAGGAGAGTAATTCTCCTTCTGAAATTGAAATAATGCATTGGCTCAACTTTTAGAATAGAGTAAAGGAGGAAGGGATACCTCTTCCTCTGTAATTGAAACCGGAGATCGCCGTAACAAGTAATATCGTTTGCAATAGAAGAAGGGATAGTAAATATCTCTCTAAAATTGAAACAAAAGAACCCTCACGGCATCCGCTCGAGTGCAAGGAGGGAGAGTAATTCTCCCTCCGGAATTGAAATCCCAGATCTTGCGACCCTTCGATAGTTAAAATATACTTAAAGGAGAGGGATATTTACTCTCTCTGGAATTGAAACAACCAAGGCAATGTGGACGAAGCTTGTTATCTGTAAGGAGGAAGAGTAATTCTTCCTCTGTAATTGCAACGTAATTGAACACCGGCATGGATAGCTCACCCAAGGAGGGATAGTAAATATCCCTCTGAAATTGAAACTAATTGGCAACTGACAATTGTCCTCAGTAGCCGAAGGAGGAGGAAGAATTACTCTTCCTCTGTAATTGAAACGCCATACGTGTCTGTTGTAAGAGACGCACATAAGGAGGAAGAGTAATTCTTCCTCTGTAATTGAAACCATCACTACTCAAAGCACTCAGAAGGAGGGGAGCAAAAGGAGGGAGAGTAATTCTCCCCCTGAAATTGAAATGACTCTCGACATTCTATTATGCTTAATAAGGAGGGGAGGTAATCCTTCCCTCTGTAATTGAAATAAACAAACAAACAACGAGCCATTAAGAAACTCCTTTTGCATCCCTTCTTAGTGTGGACACCCCCGCACTAAGAGTTCTCAAGAGGTTCGCCTCATCCTATTTCTCAATAGGAACTGAAGTTCTTTACGGAAAATGGAAGAACCATCGGGGCCGGGTAGTAGGTTTTGGGGCTGATCAATATGGCAACCCCACGATCGAGATAGAACCAATCCCCAAAGGCAGAAAGAAAAACAAAGTCTTAGGCCTGTATCGTATCTGGAGAGCCGACGTAAAGGAAAAGGCTATTGCTGAAAGGGCAAGGGCAGAGGCGGCCATACGGGTTGCCTCCCGTTACCTGACCTCCAAACGTAATCTTGGCAGCCTTATGGACGCTGGAGCGGCCTCACTACGAAAAGGCAATGTAGAGGCAGCCATCAAAGCTCTGGACGATTTCTGGACCTTTCTAGAGGTGGGAGAGGTAGAAGCCGAAATAGGGTATGCCATCGTTTTGGAAGCCGAATGGTTTTACGCTCTAGGCCCCCAAATCCAAAATAAGGTTAGAAAAATCATCAGAGAGGCCAAAGATCTTCGCCGATCTTTACCCAAGTACCTAACAGAGGGGCCTGTCCCACATGGTTTGATCAATCGTTTTGAGGCACTCGCTCGAGAAGCCTCTTGGTTAGACGGTAAAGTCAATGCTGAAGGCTCTGAGTTCCCCCATGGTGACTTTACCATCATACCCATGCCGGGTGTGTCTGGCCCCAAAATGAAGGACTGCCTAGAGGCTTTAGATAAAGCCGCTGAAGCGATTCGTCCCAAGTTCTCCCAGCTACTTTACGGCAAGGTTTACATCAACCGGACGGTGTCAGGCGGGGTTGCTTCTTACGTGGCCGGACAAGACACCATACAACTTGGGTTGCGGGCGTCAAAGACGGTGGGAGATGTTCGTTCTTTGTGCCATGAGTTCGGACACCGCTACGCACACAAGTTTTGGAAAGATAAAGGGCAAAGGGACGCTTTTTGGGCGCTGTCAGTCAACCCGGTTTATGACACCATCGTGTTTGACAAGGTCACCAGAGCTAAGCTGGCCGATGAGTTTTTAGCAATTGCTGAGGCACAAGCACAAGGTAAAAAGGTCATACAATCAGACCTACTTACCCGATATCTAAAGTACCTCATTCACAAAAATGGACCTAAGCTCAGGGATCTTTCCCAAGAGTTCTTGAAGGACCCTAGTGAGACAAACCGTAAAGCTCTCCGGGATGGGATGGCTTTATCTTCCGAGGCGGACATCACGATACGAACGGACAAGATTATTCGTGAGCCTATCGCCGTGACCCCTTATGCTAAAAAGGGCTGGCTAGAGAATTTCGCCGAAGCTTTTTCTTTGTACATGTTAGGGGAATCTCTACCGCCGGAAGTGACCGAGATTATGAAGGAGCTTAGGTAAACTAAGCGAGCAAAGTAAGCCCATCTTCTTTAAGGTGTGGGACTGCGAGAACTGAGGTAACCTTCTGCCTACTTGATTGTTTCTGGAGGATCAATCGGATAGCTTGTGAACCGAATGACCCTTTCAACTTCTTTGTCCCAATCCTTTAGTTTAAATCCCCCGGCTCCATCATAACTACTATCAGGATAACCTGTTTCATGATTTACCGCTAGAGCATTCAATGCCGGATAACCCATTGCAGCACACCATTCAGCTATTTCCATCAAGAATGAGCCAATTCTAAGTGTCAACCAAGGTGCTCCAATTCTAGAACAGAGCACACCATAAAAAATCAAGTACTGGGATATGATGAGATTTTTTTCAAGGGGGTCTTGCTTGGTTACTACTCTATGGTGACAAAGTAATTCTTTGAGTAATGCTTTAGCTTCCGCCCTCATATAAACTCCTCTAGGAATGCCAGCAAGATACCTTTCTTCACACGACATCTTAGAAGCTAAGAAATCCATGGCTTCATTTGAGGTATCTAGAATTTTCTGTTGTTTTGGAGTAAGCACTTTAGGTACAGGTTCTATGTCCCCATCTTTCTTTACTATAAACTTTTTTGGCCAAGTAACCAAAATGTAATAGTCCACGTAATTCTTTTTGAGTAAAAGGTATTGCTGCACTAACGGTTTCATTGGCTTTCTGCTCAGTTATAGTCCTAAGTCTCCCATCAATGATTGGAAAATTGGCTCATGATCTTGAATCATAGCCCAATCGAGCTACACACATCCGAGCGCCTAGGGGGGATAGGCACAGCATAGACGGTTGCTCTAGGATCAGGCTATGATTAAAAGTCATGATTCTTAGACTCCATTCCCATCTTGATTTGATCAACTACAGTAGCGATAAGATAAAGAACTCAAAGTAAACCCGCCTACTTAATGAGCGGGACCTCCGGTGGCCCTATAACCTTCGATCCATATTTTGTATTTCATGTGCTATCTTTCGTTCAAAAGAAATTTTCAGTCAGTGATTGGAAAATTTACACTTTCTCCAGAACAGAGGCTAACCACTTGGATTCTGCAATGCTATCAAAGTAAACCCACCTCCTTATTGTGTGGGACGTGTAAGCTTTTGCTATGTAAAACCCCTATAGCTCAATCCGTGCGGTTATTCTCTCTATTTGTTCCTTATATTTTTCTGCCTCGAGTTTCCAGGCAATCTCTGGGCCTTGTTTAAATGTAAAGCCATGTTCTTGAAGAAAGCCAACCATCATTTGTGAGAGGGGCGTACCCCAACCGTGTCGAGTTCCATTGTCCGTAAACTTATGCCCGCAGCCACGGCACCCGTCCAAACTAAGACCATGCCCACAATAAGCGCAACAGTTATCAGCATACCCTCCCCGACTCCCTTTGAGTTCCCGGTATACAAACGAATCAAGAGACATTACACATATAGCTTTGTCCATCAACACGCTTGTAGGCTCAGTCAAATCAGCCATCAAGGCCCCAAAAGGACGATTGAAACAGACATAGAGATTTGTTTTTGTTTTGGGGCTCCCGTTCTGATTTAGGTCAGTAGGATCTTGAATAGAAAGGGTAAGGATATCATCCCAATTGTCTTCGATCAACTCCGCTGGCCAATAATCATTTGCAAACTTGACAGCTTCTTTATCATACGCTTGAAGCCAGCTATCTTGTAAACGGCTCGCAAAGTTATAATTGAGCCATCCAGTGTCTTTGTCATAAGAGATGATTTGAAATGCATCCTGAACCCTGAGAGGGGGACAAGTTAGGTACCCTCCTTCGGCTAAAAAGTTTTCGATGATATCTCTCGGTAAATAAGGGCAAAACTGAGCCACATCATCCGGCGTAGGACGGAGGATAGGAAGCCTTTTCAAGGCTTGGATATAGTTTTCTCGTAGGGTCACGGTCACAAAGTTACCCTTTTCTTGGCTATGATCTTTTCCTCTTCCAAAGTAAGCCCACCTTCTTTAATAAGTGGGACCGGAACGTACCCATTGGGCCTAAGCTCCGGATGCTCAACAAGCAGCGCGTGAACAGCTTCAACTCCTCGCTCGTTGAAGTCCTTCATACTTTGATTCACGGAACTGAACGTGTCCATGTCTCCTTTAATCAAAGCATCTACCCCTGTTTTTTCAGCAGCAGATATCTCATTCAATACGCTCAATAAACCTTGCATAGATTCCGGAACCAGCGTAAGGTCCTCTTCTTTGAAAAGCCGTGTCTCTTTGGATTTATCTAGTTTAACTCGAATAAATTCGGGCCTGTAACCTATTACGTCTCCATACCGGTCACCGCGCATCCAACTGTCAAGGTGCGGCTTTAGTTCCACGCGGGACCCTATAGGGAAGTTTGGGTTTGACTCTTTCTTCATTCCACAACTTTCTCCAAGGATTCTGTGGGTACATATTTAGAAGTGAATGCCAATTCACTATCCTCTGTTTCACAATCAACCAGGGATATTTGCTTGTCCTCAGAAGAGTATTGGACAAATTCAACTATCTCCCCCTCTTTTAGTGCTCTTATACCCGGCGCTTTAGGAACGGCTTTCATAACCCGGAGATGGTCACCTTTTTGAAAGTCCCCCTCTGTGTTCACTTCGGCCCCCTCGTCTCTCCTTGCGTATTGCTCGTCTTTTTTGAGGTGCTCAAGGTAAACAAGAACCTCAGTCCATTTTAAAAGACTGAGCCCCTCGTCATCTAGCTTGCTGATAATTTCCAGTACAATAAGGCCAGTCTTTCTATCTATGTTCCAAGATCGGCACCACTTATCAAAACTGGCCAACCATAGGGTATATCGGCTGAGTGTAACTTTATCCATCGGATGAAAGCGCTTTGCAGAATGTTGTATGCCCACGTTCTTCCGAGGTCAACAGATGATTCTTGATCTCGGACGGAAACTTATTATTTTCTTGTTGTAGGAAGTCCGCAAAGGCGGTTAGATCTTCACCGGGGGCCACATAACTGTCAAACCCAAATCCATGGCCGTTGGTGCTGAAGTAGACGTGAATGCCCACCTCATCTTGAAGTAAGACCCACTCATCCGCTATGTCCCATCCAGTATACCAAACTTTTCCTTGGGCCAATACTTTACCGTGGGTATGCTTTACCAGGAGGTCATCCACCGTACGCAACTCGTCCTCTTTCACTTCCGCCAGCCCATGATCTTGGATAACAACCGGGATACCTAACTCTTCAGTTAGTTCAGCGCAAGCCGCTTCAAGCTTTTGCACCTCAAAAAGAATAGCCCTATTTCGTATTCTGTGAGGATAGATTTTACCATAGGCCTCATGCCCCATATGGTACACCCATTGCCCCTGTACCTTGATGAAAATCCCGCCACCATTAATGACGCCCTTGATCTCCACTTTGGGTTGCCAAGTTGCCGAACGAAAACCCATTTTAAAGAAGACGCCATAGTCAACCGTAGCGTAGACCGTCCTAAGTTTCTTTCTAACTATCTCATCTATTTTCGCTTCAAGTTCTTCAATTAGAGCAGCCCCTTTTTCAACGGCCGCGTTCAACGTACGTTGCTTCGGGATGAGGTCTTGGATGGTGGCTTTAAGATTGTTTTCCATAACTATTACTACACCGGGGAAGGAATTAATTCAAGATTTTGCGAAAGATTTCTTAGCTAAGCCCACTCAGTCTTCTTCCGCTTCTTCACATTTTGGGCACATAACCCCGGTGCCTCCTGGCATACAATTATCACATCCCTCTCTGCCACAGCGGTGGCAGACATAGATAAAACTTGTCTGTTCGCCACACGTTTCACATCCTCTTTCCTCTTTTAGTTTTCTAGCCATTTAATCTTTCCCTTTAGGGCTATGGTCAGAATCTTCGGTTTGGAACCAGCAATCGCCGTTCTTATAAAGGGCACATTGGCTCTTATTCTTGGCGAGCCCACACTTAGTACAAGGACTAGGGGGCTTGACTGATTTGGACGTTTTCATATGCCGGTTTGAGGTTGTAAACCCTCTCCTTTACGGTTTTCTGCCAGAGAAAGCAAAATGGATTTCCGCTAATAGATTTTCGATGCGGCTGCCTGTTTCCTCACACTCTTTCTTCTCTTTTGGGGTGCTTGTTCTTTCTTTTACTTCCATTGTCCGGGAATATTGAATCAAAGCCTCTCGGATGATTTTCAGATCTTTCTCATCGGTGATTTTCATATTTTTACGCTTCTTTTTTCAGTAGCTCCCGCACGCGATCTAACTCTTCCGAGGTATGCGGCGTTCCGCCGGAGTTGATCATGAGGTACCAGTTCAGAACGTCCTTACGAGTTTTGAGCCTAGCGATCCGCATTTTGAAACCAGAACCAGTTTTTCTTAAAAATCTTGACTCCATGTCTTTTAGTAGACTACCGAAAGCAGGAATTTCGTTCCGCAGAAACGCCCTTACAGCCTCCAGGCGCTGTTTTCCGTCAACTAAGGTAAGATAGCCTTTGAAGCTTCCTTGCCAGTTTGGGTGGTTCCAATAAAGCACCCGGCCCGACTCTCCCCCACGAAGGATAAACTCCACGTAACTTACTTGTTGCTCCGGTGTCCAAACGTGAGCCCGCTGAAAATCAGGGTCAAGGTCAATCCCACTTTCAGGTATCCTGGTATTCTTTTGGCTTTCTAACCATTCCTCTAAGTAGTCCCAATCCAAATCAATTTCGTAATGGGCTTGTGGAAATCTATCAATAGACTCGTAAGTGAACTTTCCCATACTTATTACTACACCGGAAAAGAGAAAAATTCAAGTTAAATCGATATGAACTGGGTTAATCATCACAACTCATTTCTTACTTTTTTGGAGCCCATGGGTCAGGTTTATCTAGGGGGAGCTGTTCTCAATACAATCAACGTTGCATTCAACACGTCTTCTACAACTAACCATTCCCCGAAAGAAGGTCCTACCCGCCGTTTGACCCGAATCCGGAACTCCGGATCGGATAAGAGAGCCGTAGGAATTGTTTCAGGGAGTGGAGGCAGTTTTTTATTACGCTTTGGCATACCCTTCCTGACTCTTTTAGTATCCCAAATGAAACATAACTACGATATATAATGCCCCACAAAGTATTGGCACCACTACGTAGATTAATAGCTTTGTTGTCATTTTTCTATTGTTCCTTAGCCGCAGAAGGGATCCCTTTTCCTTGAGCTAGCCAAGCACAAAGTTGGGTACAGCATAGTGGTTGAGTTAGCGCTGAGCCATACGTTGGTTTAGGTGGTTGCTCAAGAGGAAATTCATACACAGTATTTGGCCATGCCCTGTCATGACCGAATAGATGCAGAACGTAGATTCTATCGCCTGATACCCACAGCCTTATTGTCTCATCGTATGTGGGATTAGACTTGTCAAAGACCTTTCCCTCGACCAGCTCCGCTCTTGGTATTTCGAGTACAATACTCTTTCCACTAAAATCAAGATTAACAATACCATCTTGCTCAAGTAAAATGCAATCAGACACCTTTTACACTCCTTTCCCTCAACTTATAGAGGGGGATTTCTACGCTTACCTTCCAAGTAACGTAACAAGTCAACGCGGCCCCCATAGTCAGCTTCAATCGTTTCTTGTTTCATAAGGATCACTGCTATGAAGCGATGGTTTCCGTCAAGTACAATCGGCGTTGGATAGATACATCCGCCTTCGCAAAAATTGTCTACATTAATGGGTTCCAATTCTTGACCCCTACGTAAGCAATCCATGAAGTATCGGATGCGTCTCCTATGGTATACAGGACCACGTCGCTCACGAAACATCAGCAAGGGTTCCACCTGTTCGATCTGTGAGAGGTCCGGTGTGAAACCGATAGCTTCCATCGGATCCCACATGGGACGGAGCCGCTCAACTAATAAAACGTTGGGTTTCATATCTCGCAACGCAAGCTCACCTGTTTAAGACTACCACTTGGCTATACCCTCTAAATGGAAAAAGATGCACAAACAGCCAAATAATGCCAAGGCCATAACAGAAGTACTCATCACTTTAACAAGTAACGCTGGAGGCTTAGTCTTATTGAAGCAGAAAGCTACAACTATACCCACCACATCAATCAGAAAAGTCCAAAACAGTAGAAACAGGAATATGTTTTGTACTCCTTGTCCTATATAGCGTAATATTGTCAATAAAGTCTCCATCTAACTTTTGACCGGACAGGTAAGGTGCCTGAAAGCAGCCTTCACGGCTTCCCAATCCCCACTGTCTCCGGAATCGTACCATTCCAACGCCCGCATAGCCTCAGCAGCCCGTTTTAATGTTTCGGCCATCTCTAGGCGGTCTTTTGTTTCCTCAGGAGAACGAGGCTCTAGGCTCTCTTTTCCAGATGCACCAACATCCCACACCACATGGTGACTGGCCTCTTTTTCTACAGTCTCCGCCATGTCACTGACATAGCCGTGTGCATAATCGTAATGCCCGCCGCTCATGTTTGTGATTCTCCATCGTCTTCGAGAAAATGCAGAAGCGTATTAATACGCAAGACTTCCGAGTCGTGAGGCCCAACTATAGATTCCAACTCGGCTAAGCCTTTCTTGGCCTCCTCTAACTTATTTCTGTCAATAAGCCGAGAAATGTTGTCAATCTTTTTCTCAATCTCTACGGGTCTATTTGGAGCACCAAAAACCTCAATCAGCAAAGAATTAGCGTCACGTCCATAGGTGTACCTACCAACAGAATAGACCTTCTCATCTTCTATAATCCTCAAACAACGAGCGTCTACGGTGGATATAATCAAAGGCGAGTTAGTTGAAACTACAAACTGAACTTTTGGAAAAGTGGTCTTGAGTTTTGGTAAAAGGTTGTATTGAAATTTGGGATGCAACAACAGCTCGAGTTCATTGATGAGAACAAGGGCGTAACCATCTAACGGATTTTGGTCTCCAAACAATGAGAACAGATGTTCGGCAATTCTTGTGAAAATAACCCGTAAGTGTGCTTGCCCGTCTTCGGATGCGTTGAAGGCTACCTTAACTCCTTCCTCTGTGGGAAAAAACGTAAGCCCCCGTTGGAAGCCAGCTTTAGCAACAGCCTGTTGTAAATAGTTCAACGATTTTTCATTATAGAAACCAGTGTCCCTAGCGCGATCAACGTCAAGCAGTAAGGGCTTCAAAACGTCAGGATTTTCTGGTTTTATTTCTCCCCAGTTCCACACTTTTTTGTCAGGGCTTTGGACAGCTTCATGGATACCCCTTAAAAGCCGAGTCTTGCCTTCAAGGCCGACAAAAACCGTAATATCTGGCTCAAGATTTACGGATAAGGTACCATACACCACGTGTTGAACGTGCATCTTTTACCTCTTCCCCCTATTACTACACCGGCAAAAGAAACAATTCAAGACAAAACTCAAATTTTCTCAAGACGCTTGAGTTGTTCGGCCCAAAATGTAGCTTCATCTCCGGACGGAATAACATAGCCAAGTTCCCGGCACACCTTAAAATAAGCATCACCTGGCATACCTAAGGCTTTGTTTATAACCAAAGAAGCCCGTAAAGGGCGGCCGTTAGCATGATCTTCCCGTAAAGAACGCCCTAGCTGAATATGAAAGTTTCGATCGCGATGGTAGTAGCCAATTATAGGGGCTACGTCGCTGTAGATTTGTGGTTCGCCAGATAGCGCCAAAGCATTCAAAACAGCCGAAGTCAGGGCGTAGAGCATTTCATTTTGGAGCATAGGGGGCAGTTGTGCTGACTGTTTAGGAGGGGGTTCCACTACTTCAATAAGATCCTCTTTCAATTTCAAACCATGCTTAGCCAATTCCTCTTGAATTTCTCTTACACTTTTTCTACCCATATTTTTCAATTTGGCTAGGCTTGTGGGTGTCCAGTCTAGCAAATCTTTGACTTTTTTATCGTGAAAGACTCTTTCTGGACAACAATTGTCCTGCAAAACACAGGATGGCTTTATGGATAAATTCGAACTAAAATCAAAAATAGACATTTCCCCCGTTATAGAGGTATTGTTTGACATAAGAACTCCTTTTTTACGAGGTTGGGTTACAAACGCAACCTCGTTTAGTTTTTAAGCTCACCGTTGAGAGCCAGCAAAAAGAGTATCAAGAAGGGCGAAGTAAGTCAAGAGGAAACTTTTTTGCCTCGTTCTATAAAGCGTACTTCGCTACCGATGTTGCCCGACGTGAATGATTCCAAGTGAATTGAGAAGCCCAAACTCTTGTAATAACCATAAGCATACAAAGAGTATAACAACAAAGTTTAGTATCTTTTTTATCTGAGGAGCCATGAGTATATACGTATTAACTAAATGCAGGACTACACCCACGATCACTAAAACTATTAGTATGTCCAATAGACTCATAAGGGTATACGTTTTCCTCCATAAAAGGGGCTTACATTAGACGAATGTTGTTTTTCCTAAAGGATTAGGGGATACGAGTAAAACAGGGGATGCCGGGGAGAGGAATAGCAGTACCTTGTGCAATGCAAGCATTCAACCAGCACCGTGCTGCTTCCTCTAAATTCTTGTAGGCTTCTTCTAAGGTCTCGCCTTCAGAAAAACAACCAGGGAATTCTAAAATCCTTGTAGAAAAACCCCCAGATTCTTCTGGAACAAAAACTCGCGAATAAGGTAGACGTAAGTAATAGCTTGCATTCCGAATAGATCCTTTACGGAACCTGTACTCGTAAGGGTGCCGCCCCTCAATACCCCTTAGTTTTGTTCTCCGTTCAAGGAAACCATCTTGTGTTAGTTTGAGCAAAATACCGGACTTAACAGCAGCACTTAAGCCAGAGATAAAGGCCCAAGAGTTTATCTCATCAAAATTAAACCAGACGTCCGGTGATCTCTTCTTGAATTCCTCTAAAATACGTTGGTTATTAGTAAGAACTTTAAATGGACTTTTACGATTTTTCGTCTTTTTCGTTTGTGTTTCTGTGGTCATTTGTTTCTCGCTTTAGGTATACTAGATCCAATAAAGATAAAAGCTAGTTACACCAGAAAAAACCTTTACTTGACACATTAAAATTTTCGGTGTAATAAGCATAAAGATGAACCATTCTGCTTGCCACTATGGAACCCTCTAAACGGCGAAGAAAAAGTTTTTCTCAAATGAAAATTGCATTGATTGTTTCGTCAATTGTTACGGTTTTAGTAGTATTATTTATAACTCCAACCTGGTATAGCCTCAATTATGACACGGATGCCTTGATAGACCGTGCTCAAGTAGCTGCTGATCGGGAAGACATGGTTGAGTACCTTTCGAAACTCAAGCATAACTTAGAGACTAGGGAGATGACCACAGGGCACTTCGCGTTGGTTTTTACAACTCCGGCCAACGACCTCGCTCTTCATTACAAGGCTTTGAACCGAATTTTAGAACGGTTGCAATCTATCAAGGATATCTCTAAAAACGAAACGGCGTACCAAGTTGCTTTGAGCGATATTCGCGGAACCATCCGTGAGTTACCTAATCCTGCTGATGATTATATGTGGACGAAATATTGGTTTGTCTTTATCCTTGGCGTAGGTATTTGGATATGGCCAGCGATCCTTATATCTCGCGATCCATACTGAAAAAGAAGCTAACTTGGGATGACAGAAACCGAGCAAGAAGAACCTAAAACTCTTTGGGATCACCTTCTCCAAAAACACGATGGGTACCTATACAGGTATGAAGAAGTCCGCTACTCCCTAGGCGTGGACGAGTGGGATGATCCTATTCCAGGGTGCAGTGTACAGCTAGAACTAAGAGAATTCCCGGTATTCAAACAAACGGCAAAAGGCGTTTGGATCTTGATAAGTAAATTTACTCACTTAAAACGTTTTGTTCTATTTGAATCCCGAAAGAAGTTCGCCTGTTTGACCAAAGAAGAAGCTCTAATCTCCTTCAAAGCACGCAAGCGTAGTCAAATCAAAATATTAGAAGAGCAATTGGAGGGCGCTAGGAAGGCGTTACGGCTTGCTGAGAGCACAAATGTTGATGTAGACCCATTCGAAATTAGGCCAGAAATTTGGTCCGACTAGAAAGCCGTCTATTTAATATTTCGTTGGACGCTCTAAAAAATCGGTGTAATATCACTGGTTACCAATTGGAGCAGGTACAATGGAAAGTTTAATTAATGCCTTCAAAAAGGCCGGTCTAGTCTTGAAAGTTTTGATCGACCCTATCCGCACTGGACGCGGAATGGAAAACATTGTCCAAATTGACATTCAAAGATCTCGTAGAAATTATGCCCTCCGAGAAGAGTGGTTTCGGATCTATCCTGGAAAAGAAACTACCCTTCAAGTTCGGGGCACGGATAAAAAGCGAAGACAACTAGTCCTTCTGGTGAAAGAAGGCGAACAAGAGTTCCATGAAGAGCTTTCTATAAGATCCGTGCAAAGAAAAAAGGGATGGTTACCAGAGTTTCTAACGGAACACAATTTAACAAATAGGGATGTGGTTGAACTAAAAAAAGCTACCATTGTTCTTAGGCGCTTCACTCCTAAAGCTACCCGCTATTTCTTGATGGGGGTTGATGAACGGCAACTGTTCATTGCTCAATTGACCGGCCCGGCTACCACGGTAGAAGAAGCTCGAAGGCTCTTAGGAAAAAGCATCCAACTAGCAGAAGGCCAAAGAAGGGGCTCCTCCATTGATCGGCAAGGCGAGTATTTCTTCCTAGAAACAACGAGGGAGCAACGGGAAACCCTTGAGGAGCTACTAAAGGTCAACAAAGTGGTCATTCAACCCAAGCAGTCCATCGGCAAGTTCATGGGACGGCAAGGCAATCCACACACGGCCGATGAGCTGATTCATATCAGCGACCAGTTTAACGCACTCGGAAGCGAAAAGGGACAAGTTCCTGTACGGCAAAGAAAAGTGTTCATCCGAGGCAAGGTTCGTCATAAGGATCACAAGACCGTTTCCTTCAGCCAATGGCGGGAAGTAGTACGCAACAACGAGGTCAGTGGGGCGCTAGGGAGCAACGGGGTCATGTGGACTGATTAATGTAATGACACCGCCGCTCAAAAGCTTAGAGGAGGAATTTAGGCTGTTAACCAATAGTTGGAAGCACAATACAGCCGCTCAATCCATGCTAGAGCGTATTGTTCGACATCCTGCATACCAACAAATCATTGCGCTGGGGCCTGACGTAGTTCCTCTTATCCTCGCAGAATTGCAGAGACAACCAGATCACTGGTTTTGGGCACTTAAATCCATTACCGGGGAAGATCCGGTCCCACCAGGGGCTAACTTTACTGAGGCGGTTGAGGCGTGGCTCGCTTGGGGCAGAAAGCGTGGCCTGATTTAATTTTGGAGAAACAGATATGTGGAATTCGACTGATCCTAGATTGACCATTAATAAGTGGGCGAACATAGTGATCCTTAGGCCCGACCCCTCTAAAGCAGCCAAATGGATTTCTGGGACCGGCCATGTGGACACTAAAAATGGCTGGAACATCTTAACGACTTTTGACGACCATTCCCTCATTGATGTTGATGACAAATGGGATCCATCTTGGTTTTGGGTCTTAGCTCCCGAAGAACAAATGTCCAGCTCAAAAGAAAACTACGTAACCGCACCGCTCAAATATGTTGGCGTACTGCCCCCACGTGGATTAATCGAGGTTATACCTGCACCAAAAAAGTCTCAAGAACCGGATGAAGATATATGCTTTAAACTAGGCGCTGAGGTTTCGGTAAGGTCTCCTTACGGAGGAGATCTTACTCCTGTAGGTACTCTCCAGCAAGAACCAAGCCACACATCAGAAGAAGTGGGCTTCTATGTACGGAATTATCAAGGCGTAGAGGTTTACCATAAACCTGACCTACCAAAGCCGAAGACCGAAGAGGAATGGAACAACTATCTCAAGCAGCTTAAGTTTGAAGGCCCCATTAAAGATAGAACCTTGAAACCTGGGACTGAGGTTGTGTTCCAATCTTTATTCGGGGGTCTAATATCCGCCGCAATTGTTGAAGCAAACGGGGAACTGTATGCTGAAAATGAAAGCAGTATTTACAACTTGAATTGGGATGTTGACGATAGGCACTGTTGGTCTTCTTCAAACGGTTTCAATAAGAAAGCTCTGCGGAAGGTTATGGCTGAGTAAAAAGCTATAGCCCAAGCTCTCCAATGACACGATCCAGTATGACTGTTAGTTTACGAAAATGGTACTACGCTGATGAAGACGGAGTACTTAAAAAATTAGGTGGACGTTACGAAAACACGGCTACCCTCATAGAACAAGTCAATATGCAACAAAGAACAAAAGACTACGTTTCAGTGACTTTAGATCAGCCACAAAAAGGCGGACGCATTCATACCGTACGAACAACTGGGAATAGTAAGTGTAAAGACCTGGTGATTCTACTACCGGGAGATCTTAACTATCCAGCGTCCAAGCCTAGATCCAAATGGAGAGGACTATAATGGATCGCACCAAAACAGAAGAAGACGCAACGAAAGAACTAATTGAGAACAAAATTCGTGAAAGGTTGGGTCAATTAGGCGTAAGAGTTAAGAGCACGGAAGAACTTGTTGAAAACTCAAAACCTCTTATCATGCTGTATTTGCGACATGTGGAAGGGGACCCGGCGATTGTTGAAGGATCAACCACCGGAGTTTGTGAAATCTGTAAAAACAAAATCAGCATTTCCCCTTCTAGTCAGGAGATTCTCGCCCAACGAGCCCAACTCAAAAACAAAGTAAGGATTATCTGCCTTGTTTGCTTTAACAACCAGGGTAAAAACTAATGCCTCAATCAGAATTAATAGAGTTACTCAGAATAGAAAACAGACAGCTCCGTGCTTTAGGCATGGTCAGTACAATCTTGACTACAGGCACAATGCCCCCCGCAGGCGAAAGAAACGGACAACCCTTTCATAAAAGGTCTGACTAGGCTCCATCGTAAGAAGAGGTAACTCCATGAGCTGCTATCGTAGAGCGACATATGCCTTCCCTAAGAGAGTGTCTGTAGAAGATGCTTGCGAATCTTTTACCCCAGAATCAATCCTAGGCAATGTGCCTGATTGTTTAGGGAATGGTTGGTACCTATGTGAAGAATGTGCCCACCACGAATCAACGGTAACCGACGTAGAATTGGAGGTAGTGAATGCCTAGTGATAAAAGAATTCCAATCCCCAATGTTGGCGATGAAATATACGTGGACACTTCTGCCTATTTAAGTTACGGCCGTCATGACTTTCAAGGGGGTAAGGTCCGTGTTCAAACTATCACCATTGATTCTTGTGCCACATGGGTAACAATCTCTGAGCGGCCGGGGACTAAATACAATTGGGATGTTCTTGGTCCTAGACAAGAGAGGCTCAAGAAAAAGTTTGGAGAAAATCGTGGCTACCGGGATCCTGATTACAGGCCGCAAATGGATGATGATAGCTAAGGGGATTAAAATTAAACGGGGATAGTAGTAGGACGGGAAGGTCTAGAGGGTTTGGAAGGATTAGAGGATCTTTTCCCTGTACCGTTTTTCCCGTTAGATTGGCCTAAGACTTTAATACAGGCTTCTTTTTGAAACTGTTCTGCCTTATTCCACCAATCGTCTTGATCCCCAACCTCTAGTCCACATTTTTTGCATATGTGCCTACCGCCGCCGTTTTGTTTCATCTCGCCAGCACAGATTATTTTTGGACACAAAAGATTCATGATACCCTACCTCGGTTGTTGTAATCACATACTCCGTTTAACCATTTCTCCATTTTTAGCATTTGTGCGACAACTTCCGGGTTGTAATTAGTCCCACTCCCGGTTATCAACTCATCTAACACAACTCTAACATCCTTTGGATCAGCACCTCGATACTTTCGTACAGAGGTCCCCGCGTGAAAAGCATCTGCCACATGAAGTATACAGAAACCTAACTCGAACTCCTCATCCAAATGTACTTGAGAAGTGACATCGCTTGGTTTTGGATTCTTATGAAACTCTTCACTGTACCCCCAATGATGCAACCACACCCAATGCACCCACCTAGGCTTGCATTTGTCACGATACAAAGGCTCCAAAGCTTTACACAAATAAGCCTTGCTGTAAGTTGGATGCTCTGCCATCAAAAGCTTACAGTCACAAAGGTCTTCTAATTTGGCATCCGTAAAACAACGATCGGGCCAAACAATCTTACCAATATCGTGAGCCCTACCCGCTAGAGCTATCTCTTCAGAAAACTCATCCGAAAGTCCCATATTCTGGGCTATCTTCGCGGATATCATGCCTACATTCGCACAATGACTAGATGTGTAAGAATCTCTCAGGCCTAATACATATAAAGAAGAATCAATAAAAGCTAAAGACAATTCACCAATTATATTTTCTACATCATTTTTTGGCAAAGCTACAACCTTTCTTTTCCAATAAATTGAAAAATTGCCTTTTCAAAATTCATTTCGATTATATCTTCATTGTAAATAGTCGTTTTTATTAGGTTATCAATCACGATTACCGCAACGTCCCCGTCATCGTAAACCTCAATTATAAGCGATCGGTCTACTTGGTCCGTTTTGTAATTATATGTGAGACAAAAACCTCCTTCTTTATCATCTCCTATATTAAAAGTTCCAACGGAGGACGGTGAGAGGCCATTCTCCTCATAAAATTTGTTGATGAGGTCGATACACCTCACCCTTGTTTCTGAAATAGGCATGAGAATTTTTCCTAAGGATCATTTCTAAGAGTTAAAAGATAAAACCATTAGAAAGGGAGCTTGCGCTTCTTGACTCTTATGAATTCTTTCAGTACCTTTTTAGCCAACATAACTAGCTCACCAACTTTTTTAGAACGAGACACAGAGCAAGATAAAAAATGAGTATTCCTAGAAAACTTTTGATTAATGGTTTACAAAGTTGTTCTGACGCAGAAGCAGCTTCAGATCTCATTCGAAAATTTGTGGCAGCAACATGTATAAATCTTAACAAAGAAATTACGGCCCTGCTTTCTGAGATATCAATAATGATGTTTGAAGAGGGTATTCTATGGGCACGTAAACATAATTGCCCAAAAGAAAAGCCTCATTACGGAACATCGGCTGGTGATGACGAAGCTACATAAATCTCTAAGAACGCAACCCATTAGCCAAAATCTTCATCGCCTGCTCTAAATCTGCCCCCACCATGGATTCCTTGTGAATGACCCTTTGATCTTCACCTTCGGTCACGATTAAAGAAGTGTACCCATCTTCACAAATCTCTACCATCAACAACCGTGTCCGGTAAACATAAATAAAACAAAGGATCCCGCCGGGCAAACTCTTGATTGAACTAGGAACTAAAAAGGAATTCCTAAAGAGCCTATTCAAAAGCCCCACGCATCTACGCTTGACAATTAAACTAGTAGTCTCAAGCTTCTCCACGTCCCCCTCATAAAAAGGAATAGAAAAGTTCTTAGACCCATCCCATTCAAAAGGCCAGTACATAAAGACTACTAAGATTCATTTGAAATGCCTACCTTTTCTTAGTAGCACTAAAAAACAATTCACGAGCTAAACCTAATGATAAAAATGAATGGTGTATCTAAGGAGACTCCGGATTGCTTAACCCGTACTCGAATAAGCCAAGGGGAAAAATGGTAACGTTCCGAAAACTAGTAAGTAAGATACCCCCGTGGGTGCTTGTTGCAGGCTGTCTGATATCTATTACGGTTACCGTTGTCGGATTACAATTGGAAGTGTCCAGTCTAAATATGAGACTGAGAGAAGTGAGAAAACAGCTCACGTACTGCCGGGAACAACAACTAAAAAACTTGGAAGTATCCCGTCTAAGAGCGAAATTAAAACACTCGGAATATGAGCTTCAGTATTGCCGTAATCACTTGCTAAAAGACAATGAAGGCTATTTTTGCGGGTACAACGGAGACATATACAAATACTCTGCCGATTATGTGTATACTGCCGATCCCGTCGAACTACCCATTGGAGGTACGCTTGTTGGGGAGTGATTCAAAATCAATCTCACTCATTTTACCTACTAGGGCAACGAAACCATTAGGTTTCAACCTCTTATCCCCCGTTAGTCTCACAAAGGTTCTGTACTTGTCATCCAGTTCTTTGATGATTGAAATTAAACCAGAATCACTTTGACAGTTACGAGCTTTGATGAGGATTTTGGACTCCCTAATGAAATCCATCACAATGATATCTAATTCATCGTAAGGGATTTCGGCGTCTTTAAATCTTTTGGCGTACTCAATAGCCTTCATTTCTTGACTCTTGTCTCACAGTCTCATCGCGCTATAGCTCACAGATATGCTGAGCACAATGCTGTAAGGATGCCCACAATAGTCACATTTTACTATTGCCTTCCCAGAAGAGTCAAAAATCGGAAGTTCTCCAATATCAAATAACGGACGACCACATTCACACTTTGGTGAATCATCGGTCCAATCAGAGTATTCAGCACTCATAAGACACTCCCCGAATTGCTAACGCTTATAGGTCCCTCTGAGGAATACTCGTAGACACAAATCTTGGCTTTTTCAGCTTTAGTTACCATGTCCCTCGTGCCAGGGCTATTCCCATAAACCTCATAAAAAGCGTAGACAATATTAGGCTTGCCTTCCTTCAGCATTTGCGCGTTACGAATAGCCCCCGCAGCTTTGCCATGCTTAGCCCAATCAGCGGGATACTCCACGCAAGTCAAGTGAAGGGCTTTAGCTATCTCTTTAGCTAAAGCGTCGGCTCCTCTAGCCCCACCTTGAATGATGACCGTATCAGAGAGGAAGCCTTTCATAATGTTTTCAATGACTGTCTTGTTTGAAAAATTTCTCGATCCACAGATTAATACGCGCTTGACCATTTATCTATCCATAATATTTATTTTTTACTACTAAGATTAGGACACCTCGTCGATCCAAACACGCGCGTTTAAGTCGATTCTTTCTTATAAACCCATTTTCGGATCGACGAGGGTCATTAATGACCTCTACCAACTCTCTATGGAACTATTCTGAGCACTTGGACTAAAGTCAGCACTAAGCCGTCCAAACTCTGTGTACTTTAGATAGACATTTGGGTTGCTAGCATCAACAACTACTTGAGGGACGTTCCTAGTTACTTTCCCAAGACCTAAGATGTCCGGCCTAGTCCAGAATGTAACCACAGCGCTTCCAGCTCCATAATTTATATCACTTGAGCCGTTAGCTTGATGCTGGAACATCATAGCCGAAGTGAACTGAAAATCGAACAACGTTTGAGCATTAGGAGCTGTGTTATCAATTACGCCTACGGAAGCGATATTGATCCTGTATTTAGTTCTCTTTTGGCTCGCCTTTTGACCACGTGCGAACCAATCGGCTACCGGCTCATACCCGGAACTACCGGCATATGCCGCTGTATTGATAGGGAAGCTTTCTAACAAGTACCAATCCTCGTGGTTTAGATGCGATCCGGTTAGTGTGGAGTTCCAAATGGAATTTGGGTAGCTCGGGTCTTCCGTTTTTCCGAGTATGTGATCCATATTCCACGCATTCACAAAGCATTTGTTGGCTTTAGAGCGTCCGTGAACGAAGTCAACAAGTGTGTTAAAGACAATACGTGTGGTTCCATAATCGTAACCTGCTTCGTCCATAAAGATGCCCGCAACCTTTAGCAAGTTCCATTGGTCAACCTTGGTTTGGAAAGAAGTGAGGGCTTGCTTAACCGTAACATACCCAAATATTTGGGTATGGGGATTTAGTTCCATAATACGCGGGATAATGATTGAAGAATTAGCATAATCACCATGCGTTGGATCTTGAATGCCATCGCCTAGAACGATCAACGAATACTTAGCCATATCCTGAGCAACCTGCTCATTACTCCAACCGTTAATGACTGAGTTGAAAGAGTTCAACCAACCATAATAGATCAGCAAATCTTGCGGTCTTTCAGTGTTTGTATTGCTCATAAGTCACCTCTTTTGTTAGATTTGTAATATAGAAAAAACCCGTTCACTCCTCTAGTCTAGTTATCAAAAGCTTAGGCCAGCATAGCCGCTAAGGGGGCATAAAGCTCAGCGAGCGAAATAGAAGATAAACCAGATTGCTGTCCGTCATTCAACTCAATTACGATCCAATGATCATCGAACCTTCGAGCCACGTCTAGCACAAAAAAACGAATGTGAGGTGCTACTAAATCGACAACTTCTTGCAAGAAGTTAAGTGGCACCTGGTTGATCCCTATCTGTTCTTTCTCAGGGATAGCATCTAAGTACTCGCTCCAATAAAAGCCCCCGCATAGAATCCGGCCATCCAGAACGAAGAACCGGTACTCCTCACTGACCGGCGGAGAGTTAGACGTGATTGGGGCACATAACTTCCTTAAACGAGCGTATTGTCTAATATAAATAGATTGGTAACCCACAAAACCATCATCGCTTAAACGGCCAAAAACCTCGATTGCCTCCCGCTTATCTTTGGCAAACATATGAGTGAAAAATTGATTCTTTTTTGAGTTAGTAGCTCCTTTCAAAACAAATGGGCCGCTTCCATAAGGAACTTCTGCAAGAGTAAACCATGTCATAGGGGTATACTCTTCCAATATAGGGTACCAGTTCTTCATGTCTGCTACGAACAAGTGTTGGTTGTAACTGTTGATCAGTTGACTACCCAATTCTTTGACATCCTCTTCTAACTCTTTGTAGTAAGGTAATGCCGAATACCGGCAAATGACCAACCGGTTGGAAGGGATTAGCGTTCGCCTTTCTATAACCTGAAAGTGGCGCTCTGCTTCTTCTTTTTCAGCTTGTTCGGCTAAAGAAGATCGCATTAGAACTATCGGTTTCATGAGAATACCTTGACTTTCATTCTTTTTGAGGGACATTGCCTACTTGATGCCTTACCTTCTTTTACAGAGTAAGGTTCATCAATCAAAGTAAGCCCGCCTTCTTTAATGAGCGGGACCCACTGGTAACAGCTTTTACAGAGTACTGGGTAGCCGTGCGGAGCTATAAACTTCGTCCCACAACGACTACAACAGTACCCTTCCATTGCTTCTTCAGCTAGTGACATCGCTCTTACTCTTTTTTGTGAGTTTATATCCTTATCTTCTTTCAGCTTCGAATCTAGGAGGACCAGCGGGGGTTTTCACTTTGAGATCTATATTCTTTTTCAACGAAACTAACTGGTCTTCATCAAGCTGTACCCAATCAGTGGGCACTCCCTTTTCCAGTTTTTGCGATTGAATAGAATACCGCAAGCATCCTGTTAAGTACGTGGATTGACATACTACCACGCCCGAAAAACCAGTTACTCTATCCTTCACCAATTCACCTAACGCAAACTTGAATTGCTTCATAAAACTCCTTCTTTTCTTTCCGAATTGTTTATACCCAATACCTACAGATTACTTAGATACTTTCGCTTCAAGATTTGTTTGCCAGCTTTTAGTGCGAGACCTCTTCTTTCTTCTCCTAGTTCACACTTAGAACAACCGTACTTAACTAAGTATCGTAAATCCTTTTTGTACCCATTCTTATTACTCCATAGTTCATTTGCTAAACACCATCGGTTGATGCAAGAGGCTAATGTAATTCGAGCGTGTAAAGCTGGACACTCAACCATCTCCATTTAGTCCTCTTCCTCCGTAAGACAATCCCATAGAGTCCTCTTAGGTTCTAAAGCTTCCTGCTCGGGAGTTGGAAACATAGGAACCGTTTCTGCTATATTTCCAAACACTGTAAGAGCCTCTATAACTTCCGGAGGAATTTGATAACCAGGCCGTATCCGTATCCTAGCTACACTAGTTCTGTTTTGCTCAATACTTGAAAAAATTCCAAGGCCCTCTGCTATTTGAAGAACGCCTTCTTTTAGAAAGTTATTACTCCCATGGGTTGCAACATGGTCAACAATATCAATCCAGTGGTAACGTTGAGTAACTACCATCTCATGAAGAAGGCTCAAGGCCATCACGAAAGAACGCCCTGTTCTACGAGAAGAATCATCAACTGAGTGAAGCCAGGTAAGAACTTCAAAAGCTTTCCTTTGCCGGGGAGTGAGGGAAAAAATAGGCATAAGTTTCTAGCTAATTCTTACGTTGAGGAGGAAATTCAAATAGCTCGCCTGAATTACGTTTTCGTTCTTTACAAGATTCTGTTTCCACTATAACGAGAGGTTTCTTTCTCCCATCATGGTAAAATATCGTTAGATTGAATTTGGTGAATGTTACCAACTTTTGTGGCTTACCAAGACGGCATACTCGTTGTAATCCAAAGAATCTTTTTCCTAAGAATTGACAACCAACACAACCATAAGCAGGAACTCTAACTTTTATCCCTATTGTCCCCACCGATGACGTAAACATCATAGAGGTTTCCACCTAACGAACCTCCGCCCGCTTCCACTGCACATGAAACAAGGTATGGGGTCCCAAATGTTCGTAGTCAAATAAGTACAGATACCCGTCCCATAACAACTCGGACACGGCTCATACTCCGGGACGTACCCGTAACGAGTTGGGGTAATAACCAAATTGATCTTAGGCCCATAAATATAGGTCGGAAGAGCAGTCAAACTATGATAAAAACTAGTTCCATAACAAAGGCCAGTTCCGGAATGATATGAACCGCAAACAGAGCAATTTCCTTGGATTGTCAGCATAAGCCACCCTTTAACCTTCTCCCTCAGGATTAAGTCTTCTAACACCAACAACCAAACCTTACACCTAGGGTCCAATAAACACTGTCCATAAGTCGAGCAACCTCTTCCTGAGGAATCCCATCAGGGTTTAAAGCCAACGCAAACAATTGGTACCATAGCCTTTGCCATTGCTGTAAATCCGTCGCCCAAGGGCGATACTCTGTAAGACACTCATTTGAGTACCGAGCGCTAGGTATCAATCTAGACATTTTAAGTACCTCTCAACCTTGCCTTTGAGCGTAGAGATAAGAGAATTTATATCCCCTCTATTTGCGAACACGAACCTATAACCCGCGAACTCACACTCAATCGGATACCGCCGGGTCATCTTAGCAAACTCATCTGTCCGCTTCTCTAGCTCCCCTAAGGCGTCACGGCATTGATAGACGTTCTCATGAGTTATTTGAATTGTTTCGCCTATGGCCATGACTCACTTCATTTAGCAATTGAAAGACAACTTTAAAAATGAACGCCAAGCCTGCGATTGCCTAATAACTTCCTCTTTCGGTAGCTTATCGGCGTTCAAAGCTATATCAATTAATAGGTACCATATTAATTGCCAGCCCTGTACCTCTTCATCCCAATCTTGAATACTCTCATCGTAATTAGCTGTCATTTTGACAAGTACAACCAGCCGTATAAGGTAGTCTATTTCTCCGTAATAGGCACGAAACCCTCTACATCTAAGAGAGTTGGATCGGATGCCGAAACGCAACGTAACTCCACTACCGTAGCTCCCCGGCTTTCCGTCACATAAAAAAATGGACACTTCTCTCCGCAAGTTCGGAAGTCGCTTACCATTGCACATTGACCCGCAACAATAGTCCTTCCACCTTCGGCCGCTCCGGTAAGCTTCACTTTCTTCCTACCGGGTTTGTCTTTAGGGTGAGAAAGTTCCTCTAATTCTATAACTTTAAAAGCATCTGGAACGTCTTTAATAAAAGATACAGGGAGAGGTCCAAAAGCCTTCTGTAAATTGATTATCATCAACTTGACCCTTTCTAAAGCTCCCTCAATTGAAAAATTTCGTTTAGAATTAAGCGGATCCCCCGGTACATAGTAACGGTCACCACGTACTGCCCAACCCAATTTAGACAAGACAGATTGAGCTTGAGTGCAAGCTAGTTCCATAGTGCCAGGCATTGGCTCAGGAGCCTCTAGGTTGCCTTTAGTTTCTTCCTCCTCTGAATCATGGGGCTTTGCACACAAATCCGGCATAAGCTGCTTCCGTAAGCGTAAAAGAAACTCCGCCTCAATCTCTAACGCCTCCCGAAGCTTATATGTCCTTCCTTGAAGTTGGTCGGGCTCTATGTAATACTCATCACCGTTTTGTGTCCAACCCAACTTAAACAGATAAAGTCTAGCCCACTTTAGAGGATCACAAATAATTTTGTCATAAGGGTAAGCCATAACTAGTCCTTATCTCCATTGCCCTTTGTGAAATGTAGGATCTGTATCCTTCGTTAAGTCTTTCTCAGAGTCAAAGAAAAGACAGGCATGGATCTATAGAAAATGTTTACACCGTTGATATAGGTACACCTTAGACTTTACACAAAAGGTACTCTTGACTTTTCCTTTACCTTAATTCAGGCTTTTGATCTCGGACTAAACTTTGGTTTAGTTGCTCCTTGAAAAACAAGTTTATTGGGTTTGCAGCACTAATCCTTGCTGTAGTAAAAAACTTGAGGAATCAAGTGAACCTTTCTCTTAGGAAAGATTAGGGAGGGATCTTAGGATCTCTCCTGTAATTGAAACTTCGGCTATAAAGCTCCCCTAGTACTTCCTCTAACGCTGCTTGTTTTTCCCACTCCGTGCAACCAGGCCTATTTCCTCTGAGAGTCTGTAGAAGGGTTTCGGATATCATATCCTCTAGCTTATTGATAGGGAGCGTTTCCTTGGGGCTAATAGGAGGGACAGAAGATTCTTCTGAACCAGTAGAGGATTCAGGAGACTTGGAAAGCGATTCGAAGGCCGTTAATAAATTGATTATCTGATCTTTCTCAAAAATTAAAGCAGATACAGGTGAGTAGGGGGGATAACTGGGGAAACCTTCCCGCCAGAGCATATGATACCAATCCCCATCTCTTTTCCACCCCAACTTCTCTAACGTTTCTTGTGCCTTTTTCTTAAGGTGCTCCAATCGCTCGTCCTTTAACTTGGTGGCGGGGTCTTCTTTGGAACTACCAGAAGGTTCAGGAGTCTCGGCTTTTGACTCAGATTCCGAAAGCTTACGCTCAAAGTACTGTGATCGCTCTATCAATTTATTCGTAATCCCAACGGCGGTTTCCTTGTAAGCCTCTAACTCCACCAACCGGCTAAAAATCGTTCTAAGAGCCGCTAGGAGGTCTTTAGGTAACGTTTTCTCTAGATTGGTAGCAGACTCTTCGGCTGAACCACTAGGAGGGACATCCTTTTCCTTTAATCCCTCAATTTGCTCTCGTAAACCTAAAAGGAACTGTGCTTCAATCTCTAAAGCGTCCCTAATGGTATATGTTCGGGTTAGTTGGCCGTACGCTAAGGGCATATAATAACGATAGTTATTATCGCTCTTCCACCCAAGTTTGGTCAGAGAATCAACAGCCCGTGCAATGGGATCACCTAAAACTTTGTCCCCAAGATGTGCCATAGAATGCTCCTTATCCCCTTAGATACACCGGAAAAGTTGCTCTTGACCTCTTATACATCTTCATTCAAACTATTGATCTCGGACTAAACCTAGTTTAGTTGCTCCTTGAAAAAGCAAGTTTATTGGGTTTACAGCATTAATCCTTGTTGTAGTAAAAAACTTAAGGAATCAAGTGAACCTTCCTTTAGGGAAGATCAGGGAGAGACTTAGGTCTCTCCTGTAATTGAAATGGACCTTTCCAAAATGGTTCTATCCAAGTCCTGAAGATGCTCCCATCACTCAACGGGCTCACGTATTAGCCAAAGAAAAACTAGACTCCTTTTGACCAGTAGAACACACCATTACTTCTTTATCCTAGGGTTACTCATCCCAGTTCTGTGGGTTGTCTATCCGTTTTTCAATCCCCAAGTCCTACCAGGCGAAGTCTGGATACTGTCTTGGACCGCATGTACCGGCATGGGCATGATATTTGCAAAAAAGCACCTGAGAATATTCCAGATAGCTATAAGATGCATAAGCTGCCCCTACTACGGCTATTACGGAAGTAAATGTGCTTCTAAAGAACTCCATGATCCGAGACTAAAATGACTGCAAGATACTGTAAACCTAACTGCCCTCACTTAGATCCAACCGAACAAAATCAGGTCAAAGGCGAGCCCCACATTTGCTGGAAATACTGTCAACCTGTCATGCATCGCGGGCATCACCCAAAGCTTATTGCCCTTCGCATTTGTGACAATGACGAACTAGAATATGCAGTCCAACTACATGAACTGTTCTCAGTAGTAAGAGACCGAGTGATAGTCTAAAATTTAAATGTAAGTACACTTTTAAAAGGCTCCCGCTCATGCTCCATGACTCAAACACTTCGCTTATTGTGAGCTTTACTACGATGGCCCCAGCGGAGAACCTAGAGGTTATCAAGCCAATTCAAGTTACCGTTCAGCCCTACGAAAATGAGTTTCGAGCAGATTTCTGGGATGCAAACTTGACTGCTTTTGGAGAAACCGCAGACGAGGCAGTCAGAAACTTAAAAGACCTTATCACCGCTACTTTCGATACTCTCATTCAACATGAGAACAGACTCGGTCGTGGTGTTGCTCGGGAATTGGCAGTTCTAAAATTATTTATTCGTAAATCTGTTTAGTATGTGGCTAACTAAAGAACAAAAAATAACCCTCCTCTTATACGAAAACATCTTGAGATATTCTATCTCTAGCTTAGTCCAGGTTTCCATGGAAACCGGCTATGGCTTCACCGAACTGGGTAGGGCTCGAGACGTCCTCATAGCCCGTGGTTTGATTCGTTACACAAAAGATTCTGTAATAGGGTATGACCTGGAAACTGCAACGCTAGAACTAACCTAGAAGCACATAATGAAACCTTCAAAAGACTTGCCCAATCCAATAAAGATGACCGAGAACATAGTAAGACGATTAGGTGCGGCTACAACCGATATTCAAGTAACGATGCGGGATTTTAGTGACGTTCAAAAGTTTATTGTGAACTTAAAAAATGCCCACAAGCAAACAGCCAATAGTACGCTTCGTTTTGGATTACTGCATTTGAAGTGCTTTGGATTTTAATGCTGTCGTAGCCGATCGAATCATCCGGTTAACGGCCTCTGGTATTTCGGGGCCGTTAGGAACTATCTCGTTAGCCAAAACCTCTGCTTCCCCCTCTTCCGTCTCTCGGCATACCTCCATAGACACATGCCCCGTCCTAAGGACTTCTATCTCAAAACGATATCCCTTGGTAGTTAGTTGCGAAGCAAGACCATAGATCTCTTTATCAACCGGAATGCGAACCTGCTCACGACGCCCATTAGGTAGCAAAAATTGAGTGAACTCTATCGACTCTTGTTTATCTTCTTGAGGAATAAAAACATTACCCTTTGGCTTTTCTAACGCCTTGGCAAGATCTAACAACCGTTGAGCTTCTTGCCTTAAGGCATCGCTTACCGTGCAGAAATCCCCTCCCCCAAGAGTATAATATTCCCCTTCTTGTTGCCAGCCTAACTTGGTTAGTATGTGGAAAGCCACGAATTCAAAACTGTCACTTGCCTTATTTTCATTTGTCATTCTTTTGATCTTTCTTCAATAAAGCTTGGGTCAGCCTTTTCTGGCCTCCTTAGGAATAGGTATATCAGATATTCTCGTAGGGTTGTTCTCATCAAAAGGAAGATCTTTTTCTAAGGGCAGCAAAGTCGGGGGCAAACCTTTAAACCTCTTCGCTAATGCCCTCAATGCGGTTTCAAATTGTCTTTGCAACCTATGAAGAGGATGGTTTCTTTCCATCTCAATTAGGGCTATCTTTTGCTCAAGATCCTTACGACATTGCTCATCAGCCGCACTAGCTGCCTCTTGGTTGGCTCCGCCTTTTATCCCTCGAATCAGGTCAGCCAAACGTTCTTTCTCGGCTTCTAGGGCTGCCAATAAGGGATAATGAGTTCTTGGATTACCTCCCAAGAGGTAGTAATCTCCGGCCTTTTCCCATCCAAGCCGGACTAAAATCTCTTTGGCCTCAATTATTAAGGGATTGAGTTTCAACTTTTCCATACTCTAAGCTCAAATCGGTGTAAAGTTACATCGCTTTTTTACAAGCTGGGAAGCCGCCTTTGGGCTAAAACTATCGTGCAAAAAATTGAAAGATCAAGCCAAAGGAAGTGCAATGGAAACTTCTACAAGCTATAAGCTGGTTTTTGCTATTCTAGCATGTGGATTTTGCTTTGGACTTTACACTATTGGATCTTACGATGCCCACAATGAAGCAATGACACTGCAAAAAGCCCAACAAGCCCAAATAGTAAAACTAACCGCAGAGCTGAAAGCATCCAAAAGCCAGGTTGAAAAGCTGACCAAAGAAAACGCAAGATTAATTATAGCGGAAAAAGTTGCACATGAACAGTATCTCAATAAGCTCCCCAAAGGGATGATTAATGACCTACCACCACGAGCAAGTAAAATGTGTCTCGATTTGGCCCTAGCTTGGCAAGAAGCTTTACCTATAATTGAAAAAGTAAAGAACGACCTAAGACCATAGTGAAATGAGCAATGCCAATTGAGTACCAACAACTGCTAAACGCTCCGGTGCCGTTAAAAAACTGCCCAAAATGTAAGGCCCCCTTCAAACCTTTTTTACGGGGCATTGTACAAAGATCCAAAAGGACATTCTGGCTTCGAAAACCGCAGACCTATTGCGCCCTTATCTGCGAAAACTGCAAAGGAATTGTAGGATACGAAACTCCTTAAGTAGAGCCCTCTATTGTGGAAATAAAGTTTTCTTACCTGCATCGCTTACCGCATAAATCCTGCCTGGGAAAAGGTCGGAAGGTTCACGAGTAACAACTGCTAAACCCTCCTTTACCAACAAGGCCCATTGCCTATTGTCTTCGCCACCCGGTTCGGCGTCAAAGTAATTACGATACCCCGGATGCTTTGAAGCCATCCCAAGGGCGTGCCTCATCAATTCAAGTTGATAAGGAGTCGACATATAAATTATGCCTCCCGCTTTTTCGGCGGATAGAAGTGCCCAAGCCGCCTCTTCTTGGTATAACCTGGAGGAAGCTCAGGGGTATAAGGGCTAAGGCTCAGTAAACCAGCATAGAGCCTGTCAATCGGATTGTAGACAAACCAAACATTGTACCACGTATTGTGAGATACAGCCCCCTTATCAAGACCATTCTCCCCTTTTTTCATAAGAGTGACCGTAAGCTAAGTCTCGCTCTCTAGTATTGTCTCATCATCATCGCTATAACACCGGCCCGGAGCTATGTGAACTTCATGGTCTGGATCGCTTTTGCTTACTTGAAGCTCTAACCCCTCTATATAACCTTTGTCCGTTTTCTTATTTTTTTCGTATGCTACCCCTAATAGAAAACTCTTTTTTATAACTCCTTTTACATCGTCATCAATAGGGGTGGGCAATGACCCCCTTAGTTGATTAATCACTAAATCAACCGCAGCTTCCGGAGCGGGACAAGCAAAAAGCTCATCAGATATTGTTATCATTCTTTTCAAGGAACCTCTGTGGATGTTAAAAAGTGAAAAGATCTATCAAACCTATCTATTTTAAGAAATCATAAATCATACCAATAGCGATTATAACTATGGATACTGTAACAACAATACCCCAAATAATTGTAAATGGCCCAGCGTTATCGTAAGTCGGACTATATTTAAGTTCCTCCCGCCGTTTCATCTCTTCGTGTTCACATTCATTTCTCCTTGCACACTCGACATCTTCTGAACAATACATCAATAACCCTCCTAACCCCCAAACTTCGCCTTGAGCCTGGCATACTCCAATCGGTCTGAGGCTTCCTGTCTTATTTCAATCTTCCTTTGACGCTCACGTGCGAGATCTGCATAAATACGTTTAGTGTCTACCGCCACTACTTCCTCAATTGCAAAAACCTCAGCGGACTGTAAACTACTCTCGGCAGTGAAGTCTTTCACAATTCCCTCTAGCTCAGTGACGGCTTGCTCAAGCGTAGTCACCTTTAAATCCATTACCCTAACTCCACAACCAATTGTATAGTCACAACCGCCGCCTTCTTGAACTAAATACGCTTTATAAATCATTGGTAATTGATTTCTTTTGTGGGCAGATGCGATCTAACAACAGTTTTACAATATCAAAGAGATCATGTGCAATCCAAATCCCAGCTAACGCCCAGATCATTGTTATGGCAATTTTTTCCGCTGTTTGTATCTTTGTAATAACCGGAATAATAACCAACGTAAGTAATGGAATAAGTACAAGGCTAAGGCACCACACTGCGAATCTAAGTGTTATTGCCCATTCTTGCTTTGTCTTTTCCATCGCTGGAATGGCATACCTGAGGCGTACCGCCTCAACAGGGTCTATCCCGGTCATAATCGCAGTTGTCTCTTTAGTCACTTTTTGAGCTTCCAAACTATTGTCCCCTATTCCAACTTCTCAGGAAGCCCTTTTCCCTTCCAAATCTTCTGATAGGCGATTTGGGACATGGCGTTATAATCCATAGCGATTCGGTTCATCATCTGCTTTGAGCCCTCACGGGTCATTACCAGATTATCTCTCTCGGCACTTCCAGTAATTCCCTTAGAATCATATTCTTTTATACTAGCCTCCGCGTCAGCAACTTGTTTTTGATACACAACGTAAGCGTTATACTTTTTGTAGAATTCCTCATAGCTCCAAACATGCTGGTCAGCGTTGAAGACTGTCCTGTCAGCCATCTTATTGGCTGTGTCATAACTTCTGCACACCAAGCCGAGTGCAACAAGAGCTATGATGCCCAAAATAACAGCGAAGGCTAAGCCTAAAGTTTTCATTGTTTCGCCCTCTTTTTTAGATCCTCGAGTTTGCGCATCATTTCTGTTCTTTCTTCCTGACTTGCCTCAACTTTGATCTCGACTATCTGTTTAGCAAGACCAGTAAAAGGAAGGGGTACTTCGGAATAGATGTAAGAAATAAAACCTCCGAATTCAATCATACTGCCAATCGTTGTTAGTCCAACATGCGCACCGACAGACTCACCAAACACTCCCATATCATCTGGTGCTGGACCAAGGGGATTGTTGTTCCCATACACTGAGTATTCCATAGTAGGTGAGCTTAACCTCTTACTTGTGCTTGTTACCTTACCTACAATAGTAACCTTCAACCAAGTCCCATCACTCATAACGACGTAAAGGTAGCACATCTTGTTTGGATCGTTGAACCTGACATTTCTCTCGTTCAGTATATAACGATCCATGGAGAATTTTACTGTTGTTGCTGGTTGCTTTACGAGCAAGTTATTAACCTGCTCTATCTTAGCACTGTTCGCTTTCTTGATTTCAGAAGTATCATCGCAGCCACTTTCACCACTACAGAACACGAAAACAAGTAGGCAAGCGGTAGATAGTTTTAAAAATCTCGAAACCTCGAATGATTTCACAATCCCTCCTAAGTATTAGTTTTGAAAACCTACTTGCGGTTTATGATAACCTGAGGGCTCGGAGCCGCAATAATCATATTGCCCTTTTCCCCGGCCGTCTTGTAAATCCCCTGCATCCTTTGCTGTAAATCGTACTGCAAATACTCAGGATTGCGTTGAAGCGCCGATCCTATCTTGTCAATCCGGATGGCCTCATTCTTACCTTCTTGCTCCGCTAACTTGTTACGTATTACCGCAGTGTCAAATTGAGCGTTTACCGCTTCCCGTTCCGCTATGGCTGTATCTTTGTAAATCGCTTGCAAGGCTCGGTTCGTGTTAGCCGTCAAAACCCCGGATGGAGGGTTGAGATTAGAAAGGTTGATCGACGTGATAACAAGTAGGGGCTTATGCTGATTAAGAGCGTCACTGAACTTCTTTCGAATTGAAGCAAATATAGCGTCCCGCTTGTCATTTATGTCGTTGGCTATAATTGGCTGTACCGCCTCACGTACCGCTTCGCCTATGACTGGGCGTACGTAAGTCTCGTATACCTGTATGGCCGTTATCGTTCGGCTGCCCTCATCCTTAGGCGCTATCCTCGCTAGTAAAAACTGCACGGCCGCAAGGTCAGTACAATTGGGATTATAGCGAATGTAGACATCCAAGGAAAACTGAACGTTGTCCTTGGTCAAAGCCGTCAAAGGCTCCTTTATTGTCTTCTCACCACACTCTAAAAGTTTGATCTCGTCATAGTAACCCGTAAAGTGCGTCCCCGGTTCAACTACCGGCCCGTTGAGACCAACCGTCCCTTGCCAAAGACAGAGTGGCCCAGTCTTGCCAAACATCTGGCCCTTGTGCGCTTGCGGTACGTCTTGAGCACACCCCAGTAATCCTAAGAAACTAAGTACCGCTACTATAGAAAAAAATCTCATCTTCATCTGATTCTAATCTCCTCTTGAATTTGTGGAAAATACTACACCGGCCTTTATACACCGGATGAAAAAATACCAATGGAAATAAAGAAAACGCCTGAATTTATATTTCAATTATCGTTTCTTTGGGGATTTCTTTTCCTTTGAGCGTCACTGAATCGCTAGGAAGCATATAGTATACCTAAACCCCCTCTTTCTCCAACAATGCGGCAAACGTTTTAAGTGCTTCGGGTATGCAAGGGTATCCCTTACTATCAACAGTCACATTTGCCAAGGCATAACATTTGTCCCCGCTTACAATAAAAGTGGAAAAGAAACCAACCAGCTCCCCGTTACACTTGATATACGATTGACCTTTATCTATTTCAATTTGTATCATTAAAGGTTCTCCATTTATGTCTGTAAAATCATCTCACGTAGGGTCCCAAGCTAAAACGAGTAAACGATACCTCGTTACATCATACCCGTCAGGAGCCGCTTTGCAAAACTTCTCTATAAGTTGCTCCAATTCAGCATAACTTATGTGGGAAAGATCATAACCTAGCTCTTTGCAGTAAGCCTCAAACTTAACTTGCGTATGGTTATTCCCGTTTATTTTTACTAAAAGCTTCAAACTTCCCTCAAATCCTCCCAGGTAACCTCTACCAAAAAGTATCGGAACTTATCCCTCCCACCTGACAGCTCAAGTTCCTTTAAATACCTCTCAAAGAACTCAAGAGCGTCCTCTTGAGTTTCCCATCCATAGGAACCTGGATGCTCTTCATGATACGTTTCGTTCGGTATGAAATATCGATCCCCACGAGGTATGGCGGGTATTCTCGTAAAGAGGCCCTCCTCTTGGACTTTAGCCGCTTCTTCCTCTCGCTCAACTTGCTTTATAATGTAAGATTTCATGGGCTTCCAATGTCTGTTGGTAGAAACCTAAACGTATTTACAAACATACGCTGGCCCGATGGACTATCATAAACACCAAAACACATCCTGAATTTAGCCCCTACAACCGCTTTCTCTTTATCCGCAACAGAAAGATCTCTAAGGTCATAGGAAAGAGGTCTTCCAACATTCAGATCATAGTACAGATCCGTGGGAGTGACCTTATCTATGATTCCGTTATGCTGGCCCCTAATCTTGAACTCCCCCTTGCCAATTCGATCGGAACGCATATCGCAATCCAAGGTGCAATCTGAACATTCGGTCATTTTCAAACTCCAATAAAAAGGGAACCCCGGAACTTATCTAAGGCCTCAGCCGCAATCTCTAAAGGAAGGTAGGGAGCCCTTAACGATTGAGCGTACCCACGCCGGTCACTAGAATCATATCGAGACGCAAGCCTAAACTTATGCCTAGCAGTCTTGCGTCTTTCGCACCTGTAACTGTCAAGACATAAAGTGTGATCGTAGCAAGTAAACTCCCACGTCTCTACCTTCAACGACTCCTCTTTCGTTATAATCACAGTAGGCATAGACCCCTAAAGCTCCCTTACGTCTCGATCCGTCCGGGTAACGTACACCGCAACTAGAATGAAACGATAACGCTTCCTCTCATCAATACCCCCGCCTGGCAAAGCTCGTAAATACACCTTCAACGCTTCAAGAGCTTCAGCTTCGGTCACCCAACCAGGAAAGTCAGGATGCTGCCCCCGATAGTCTGCAAGAGGGGATAAAAACCTCTCTCCTTCCCTCCCCTTTTCGTCCTTCTCAACCCGTCTTATAATGAAGGATTTCATTTCGCTACCGTGCCTTTAATTGCAAGCTGGTACACACGCGGGTATATAGGATCGCCTTCAATGACCTCTACCAGTTGCATGAAATCAAGGTCATTTGATTGACGAACCTCTTCGTCCGTATAAAACATCGCGCAATCGGACTCAGGATGATAAAAGAGGCGCTCCTTAGCTTCGTTACTCATTTATGCTGGAACACCGTGCTCCGGTAAGCAAAGAAAAAAGCCTGAATTGACGCTGAAATTTCATGGGTTACCTAAAAATCCTGGATCAATACTATTGATCCATTCCAAAGCCGCCGATTTTTGCGGTTGGCCCTTCGTTTCATTGTAAGAGGAGTTGAGAGTGTTTCCTTGAGGAAGCATAGTTTTAGCCAAATCAATGATTTGTTGGCCAAACTTTAAAGCTTGTTCAGCACTCAACGCTAAGTTAGTTTCACCACCAGGAGATATGAGACCAACTCGGACTCTGTTTTTACTTGGAGTTAAACAAGCACTTGCAGCATAGCCTCTTCGCACTGAGGCGAAAAAAGTTGCTCCCTCCTTTGTTAAAGGTCCAGAAACTATGCTTGATCCATCAAGTTTTTTAGTTCGCCCTTTTTTGAGCGGAAATGCCTTCTCTTGCTTTTTGTTTGTCATTTCACAAGCCCTCAACGAAAGTACCTATTTTCACAAGATATGTTGCTTACTGCCAATAAGCCATCACTCGCTTCATCTCTTCGCTATGGAACTTAACACGATCTGAACAGTCTAAATCCAGAAATTCCGCAAGCTTGAAAAATCCAACCCCTGGCTCAGAGCCCCCTTCATGAAGAACAATGGCCGATAGTAAGGGCCGCTCTTCAACGTACTCTCTCAAGTTGATAAAAAACAAAAGGTAAGATAATAATTTCCTATGCCACCCCGACATTAGTAGACTTTTTAGAACTTCCTCTATCTCTACTCTTATCTCTTTTTCTAGCATAACTCCTATTATTACACCGAAGAAAAGAGAAGTTCAAGCCAAAAGGTCCCTCTTGACTTTTATCCTTCTTGAGACAAATTAACCGCTGATGCCTCATCTTCTTTTACAGAATGAGGTTCATCAAAATCAAAGTAAGCCCACCTACTTATTGAGTGGGACTCACCGTTCGTCATGCTTGTTCCTTGGTTATAACGGTGGCGGAAACCTTCAGCAATTCAAGAGCAGCCCCAAGTTCTATCTCGTCTTCCTTGGCGTACTCCTTCCCGCTAATGATTATAGCCGGGTGGTAAAGTAAACAAGGTAGGCTCCAACCATCCGCCATTACCCCTCGGTAAGGCTCGGCTACTACGCCCCCATGTACGCCGTCCGTCCGAACGGCTTCCTCAGCAAGCTCTATTGCGTCTTTCTCACATGTAGCTAGAGCCATGTACTCAATCGTTACCTTGCACTTGTAAATCTTAGGCTTCGCACTCATATCTCCCGCACCTCCCGATCAATCCTCCCCTTATCGCTAAAATCAATCTCAACGAGATAAAACTTGGTTGTACCTCTTAAATCCTTCGGATTAGCCTTTAGAAAGCTCTCCAACGCCTTAATAGCCTCTACCTCAGTCTCCCACCCATAAAAATCGCCCGCACCTATAGAACCGCCCCTGGACGGCATTAAATACCTCTCCAGTAGGGTAGAAATACCTTCCCTAATAATAACCATCTCCCCTACAAACCCATCACTCCGAAGTAAAACTTGCCGAATAACATAACGCTTCATGTAATTGCCTTAGAGAAGACTAGGGAGTGATCCTAAGATCTCTTCCGTAATTGAAACGCAACCGACTTGTTTATTTGATCCAAAATCCCTTCTAAAGAAAGAGGGTCCTTAGGATCGAAGGATGCAGGGGCTTCTTTGAGCGTGGTGATTAAGTCGGTTAGGCGTTCGCTTTCGGTTTCCAGAGCCTTGATTAAAGGGTATCGGATTTTGGCGTCTTTATGCGGAAGATAGTAGTCTTGGTCCTTTATCCAACCTTGCCGGACTAGGAAGTTATGGGCTTCTAGGGCTATGAGCCAGTTAGGAGCTTTATCAGTGAAGCCTTCCTCAAGAGGCTTCCTAACCGGATTGCTCAAAGACTCTTCAATCGTAACCCGGCGAAGCTTGAAAAGAGACAAAACCTTCCTAAAGAGATTAATCATAAATCATCCTCTGGCATAAAACTCCTTTGTCCATAAGGGGATCTAGTTAGCGCCCTCTTTTTTAGAGCATTCAGGGCAGTCACAAGGCTCCTGTTCGTCTTTCAAGGCTACATGCATAGCGCAGGTGGTAAGGGCATTAGAGAGAGCTTGGAGGCGGCCAGAGGCTTCATATAAGACCCCCTCAATATCAAGGTGGAACCAATCTTGGACTGTAGTGTTTTCACCCAAAGCTACGATAGCAAGGAAAGCTAGGTCATCGTTTAAGATGGCTTCCAAGGCCGGTAAAATGTTCCTTTCAATGAAGGCTTGGGCTCCAGGGGGAAGCTCAGGAATACGTTTGACTATTTGTTGGAGGCGTACGGTTAGTTCTTCGTCTTTAGTCATCTTGAAAAATCCGCTAAATATCTTTATTTATAAAGATGGCTGGAATTAATCCTCTAGCCTCGAAAACTCTATCTTCACACACCGGAGGCCAAACTTAGCCGAAGAGGTAACTAACGATTCCGGCCCCCTAAAAACCGGATGCCCAAATAAAGATGGCTTACCCTCAAGCCTCTCTAAATGCCCTACATAACCACGAATGGCATCTAGGTACTCCTTGGTGATGTATATACGATCCACCGGAACATCAGCAGCTTCAAGCTTGCTCTTCGCCTTAGCTATCTCGGACATCAAAGTCTCAAATTTGTCTTTTGTCATGCAATAGCTCTACACCTCAAAAACCCGCTAAATATCTTTATTTATAAAGATGCATGAATTAATCCGCTAGCCCTGAAAACTCTATATACATGGCCTTCTTGCCAAATTTAGCCGAAGACCTAACGTAAGAACCCAAGGACCTGTAAACCGGATACCCAAGTAAAGACCGTTTGCCATTAATTCTCTTAAAATGACCTAGATGGCCACGGACGGCATCTAGGTATTTCTCGGAAAGACATATTCGATCTACGGCCATATTAGCAGCTTCAAGCTTCGCCTTCGCTATAGTGATCTCACGCATTAAGGTCTCAAACTTGTCTTTCGTCATAATTTGGAGCTTCCATAATAGCTCTACACCGAAAAAGCCCGCAATTATCTTTATAAATAGCCTTTATTTCTTGTCAAAGTCTTCAGGAAATCTGAGAGCTAAGATTTTGTCAAGATTTTCATGCGAGATCTGCGCTCGAATGATTTTACCATCAAGGGCTTTCAAATGAAGGAAAGCGGTTTCGGAACCTTCAATTTTAATGGGCTTGCCATCAAGGCTACGCTTCAAAGTTTGTTTGCCGTCAGGGTCAAGTTCAGATTCGTATTCAACGTACTCCTCGTGGTTGACAACTTCTAGTAACACGGTACGCGGAAGAAGATGTTTCGGAATCATATCTTTCCTTTCTAATCGCTTTCGTAATGCCCAGCACTTGCTCTAAATGGCTCCCCTTTGCCTTTATAGGCGGAAAAGCCAAGATTAGCTCTGTTCATCTAAGATAGGAACTGGAGGCTTTCTAAAGGCTCTAAAACCTCAAGGACCTCTTGTGGCGTCTTCTTGTCTAGACACCTTGTATGTTTCACTTACAAGCCTCCTCCTCAACTTCAAACATGCTAAGTCCCCAGGCCGAAAAGTCACCTTACAAACCGAAGGCCTCTTTTCATAAATACTGCATTTAACTCGATGAAGCATCGAGCCTCGTAAAGCTTCACAAATAAGAATCTCCCGCCCTTTCAAAGGACCAGCCTTCATCGTTCGCCACTTGGTCTCAATGGCTCCGTAAGTCCCTACCCAAGCGTGAGGATCATTCCAGGGAACCTCTACAATGTGCTTCCGACCCCAAGAATCCAGTAGCTTGGCCTCTTCCATAGCCCAACAACATACCCCACAAGCTAAACAATCAGGACGCTTTGTATTCATAATTCCTAAAAAAGAAAAGATTCTGCACCTCTGCCTAACCCAAAAATCCCGTAATTATCTTTATAAATAAAGATCACAAGCTAGTATTACACCGGAACCCTGGCCTATCAAGGTTCAGCTTCCCTTATTTCAAAAAATCCCGTAATTATCTTTATAAATAAAGATGCCCTTTTATGCGGATGCTCTAGCCAGTTTAAAAGCTGTCCCAAAGCAGGGGGAAGCTCCCTAGGCATATAATGAAAACCACACGTCGGACAGAATCACGTCTCCCGAAGATAGAAAGAAGCCCCAGGCAATAGCGTAAAGGAAACTCACATAGGGAACAATGATGCCAAGAGGGGGAGGAGGAGCTTTCTTACGCCGCGTCATTCATATCTCCCAACTAACTTTTCCCACTAAATAGTCGAAAAGGCCCCCCTAAGAAAATAACCACTCCTTTGTCCCTAAGCTCCTCTAAAGCTTGAAACAAATCTTCCCCTGAAAGCCCCGTAAGAAGTCTCAAATTACAGAAGCATTGAGTTCCTTCGTGACCCAAGGTGTACCTAACCTTTTCACCCGCATTTTGTACATCAGTAGGAAAATCTAGTTTTAGTCTAACGTGCTCGCAGACTCTTTGCCCTATGTAATCCTTTATGTGGAATCTGAACACAGCAACTTTATCCCTTTCTCAACCTTGCTCTTTCCAATCTCTAAATAACACCAAGCTAGTTTGCCTTTGACCTTTTATTTAATCAACCCCCCCCTTTGTTCCAAGAAGGTTGCCTAAAGCCTTCCATACCCCTATCAGAGCCCCCTCAATCCCCTAATCCCGCCCTAAACCCTATCTAGTACTAGTAACAGCGTCAATTCCGCCCCCAAGCCTCTATGACACGCCCTAAGCCTTATCACCCAGCCCCAGGGCCATGCCTCGGTTGTCGCTTATGCACCTCCTTCCACTCTACGGTAGTCTAGGTAATGGGAATAACCTTGCCGTGCCCCCCGAAGGCCCGGCCGGGTAAGCCCCATTACCCTCAGATTATTCATCCTGTCTTTATTTATAAAGATTGATCCAATTTATTTGATTACTTCTATTTTTCAAAACCCTATTTATCAAGATCCTGTACAGTCAGAATGTAAACTTATTTTCTGAAAAGGTTGGAAAATATGGAAAATATATTGGCATGGTTCTTGTACAAAACAATAAATGATTTCGCACTGTTAGATTACAATGGTAACGGTATTTCCGGCCTGACAATTTTATTCAGCAGGCATGTGAATTTTACATTGACAATGCCAGCCGCCCCTACGGGGCGGAGCATGGCTCGTGTATACGTGGGATCTTTATAAATAAAGATGAAAATAATTATGAGGATCTTTATAAATAAAGATAGGAAGAATATTCGAGTGACCTAAGGCTCACCACGCCCGGCCCGAAGGCCGGGCAAAGGTTATGCCATTGTCGTTCGAGGGATCTTGATGATATAGCAACTGTAGTTGATCAAATCAAGATCGGAATAGAGAGAGTAAATAGCCCCATCTTGATGATATAGCAACTGTAGTTGATCAAATCAAGATCCGTACCATTTATTGCGGCTATCCAATTATAAAAATAGGGAGGTACGGATTTTTGAAATTAAAAAATAGCCAGAGGCTATAAATAAAGATGAGGCTATAAATAAAGGGTAGGGATCTTTATAAATAAAGATGAGGCTATTTATTTATTTATTTGGCTTTGGGTTTTCTTCTGCAAGCCACTCTTGGGCATCCGGGAGGAGGGACGCTTTTATTCCTTGAAGGAGGGTTGCTCTAAACGTATCGAGCTTACTTATTTGTTGTTTATGGGCGGCCATGCTGAGTTCTAGGCTATGGAGGCGTGTAAGGACATCCTCATGCTGATATGTAGTGTTGACCTTTTCTATGGAAGCGGGTTCTTGTGGGGCGAAGTTTTTCAAGTCGAGCACCATTTGAGTTAGGAGTTTGCTTTCAGCTTCCAGAGCTAGGGTTAGGGGGTAACCTATGCTTTTATCTTTACCCGAAGAATAGGAGCCATTGGTTTTTTCCCATCCAAGTTTTAGGAGTTTGCTTTCGGCTTCTGCTAATAGGGTAGGGTAATGACAGGTCATGAGTACTCTCCTTTTTTAGTTAGCGCCCTCTTTTTCGGTAGGAGAGCAATCAGGGCAGTTGCAAGCTTCACAATCTTCTTCAGAGGGCTTCATATCGCTCTGGAGGGCATAAGCGGATAGTAGCCCAGCGATGGCTTGGAGGCGGCCGGAAGCTTCATAGAGGACATTATCATAATCGGTATGGAACCAATCTTGAATGGCGAGGTCATGGCTCAGGGCCACTATAGATAAGAAATCCAGGTCTTGGTCCATGAAGGCTTCTAGGGTTGGTATAAGCGTCTGTTCAAGGAAGATCTTAGCTCTGGAGTTGAGGTCAGGGATATTAGAGACTATTTTTTGAAGACGGTAGGCGAGGTCTTTATCTTCAGGCATTGAGTTTACTCCTTAAGATTTGTTTGGGGATAGCCCACAAGCCTGTTTTGGTCAAGTGAGCCGGGACTATCATCGCTTAGGAGGAAGGACTTTCCAATACAATCTAAAAGTACTCAAAATATTTATTACATCTCAAACAAAGCTTCTTGCTTTTGAAATAATCAATAGGCCCACAACCATGAGCACGTATTATGCAAGGGGTATATTCAACAAGCTTAGTCCATCTGAGCACTTTTTTGCCGCAACAATCACATGTAGGAAAGAGTTTATCATAAATTACTGCAAAGAGCGTCATCTGTGTTTCTCCAATTAGAAGACCCGTTTAATGATTAAAGGCCCTTTTCTTAGAGGGCAGTTCTCCGGGGGCTCCGACCAATAGATGCGTACTTTCATCCTATTGGCTTCGGGATGATTGCAACGAGCACGCTTCTTATAATCCCTAAAAGAAAGGAGACAATCGATACAATTTGGGCTTTGAACTCCAAGCGTTTTAATCATCTTCTTCTACGCCATCTTGCCAGTCCGACCAAGCACCTAACCTTTCAACTTGACCTTTAGAGTGGACTTGCATGAACTCGGCTAAGCAGCCACCTTCTTTTTCCCTTACGTACGGTCCAATGCGGCAGCCGCCTTTATGACAGCAGGCGTCCGGATCAATGTCCGGGTTATTAAAAGAGTAGCACGGGGTTTGTGGGAACCAAGGTTCATCATGAACAGCACAGACGGCGTCTCCAGTTTCCGGCTCGAAGCTCAGGTGCGGGCAACGAACGCCAGTAGGTTTGTGATAAAGTCCGAGCTGACAATCTGGCTCTTCGATGGCAATAATTACGTCATACATGATGCAGCAATATCCAGAGCGTTTGCAGTAAGCCATCGCCTATCCTTTAGGCTCACTCCGGAGCTAGTTCAAAGTGATCATCGAGCAGACTGACAGCTAAGGGCTCTCCATCGCCCTCGTCACTGTAGTCCGGATAGATAGCCACGTGGAACGGCTTAGGCTCGTAGATCTGTATGCTTCTATGGTCTTTAGCCCGTCCAATTTGCTTACGCAGGTCCCTCAAAGCGATATCACGGGTGGCGGCCAATCCTAAGTAAAGAGCGGAGTTGCCTATCTTTCCGCCGTTCCCTTGAATTGGCCCCACATAATTTTCTCCGTCATGGGTTGTTACTCGAAACTTTATAACCATCGGTTAGATTCTTTCTTTTTTACAAGAGGGTATCATAGGTGCCCCAGCTGGTCGGAGTCATTTTAGCAACGGCCACCGCCCGTTTGTTAGCTTCTGCCCAAGTGGTCCCTTGACGTATGAGTAACGCCCGTAACACCATCGTAATATCGGTTTTGGATTCGGCGGTAACGTGATAGCCGTGTGTATAAACTTCGTCCATATAGGTAGACGTTATGCTGTAGCAGGTCTTATAAGGACGCAATGATTTGCGACCGGTAAACAGCTCCCCCACTTTAATCTTCAATGGAATTCTTTCGTCTTTACCCATATCTATTACTACACCGAGGAAGAGAATAATTCAAGTTTTTCTCAAGCTAAGTCTAGTGTAATCTTCCGTTGATGCACCGCGCCGGTAAGGTCTTGAATGCTCAACATCTGACCTTCAAACTCCCGAATGTCATGCATATCCCGCTCGCGCTCCATAGTAATTTTCTTTAGGACCTCGTTGTAAGACAACCCCTGGCCTCCGATCGTCCGGTTGATGTGGCAGCTTCCAACCCTCGAGGTGGCTTTGCAAACCAGAGGGTAATTATACCTTTTCATGGTCTTCTTTTCTCTCATCAATCACTATAGGGGGTTCTATAAAAAGAGGGCATAGCCACGTTCCAATGTGGCAGCGATTTTGAAGGTCTTGCTCACAATTAGACGTCACGGCCGTATAGAGTTCACGGATTTTGTGTACCATTCGTGCGTCTGGGCATAGACATGAATTTGCCATATCTATTACTACACCGCAGAAGAGAATAATTCAAGTTTTTGATTTTGAATTATTCTCTTTTTGTAATAATAGATATGAACTGGTTGTGGCTAAAACACGGCTTTAGCTGTCAAAGTTCCCGTTGGGCTATTTCTTCAGATACGTGAACACGAGCCCTTGCCCAATTATGCCAACATTCATCGGTTGAGCGTTTAGTAGAGTTATAGCTCTGTGATTCCCTACCTTTCCCAGGCTGGACCCACTCCTGTTCGTGACCAACAGGGCAGGAGCCAATAACGTGGCCATCTTTGAAAAATATAGTAATGTCACCCATATCAAAATTCCTTTGATAGTATATTACGCTTTGCTTAGGCTAACGGCCACAGGCTCTTCCCTCTCATGGCGGGCGGCCTCAGGGTGTCTCGTAGTTCAATAGTTTTGGCCAGGTGGGCGACTTCTTCCTTGGTTAAAGTGAGCTTTCCTTCTAAGTGGAAGTAAGCTTGAAACACCTTTTGCCAGACTTCGTCGGATTTGCCTAAGGAACGTATTCCTAAATTTACAATGTCGTCCCTTACTAATCGTACACCCCTATTATGAATCGAAGCTTTTATGATTCGGCGGTATATTTTTAGGATATTTATTTTTAGGATGTTTATTTTCATCTTTTTCTGATCTTAGGTTTTTGTTATTCGAAGAGCACTTCAATAGAACGACCCGAGCCTTGATGGGTCCAGCGAACGCCTTGTTCTAAGTTTTCTTGTAACAGCAAGCGTATGGAACTTACTTCTAAGCGGTTCGTTATTACATCATATGCTTTAGGCATTTCGGATACTCGATCTATCTCTTGTCCCTCTTCATAGATTGCTATAGACATTGCTAGATTCCTTCATAAGTTATCCCTTAATACAGCCGGGAGTGAGAAAGAGTTGTACACCACAAGTTTGTTTTCTTATAGGGTAAAACACAATTTAGTAAGGAAGCAGTCATCATTATCATACACATCCCTACGCTGTCTGTGTCACTAAGAATGACTCACCCGTTCAAGTTTAACTTGTCCTTAGTACTCTTCTATTACTACACCGGAGAAGGGAATAATTCAAGTTTTTGATCTTGAATTTTCTCGGTTTTCAGTGTAGTAATAGATATGGACCGGCTTAGTTGGAAAAAGACTCGTACGGGTTTGACAGCTCGCGTTTGGGGCGGATTCTATTACGATCTCATTCTTAGCTTGGATGATTCCAAGTGGAGCGTCTTCACTCCGGCCGGGCAATCCGATCAGCGATTCAATAATAAAACCGTCGCCGTAAGGCACGCTAACGAGCTGTATTGTCAACAGAAAAAAGGCGGCCAGCTTTCTATCTTTAAACACCTAAACCCCTGCCTTTAAACTTGAATTTTTTCTCTCTCCGGTGTAGTAATAGATATGGAAGCTATACTGAAAATTGACCCAAAAAATCCCACTGAGGTTCGTTTCGCCCGATATTGCAAAGAGCTTGGGTATGATGTGACTGTAAACACCATCGACGTTGTGTTAGTGCTGGCCCTTTTGGACGATTTCAGTCGTGTGGCCCCTACTACGGAAGACCTAAAGGCGGAGTTGAACGCTCTTTTCATGAGGGCATAACTTAAACGTTTTCGGCTGCAAGCCGCTTTCGTAGCTCGGCTATTTCTCTGTCCGCTCGTTCCTGGATCTCTTTGATTTGTTTCAACCACAGTTCATTGTATTTGGCCGCCGCTTCGGCTTTGGTATGGCCCCAGCAGCAATAATTAAATCCACTCTTTGGGTTATAGCCTTTGCGAAAGTAGACCTTTCCTGGAGGCGTAGGAGGGTAATTCCAATCCAACCGGGGATCGGTACGCTTGAGTTCTAGAAACTGCCGTTTTACTTCGAGATAGATCCAGATCATTCTAACTGTTTCGTCAGGTTTTTTAGACATACTCAACTCTTACTTCAGGCCGTCGCGGCTCTCTTCGGGCTCTTGAATGTGTTGGGTGGTATTAACTTCCCGGCCACGGCCACCAACCAGTGCTTTCCTTCACATAGAACGGTCCCCAAGACGCGAGTTGGCTGCCCTTTGGGATCGGTGCTCCACACGATGGGATGCACGCCTAAGCAACGCGGACATTGAGCCAGCTCTTCCGCCTCGGGCAGCTTTTCAAGTTCGTCATTACCAATGGAAAAGTGATCTGTCATCTAAGGCACCTCAGACTACATAGGATTTCTGTTTGAAACACGAATTGGGCTGGGGGAGACACACCCCAGCCGGAAACGTTTAGCTTTACTTGCCCTCTTGGGCGGCGGCCGGAGCCGGAATGGAGGTCACTCCGCGTTGCACATCCGCAACTTCCTTCATCTGTGCCACGCCGCTGACGCAATCTGCTAGGCAAGCCACGATCGAAGCTTGATTATTCTCTATGTCAATCAGCTTGTTGAAGAATGCCCTCTTCCCGGTCGCCATGGCCGCTAACTTCGCTACGGGCGACTTGAGAGTTTCTTCCATGGTTAAGGTTAAGGTCCTGAGCCGCAGCGTGCTTCTTTCGGCCACCTCATGAATTTCCGTGACGGCTTTCAGCATGTTTCCGGGACCGATCGCTTCTATCGAATCCACGGCATGTACACACTCCGTTAACGAATTCGTAACTTCCCCTAAGTCCATCACGATCTCTTCTAGAGGCGCAAGAGTGGCTTCTTTACCGGCCAACTTGGCCCACATCCGCCTTATAGGGGACTTGAGGCTCTCCCCTATCGCTTTAGTTACGCCTTCCAACTGCTTGGCACTGGCCTCCTGTATTTTGTGAACTTCCATAGTGGCTACTCGAAGTTCATCTACCTGTCCCTCAATTATCTCTTTCACTGACTTTGACATACTGATCTCCCTGTTAGATTGTTAGTAGAATTTTACTTTACTTTTATTACTACACCGGTGGGGGAATTAATTCAAGTTTTTTCGAAGGTAAGATGTAATTGAGCTAGGAGGGATTGAAGAAGAATAAACTAAGATTCGGACGCCGGGGAAAAAGTGATGCTTAGGATTCAGCTCCGCAATTTATACAGGCGGCTCCGCACTCCTTGTTAGGATCTAGGCCGTCAGCTATGCATTCTTCAATGCTGTCATAAGCATCCTTGTTACGGATGATTGCCAGGGGCTTACCGCACTTCCAACAATGGTCCTCTGCACTTGCTCTTCGTACCTCTGCACTCGATACCGTTTTTCCGTCGTGAGTAATGTAGTTTTTCATATTTCCTTTTTTCCTAATGAGAGTTTATGCGCCATTCCGTCAATTGATTGCCTTGTGGGTCAAGTAAAGCAATGCTACTAGGAAGATTTACAATGTATATCTCGGGATAATTAGACGCACATCTTATTTTGCACCATGACTGCACATCTTTCATAACCCGGTCAAGACTTGAATCACGAGATATTTCTTGACGGCCCAAACGGGCCAAATACCCAGTGGATACCTCATGTATAACAATAGCTTGTTCTAAGCGTTGGGCGTCCGGCTTGATTCTTATTTTAGCTTGTTTTATAACAGTCATAAGAGGGCTCATCTGAAAAAAGCACGTTTCCGGCCGCTTGATAGGCACGTTTTGTGGTTATCACAGCCGAAGAAAAGCTGATGCCTTGCAAGATGGCAGCCCTAAGAGCAGCGGTGAAGGCAGGTGCTAACGTACTGTTAGAAGTCGCGGTTACGGTCGAAATTGTCTTGGTAGATTGTATTGACACTTTGTAATCATCCCCAAGCCTGGTTACTTGAACGCGAACTTCTTCGTCGGCACAGTCTGTCTTACCTCTTCGCTCAACAAGTTTCTCTTCCCTCATTACAACCTCCCCATAGTTATTTGGCATAACTATTACTACACCGGGGGAAAGAATAATTCAAGTTCTTAGAATTGAGTGAAGAATTTTTATCCGACCTTGCCCCCTATAGAGTCAAAAACATTCATACGGATAAAAAGGGGAGCCCCGTCAGAGCGTCCGGGATCGGGGGAGGTCCATGAGACGCGACAGGGGCTCCCCTAATGAGCAGCTTATAATAAAAGAAACCTTAGGCAATTTCAATTATCGAGGAATTTTTAGATTCCCTCTCCGCTAAGTTACATTAAACATTAGCTGGGTACAAAGCAAATTCTTAAAAAACTTGAATTATTCCTTCTCTCGGTGTAGTAATAGATGAAACAAAATGCTCAAAATGTAAATGCAGAAACCAAGCCCGTGTGCAAATTGATAGGTGAAGACGGCAACGTATTTGCCATTATTGGCCGGGTAAGCAATGTACTCAAGCGTGCTGGGCAAGCAGAAAAAGCTCAAGAGTTTAGAAATCGCGCTATAGCGGCAGGCAGCTACGATGACGTGCTTGCGATGGTGTTTGAGTACGTAGACGTAAAGTAAACGAATACTGGCGGGGGTATAATCGAAAAGCTCAATTTTTGAGGGAGATTTAGATGATTCTTTTAACTGTATATGGTTTAAAGATAGAGGCCACGGGACCTTTTTGTGGGAAATGTCGTTTCTTAATTCGAACCGGCGTGAGCGGTCGGCCTGAATGCCTTTTATTCAGGATTGGACGGCCGGACTACATTCGAAATGGTAAGGATGGCAGTAAACATTACGAGGGGACGGATCCGTTGCCCTCCGTGGGCCGCCATCTTGAATGTATTGCCGCCACTCAAGAAGCTCTCTAAAAACTTGAATTATTCTCCCCTCCGGTGTAGTAACAAGAAAGGAGTTAGATATGCCGACCATAGTAGAAAAAGTTAGGAATGCGGCGGAAGAGATTGCCAAAATCGCGGGCAAGAAAATCCAAAAGGCGGAGATTTTCGCTTCGAAGGTTGAGGCAGAGAAGCACCTGGAAAAGAACGGCTATGTCTACGGGTTTACACAGAGCACGAGCCCTATCGGCTTTGCACTTGCTCAGAACTGTTCCCGCGTAGAGAAGTGGCGGAACATAGCCCGTGGAGAGTACAAGAACCTGGATGGCGTACTCATTCATCATGAGCCTTACGATTATCAAAACGCCCGCGTAACGGCCTTTTACTTTGAGTGAAACCCATGGTTTACAAAGTATACATTATAGAAGGGCTCAATAACACATGGGTGCAATCTGAAGAAGCCGCCTATTCAAGGGGAGGCATGACACGTAAAGCAAGGTGCCTTTGTGCTGATCACATCATCCGTGCCGTGCGCTGTGGAATACCCGACACCTATTTTACAATACCCGCTTACAGGATAATCAAAGGTAAGCGTGTAAAGGGTTATGTCTCTCAAGATGATGGTACTTTCACATTTACCGAGAGCAAAGGGGTAGAGAAATGATTGAACTCACGAAGCATTCAAAAAAATAACATCATTAGGAAAGATAACATCATTAGGAAAGATAACATCATTAGGAAAGATAATTTAGAGAGAATAACCTAAAAACGAGGAAATAAAGATATGCCCAACGAACAAAAAAATGATTCGTCCGAAATCCAACCCATAGCTACTACTACAGTTGCACCTGAACCAGGAGCCCCACCAGTGCAGAAGGTAGGCACTTTAGAACGCCCACTCGGAGTGACCGTAGTGTGCATCCTTAGCGTCGTCGCCTCAGTACTACTCCTTATTAGCTTTGCTGTTGCCGACGCATCTGTAATGGAGAGACTGCAACTATCCCCCATACTAATCATAATTGGAGTAGTACTCCTCTCAATTTGTGTGGTTGGTATGTGGTTCATGAAGAAATGGGCTGGTTACCTGTACCTTGGCTTGATGGCCCTTAACGCTCTTTCCTGCGTGTTCCTTGAACCTAGGAATTTCATGGGGTTTATGGTAGCTTTCTTGCTGTTTCAAGCTATAGCCCGAAATATCAAGAAAATGACGTAAAAACTTGAATTATTCTCCCCTCCGGTGTAGTAATAGATATGGAACGATACACGGACCAATATAAGGTTGACGTACCGGTGGGGCAATTGGGGCAGTGGAGCATCAGACGGTTTACTGTGAGTGCAGAAGCGGCAAAGTTTGAAGAGCTGCGAGCGGCCATTAGTAGCAGCCGGGGCCGGGGGGTGCCGGAGGGGACTTATACGGGGCTTTACCACACTCAACGGGGCGTAGTCATGAGCGATACCCCGGATGAGATTAGTGACCACCTGGGGTTTATTAGAAGCGCCCACGGGCATGTTCTAATCGCTGGCTTAGGCCTTGGTATGGTGACCCGTGCCTGTCTCTTAACGCCCGAAGTTCAAAGCGTGACCGTGATAGAACTAGATGCCGATGTCATTACGTTAGTAAGCACCTGGCTGTCCCAGGTGGCCGAAAGAGCCGGGAAGGTCCTAACCATCGTCCATGCGGATGCCTTGATTTGGAAACCCGCTAAGGGCCAAAGATTCCATACGGCGTGGTACGACATCTGGGATCACCTTTGCGGTGATAACTTAGAAACTATGAAAACCTTGCATCGCCGGTATGGCAAAAGGTGCGATGAGCAAGGCTCATGGGGCAGAGATTTGATTGAGGCTCGAGAGCGTCGGGAAGCCAAAGAAAGGCGTAAATAAACTCTCTGAAAAGGTAAAATAATCTTCAATCTCCACGCTTTTCATAGAGTGGAGGTTGAAGGCAATCGCTCTTGGGCGGCTTCCAGGTCAGGGCGTCCGCATGTTTCAATTACAGAGGCAGCCTTTACAGCTTCCTCTAAAGGTCAGTATACTACCGAAAGAACTATGCGTAAAAAAACTAAAAGGAAAAAACCCAAACATTCCCCTAGATGATGCTAAGGCGTGGCGGTGTGAAGCCCTAAAGCAGAGAAGGACCTTGGAGGAGTTTACGGACTTCATCCAGCAAGCGGTAACTGCTCTAGACCAAATCATGGAAGGACCTGTCTCCAATGACCGGGGGCGGAAGGTGGCAGCCATCAGTAACAAACTAGAGTTACAGAAGGACATCGTCCGGCTCGAGGCCCTTAACATAGTGCCCCCGAAGCCCCTAGCCTATCGCCCAGATGGTAGGGGCAAGAAACCAGTAGCCCTATAGCCAGATGCCTTAGTCCTTGGCGGCCGGAGGCCGCCCTGACCCGGCTCCCGGAGCCGGTATCTATGCCGCACGAGGCCCAACACAAGCTTGGCTTCAAATAATAGCCCCCATCTTTATAAATAAAGATCCATGCCAATTTATTTTTTCTGATCTTTATAAATAAAGATCGGTTTCAATAATCCTTGGCATGGTCTATGCCCACCGGTTCTTGCCCGGCCCGAAGGGCCGGAGGTATACTAAGGGGCTTGACTATGCCCTTTTCCCTTTATACCACCGCCTCTTTTAAGCCCCCGCGATCTTGATCATATCAACTACAGTTGCAATATCATCAAGATCGGCCTTATTTATTTTAATGACCTACAGTCTTTATAAATAAAGATCATCGAACAACTATGGCCACGGCTTGACCCGCCCCGAAGGGGCATAGTCGTGCCATCGCCCTTGTTCCTCGATCTTGATTTGATCAACTACAGTTGTAATATCATCAAGATCCGTGCCATTTACTCGTTGTATGCTGATCTTGATTTGATCAACTACAGTTGCTATATGATCAAGATCCATACCATTTACTCGGATTAATCCCATCTTTATTTATAAAGATATTTGCGGTAAAAATTGGGGAAAACCGCTTCATTATTTTTTTAAAATTTGCTATTATCCGTAATTGGCACATTCAGTATACGCATGGTCTTAAACGGAGGAATTCTGAAAGGTCATTTAAGGAAAGGTTTGAGCGTTAGCGAGTTACATAGGGAGCGAGATAAAGGGGAGGGGGTCTTTTTAGAAAGGGGTAGGTTTTCAGGGGGAGGCGGAATTTTTTTATGGTTGAAATTTTCGGATAGGGGGATTTTGGGGTATAGGTCTTTTCACCTAGATATGAGAGGGAACGCCATGAAGATACGGATAGGTGACGGTAAGCATTTAGTAGCGATTGAAACGACGCAAAACGTATTACTTTCCAGGGTATACGATGTAGTTGGGGTAGAGACGAGGCAGGGTACTTTTGGGGTTTGTGAGCGGGAAGGAGGGTTGGAGGTGACGCTTAGGGGGCAGATTATATGGTCCAGTACGGATCTTGATAAATAAACGGTTTGATTTTTATCTTCTTTTGGATAGAGTGCAGCTACAAAGAAAGCCCACTTTCTTTATGAGTGGGACATAAATAGGCTCCTCTCGGCTTTTGGCTGATACTCGCTTCGCTCGTTAGTGGGCGGAAGGAAAAAACGAACCTAGAGGCTATAAATAGGCTCTTTGATTTTCGTGGGGGATACCCCTTTTTTGAAATGGTGTAGGGGTTTTTGAGAAAGCGGAAATTTTTTAGGGCCGGTAATTTCTGGACGTTTCAATTATCGGCGAAGGTATAAAACCTTCTCCAAACAGCTCTCGCTTTTCAGATTTTACCTAAAGGAAGACTTTCTTTAGAACCGCTTATCTTTTTCAAAGAGCTGTAGACCTTTGTTAGGGTCTGTTTTGAAGTTGTATTAGAAATCCATTAAATGCAAACGAAAAGCCAAGATTTTTCATTTAATGGTACGCTTAGGGTTATGGAAACAGCATCTAATGTACGGGTAGCGGCACGCTTCATGAAAGCTGACGAGATATTGCGGGTTGGGCCTGAGACGGCGAAGCTTGGTGACCGGCTCAATGAATTAGAGGAAGCTTTTAATAGAGTTGATGGGAAGGATATTTTCAGCACTTTTCTTATTAAAAAGAGCAAGAACGCTGATATACGGGGGGTGAGTCGATTTCTTTTCAAAACGTGGTGGCCATTCATTGGCGACCGATTTTTTGAGCGTGGGGATGCTGCTAAGGAGTTTGTGGCCTCATATGATGAGGGGGCTTCTGGGTTAGCATCTATTCAGGGGTTATTCAGGGAGAGGCGGGATCAAGCTCGGGTTGGGGATATGCTAGGGTTAGCGGTGGGGTATAAGGAAGTTGCGGAGCGATTCATTAGGGAGCTGCCGAAGATAAAGGCTGATATAGTAGAGCTTTACGATTCGGTTAATTGGGAGGGGATGGTTCTCAATCCGGCGTGGGCTCCAGGGGATATAGAGAAAGACAAGCGAAAGTTTCAAAATCTGATTCCTTATGCTCATTCTTTGAAGGACATAAGGGAGTTGAAGTTTATTCTCCGGTCGATCATAGACATGCACCGGAAGCATTAGGGGCTTTTATCTTGAAAAGAGGGTGGGAGTGATAATTTCCGCGATCTTTATAAATAAAGAAAAAAGCGGGGATTTTTAAGAATTCCTTGAACTTTTCCTCCCTCCGGTGTAGTAATAGGGGAAGGAGAAAAAATTCATGTCTAACAAGACGGTAAAGGATTTCAGTGACAAGGTAGTGGCTACGGTCATTGAGAACGCTTTTGTTACGGCTTTCGGGTATTTTGAGCCGGGCTTTTACAACCTATTTTATCCGACGAAGGCCGATCCGAGGTGGTTAAAGTTGTACGAAGACCAGGGTTTTGATCATCGGCTTAAGGAAGTGTCTTCAATTGGCGGCCTGACATACACCTACAAGCAAGAGGTGGCCTTCTATATGTCTATTTCCGTGGAGGTTTTTGTGGGTTGGGACCGCCGTGAAGGGCTTATTGTCCGTTGCCGTCCGTCATGGGCGAGTTTTAGTGGTTCAACCTTGGAAGGGATTGCTGCGGCCAAGCTCCACTTAGAAGTGGCTGAGCGGTGTGCTACGGCCGAGTGTGCAATGAGGGAAGCTTTTCGTAAGCTGAAGGGGAATTCCGATGAAGATGCCACGAGGTGGGGAGAAGGTTGTGAACGCTTTTTTGACCGAATCCGTTCGGTTAGAGACGCCGTTCAAGCCGAGTGGAAAACCATTTGCGAGGCGGATGCGGCCAAGGTGGTAGAGTACTCTGTCTAAAAAAGTCAAGAACTTGAATCTTCTCCATTAGGAAAAGGGAAAACCATGAGAACGCAAAAAGAGATCGTGCTCCGAATTCGAGAAAAAATGAAAGAAACGATAAGCTTTCAACCGGAAGTCTTAGTCAGCTACTTGGAGTTTGAGGCTGCAAAAGAATTTCTGACCGATCAAGCGGTGACAAAAACAAAATGGGACAAAGACGGACACCTGGGGTGTACGCGAGAAAATATTCTTGAGGAGGCTAGAATTTACATGGCTCAATATGGCTGGCCGAAGTGTCAGGATCATCGTGGCATAAGCGCTGGCCGAACTCTGGATAAAATGCAAGCATGGGCATGGTTGCTCGGGGATGACGAGGTTGAAGCACAAATTATCTTCTTAGGAGAAAACAACTATGCTCAATATGGTGCCCCAGTTCTCAAGTTCATTTGTGAGCACTATGGTTGGCCAATTCCCGATGATGAAGCCACAGAACGTATGATGCAGGGCCTTCCTTGTCAGGCCGGGTGCAAGTACGGGTGTGGGCGATAGTCCCACTCATTAAGGTGTGCTTACTTTAATTTGATGACCTCCTCGAATTTCCGAGCTAAAAATAAACTTGAATTAAATCTCTCTCCGGTGTAGTAATAGATATGACCCGAACTCAATTAAATGAAATGCTAAAAGCTATTGCTGTCCGGGATATGAAAATGACTCCAGAGGTGGCGGAGATGTGGTTCAAATCCGCCGGAGCACCTTGTGCTTTAGGCGTCATTGCTCAATATTGGTGGGTTCACGAGATTGTGGTCTCGGAAGCCGCCGAAGTGCGTAAGCAGCTCAAACATTTAGCAGTTGAGGGTTTCATATTATCCGACTAAAAGGGGATCAAATGCAACCATACGGAACACTACTCGCTATTTTCGCCTTGTGCCTTTTTATACTGGTTGGGGTAGCCTTGCCGGTCATCCGCACGATGAAAAAGGCGATAGCGGACTTGGACCGATTGGCGGATTCTACCAGAAAGGCTCAAGAGGCCCTGGACGCCGCTGGTCAGCGTATGGATGTAAGTGCTCGGCATATCAACCGAGAGCTTGAAGAAGACGAACATACGGCCGCCTTGATTGACGAAGGGGAAGGGCGTTGGGAACACGGGGGATGGCTCACTCATTAAAGAAGGTGGGCAAGGAGAAAAAACCATGGGAGATGCGCGAGAGAAGTATTTAATTCCAGATTGCTACAGTGGTCCGGTCGGCCACACAGAAAAAGAAGGGGTGTTCTTCTTCTCCTACCTCGATTCAATCATCGTAATTGAGGATGGGAAAGCCATCGAGAGTCACTTAGCCTACAATTCAGGTTCAGATTCTATGGAGTTCCGTAAGCGTCCGTGGCCCCCGGAATACAGAGGAGAGCAATCAAATGCCTGACGCTTTCAAAGACGAGACAATCCGCCAACTAGCCGAGGTGATGAAGTACCGGTCCATTGGCGAAAATGAAAGCCCAACCGAGTACCGGGCGGCCATTGCTGATCTGCACCAGAAGTTTGATCCGCTAGAGGCCCATGAGATTCGAACGGGCAAGAGGTGGAGGGAGTGGGACAATGCCGAGTTTGATGACCTTGTGAAACGGAGCCCGGAGACACTATCTGGTAGCCCGGTGGTAGTAATTCACATGGCCCGAAGGTGCGGGCATCAAGCGTGAAGGGCGGAGCCCCACGTCAAGGTTAATGAAGGGGGCTTAAAAATTCTTGAACTACTCCGTTCTCCGGTGTAGTAGTAATTATGCAGAGTTGGAAAGAAGAGTGGCCGGTAAGTTACGTTTGTGGGGTACAGAGAAAAGGCTCGGATTTAAGGCTTTTTGTCACTGTAAAGGGTGACTTAAATATACCTTCTGATGTAGTGATTTTACAAGAGGGGGCAGCCACCCGCGAAGAAGCCTTATCTTTGGCTCAAGAGTTGCGAAAGAAGTTTAGAAAACTGGTAAAACCCAATGAGCAACTATCGAAAGAATTTGTTGAGCAATTACCGAAAAAACTTGAAGAGTTATCGGTAGAAGACTCTAAACCGCTACCCTTACAAAAAATAGGTGCGGGTTCTTTCGCGGTCCACAATGATGGGGGAAAAACGCATTTTGCGGTTATTTTAGAGATACAAGATGATTGGGTCCACGCTTTATTTCTCACTTCTAATAAAGTGTGGGGGAAACACACTCGGGAAGCTTCAAGAACCGAATGCGGCATGTTCGGCTTACATCGAAGTAAACCAACTTACATTACTCTAGTGAAGCGTTTCTTGAAGGACTTTTACTACGAAAGTGGAAGACTATCCTCGGGGCAGTTAAGATCATATAAAGAGGAGTTTTTAACGTCCCACAAGCCACAGTAACATTTTGTTGTAGAAAATTCTTGAATTAATCCTTCCTCCGGTGTAGTAATAGTTAGAAGGAAAAACAAAGGGGAGGTCAATATGAGGAACTTACCAATACTACACAGTGACGGAACAGTTAGTTACCGTTCGCATTATTGCCAAGCCGTAATTCATCGGACGGACTATGTAAGCCCCGATGAGCTTGCAGTGATGGAGGAAAGAGATCGGAATCGTATCGTTGCTCACTTAGGCCGGGCGCAAGCTCAAGTAGAAGAGGAACAACTCGCCTTAATGGTTGCGTGCTAAATGACCGATTTCATTGACAATCTCAAGAAGATTCCAAGGTTCATGTACCTTGCTTACGGTACATACCCGAACGGCGATTACGCTTATACCCATGGCACGCAAAAGGACGGGGTGCTCCAGCTCTTCAAAGAGCAAAACCCAAACGCAACCTTACTGGGAATTGTGACGTACAACTTCCTGACTTTCGATAACTACGCCCCGGCCGCCGCCGACCCATAATAAAAACTTGAATTATTCCTCGCTCCGGTGTAGTAATAGATATGGGAAACAAGAAAGAACAAAAACGCATACCAAAGCATCCCTGCTACTCGCCTGATACTCCAATCGGGATGAAATTTCCCAGTGTTTGTTTAGCCAAGAAGAATTTGTGTGGATTTTGCCGGACATGGGAGGCTTGTGAATTTGGCGGGATGGATCCCCGCGTTAAGCAAGGGGTGTCTAATACCTAACTGGTCTCGCACTAGTGAAAGTCAAGAAGGGAGTTCAAAACAAATGCCTAACTGGAAAACCGTACTAAAAGTTGGAGATCTACACGCGGCGCTGCGGGAAAAAACCATGACCGTCCAAGATGTAGCGAAGATCGTAGCCAGGCGGCTGACTAAAAACCCCTACGTTACGGACCCGGAGCTGGACACACTCATTGATGAGTTAAAGTGCCTTGCTGAGAAGGAAGACGCGACCGCCGATGAGTATGATGAGGTCTTGGATCTGCTTTATACTTACGGCGATGAAGATCACCGAATTTGGGTTGATGCCTCCAGGGTCTAACTTAAAAACTTGAATTTTTCCTCCCTCCGGTGTAGTAATAGATATGGCACAAGATAAACTAATCGTAGTTGATAATGCACGCGGAGACGGATACCGGATTCAGTGGCAGCTTGCTGAAGAGGATGGTGATTGGGGCGACCTGGGGATGGTCATAGGTGAAAGTGGGTTAGCTAACATCTCGGATACTCCGCCGGAAGACTCGGAAGATACTTTTGAGAGTTGGATAGCGGAGAAGATGTGCAAAGATGCGGGTGTTGAAATAGACACGTTCGGATTTTATTGGGATTCCAGGACGGCGGCTTCCAAGATGCTCAAAGCAATCAAAGAATCTATCAAGCAAAAAAAGCCGATTCCGGAATGGGCTAAGAAAGCTTTAGAGGCCGGTTGGACGCCGCCGAAGGGTTGGAAAGCTTAATCGTCTGACCCAGGGATAGGTACTAAGGGTCTTATGAATAAAAAACGTGAATTCCTTATATGCCTAGGGGAAACAAATCAAATCATCGGACGCGCGTCGGTTCCGCCAAATGTCAATCGAATTATAGCCACCTACTTTGAAGTTAGCTCTGTTCGCATTTTGAAACATGATGGTGGGGAAGACATTACGAAGTGGTGGCATGAGAGAAACCCGACACGCTTCCTGAAAGTGGTTTTGAGCCTAATGGTGAGTTAAAAATGCCTCCACACGAAGCTCAGTATTGTGAATATAACGCCTACATACGAAGGATGGAAGAGGGAGACAAATGTCAAGACCCAAAGTAAGAAAGATACTACCGCCGAAGCGTAACCGAGTGGAGTTTTCTTACGACGGCTTCACTGTAGTGCTTACCGGGATGGGGGCCATTTGCACCTCGTGTGAAGAAATTAAACCTGCTTCCGAGTTCGGTTTCCGCCGGATGAAACCCGGTGACCATATTTTTCGAAATCAACCCCAGTGCAAAGAGTGCCGGAGTAAGAAAAAAAGGCTCATTGAAAGGTAAGTATAACGCTATGTCCGAAGTGCAAAAAATAATTCTGTTGCTTGCGGCTGCTAAAGAAAATGCTCAGAAAGCTAACACATGGGCAAAAGTGGCGATGGTTTATGTCAGGCGGGCTCAAGATTCAATTCAGCAGGTTCAAAAGACGCTTAAGCAGGTCTAAATCTTAGTAGCCGAGCCCCACCAAGAAAACTCTGTTCCGCTCCAGCGTCAAGCGCACATGCGAGTTTAGGGGTCATTCTACTTCTAAACTCGCTAGGGCCGCCGCTAGGGGGTCTTCTTCCTCTTGGGGTAGCTCATTGGGGGCCACGTTGGAAATGTCTTCCGAGGGTTCCGTAGGGTCTTCAGAGTCACTTTTGGAAGAGTCCAGGATATCCTCCTCCTCAATGGTAACATCTCCCGTATCGGCGGAAGCAACTATGGTATGGGAATCAACGTGGACAACTGGGGGAAAGGAATCAAGCGTTATTGGAGCCATATTGCCGGTTGAGTCAGCTTCTACCGAGGGCTTCTCTGTTGGGGCGGAAGCCTGGGATTGTGGAGGAATATCTAGAGAAGCCGTATCACCGTTTAGAACCGGGTGTGACGTGGGCCTTAGCTCGGTTTGAACGTCGGGGGTCTTTTCATTTGGTTCCGGTTCGGGGATTGAAACGGAAGAGGCCGGTCTTAGTGTGGCTGTAACCTCGATAATGTTCCCTTTTTTAGCTTCAGGCGTTTGTCCTTTGGGATTCGCAGATAGGGGTGTCTCTTTTGGGGTCTCAGCCGGAGTTCCGGCCGCTTTCCGTTCAAGATGCTCCGTGTTACGCTTATGGAGGGGCAAGTTCTCTGTTGGACCAGGGGCGGCTTTGGCAGAGCCCGTGACCGGAATCTCAACGATCTTACCGTCTATGAGTACTTTCTTGAGCTTGAGGGGCGGTCTGCCCCGGCCCCGCTTCTTGGCTTCTCCACCGGAGACGGGGGCCGCTGTAGGCTCGGTTTTAACTTCTGTGGGCTCTTCCCCGGCTTCTGTGGGCTCTCCTTCGGTTTTATCCTTCTGCCCCTTGGACTTTTTGGGGGCTAGGAAATAAGTACCGCTCTTGGTCCCTGAAATGAATAATTTTGCTCCATCCCCAAGGTCATAGAGATAATCTTTGCCATTTGCGTCAAGAAGAGCTTTGGCTATTTCGGAACGCATCTTCTTGACCTGCTCCACGGCGGCTTCGAGCTTCTTTATTTTGGCGGTTAACTCTTGGTATTGAGTAAGCAATTCTTGGTTTGACACGATTGATCTCCAGTTAGAGCTAAATAACAGGGGAAATAACTTCTACACCAAAAAAGCCAGAAGCACTTTTAATTTTGCTGCTTTTTAATTTATGACGTCTTTGAACAAAAAACTTGAAATCCCTCTTTATTCGGTGTAGTAATAAGTATGGGTACTGAATTGTGGACCGGAGCCAGGCTCAGAGCGCTCAAGGGGAAGCTAGAGGTAGCAAAATAAGTCGTGTGAGGTATAAGGGAAAGGAATTTTATGACTGATGCTGAAATAAGGGAGTTGATACTCCCGGAGCTATGGGATGAGCCACATCTTACGGCTCTTCTTTACACTGAGGTCGCAGTTGGGCTGATTACTTGGATAACGAGCGTAAGGCCCATGTTTTGGCTTACAGACAAGGGATGGGCTTTAGCCGGAGCCTTACAGAGGTATTGTATTGAGACAGGGGACATAAAAGATTTCCCCGTGGAGAAGCTTCTGAAGGCAATAAAATGAACAAAGTGAAAAAGAGCAGAGCAACTTCTACCACAATGGGGATAGATCCTTGGAGTAGCGGTTACTATCTTCAAGAGCGAGAACCTGCCATTACCGAAACGGATTTAGACGAGGAGCTTCCCGATTTGGACCCGCATTATTTGGATGAGCGGTTCAAGCATGGCAAGAAGTTGACGGTTTTTGGATCGGAGCGTGCGGGGCTTTTCTACAATCATTCTGACCGGATTATATCTACTGAGGCTACTGAGGCGGCCGATAGGAGTGGGGCCAAGCGAAAGACGGCCCGGTGGTTTCAAGAGTACCTAACGGCTTTCCACGGGGAGCCTGTAAAACTGGAGCACATTCTTGTTGGGGTAAACGGAATGAGTGGGTACGCCTACCATGCTTATGGCTACACTCTACTGAGCGAAAAAAATCCGAAACGTAGCGCTAAAAAAGTATGAAAATTAAACAAGTACCTCTTCCGCCGTATCCCGCCAATTGTAGAACGTTTGCTCTAAAACAACCTTCGTGTTACACAACTACGGATTTGGGTAAGGACCTCTTATTGGTAGGAGTAAACAGCGAGCTAGACCTTTGCCTTTACCTTACGTTGATCAACACTAGGACCGGCGAACGTATTAGGTTGGATGTAGAGGCATGAGAAATAACCGGGGCTTACTCTAAAGGGATTAATAAAGGATAGGTAAGGTATGATCAGAAGAAATCTAAAAGCGGCCAAGTCTGGGGCGATGGTGGGGTACACATTAGGGAAGGTCACTCAGCTCGGTGTGCTCTTTCTCATACTGTACGTCATCTTTCGGGTTGCTAAGTGTGCGTTTGCTAATTGAGGGATGGGTAGAAAGGCGAAAGAAGAACATGACAGCAGAGCAATACTTTTCAGCAATCAAACCGATAATCAAAGCTGCGGAAGAAGCTGGCTTTACGCCTTTTGACCTTCTGTCTTGGCCTTTTCTTTTGGAGTCGAAAACCGAGATTAATAACGAGAGCTGTTTTTTAGATCTTAACCTACGAATTGGTTTGCGGGACGCAATAGATACAGCTTTGAAGCGAAAGGCTGCAATGCTTGATGAAATGCACAAGTCTGACTTTCATCAAGGCATGTTGAAAACTTTCAATCTTTAGTACGGGATATTAACCCAGTTGATTCAAGAAGTAATAGATGAAGATGATATGAAAGGTAAATGTGAATGATAGATCCAAACCAATTAGAAGACATTTTCAAAGACAGCCTTTGCAAAAACAAGGAAGAGATTCCTGATCCTATCAAAATTGAGGGGATCACTACTAACGTTTGGTTTCATCCGGAACGGTTGCAAGGGCACCGGGCTGAAATCGAAAGTATGCTTGGTGAACTTCCCGATCCGTTCAAGGCGTCTATCGGGGGCGGATGGTCTTTTCTTCAAGCTGACACGGACAAGCAAGGTAACCAGTGGACGGGTTTCCATAAACGTATAGAAGAATTGTTTCTTCTTGGGATGGGGATCGGAAAAGTAGAATGTCTTGCTCCTCGTGCTATGTGGTCAGTGTTGCCGGGAGGGATGCCTTACTACTGCGTTCATGACAAATAGAGCGGGATCTCTTTAGAACCTCCATTAGAACTAGCCGAATTTGTAGGGCAAAAGGAGCCCTTGGATTTTAACTCCCCTCGATGTAATAAGGAGGGGATAAGATTTCATTGGGAGGCTCAAAATGGCTTCAAAAGAAAAACGTTCAGAGGGAAAACAGTCAACAGCGGACAAGACGGTTACTCTTCTTGGCACACGGGCAAATTTGGCCGAAATTCATCGAGGGAATTTGATTAAGGCGCTGGGGGATCATCTTACTGTAATAGCACAAGCACACAAGAAACGTGAAAAGATTCCGATGGAGCAGTTCCAAATGCTCGTTTCGTTTGCAACTCAATTGATGGCGTCTTCGGCAATGTTCGATCTTTCACGGTCAATTCTTGAGGAGGGTGTTAAGTAAGATCAAATGAGTTCCAAGACATGAAAATAACAAATTTACGTTACGGGTTTGCCTGCAACAGCAGTTCGACGCATAGCGTGGTGGTTTATCAACCTAACGCTATGCGCCAGCCTGGCTGGAAGCCTGCTAGTGACTACTTATGCGAAGAGGGTGAGTTTGGGTGGGAACCTTTTATTGCGGCAAGTAAGGCAGCCAAGTTGAGTTATATGAAGGCTGTGATTGCGGGACGAATATTAGGTACAAAAGATCCGATCGATTATGATAAGCACACCATGGAAGCAATGATCGCTCAGGTTACACCCGCTGACGTGCATATAGCAGATGTGCCTTTAGGTTACATAGATCACCAATCCGTTCCTTTGATACCCCGATGGTACGGCTCTAAAGTATTTCCACCGGAATTCTTCATAGACATGTTGGACTACGTTTTGCGGGATGACGTGGTCATTCTTGGCGGAAATGATCAGGGTTCAGGTGAAGATTATCAGAGAGCTTATCTAGGAGGCACTGAGTCTCCTCTTTGGTATTCTCAAATCCCGAAAGATGTGAGCGATAAAGAATGGATTTGCCGTCAAGAGGGGCATTGGTGGGTTCTGTTTAATACCCACACGGGGAAGAAGATAACCCTGACGTTTAAAGATGATGCAAAGCCTAGACTTTATGCCAACTCGCCAGAGTTGGTTGATCTAAAAATCACTGACTGGTGCCCATATGAATGTGCCTTCTGTTATCAGGGGAGCAGTTTACAAGGAGATCACGCTGTAAATGTAGATCAATGGTTGTTGACTCTTAAATTTATGCAAGTTTTTGAAGTTGCTATTGGCGGTGGGGAGCCCACTCTTCATCCTGATTTTGAGCGAATACTTCAACATAGTGCAGAATGGTACGTAGACCTCAAGATCAATTTTAGCACGCGGAATTTCAAGTGGCTTTTTGAGCACGTTGATTTAATTGTGAAGAATCACCACGGGTTTGCTTACTCTGTCAATAACGTCGGGCAAGTCAAGAACTTCATCTACGAGATTAATCAACTATCACAAAAAACGCGGCCGGAATTTTTTGGGCTAGCCAGTATACAATATGTAATGCGTTCGGCTACTGACGAAGAGTTCGTAGCTATTCTCAATTTATGTAATGACGAAGGCATCAAGCTTACTTTACTTGGATATAAAGAATCCGGTAGGGGGTCTAGTTATGTGCCTCCGGTGACGCCTATTCAAAGCAACGTAGATGTTTGGGCTCCCTTAGTAAAGAAGGCTTGGTGGGTTGGCATTGACACGGCTTTAGCCAAGAGCGTTCCTGAAGGTGTTTTTGATGAGCGCCTCCTCCGACGTACTGAGGGAACGCATGGCATGTATATTGATGCCGTGACTGACCAAGCGGGCAGAGATAGTTATACGGATGAACGTATGCCCGTTGAGGCAACTGTTGAGAGTGTTATGAAAGCCTATGAGTGTTTTCACAAGTGAAGAGGTGGGTATTTTTATGACTGTCCAAATCAAGCAATTGCCAGAGGACCCTGCACTTCTTGTTAGATCTGTAATTGAGCATTTAGAAAAGGGAGCTAAACATTATAATGAAGCAGGCAAATTGTTGATAACTTGCGAAGAGATTATACAGACGCTATGTGATGAGGGCAAAGTAACGGTTGACATACCCTATGATGAGACGTTGAATTAGTTATGCAAAACATACCTGGAGTAGTTTTTGTTGGGGACTTAGTTGAACAAAATGGCAAGACCATTAGAGAGAATAATCTAGCCCGCACGCACAAGATCCCTCTTGGCACTATCGTAGAAGTTGAAATGGAACTTTACTCAACTTCGTGTGAAGAAAGAATTGAGGTAGACCTGAGGGGTAAATGCAGGCTTTATGTAGTTGGGCACTTACGAGACTGTGACGGAACGCCCCTCTATGCTGTTTCGGATATACCTGTAAAATACCCGGTAGATGCTCGTACTTTTAGTCATGAAAGAATGGTGTATGATGCCATAGCCAAAGTTATTGAATATGGCTACGGGGAAGAGGTTCTTCGTCCCATTGAGGGGGCAAAACAGAGAATTATATTCCTCTGTCGAAGAGATGTTCGCACCGGATACGAGGGACTAGAACTTTTCACTGCCATTGTAATAATGTTAATAGGGGTGGGAGGTAAAAAATTCTTGAATTTTTCCTTTCTCCGGTGTAGTAATAAGTATGGATTCTATAAAACTAAAACATTACCGCCTATATTGGCTCAATGGTGACACAACCGATGTTAGAGGTTCCAATATTGCCAATGCTGTGAATAAGGCAGGAATTGGTCAAGGGGCGCTACCGGCGCTTGATTACTGGGCAGAAGTGACCGAGGAGCCGGGTGAAAGGACTGAATAGTCAAGTGGAAAGTAAAAGAGCCAAAGGAAAGAGAAGCCTCTCTATCGTAACAATGGTTCTAATAGGCACGATGCTTGTACTGGGCAGTGACGCGGCTGTCCCCGCGAAAGGGCATTGTGCGGCGTGCTCTGCGGCCCCGTGTGTTCGGGCTAGTTCTTGTGGGCATGGTTGTGTGTGTTTGATAAAGGGAGGACAGTCTAGGGGCGAGTGCTACCAAATCAGATAGCCGAATGCTAAGTTTTTCTTACTTCTACGCGGACCCACACTTTGGGCATACAAACGTCATCAAATACGAAAACAGGCCCTTCGGTTCTGTTGAAGAAATGAATGAGACTTTGATCGCCAACTACAATGAAATGGTTGGCCCACGGGACCCCTGTTTGTGGCTTGGCGATTGTTTTTTGATGCACTTCGACAAAGCCGAAGAGATTATGCGTCGGTTGAATGGAAGAAAGGTTTTGATACTTGGCAACCATGACCGATCCGTTTCACGCATGACTAAGTTAGGTTTTGAAGAAGTTGTGAAGAGAGAACTGTTTTTAGAAATCGGCGGCCGGAAGGTCAGGGCTTGTCATTACCCTTACAAAAATCCTAACTACCCTCCTTCAAACCGCTATCCTGTTAGGCTGGACCCTAACGAGGTTCTGATCCACGGGCATACACATGGCCCCAAAAGGATTTCTTCTCGTGCCCCCATGATTAATGTGGGGGTAGACGCTTGGGATTATCGCCCGGTTACCCTTGCACAGCTAGAAGAAGTTCTAAGACAGCTCTGAGCAGTTCGTTTAAATAAACGAACTTATTGAAACTTACCCTTTTCCGGTGTAGTGTCATTAAATATAGAATTGTTGTAAAGGAAGTGAACAATGGCTCATACAAATTGTCCTTATTGCAAAAGCAGTTTACTTATAGAAGAGTATGAGAATATAAGATGTAACCGCTGTGGGGGAAACCTTGCGGCTTACTCAAGGCTCCAGGGATTGAAATATGGTTTAGGGTTTGCTGTTGCCCTTGTCGTTGCGGCTTATTTTTATTTTCACTCCAAAGGCGGTTGGGGTTCTGCCTCCGTTTCCGAAAAGGAATCAGTTGTTGCAATGGTCGGGTTAATACTTCTCACAACGATCTTAGCTTTTATTATTAACTGGGTGGTGGTGGAAAAGTTTCATAGCCAATCTAAGAAAACCGGTTTTGTTCCTGCTATTATCACGGCTCTTGTGTTATGGTACACTCCACCAGGTGTGGCTGTTCAGCAGTATTTGTTACACGTTCTATCGTAACAAGGAGGTTTTATGGGTTGGGCAAGGGGTTCTGAATTGATGAGTGACGTGATTTCCGCCGTGCGAGATTGCGTGCCTGTTGGGTCACGTAAGGTATTGTATAGTAAGCTCATTGATGCATTTGAGAAGGCGGATTGTGACACACTAGATGAGTGTATTGGGCAAGACCCGGAGTTTAAACTAGCTCTAAAAGAACGGTATCCCGATATTGATGAAGCCTAAAAATCCACCTCCTTTTGCTGTAGAGGGCCTTCGGTGTGCAGAGCCGGGCTGTGATGGCGTTTTAGAGCTTCGTTGGACCAATAAGCTTGAACGTTGGTTCTACGGGTGTAATCGTTGGCCGAAGTGCAATGGCATCCTTCCGGCTAACTCGGACGGATCACCTAATGGAGTCCCACGCACAAGGGAGTTACAAGGCTGGAGAAGTCGGGCTCATGCGGCTTTCGACATACTGTGGAAAGAGAAACACTGTAAGCGTACCGATGCTTATAGCTGGCTCCGAGAAGTAATGGAACTATCTGTTGAGGAAGCTCACATGTTCAAGATGAGCATTGAACAATGTCAGCAAGTAATCGAAAAGGTAAGGACTCATGGCCCGGCTACCGAGTTTTGGCATCATTGGCGGGAAAAGATGAAGGCGAATCAAGTACCGCCACTGCCTATTTTTTCAGAGCCATCCTTTCCTAATCTCTTTCCAAATACGCCGATGATCATCATGCATCCCGAAGATTATGGGGAATTAATCAAGTACCTTAAGGGTAAGGAAGCTGTTTTTGAAGGGCCAAGTGCTCCTGGTGGGAAGATGATCGATATAAAAACGGCTCCTTGCGTAAAACGTGGAACCATAGTGAAGCTAAATATCCCTTCCGATGAGGAGTATGCAAAAATCCTCAAACAGATTGAACTTACCGCTATGCTTTTAGGTTCGTTAATTAATCCTGACAAAAATCCAAACTAGTTATGAGTACCAAAATTTATACAGCATATCGTATGAAAGACTCCAAAGATTTTTGGACTTTTTTGCGTGATGTTCGGCGGGAGGGTGTTAGGAAGGTTCAGGAGGTTCTAAGACAATTTTACCATGATGCCTTAGAAGATGTGAACACCGAAGGAGAGGAATACAAACAATTTTTGGCTAAAAAGATAGGACCGGAAGACGCGAAAAGATATGTTGTAGAGCGCTTGATCAAATCTGGTTATCAAGCTCAGCTAGGTAAACTTGATAGGAACATCTTTGATTTTGATGTATCTATAGCTGTTAGGGAGCATGAAGGTAGGTTGTATCTCGTTCCTTATTGCGACTCGCTTATGCGCCACGCACTTGATTTCTTGGCGGAAGATCCCCGGCTGGAAGACTTTAGTTACTACAATAATGCGGATAAACCGGAAGGGATCTCACAAGAGGAATGGGATCAAAGAGGCGCTATTTGGGACGTTATGGATCAGCTGGGGGAAAAAGATCTTTACAAAAGCACATGGGACGATTATGTGGTTATTGAGATTTGCTCATATGGGGTTTTCTGGAAGGTATGTCCCCAGTTTGGATTGGAGGAGCGTAAGAAGAAAGCTTTAAAAAAAGTACCATCCAAGTAGTTTTTCATTATAGGGGGTATGAGTTCTCTCAAAAGTTCCGTCTAACTGTAGCATGTAATAGTAGGGTCCATGAGTTCTGTTTGCAGAGCACTCCAGACAGATGACTGATGAAGTGAGGTTTGGGCGGCAGCATTCTGGACAATTGCCGTCAGCCGGGATTTGCTGAACGTAATTTCCAGCGGTATCTCTCTCTTCAGTGTCCATCAAACAGATACCTCAGTATCTGTGGCGTACTCTAGATGTCTGCGAAGCACATCGATGACAACACTTATACGGTTGATGGTAGTATCTCCACCGGCAAGAAAATCTATTATTTTTCTTACAATTGCTGATCTGTTAGGAGGCCTTTCTTCGTGTTCATATGGTAATTGAAAACATGAAATAGTTCCTACCCTACCAGTTAGAATGGCTCTGGCTATCCGTTTACGGTGGGGATCTCCTTTAAATTTTCTTTTGCAGCGTTCCTGAATATCTTGAAACGCCTCGTTCCCTATTACTTCTCTAAGCCATGGGTCTAATAATAAGGGTTCCACTACCTTATTTACTGTAACATCAAAAATAATTCGGTTGCCATCAATAGCGTATCCGATAGTGACAACTCTTTTTTGATTTTCCGGGTCTTTGATATATGCAAATCTAATGTCCATCGTCTTTTCCCTCTGATTTAATTTGTTCAAAGAAAAGTTCAAGCTTTGGCATAAAGGTTATTCCTGAGGCAATTCAGCTATCAACTCGTATAAGGAATGTTGCGTCTTGTACTCTTCGGCGGGTCGAACACGTTCTCCGATCAACTTTACATATTCAGGGTTCAGTTCAATTCCCACGTAATCCCGTCCTAGTCTAGCCGCCATCATTAGGGTTGTGCCTGACCCGGAAAAAGGATCTAAAACGAGGCATGGCGTTATTTCTTGCGTTTTGCAAGTACAAGAAGGCTCCCAACCATCTGTAATCCGTACCCAAGGCGCTCCGCATTTAGAGCAAGCTCCTTTTTCACTGGTTCCGGCTTTGATACAAAAGTTTATAGACAACGGAAATACTACAAAGGGGGATGGATCAAACGCCTGAATCAGCCAAAGCACAAAGAATGTGATCCTTAACCATTAAGGGAAAAGAATGAACATCCCTTTCCCAAAAGCGTAAAACTTTATACCCACATTTAGTAAGGTATGCATTACAAGCTTTATCTCGTTTAGCATTTTTTTGTTGAATGGGATAAGGTGAATTAGGATAAACGGAAGGATTACTATGCCAGAAGTCACCGTCCCATTCAATAATTATGTTGTAACGTGCCTATCCTAACCAGGGATTATTTGATCAAAAATTCTTGAACTTTTCTCTTCTTCGGTGTAGTAATAAGAGAGACAGTTCAAGGACTAGTAGATGACTCTCCAAGAAATCACTGAAGCTTTAGACTCTTTAATCGCTAAGGGTCAAAAAAGACGGGATGAATCCCTTGATCCTTGCATCCGAGGGCTCCACACAGCGGAATGCGAATGGCTAACCAAGGAAGAGTTACAAGAGCTTGGGCGGCTACAGCTTTTGTATGTGAAGTTGGAACCGACAATCCAGAAGATACGGGAACGAGTTAGGGTAAAGCGTGCGGCTAGAGTGCTAGCGGCACAGTTAGAGAAAGAGTAAAAATGCGTCAACAAATCCTAGCTCGGATGAAAGAGGAGCAGGATAAGGTCAACCAGCGCTAGATTATGATCGGTTCAGATCTTCCTGCACACTAGCTATAATGCTGGCAAGAACCTGTTTCGCGTTTTTTATATCTGGTGCAATGTCTAATTTCGGTTGCAGCTTTTTGGCCTCTTTTAAAGAGCCAATAGCCTGCGTTATAATATCGACACGATCCTTAGCAATACCAGCCTTATCTATCTGCTTTTCTATACTGAGGGGCGTGGCGGCCTTAGCCTTTCTGCTAATTTCCTCCGCGCCTTTGGGAGCTTCCTTCTTTTCAAGCTTTGTTTGAAGGGGAGTCCGGCGGGTGTATTTTCTTTTCTGGACAACCACTTTGGCGGCTTCCTTCTCGAAGAACGCTTTTTCAATTAGTTCTTTGCCAGCGGCTTTTTCTTTATCAGGAAGCGTGGATTTTCCGATAGCTTTGTAAGCTGCTCCGGCCGTTTTGTATTGGTTGAATTCTAGCCTTTGTTTGAAACCCTCTAAAGTTAATTTCTGGTATACCATGGAACACATTACCTTTTTGTTTTTAGTTACTTTTGTAAGTATTCTTTTAGGGACACTACACCGAAATCTAAGTATGGTCAAATTCTTTTTCTTTTCGCTGTAGCCGTTCATTATCTTTCTTTAACTTTTTGAGTTCAGCTTTTAGAATTGAACTTTGAATTATGAAGAAATTTTACCTGAGTCCACAAGATACTCAACAAGGCAGAGAGCTTTTACAGAGAGCTTTTGAAAGCGTTGGGGAAGAACGTAATCGCGGTATTGAGGAGTTTTTTGAGTGGGTTGATGTTAACTTTTACGTGGATCTCGCCTTAGTTAAAGAGGTATTTTCGTTCTTAATTTTGAAGGATGATTTAGAGGAAGCTCATCAAACATACGATGAAATGTTCCGAGGTTTCATCCTGGCACTATACTTTGCTCTGAGGCGCATTAAGGAGTGGTGGAAAGCTTTATTATTGCTCGCCACTTTGATAGGAACTATTGGTGGAATCTTTTATGTATTTGAGGTAATCAAGAAATGGTCAAAGTAGGTGTAAAAGATAATAAAGGTCGGCCGGTGGTAATCTTGGGCCTTTCTGAAAAAAATCTGGAATTCCTTAAAGAAGGGAAGCCCATTTCTTTTGATTTAACCCCCTTTGGTATAACGGGTCAAGCTCTTATAATGTACGGGAAAACCGAAGAGGATATCACTCAAGAGTTATCCAAAGTATTCAGCTCTGACTCCAACTGAGGAACTTTATGCTTACCTCCAAAGACGCCCCTAATCCTAAAGATATGCTTGAAGCAATAAACACTTGCATCCGGTTAGATGAGGATTTCGAGTTGTCCGAGTGGGAAGAGGACTTCGTGATCGATATTGAGTACCGTCTTGCAAAAGGTCAAAGTCTTTCAGAAAAACAGTTAAAGAGTCTGGAAGGTATTTACGACCGTACGTGATTTTCAGGCGGCTCGAACAGAGGTTTGGAAGCGTTCAGCCAATCTTGAATAGTTGGGTAGAGCGTTCGTTTTTTACCTAGAGTTTGAAGGTCTTCACCAAAGACGTGTTCAACAACCGTGGCCAATGAACGATATAACAGCTTGTCCGGGGTTATTAGTTCTTCTGAGACAGGGTATACTACGGGGATGTCTGAAACGGTATACAACAGGTCTTCTTCTTCTTCTTCTTCTTCGTCTTCTCTAAACCAACCCACCACATAAAGGTGGCCCGCGCCCTTTAAAGTGACCTCTATTCCTTCTTCGTCAGCGGGAACGGATAGGTCTAAGGGTACACTCACAATAGATCCTAGGGGAATGATTTGAACCATTTTTAGCTACCTCCAAATTCAAGGTTTGTGTCCTATCTATTACTACACCGGAGAAAGAATTAATTCAAGAATTTTGTTTTTGGTCGGAAAGCTAGGAGGAGGTATCCTTGAGATATTTATTAGCAATTTCAACAGCTTGAACATGGGGTACAGTCAGCATAATGATGACCTGCGTGGGTGTTTGTGGTAAGCACAGGATCTTTAGGTTATCTTTACGAATGATGTCTGGATTTTCTGAGGGAGGAATGCCAAGGTCGGCGCTGAGACTTGCGAAGTACTGGCGGGCCTGATTTGCTTTAATAGCCGTCTCGGCTTGAATCCGACGTTTTTGATCTTCAGTTTGAATTTCATAAAGAAACCGGCCCATTATTTTTGCCATAGGAAAGTGAGCTTCTTTTTTTCGAATGCTCTTGCCTCGTTCTGCGTAGAAGTAACGTCTCCCATGATTGAAACTGACTTGGAGCCTAGCGCGGGGCTCCAATGCCCATACGGGCATTATAGCGTCAAAATTCATTTCGATGGGCACATTATTCCCTGAGCAGGGCACCTCGATTGGATGGTCTGTAGAATTCAGTAAGTAGACCGTTGAGGTTTTTATTTGAATCTTACAAGCCTCTAATTGAGCGATTAGATCTTTGGTGAAACGTTTTAAGCGGGGGGCTACATCGTCAATTGTTTCAATCGTAAGTTGCCCATATTCCATAGTTTCTGGTATGGGCGGTGGTGTAGGTTGGTTCATGGTTCCTCGGAAGAAAAAAAAAGTCCCCAAAGTTTCAATTGGGTTTAAGATTAAGCCTCATATACTTGAAATGGTTCGTTTAGGAGCAGCTTATCATGGTATCAAGTATCAGCTTTATCTTCAATGGTTGATTGAGGAGGGCATTAAAAGCGAAGCGAAATACTATGGTTGGTCTGTACTTTCTACACCGTATAAAATACAGGGACCTACTGAGGTTCAAAGAATTAAGATTTTACGCCTCATGCAAACAGCCAAACGCATAGTTAAAAAATCGAAATTAGCCGATGAAACACAAACGAAAAAAGACACGTAAGTCTAGTACAACTCACGGCCCGCTTAGCCGAATTGTTACTCTCCGGCTTCCCTATGATTTAGAAGGTGCCATTAAAGATGAGGCTAAAATTCGTGGGCGTCGTTGGCAAACCGTACTAAAAGAACTTCTTAGAGAATCCTTAGGCATTTCTAAGGGCGAATCCTTGCAGGTGAAACGTATTTCAGCAATGTCCCTTCACAACGCCGCAAGAAGGCTTGGACAAAACTGAAAATGGACGAATCGGAATTACTCTATCAGGCGGAGTTGTCCACGGATTGGGTACATAAGTTTGTAACCGAATCTAACAAAATCGATCCTCAACCGGGATCAAGTGAGCCCGGAACACTTCTTTATGATGGCCACCGGGAAGCCGTAATCTACGCAATTCGGATGGCATCAGAGTATCGTTATGCACTGCCTAATGCTATACATAGGTTATTACTACGTGAGCACCCTTTGGCGGGAAAGCTTCGTAAACGTGATATCCAAATAGGGCTAAATCCTATTTTAGAGGTAACGCGGGTATCTTACTTTTTATGGAAATGGAATCGTTCAGTTCAAGAGACAATAGATTCCCTACGAACAAAAAAAGGAGCTGATCCGAATTTCAAGGCAGCTGAGATTTGGGCACTCCACTGTGAGTTCGAGAATATCCACCCGTATGAACTTTATAACGGGAAAGTTGGGCGGATCCTTATGATCAACCACGCTCTACTGGTGGATCTTTCCCCATGGGTTATTCTTTGTAAAGAAGGTCGCGAAGAATACTTCGATATAATACGAAGCCATCCAAGCGCGACTTGGGGCCTACAAGCACCTGAAGATTAGCTGCGGGCTATCACCAAAGGGAGAGTGCAAACTTGTCCAGTAGTAAATCCAATAATAGACCAAATTGTTATTGCACCATTAGCTCTTGAAGAAGCCGGTTTTGTAAGTCTGACCAGTAAATCGGCATTATTTTTGTGCCTTCGGAGTTGAGTGCAAATAACTTCTTTGGGTTTCATAAACACCCGGTTCGCTTGTGTATCAATAACTGCTACCAAGTCATCTCCCTTGCTTTCCCTCTCCATTTTCCATAGCTGAAGGATAGTAGGTGTTAAACCTCTTACAAGACTTTCAACACCTTTCCTTGTAGGTGCATATTCTGATAGATTTTGTACCATGCCCTTGTTTTCGTAAAAGGACTTTCTCTTTTATAGTTTTTTTTATTGTTCTGAGGTATTAGGCAACCCAACCTTTGCATTGCGCCGCCAGGAATTCTTCTTTGGTAATTATACGGTGTACCGTGGATATATGAATGTCCCCTAGTTCCCCTTGAGGACACAAATAGCTGTAAGATCGCGTAAAGCGATAGTGTTTTAGGGCTTCTTCTTTATAGGAATCTAGGACATCCTGGTATTCTTCTAGTTCGTCTTCATCGAGGTCATTAACTTGACGCCCATTGAGAAGCAAATTTGCAGCGTCTAATATCTCGCTGTAAATGGTTATCCCGTGCGCCACGCGCACACAGAAGTCACCGGGTTTAAGAGCCACTTGTTCAGGAGCCACTTTCGAATCGGCGATCTGACGTGCTTCGTTTTCACTTCTGAAAAGTTCACTTAGATCCATTTTGTCCATATCTATTACTACACCGGAGAGAGATTTAATTCAAGTTTCTTTTGATTTATTCTTCTAAGGGAGACGGAAGATGCGTTCAGGGTATTATATCGTTTTAAAAGACCTTCTATTATCAGCGGGGGCACATCGTATTAAGCTCCACCGTGGGGATTGGCTGGTCACTGACGGGGCTACAATCGGCCGGTTTGACAAGGTAGAGGAGTTAGATTGGTTACCCTTAGAATGGGTCAAGGGAGCCCACGTAGCTCTGTCCGAGATTGAAACGGTGTTAGAACCGGCAGTAGTACAAGTACCCCCTGCAAGATTGGACGCGGGATTTCGTAAGCTTGTTGAAATTGAGCCTGGAGAACCGACGCCGGACATGCCTATGCCTTCATCATTGAACCAACTCAGGGCATATCTGAAAGCACGTCGCACGTTGGTAGCTTACACCTACTTACGTTAACGCACAAAATTTATTTGGTCAATCATCCCAAGGGTCATCCCAAAGCAGGGGAGTGGCTAAGGATCCGTCTAATTCGATATGACCAGGATGCATCCCGCCGTCGTGAACCTCCCGATGACAGCGGGAGCAGAGCAATTCACACTTGTCTAATTCTTTTTCGATACGCTTCCAAGAAGTTAGTGCGGTGGAGATGTTAAAATCTTTTCCGTTAGGATCTCGATGATGAAAATCCATCGCTGAGGTGCATTTGTCGTAACCGCAGATCTGACACTTCCCTCCAAGATAATTGATTGCTTTTTCTTGTAGAGCTTTCCTACGAATATAGGCCCTTTGCTTTCGATCCCATCGTTCTTGGTCGGTAAGCGACATGCTCAGGGAGAGTTATTGAAAGATTTTCCATTTGGGAGTAGGGGTTGAGGTCAAAAATCGCTATTCTTTCTGTATTTATTTATAGGGTGAGGCTATGAACTGTGGCTCTTAACCCTATATGCTTAATTCAAGACGGAAGTGGTCCTTTTATGCCCACCGTCGGGGGCGTAAACGTATCTCCGGGCGATACGATCAGCATTAAGCTTCTTGACCCTTCCAGCGTCGTAACCTGGTTCTTAGAAGTTATTGGGACTGATGAATTATCGTCCCCACCTACTCTCACAAATGTAAATCCGGTTACTCATCAAGTTACAAGCCCTGGAGCTACGGTTACTTTTCCCTTTCCAAGTGTGACGGGAAGAGCCATAGGTTTCAAGAGCACGGTTACAGGTACCGGGGGACCTCTTGAAAATACTTTTGGTACTTACTCTCTTACTCCTTATGGGTATCGGGTTGGGTTTGTTACCGAAAAATTTGAAGGAAATGCAACGCATGGCTGGGCTGCAAAGCTGAATCCCATTATTCGTACTGAAGGGGTTTATACTGGCCCTCAAGATTTTAAGGATGCTGTTCGTTTTGCAACCGTTTCTGCTCTCCCAACGTACACTCGTACTGGCAACGTTATTACGGCAATTGTTGTTGGAGTACTTCCTTCCCAGGATGGCGTAACCCCTGTTCTAAATGATTCCTTCTTATTACTCAATGGAGCATCTGCTGTTGATAACGGGATTTGGGTTATCACTCAACTCGGAAGTGGGATACTTCCGTTTATTTTAGAACGCCGGGATGATTGCAGTTCCTCAAGTCAAGTAACCCCTGGTATGGTTGTTCCTACTGGGCCTGAAGGTATTGTAAACAAAGAAAAGTTATTCATTTTAGCTACGCCAGACCCAATTGTTCTCAATATTACGCCTCTAACTTTTGGAATTGTTGGAAGCGAAGGTTCTAAAGATCATAAAGATGCTGTTCGGTTTGCAACCGTTTCCACCCTTCCTACCTACACTCGCGTTAGTAATACTATTACAGCAAATGCTGTTGGGGCGCTTCCCTCTCAAGATGGTGTAACTCCGGCTCCTGATGATTCTTTTCTTTTACTCAACGGAGCATCTAACGCTGACAACGGGATTTGGGTTGTCACGCAAGTAGGAGATGGGGGGCTTCCGTTTATTTTAAACCGCCGGGAGGACTTTAGTAATTCAAGTCAAATTGATCCAGGTATGGTTATACCCACAGGACCTGAGGGACCCGTAAATGGGAAAAAGTTATTTATTTTAACTACCCCGGACCCAATTGTTCTCAATACCACTCCCTTAGTGTTTGAAGCTATCAGCGGTGGGGGTGGAGTTATTACGGTTCGTTTTGCAACCATAACAACTCTCCCAGCTTATATCCGTACGGGTAACACTATTACGGCAACCGGTTTGGGGGCACTTCCTTCCCAGGATGGCGTAACCCCTGTTCTAAATGATGTTTTTCTTTTACTCAACGGAGCATCGGGAGCTGACAATGGAGTTTGGGTTATTACTCAACTTGGAAGTGGAGGGCTTTCGTTTATTTTAGATAGATACAAGGACTTCAACGATTCGAGTCAAATAAGTCCTGGCATGATCATATCTACAGGACCTGAAGGAATTGTAAATAAAGAGAAGCTGTTTATTTTAGCTACGCCAGCCCCAATTGTTCTCAATACTACCCCTCTGATTTTTGAATCGGTTAGCGAAAGTGAGAACTTCTCTTTAACTGAAATCACCACAAAGAGAACAATCCCTGAACAGCAGAGTATGCTTTATAGTGACTCCGTCGTTGTTTTAGACGGGGGAGATTTGAATGTAGAAGGGGTTGTCACTCCTGTTTGGACTGCGGATAACTTTTCAGTAAATTTCATCCCACAACGTTCAACAAGGGTTGTTCAAGAAAATGACCTGATGTTCTACAACACGTCAATGCAGGTCGATGGCAACCTCGTCGTTGATGGGGACATTGTGGATGGTACTCCTTACGATGGGTATGATATTGCGGCTGCTTTAGCCTCAATAACGGATCAGGTGACAATTGATGCTGTCCTTACTACGACAACAGCTACAGCCACCACAATCTATTCTTATGCTACCAATCTAAATAACCACATTATTGCTTTTGATCTTTTAGTGGAAGCGAAATCGAACGTTACTACGGATACGGCTTCATTTGTAATTGCAGCAATCTGTAGAAGAGGTAGCGGAATTCATACGGTGGTGGTCAAAGATATCGCTTTTATGAACGGGCCTTATCGAGATCTTGGGGCCACAGCTTGGGTGGTAACTTTTGCTGTTCCTGGCAGTGGTCCAAATATTAATATTCAAGTTACCGGGGATAGTGGTGAAAGCATCTCTTGGCGTATTACCGGCAAGATTGTGGAACATGGTTAGCTATTTGTTTGAGGAGATTACAGCATGGGTGCCATAACACTTAAGAAGCAAAGTGCAGTTAGCGTCGAACTCCCTCAAACGGATCAGTTACGTCTGTTTGTTGATAGTGCTGATGATATTCTAAAAACTAAAGACAGTAGTGGGACCGTTCGTCCATCTGGCGTTGGCACAGCGGATGAGTTGGCCACTACCGGGTCTCCTGTTGATGTTTCTGCTTCGGCCCCGCCCATTGCAGGAGATGTTTTGACGGCCACGTCTCCAACAGCAGCTATTTGGCAAGCTTCTGGTATTGGAACTCAAACTGCTATTCAAGTAGGCCCTACAACTTATGCTGCGGTTATTGGAGATTTTGTCCGTATAAATGTTGCCGCTGGCGCTGTTCTTGTGAATTTGCCTACGGCTGTTGGAAATGCTTGTAAAGAAATCACGGTTAAGTTGGTCTCAGTGGCCACTTATGTATGTACGGTAGACGGTTTAGGTTCGCAAACAATTGATGGAGCTTTAGTTGCCACTCTTAGCACGGATTATGAGTGGATTGTCCTTCGTTCGGATGGGGCAAATTGGATGCAGGTAGGCTAAAAAGGTTTCTAAATTAGAGAGGCTTTCTAATGTCCATAGCATTGAAGAAAAAACCAGGTGGGGCAGTACCAACTCCTCCGTCAACGCATCTTACTTTTTTTGTTGATCAATCGGGAAACCCTTCTCTCAAGGATTCTACCGGAGCCATAACTCCTGCAACTAACGCGGGAGGCCCCGCTCTATTTAACGAGCAAGGTTCAACTCCGGCTCTAGCACCTAATGCTGTTAAAGTTTATGCTAAGGATGTTGATAGCACCTCTCAATTGTTTGCGTTGAATGACGCCGGAGAAGAGACGCAAATCACGGGGGGCGTAGAACCGAGTGCCATCAATGTACGTTGGAATGGTGGCGTTGAAGGCAATTTGTTTGATGCTACAAGTACTGTTCCGACACATGCTGATGTTGTTCAGACCCTTATAGATCCTACGACAACATTATCAGGTGAAGGAGAGAAGGAAGGGGTGAAAGTTGAGGCGGGGGATCGAGTACTTCGTGCTTGTGCCTATAGCCCACCTGATGAAGCCGATGAAGATCAAGTAGCAAATGGTATTTACATCGTTGCTTCTGGGGATTGGACTCGTGCTACTGATGCTGACACGGGAGCTGAGATTCAAGACGCCATCGTTGAAATGGAGATTGATCCTGATGAACCTTCATATGCAATGCGTTGGGCTCTTTGGAATCCAACAGGTATTCCTTTAAATGTTGGGGTAGATCCTCAAAATTGGGTTCTTACGGTATACTATGGTAGTTTTGATCCATTCCTTCATGTGGCAGCAGTAGCAGTAACAAATATAGCTCTCTCTGACACGACTACCGAAATAGACGGCTACTCTCTTAATCCCGGTGATCTTATCTTAGCTGCGGGACAAACAGATCCTATAAATAACGGCGTTTATATAGTTGGTACTGGTGATTGGTTACGAGATACGGTTGATATGGGTATTGCTTTAAGTGGGGGAACTATCCTTTATGTTGACAATGGTGGTGTTTATGCCGACTACCAATTCTTTTTAAACTATCCTTTTTACGGCCTTTGCGTTGTAGGAGTAGATCCTCAGGAATGGTTACTATTTCAGGCTGTTGATCTTGCACAAAGCGGTCCTGTTAGAGTTGATGTTGACTTTGATGATATGGTGATGGCTAGGTCTACTATCCCATATAATTTTCAGCGAACAAATAGCCTCGTCATCCTTACTCTTCCACCTATCACTGAGGATAGTGCCGGGAAAGCAATTACATATGTTTCCCATGGTTTTTTAGTTGGGAAAATGGCTGCAACTGAAATTCCCGCAGTATATGTGCAGCCCGCAGGAACGGATGCAATTATCGGTATGGCTCCTGGAGAACTTGGAGCTATAATACTTTTTGATTTAGATGATTATGGCGCTACGTCAATGATTGGTCATGCTTTTGATCTAATATCTGACGGCTATGGGTCTTGGATTATAAAAGGACAAATCCAACAAACAACTTATGCCTTATTATCACCAGTTCCAGCGACACCTTAGTAGGAGCTATTCATGTCTAACCTTGTTTATTACTGGGATCTAACCCCAAAAGAGCTTTTATCTTGTCTTGTCCCTGTGAATAGTCAGGATAGAAGCCGCATCCAATTACCCACTGTTCCATTCAAACTGCCGAAGCTTTCCCTTATTGGAACACCCTATACTTATCAGTTGGGGGTTTCAGATAGTTCTTCGTTAGCGGATGTCGCCCTTATTCATAAGGAAATACCGAGCCTACCCCACACAGGGGATCGTCGAACGGGAATCATTGTTTATAATGGAAGCAAGATCATTGGAACCTATCTGATTCCAGGGCACTATACTCGTGATTATCGTTTGATTTATGTTCACGAAAATTATAGGAATCAGGGCTTAGGTACACGAATGTTGGAACAGTGGTATAGAGAAGTCCCTCGTGTTATGAATTTGCCTCCTCAACTCATCAACATTATGGCTGCAAAAACTAGCATCAAAGCACATGCGAATGTGGTTCGTTGGGCTATTGCTGAGGGTAAGGATGTTCCACAACGGGTACAAGATGCAATTAATAATGGGGCAGAGGTAGCAGAAATCCTCGCTCGTTTAGATGTTTTTGAAAAAGCACCTGCACGTAAACTTGACCTTTCTAATATTAGTACTTCTTCCCGAACCCCCCTAAATAAGGCGTTGACCGATTTAAGACAAAGAAAAATGGTAGAGATTGCGGAACAAAAGAAGAAAAACAAAGAAGAAGCCGAGAAACTAAAAGGGAAGAAAGTAGTAGTGGAAGGCACCCCTAAGAAAACCAAGTAGGGTGGGTCAGATCTCGGTGTAATATGAGAAAGATCTATGGATCCTTTTCGTATTACAACGGTTAAACAAGAGATTCTAACCGCCATAGGGCGACGTATTAAATGCATCGCCTCTACACAGGACCACTCCGAGACTGGTTGGGTTCTAAAGGTTGGGTTGGATCAAGCGAACGTTAAAGTACGTTCGGTTTTTGATAGATCGAAAAATCCAACGGGGAAGTATGTTCTCTGCGTAAAAACAGAAAACACAAAAGTTAAAACCTATAGAGAGACCCGTACCGGACAGTTCATGATCGGGCACATTGTTAAGCATATTCTTGAATGCTTCGCTATTGAACAAAAATTACGGCAAGAGGCTTTACGAAAGCGTCAACTTAGTCAATCAGCCGAGAATGCCATCAAGAGACTAGCCCCGAGAGTGCCCTCAGAAAGAGTTGTTCTTAGCTCTAATCAAAACTTTGCCGGAACACTTGACATCCAAATCTATAAGGTAACAGAGGATATAGTAAGTAAAGTTCTGGATGTTTTACAAGGGGTTAAATGGGACTCTAAAGATGAAGGGGCAGAGCGCGGCCTCTGGGATCACCTCCAGGAAGAGGAGTTTTAGAAAAAACTTGAATTTTCCTTCTCTTCGGTGTAGTAATAAGGGAAGGATCAAAATATGAGAATTGAACTAAGCGTAGAGGTTACATATTTACCCCATTGGGGTTGTTTCGAAGGTGCGAGAGAGCTTATTCAGAACGGCAAAGATGGTGAAATCCAATTTCAAGCTCCACTGGAAGTTCGTCATCGGGCAGAGTCCAACGTCCTGGTTATCGAAAATACCGGCTGTGCATTGTCCCATGAAGCTTTACTTTTTGGGCACACAACCAAAGAGGGCCAGGCGGAGCTGAGGGGCAAATTTGGGGAGGGATTGAAAATAGGAAGTTTGGCTTTGGTCCGAGCGGGTTATAGCGTGAAAATCCGTTCCGGGGCCGAAGTATGGACTCCTAAAATTGAAAAATCTGAAAAGTTTAACGCCGATGTGCTTGTATTCTATATTGAAAAAGGCCGTCAGCCCAAAAATCGCATTCAAATCGAAATTTCTAGCATCACTAGAGAGGAATGGGAGCTGATGCGGACCTGCTTCTTATTCCTTAATGAGACAAAGGTTGCTGACCGAGTTGATACGGATTACGGGGCTTTGCTTCTAGGGGAGAGCTACTCGGGGAAGGTTTTCGTAAAAGGGATCTTTGTTGAAAACAACCCTAATATCAAAGTGGGGTACGATTTTACTAAGGACGTAGAGGTTGATCGCGATCGTAAGATGGTCAACCGTTATGACTTTGACTGGCGGACGCAGGTTATTTGGAGAGAAGCTCTTGTTCGGCGTGAAGATCTCATCACTAAATATTTGGGGATGGTGCAAGAAAATACCGGGGATGTAGCCAACCTCAGCGCCTACAATGCCTCCCTACTTCCGGAAAAAGTTAAAACCGAAACGGTGGCTCAGTTTAAGGCTCAACACGGGGAGCACGCTGTTCCCGTGGAAACCTTAGCGGAGTCCAAAGACATAGCGCACTTAGGTAAAAAGGGTGTCCTGGTCAGCAAACCCTTGGGGACCATTCTTCAAGCTGTTTTGGGGACCATTGACCAAGTAAAAGCCAAGCTTGCTGATGAAGTTCTAACTCATTATGCTTGGGATGACCTAACGGAAGTGGAACGAGTTAATCTGGAAGAAATTATCGCTCTCGTAAATACAGCGGAACCTATAACCCTTGCCGAAGTAGACGTGGTTGCTTTCCGCTCGCCTGAGCTGTTGGGTATGTTCAAAGAATCGCGGCTTCTTTTGAAAAGAGAGGATCTATCCGATTGGGATAGGTCACTTGAAAATACGATTCATGAGTTAGCCCATAAGTACGGCTCTGATGGAAGTCCTAAGCATGTGGCCGCCATTGAACGTATTTGGAGTAAACTTTACCACGATCTTCGTGCCTCGGAGGCAACATGAAAAAATGGCTTAAGATTTTGACTCAGGGAAAGAAGAGGCCATCTCTAGGGTTGGGGCCGGAGGATAGGCCACCTTTTACTTTCTGTGAGCCTGTGTGGGTTAGTGGCTCCGGCCACTGGTGTATTCGTAAGACCACTGAGGTTGGGTTAAAACTCGGTGGCGGCGTTGATACGCCCTCCTTGTGTGGCCGTGTAGAGGCCGGGAGAGGTTGGGATTTGGCTGTACGGATGACCGAGCACCACTTAAATGAAAATGCATGTCCCAAATGTTTACCAAAGTACAGGGAATTGGTGGGTAAATCATGAAAGCTCTGACCTTAGTCCGGCCATGGCCTTATGCTATATTCTGGCTTGGCAAGGATATTGAGAATAGGACGTGGCCGACCCCGGAGCAGATTCTTGGTAAAAAGATCGCCATCCACGCCGGAAAACGCTTTGAAAAGGGTGATGCTGAAAGAATACCCAAGATTTTTTTTAGCAATGGTTTTACGGCTTCGGCCATGTATGCCTTAAAAGAGGATATAGAGCACGAGCCCTACGCGCCCGGAACGATCGTAGGAGTGGTCTCGGTTGTAGGTTGTTTTCCCGTGCATGACATGGAAACTCTCCAAGGCAAGAGCAGGTGGGCTTTTGGGCCTTGGTGTTGGGTGTTGGAAAACCCGGTTCGGCTCACCACGCCGATTCCTTGTAAGGGCAAGCTCAGTTTATGGAATGTTCCGGGGAAAATTGAGGAACAGATCGTGGTTCAGCTTGGCCGAAAAACATTGCTTTTTTAGAGACCCTTTGTCAACTACCGCAGGCACAAGGCCTGAGGTTCGTCACTGATTCAGCTAACTGATACCCAGCAACATTCGGGTGATTGACTGCACCCTGCTCTATAGACGGATCTCCCGTAATAGAGAGTATATAACGATCCCTAATATTCTTTGCAGCATTCTTGTCAGCATGATCTCTGTGACCGCATCTAACGCATACAAAAATAGCACCCTTTCGATTCCTTCTCTCAATATACCCACAACAATTACACCTCTGTGAAGTATACCTAGCATCAACAAAAGTTATTCTCTTCCCAGCAGTTATCGCCTTATAACTAAGAAACTGCTCAAATTGATAGAAGGGCCAACCACCAATCCTCTTGTTGAACTTCCTGCCTCGGTACTGATTTCTGATTCCTGACAAGTCTTCAAGTACAAACGTAGTAACATTTCGCTGCGAAATCAAAGATTTCGTTACTCGATGATTAACATCCCGGCTGAACCGCTTCTCTTTTCCACTAAGAAACTTTAATCGCTTCTTAGAAGAATGAGTGCCTTTTGCCTGGAGTTGCTGTCTCTGAAAAAGCCTTTTTCTCTGTGAAGCTCTGATTGCTTGATTTGAGAAAAAGTCTCCATCAGAGGTTACGACTAAGTGATGTAAACCTCTATCCAAACCTTGAACAGCTTCTTCTTTAAGTGGTTCCGGGTCTGGATGTTCGTAAGCTAAGTTGACAAAGAATCTCTTTTGTGTACAACAATAACTAAGAGTCAAAGAAGAGAGATCCCATTTTTCAGATTTGTCTTTGAAATATTTTGGGATCTCTGGAAGAATCACTTTGGTTCTAGGCCCAAGGCATGAGAGGGTAAGTTGAGAGCCTCGGAGCGTGAAGGTTCTCTTGTCATAGCGAAGGCTTGAAGTCGGTTTCTTCTTCGGGGATCTCTCAAATTTAGTAGCCTTAATGGATTCCAAAGCGGTATCGCGCACCGTTTGGATCAAAGCTGAAGGGACATTTGAGTGTTGAATTCTAATGGAGCGATACAGAGCCTTATGGGCTTTGTTTTTGTTATAAGTTCTGTTCTTCAATGACCAAGCGACATGTTGATTAAAGATGTCCGCACATTCAGCCATTAGAGGGAGAAAAACCTCTGGCTTCAAACTGACAGGGATTGATACCGTGCGGATCATGTTTCTTTATATGTTAAGCTGATACAAACAAAACATCAATCTCTCACATGGTTTTTCTTTGTTCCTCTCATACCCCTGAAAAGGCTGGCGGTATTCTCGTTCCTCTTTATAAAAATACCTAAGCGTGAGCGATCTCCGCGAAAGAGTTCTGGCAAGGTGGGCTAAAAGCAAGGAAGTTCCCGTTAAAAATAAAGAGACGGGGCGAACCGTTTATGTCCTCCCGGAAACTTTGAAGGAGGAGCCGAACCGCTTTGAAAAAATTCCGCCGAATGAGATGGGCGATTACCGTTGGCGTGGGAAGGCAAAGCCTCCTAGACGCCCCAGAAAGCCCTACAGACCGGAGATCCCAAGAGATCCACCACCGGCCCCAATAAAGCCTCCTGCCTTGCCTAAGCTGCCCCGGCTCCCGGAGCCGGTAAAGCCCGTGCCCATGCTGAAGCTACCAAAAGTGCCGAAGCCTAGCCCCCATAGAAAGTGGAAGATCGACAACCCTTATTACAAATAAAGCAAGCGGAAAAATATGCGCATCTTTATTTATCAAGATCAATTGTAATTAAAACGAACAAATAAATACCCTGATCTTTATTTATAAAGATAGAAGAAAATAAATAAGCATTATAATCTTGATAAATAAAGATCGGGATTATTTATTCGATGATGGTGGGCGGGGATTTAGCCGGGGGTAATTGACGACGGGGAAGATGCTTGATGGCTTTCCATGCGGGTGCTTTTCCGGTAGAAGCGACTCTGACGATCTGGCGTGGTTTACCGTGGCTGAGGTCAATCATGGAAGACGTGATTAAGTGCTCACCGGATACATCAAGTATCTCTCGTCTGCCAAGATGTTGTCTTTCCAAGTGTAATTTTAAATTTACCTTATCCCCTGTTCTGAAAAAAGGGAGATCCGCTTTAACTCGGGGGGAATCAACTAAATCGGATAACTCAAAAAAAATGATTGACATGTTTTTTGTTCTACACCAAAAGGGATAAGAGGTCATCAGGTCCCTTGCCTAACTTTCTGTGTAGGAAAGGTAGGACATCTGGACCGGGCAAGCTACCCGGACCCCAGGGAAAGACCAACTGCTCTAGCTAGTCGAAGGACTAGAAGCTTCGATCATCGTTTAAACCAGAAAGCTACTGGCGAGGTGGTCGGTGGAAAGGCACTCAGAGGATCGATTCCTTCGGAAAAAGAGTGTTTTAGCAAAGTAAGTACGCGGCAGATCGGAACCGAGATTCTCTTAACAAGAGGATCAAGATCTCCCCTTGAAAAGATGTTTTTTCCAAGAGTGACTGAAACTAGAGACCCCATTAACAAAACCATTAAATTAACCGTAAAGAAAACAACAATTTAACCTTAAGTAAGTAAACCAAAAGCGAGAATTATTTAAAGTAAAGTGATAAAAGTAACCAATACAGCAGATGCGCAACCTAAAGTACTACATCTACATACCAGTATAGAAAATGTAGTTTAGATTCTAGTTTTTTATGCTAACCGTTTATTTTCTCTTGTTTATCCTCTAGTAAATGAAAAACTACGTAAAAATTGTTTGCATCTTTTTTGACATTTAGTTATTACATCTAGTCTACTTGTTGTTCTGAACGATCCTTGATTTAAAACTTAGCTCTTGTCAGATACATATATTCGGGGATTTTGCATGGTGTTTATTAAATCATCAGCAGTGGATGAAGTAATCCCTAAAGATTATGAAGACTTGCGAAGACAGTATGGAACACTCATTTACAAAACTCTGTTTAAAGCCAATAAAGTAGACAGAAATTTTGAGGATCTTCTTGGTCATGTGTGGTTAAAAATCATTGAAGCAAAGCTTTTGGATCGTTTTAATGAGCACATTCAACGTCAAATCCCAAAGGTACTTACAGCCTTACAGGTGTGTGACTTTTTTGGAATTTCTTGGGCTCAATGGATTGTTGCGATGGGGGCCTATCATAAAGGCATCCCGAGCAAATACAGGTGGGATGGGAAAATTATAACTCGCAAAAAAGGGCGTTGGATGCCAACCCCAATCAACCTGGCAGAGTTTAAAGCCCAGGGTCTTGCTGGTTATGCTTCAAAGGACGCTCTTTTTGATTTGGAAGACATCGTAAAATTATCCCTGGATGAAAAACGATTAAAGAATGGCAGTATTCGTGGAGCATTTTTGATTATGGGGCGGGAAGTAAAAGACGGTGTTGTTGTAGGAGGGAAACGTCCTGAGGGGTATTTAAAGTTTCCTGAGGTTAAGACGACGCGAACACAATTCAAGAATTACTTGCTTAGAGCGATTATGAACCATTATGCTAATTTTTGCCGAACGCAAGATCGAAGGCATAAGGAACGTCCGCAGGTATCTATAGGAGAGGAAGCAATGGCTTGGGAAACTACCCTTCCTGATTCAAAAGCGGTGGGTACGGACAACCAGGTTGCGTTAAAAGAAGCACAGAAGTTATTATCAGAAACCTTACGTGAATATTTAGAAAGTATTCAATCTGATAAAGGGGTTGAAGAATATGAACTAGAAATATTCACCTCCTTAGGGGATGGTACGTCACTTATGCGAGCGTTACGAAATTCCGATTTACCGCCTAAGATTTGCAAGTCAATTTTTGAAATGGTGCGGCCAAGAGTAAATGAACTTAGGTAACCATAAGGTAAAATTCCTTTTGTCAGTACTCTCTGGTAATGGATCGCACTGCACATTTAATTGAAGCTTCGGTAGCTCTCCGTAGAAAAATTTGGGCATCTTTGCCTTTTAGCTTACGTATGGCGGATTTTTTTTCCCGTCTCGCGGTTTCTACCACGGAAGCTTTCGGTAAGGCCGTTTATGCGGAGTTCTTGACACACGGGGTTGAAGGAATGCCGGACATCAACGGCCGTTCGGCATCTGAATTTGACATTTCTCGTAAACCCGTGGCCAATCGTCTTCCTCATGATTATGGCAGAGCATTTGGCAAAAAAGCTTATGCAAATCTCATGGGCCGGTTGCACAATCCAGAGGTGGCCGAAGACGTAATGAGTAACTTTTTGGTGGGCTTCTTAGTTTCTGGTTCCGATCATATACGTCCGGGGGCATCTTTACGTGACGCAGAGAATTACGTGTTAACCGCTTTACACCATGACGCTTCCAACGCTCTTCGGAGTTGGCTTAGAGGTGAAGGAAAAGAAGTGAGTGATGTCTATCAAGAGGGAGAGGATGACGGGGGTAGAAAAAAGTATCGTGACATCCCTGTTTCTGTAGATGAAGCCTCTATGGAAAAGGAACTCAAGCGGATACTACCTAGAGTAACTAGTAAGTTAAATGCAATCCATCCTGATGGCGCTTTGTATATAAAGTTATCATTAGTTGATGGCTACACGGATCGGGAAATTTTAGGTGATGAAAAACATGGGGTTCCGTCTTTATTAACACATCCTTATAATCGATTAGGAAGACCTTTGACCCAAGCAACGTGGGAAATGGATTATAAGGATAGGATTTTTAAAGTCTTGAAGGATGCAATGAAGGATCCTCGTCGGGAATTCCGGCCTTCATTATAGAGGGGAAGCGGTGTATCTAGGCTTACGCCTATGCTTGCACTGCCTTTAAACCAAATCCTTCTGGGCGACTGTTTGAAACTTCTTAAGAACTTACCTGATGCTTCAATCAGTTGTGTTATAACTGATCCACCATATGGTCTAGGGACAAGGGAGCCAACTGGGGAAGAGATTATAGCTTACTTAGAGGGGGCAACCCTTGATACGAAGGGCGACTTTATGGGACAAAATTGGTCTATTCCCCCGGTTGCTGTTTGGAAGGAATGTTTCCGAGTTTTGAAGCCGGGCGGGCATCTTTTAAGTTTTGGCTCGACACGCACTTTTGATTTAATCTCTATAGGGATCAGGGCGGCGGGGTTTGAGAACCGGGATACGGTCGCAAGTTTTTTTGGATCAACCACGCTCGCTTGGATTCAATCTCAAGGATTTCCAAAGTCGTTATCAATAGAGAAAGCCATGCTTAAGGCTGGAGTAGCTCCTGATGTAGCTGCAAAGTGGTCTGGGTATGGTACCTCGCTTAAGCCTTCGTTCGAGCCTATATTAGTTTTCAGGAAGCCTATTGAGGAGAAGACGGTAGCGGCTCAAGTTCTCAAGACAGGTATGGGCGGGATGAACATTGATGCTGTTAGAATTTCTAGTGGTCCGAGTAGTGGTGGTTCAAGCTCTGGTGCAACTGCATTAGGGCAAGGTTCTGGATGGAATGCACATAATAATAAGATCACAGATGTAGACCGTTCTATGCCTAAAGGACGGTGGCCTGCAAACATTGTTTTAATTCATTCTCCCGGTTGTAAAATTGTAGGATTTAAGAAAGTCTCAGCTCCGGTTATCAATCGCTTTGAGGATGGCATGAAGCCTTTTGGGGATGGGGCCGGGCACGCCTATACGTCTACGCCAACCGGGGATAAAGAGGGCAAGGAAGAGATCCCAGTTTATAAGTGTGAGGATGGTTGCCCGGTCAAGTTGTTAGATGAGCAAAGTGGGAAGCTTAAGAGTGGTAAATTTGAACCTTGGCACAAAGATAGTGGGAAAGAGGCCGGTTGTTATGGATCTTATGAAGGGCGGGAACGAGAAAAGAGTACTTACGGCGATGTGGGTGGCGCTTCCCGTTTCTTTGGTCAAATTCAACCCGATGCGCCTTTCTTCTATACAGGTAAGGTGAGCCGTAAGGAGCGCGGTGGTTGGTTTACTAAAGTTAAACCAGAGTACCCTCTCATGGCTCTTCGTGAGGATTTGTCCGATGCGGAAAGAGAGCACATATTTGAAGAATGGCCTGAAAATTATACTTCAAGTCCAGAGGTGACACTTGCAAGTACTGAAATCCCTGAGGGATTCGAGAAATACTTTAGTCCAATTCTAGAAGGGTCAAACCCACACCCTTCAATGAAACCATTAAAATTGATGGAGTGGGTAGTCAAGTTGGTATGCCCCAAAGGTGCCACGGTTTTAGATCCGTATGCGGGTACAGGTACGACTTGTGTGGCAGCTTTATCCTCAGGTTGTCAGTACATCGGTATCGAGAGAGATCCTGAGTTTCATGAAGTGGCAACCAAACGGATTGCTGCATTGAAAACAGAGTTGGAAGTCAAGTTGGAAAAGGAAGCTCAACAAGAGTCTTTTAATTTGATGCTCGACTTGCCTGAGGATGAGTGAAGGAAATTATTGTGTTAAAGCAATTGGCAAATCTTTTTTCTTCGTTAGGGCAAGGCCCTAAAACAAGAACAGAACAAAAAGTTAAAGAAGGCGGCGTTCAATTAAACATGAAGGATCTTTTGGAGTTAGCTGGACAATTCAAATTAGCTTATTTAGACCCTCCGTGGATGTACACGGGGGACCCAGACAAAGATCAAGCGGCGGGTAAACACTATAACGAGATGTCTTATGAGGAGTTAGCAGTTTTGCCCGTCAGACAACTTATTGATGATCCGGGCGTTCTATTTATGTGGGCCACAAGTTCTAAACTTGATCAAGCCGTTGACCTTATTAGGGAATGGGATTTTTTCTATCGGGGCATAGGTTATATCTGGATTAAAACAGCAAAAGATGGCCATGTTATTGAGGGTCAAGGGGTGCGGCCAAGCTTTGTGAAACCTACAACTGAATTGGTTCTCATCGGATCTACTAAGGCTGAAGGACGTACTTTGCCTATCTTTAATGAGGGGCAAAGCCAACTAGTCTTTGCGCCTAGGGGAGAGCATTCGGAAAAACCAATAGAGGTAAGAGAACGCATAGAAGAACTTTTTGGAGACATTCCTCGGATCGAATTGTTTGCTAGGAAGCGATACTCTGGATGGACATCTTGGGGACTTGAAGCTGATAGACCTATGTCTTCATCTGAGGCCCGGTCACCAAAACTTCAAGCGAAGCTGAGAGAGGTAGAAGAACAAGAAGAGCTTAGATCTATCTTGGAGGGGCTACCTCAAGATTAACATGCGTCAAATCCAAGAATTACGCGAATTTTGTTTTGTAGGGGATCTGTCTGACCAAGTTAGGCATCAAGAGATTCAGGAGAGAAGAGATCTTTTGCCTCTTATGTTAGGTAAAATTGCTGTGAAGATTTTACTTGATGAAATAGAAGAGATTAAACGAATGGTTTTCTATAAGAAGCAGTTTTTTTGATCTGGGCAGCTTTTTGATAGCACTCTCTTTTCTTAAAGCGTCCCCTTTTGTTTCACACTTTTCTATGTAGACCAGTTTCCAAGGTCTTCCTGCTCGGGTAGCTTTGGCCCCTTTTCCAGCGTTGTGTGTTTTTAGTCTTTTCCAAGGGTCAGTTGAGATTCCGGTGTAGATCTTTCTTGCTGACTCACTTTGGATCATGTAAAGCTTCCACATAATGAGTGCCGTTCTATCACAGCTTATGCGCTTCTCCTTAGGCACGCACATATGGCATTCGGCACCTTTTTCTATCAAGATTAAAAAAGCAACCTGGTCAGCGGCTACCGATGGTAGTATTATGGTAGCTGTTAGAATGCCGGGGGCTTCTCCTATTAGAGAAGATTGTAAAAGCTTAGACGATTTGAAAAGTATGTTTTCGGAACCGGCCGTAAATCCGATTGAGATCAATTTAGAGGAACTTAAAGCTTGGGCCGGAGATGCTCCGGAAAGGTTAGTGTCTTTGGGGACAGTTCCTCCTGAAAACCAGGGCGTACTTCTAGGATATCTTATTGATCGACGTAAGTTAGCTTATTTGTTTGCGAAGATTACGGTTCCAATAGTCCATGCTTGGATTTTCGTACCGGAGCCCTTAATATTGGGGTTTGAGCCTCCTAAAGGACACTGGCGAGCTTTCATCGCAGGTTTGGCGGATAAACCTGATGGGAGCGAACCCGTGTTTCAAACTAAGCCTAAACAAGATGCCTTGTCACCGTTAGACCTTGCCGAATTAGTTGATTCGAGTATTTTAAGTAAATAGAGAGAGGAAATTTATATGTCAGAGTCAAAAGTTGTAAGAGTTCGTTCAGTAAAAACGAAAGCAGCTAAGAAAGCAGCTAAATTGAGCCTTTTGAAAGAGCTTAGCGTAACACTCAATAGAGCTTGTGCTGAAAATGAATCAAACACCTCGGATTTCATCTTAGCTGAATATCTCTTGGGGTGTTTAGAGGCTTACAATAAAGCCGTTAAGAAACGGGATGAATGGTATGGCGTTCACTTAGAACCGGGTAATAGCCATTTGGTTGGACGCAAAAGCCCGTTAGCGTCACCAATTACCAAGTAAAATCGTTTTCTAACTTCTTTTGCTTAAGACGGGATACCACATGGGAGCCATAAGCCATGGAAGCGAAGAGCCCCCCGGACCAACGTTTTTTATCCCAGTCAGATCCGCCTCGCATAGCTCGTTCACGACGGGTATGAATATTGTAGGCAGCGGCTTCAATCATAGGTTCTCGATAGTTTCCCCAAAGGGGAGCGTGTGCCATAACCCAGACTGAATAGTCTACAAAACCCTCAGTATAGAACCCGTCATCCTCAGGGAATAGAGCAAGAGATCCATGGGTCATTTCGTGAGTGAGCTTCTCAAGAATTTGCCCTGGTTTCCCTATTACGGAAGTGGATAGATGAATCTGTCCGGTGCCAGGATCAAAGCTTGCGGTAGCTCCGGCAACGTGATGGCCATCTTGGAGCTTGAGGATATTTGGCAGGGGATCTTTTCCGTAAGGTCCCAAAGCGTTGAACACAAAGGCATGGATTTTCGGTGCCCAAGCCTCCACAAAGGCATTCCCTTGGGGATCTAGGATCTCACATGTAAAGCGTTTTCGTGGAGGGCCTTCGGAGGCTCGCCTAAGCATTTGTTGAACGTCACTTGAAAAAGTAGAGGCCATGCTTAGGGAATTCTAAAAGAGCTTTTTATGCTTTATATCGTTCTCTAACAGCGTGGGCGGCTTCTTCTTTGGTTAATTCGAGTCCCCGTTCGGCATAGTCATCTGCCAGGTCCAATAGGAACTTGCCAGCTGAGCCTATCAAGGGCAGCTTTTGTTTGTCTTGTGTGGTAATTCCAAGGATACCCATCAATTCAATTCCATTTAGGATCGGTTTCCGGGAAACGGGCAGGGGGGATTCTCGGATGTTTTTGACTCTTTCCCTAAGCACCGGGATGTTATGTTTGTTTGGGAAACTTCCTTTTTCATCCGCTTCCGCTAAGTCCAGCGTGACTTCTATTTCGTCTCCAAGGTCACGAATAAATTTTCGGATAGCTTTGTCTTTAGATTCTGAGAGGAAGTGGGGACGCATGTGATTGCGGACAGCAGTCACAACTTTTTTGATGGTTGTCACATCAAACTTTAGACGGCGTAAAATGGCTTCGGTTATTTCAGCCCCTACGTCTTCGTGTCCGTAGAAGTGTAGGGCATCCCCTATTAATTCTTGCGTAGAAGGTTTTCCAACATCGTGGAGTAGGGCCGCCAGTTGCCCTTCAATAGTGGAGGGTGCATTCCGGAGCACTTCAAGAGTGTGCTTGTAGACATCTCCTTCGGCGTGTTCTCGTTCGGATTGCTTCACGCCAATCATGGCCTGAACTTCGGGTAAGATGTGAGGTAATAGGCCGGTTGCTTTCATTAATTTTATGGCTTGATCTAACTTGCCTAGCTTCATTACCTTTGTCAGTTCTCCCATGATACGTTCAGCAGAAACTATCTTGATACGTGTCGCATTTCGCCGGACGGTTTTTAGAACTGAGAGAGGAATGATCCAACCATACTTGCATTGGAAGCGTATGAGCCTAGCCATACGTAAGGGATCCTCTTTGAAAATCTTATCAAGAGATACCCGAGGGTGACCTCTCAAGATGCCATTTTCAATATCGGATTTACTAACGCCTGTAAGATCAACTATTTCTCCACTAGTTAGATCCTTGAGAAGCATGTTAACGGTAAAATCACGTCTTTCTATATCCTCCTCGAGAGTGCCCGGCTGCACGGAACGTTGCCGTGAGGTGTCGTCTGGGAAGCTTTCTTTCATGGTATCAGCAAACTCAATTATGGCCCCTTTCGTGTGGAATGTTTGCTGATCATACTCTGTGTCATCTGTGAAGGTAATTTGCCAGATGGGGTAGGCTCCCATTTGATGAGGGTTGGTAGTGCTCTCCGGGAATATTCGGTGGAGGTGTTTAGTTAGATGTTCGGAGCCGCCAGGGATGGTTACGACAATGTCAAGATCCTTGGCTTCTAGGCCCATGTATTGGTCTCTAATGTAGCCGCCGACAGCCATTGCCTTCCCAGCCCAGGGGGTTCTTGGCAGCACTTGTTTGAGCAGCCTTTCAACTTCTTTTTCGGCGTTTGAAGCGATAAGCACCTTAGCTTCTAAGAAACGTTGTACAACTTGAGCGGCATTATTTTTCATTTTTCAGATCCTCTTGAAGAGGTAAAAGATAAACCTTTTTGTAAAAAACGCTAGGTATGTACCAAGAATCATTTTCAATTCTATCCCCGGCCGGTTATGTCATGGACGTAGGTTTCGTTGCTCCAGTAAACGGTACAGGCACCTACGGGAGCGTTTTTGTTTCACGTCCTTTACCCGGAGGTGTTGTTCAAGTTCGAGGTAAAGGGGAGCACCTTTTGGCGGGGCAGCTCTCTGGCCAGCAAGGAACTCTATTAATTAACTGCACTACGGGAACTGCTGGTGCGAGCCAAGCTATCGCTTTTATTGCATTGTCTCCCACGCTTTCGCTTGGTGTGGCTTTAGACGCGAGCAACCGGCCTTACTCCCTTTTGGTTGATGTTCTTGGTACAACCGTGGGACAATCGGTGGTATTAGGTCCAGCTATACCTGCTGGCACCCCTTTGGTTTTAGAACTTGCGTGGGATTCTAAGAACGTGATATGGGAAGGGGGCCATGCGGCGTTTCAGTATAATGATCAAATCACTGCTTGGACAGCGAACGTTCCAGCTTGGCTTTCGTTCATACCTACTTCGCTGTATGTGGGAACTTCGTTAGGGGGCCACGGACTCTCAAGTTTTACTGGGGTCATAGGGAAAGTTCAAGTAGGGAATTCCGTAGTATTTACGCCTGTTGTAGGAGCTATGGAAGCGGAGAATCTAGGAGATAGTGCTGATCTCGCAGGGACTTCTATCTTTACAGCGGGAGCTAAAGTAACTTATGCTGAGACGGCTAGTCTTTCAGGGGCTTCAAGTATAGTAGCTCCTGCTGGTGTCGTTCGGCCAGCTTCAGCGAGTCTTTCGGGAGCTTCGGATCTAACAGCCGATGCTATAGGTACTTTGGCTGGGGTTAGTACTCTTGTAGGGGCTTCGGATCTTACGGCCGATGCAGTAGTTACTTTGGCTGGGGTTAGTGATCTTCAAGGTGAATCCAGCGTTATGGCTGATAATGATCCCTAAAGAAGTTTCTGTAATTTTAGTTTAGAGCGTTGCGAACTTCGTCTACACTTAGGTTCCCCAAAGGGCCTTCTATTGTATCATCGGACATTGGCCATCCCTTTTGAACGGCCAACGCAGAGAGATTCCGATTACGAATGATGGCGTCCGCAATATCCTCAGAAACATTACGCCCCACGCCCGTACTTTTTGTAATAAAGGCCATGAGACGTTTTACTTTAGACTGTTTTGTTTCTTTTGGTTCATACTTGAAACTTACGCGAGCGGTTCTAAACTTTTGAGCTTCATATTCTTCAAGAGGCACGCGATTAGAAATCATTGATGTGTTTCGCAGCACCTCGTCTTGATCACTTACAAGCTTGTACCAAGTCTTACCTGAATCGTCACTAAAGACTGAAAAATCTCTGGTGCTTTGGTAAGTAGGTGCGCCTGTGGGGCTGGGTATTTGAACGTTTATATAATCCCCGGTTTCGCTGGGGTTTCCTAGTGGGGTGAGGGGCTCGTAGTTGAGCAACTTATCGAGTACATCGGAAACTATACCGGCGGATCCCCCGCTATGTCCTTGTTCTGAGAAAGTTTTCACTAATTCGTAAATTTGTGAGCCTAATGCTCCATCATAATCGGAGGCTTCATCGAAAAGGCCAGCCAATTCTAATTCCCGTTTGGCCCAAGGTACCATGCTTGTACCCTTTATCATGCGGACCATAGCCAGACGTTGTAGGGGGAACTGTGTCTCAGAAGCTTTTAGCAGATTTGCCAAACGTTTATTAGGGCGTGTTTTTATTTTAGTTAACTTTTGGGCGAGAGTTTGGCCTTCTTTAGCCCATCGAACCATGGCTTCGCCCCAAGTTTTCAATCGGTCAACTTTGTAAGCAATGTGCTGGCGGCCTTGAGGCGTCTTTCTAAAAGTGGTGTGCCCCGTTCCATCATTCGTGGCGTAACCAATTTGGTAAGGAGAGTTTGGGTTGTAGCTAGGGGTTCCGGAAGTTTCAGCAGTGGCTTTTTTGATATGAGCTTCCAAGTCATATAAGCTTAGGTCGCCTAAATCAGAGGCCAGATCCTCTAAGCGTTTTCTAATCGGGTCCCAATCTTTCCAATAGCGTACGAACTGGTCTTGCCAGACTTCGTCCGGTTCTAAAGTGGTACGGTCTTCGTGCAAGGCGGCGGAAAGGACTGAGGAAAAACGGCTAAGATAACGCAAAGCTTTGCCAAATTCCTCAATTGTGTTTTTGAGAAGTTCGGCTTTTGTTTGTTCCGCTGCAAATCGGGCGGCTACTTTTTGAGCATCCATCGAGAACTCTCCTCAAGTAAGAACATTATAAGTCCTTACCCCACTATAAGATAAAAACCTGCAATCTTCTAACTTCGCACTCTTAGTCAATCTAGATCCATTCAACAAGGAATGAAGACTCAACCGATTATTAGAACTTCCACCAACATAAGTGAGCCCTAGCTTAGGATGCTTTACTAAAGATCCGCGTTTCAACCCAAGACTTCTAGTCCCACCATAAAGAGATCTCTTTCCTCCTTTAGAAGGAACCATTCTATGCAACTGTCTTCTAAATAGTTGAATAGGAATAACACAAGTAAGTCTTGTGTTCTCAGGCTTTAAATGGCCCCCAATTATCTCATTTGCTAAAACCCAAGAATCAACGCAATGAGCACTAAAAACTTCAGACATTTTCTTAGAGGTCTTCTTGAGGCTTAAGTTGTCTCGTAAAAGTTTAGTGTCCCACCCTTGCTTAATCGTCAATTCCCCTAAAGCTCTTAACTTCTCATAGAACCAAGCTTTTCCAACTTCTAAAGGAGAAAAACTTCTGTTCCACTTCTTTTGAAATTTCTTGGTTATTACCTTTATATCCTCAACTACAAAGCTAACTACAGGAAACATCTTCCTAAGCCAGTTTACAATCCTTAACTTCCACTGCCATCTAGACTTAGTTGAAGGAGGCAGACTTCCCCTAGATCGATTCATTCTATTTTGTCTACAAGGAGTCTTTCTAAACCTCCGCCCTCTTCTCATAATCCTTCTAGTTTCAACATGATCCTTCACCCAAGTTATAGCATCGGCTTGAATGTTTAAAAGAGTGTGAGCTTTAGATTTTACAGTGAATCCTTCCTTCTTAGAGCCTGGATCTATTCCAACAACTATTTTTTGTAAGTTACAAGCTGACGGTTCTACATTAAGACGGATACAAAAAATCCCTCTTTTCCAAAAAGGAGTGGCCTTTTTGGATGCAACCATTTTCCTAGCTCTCTTTTCGGAGCACGGCATTAAGGGGATCTGATTTCTATCAACTACGGGCACCATAACTAACCTAATCTAACTAATTTGTCCTTACGGACCTTGTATATACAACCCTTCGCCACTGACCACCGTAGAGGTCGAAGGCTTGGGTAGCACCCTCGACATACCTTTGAGTTGCCAGCTCTAGGTGATTCAGTTGATCCAACTTGCGTTGGATCTCGGCTAATCCTAGATAATTCATCGCTGAATTAACTCCATAACCTTCCTGATAGCTATTTTCACTTGGGTTATAATTGGGATACCTTGAGCTTTTCAACAAATCTTTTTTTTGCAAATCAGTTTTTTTCGGTGTAATACTGTTGTTGCGTAATTAACCTATAAATGTGAGGGTAGCCATGGGAAAACGTGAAGATCATCCTAAGCAGGCCGTTTATCATGATAAGAAAAAGACAGAGGTTTGGGAAAAAGATTCAGCCGGAAGGACGACGAAGGAATGGCACTCTACCTACCATAAGGAGAGCGGAAACACCACCGACCATTACGGTAAGGTCATAAAAAAGAAGTAAAGTCACAAAAGCTGTTTTTTTTTCAAGTAATCTGCTAGGAAGTAACTTTACAAGACCGTTATTCGGTGTAATAATGGGGGTTTTTTCAAGGCTAGCTTGCCAGCCTTATAAGTTTGTGCCAAGGGCGAGCCAGATCGGATTAAATACCATGCCAAATGAAAACCTAGGACCAGCAGAACGAATTCTCCAGACGGTTCTTGGCTATGTCGATCATAGTTACCATAACCGAGCTGGAATTACGATTCCTGATACTACTTCGGTTGTGGGCACTAAATGGTTGCCAGTAACTCACGTAGTAGAAGAAGGCGATAAAGTCGTCTACGAATTACGTAGAATTGGGCGCAAGGATACTAAGGTCAAGCTTGGTAAGCTCAAGGACGACGGTCGTGTAAAAGACGGAAACCGGGTCATTGGCCGTTATCAACCGGCGGGATTGTACCCAGAGGTTGTGTCGTGGATTTACCGGCAAGTTGCTGAGGTTTGGAGGCTTGATAATGAGTTCTCAGCTAAGTGGGCTTCTTATGCTTATGCACAAGAGCACCGGGATTTGAAAGTCATCCTAGCGGCTTTCATGCTTGTACAATGCCGTAAAGGTGATCCTGTTCTTGACGGTGGAAAACTGGCTTTCTACGATGAAGACTTTCGTGATGTTGGGGAAGCGATGCTGCTATTGACCAGTAAAGTGGCTCGCCCTCAAGGTACAAAAACCAAGAAAAAGGGTAAGGCGGATAAGGAGGCTAAGGTAGAAGTAGGCAGAGATTTCAACCCAAAGCTTCTATTCCGTGTTCGAGATGTCCTGCTTCTACCGGCTGTTGTGCAAATCAACCAAGAGCTGGGCTTTGGAAAATCAGCTCAACATCCGTTTCTAGGTCGTTGGCCTAAGGTTGTTGAAAAGTGGCTTCGTTATCGGGAAGAAAACCCAAAGATGCTAGAAGGTTTAGTCAAAGCGGGGTTTCGACGGACAGTGATGGACCTAGCTCGTACGGTTGGATACAAGCCTACTTCCACAAAATTCTTTGAGGTTCTTCGTTGGAAGCAAACGCAAGCGAAAGACGGCAGAAGGACTCTTACTATTGGTCAGGCTGTTGCGGCGGCGGAATCTTGGGAAGGATTTGACGAAGCAAAAATCTGTAAGACTATCATCAAGACCAAGCCAAGCTTTAAGCGCATTGTGGGCCTCTTGCCTAAAGACATGGGACTGACAAGAGCGATTATGGCGGCAGCTATCGAAGCGAAGGCGCTTTCTGATAAGGACTTGATCATTTCAACTCCTACCCTTGAGGAACTTGGGCTTCTTGATGTTCAAGAAATCCGTGAGCGGTGGGAGAGGGCTATCAAGACCGCTGAAGACACCAGGGCGGCTAATATCGCAACCCGTGTTCGTTCTAAGGCGACACAAGAAAAGCTTGTAGAAGCGGCGGACAATGCGGTTAAAAAGGCCGTAGAAGAAGTTGTCAAAGGTCTCCGCATCTACTTCATGGTGGATATCTCAGGTTCGATGCATGATGCCATTGAGCAAGCCAAAGTCTATTTGGCCAAGTTCTTACAGGGATTTCCAAAAGATCAGATCCATGTTTCGGTATTCAATACTTCTGGTCGTGTGGTTGAGATTAAGCACAATTCTGCTGCTGGAGTTGAAAATGCTTTTCGAGGCATTACGTCTGGAGGTGGCACTGATTACGGTGCTGGGGTACGGGCGCTTCAAAACTTCAAACCTAAGGCTGATGAGGATGTCCTTTTCATCTTCGTAGGCGATGAGGAAGCTGGACCTTTTGCGGCTGCTGTACGGGATTCTAAATTAGAGCCGATTGCTTTTGGTTTCTTGAAAGTGCGGCAATCTCCTTACTCGGCAGTCACCGGTACGGCGACTGAGTTAGGTGTCCCGTGCTTCATGATCGATGAGAAGATCTTTGCAGATGCTTATGCAATTCCTCGGACTATCCGTACTTTAATTTCCGCCACACCCGTTGGTAAGGCGGCCAGAGCTGCTGCTGTTCCTAGAAAGTCCTTAGTGGATATAATTTTGGATACAGCCCTTCTTTCAAAACCGGCCTGGGCAGCTTGAGGGTATACATATGGCCATGCTTTTCCCTTGTCCAGTTTGTGGTGAACAAATGTCTACTGATGCAGACACTTGTCTTGATTGTGGTGCAAAGTTAGCAGAAGCAGGTGCAGCCTACGAAGCAGAAGTAGAAGAGTATCGTATCCAAAGGGAGAATGCAGAGGACCTTCGCAGTATAGGTCGTGCTGCGGTCAAACTAGCTAAAGGGGCAGTTATTGTTGGGGGCATTGCAGCCATTTTTTGTGCTTTAACCAAACAAAAGTGAGGCCGCTTGGCTTGGCAAGACCTACTCCAAACCGAAGCGCCAATGTCCGTCCCTTTGCCATGGGTAGGGGGACGGGTTCTTCGGTTGGGTTCGCGTTACTGGCGTATTGAAGGGCTTCTCCCAAAGGAGCACTGTTGGGCGGAATTTTATACAGAAGCTAACCGCAAGGCCAAGTTCAGGAAAATTTGTGATCCCGAACCGGAGCAGTTGCACCACCAAGTCATGGGCTACTTGGTTGGAGATAGATTGGTTCGTAAAGATGCTCGAGTAGACCCGGACCCGAAAACCATCGTATCCCATTCGGAACGAGTTCATTTGATCGAATTGGGTTTGGATCGTTTCGTGCTGGTCTTGGCGGGTCGGACTTGTGAAGATGGTCCGTTGATTTATATCCGGCAAGAAATGCCTCTAGGCCCGGAGGAAGAAGTTCAATCGGCTTTCTTAGATGGGAAGCCTTCTGTAGCTGGAATTAAAAACGTCACTCCGGCTTTGGACGCGGCTTTTCGTATGGAAGTTTGGCGGAAAGCAGAAGTCGAACGGAGGCGTTTGGAGTTGGAAGAACGTCTTCGTAAAGAAGAAGAGAAAAGACAACGTGAAGCCCGTCTTAAGGAAGTTGCCAAGAAGCTTGGTGATGGTGCCGGGCGTCGGGAAATGGCCCTAGTTGACTTCGGAGCAGCCGCAAAAGCAGCTTTAGCCGTTGGCGGAGCGGAATACATAGAGCATCGCACAGCGGTTCGTAGAAATGAGATGGCCGTTAGATTTAGGTTGAATGGCCGTCGTTACGAATGCACTTGTGATAAGAAAACTCTGCAAATTATTGACAGCGGAATTTGTCTTACTGCACACAATGATGGCGAATTTGAGGAAGGTACCAAAGGTGATAGTTTCTTTTCGTTGGAGAGTTTGCCCTCAGTAATTCTCGAAGCTGATAGAAGTAATAAATTGGTGGTTTACCGCCACGTGGATTAGTTTTTGAGGTTACAAGAAATGGAATATTCAGCTCTAACAAGGCGGCGGATTCAGGATGGCGAAAGAGCTATCAATCTTGGAGAGCCAACAACAAAAGAAGAAATCAAGGCTCAAATTCAAATTATCAGCGATGGTATTCGAGCCATACAGTCAACCGATGACCTTGGCCCGGAGATGAACAAAAAATTATACGAGGATGAAAATAAGCTTTGGAAAAAGTTAGATAGGTTAAGGGAATTGGAGGCAGTTGATACTGGGGCACAATCTATACTGGAAGAGGAAGACAAGAAAATTCTTTCTCTGATAGAGGAAGAGGCTTTAAAGATAACATGAGTACTGAAGCTGGAGTTTTGGTTGGTCTTAATGAGGAGCCCCTTTTTTGGCATTTGCCTAACAAAAGAAGTGCAGGGTCGCTTCCTGATAGTTATGACCTTTGGGATGTAATTTGGACTAATCGGGCACAAGTCTTAGGTTTCGCTCACAGTCATCCGGGTAGTGGGGTGCCAGGACCTTCGCATGAAGATCTAACAACTTTTTCCGCAATTGAGGCTGCATTGGGCAAGCGGTGGAATTGGTGGATTGTGAGTTATGATGCTTATATAAGGTTGTTTTGGGTTGGCCCTGATAAGTTAGGGTATGGTATCACCCATTGCATATTTGAAACATCCTGGCTGAAACGTCTCCGTGAAGAATCAAATTACGATCCTGCTTCTTTTATTGACCCAGAAAAACCAGTAATAACTTTCTCTTGACGAAACCTAATCGGTGTAGTAGTACAAGGCATTAAATGTAAAATGGAGGTGCTGTATGGAAACCAATGAAGCCAAGATCAATATTACGTTTGCTGGGTCCAATGGAGATCTTCCGGATCCTGTACTATTTGATTCCACGGACGCAGATGTTAAGCAGTGGGTAACCGAAGCAATTCGTACAGGGGGTATCCCTGGAATTGCAGCAAATCTTGATGTGGATTTACAGGATTTTGTAGTGGATCGTTTCACAGCTAATGAAGCTCGTCCCTTTAATCTTTTGCAAATTCGGCCAAAAACGCCTTTTGGAATCTTTTGTGAGTCGCCCTTCGCTAAAGCTTGATAATGAGGCTATAGTAGTTAGTTACTTAGCTGGCAATAGCCCATCTGTAATTGCTAGTCGGTTGGGTGTGAATAGACATACAGTGACTCAAAGACTTCAAGTAGAAGGAGTTTTTAAGTCAAACATAAATAAAGAAATAAATCTAAACTTCAATACCCACAAAAAATTCATAGAAACAGTGGACGGTTTATTGTTAGGAGATGGGCATATTACGCCTAAAGGACAATTACAGATACACCAAGAGATAACTCATTCTGAATGGATCTATAACCTTCAATCAAAATTTTGGGATATTGGTGTTGTTAGTTCTGTGCGCTTTTATCCTTCTAGGTTTGGATCAATCAGAGGAAAATCGTTTAGGACCTCTGCTGGATTGAGGCTTTGTACATCAACTTACAAGGAGCTTAGGGAACAGAATAAGAGGTGGTATCTTAGAGACAAAAAAGTTATTCCCAGTGACCTTCAACTTACTCCATTGACCATGGCACTATGGTTTTTTGGTGATGGTTCTTATTCAAGATTAGGGCAACTGTCATTTAGTACCTGCGCTTTTTCTGAAGCAGACCTAAATTTTCTTCTTTGTCGTTTTAGAAAAGATTTAGGTTTAACCCCTACTATGTGTAAGACTGGCAAAGGATACAGAATTTTGCTTTTATCTAAGTTAGCCGATGCTGTTCGTCTGAAAGAAATACTAGATCCATTCATGTTGGGTTGCTTTAGATATAAGTTTGCTTTTGTGAGATCTCCTAAACCCACTGGAGTTAGGAAATTAAATGAACATCAAATTTATAAAATTAAGAACCTGATAAGAAGAGGCATTACTAATCATGGGATAGCTCGTATTTTTGGAGTATCCCCATCGGCTATAAGTTTAATTAAACGAGGAAAAACATATAAGGACTGTATCTTCGGGGCGAATGATCTAACTTGACAAATTTTAATACCAGTTCGGGATTGATAGTGGAAAAGCTAGTTACAATTGTTGGTGTGGGAGCTTTAGGATCTCACGTCGTTCAATTTCTGAGGAACGAGGTTAATCTAAGGATCATTGATTATGATCGTGTGGAGACTAAAAATGTTCTCTCACAATTTCATGGAAAACCAGGAGTGGGTAAGAATAAAACTCTATCTCTACAGCAGACAATGCAGTTCTTATTTGGGGTAAAACTTATTGGAGTCCCACACAAGTTGACTTCGGATAATGCTAACCAGCTTTTGTCTGGGTCTGACTTGATTATCGATTGCCTAGATAACGCGGAAGCTCGCAGGCTTGTCCAAGGCTTTGCTCGTAGGACAAAAACTCCTTGCCTTCACGGGGCTCTGGCGGCTGGTGGCTCCTTTGGAAGAGTGGTCTGGGATGAATCTTTTGCGATCGATTCCGAAGTGGCCGGAGAAACCGCTACTTGTGCTGGAGGAGAGTTCCTCCCTTTTATTGGCTTGGTCTCGGCTTTTTTGGCTAAGGCCGCTCAGGAGTTTTTAAAGAACGGGAAGAAGATTGGTTTCGAAATTCATCCGGCCGGGTTCATACGAACCTGATCGTTTGGTTTTGGGTATGAAAAAAACCTCAACTCAAAGTATTTCGATCGTTAGGGGCATCATATAGTGTTGGATGGAAGCGTGAGGATGCCCCGATGGTTCATGTGTTCGCTCAAGTTGAGCCTGGAGCTGTATTTCAACCGAGTGACGGACATGGGGGACCGCATTGGCCGTGTACCGTATGCAGCCAACATGGGTATACTGAGGATGACTTTCACAAGGAAATGACCGCTATAATGGAAGGTCAGAAACGCATGATAAACTGACCTTCTGATTGGTTTGGTGTCGGGTGTAACCTGGAAAAGAAGAACGAAAATCAAGAGCCGTGTGAAGATGAAATCTCCCCCGATGCTTGGCCAAAACTGATGATAATCTTGGAAGGAGAAGATCCCGAACCAGCAATGTAATAGAAGTTGTTTGTTGTTCGGATCGGTGCTATAAGTAGATTTCGTTGTTTGAAAACAAGGGGCTATAACAGACGGTCGGTTCCGTCACCTTTATTATAAAAAGGCAACTAACCAGGATTAGTTCTCGGTCCTCTCAAAGGGACCACCCCGCTAGTCCTTACAAGATAGGGTTCGACTCCCGAATAGCCCGCCACTGCACCCACCAGATAAACCTTACATGCATGTTGGTTCAATTCCAACTTTTTCCTCCATAAACTGGAAAAATAGCCTAATGGTAAGGCAAAACCAGGTTTATCTACTCGGGTGCAATGATTTTTGGTTGACAATATATTCTGGATTGGTATATTAGCCTGAGGTTCATCAATCAAAGTAAGCCCACCTTCTTAATGAGTGGGACTGTCGGACAAATAGGTTGCTTAGCGTGGTTCGACTCCACGATCCGGCACCGAGGACGCTCAACAGAGAAAGCATACAAGCGTAGCTCAATAGGTAGAGCATCTGTCCTATAAACAGATTGTAACGGGTCCGAATCCCGTCGCAAAAAACCTGCTTTTTCGCCTCGAACGCCCTCAAAAATTTCTGCATTGTATCCACCAGCTAAATCTTACATGCAATCGTTGGTTCGAATCCAACTTTCCCCCGTAAGGGAGAAGTAGCCTAGTGGTTAAGGCACTTGTTTTTGGTACAAGCAAAACGCTAAAACAGGTTTAGTACTCGGATACGTTGCAGAATATGTTCTTGAGCAGATGGAGCTTAGTGGGTTCGATTCCCGCCAAGAGCACCGAGGGAAACCATTGCAGAAAGCCGCTGCTGTAAGGGGACCGGACGAAGTTGGACTGACAATACTTCGCCCGGTTTTTTAATTTCTAGTTCCGGTTAGATCTTTATTTTGATCTCACGTAGCTCGGCTTTGCAAGGAATAGTAGTTCCGGCCACATCTATATCCAAGGAGTTGTCATCGAGCGTGGCAAACTCTTTAAACCAGATTTGACCCACTGTTAAAACAAAGACTGTTTGAGCAATCTGATAGATCAGAGCGCGGGTCTTTGTCTTAGCCGCCTTGGTTTGACCCTCTAACCAGGCTTTTAGAACGGCGTCCTTATCAGCGGCATTCTTGTAAATGTCATTAGTTAGGAATCCTTCAACCAAGTTGAAGGTTGGAACCATAAGGCTACCGGCAGTATTGGTCTTACCCTTGGCAATTTGTTTACGAAGTTCATTAAGACTAGGCAGGGATGAAAGTCCTTTTAGGTTTACTTTCAGCTCTTTCCCCATGTAGAAGTCAACTGCTTCAGCTTGAATGCTCTTAGGAGAAAAGCCGGAGTAATCTGTAAATCCTAGCTCTTTAAGCCATTCGGTAGCTTCATCCCCGTATTGAGTGGAGAAGCTTTTCGATTTCTTATCAGGCAAAAGATCTTTGGAATAACTGTTAAAGACCTTTTGTTCGGCTTGCGCTTGAATCAGGGTATACTTGATTTGGAAGAAGGTTTTGGCACTCACGTCCTTGATCATTTTGCGATTGATCACGGGAAGTAAGCGAAGATTTAAAACGGTATCAACGAAGCCCTGAGAATCAGCAACTGCACTGTTTATGACCTCTGTGGAGGTTTTTGACAGGATTTCTTTGTAAGTGTTTTCCTTAATCCTGACTGGCAATACATCAATGTTGACTAGGCCGTCTTTGATTACGGCATAGTTTCGATAAACAAAGGTTGGGAATTTTGCCGGAAGTTTTCCTTGGAGTGTTTCCGGTATCCAAGCGGAAAGATCAACCGTCCCAGCCTTACGAACAAGAAATGAAACATTGGGCCGGTCCTCGTTGAAAGTGAGCGATGATATAGGATACCCGTCTGGAGCGGGATCAGCTTCAAACTTTAGAGTCTTCTTGTTTGTGATCTCAGCGATTCGATCAGAAATTTCTTTGGCTTTAGAGGCTTTCTTTTCAGTAGCTAACTTGACTGTTAACTCTTGTATCTCTTTTTGCTCGTCGGCGGTGATTTGGTCGCTTGCATCTATGCGTCCTCGCCCTATTCGGTTGTACTTGAAGGACGAGTGATCAAGTAGTACCCGATTGTTTTCGTCTGAGGCTAAGAGCTGCATTAATTCCAAAATGGTAAAGGCATCTTCCGCCGGGACTTTGTTTGGATCCCATCCTTTTTCCCACTGTTTTTTCTCGTCAAAGGCTGCCTCTTTAGTCACTTCTTGGAAAGCGGAATAGGCTTGTTTTCCGAAACAGGTAGAGAATTGATCAATGAACTTTATATCTCCCAAAGCCTTTAGTAGAGGGAAGACAATGTTAGATTTCATCCGGATGGCATAGAGGGACAAGGCTGCATAGGCGTCCCTTATGGGTTGTTCATCTGCACTTACTTTGGATTTAGGATCGGAGTGCTCTTTTGCTATTATGCCTAGGGACAGGGTTTGTAAAAGAGATCCCATACCTAAATCTGTGACTTCATCTTTGGGGGATTTTGTGAGGTAGGAAATACAGGGTAAGTCCGCCGGAACTTGAATTGTGTTTTCAGTAACAGCAAAGGTTAAAAGATCCCCGTCAGAGCGAGCAAAGGCGAATCCTTCTACAGGAGTTTCCGTAAGCTTGACTTCAATGCGGGGAGCCCCAGATAGCTTCTTTTGAATGGCTGATTCAAAAGTAGGAGCGTAGCGGTCAAAGTCTTCAGCGAAGATGAGCGTTCCCCCGGATTTTTCAGCCATCGCGGTAAGGAGGGGCCTATCGGCGTAGTAGCCATACTCTACGAATGTGGAGGAGGAAAATTTACGAGACACTAAACTTACGGTATCTAATATCTTTGATCTAGTGCCTTGATTATCACAACCATCGCTTAGGAATAGGAGACTACCAACATTTTTTGGATGCTTTTTAGACACCCTGTCAAGAACCTTTCCAGCTTCTTCAATTGGTTCTTGAAAACCAGTAAGTCCTATTGGTTTTAACCATCTGTCAATGGCTCGTTCAACATCTTTAAGGTCTGCAAGGGTAGCTACGGGCTCAGCTTCCAATAAGGTGCCAAATTGGCCCCGGCCGCTGAACCAAATGATGGTAATAGTGTCCTTCTCCTTGAGAAGTTTAGGCAGCTTCTTCTTGAGTTGTTCGCGGATTTTAGGGAGGTCATAGGACATGCTTCCGCTGCAATCGATTATCAAGAAATGGTTGGTAGGGACATCAATTTTTTTAGGAGTTTCTTTTTGATCTATGCGGTGCCGGACTAAATAAAGATCAGAACTGATTTTGTAGGAACAAACAATTTCCATGGTTTTCTCCTTGTAGGCATTCAGAGTCTAAAAAGCTTAATTACACTATTGGTGAGTTCTTATGTGGCTTTCTTAATTTTTGATCCTTCTTACCTTGTCTTTTAGCGATCTTCAAAAGTCTTAATTCTATGACAGTTAGAACAACGTACCACACATTTTTCCATTTCTGCACGTATCGCTTTGATTGAGCGACTTACAGCTTGGGACATACTAAACAACTTCTTACCTTTGACATGATCAAAATCTAAGGCGGCGGGGTGCCCTTTGTATCCGCAATCAACGCACCCTCGTTTTAGTTTTTCTTCACTAATGATGGCACGCTTTCGGTCATGTATTTTTTTGGAGGCTTTGGCCCTTACGGCTTTACCCGTTGGAGTTTTGTTCCATTTTTTTCGGTAGTCTTTGTGCTTCTCAGAAGAACGGTATCGCTTTATGGCAGCTCTACCTTTTTTGGATTGTTTGTATTTATCCTTAACCTCTTTTCTTTTTCCAGAGGCTTTGTATTGTTCTCTAAAAGCTTTCCCAGTTTCCGAGTAGTAATATCTTTTTAGAGCGGCTCTCTTAGCTTTTGAGGTTTTCATTGCTTTTTAATTACACCGGTTGAGGGAAGAATCTTTTTGTACCGGTGTAGATATGGAAGCGTGAGATCGCACCTTCGTTCAATAACCTGGGTTTTGGATCTCTCGTGCCGCTGACCGCGCCTTCGGGTTTGGGGAAGCGGTGGACGTTCTGCGAAATGCTTAGCGGTTTTTTGGTTTGAGGTTGTCCAACCTGCACCATTGAATTTGCTGGGCCAGACGGCTACGGGAAAGGACCAAAGCTATGAAAATTGATGCTAGTCTCACATTTAATAAAGTCCAGTTCAATCAAGAAACCGAAGCGCATTTAGTTCTGAATTTGCAAGCCCCGGCGGTGGCAGTGGAGGATAAGAGGCCCCCGCTGTGCATAATTCCTCTTTTGGATATTTCTGGTTCGATGGCTGGGGAGAAGCTTGCGTATGCGAAGCGGTCGTTGATTAAATTGATCGATCATCTTTCGGCTAATGACTATTGCGGTCTTGTTACATTTACGAATGTAGCTGAGGTTGTAGCAAAGCCGGTAAGATGCACCAAAGAGGCAAAAGAGGACCTTAAACGTAAGGTTGGTGACTTACATGCCTGTACCTCTACAAACATAGCCGATGCTCTTTTGCAGGGGTTTGGGATTGTCAATAGCATGGACTTAGCTATAGAGGTGATTTTGCGGGTGATTCTCTTTACGGATGGAGCCGCGAATGAAGGGCCTGCAAAGACACCGAAAGACATCCTTGCATTGGTAAAACCTAATATTGGGAGGGCCAGCGTAAGTGCTTTTGGGTATGGCTTTGATGCCCAACAGGACTTCTTGTTGAATTTAGCTAAGTCCGGTAACGGAAACTACTCTTTTGTGCAGAACCCTGATGATGCTCTTTCAGTTTTTGGGAAGGAGTTAGGAGGTCTTCTAAGCACCTATGCTACGGGCTTGGTGCTAGAGATAGCTCCGCTTGCTGGGCACCAAATTACTCAGGTGGTATCCGATGTGGACGTTGATGAAGATGACTTAGGTCAGGTTTCGATTAGGATACCAGACATTTTGTCAGAGGAAACTCGTAATTTGGTTTTGGCCATTAAGCTTCAAAGCCAAAAGAGCGCTCTCCCCAGGGCCGTTAATGTATTCGATGTGAAATTCGGTTATGACATTTTGGATGCTAATCTTCGTAAAGAACGGAAGATATTAGAAGCGAAGGTCAAAGTTCAATTCGTCAAAGAAGGGGAACAGGACACAGTTCCGGACGCCGCTTTGGATCGTATTGTAGGCTTGGCTCAAATTGTTCGGGCTCAAATTGAAGCTGAAGAACAGGCCAAACAAGGCAACTTTGCTCAGGCAGCGGGATTAATGCAGTCCGTCTCAGCTCATATTGGAGCAAGAGGTCTTGTTGATCTTGGTGCGGTGGCTAATAATATAGGTGCGTGCATGGGTAGTTCGGCGGCTTACGTAAGTAATGCCTCGTATTTGACCAGTATGAGCAGAGGGGCGACTAGAGGCATGGGTGGCACCTATAGTGTGGCGGCAAATCGTGACCTCAAAACCGCAGGTGTGATTCTTTCTAATGAAGCTCAGAGCAACATAGCGGCTTCCTTTGAAGCTGAGGATGGAGATACGGAGGTAGTGGTTCCTTTCTCCCCTCCTCCTACTACGTTTGATCTTCCAAACGTAGTAGTCCCTGCCTCTATTACGATTTCAAGTGTAGTGGATTTTAACGGTAGCCCTTTGTATCTTGAAGCTGCTCCTTCGGTGGGAGATATTGCTTCGCTACCTGGAAAGTTTTCTAAGAAGAAGGTATCTCAGAAATCGAAACGTTGGTAAGCTTTTGATGGTGTAGATCTTAGGGGCAGGTAACTGCCCCTAAGTTATTTAAAGGTTCCATACGTGTTTTCACTTGAAGAAACAACTTTCTGGACGGCTAAAGAAGCCTTAGATCGGCTCAATCAAATGAAGCCTGCCTCTTGGACGTTGAACTATTTAGAAGAAGCAGGATGGCACAAGGCGTCCCTAACAGATGAACAAGGCACAGTGCAATGGAGTAACGAGCATTCAGATCCAAAGATTCTTTTCTTGGATGCTTTAGGGTGGCTTTATGTGCGGGGTGGCGAAGTGAAGTATCCAGTGTGGAGGCCAAGAAAAAGTGAAGTTCCATTGTATCGCCCTCCTGTGTTGGATATGATCCCTGACCCACCGGATTTGGATCCAAGTGAGATTGAATCGGTGTATAAGGGGACCACGAGGTAATAATGGCCATTCAGTACGGGATAGAAGTTCGGAAAAAGATGCTCAAGGGCATCAACAAGTTGGCGGATACGGTTGTAGTCACACTGGGTCCGAAAGGACGCAACGTGTGCTTGGAAAAAGCTTTTGGAAGCCCTTTTATCACAAAGGACGGTGTTTCGGTTGCCAAGGAGATCGAGTTAGAAGATCCTTGGGAGAATATGGGGTGTCGGCTTCTTCGTGAGGCGGCTAGCCAAACCAGTGAAGATGCCGGGGATGGGACTACGACCTCGATACTTTTGGCTCGTTTTATGGTGGCTCAGGGTATGAAGTACGGGGTGAACCCTGATTTTTCTCCTGTGCAATTTAAACGAGGGATGGATAAGGCTTTGATGTTGTTGTGTGACTATGTTTCAGCCTATTCAATTCCTGTTAGGAACAAGCAGGATATTGAAAGCGTAGCGATGATTAGTTCAAACGGGGACGCTTCTATCGCTAAGATTATCGCGGATGCTGTAGCTAAAGTGGGCAAAGATGGTGTGGTTAACATTGAAGAGGGGAAAACTATTGAGACGGTCGTTGAAACCACAGATGGCATGAAATTAGATCGAGGTTGGATTAATTCCAGTTTTTGCTTTGATCCTGAGCGTCAAGAGAGTGTCCTAAAAGATCCTTACGTTTTGGTTACCGATCATGTGGTAGCGTCCGTCCGAATTTTAGTCCCCATCCTTGAAGAGTTGATGAAGTCGAACAGCTCTTTATTGATTGTGGCTCCAGATTTTCAAGGGGAATCGATCCCTACCTTTTATCTCAATCGAGAAAAACTTAAGGTTCAATTAATCCGGGCACCAGGTTTTGGAATGTCTCAACCTCTTATCTTGGAGGATATTGCGATCCTAACAGGGGCCACGTTCTTTTCTAAGGCTGCCGGAATGACTTTAGATTCAATTAAGATGGAAGATTTGGGTCGTCTTGGAAGTATGCGTGTGACGGCTAAGGACACGGTTCTTGTAGATGGTGCTGGGAAGCAGGAAAATGTTGATGCGCGTATTTCCGAGATCAAGCTTGAGATTGAGCGTACGGGATCAGAATATGATCAGGATAAACTTCGTGAGCGTATGAGCAAATTACTTGGGGGCGTCTGCGTTATTAAAGTTGGAGCTGTTTCTGAGATTGCCATGAAAGAAACGAAATCTCGGATGGAGGATGCCCTTTATGCTACGAAGGCATCTATCGCTGAAGGGATTGTGGAAGGTGGAGGTTCGGCTTATTTGAAGGCGGCACAAGCTATTCATATTGATCGCGAGCCTAACATGACGGCCGATGAAGATGCTGGTTTTGAGACAGTGCTTCGTGCTTGTGAAGAGCCCCTTCGTCAGATTGCGGCTAATGCGGGGTTAGTGGGGGAATTATACGTAGCTAAAGCGAAAGAATCCGAGCTTGGTTTTGATGCATCGGACAGGCAAATGAAAGATATGCTCGAGGCCAGAATAGTTGATCCTGCTAAAGTTGTTCGTTCAGCTCTAATTAATGCTGTATCCGTTGCGGGCACAATATTGACCACGGAGGCTGCAATTCACAAAAGTCCCACTAAGACGGAGAGGCTTCATCGCTAGAAAGTTTGTGAGATAGCTTGGGGTGAATGGACTCAAGACTCCAAAGAGTAGGTGGTACGCGGTTGGCCCCGTTACGGTATTCAGATGCCCCTAGAGTGGCTCAAGCGATTGTGGATGCTGTAGAGGGTCAAGCTCGTGTTTTGTCAGGACAATCTCATGATGTGACGTACTTAGAATTTGTTCGCGACAAAATGTATAATGTCGTTATACGGGGGGATGATTGGCGTAAGATTTTCCCTTTCTTACGCTATAGTTCAGCCTCTTATAAACCGGTTGTTACCTCTCTAGATCAGCCCTCTCCCATACCGTCACCTCAACCCAATCGTGTGATGTATCCTCCTCCTGTTAATCCGGCCGGGGGGTTGCGATCGTTTTTAGAGGGATTTTCTTTTGCGGAGTACCATAAAATTCAAAATTTATTAACCACCCTGTCGGTTGATAACCTAGACAAGCAAGCGTTACCCGCAAAGGCTTCTAATCCTATCCCGGATGCTCCTTCATTAATCCCCCCTATTCAGCGTACGGATTCGATGTCTTTCAGTAACGCGGCGCTTTATAATAAGCTCGTTTTTATGCTTCAAAATCTTTTTCCCACAGATTTTCCGACAACTTATTGAAAAGGGGATAATTTTATGGGTGTCGTTGATCCTTCTGGTACAGCTCCTGGGCTTAAAAAGGAAGAAGTTTCCCCAAAAAAGTTGCAAGTTCGTTGTAAAAATTCTAATTGTGACTCCATCTTAGCCATTGAAGTACCTATTGCGGGGCAGATGGGCGGGAGCCAACGCTTATATCAGTGCTGCAAATGCAAATATACGTGGGGCGTGGCTGTTGGCGGTTATGTTGGATTCTGAAATTTCGTCTCATGGCTTTATTCGTTGCCAACGATGCAAAGGGCAACTTCTGTCTAGTGGTGTAGAGGTCCATAGGTACATTTGTCAAAGCTGCGGGCAGAATTATCACGCGGTTTTGTATTTTGATCCTGTAGAACCTATTAATCGGTCGCAAGAGTTGCTTAGTTCAAATGCTGGAGGAAGTGCAACATCAGAAGGAGGGCGTAAAGTTCCTACAACGCTTCGTTGAAGGGAGCTTGGTGTCCCCCATCTTGCTGTTGGGGCCTGAGGGGGTTGGCAGAAAATTTTCAGTACTAAAAGCTGCACAGGAAGCTTTTTGTATTGGAACACATAAATCGGACTGCCCGTGTTCATCGTGCTATACAATAGCTAAAGGAATTCATCCTGATATCATCACTTTAGCCGCTGGAGAAAAAGATATTGGTATAGATGATATACGTGGGATAATTAGTGAAGCTAAAAATTATCCTTCGGTTTCTAAGGTACGCTGTTTTATTATAGATGGGGCGGATCGTTTTACTGTTTCAGCAGCGGACGCTTTTTTAAAAACTTTGGAGGAACCTCCGGCTCGTTCTCGCTTTTTTTTGATTTCCGAGACTGCAAGCCGGATGCTTCCAACAATTTTATCCAGGTGTGGGCAGGTGCGATATGTCTCACTCCCGGAAGCTTTCGTTTTATCAGTAGTTCAGCGATACGAAGAGGATAGCGCTAAAGCTTTTGTTTATGCGCGAATGGGAGAAGGTTCAGCAGGTAGAGCGGTTTATTACTGGGGCTCAGGTAAATTAATTCTTAGAGACCAGGTAATAAGAGTTCTTCAGAGTGCTTTAGATAAGGACTTACCATCGCTTTTTTCTTCTATAGATACTATGAATCGGGATTTGGTACTGGCTATAAAATTTCTGGAGCAAATACTTCATGACATTCTTATTGTTAGTGTAGATCCTAAGAAGGTTATTCATTCAGACCGTTTAGAAGACTTAGAAAAATTGGGGAAGAGAGCCCCTTTGCTTGTGTGGTTTAAGTTGGCTAGAAAAGTCAAAGATTTACAAGTTAGACACCAGGCAACTAAATTGAATATCCCTTTTCATTTTAAAACTATTCTCGTTGAATCTCTCTTATAAACAATAATGCTACCTGCAAAAACAGCTCCTTTTAGTCCTTTTTTAGTTGCGTTTGGAGATGAAGATTTTTATCTTGATCGAGATATTGAAAAAGCACGTCAAAGTAAACGTGACGTGCTTCAAGTAGATGCTGATGGGCTGTCTGATATAGAACTTGTAAACCTATGTGAAAGGTATTCGGAAATCCCTCGCACTATTATTGTTGACAACGCGAATAAATTGAAAGGGAACAAAGACTTACGAGAATTCATAGAGAATCGTAACGTCTCCGATAGATCTCTTGTTCTTGTTGCGGTAGTGCGGAGTGAAAAACTGCCTGAAATATGGGCTTTTGCCGCTTCAAAGGGTAAGCGGGTTGAGAGAAAAAAATTCAAACCTTGGGAAGTTGATGGGTATATAAGCTTCATTAAAACTGAAGCAACTCGTTTGCGTGTATCTATTGATCAAGCGGTAGCGTCAATGTTTTTTCAATACGTTGGCACTGATCTTTACCGTTTGGAAAATGAATTAAGGAAGCTCACTATTTTTGTTGGGCAAGCGGGAACTATTAAGAAGGAGCATATTACATTAGTAACTAGTCCTACGCCCAAAGCAGAGCCCTTTCAAGTTGCAGAGCAAGTGCTGGCTAAAAATTTAGAGCGGGCATTAACCTTATTTTCAATATTATATAGGAATTCTGGTAATGACAGTCTTATTCCGGTAGTGCGTGCATTAATGAATCAAGTTGAAAAGACATTACTTATTAGGAGTCTGCAAGATAAAGGTGTAAGTGAAGGAGATATCGCGACTATTGTAGGTATGAAAGACTGGCCTTACAAGAATATTGCAGCTCCTGTTGCACGTAAACATGATCTTAAGTCCCTTGTTGGTTATATGGGGCGATTATGTAAATTAGATACAGATGTAAAAAGCTCAATTCAATCAAAACGTACACTGGTTGAGCTAACCATACTATCTATCGCCCAATAGGAACTAATATATGCAAACTAATGTAGCTGTAGCTGTTGTGCCGACTAACGGTGGATCTAATAACATGATTAGCATTAGTACAACGATCGAGAGCGTTCGCAAACGAGATGGTATCACACTCCAGGCTTTTGATCCCGAGAAGTTGCAAAAAGCGATTCGTTCAGCTTGGGTTAGTAGTAATGGTCCTTTAGACGATAAAGTTATGGGGGCAGTGGTCCGAACTGTCTTGAATTCTTTGTCTGGTACTATCGTAGATGTTGAGGTAATACAGGATGCTGTAGAGACTGCGCTTATGAAGCACGGTAAGTTTAAGGTTGCTAAGGCGTATATATTATATCGTCATCAACGGCAAGAACTTCGTCAGATGAGGGCTAAAGCCATAGATCCAAAGGGTCTTTCTGATTACATTCACGCTAGTAAGTATGCTCGCTATATACCAGAGTTAAAGAGGCGAGAAGTTTACGAGGAAACGGTTGCTAGAGTTGAGGAAATGCATCTCAAGCGATTCCCGGACATGATATCTGAGATCAGGGAAGCTTTTAATTTTGTTAGGGAAAAAAGAGTTCTTCCATCGATGCGCAGTATGCAATTTGGGGGGAAGGCCGTCTTAGCAAACAATAATCGGATTTACAATTGTTCTTTTTCTTCTGTTGATCGTTTCAGTGTTTTTTCTGAGGCCCTTTATCTGCTGTTGTCCGGTTGCGGCGTGGGGTACTCTGTGCAATTTGATCATGTGGAGAAGTTGGCCCCTATTGGATACATAGATCAAAAAAGAGTGGCTCATCATGTGGTAGCGGATTCTATTGAAGGGTGGGCAGAAGCTTTAAAGGCTTTACTCCAAAGTTATCAGAATGGAACTAATTTGGAATTTAGCTTCTACAAGATTCGTCCAGCTGGAGTCCCTTTAAAGACATCGGGAGGAAAAGCCCCTGGTCATTTGAAGCTCAAAGAATCTTTAGAGAGGATTCGTTCTGTTCTCTTTGCCGCTCAAGGTAGGAAGCTTCGTCCTATAGAGTGCCATAAAATCATGTGTTTCGGAGCTGACGCTGTTCTTTCTGGTGGTATTAGAAGATCCGCTATGATCGCTCTGTTCTCTTTTGATGATAGCGAAATGATGTATGCTAAAACCGGTAACTGGTATGTTGACAATCCTTGGTTTGCAAATGCTAACAATTCTGTAGTTCTTAAGCGTGATGAGATAAAGAAGAAGCAGTTCAGGCGCATTTTCCAAATGACAAAAGAGTGGGGTGAACCTGGATTCTTTTTCACAAATAATTATGATTACGGGACTAACCCCTGTGGTGAGGTAGGAATGCACCCAGTTCTCACAATTGATGAGGCGCTTAAGGAGGAGTTAGAAGAAAAGAAGATCAGGGTAGAGGTTGGAGAGATTTATACAGGTTGGGCTTTTTGTAATTTATGTGAGATGAATGCTGCTAAGTTTACTTCTTACGAAGATTTTGAAGCAGCGGCCAAAGCGGCAACTTTAATTGGTACCCTTCAGGCAACCTATACGGATATGCCTTACCTAGGGTGGGTTTCGGAGTGCATTGCTAAGCGGGATGCTCTTTTGGGTATTGGGATGACCGGGATGATGGATTCCCCAGATATCTCTTGTAGCCCTGAGTATCAAAAGAAAGTAGCTACTAAAGTTAAAGAGTGGAATATAGAGTACGCAGCCCGGCTTGGAATTCGGCCAGCGGCTCGAACCACATGTATCAAACCTTCAGGCACGACTTCTTTAGAGCTTAATTGTGTGGGTTCTGGAATCCACGCTCACCACGCTCGTAGATATATTCGGCGTGTGACAGCAGACGAGTTAGAGCCTGTTTTTAAAATTTTCAAATCGGTTAATCCGAATATGTGCCTGCGTAAGCCAGATGGTAAATGGGTTATCGAGTTTCCCGTTGAAGCACCAGCTAAAGCTATAATCAAAGATGATCTGTCAGCTATTAAGTTTTTAGATATGGTACGATCGACTCAACAAAATTGGGTTCTTACTGGTACTGCGGATGAGTCTGTTTCACCAGGGTTGAACCATAACGTGTCAAATACTGTTATGGTTCGTCCAAATGAATGGGATGAAGTTCTCGATTATCTGTGGACAAATCGGGAGTTTTTCACAGGAGTAACTTTACTTTCTGCTAGTGCGGACAAAGATTTTGCTTTTGTTCCCAATGAAGCTATTAGTACGCCCGCTGATGAGCAAAGATGGAATGAGCTGCTTCTGAAATATAAATCCGTGGACTATACCTCTATGGTAGAAGATGAGGATGGAACGCACGTTAGCATGGAACCGGCGTGTGCTGGCGGCTTATGCTCCCTAACATGAGGGTTAAAATGGACCTTGGTATTATTTTAGAAGGCATTATTGAGCTGGACCCTATGACTAGCCGAATGGTCCTACGAATTCAGCAAAAAGATGGTTCTAATAAGTTTGTTGATGTACAGGAGTGCTTGGAAAAGTATAAAGGGGAGGAAGTTCGGTTCATCATGACTCCCTTACGAACGGTGGATGAGCTTACGAAGTTGGTGAAATCAGGCAAGTTGCCTGTAGATGAAGTCCCAAAGTTAAAAATACCTAATAGGTTTGAATCTTAGGTCTCCCCGGTGTAGCCTGAAGGGATGACTATAGATTTTTTGAACCTCTTAGATCAGGCGTCTATTGACCGTGTCGCTGAATTAGAAAAGTTAATTACACAAGCGCGGCACGATTACTACAATAGTGTCCCTACCGTCTCGGATGAGGTTTTTGATGCTTGGGTAGATGAACTATCTTCGCTTAAGCATGATAGTCCGGCGGTAACTGCTGTAGGGGCACCTCCGGTTTCTGAGTGGAAAAAAGTAGCTCATGCAAATCCAATGGGCTCCTTGGAGAAAGTCAACACTTTAGAGGAGTTGACAATTTGGGTCATGGGTTCTGGGGCTAAATTTGATCCTCTCTTTGTTACGGAAAAACTTGACGGCATTTCAATTTCTGTAAGTTGGGTGGAGGGAGCTTTTTCTCAAGCTGTAACTCGTGGGGATGGTGCTATAGGTGAAGACATTTCAGTAAACGTGGCAAAGATGCAAGGCGTTCCTGGAAAGTTCCCCAAAAAGTTTACGGGCACTTTGCGAGGGGAGATTATCCTTACCAAGAGCAACTACGCCAAATATTTTGTGGATTACGCCAACACTAGAAATGCCGCTAGTGGTATCTCTAAGAGATATGATGGCGTGGGGTGTGAGCACTTAAATGTCCTCTTTTATCAGGTGACGGAGGGGCAAGAGTTTAAAACTGAAGGGGATCAATTTGAGTGGCTAATTTCTATGGGGCTTAAAACTCCCAACTGGTACGTCACGGCAATGATGCCTGGAATTAGGACCCCACACGACCTTTGGTTGGAGTACCAGCAGTTCAAGAGGGATGAGCTGGATTATGAGATTGACGGGCTTGTGGTGCGTCTAAATGACCTCGTGAAGCAACTAGAGCTAGGGGAGGTGGATGGGCGTCCTAAGGGCGCTGTGGCCTTCAAGTTCGCCCCAATGACCAGGGAGTCGGTTCTTCAACGGGTTGATTGGCAAGTGGGAGGCAGCGGACGGATTACCCCAGTAGCGGTTTTCAATCCAGTTCAACTTTCCGGGGCAGTAGTCACTAACGCGACACTTTACAATTGGGCCTATATCAAATCCCTTGGTCTATCAATTGGATGTAAGATCCTTATTGCTCGCGCTGGGGATGTCATTCCGCGCGTGGTTTCTAAAGTTTCTGTCACAAAGGCCACGGATGTTGCTTTAACGCCTCCGGTCGCGTGCCCGGTTTGTGGGAGTCCAACTCAGATAGAGGGCGAGTATGTTCTTTGCCCTAATACGGCCGAATGCCCTGCTCAGGCCATCGGACGAATCAAACGTTATGTTACCACTATGGATATCAAGGAGTGGGGCGAAATCTTAGTTGAGAAACTAGTCTCTTTAGGTCTCGTTAAGGATGTATGCGATTTATATAGGCTTACGGAAGCAGAATTAGCCTCCATTGATCGGATGGGACCTAAATCGGCAGCAAAGGTGCTTAAGAAGTTGACGGATCGTAAAAAAGTCTCTTTAGAGACTATTTTGGGATCTTTGTCCATTCCTGGATGCGCGATGAGCACCATAAAAATGGCTATTGACGCTGGATATGATAGTTTGGCAAAACTCAGGGCGGCTAATATTGAACAGCTTTCGGCGGTCGCGGGGTTGGGACCGGTCAAGGCTCAGGCCCTTTGGACTTGGTTACAAAAGAACAGCCAAATCGTGGATGAGTTGGTAATCCTTGGCGTAGAAGTCGAGGAAAAAATTCACGGTAAGCTCACAGGCAAGAGCTTCTGTTTTACGGGGGCCTCAAGCAAGCCTCGTGCTGAATTGGAAGAGCTTGTGAGGCGGGCCGGGGGAGAAGTGAAGAAATCAGTTGGTAAGAAGCTCACTTACCTGGTATTGGCTGATCCCAAATCTAATAGTACAAAGGCGGCGGCGGCTCGCAAGAACAATACGAAGTGTATCTCTGAAGATGAATTTCTGAACTTGCTTAAGTAACATGCCTATACGTGGTTGTGTCGAACGTGTGTTCCACACTAGTGGAACACATAACATTTTGTCTTTTCATGTGATGGAGAGTGACAGCCTAGGCGTGCCTAGAATGATCACGGCTACGGGATACTTTTTTGGAATCACACGTCTCATTTCGGGAGCGACGTTAGAGATAGAAGGGGAATGGGCTAGACATCCTAAGTATGGGCGACAGTATAAAGTTCAAAGGTGGAAACCTTGGGCTAAAACGGTTATGGGGGTGGCTTTATTTTTAGGGGAATGCGTTGATGTCTTTTCGGATACGGCTTTGCTTCAAAAAGTTGTGAGTTATTTTGGGAAGCAAACATACGAAGTTCTTGTGGGGGATAAAGTTCTTGAATGTACTATTGATGAAAAGGAACGGGAGGCTCTTTGTATCGCTATTGAGAGATGGAACAATGTTCTTGGTATAGCTACATTATCGGATTTTCTCCAGAGCTATAAACTTGGGGCATTTCTTATTGCAGCGGTTTTTCATCGCTTTGGTTTTGATTCAGTAGAGATTCTGTCACAGAACCCTTACCGTTTGGTGGAGATTGAGGGAGTTACTTTTCAACGGGCGGATTTATTAGCAGAACAAAGAGGGATCGGGGCTGGAGACCCTCGTCGGATTGCTGGTGCTGTTTTGTGGGTTATTCGGGATCAGGTTCGGCAACAAGGGCATTTATTTGTTCGGCGCGGAGAGGTTCCCTCTCTTTTGAATGATTTGTCCATACGGGAGAAGACGCGACCTTTCGATGTGCCTAATATTTCTACGGCAGTAGAAGCTGCATTAATTGAGTTAGAGAAGATTGAGGCGGTGAAGATAGATCCTGGAGTTGGGATATACACACCTGAAATGTATCTCTATGAACGAGGTGCAGCGGTCATGCTATCAAAATTCCTAGCCCCTTCAGAGTTGATTATTGATTTAGATTCGTTTCTAAAGGACTACGAAAAAGTAAATGACATTACCTTGTCTGACCTTCAACGGGAAGCTGTAGTCCAACTATTAACTCATCGGGCTTTAGTTGTTACGGGAGCCCCTGGCACGGGTAAAACAACTCTAATTCGTACTTTCGTGCAATTGTTTAGGAGGCTCAATATTGACTACATGCTTATGGCCCCAACTGGAATTGCCTCTAAACGTTTAGCATCCGTGACGGAGGCAGCAGCACAGACAATTCATCGAGCGCTAAGATATGATGGGTTTCGATGGGGCAGAGATAATTTCGATCAATTGGAAACTCAGGCAGTAATTGTTGATGAGGTTTCGATGCTTGATATGGAGTTGTTTTATCGCCTCTTAGATGCTTTGGATACCAGAACCATGTTGGTTTTGGTGGGGGATGATGCTCAGCTCCCTTCTGTTGGTCCTGGCAACGTATTGCGTGAATTGCTTGCTTGTAAAGCAGTTCCGCATATTAAGCTGGAACAAGTTTTTAGGCAAGCGGAGACCAGTGACATTGTGCTAGCGGCTCATCGTATTCGGAAAGGGGCGTCTCCTTTGGATTTGCCCTCTAAAGAAAATTCCGAGTTTCGTTTTTGGCGAATGTCTGATGAGAACGAAATTGCTGAGTTAGTTGTGAAGATGGCGGCAAAGCTTAAAAGTAGGGATGCTAATTTTCAGATTTTGTCCCCAAAATATGACGGGGTTGTTGGGGTAAACAACTTGAATACGCTTCTGAGGGATCAGCTCAATCCTGATAAAGGGCAACCTACTTGGGAATTAGCGGACTTTTTTGTTCGAGTTGGTGACCGGTTGATGGTCATTAAAAACGACTACAAGCTAAACATCTATAATGGGGATATTGGAAAGCTTATAGAAATCAACCGGGATAGTTTAGTATTGAGAATCCATGGAGTGGGTACTATCCCCGATGCAAAAGTTTCTATTCCAAAAGATCAGGCGGGGCTTATGCTTAAATTGGCCTATGCCGTGACAGTGCATAGGTGCCAAGGGGAAGAGTTTAAAACCATAATTCTTCCACTGGTTAGGTCTCAAGGCAGAATGTTGCAACGAAATTTATTTTACACGGCTATCACGAGGGCGCGGGAAAAGGTTTGGGTTTTGGGGGAAACCGAGGCTGTTTCAAAGGCTATCGCGAATGATAAGGTAATCCAACGCAACACTGTTTTGCGAGATCTCATATTGCCAGTGTCTATATGACACTAGCCTGATTCGGGAAAAGTAAAGCAGAAATAAAGTTTCTTCCCATAGAGCTAAAAGCGTGGGGGCAGAGCGCTTGTGGTGTAGTGCAGGGAAATCTCTACGGAGGAGACTTATGAAAATCGAAAAAACTGAAGTATACGGCTTCAAAGCAGCTTTGCGTGGGATGAGAAATCCTATGAACTCTTGGAACAAGAGTGATAGCACCTTTGAGTTCGTTAGGTACGTGGTAGACAATGATAGCTTTGATCTTCACTCCATAGAGAATGTGAAGATAGGTCCCAAAGATTTAGAGCTTTGCTGCAAGTTGATAAAAGCTGGATCTGTGCATCGAAAGTTTTTACGTCAGATAATGATCGTTACTGATATCACCATACCGAGATATATATGGCAAGAGCTGGACACCTACAAGGTAGCAACGGTCAGAAATAGTTGTTCCACCATGCATAAGCTCGGGGGATCTCAAATAACCCCCGATGACTTTCAAGACGGGGATGTGCTTCCTGCGGTTCTTGATGTATTAAATAATCTTTCGAGACGTTATGCAGAAACAAAAGATTACGAGCTTGTTCGAAGAATGAAAAAGCTTTTGCCTGAAGGTTTTCTACAAAAAGCCACTTTTTCTATGAATTACGAGACTGGTTTAGGGATGCTTCGCTGGCGGGGGGATCATCGGTTGCCAGAATGGTCAGGGCCGGAAGGGATTTGTGCATGGCTCCGTGGTTTGCCTTATATGGCACAATTTTATGAGGCTTTGAGCAAGTGACCAAGGAGCGGTGTAAAGGTAACCATGACTCCTGAACGTGTAGATGAAATTTTCAAAGAGACGGATAGTTATGTTTTGGAGTTGGCCAGTGAGCCTGGAGCTTTAGGGCCACAGTACTTTCAAAATATTATCTCTGTTTGTCGTAATTATCTCAATAAAGTAAGCCTGATAATTTCTGAGATAAACCGTGAAAGATTGGACGTTAGCAGTGAGTTACGGAAGTTAGAAGCGTTATACGCATTAGACTATGATGACAAGCTTGCAAATGATGTCTGTGTTAAGAATCTTGCTAGCGTGGATGATCGTAAAGCTGCGGTAGGTTATGCTCTTCGGGGGCAACAAACCGAAATAAATAAACTCAAAGATCAAATGCACGCCTTAGATTCTGTATATAAAGTTGTGTCTCATCGTAATCGTGAGTTACATGCGACAATGACTGCGATTAAAGATCAGCGGCGTCTTATGCAGACTGAAGTAGCTACTGGAGCTTTTTATGGTGATGAACGTACACCTAAATCGGCTGAAGGTATGGGGTTAGATGATGATTTTAGCGAGGAAGCATTAGCGAATATGTTATCTGATATTCCTCCTGATGGAGAGGGGGCTTCTCCTAAAGAGGATAAAGTTGTTGAAGTTGTTCAAGAAAAAGGGAATAAAGCATCTTCGGTAAAGGTGGAAGAAAGCGATGTGCTGGAGTTTCTCGCATCCCCAGAAGAATCTTTGCCAGTACAATCGATAGTGGTGCCTGATTCAGCCTCTACTACTAAAGGGTCTAGTATTAATAAAGACGAAGAAGGGGTTGAAGACGCTTTATCTTTTTTAGAAAATTTGTGAATCTTTTGTTTTTTTGGTGTAGCGAGACTTTGACAGGCCCGAAAACCTAAGCCCTAGGCTTTATAAAATTCCTCTTGGCAAAGTAATCGGGCTTGTCAACTTACTAACTGTCGCTTTCCAATACCCACCCTAATTGGTCTTGTTATTGGAGCGACCCCAAAAAAAGGATAGTCCGATGGCTGATGAATTTGATAATCTAGGCGATGAGTATAGTTTTGATGATGAGGTCTCGCTTGACGTTGATGAAAAGAATGCTGGAGGGGTCAAGCAAGAATGGTTAAAAGTGAGAAAAGGCCAGATTATTAGAGGGGCTTTTATTTACTTTCATACTCATGATGTAAACGCTGTTATGGCGGCGAATAAAGTTGCTCGTAGGAGTGGCAAAAATCTAACCCGTGAAGAGAAAGTGGAAGTTGCAAAAAAGGCGCTTGGAAAGCGAGCGGAAGAACTAAAAAAGAGCATAGATCAATTGACCCCAATTGAAAAATTGGATATTTCCACTGCTCACTTCAAGTCAATGCGGGCTCATTATCAAGATGGTTTGGGGTATATTTTATCTCGGCTAGGAAAAGACGGGCCAGAAGCTGATGCTATCTGGAAGCGTTTACCGGATCCCAAGGCGTATTTCAGCACGCTTTTTCTCATTTATCCTACAAATTCTGAGGGCGCGGTCAATAAAGAAGAACTTACTAGTCAGGTTCGAGAGAAGAAGTTAAAGATAATCCCCTGGCGTTTTGGTTCTAATACCTATGAAGCTATCTGGAAGCTCAATGACGGACTTCGTGAGAACAACCTAACATTAGCCGGGCAAGATGTTAAGTTAGAATGCGTAAAAGATGAGAAATACCAAAATATTTCTATGGGGTCTGCCGGGCCAGTGATTTGGCAGAAAAATCCGACATTTAAGGAACTGGTATTACTAACGGCTATTAATATGTATGATAAGTTGTCCCCGTTCCGTGAGGTAACAACCAGCCAGCTCAAGGAAAAACTAGGGCTTGGTGGTTCTGCCGTACAGGACGTTTCTTCCGACAACTATACGGATATGTTAGAACAGGTCTGATCGATTGTGAAAGAAGATAGCGGGGGTTAAAAGCCCTCGCTATCTTAATCATTCATGCACGATTGGCCTCCTCAAGGCTCAGGTACCTAAGTGATTTCGCTTGGGCTGGATCCTTCTCTTTCGGGCTTCGGCTGGTGCATTCATAATTCATCGGTCATTGGTAAAGATCGGGTCTTTGCTCGGGGTAGATGGTCAACATCGCCTAAAACTATTTGGGTGGAAAGATATGTCTTATTGCGGCAGAAGTTACAGGATTTATTAGATCAATATTTGTTGATTGAAGCGGTCGGAGTGGAATCCCCTCCGTTTGGTGAGTTATGGAGTGAGGGGCTTTATGCTTTATTTTTGGTAGTCAACGAGGCTATTTGGAGTCGCCGCAAAGATGTGGTGTATTTTGATCCATTGACTGTAAAGATGTTAGTGAAAGAAGACCCTAAGCTTCGTAAAGGTAAGATGTTTAAATCGGATATGATTGATGCAGCTAAAGCAGACACAGAAATTTCTAAGTGGAATTCTGATGAAGCGGATGCCTACCATATCTCTAGGTTCACAGCTCGGTTTTGGATGTTAGTGAAGGGTGAGCTTTCCGAAGAGGATTTGACTCCTTCTGAAATTAGGGCTTTTACGAGGATACACACTTTTACACGGGGTAAACGAGAAGGGCAAACAATAAAGACGGGGGCTATATTTAAAGAAAACCAACGGTATTTTCGGTTCTCCTTGCTTCCTAGCTAAATGTTTATGACTTTCTAAAGCTAATGTTGATAAAGGGGCTTTATGGTTGAAAAAAAGGGTTCAGAAAAAGAGACAAAAAAGGCAGAAGAGGCAGAAGAGGTAGTGGTAGAAAAAGTGGAGAAGAAGAAGATTATTCCTACTACTAATATCAGTGCAATAGCGTTGGCTAAAGCCAAGGCCACGATTCTTAAGGCAACCAATCAGAAACCATTACAACCAGTAGTGGCTACGTTAGGGCACGTCCATTCAGGATCTTTCCCTATAGATAGTATGATTGGAGGTAGTCAAATTAAAGATGGGAAGGGACAAGTTTGTCCAGGGTATCCTAGGCGTAGGATCACGGAGTTGTATGGTCCTGAGTCTAGCGGAAAAACCACGTTGTTAATCCATGCAATGGTGGAAGCACAAAAAGCCGGTGGTACGGCTATGTTTATCGATTTTGAGCATAGTTTAGACCACAACTATGCCAAAGCTCTTGGTTTGTCTTATGATGATAAGAAACTCCTAGTTTACCAACCGGACACTATGGAGGAAGGCTTCAAGATGCTGTTTGTTGGAATCGCTGCTGGAGTGGATGTTATTGGAGTGGACTCAATAGCAGCGATGGTTCCAAAAAAGGAACTAGAAAAAGGATTTGATGAGGAGGCTAAAATTGGTGCCCTCGCTGCTCCGTTTTCTAGAGCATTACCAAAATTCGTTATCTGGTTACAGAAATATCCTAAACTTCCAACGAACAAAGAAGTCAAAGATCCTAACCATCCTGGCACAGCTTTGATTTTTGTTAATCAAACTAGAGCCCTAATCTCCATGGGAGGTGGGGGTGGACATGGCGAAAATGAGAACACAACTGGAGGAAAGGCACTTAAATTCTATGCTTATCTGCGACTACGTGTGTCTCGTTATAAGTCTGAATTTATAGAGCGTAAGGATCCTATATCAGGAAAAAAGCGTAGATATCCTTATGGTAACGTAACCGACGTAAAGATTGTCAAAACTAAGATCAATGATAAGCAAGGGCATTCAACCCAAATTTTTATTCGTTATGGCGTGGGAATCGATGATTACCTTTCGATCATCGAATCAGGGATTACGCAGAAGCTTATCAAAAAGGAAGGCGCTTATTATGGTTTGGGGGAGAACCGTTTTCAAGGCAAGGATAAATTCCGTCAGTTCCTGATTACAAATGTTAAGGTCTATGAGGCTTTAAAGCTAAAATTGGCTCAGGCAGTGAACTCTACGGCTATAACCGGCGCTGAGGAATTAGGGGAAGACGACGAATTGTTAGAAGGTTTTGATCTTGAGAATGATAGCTTGGATGCAGATGTTGCAGCTAACGTTGAAAAAGAGGTTGAAGAAGTCCTGGCTGAAGTTGATGAGTCGGAAGGCGTCCCCTCTGAGGGTGGAGATGCTTGAGCGTGGTGCAAATTGAGATTAGGAACTTTCAGGCCATAGCTCATACGGTTATCGAAGTAGATGGCTTTTCGGTTTTGGCTGGAAAAAGCAATATTGGCAAGAGTTCCGTGGTGCGGGCTATTAAGGCTGCACTAACCGGGGCTCCTGCCGATATTTATGTGAGGCATAGTTTTAACTGCCCACGCAATAAAGGCGCTAAATCTTGTAAATGTTTTTGTTCTGTTCATATAGTGACGGACGGCCTAGATCTTCTTTGGGAGAAAGGAGACACTGTTAATCGGTATGTTTATAACGATACCACCTATACCGTGGTTGGAAAAGGAACACCAGAATTTCTCATGCAGGATTTCGCCCCTATTAAATTAGGGGACGAAAAAGAAATTATTCAAGTATCCGATCAGTTTAATCCCATATTTATTCTGGATGAATCGGGGACTATAGCAGCCGATATTTTGTCAGATGTGGCAAAATTAGATCAGATTAATATTGCAACACGCTTAGCTGAGAAAGACCGTAAAGAAGCCAGCTCAACACGTAAAGTCAGGGAAAAAGATATCCTTGATTTGCGGATAGCTTTAACCCGTTATGAGGGGTTAGATGCTGTTGTGGATCATGTTTCAACTATCGAAGATCTTGACGGTCAGACTGAGGTAATTGGTTTCAAGGTGGAGCAGTTAGAACGCTTCATAGAAACCGTACTCATTGTGGTTAGTCGAATAAAAAGCTTAGAAAAAATTAATTTGATTGAGCTTCCAGATGTTGAATTTTTAATAACTGATGGATCTAAGTTTGAGCGATTAAAAGAGTTTATTGCCAGCTTGGCAGATAGGATGGCATCCGTTTCATCGTTAGATGGTGTGGATTCTGTTACGCTACCAAGTATTGATTTCTTTCTTTCTTCCAGTGCAACCTATGCAAAACTTGTTGTGTGGGAATCTAAGATGGATTCATTACGAGGTTTCTTTGGGCGGCTCAGGAAATTTGATTCAGTTTCGTTCCCCGTAATAACTTCTTTAGAGAAGACTGGAGAGAACTATTTTCAATTTAGTTCTTGGTTTTCTCAAATGAATGAAATAGCCCTATTAATAGCTAAATTTAAAAAGGATTTGGAGGGGGCTAAACAGGAAGAGGTTTCCGTATTGAACGAATTTAAAGCTTTAGGTGTATGTTCTGGTTGCAATCGGCCTTTTGTAAATGCTCATCAGTGTTTAAATGTCTAGGATAGCTTTCATTTATCGTACAGACGTCCATGCATCCGATAAGAATCCTGCTTCATGGAAGGGGGATTACCTAGCTGAAATTTGGTCAAGTTTAGAAGAGATTGGACAGATAGCGAAAGCGCACAAGGTTGCGGCTGTCCTAGATGGTGGGGATTACTTCCACATTAAAACAGCGAGCAGAAACAGCCATTCTTTAGTGATCAGAACAACGAAGATTCATAGCGAGTACAGTTGTCCTGTTTATTGTGTTGAAGGTAACCACGACCTTTTTTACAACAATCTTGATAGTATTGATCAACAACCACTTGGGGTGTTATACGCTACTAAGGTTTTTCAGCATTTGAGAGAAGAGGTTTTTCGAGAGGGTGCTTTACAGGTTAGAGTTGTGGGGGTTCCTTATAGTTTAACCAGATCTCTTGAGGACCTCTTGGCTATTCAAAAGCAACCGGGAGACAATTTTCTTGTAGCGGTTGTACATTCTTTAGCAACAGAAGCGCCGCCTTCTAAAGTTGAAGGTTTCTTTAAGGAGCCTGTGTTTCGTTATGGGGATCTTGTTACGGAGAATGGCCCGGACGTATTTTGTTTCCCTTCTGGCACCCCTGTTTTGGATAGTTTATACCGTCCCCTTCCTATCGAAGGTGTTAAAAAAGATTTTTCAATGTTGGGTAGGGATGGTTCAACAATTGTTGAAGAGGTGCATCCAGTTAGATTCGTGAATACAGATTTAGTTAGGGTTGAAGTGGAAGGTGTTCCCTCTTTAACAGGGGTTACTGTGGAGCATCCTTATTGGGTTGCAAAAGGGTTACATTGTAGCCTTTCTTCCAGGAATACTAGAAGGTGTCATCCTGATAAGGTGATGACTTCTTATCCTTGTTCAGTTTGCATTAAAGCGCCTAGTGTATCTTCATCTTGGGTAGAGGCGGGTAAAATTGAAATAGGTGATTATATAGCTATACCTGTTCCAAAAATTCCTTCTGGGGCACCATCGTCACCCGGTTTGGCCAGGCTTTTAGGTTATTATGTGGCTGAGGGGCACCTAATAAAAAATCGTCAAAAAGAGCCTATAGCTGGGGTAGGGTGGAGTTTTAATTCTAACGAGACGAGTCTGCATAAGGATGTCAGCTCACTTGTGAAAGAGTATTTTGATATCGACACACATATCCACATTTCTAAGGTAAGTAATTCTGTTCAAGTATGTGGGTACGGGCAAGCAATTTCTGAATTCTTTTTACAACATGGGGGGAGATATGCAGCTAAGAAAAGTTTATCCTCATGGATTTGGCAAAGATCAGCCATGGATCGTTTTGAATTCCTTATCGGTTGGTTATTGGGCGATGGCTACGTTCGACCAGTGAAAACTAAAGCTCGACTAAGAGCTGAAATTGTGGGTGCCACTGTTTCTAAAACTCTTTCCTTTCAGATTTTTTTCTTAGCCTTGTCTATAGGTCTGCACCCATATTTTACAGTTCGTCCAGCACGAGTTACTCATTTTAATAGGTATAAGGACAGGCACTCTACCTCTGTTTGTTTACCTGTTAATGTTATCTCTTTCTACGGAGATGACGCTAATTTATTATCTAAGTGTATGGGAATTTCTCCTTCGGATAGAGGTAAGACCAAAGTTGCAGCATTTTTTGAAAGGGATTTATATTATGCGAGGGTTAAGAAGGTTTCTAGATTTAGGTATACTGGGAACGTTCATAACTTTCGCACTTCTACGGGGGAGTATGTGGCTGGGGGCTTGCTTGTTCACAACTGTTTTGGCCATTGGCATAAAGATCAAGGTATAGTCAATATCGGGGGAAAGTATTTTGTAAATCAGGGAGCAGTTTCACGTGGGGCTCTTACACATGATAATCTTGATCGCGTGCCACAAGTAGCTTTATTAGAGTTCAATACTTCGGGGATTAATGTAAAGACGTTGTCTTTGACTGTAGCCCCGTCTGAAGACGTATTTGATCTTGAAAAGAAGGAACGGGTTGAGAATGAAAAGCGTAGCATTGATCATTTTCTTGAGCGTCTTCAAGAAGATGCGGTGTTTTCGTCAACGGCCACAGTTGAGACAAACATTCAATCATTAGGCTTCGCCAGTGAAGTTAGGGATTTAGCTCTAGCTTATTTGGAGAGAGCAAGGGAAGAGGTCTAATGTACTTGTCATATTCTGGTTTTAAGACCTTTCAAGATTGCCGAAGGGCTTACTATCATCAATATATTGCGAAAACCGTTCCTCCAAAGCCAAAGAATTGCGTTCACACGCTTTACGGGGAGGCCGTTGGCAAGCTTTTTGAGCGTTTTTACCGGGATCGACTTTGGGCAGCAAAAGGTTCTCTGCTGTCAGGGTTATTAGGTCTTGTCCGTCCTACGCTGAATCGGATCCTGATACGGGAAACCAAAAAAGGTGGAATTTTTGATTGGGGTGAGTTAGGCTTGAAACCGGGAACTCGTTCTATTGACGAAGTGGAAAAAGAGGTAAGTGAGACTATACCTAGAGGTCTTCAGAGCATTAAGTATCATCGCCTTTTGGGTGTAGAGGCTGATGCTGAAGTTGTGTTGGATGTAGATATAGATGGGCATAAGATTGGAGGTCGGGCGGATTTCATTATAAAGCGTGTACAACCTCACAATGATTTGGTGATCATTGATGGGAAAGGTTCTCGTTGGCGAGATAAATACACAAATGATCGGCAATTGCGTTGGTACGCTATGTTGTACTGGTTAAAAAATGGGGTGATTCCTGATCAGGTTGGTTTCTTGTATTGGAGGTACGAACCGGAAGAAAGTATGGATTGGAGCGGTGTAACTCGTGATGAATTGGAGAGTCTTAAGCTAGCTGTATTGGAAGCCATTGAAGAAATTGAACTAGCTCAAAAGGAATTAGTCAGTATTCCGGACAAGACCAATCCAGGTATGCTTTTCTCCGCTGCTCCAGGCTCTAATTGTAAACTGTGCAGCTATTTGCCCGTCTGTCCAGAAGGCACGAGAACGTCATCTGATGCATCCAGAGAAAAAATTTCTGAGAAAATAGAAGAGGGTTTAGAAGAGGGTTTTGTTACGGTGTAGCAGCTAGTTACCCATTTAGATTTAGATTTTGATCTTGATAGTGAGGTAATAAATCGATGTCCGATGACATTAAGAAAAAGATTGATGAACTACAACGAAGGCATAATGCGGTTATTCAAAAAAAGGCTGGTTTAGCTGGTCAATTGCAGGCTAAGAAAGAGGAGTTGGCTACTATTGTCCAAGAAATACGAGCCGCAGGATTTGATCCTAAGAATATTGCTAAAGAACGGGACAAGGCTAGAAAAGAGTTAGAAGAAATGGTAGTAAAATTGGATAAAGAGCTAACTGAAGTTGAACAAGCTCTTTCGATGTTTCAGCAAAAATAAGGAAGGTTGGGTTATGACGGAGATCAAATTTACAGTCGATGCAGATCAATTAAACAAAGCCCTTAAAATGGCTTCTATTGTCAGTCCTCAGGTTTTGGCGGAACAAGAGCGAGGCTACTTGTTCGTAGTGGGTGGGGACAGATGTCATATCTATTCTAAGAATGGGGGACACGAAGCTCGTTCTAGTTTCTCCATCTCCGATGTAGAAGGAGCCGGGTTTTTTATGTACCCTTCTGACTATATCGGTACACTCAGTTGCATTTCCGGGCCAATTGCGTTTGTGGCTACGGAGGAAGGGAAAGTTTTCAAGGTTAGACATACCCATGGGACGGTTGGAGTAGTTGACCGCCCGTCTTTTGATCCACGATCAATGAATTCGTTTGAGAAGGACATTCGAGCTGCAATAGATTCTCAGCAACCCAAGGTATTTAGTATTAAGATTTTACAATTAGCTCTGGGCATGGCTAAATCTTTTGCTGCAAAAGAAAAGGAACCTGTTGCACACGAGTTCTATAAGACGGTCCAGGTTTTTGGGGACGAAAAGGATCCAGAATTAGCCAAAAAAGCCAGTGGCTATCTTTTTGCTTCTAATGGAGTTGAAGCGTGCTATTTCCATAGTGATGCTTTTGTTGGAAAAGGTTTGACCGCTCCATGGCAGCATTTACCTTTGCTTGAAGCGTTTCTAGCCCAATCATCAGGATCTTTGCGCGTGTATAAAACGGATAAGTGTACATACGTCATAAACGAGAATAATGATGTGGTGGGATGGCCTCATCACTCAGAAACCTACCAAAAGTTTTCTTATTATAGTAAGAATGATCAAATTGTTGTTCGAGTAGGTTGGAAGGCCATGTCTCTGCAATTACAGTATATGCGAGAAGGGTTGCATAAAGATAAGAAGAAGATTCGGTTTCATTTTGATCCTTCAAAGAAGGAATTCTGGTTTTCTAGCGTGGATGAGGGAACCACTATTAATAGTTTGACGGTTCCCCTTGAAGAAGATAAGGAAAATAAATTTACAGAAATTAAAATTATGGAGGAGTTGATTACGAACGTTAACGTTGAACACATGCTCCATATATTTGGGGGAGCAGAGGGGTCATGGGTTGAATTCAGAATCATGATCTTGCCAGCGGGTGGTCAGCGGACAAAAGCACTAGTCATGTTTCGAACGATTGATGAGTTTCGTGTGTCTGAGGAGGGTGTGGTGTGTGGTGCAGCATCGGGTATAGAAGGTGTACAAGATGTACCAGAAGGAATGCATGTATGCCGAGTGACCCGTTTCGCTCCCGGACTAGATTAAGAGTTAGAACCCTCAGGGAAACCTGTTCCGGCCTTCAAGCTTTGCGTGGTCAACTTCAACATGAGTTAGCTTTGCGCGAGCAGGAGATATTTGATCTCACCTGTAAATTGGACATTTTATCTAAGGTAGGAGAGTTATTCCGAGCCCTTATGGATCAGCTCGTGATGGGCCATATTCGGTCAATTGAGAGTGTGATCACAGAGGGCTTACACACTATTTTTGTCGATCAGGATTTGTCTTTTGAAGCAGAGGTGTCCCAACGATATAATAAGATGGCTATTGATTTTTATATCCGTCAAGATACGCAGTGGATGAAAATAAAAGGGCATCCTTTAGAGTCGTTCGGAGGAGGTCCTGCAAGCATTGCTTCATTGATTTTGCGGATGTTAGCATTACGTCGGTTGAAAAAATGGCCCTTGTTAGTACTTGACGAAACATTAGGCGCTGTGAATTCTGATGAGTATATAGATCAAACAGGAGTCTTTTTAAGACAACTGGCTTTAAAAACCGGAATAACTATCTTGCTTGTAACCCAAAAGGATTCTTTTCTTGATCACGCTATGATCGGGTATAGAGGATCTGAGGTTTTAACTGATGATGGAATGCGTTGCTTCCGGTTGCAGCGGGAGAATAGCTGAATGAAAGCTGAAGATGAAGTTCAGAATCGAATTCGATATTTGCTTACGCAAGAAGTGGATAAGCAAATTACTGAAGCATGTGCTCAGCTACCTCGCAATTGTAAGTACAACCATCAGCAAGGATTGGATACCAGGAAAGAAGTTGAAGGGGAACCCAATGAAAAATACAATCGGCTAGATGATCCCAATGCTCCTACTATAGGATTATGCTTGTTGGGTTCTGAAAACCCTGAACAATGGGATGGCACTATTTGTGAGGATACTATTGACGCTCAACGTTGCTCTTCTTTTGTATTAGTTAGTACGTCTGAATCCATCAGCAAAAAATTCTATGCCCAGATTAAAGACCTTGATTGGGTAAAGGAGTACTTGCCTGAGGTTTATGGACTTCTTTGGGCATTAGGATCTGAAACGATGCCTGTACTTCCGTGGTGGAAAGCTTTATGGCTCCGATTTATTCAAATTCGTCCGGACGTGCTTACAGGAGGTCTTACGCGGCCCCGTCCGATCCCTATTCCGAGACCTAAAGATTGAAAAATGCTGTTTGTACTGATAGCTTATGTGCCAACTATAATTATTTTTATTATTACAGCTACAATACTTTCTACGGTTGATTAAATTCAAATGTTGTCCGTCTTGTCTCAATTGTTTGTTGTGGAGAGGCACCGTCCCCGTGCGGGGGCGGTGGGTTTTTCAGTTCCGGCATTAGGGGAAATGGAAGTTATTGATGAGGCTAATGTAGAACCTCTGTTAGTGACTAACATGCGAGGAACCTTTGTAAGAACTCGGGTAGCAAGCGGTGGTTACGTTCGTTATGGTTTTTCAGAATGCCCTATTGATCAGGAGTTAGATTTATTGAAAGAATTTTTTCGGGTACTTAATCGTGAAGGAGTAAGGTATGATTGGAGTAATACTACTGGTTCTATACCCGAAGCCATTGAAAAAATGACTCAAAATGGATTAGTTCCTAAGTCTTTAGTGGTACCTTTTGATTTTAAAATTGAGGAAAAGTTTAAAGAGTTGCGCATATTCTCGTTAGATCTACCTGGAAAAGCTTTGCTTGTGGCTCAACCTCAAGTTGCCGGATACTACACTCGAACGGGAGAGTATGTGGGGATCTCGGCTCAACAAGTAAATGCGGCCTTTATATTGGTCTGCCTGTGACGTGGGTTCAAGATTTGATCGAGTTTTCAGCTTCGCGTCTCACAAATCGTGAACGAGATGCGTTGTTGTCTCGTGGCGTGTCTGACGATCAGATAGATTTGTTTAAGCTTGGCCATTTAAATAAAGAACTTCCAGAAGGGGTACCTAAACATTTCTTGGATTGGTCTCAGAACGGAAAAAAGTTAGATGATGTCTTTGTTTTTCCATTAACAACCACCCTCGGGGAGGTCCGGGGATTTCAGTTTAGGCACGTGGTCAGAGAACGTATTGGGTATATGGATTATTTTTTGGATCGTCGTGAACCTTGTTTGTTTGGTCTAAGCCAGGCGATTGAATCTATGTGGGTCTCCCAGTCGGTTTATTTGGTAGAGGGAGCTTTTGACTTGTTCCCGGTTCAGCGAGCCCTTTCTTTCGTGGTTGCTACTATTACGGCTTACACAACCCCGCAAACAGTGGCGCTTCTTCGGCGCTTGGTTCAGCGGGTTTGGCTTGGGTATGATATGGATTCAACCGGCCGGAGCGGATGTAAGACTTTTAAAGCAAGGTATGAAAAAGATTTTGAGGTGACCATAATTTCCTATCCTAGGGTGAATGGAAAGCAAATGAAGGACCCCGGTGAATTGTGGGAAGCATGGGGGGATGCTCAGGTGGTTCCTTTTATTCGCTCGGCAATGGCACAATCCGATTCATTTTTAATTAAAAAGGTGTAGAGGGAAGAAACCTTCTGCAACAAGGAGCTACTAAAAATGCCAAGATTATACGGAAACGCTGAAAGGGTAGAAGAAATTGCTGCTAGTATTCTGCCAACGTACCACTCAGAGCTGGCTACGGCTAGGATGCAATATATTTTTGTGGATAAAGCCGGACAAAAAAATGGACGCCCTATTTTAGGAAAGGCCAAGCGAGTAAGTGGCGCTTGGGAATTTTTGCTGGAGAAGGATTTTATTATCGAGGTTGCGGCGGATTGTTGGAATGATGCTTCAGAGCCCCAACGTGCAGCCCTTGTTGATCACCTTCTGGAAAGTTGCACTGGCGTTGAGGATGAAGAGACAGGGGATATGAAGTGGTCAATGCGTACGCCTGACGTACAAGAGTTCACTAGCATCCTTCACCGTCACGGCGCTTGGACCGAAGCGTTACAAGGTATGGTTGAGGTGGCTCAGCGCTTGAACGTCGAAGCTCGAGTTCAGGAAGTGGCTGAAGAAGTAACGCAATCGACTACTCCTTAATCCCACTAGAAACAATAAATTGTGTGGGATATTCGCCATAGACCTATAAAATTCTCTGATGTCTTAGGTCAAGAAGGAAACGTCCAACTTCTTAAGTCCCGGCTAAAGAATGGGACGGCCTTTGATACTAGTTACATTTTTGCCGGAGCCTTCGGACGGGGCAAATGTATTAGCGGAGACACTCTTATCCCTTCTTCAAAGGGTACAGTCCAGATTTTGGATTTAATGGGGTCTCGTAAAATTGACCCCTTGGCGGTTAAAGTTCTCCAAGAAAATAATTTGGAGAGCACAACTGCTTATTCATATCGAGGCGGAGTTCAAGAGACTGTCCATATCAAAACTCATTTAGGGTTAGAGTTAGAGGGCACTCTGAATCATCGAATTCGGGTTTTAGGGGAATCTGGTTGTATTGAGTGGAGGTGTCTAGGGGATTTGAAAGAAGGGGACATAGCCTGTATCATTCGTGGTGGAGTCTTTGGGGAGGGTGCGGATTTATCCCTTCTAAAGAGCTACGTTCCTCTCCCACACGCTACTAATTCTAAATCTTTCGAAGTCCCCAGTGTTTTGACTCCGGAGTGGGGTCGTCTTATAGGTTATATTATTGGAGATGGGAGTGCCACGAGTCGTACCTATATAAGTATTGCTTGTGCAGAGAAAGATGTTAAGGAGGACATTGTTAGATTAGGTTGTAGTTTAATTGGACACGTAGGTAGAACTCCAGATAAGCGCAGAAAGTCTTTAGAATCTTTGCGGTTATCTGGAATTAAAGCACGTTATTTCTTAGAACAAATTGGGTTGGGGTACGCTACAGCGGGAGGTAAGGTTGTTCCTTGGTCTGTGATGGTATCTCCGAAAGAGGTGATACGTGAATTTTTGCGAGCTTATTTTGAATGTGATGGTTCTGTGTCAGGTTATGCAATAGAAGCTTTGACAAAGTCGGAAGTATTGGGTCGTCAGTTACAACTTTTATTGCTGTCTTTTGGAGTTGTTTCACGTAGGTTTTCCAAACGACACAAGAAGTATGGGATTTATTGGCGTATTCGTATTCCTGGTCCTTTTCGTGAGGTATTTCAAAAAGAGATAGGTTTTATCTCCAGACGAAAGAGGCAGCAGTTAGTAGATTTAATCAAGCAGCGTCATGCAAAAGGCAAAGGAGTAACTACTAATATTCGAGAGGTAGTGCCTCACCAAAGTACCTGGATTAAGTCGTTTTACAATAATTTCCCTGAGGAGTTAGCGCGTAAAGGTGCTAGGGTATTTTTTGCAAACGCATCGCAAACAGGTATTTGCACTATGTCCCATGTTCAGAAAATTGTTTATGAATTTTCTGAGTATGATCCTCAGGGGCATTTCAAGTCGTTGTTAGATAGTGGGTATTTTTTTGATTCTATAGAAAGCATCACGTCGGGAAAATGTGAAGTGTTTGATCTTAATGTGCCTGAAGGAGAGATGTTTGCAGCTAACGGGTTTATGAATCATAATACGACTATTGCGCGTATTCTTGCCAGGGCAATGCTTTGTCAAGATCTTGACAAGACTAATCCTGAGCCTTGCAATAAATGTGATAACTGCACAACTATTTTAGAGGGACAACCGGGTCCGTTCGTAGAGCGGGATGCTGCCAGCCAGGGAACAATTGATCACGCTAGAGCGATCATCGAAGAGTTGCCTTATGTCTTGATCAATGCTCCTAAGCGTATCTACCTTTTTGATGAAGCTCATCGTATGAGCATAGCGGCTCAAGATGTATTGCTTAAGCCGCTCGAAGATAAAAAAATGATTGGGATGTTTTGCACCACTGAGGCCGAAAAGATTCGTGGTGCCATTCGTTCACGCTGTGAGGAATACACAATCCGTAAGGTTACTAGGGAAGAGATCCTTAAACGGATGCGTATAATTTTGGAAACTGAAAAAGTTCAATATGAAGATGATGCCATCTATGCAGTTATCGATCATTCAGGAGGGCATATTCGGGACGTAATAAATAAACTGGAGATGATTTCTCAATTAGGTCCCATAACTGCGAGTAACGTGCGGGAGTACCTCCATTTATCTGTAATTACATTATATTACAAGATTTTGTTGAGTTTAGGTAATCCAACGCAAGCTATCGAGTTGATAGACCAAGCGTGTGAACAGGTTGCTCCTGAGGAAGTGTCTGCGGGTATAGCCGAAGCGGCGATGAATACATATCGCGTGGTTAATAAAATACATGCGAATTTTTCGTTAGTTGATAGAGGGTTGGCTGAGCAAATTTATGCTAAATATCAGGCCAACGTTGTGAAGTTTGCTTATTGGTTTTTGGGTTCTAAATACACAACCAAAATAAGTCTAGTTAGAGATGTGGTCGTTTTCTCCCAAACTCCCGGTAATCTACCTTTAGATAACCCAACCCCTCCCGTGGTCTTTGCAAGCGTGGAACAAGCACAACAAGCAGCTAAACCGATTATGGTAGATGGGCAAGCACAACAGGTGGCTAAGCCCGCCGTTCTTCAAGTAGTAACTTTAAAAGAATCAAAAGTAAGCAGTCCAGAACCAGTTACTTCTAATGATCTTGCGGATCAAACGGAACCTTCGGAAACCGATCTTTTGGTTGTGAATACCCCCTTGCCAAGAATGGCAAAACCAAAAGAGGAGTCTTTACAACGTGCCAAATCTAAGTCCGAGATTAAAGAGATTAAGGAGATGCCTCCCGAAGAATGGTGCAGAATTTTTGAACAATTCTTGAAAAAAAGGTTGGATCCTTTATTGCGGAAATGAAAATTTCAGTGTAAATCAGTGTGTCAATGCTTGAAGACACACAATGGGTGGTATTAGAGCTTAACTCTAAGGCCGAAAATGAAGATCCTGATATGGTGCGGGCTTCAATTAAACATCGTATCAAGGATGCAGAGGTTTTTGTTCCGGCTTCGGTTGTTCAGAGAGGGGATCAACGAGTTTTTCATTATTTGATGGAAGGTTATGCTTTTGTTAAACATCTGCATCCTGAAGGACATTACGCTCGTTTAATAGATACAAAATATGTCCTGGGGCCTTTGTATGTTCCAACCGGAAATAAAAAAGACAAGCGCCTTGCCATGGTCTCTTTGTCTGAGATCAATCATCTTCAATCTCAAATAAAAGTAGAGGTAGATCAGGGGATTGAGATCAATGATACGGTAGTTATTACTTCTGGTCCCTATAAGAATATTTCAGCCGTTGTTCGCGAAGAAATTCCTGAGCAGGATTCCGTGGTAGTTCATATTCAATTACGATCTACCGATCGCTTGGTGACTTTGCCCAGGGCATTCCTTAGGTTAAAGTCCAAACCGCTCCAAGTTGTCTATCTCTCTAACTTCAATTCCATTTCAAATTGGGCAAAGATGGCCCTTAGGTTAGTTGAATGGCCCTCAAATGGTTTTGAGGGTATTCATGACAATTTTAAAAACTTTACGCAGTGGAATAAATGGTTGAGTCAAAGTAGAGAGGTGTATTTCTTCATACGAGCCTATCAAAAACAGATTGAATTTGGGCCGATCTTACGTAAATTTAATGATTTTGATCAGTTGTGTTCCGGGGTTACTTTACAAAATCAAATCTTGGTTTCTAACACTGCTTTGCCGGATTGGAGTCCTGTAGTTAGTAAATATAAAGAAGTAACGTTACTTTCAAATGCCTATACAAAACTCAGTAGTTTATATTGGGACATGAAAAACATGACGGAATCCACTGTGAATTTGGTTGTTGACGGGACTCAACTTTTTATTCGATGTGCTTACGCCCCTGGCTTGGGTACTCTTACTGATTCTAAAGGCAGACCCACGGGGGCTATTGTAGGATTCTTGAGAAGTCTTGGATCGTATAAAAAACGATTTCCAAAAGCGCACTTTTATGTGTGTTGGGATGGTTCCTCTCAACGGCGCAAGGCCGTTTATCCTGAATATAAGGGTAACCGAGTAGCCCGGACGGGGAGTGCTGGAGACTCGTTTGGGATAGATTGGTTGCGAGATGCCCTCCCTTTGTTTGGGATTTCGCAAGCCTATAACGCTAAAGAAGAAGCGGACGATGTGATAGCTTCTTTGGTTCGAGGTCCGTTGCAAGGTAGCCTAAACATTATTGTTTCTACTGATCGTGACATGCTTCAGCTCGTGTCCGAGTTTACTCATTTGTTGTGCCCCACTGTAGGTTTGAGTAAGGAAAAGTTATACGAACCTAGTCTGGTAAAGTCAGAGTATGGAGTACCTCCTACGTCTATCGTACACATTAGAGCACTAAGTGGGGATAGCTCGGACAATATTTCTGGAGTTACGGGTTTTGGCTTGAAAACTGCGTCAAAATTGATCAAACTGTATGGGACGGTTTTTACCTTGTTAACATCGAACCTTGCCGGATTAAGTGAAAATCAAGTTACTAAGCTGCGGCAAAATGAACAGCGGATCCGTGATAATGTGGAATTGTTGACTCTCAGAGATGTAGAGTTTAACCAGATCAAATCAAATCCAAATCAGGTTAATAACCCTTCTCTAAAGATAGAAATTGAATCTAGACTTAAAGAGTTAGAGATAAAGACTGACTCCCTCCTAGATGCGTTTTTTCCGTCTGACTCCTGATCTCTATAATACCTAAGTATTCTAAAAATCAGGGGAAGCCTCTAAAGAAGCTTTCTAGGATTAGCCCCGCCTCAACTCAAGACAAATTGAACCTTTTCTTGTCTTGGGGCTTAAATAAACCCGTTATTTTTTATCTGTAGTTGAGCGTTTCAAAACGAATAGAAAAATGAGTGAGGTAACCAGAATAGCTTTTAGTAAGAATTTGAACCAAGGCAAGTTTGATCAGTTGACTGAGCTTGCTGCCCGCCTTGGTTTAATTCGCACTGAGGTTTGGAGGCAGTTCGGCTCTTTAGCAGGATTAAATTTTGAGGGGGATCGTCAAGTTCGGGATGAATGGTTAGAGGAGGGGAAGAAATTTAATGTTCCGGCAAGGTTGTGGAAAGCCACCCTAGCCGATGTTTGGGGAGATATTGTTGCGTATCGGGAAGCATCCAAGGTTCAAGTTCGCAAAATAATTCATAAGCATACTAAGAATGAAGCAGAGAAGAAACGCCTATATACTTTACTAAAAACCGATAGATGGAACGAAGAGTCCTACCTAAGAAGGTTGATGCGAAAGAATTTTAAGCACGGTAAGACTACGGTAAATAATCAAATTCTTTTTATACCAGGAAGTTACACTACATTTTCTTGTAAGGGTAAAGCTTGGCTTAGGGTAATGAGTTTAGAGAGAGGTAAACGAATTGCTGTTCCTTTAAATACATTAGTAGAACCTCAAAAAACCTTACGGCTAATCTTACAAAACAATAGGGTAGAAATACATTATGCCGTTGATGAAAAAGAAGTTTGCTCTATAAAGCCTTGTGGGGATCAAACATTAGGGATTGATAAAGGTTACACTGAAGCATTTACTGATTCTAATGGGAAAAGGCATGGAAAAGGTTTAGGAAATCTTTTACCCACCGAATCAGATCGTTTAAAGTTAAGATATCAGAGACGTAACAAGCTCAAATCTTTAGCAGAAAAGCATAGTGAGAGTAACAACCCCAAGAAGCGCGACAATATACTAACTAACAACTTGGGGCGGAAAAAACTTGACTCTCAAAAGAAGAAGCACACCTCTAATGTTCACAATTTGGTTTTTAAAGCGGCTCATTCAATTGTTGATAAAGCAAGCATCATCGCTGTAGAGGATCTAACTTCACCTATTAAAAGCAAAAGGTTACAAAGTAAAGATCAGTCAAGACGATTATCTGCTTGGGTTAAAGGTATTTTAGTTCAAGCCATTAACACAGTTTCTCACCGTAGAGGTTCTACGGTTGTTTTGGTTAATGCAGCTTATACCTCGCAAATGGACTCTAGAAATGGTTTCTTATTAGGGACCAGATCTGGGGATAAATTTTACTGTTTCGACGGGGCGGTATTAGATGCTGATCAAAACGCGGCTCAGAACATTTTAGCAAGAATGTACGATCCTGAGATCAAGCTTTACACGCCTTTCAGGCAGGTAAAGGAGATTCTTGTTAGAAGGACTGGGTCACGGTTGGGACTGCTCAACCAAGACTCTAGTTACAACGGAAAACCGTTATTAACAGAGAGCGAAATGCTTAATTCTGCTAATGATCAACTGTGATCAAGAAATTAGGAACAGGTAGGAATGTCGAGTGGCTATGTTATCCCCGTAGACCCCGCTGAATTAGCTAACCGCTTTGCCGCGATCGAAGTTGAACCTCTTGATGAACGTGAAGAATATGATCCAGAGATGGAAGTGTTGTTTTCCACCGATGACTATGACACGCTCATCATGCCTCTCTTATCCCGAATACCTGATCGGGAAGCTGACCTGATTTATCTTTACTACATGTGTAAGAAGCGCCAAGCCGACATCGCTGAGATCTTTTCGGTCACCCAGGCAGCTGTGAGTTATCGTTTGGATAGGGGAGTTCAACGTATAAAATTTTTGCTGTCCATTCCAACAGTTTCCGAAGAGGAGATGCGGAAGGACTTAGCTGAGATTTTCGAGCTTATTGATATTAATATTTTGGTGGGGATGTGGCAAACGACTTGTCAATCAGAAGTTGCTAGTAGACTCAAATTGACCCAGGGGCGGGTTAGACATCGCTTCTTCAAAGCCGTTGAAACTCTTCAAGTTGAATCTGATAAAAACGAAAGATATAGACCTTACGAGAAAATCTTTTCTTCCATATCTTCCAAAAATTTTAACATACTTCGATCCGTTTGTCTCCCACAGTGGGCAAATAGAGGCCTAGATCGTTGTGAATAAAAGGTTTTTTGGATTTCTAATGAAATTGACTGTAGAAAAGAGTTTTACAACATTTTGAATAGATCTTGAAATAGTTTACTTGACTCAATGGCTTCTTTGGGGTATAAGTAGGTCATGTACTTAAAACATGGCCTTGGTAAGACTATCGAATATTCTTGTTGGAGTCAGATCAAAGCCCGTTGTCTAAACCCAAATCACCGGGCATACCCGTATTATGGTGGCCGGGGGATTACTATTGCTCCTGAATGGGAACACGATTTCCTGGCCTTTCTTGAACATGTTGGCCCTCGTCCATCCCCTAAGCATTCTTTGGATCGGCTTAAAAATGGCCTTGGGTATGTGCCAGGAAACGTCGCTTGGGTCGATTGGGATACTCAGGCGGCCAATAGACGGGCATTAGGAACGAGCAATGTAACTTTACGGGAACCAGATCATAATAGGAAAACTAATTTCAAACACGGTTTGATTCATCTTCCAGAATACCGAATTTGGTCAGCAATGAAAGACCGTTGCTTGAATCCTAAAAGCTCAAACTATCCTAGATGGGGAGGGCGCGGTATCACAATTTATGAGCCTTGGATTCATGACTTTACAGCTTTCTTTGAATACGTTGGCCTACGCCCGTCACCTAAGCATAGTATAGACAGAATTGACAATGATGGCCCCTATGCCCCTGGTAACATTCGCTGGGCTACTCGAAGCCAACAGCAAAAGAACAAACGACCTGTTATAACTGGCCCCTCTCATTTTAACTATGACCATGGCGGCTCCAAGACGCCTGAATACCGCACTTGGGGAAATATCAAGACTCGTTGCTTCAACCCTAAATCCGATCGCTACTGTGACTATGGGGCTAAGGGCGTTACCATGTGCCAGCGGTGGCGGGATGACTTTGAGGCCTTCTTTGAAGACCTGGGTAAGAAGCCTACTAAGGAGCACGTAACCATCAGGATCATTCGCGATGGTCATTACTCTTGCGGGAAGTGCCCTGAGTGCCTCGCAAAAGGCTGGCCCGCTAACTGCCACTGGGCTACTAAGACCGAAGTGAACCGGGCAAGGAAACCTTCAAGCCGTTCTGGGAAGCTAGATGAAGAGAAGGTCAAGATCATTCGGCAAAAGATCAAGGCCAAGGTTCCCCGCAAAGTTATTGCCAAAGAGTTTGGAGTTGGCGTCTCTTTAGTTTACAAGATAGGGCGCTACGAGAACTGGGCTTAGCTTTTAGGTTCAGAGGTCTCACCTTTCTTTAAAACATCTTTAGTTTGATCCGAAGGGAGAGCTTGGTTGATGACCTGGTCGAACTTTCTACGCTCTTCTTCTGGATCATCAAAGATTTTTCCCTTTATAGCAGGCGTGAGAACTATTGGAGCTTTGGCTGGGCGACCGTATTTCGGGCTATCTTTTTGATACTTATACCAAGGCGTGAGCCAGCCGTCTTGGATAGCCTTTGCTAAGTTTGGGTAATTAAACTTCTCTTCTCCGTATCGAGCTATAGTGCCGTCAAAATAGAGGGTTTCCCCTTTAGAAATTTTATGCACTTTAAAGATTTTTGCTTCAGGTTTTTCTTCGTCAACGCCCAGATAACAACTTATTTGGAATGATCGAGTTGCTGTATAGCGATGATTTTTAAACCATTGAAGGATAGCCATGTAGATCCTTTCGTGGTGGAACGTACCTTGATGTTAGTTACACCTACAATTAGGAAAGCTTTCTGGAATTATAGGGTTTTCTTTTATAGAGTGTGATCCTAGAGGATCACTTTTTTGTCTAGTCAACCCCTACTTAGGTTTCAAGACTACCAATTCCAAGTCACTCTAATAAGTGGCGTATGGAAATGGACAACCCGTGTGGATGTATCCCAAGCGGTCGCGACCACTCAAATTCGGGACGTAATTACGCCTTACGGCCTCTTACGGGATTCAATTCCGATTCCTGGAGAGGTCGTGCAGTCAATGGCGGATTCCATTGAAGACGTTCGCCAAGCCTACACGCCAAGCATTTTACTGAGCCCTACGAGCCTGGATTTCATTACAGACGAGGGCCGGGGGGTTTCCGTAGCCAAATCGGTGCTTCTGACGAACAACGGGATATTGGGGTCATTGTTGGCGGCTACGGTTACGTCATCGGTTCCGTATGTTTTCCCGATGCCAGCCAATGTGGACAGTTTAGTTGCTCATGCTTCGGGCAGTTTTGATGTTTCAGCAGACAGCACCAATTTGTTGGCCGTGGGCAGCCCTTATCCGGCTAGTTTGACGGTTCAAAGCGCTGCTGCCCCAAACAGTCCGCAAGTAATTCCTGTGAGCATCGTTGTACGGCCGAAGGCTGTGATTACTCCGGTTCCTACGAGCCTTTCGTTCAATGTGGCGGCACCGTTGACGGGGGACTTCCCGCCGATCCCATCGCAACAGATTTTGCTTACCAACACTGGTTTGGCGACTTCTGTTTTAGACTATCAGATTCGCAAGTTGGTTGGCGTTCCGTGGTTAGTTAGCTTTGCTCCAGTTTTCGGATCTATCAATGGAGGAGCTTCCCAACCAATTATCGTCGTAGTGGCTCCAGCGAGTTCCATGGGGCCGGGCAGCTATACGGAGACACTTAGGATCACCGGGTACAGTTCAAACATGTGTGTGGATGTTGTAGTAACCCTCAATATTTCGTGAGGCAAATTATGGCTTTAGATTTTGATCTTGGACAAATCCAAACAGCAGGCGGAACGGGGTTAGATGCTTTATTTCAGCGTGAAGCGCACATCTTGAATGCAAAGGGACGGGTAAAAGTAGCGTCTCTTAGAGATTTGGCAGGGTTTGTGCGTTTATCAGCGGAGACCCTAATTCATAAAAGTAATCGTGACCTTTGGGCTCTCAAAAAAGAGGCCGATGGTAACTTTTTTATCGAACGCCTCTTCGATGATAATGGTGCGCCTCTTAAAGGTTAATTATGACCGACGCGCGAAATAAAACACGGGCGGTATTGGATAAGAATTTGCGGGAAGCACAGCTTGACTTTCAATTAAGAATTGCCGGATTCAAGGCTGGTGAGTTTCCAAAAAAAGGTGAGTTCCCTCCGAAATCTAATCCCATTGATCATGAAGTAGGGGGGCATCTTAAACGAGCTATTCCTAAGGGTTATACTTATGACCCTAAGGCGCTTAAGCCTTTAGCAAAAACGTTATGGGCAATGAGTGTGGCATTAGGACACGCTTTAACAGCGCACAGGCAATTCACAAAAATCAAATCTTCTACGGTTTCACCGGACGGACTTGTTGGAGGCCGTGGTTACGTGATGGCCGTGAAAGATATTCGTAAAGCTCTTTATGACGCTTGCGAGAATCTTTCGGCTGTTTCGGATACTATTCACGATGAATTACATGCAGAGCATTGGCAACCGAAACTTGCCGAGTTGGAAAAAAGCGATATTGAGGATGTTGAGCGTCTTGTTGGAGACGCCGAACGTATTTTAGATAACCCCGAAGAAGAGGTTGAAGATAATTTAGAAGAGGCTGAAGCAGAGGGACCCCGAGCCAAGATGGAAGAAGGTGAGGAGGGTACAAAGCTTCCTGATGGTAAGAACGTAGCGGATAGTTATGTAGATCCTCATCGCACTAAACAGGCATCGGAGCACTACACTTATTTTCGAGCCAACTCTTCCGTACCCGTTGAGTGTGAATCAGGGCCTCGTGTTCAGCATTTGGACCGTGGCGATGTAGATCAGACCGGCCCTTTCGGTTCTTACAACCGTGAAGAATCTGGCCCGCTTGAAGATGCGTGGAGCCGTGATGAGGGTGTTGGAAACGATTACGTTTATCAAAGTGAATGGGACAACGAATTAGTTTCTCCTGTAAGCGATAACACTAAGAACTCTAGCTCCTTTATGCCGGGAGTCCTTACTGATAATACTCCGACTGAGGGCCGGGATTTCGGCCTTGGTTATGGAGAGGGTAATGATGCCCACGGGCAGGGTACCGAGGGCTATGGAAATATCGATTCCGATGGGAAGGAAGTTTACGGGCCATACGCAGAGTTACCTTCTGATCCTGGTGGTAAATTACATGACGATGAGCATGATGAAAATGATTCAACTCCGGCGGTAGAGTTATCTGTTGGCCATAATAGATTAGCCGGAAAAGGGTTTCAACAGGGAGTTCCAGTTCGAGAATGTAAGACCCCTGCTGTATTTGAAAGAACTAGGTTAACCGCCGAAACGGCAGAAGCGATCATCAAAGAAGCAGAAGACGTTCAGATTGAACCTTTACCCTCCCGTTATGAAAAAACTAATTTATCGGGTGGAAGATGGAAAACAGCTTCCGTTCCAAATTCAGTACTTCCAACTGATGCTTTACCCTCAGTAGCGCGTTCCGATTATTATCCCGGAGATAAAGGGGATAATGAAGTCAACGCTGAAACTTTTGATTTTGGCGAAGAAGAGCTGTTTTCTGACTCTGAACTCCCTACTACCGTAGAGAAGGATTATGAATACCCTCTTGATATGCAACCGGGCGTAAGTGAACGGTATGAGCAAGGGTATCAGCCTTATATAAAATGGAGCCCAGACACACATGAGATGCGGGAAGATTACGTTTATCAACGAGGCCCAATTCAAGGCCCTTTTGTAGGAAAAGGCTAATATGTCTGAACTAGATCTCAGCAATTTTATTAAAGACGCCTCCGTTGCTAATTTTGATTGGCTTGACGTAGATGAAAAAGAGTATCGGGAACTGGATACTCTACCTAAGCAGAATCTTGACGTTCAACCTGATCTTGAAGCTTTATGGAATCGTGAAGGGGAGTCTCCTACTACCTATCTGATTCCTAACGTTGTTACTGTGGTGACTCCTGGGATTAAGGATCCAAAGACTATGGGAGATATGTCACAAGCATACGGGAAGCTTCGTGTTCAAGCGGAAGAGATCCGCAAGGTTGCTCGTTTTGCGTTGATGCGCTCCTCAAATGTTGATCGCTTTCGTGATGAGTTGGTAAAACGATTTGGGCTCGAACCTCTTCGCGAAAATCGAACAGTTTTAGCAGAAGTCCTAAAGGAACGAGGATTACTTGGTGGCCTTTATGTTTCTGCATCAGATTTCTCTCATTGTGCTCAAGGTGGTGTTTCCGCTGATTTCGTTCGTAAATATGCGAGCGAGGCCAAATTCGTTTTGGCAAAAGAAGCATGTACCGGATGCGCTTGTGCTACGAAATCTTCTGGTTGCTCCCATTGCGGAGTTTTTCATAAAGAGATCAAAGTTGAGGTTCCTTACTCAGAGTCTTTAGCTGCAAAAGTAGAGGCTGAACAAGCGGCTAGAGGACGTGTGGTTCAGGCTTCAACTTCTAGTCCAAAGGAACGTATCCAATTAGCTTTTCTTGCCCCTCATGCAAACGTTTCTCCTGATGTTTACGAGGGGCCAGGTATAGGCAAGCAGGCAGTCTCTCTTGTTAATTCAAAGCAGGCAGCTTTGGACTCACGAATGTTAGAAGGAAAAGCTGTCGAAGCTTTTTTACATCATGAAATGGTTAAAGGGCTTACTCGTTCTGATTTAGTTAAATCGCTAAAGTTGGCGTTTAACACAGATGTTTTGATCAGATCTCAAGCGTATTGGAAACCGACTTTTGATGAGGTTGGTTTGTACGGAGTTATCTATACAAAACAAGCCAGTTTTGATGATTGCCATAAGGGGGCTGACCTCCTTGCCAAGCACAACCCCAGCGTTCGAGCGATTGTGGCCGGGGAGAAGTGCGGATCGTGTATCTATAATAAGACCCGCTGTCTACTTTATGGGAAGCCCCTTATAAAGAAGGTGGCTGATATCCTCACAGAGGCTACGGTGGAAGCCGTTCTTTTAGAGCATCAGACGGCCGGGCGTTTGCAGCCGTGGGATAAGCTTGCAAGTTGGGGAGAGACGCCCGGAAAGGCGCTCAGGGCTATTCATGAGGCTACTAAGGGAGCTTCATTACCGCAAGTGGCTCCCGCTCGCATGGGCTTTATGCAGGGCTTTCATGGACAGACGGTGGAGCATGTAGCTAGCAGCTTGACGCGCCGGGACCTTGCTAAACAAGCATCCCGTTACATGAATGAGGGTTTATATGGTCAGGACCTTTTAACGGCTCTCAAGACTCGTTTTGAGGTTCGGGATCTTGTTGCGGCAACGAACGAACTTCGGCCGATTCTTGCTGAGCAGGGGCTACAAGGGATCTTCTATGTAGACCCCTCTGTTTATGGTGATTACGGGCAAGGATGCGATGAGGCTGCCCGTTTACATAGAACCCGCCTTGTTGGTTACGTTAAGCAAGGGGATAAATGCGGAAGTTGTGTTCATCAAACTCGTAACGGATTTTGTTCAAAGATAAACAAGGCGTTGGTAGATGAACCTCCTTATGTGGATAAGGTAGCTCAACAGCGAGAGGTTCTTGCGTCAGGAAATTCAACGAATGTCTCATACGCTTCGTTAGTCAATAATGCTGCTTCAACATTAGCTGAGTTTCAGATGCAGAATCCAATGAACGTTGAAGTGAAAGAAGCTTCGGTTTCCAATCCTACAACGATTCAATTTGGAACGGGAAAAGTTAATCTCTAGAGGAAAAGGAAACTGTTTCTTGGACAAATTTATAGCGGTATTACGTGTAGCAGCTCGCTTTCAGCGGTTGGCTGATCAGCCTTCGGGGGCTCGTAGGGAGACTAAGGAATTGGTTACCCCTATCAATAAACCTAAAGGGTTTTCACGTGAAACGGTTAAAGACTATGCGAAGACCGAAGAAGTTACCCCTGAAAGCCTAAAGCCAAATCGGAGGGATTTACGTCCTCAAGATGTATTCAAGCCACTACCAAAAAATGTGAACGTTCTTGATTATGTTAACAAAGGTTGGCCGGGAGATAGCACTGATTACCAAGACATGGGTAAGGCTATAAACAAGCAAATCCCGAAGGACAAAGGGTACGAAACGGTCAGTGACCTGAGTCAGTACCTTATCGAGACACAAGGGGGCGGAGATACTCCGCCGGTAGGGGGGTAAAGTCAATTATGAACGCATTAGACAAACAAGGTGATTTACTATTGGACAATCCTCCTGAGAAGCCACCGGAGATTCCTCGTCAAGCCACTAAGTTGTTGTTCATGCCTGGAGGGGCAACGGCGGATTCAGGTGGAAGGGCGGCTGGAACTCGTACTCGTCCTCCTGGTAGTAGATTCAATAAACCAACCGCAGAGGATATAAAGTACTACGAAGAGACCCTTGAGGAACGAACAGATTTTATTAAAAATGACTCCGTAGTTAAGAGTGCCTCCGGGGGGGATCCTATTGCACTTCTAGTTACGCTCAAGTCTGAGGTTGCACGTGAAGCAGCTTCTTTGGGGTACCAGCGGCTTCTTCTTGAACAAATGGGGAAGGATATAACTGCGGTTTCGGGACGCCGCATTGATGCTCTTAAGAAGATTGCCGACATCGAAATGGAGATGCGGAAAATCGGATTTGAGCAGATAAATGTCTATGGGGAGAAGTTTCAGAAAATCTTCAAGCTGTGGATTGAGGCTATTCGTAGTGTAGCTGAAGAAACTTTAAGCCCTGAAGAACTTGATTTGTTTTTTAATCGTCTTCAGACCGAGTTAGATGGTTGGGAAGCTAAGGCAGCAGATTTAGTTCGGTGATTATGTGGCGGCAATACGGAAGAATTATGGAGGAGGAATTTCAGCGCTTATCCGAGATGCAGGTACTCGGGCTAAGCTAGCTGTTGAGCAAAAACAAAGGCAACTTGATTTAGATCAACAACAAGTAGAAGCTATTCTTAATCCGGGGGAGCTTGTTGTTGACGAGGTTCGTCCGTTTCAACCTCGTATCTTTAATATTTTAGAGTACATTGAGCAATCGTGGGGTTTGGCGATGAAGTTGTTCCCCGCCCAACGGTTCATCGTTAAGCTCTACTACGGTATCCCTCTAGAGGAACATGTAAAGACTATTGACGTTCCTGATATGTTTGCGTCCAAGGTTCTTTATCGTTTCACAGAAAGAGAATACCTTCAATATCTTTACAGTGAGGGTCGTTGCAACATCAATGAACAAGATCACGAACGACGTGAACTTGTTCTTGCTCTCGGTAGACGCAGTGGAAAGACTAGTTTGTCCGGCATCTTCGCATCTTATGAAGTCTATCGTTTACTGAACTTATATAACCCGCAACAGTACTACGGCTTGCCTAACGGGAACCGTATTCAAATCATTTCGGTAGCTACGGACAAGGATCAGGCGGGTATTCTTTTTAATGAGGTGACTACTCACTTAGCGAAGTGTGAGTATTTCAGGTCTCACATTGCGAACAATACGCAATCGCATATTCAATTTAGAACTCCCTATGATATTGAACGGTTTGGTCCGACCGCGCGGCATCAAAACGGTAAGTTTGTCAGCTTCAACGGCAAGGCCACATTACGTGTAACTTTCAAGAGTTGCATTGCGAAAGGTTTACGTGGTTCTGGTAATATCGTGGTCATCATGGATGAGATGGCCCACTATCAAGACCAGGGCCAGTCATCGGCTAAAGACATCTATGACGCTGTAACGCCTTCTACGGCTGCTTTCTCTCCTAAGGGAGAGGATGGTATGCCTATGAAGAAATCAAGCGGAGAGACCTACCCCGTTGAGTCACGGGTCATTACAATTTCGTCTCCGCTAAACAAGAGTGGCAAGTTTTACGACCTATTTCATTTGGCAATGAGCCGGGGACCGGGGTCAGAAAACATCTTAGCAATTCAAGCGCCGACTTGGGAAATAAATCCAACCCTCCCTGCTTCTTACTACGTACAAAAATATCACGCTGATCCTGCCGTATTCATGACAGAACACGGGGCTCAGTTCTCTGATCGTGTTAGAGGATGGATTGAGCGTGAAGTGGATTTAATGGAATGTGTAGATCCTAATCTACGCCCCCTACTAATTGGAACTCCAAGGTATCCCTATCAAATGGGGATTGATATTGGGTTGATGGGAGACGGTACAGCTATTGTAATTACTTGTGCCGTGGGTGGGAAAATTATTTTAGTTTATCACGAGTATTGGCAGGCGGGTATAGATTGGCGTGTATCCAATCCTCATCTAGGAAATCATTTTACAACGGACTATTGTAAACTTCTGGGCAATGTAGAACGTTTGGATTTTGATGAGATTGCTAATTGCATCTGGACGCTCACAAAACGTTTTCATATAACGGATGGTTTGTTTGATAGATGGAACGGCATTCCTTTGGAACAGGCCCTTTTAAAGAAAGGTCTGACACAATTTAAGAGCGAGTATTTCCAGCGAGAATTATCTTCCCGTATTTATCAAAACACCAAAATGTTAATGTTCGATAAGAGTCTGCGTTTGTACGATTTTCCGGTAGGGCAAGGTGCTAAGCATTCTACTTTCGTCACCGAACTTTTAGAGCTACAGGCGCAACAAATGTCTCGAAACATCGTTGTCGTTTCTGCCCCACAAACAATTGGGCACCATGATGACCGTGGTGACGCTTATGTGCGTTCGGTATGGCTGACTTCCGAACGTATGCGTAATGAGAAGCATATTTATGGCCCGAGTGAAAATTCTTATGTTAATCCTGGAGTAAGAATGACCGTAGGGCATTATCAAACAATGCGAGCGCTAAAACACGGAGGCTTTTCACAACGTACTTTACCCAGGAATCTTGGACTTAAATTGAGAATGAGAGCCAGGTGAGTGTTTATGAGCGAAATTTTACAACCACCAAAAATATTTGCGAACAAAGTTATCTGCCAAATGGTTCAACATATGATCTCTGAAGATATGTTGATAGAACCTCGAGATTATCTAGCTTTGCGATCGGTATTCCGAAGGTGCGGGGGTTCTTGGGAAAAGTTCGCGGACGGAGATCAGGTTCAGATAGAACTTCTCAAGACAATCATTACCGGATGGGGCCAGATGCCGGAGCGCAAGAAAGAATCGGATAACTTGGTCTAAGGAAATTAGAGTGCCAGAAATTCTTCGCACACGTGACGTAATTATATTCAATAAAGGCGCAACTTTCACCGTTGCAGTTACGGACAGAGCTGCAACCTTAGGTTGGCAAGGTGGGCAGTGTTTTCAATGGGTCCCCTCAACAGAAGACCAAATGCTTGCTGACCTCTCTGATGGTTTATATGGAGGGTTTGCTTTGTGGGGTTCGTCAGAGTCTTCTGATCAATTTACAAGTATGACTCGAAACCAACCAGCATATAAGTATGTCACGCTTGGAGCGGGCGGTTGGCTTATAGGCACTACAGCTTTTGAAAAGTACACCTATGTTTCTCGTATAGGAGGGGGGCCTCTTGTTCCGATAATTTATTATGCAAGCGATAGATTGGTCTTCAGTTTGAGGGGGTTTTGGACTTCAGAAGACGAATGGACATTGTCTGGAGATCTTAGGGCACCTAACAATTATTTTGTCGGTTTTGTAGCGCAACGTCCAACTCCGGAACGAAATGGCTATATGACAATTCAAGTGAGTATTTAAAGGTAACTAATGGAAGTCTCACGCACGAGAGATGTTATTGTCTTTGTGAAAGACTTGACTATTCCTGTCATGCTTGATGCGGCTATGCTACAAGCAGGTTGGGTTGGAGGGCAGGGTGTGACTTGGATCCCTTCTCCTGATGCTAACTTTTTAGCTACCTTCTCCGATGGGACATATGGTGGTTTTCTCCTTTGGGGGAGTTCTGAACAAGCGGATCAGTTTTCAGCTTACACAGATAACCAACCTAAATATGGGTTTGGCTTAGCGTGTACTGGGACTTGGATTATTTCAACTATTGCGTATGAAAAATATACATTACAGTCGAGAATTCTTCCGCCTCTAGTTCCCAATGTTTATACGGTTGGGCAACGATTGACTTTTTCAAACAGAGGTTTGTGGACCTCTCAACTTGCGCCTTTTGATGAGTGGACAATCTCAGGAGATCTTAGAGCGCCAAACAACTTTTTTGTTGGTTCAGTTGTTCAGGCTCCAGGGCCTGAAAACAATTATTATCTAACAATTCAAACGGCGATTTAATTATGCCTTTTCCTCCTCCATCAGGTTCGTTCCAAATTGATTTCAAAGGATTAGACATAATTCGAGGTCGGGATTGCGTGGTTTTTGGTAAAGGAGATACCCATATTGTTGAGATTGATGACGTTATGATTGCTGGAGGTTGGCCAGGGGGGCAAGGCGTTCAATGGATTGATTCAGACAATGAACTCCCAGTAGTTAGTTACTCAAATGGGCTTTATGGTGGGCTCATGATTTGGGGGTCGGATGAATCAGCGGATCAATATGTAAGTTCAACTCAAAACCAGCTTGTCTACAATACTGGTGTGATGTTGGCCGGGAATGCTGTTATCTCAACTTCTTCATATGAGAAGTACACGTATGCTTCACGGATAGGCGGTGGGCCTCTCGTTCCATTGGTGTATGCTCCTAAAGATCCTCTGTATTTTTCTTTAAGAGGTCTTTGGACCAAGGAAAAAGAGGTCCCAACTAACTTCTTTACAGGTTTTGTGATTCAAGCCCCTATGGCGATCAATCAATTCTTTTTAAACATACAAACGAATCTCTGATATAAATGACCGTTATCTTACAAAATCCTGATCACATGTCTTCTGAAGAGGTCTTTTCGGAGATTTCTTCTCTTCAGACTGAGATTCGTGTCAGAGGTGTTAGATTGCATCATTTGGCGCGTTCTTTGTATCAGCGTGCTAGGAGGGCTCCTTCAGACGATAGTACTGCAATTTATATAACTTACGCTAATACCGTGACCAAATTTGCTGGGGCTGTTGAACAGATTTTGCGGCGGAATGATCGAACAGCTCGAATATTAAAGCTTTTACCTGAAAAGGTGATTGAAAGACCGGCACCTTTAGAGAAGCAAGAGAAAGCTCCATTGGTAGAGGCTGGGAGCCCTATGGAATCTTTGATTCAAGGTTATATAGAAGAGGCTCTTACAGAAACCTCTTCGGACAGTGATGATGGCTAAATTTACAAATACTCGTTCAATTCATTCTGCGATTAATATTCCGCAATTGGGGTCTTCGCATGTTCCCTATATTGCGAAAGGTCCGATCAGCAATTTAACCCCTAAAGAGAAAGCAGCCAGGAGGATCCAACGTCTCGCTAATTTTGGGGGTTTTGAAGGCTTTGGGGCGGGAAATACGGCATTATCCAGTCAAGGCCAGTTCTTTTCTCCTCAATTATCCACTGATTTCTTAGAGTTACCTCAGTCTCTTCGTGAGAAACGAGAGATCTACCGGCACTTCTATAATACTGACCCCATTGTAGGACAGTCTATAGATTTACACACGGAACTACCTTTATCCAAAGTTAGATTGGCTATACCTAAACCAATCACTTGTCCAAAAGGGTTTAAAGATCCCCATGATTACGCTGAATATATTCTTTGGTTTTTCACGGGAATGTGTAAGCGAATCAAGCTGTTCCAAAGACTCGTTACAATGGTGCATCACTATTGGCTTGACGGTGGCGTATTCTGTTGGGCTGAAGATTCAACTGTAGATGTTCCGGCCGATCTTGGATATGAAAAAAAGCAAAATGGCGTCAAGTCAGTTATTACAGATGAAGGGGAGGCAAAAGAGGAGCCTGGAGTTGATCTGGTTAGGAGCGAAGACTATGAGGATCAAGAGTTAGCATACTACCAGAAGCATTATAAGGGTTGGGACCGCCTTATTGTTTTGCCTATTGATCAAGTTAAGATTACGACCTATTCGTTTACTGACAAAATGCGTATTGAATTGATTCCAGCGGATAAGGATCGTGCTCTTATCAATCAAGCAAAGGCGGGGGATGCCTTTGCTGAGGAGATGGTCGAAGAGATTCCAGAAGAGGTGCGTGAGCATCTTGAGCAAGGAAAACTAATTCCTCTTGGAACAGATCCGGATGAAGGCTCTTTTTGCTATTATATGTCGGGAAGAAAAGGGGCCGGGGAGGATTTAGGGCAGAGTATACTGGACAGATGCCATCTACCTGGAACCCTGATTCTAATTAAAAGGGAAGGGTTGATTCAACAGGTACCTATAGAGGAGTTAGATCCTGATACTGATTTTGTTCTCAGTGCTTCTGGACATTGGTGTGAATTTGAAATTGGTGTGCGAAAGATATCAGAATTGGTTTCTTTGCTTAATATCTCAAAAGTGTACCCTCCAATTGGTTGCACCAGAGACCATAAGTATCAGGTTCTTCGAAAAGGCACTTTGGTTGATGTACTAGCAGAGAACATTAGATCAGGAGATTGTTTACAAGTACCTCAAGTACCATTATCTGAGTCAATTACTGAATTTGATCTAGCAGATTTTATAGATGGAGCTTCGTCTGTTTATACCGCTAAGAGATCAGGCAATAGCTCTGTTCTTAATCTAAGAGTTGTTGAAAAAGATGAGAATAATTTCACTGTAAAATATCAGCGTGATGAGACGAATCCTAAAAAGTTAGGACGGTTAGAGGATTTAAATGAACTTCTTGCATGGGCAGAAACGATTGATTCTCCAGTCCAGATGCGGTCAGCTCAAGTTTGTGAAAAGTTTGGGCTTAAAAGTATAACTCTTAAAGAATTACGATACGATCTTATTCAACTTGGATATGGTGTTACGGTTACTAAAGGTAAACAAATTATCTTTCCACCCAATTTGAACAAAATTAGAGTCTCTTCTGAAGTAAACTTTGAACAAACATTTCCCAGGTGGCTTAAGTTAGATTCTGATCTGGGCTATTTGTTGGGCTATTTTCTCGGTGATGGTTATATCACTAAAGTTACATTAGGGGAGTTATTTAATTTAGTCTATAGTGAAAAGGAATCTCTTTCAGTCCTTTCTATGGGACATATCTGGCCTGTTTTAGAGAAGTTAGGAGCTAAATGGAGAGATAGTGTTTCATCTTCATCTATGCATTTAGTTGCGTATTGTCATGATGTGTTTGCTAGATGGGTTAGCTCGAATTTTGGGTATAATGGTGATGATAAACATTTACCGGAATGGATCTATGATGCTCCACAAGAATTTCTGTATGGTTTACTTAGGGGTTTTGTCGATTCTGACGGGGACGTGATAGTAAAGAAGTGGGGTTGCATTAGCGTTAGACTAAGTAATTCTAACTTAATCTTAGCTGATCAATTACTTTTGCTTTGTTTGTCATTAGGCATTCCGGCTTCAAAGACTAAACCTACTAAAAGCCGTTGGGTTAAACAGCCCAATGGAACTTTAGCTTGGGCTAAACCATCATATTCAATTCATTTTTCTCATGCCCCTACAGTTAGAAACTTTTTTGATTCGGGTTTCTTAGCTAAGAAAGAAAATCCAATTGTTTGGAAAGATGGTAAATCTGGTTCTAGGCATGTTTTGTATAATAACCGTTTGTATTATCGTGTTTCAAAAGTTAATGAAGCACATCATGAGGGATTGATTTACAGTTTAAATGTACATGAGGATCATACTTTTTTCGCTTCTTGGGTAGCCACTAGAAATTGCCTTAGGGTTCTCATGTATCGCGATAAGCTTCGGCAAGCTCAGACACAAATTGCTTCAAGAGCCATGACACCTAAGCGAATTGTATGGGCTGATCGAATCTCTGAAATGGATGTCTTAGATTTGAGAGAGCAGGTAGATTTGGCCCTCGTAGACCCCGACTACTCAATTGTCACCAACTATGAAGTTCATTGGGAAGAAATGGGGGCTCGAGATCGTTTATTAGATCTTGCTAGTGAGTATGAGATAACGGATAAGCAGCTTTATTCTGGACTTGGGGTAACTGAAAGTTTGCTTTCGGGTGAAACTTTATATGCAGGGGATAGGCTCAAGCTAGAAGTCATTAATACTCGTTACTTATTCTTGCGTGAAATGGTGCAAGAATATGTAGAGACCTATCTCTTCGAGCCCGTTGCACGTCGCAAGGGGTTTGTTGAGAAAAATGCTTGGGGGGAAGAGGTTGTATTATTTCCTAGGTTGTCTTTCACGCGGCTTCCGCTTCGTGATTCGCAGGATACTTATGATGCGTTATTTAACCTTTACCAGAAGGGATCGATAGATATAACCGTCTTGTTGGAATTATTTAATATTGATGCGGATGACACTAGAGTCAGGTTGGAGAAGGACTTATTTACGGTTAATGACGCCTTGTTCAACGAAGTGCTTAGAGGGATTTATAGTTCAGTGGCGCAAAAGATTGTAGATGAGACCAATGTGGGGGATCGCATTATCCAAGCTTTAAAGCTTAAAGTGCTTCCTAAGAAAGAGGAAGATCCGGAAAGCCGTTACTAGGGATGAAAATTGATAAAAATCTTCTTGAACATCTGTGCCTAATTGAAAAACTAACTAGTGATCAGATAGCTGATTTGTTAGGAGTTGGTTCCAACAAAGTATGGTATTGGAGGCGAAAGTTTCAAATCCCTACTTTAAATCGCACTGATAGATATTGTTTACCTGAGATTCAAGGTGAGTTAAAGTCATTACTTATTGGATCTATGCTGGGTGATGGGGGGATGCTAAAGTATCCTCGTAGTGCTCGATATCAAGAGGGGCATTGCCCTGAGCAACTTTCGTATTTAGAGTGGAAGCGGGCTATATGGGGGGAAGAATGGGCGCCTCATCCTATCTATGAAAGAAATTCTTTCTACGTTCGTGAAGATGGGGTTAAGGTTTTTTATGTTTCATTCTTTACCAGATCCCATGCTTGCCTTAACTATTACTATGACTTGTTCTATTCTTTTGGAGAAAGGAACAAGAGGTTTAAGTCTGAAGTTATAGAATTAGTAGATCCTTTTGCCCTTGCTGTTTGGTATATGGATGACGGTTCGGCAGGGTGGTGGCCGTCTTTAGCTTTTGGATTAGACATAGATAGTAAAAAAACGTGCCATTCTATATTGGAAAAATTTGGATTTAATCCAATTTGGATTGAAGGACTAAGGGGTAGTGCAGGTCGTTTTGAGATTAGGGGGGAGGTAGCTGCTCTCAAATTTTTGGAACTAGTTAGACCGTACATTCATCTTTGTATGGAGTATAAGTTACATCCTAAATTTTTAGAATCTGAGAAAAGGCTACTAGATTTAAAGGTTACAAAACAATACCAAGTTACTATGCATAATGATAGGATTCCGATTAAACGTGCAGCCAAAGAATTGTTTGTTTCACCATCGGCTATTAGGAGACGATTGAATAATTCAGGATTGAATTACGCAACACCTATTGGGTGTCCTAAAAAGTTTGCAGATGCTACTTTAGTGAAAAAGTTTATTAATTTATATGATGAGAATATGTCAATTTCTTCAATAGCTAGAACTTTAGGTGTCGGTCGCATGACAGTTTTAAGGTTTATGCGATCAAAAGACATCCCTCGTGGGTGGGATCAAAGATCAGTTATTACTTCTCTTTAAGATTAGAGCTTAGGAATCTAATCTTTCTATGTTTACCTTTAGTATAGATGTGGCGCTTAGCAACAAAGACTGAACTGGAACGTGAGAACGAAGAGGCTGAACGTTTAGTACGGGAGAGCCCTAAAGTTAAACCTCCTCGTCCCGACCGGCGTAGGGAAGAGATGCAATCGGATCGTGATCAGGATGTGGATTCTGATCACGATTTGAAAGGGGATCACGATTTATCCCGGAATTATAAGACCATTGGGGGCTCTCTTTCTGCCCGAATTGTTAATCGTTGGGCGAAAGGTAAGCCCGAATCCGAGGGTAAGGTCAAGGTTATTAAGAAGGATACGGGTTGGATAGGTTGGGTTAGTCCGGAGACCGTGAAAGGTTCACCTGCTGAATATGAAACAGTAGAAGAAGAGGAAAAATCTTCGGAGAAAACACCTACTAAGGAGAAGAAACCCTTAGAAGAAAAACCGTCAAAAGGAGAAGAGGGTAAAAAATTATCGGACCCTGAGACAAAGCTAGCTCTTAATGAGCTAGCTAAAGACGATCCTGAATTTGCTTCCATTCTTAAAGATTTTACAACCCCTGAGTCCGATATGTTTCAGTGGGCAAAATCAGCCCCTGATACTCCAATAGGTCAGTTTATGCGTGGTCGAACTCCTCCTAAGGGTATCAAGACCATGGGAGATTTGCAGCGTGTTCTTTTAACTAAGGAACTTCCAGAAGCTAAGAAACCTAAAAAGACTAAGGAACCGGAAGCTAAGAAAGAAAAGGAAACTAAGCCCAAGGTACCTAAGGAAACCAAGTCCAAGACACCTGAAGAGTTCAAACCAGAGATAGCTCCGGGGGCTCCATCCCGTCCTTATACCAGGGATGAGTTGAGTGCCGCGCAGAGGCAACTGATTCAAACTTTTCCAACAGAGACCGCTGTGAGTTTGATGTTGGTTAGGCCTCCTATACATCCGGATGAGGTTAGCACCTTAATTTCTGATTACCATACCGCTCGGGCTCTCCCTGTAAGGTTGAATGCTATTGACAAAGTTCGTGAGAGTATCTCTAAGGTATATACAACAGATCCTAATAAAGTTGCACCTCCGAAGACGGCTATAAATAAGGGAGGGGAAGAAGTCCCTTATAAAGATTTGCCTGAGGTTGAGCAAACCAAAGCGCTCCGCAAACATCAAATTCAAACGTTAGCTATGAGTTTGGGGGCTCGAAGTGCTATTGCACGAAGTTTTGAAGCTAATGCCGGGGTTCCTAAAGATTTAGCCGATGATTTAGCCGATTTTACGTTATCGGGGCATAAGGAATCTCCCACAGATCGTGATAGGAGAGCTTCTGAAAAAGCGGGAAAGCTCTTCTATAAGGCTCTTGAATTAACTGAGGATAAGCCTCTTTCAGAACAAACTATAGAAAAAGTTTTGAAGGCAACAGATAAAGACCCTGCGGCAAAAAAAGTAGCCGTGGCTTATTTTCAAGCTCGGGATTATCAGGATGCGCGTAGACAATTTTTAGACCCTGAGTCAAAGGATGCTATTTCTGAGCAACAGCCGTCGAGAGAGATTGCTAGGGGTTTGGGTGACGCTATGAATATGCTCAGGAAACGGACGGAACGTTACCCTGAGGGCACCACTATGCAGGACACCGCTATAACTTTTCAAGAGCGGGTATTGCGGCAGCTTAGGGCTTTAGTTCCTGAGAAAGTACCAGAAGTTCAAGAACGTTTAGATGTGGAGGACAATCATTATTACGATAAAGCTCTTAGGAAGCACAAGAGGACATTGAGTAAGTATCAAAAAGAGAAGGAAAAAGCGGAAAGAGATTTTAATAAAGAACAGGCCAACTATTTGGTTCAATCAACTTTTGACCCAAAGCTTGAACCACCTCCTTCCGGTGTTGATCGGTTAATAGTTAGAGGAATTTTTGAGCCTCAAGAGCCTATAAAACCGCCCCGATATGATTTGAAGCGTAAAAAGCCTCAACAGTTAGAGGAGTCAGCAGGGCAGCTTTGGGATTCCTTCAAGAAGAGAACCGCCAGGAATGAAATTATTGCCAGAGTAGCGTCACGTTATCTTTTTAATTCTTTTTTTACTTATTCCAATCCTTTTACGATGGATAATATGAAGCGTAACGCTGTTTATTGGGGTGTGGCCCCCGGAAAGGTCCATCCCTATCCAGGTTGGGAACAACCTAGTGCTAGGGATCTAACCGAGCAAGATTTTACTCGGTTATTGAAAGTTGCTCGGGAATGGCTCAAGACGCCCGTATTGTCCACTAATATTGAGGGGATAGTTAGGGATACACAAATAAGAGCTGCTCTTGATCTTGCGCTTCGTAGTGAAAATTACGATCATGCAATTCATCCGACTTTATATAACAATCTTTTGTCTCGTTTGGCTGCAAAGCCTCAAGACGAGACTTTATTGACGGTTACGGCTAACTCAAAAACAGTGAGGGAAAAGATGTCTAAAGTAGAATTGAATAGTCAAATTGTTGATCAATTTCTTGCCCGTTTGGATCGCACAGCGGCTGTGGTACAGGAAAAGCACGAAGCTTGGGGCATCAAGTTTGCGGCAGCTAAGGCTATCGTAAACGAGATCGACAAGATTGCTGACGACTTGGAGAAAGCGGCCTACGGTGAGAAGTCTCTTACCATTCGTCAGGCTCAGCTTATTGGGAAGACGGCTGAGGTAATCCAGAAGGATGCGGACGAAGGGTACATGGATGCATTCCGTAATCCGATGGCTCCGATTCAGACCGAGGCAAATGAGCCCTACATGAAGGCTTATGGAGATGATCAGTCTTCGGCTGTTCATCATGGTAAGTCTTCAACCGGCCGCCCGCTTGCTCCGTAAACATTTTTTGCGTTTAAAGTAGAACCCGTTTTTAAGAGGCTCAACTTGTGATCAATCTCTGGAAATTGGTAAAAGACTTTAGCCAAGGGGACATTGTACAGCGCTTTGCTCCAGGAGCTAGGGGCTATTCTCTGTCTCCCTTTGTGGGCCGTGTAACAGCGGTTCATCGAGGTTTGGGCCAGGTGGACGTGCAATTTCCTTACGCTAACGAACGTATGTCCCCGGATGAAATCGTTAGGGTTGATCCTAAGATTTCAACTTGGCTTCCCCCGGAGTTTGATCAGTCCTATTCGAGTTATGATATTCAGAAAGCTCGTTCAAAGTGGGCTTCTTCAAATCCTTGGAGAGGTTCGGCTCTACCCGCTGGATTCTATCATGAGTTAGCCAGAGTATGGAGTCAGGGATCTGAAGAAGTTGCCGCTTATGACAATCTTTGGCATCGTTACTCTGCACAAGGCATTTCCGATGATTCCCTTCGGGATGAAGTTTCTAAGTTCTATCGTGTAGCGTCTAATCTAACTGACCTCAGAATCCGACAGCACGCGGTAAAAATTGCTGCCTATTGGATTGCTCAAAACCGTCAATATCGAGCTACGTTAGAAGATATGCAAGCACGAAGACCGGTGTGTCCTAAGTGTGCAACACGAATGCGTAGGACAACCTATAAGATGGATAAGGGTGCTCGGATTCGTCTGTTCGCGTGTCCAAGGGACTTATTCCTTATTAAAGTAACGGACATTCTTGGACCGCAAGGGGAGCCGGTAGAGTGGTAATGATGCCTGATCAGAGGTCTGTAACGGATCAACTTAAAGACCTAGTGGTCTTGGCCAATCGTCGTGGTTTATATGACGCAGCTGATTGGATCCAAAGTCGGTTACAGAAGCACAATGAGTACAAACATACTTATGATCATCGTGTAAAAGCGAAGAGCACATCAAAGCAATTGAGCCAGGAATAAATTTAAGATCTTTTATGGCCTTTCTCAAATACGCTAGAGCAACGCTGCAAAAGCCCGACATTAAATTTGCCGAATGGGACATTTTGCGTCGTAATGCAGTGATCCCTGCTCCAGATTTTCAGAAGAAAACTGCTCAGATAATTCTTCAAGAGTACGATCCATCTAAGTATATGTTGAGCCACGCGACTATCGTGGCTTCTGTAGATGTTGAGAACTCTTTAGCTCCACTAGGTCGGCATTTCATAGATGGTTTTGAAATCGATCGGAAGTATTCTGATTACTATATCACTCCTAACACTGTTAATTTTATTAACAATAATAACGACTCGTTCGAGCGTAAGCTTCTGCTTACTACATTCAAGACTTTCATTGGTGCATTCAGCTACGTAGAGCATGTGCAAATTCCTGAATTATCAAGAGGTCGTATTATTGATGCGGCGGCTCGGGATGTTGGTGATTCTATATATATAGATATCTTGATTGCCAATGAGTTGAAACACGCCTCGTTGATTAGGGCTATCAAGAACGGCCAGCTTGGTACTTTGTCGATGGGTTGCAGTACAGCGACTACGACGTGTACAAAATGTGGGAATGTAGCCCTCGACGAGACTCAACTTTGCAATTGTGTTAAGTTTTTTAAAGGCCAAGAATTCGTAAATGAATTAGGCCATAAAACTAAGACCGCAGAGCTGTGTGGGAACTTCCGAGATCCATCCTCAGTGCGCTTTATAGAAGCGTCATGGGTTGCTAATCCAGCATTTAGAGGTGCAGTTCTTAGAAGCATCCTTTCGGCTGAAGAAATTCAAGAGGTAGAAGATAAAATGCACATGGCATTTACGCTACCCCCTCCAGTAGTTGACCCTAATGCCATGCTCAAGGCTGCTTATCAAAAGTGGGCAGATGATCCTCCATCGGAGAGTGGGCCGACACCTGAACAATCTAAAGAAGAAGACCCAATTCAAAAAGCCGTTGCAGATCTAACTAACACTTTACGGGAACAAGTAATAGAGAGAGTACGTAAAGAAATTAGTAAGGGGGAAGTGAATGCTGTTCGGGATGCGAATCCTAATAAACAGAACGAATCTCTAATTCGATCGGCAATACAACAACCAAAATGGCGTAAAGTTGCTAATTTGGTGTTTTCTTTTGTTGGAAAATCAAAAGAAGGTAAGAGAGTTCTTTATGGCCTAATCCTTCATAATCATGGAGGTTGGCCTCTGGTGAAAAAAGCAGGCTTTAACGGTAGGGAAATCTTAGCCGTATCTAGAGTTTTGGATTTGATGACTAAAAAATCATCTATAGCCGGTGAAAAGAGAGTTTATAGGACTGTCCTTAGTGTGGGCGGGACAGGCCCATATGAAGATGTAGAGACATACTTGGCGGCTTGTCGTCAGGTATTAGGCGGAAGGGTAACAGGTAATGAAGCGGCCCAATTGTTAGAAAAAGGTCGCTTATATGCCCTGGGACGGTCGTGAATCTTTCTATAAATCTTTTATTGTAAAGCTAACTTGCCCAGAATAAGAAAAGGAACCTGTCATGCGTGAACGTTCAACTTGGAATTGTCAAGAAGTTCAGACTAAGTTTGCTGCCCTAAAAACAGCGGACCCATATACAATGAATCAGGAACATCCTCAACCTCCTTGGGATAAGTATGTTTCGGGTGATCCATCAGCATTTGCTGAGGATGTTCACTCACCGAATACGTGGGAGACTGAGTATAAGGATGACCAAACGGCCAGGGATGAGATTGGGATGCCCCAAGTACGTCCTGACACATTTAATCATACTGAGAAGACGGCATCGAAAGAGGTCTTGCTCAAGAAAGCTGATCTTTGTATTGCGGTAGCTCAGCTCATGTTGAAGCAAGCTTCAACGGAAGCTATCGAAGATCAGGCCGTGGCTTTGATGCACCTTCCGGATCAAGAGTTGATCAATACTCATAAGCGCATGGCCGCTGATGAAGATGACGACAAAGACGGAGACAAAGAGCAAGAGAAGCAAGCTGGGCAGGAAGAAGATAAGAAAGACGATACCAAGGATCAGGGTCAGGGTCAGGAAAAGCAAGCTGAAGAAGCTAAGGGCAAGAAAGACGATCAAAACGAGAAATCCAACAAGAATTGGCCCGCCAAGACAGCTGGCGAGATGCAGCAAATGGCGCAACAGGTGATTCAGCAAATTCAGGCCGGAAAGCTCGCTGAGGCTCAAGAGCAAATCAAGCAGATGGTTGAGACGGCTCAACAGCAACAACAAGCCCCTGCTCAAGCCCCTGCTCAAGATCAACAGCAACAGGCTCAACAGCAACAACAGAGCCAACAGGCTCAGCAACAGCAAGTAGCTCAGCAAGTTCAACAGATGATTCAGCAAGCTATGCAGCAACAGCAAGCTCAACAGCAACAAGCCCCTGTTCAAGCCCCTGCTCAAGCTCCTGTTCAGGATCAACAACAGCAGGCTCAACAGCAAACTCCTGCTCAAGCTCCCGTTCAGGATCAACAACAGCAAGCTCAGCAAGATGCACAAGTGTTGGATCAAATGCTTGCCGGTTGTGGGTTAGCTGAAGGGGACATTCAGATGGACCCAGCTCCGATGGACGTTGGAGTGGATGACCTAGGTGCTGAGGATGAAGTTCTGCGAACCTTATTTGCTCAAGATGATAGTCAGGAAGAAAAAGATCAAGGTAAAGGACAAGAGCAAGAGCAAGAGAAGCAAGCATCAATTCGTACAGCGTCTACCCGTACGGTAGGCACTCGTCCTACTGCTGGAGTTGCAAAGCTAGGTGGTGCCGGTGCTAAGTCCGATAACGCTACCATCGAGTCACTATCTGCTCTTTGGCAGACAGCTCCCGATGTCCGGGATGCTTTTGGTATCAAATAAGTTTTCCAAATCTCTCCTCTGAGAGTTGCGGCATATCAGATTAAATCAAATGTAAACCACCCCAATCTTTAACGCCCGTGAAGGAGAGAAGTCATTATGACAGCTTTTGCCATCGGCGGTCAAAGTTCGGGTGATTTTAGGGAGACTTCTGGTCGTGTACAACTCCTCCATGTCGTTACCCGCAACGCGGTGGGTATCTTGGCAGCGGATGCGTTTACACAGGCCAATCCTCCTGTAGTCACCGATCCCGCGACCGTCTCAACGACGCTAGCTGGTATCACTAAGGTAGGTGTCCTTGGTGGTTCTATAGCGTTCACACGGCCCCTTGCAGGTAACAACATGCACGGTGGCCCCATCAAGCCCTCTGGTGCTTATACCGCTGGCTATCGTCCCCTCGGTATCTATATCAATGATGCCCTTGGGAATGCCTTTGAGAACACACCAGGTGTAGCTTCGGGACGCGGGGCGTATGTCTGCGGTAGCGGTTCATGCGTCGGTGTTTCGATCTATGAGACCAAGAATCTACTTGGCGCTGGTGCTCTTACCCCTGGTGACCCCGTCACCTACCACGTTGGAGATAAGCTGTATGCTTCTTGCAACGGCTTTATCTGTAACGAAATAACGGACGCCTATGAATATAACGTTACGGTCCCGGCTGTTCCAACAGCTCCGGCGACTTACGATGTGACCGTAATCGGTATAGTCAAGGTTGCTCCAGATGCTAACTCGTCACTCCTAGTGTTTGACCTAAGGGTATAAGGAGCATAAAAAATGGGACAAGTATCCAACGAAGTCAAACAGCAAGTTATCAGTGAGTATATCAAGACCGCTGCCGGTCGTGCAAAACTCGCTGCTTCAATGATCCAACCGTTACGTCTCCGCCGTGACTATTCGGCCGTTGGTCGTAAGACCTTCCTGGTCGAACAGCTTCCGGACGGTGCCCTGCCGATCTATGACAAGGACCCGGATGTGACCGCTTACGTTGTGGGTGAGGAAGGCGAGAATATTCTTGCTATCCAGAAGCCACGCCGCGTGATCTTCCCCTTGTTTGAGATCGCTTCTAACCCTGAAATCCCGCTGACCCAAATCAAAGAACGTCGGTTCGACTTAATCGAACGTGCTCAGGATTTGGCAAAGGCTCAGATTCAGGCGGCGGAAGATGAGCGTGCTTTCGCAATCCTGGATAGCATTGCTATCTCGGGTTACGATACGCTACCGGCGCAAACCAACCCGGATGTTCCGGTGGTTGCTCCGATCTCGCCTGCGGTTCTTGCCGATGCGTTTGCTGAGGTAGAACGCCATGACCTTCGTGTAGCTCGTGTATACATGAATTCCGTGGATTACGCAGACATCCGTAAGTTCGGTCGTGACATCTTGGATATCGAGAGTCAGGCCACTCTGCTCAAGACCGGCCTCCAATCCGTTCTGTGGGGTGCCCAGATTATCACGTCCAGGCTCGTCCCGGCTGGCTTCGCCTATGTTTGCTGCGAACCCGAACAATTCGGCAGGATACCCGTGCGCACCGAGATCACCGTTTTGTCGGCAGATGATCCAAAGGCTCGGACAATTGGCTTCAGTTGTTTCGAGAATCTGGGTCTGGGCGCGTTCAACCCGCGTGGTTTAACCCGCGTAGTTATCACTCGTGTCTAGTAGTTAACTAAGCGAAAAGACTAAAGAATCCAACGAAAAGGCCCAGTCTGGTAACGGATTGGGCCTTTCGATTTTAAATGCTCCAAGGTTGGATAATCCCCCGAATATTTTGTTAAATTTGACTATTCCAACGTAAAATACAGTTGACCTGGCGTTGGGGTCGTAGTACGGAGGGTTGCCTATGTCTTATTACTTGACAGGTACTTTTGGACAGTTTATACTGGTCAACTATGACGGCTCGTGGCCAATTTATTTCAGAGGAGATTTTACGTCAATTATACTTAGATGAACGTCTTACTGATACTCAGATAGCTAAGGAATATGGTGCTACACAAACAACTATAAGTCGTCTACGTCAGAAGTATGGTATTCAGACTATACTTAAATCTGATCGATTAAATTTACCACTTTTACTATCAAGTCGCCTGCAATCCATTTTAGTTGGATCTATGCTTGGTGATGGTAGACTGTATTCCACAGGTGAAGATACAGCTAGTTTTTGTGAGTTTCATTCTATTCAGCAGAAACGGTATTTGGAGTGGAAGGTTAAAGAATTCGAGCCTTTTTCTGTTCAGAAGTTAACTCCTCATAACAAGGGTAAACACAAAGGATTTCAATTTAGGACTCATGCAGCCAGAGTGTTCAAACCATATTGGAAATTGTTTTATCCGGAAGGGTTTGGAAATAAAACCGTTAAACTTCTTGACCCCAAAGTGGTTGATGCCCTTGCCCTTGCCGTGTGGTATTTGGACGATGGCTCGAAAAATGATTCTTATGTAAGGTTTGCTATTGGTCCCGATTTAGGGAGTCAGAAAGTTCAAATCCACATTCTGTCTATATTTGGTTTTGATGGAAGAATTTATGGGGAAGGTGGAGAATCGACTGTTCGTATAGCTGGAGGACGTGATGCCATCACTAAGTTTGTTGATTTGATTGCACCACATGTCCCGTCTTGCATGTCCTATAAGTTGGAACTTAAATCTCGCAAGCGGGGGCCTTCGGCTAGAAACATTTTAACAAAAGATGCAATCAAACCTTTTGTTGAACGAGGAATTCCTGCGGATAGAATTGCTAAGATTTTAGGTGTTCCAAGAAGTAATCTTAGACGTGCATTAGATAAATATGGGTTTGAGCGTAATAAGGCTGGGAGGCCTCCAAAGAGAACAATTCTTTCGATAGAAGAAGTGGATTCCTTGATTGCAGAACAGGTTATCACTGAGGAAGATGATGATATTTATGAACAAGCGTCAAATATAGTAAATATCCTTTTGCAAGTAGAGTTTCCGGTTACAATCTGGGATCATGCATCTTTATTGCTAGAAGCTAACCAATTACGAAAAGCTCCTACTTATTTGGATGTTGACGGGTTATTCAAGAAGGTTTCTCAAGCTGGTTATTCTATTTGCAACCAATGCTTTCCTTATCGATTTGATGCAAGATATTACCGAGGAACCTCTGTTAGACAGGCTTGGGCAAATCCGGAACTTTTAAGACAAGCTATTTATTTTCAATGGGGGAGAGGACACGGATTATCGGTAAAACGAATATTTAGAGCTATTCAAGCTATTAGTCATGCGCCAACGAATTTCAGACCATCTTTGGCTAAAGCCATTGTTGATCATTTTTGTCCGGAAAATGGAGTAGTACTTGATCCTTGCGCAGGTTATGGGGGCAGGGCATCAGGTACTTTAGCTTCAGGTAGGCGTTATATTGGAATAGAGCCTCATCCAAAAGCACCAGAAGCATTTAAACAGTTGTCTTCTTTTTTTGATTCAAATTCTTTAACCTTGATTAATGAAGCTTTTGAAGATGTTTCACTTAATGCTACCACCCAAGTGGATTTGGTATTTACTAGCCCTCCGTATTACTGTGTTGAGCGCTATTCGGATGATGTAAAACAAAGTTGGGTACGCTATCTAACTTGGACAGCTTGGGTGGAAAACTTCCTGCACCCATTGGTAAATAAATCTAAGTCTTATCTTAAACCAGGGGGGATTTTTTGTGTAAACACTAAAAATATCAAGATGCAGAATATTGTTTATCCTATAGCGGATGAATTAACAGTGTTCGCAAAGGAATCCGATTTTATTCACATCTCAACTTTAGCCTTACCTATTGGTAGTATAGGTCAAGAGGCGCGAACGGAACCGTTGTTAGTTTTTCAGAAAAGAACATAAAAATGGTCGGAATTACCGAAAATGATAGCAGTTATATGTAAAGGTTGTGGTGTTGGATTTTGGGCAGTTAGACGTAGTAACTTGTTTCATAATGAAGCTTGTTACGCACGTTATAGGCGGACTCTTTATCGCCAAGCTAATCCAGTGAGTGGGGTAAGAACTTTTAAGTGTCAAAAGTGTGGCTCTTCATGGCAGACTTCCGCTTTTGGAAGTTTCAAATTTTGTCCTTCTTGTCAAGCCGCTTCTGAGGTGGAAGGCCGGACAAAGGTTTGTGAATATCGCCATTGTGGAGAGGTTTTTGTAGACACTTCAACTCAAAATAGTATGAAGTTCTGTTGCCCTGAACATCGTAGGAGAGAAAAACTATTTAGAACCGGTCTTGCAACAGACCTTACTTATTTCAGAGATTCCAAAGAGACTGGTTGGCGAACTTGTCAAACGTGCAGCAAAAAATTTCTTAGGGCTCCTACCGAAACATTTGTACGGTGTCCAACTTGTCGGGAAGAAGCACGGCATAAAGTTTGTAGTTGTGGGAATTCTTATGTGGATACTTCCGAAAACAATACCCGGCGTTATTGCTATATTTGTAAGTCGTCTGAGGACTTAAAACCAGTCTAATCTTTTCATTTTTTTCCTAGAGCATGGCAACTCCCTCTGCTCAAACCGTATTAGCCCGATGGCAAGAAGAAGCGGTAGGACGCTTTTTTATGCCTCGAGAATCTTATTTACCTCAGCAAGCTCGTGGGAAAGACCCAATTTTGCCTGAGGGTACAGACTTAGCTATTTGGCCGTATGAAGTTGAGACTGACAAAGGGATCAAGTATTACGCCATTGCTTTTGCTGGGAAGCAGAGCAAACCTCTTTGGCATTACGCTTTTCGTAGTGAAGCGGATCGGGATCGTAGTATTAAAGAAACCATTGCATCTCGTAAAAGCGTTCTTGAGGATAAGAATAGGAAGCTACAAGAGCGTCGTGAGTTTAAACATGAATTCAACGTAGGAGACATTCTTGATTCTAGTTGGGGGTATGACGAAACGCACGTTGACTTCTTTGAAGTGATTGAGATTTTAGGGTCGCAGATGGTAGCCATTCGACAAATTGGCGGTAAAGTTGTTAAAGAGGAGCGGGGGGCTGATTATGTAGTACCTGTTCCTAGCTCCTATCATGGTCCGGTTCTTCGTAGGAGAGTGAGTCCGGGGCATGGGGTAAAGATTAATTCTTATAGTTGGGCATCCAAATGGGATGGTAAACCTAAGTATCAAACCGCTTTCGGTTATGGTCACTAAACCGCTCAAACTGTGTTAGCCCGATGGCAAGGAAGCGGTCGGACACACTTTGCATAACTAATAGAGCGTGCTAATGGTTACGTGTGCGTAACCATTATGGAATGAAACGTTGCCCAATCTGTGGGGATACTAAGCCGTTTGATGCTTTTTATGGGCACGCTACAAAATCTAGTGAGTGTTCTCCTTATTGTAAGGTTTGCACGAGATTGAAGTATAAAATGGATGCTTCTAAAATCTCTGCTAATCGTATAAAGTCTAGATTTGGAATTAGCCAAGAGCAGTATGACAGGATATTGGCTGCTCAAGGTGGCGTATGCGCAATTTGTGGGGGATCTGGAAAATCTTTACGGTTTAGACGTTTGGTGGTAGATCACTGTCATGCTACAGGGCGCATTCGAGGTCTATTATGTAGCCGTTGTAATAGGGGTTTAGGTTATTTTGACGATGATGTGGCAAGATTTAAATCAGCTATCGTATATTTAAAAAATTCCTTCCCCGTAATTAATGAAAAGGAATTAGATCGAACATTACCCCCTCGTATTTATCATTCGGATACGAAAAATCCCAGGACTAAACTAACAAAGGCAGATCTTGTTAGTATTATGCGTTTGGCACGTAAGGGCCTTACCCACCGGCAAATTGCGGATAAGTTTGGTGTTGATCATTCTACAGTGGGCAGATTTTTAAGGGGTGAGACTCGTGTCATAGCTAGAAAACTCCTTTGCACTTAGCTCATAATCTTTTATCCCACTTGCTGAATTATGAGCATCAGTAAGTGGTACAAATACAACAAGTATTCCGGCATTCTTATAAGGGGCGATGTCCCGGTTCTATTGGCGGAGGGGGACAAGAACAGCCATTTACACAGGGCTTTTTATCTCACCTCTCAATTGGAAGCGGGAAAATGGGGAACAGTCCAAAGCTACGACGGGTGTGGGATTTCTGGTGGCCCTTTTCATTGGATAGCTAACTTTCCAAGTACAGGTGAACAAGGTCCGCTCTTTTCCCTCCTTAGAGCCATAGAGGTTAGTGTCTCTGATGGTAATGCTAGTCTTGCTCCTTTGCTCGAAGCTTTCAAACAAGCGGGTTGTTTCTTAGCCAAAGATGGTAAGCTGCGAAGTATAAAAGGAGGCTCCCTTATAACCGGAAGGCAGATTAGGAATATGGTTGCCCCGGTAAATGGCGTTGTTCCAGAGACAGGTTCAAATAGAGGTGTAGCGGACAAGTGGGCTATGTTATTTCACAACTTGTTTTCTGATCCCACAACTTATAAAGCTCAGACGGAATATGCTTTATCTTATTTGGTAAATGGATATGCTGCGTTGGAACGTAAGGCTTATGAGGCGATGTTTCAATCCACTGTGGAGACGATAGAGGCCATAACGATACCTAATTTATCTACGTTGGACGACCCTATTCATATTCCTAGTATTGATTTGGCTATGTGCTTTTACCATTCGGCCAGTGTGAATGCTCCTGGCCTTGCAGCAAAGTGTCTTACCGAGGTTCTTTCAGAGACCAAGAACGTTGCTGCACTACCGGGCGCTCTTATACGCAAGATAGGCACTCAAGATTATGGTGCTTGGCACGATCGACCCGATGGGAATGATCGTTATGATAACTTCAGGGTCAAAGCTAAGCTGTTAGGTCTTTGGCCGGATGTTTTGTTTAACACAATAATGCCGCTGAACTTTGTGTAGAGGGGGCTTAAGTTGGTGTAGCCCCGTTATGTGGATGCTTCTTGGAAGACAGCTCTTGCGCTTGAGTTTGAGAAAACTTACTTCAAAGATCTATTAGAGTTTGTAAAGCAAGAGCGAGCTGAGGGCATTGTGTACCCTCCGCCGGGGTTTGTATTTACTGCGTTCAATGTGACATCTCTTGACGCAGTTCGTGTGATTATTCTTGGGCAAGATCCCTATCATAGACCTAAGCAAGCACATGGGTTGAGCTTCTCAGTATTGCCCGGAACTTTAACCCCACCAAGTTTGCAGAACATTTATAAGGAATTGCGAGCCGATCTTGGGGTCCCTATTCCTACGCACGGGCATTTGATTAAATGGGCTCAACAAGGCGTTTTTTTACTTAATTCCGTTTTGACAGTTCGAGAAGGTGAACCGGGATCTCATCAAGGTAAGGGTTGGGAAAAGTTTACGGATTCTGTGATTCGGATTCTTAGTGATCGGGATCGTCCCATGGTTTTTGTTCTTTGGGGACGGTATGCAAGAGATAAGTCTTCCCTTATTGATACAAAAAAGCATGTTGTTATAGAGTCTGCTCACCCGAGTCCTATGAGCGCTTCTAATGGCTTTTTTGGTAGCCGTCCTTTTTCAAAAATTAATCGAGCCCTCGGGGGACATCCTGTAAATTGGGCTATTTGATTAATCTACTTATCTTTTATCATAAGGGGAGACTGTTGTCTGGTTTTTAGTTGTACAGAGAGATTAATGGAGATAAAAATATGGAGCAGATTAAATTTAAATCAGGGGAATATCAGAGTTTCACAGCCACGCGCAGTTTTGCTCTTGGGGCTTTCAACGTAACGGTGGCTAAAGACTCAGAAGTGCTTTTTGATGGTTCTACCGTGGAGTATGCTGGAGCGAAGTATCCGTTTCCTCAGTTAAGAAGTGCAGTTTCGGCAGAGTGGTTAGTGCTTACTTCTGAATATGAGGAGGGGAACGCCAGTTATGGTAGGCCCGTATCAGCAAACATTAAGGTTCGTCCTCCAACAGATGATGGGAAATCCAAGCCTTTTGAGACGGTTATAACTGAGACCGATGAGCGCGTTGTAATGAGTTCGGCTGATCATGCAAAGTCAACCAGAGAACAAAACAAGGCAAAAATTACAGGAAAAAGGTCTGGTACTACAGAGGTTATAGAGGATCAAGGTGGGATTCCGGTTCGTTCTCTAAAGACTGCTGCGGATGCTGGAAAAACTTCATTAACAGCAGGGTCAGCAGGGGCAGCAATTAGGGCGGCGGAAAACATTCAAATTGAGCCTGGAAAAGGGGTCACAGAAGAAGAGATGTTGGCACGTATGACTCCTGTTGATCGCAAGGCTTATTTAAATCAAAAAAGTACTTTGCGTTCTCGCTATGTAGATGCTGATCAACAACCGGTTACAGTAGCAACGATCAAAACAGTTCAAGCTAAAGAGCAAGAGGGGATAAACCTTACACAGAAAGTTGGGGGTGGTATTGAGACCGTAGATTTATCTGGTACAGGGGGTAGTGCTAAACAATCCACCTTAGTAGAAGATGGGATTACGTTTAAGAATACAAATGGGCCTGAGCGCACTAAGCCCGAGCCGCATCCAAGATCTGTGAAAATGCCACCAATGATTCAGGACGGAACGGTGGAGGTTAGAGTGAGGATGGCTCGTACTATATGTCCTGACTTCCCTGATTCCTATGACTTTGCGGCCTCTCCAAAAAAGAAATTAGCTCGTCTCCAAGCTGATTTTGAAGATCGTCCAGATATAATAAAAGCTGTATTTGTTGCTGAATCTGACGAATTTAAAGCTAAATTACTAGCGGAGTTTCCAGAAGCTTTTCAAGCCCACTAGGATTGCGGTTTAAAAATTCGATGACGTGGGGAGTCCAGGTTTTTTGGTGCTCTCCACGTTTTCATTTTTTGAGGTTTCTTCAATGATCTTGTTTAATAGACTTGGAGGACTCGTATGACCGACTCTTGTTTGCGACGTGGCCCGGTTCAACAAAAAGAAGCTAGTGACACTTCCACCAAAGTGATTAAGACTGGCAGTGGGATCTCAGTTTACCTCCTCGAGGAACTAGGTGATGCTCGTCTTCGATGTTCTCAACTCAAAAAGTATATTGACGAGGCCGTCAATCTTGTTAACAAGTCAGAGTATCGTGATCGTTTTTTTGAGGTAGCCGCTAATCTAATTTATGCCATTCCGGACACGTTACTACGGATGGATAAAGCTCTTAGTGCTGCGGCTTTAGGAGCATCCAAGTTAGATTATGAGGAGATCAAAGACGATTTGCGTCCAGAGAAGGTCGATGAATTAGAGAAGGCTCTTGAAGAGGTTCGGGTCAGACGGGTACAACGAAGGTCACAAACTAAGGAAGCGAATTCTACCTCTGCAATTGATAATAAAGCCGAAGAAGCTTTTCGCCGGGTAATTTTACCTTATTTGAAACATGAGACTGAGGATGTTCTTGAGAGGACCGTAGCAAACGCTATGATAGCACTTGCTCGTATGCGAGCAGGCAATCTTACTTCGTTTACGTCAAAGTTAGAGAAATATAAACCCGTTTCAGATTTACCTGATACTGATTGGGCTGACCTTGTTGAGGAAGCCATGGAAGAATGGTTTTCTTCAACCAAAAAGAAACTTAATCTGCGTCAGGGTAAGACAATAAGAATCCCTGAGGCTGTAGCTCAATTGGAGCGTTTAGCGGCCTCTACGGAAGCTACAGGGCGCGTAGATACGGAGGGGCTAGCTAATCTCATTTCGCGGTTAGAAGGGCAAACAAAGACGGCTACTGAGCGTAATGAGATTGCTTCTACCTTGCGTGGATTGGCGGAAAGTTTCTTAGATACAACTAATCCGGAGCCTCCTAGTCGGTTAGTGCTGGCTTCAACGCTTCGGCGCATCTTGGCAGACTCTATAGATGTGTCGGCAGCCGGTGGGGAACGTACGGCCACTTTTGGCCCTCTCAAGATTAAGAATAAAGAACACGGCTCGGGCGTATCGGCAAAAGAGTTTCAAGAAGCTTTGAATCAGACGGCCGAAAATTTGTTCATGTGTCGAGGTGCCAGTAGGACAATGAGCCAAGCTCTAGAAGACGCTATAACTGGTCATATAGGGCGTATAGGCCCATTGACCGGTATGCCTGATTCAGCTCTTAGGCGGGCTCAAGAATCGAAAAAGAGCCTTTATGAATTAGATAGTGTCATGGGAGGAGTAGCTCGAACGTTAGAGGGCCTCAGCAGAGAGCTAAAGACTACTATTCCAACGGAAGAACGTCGCGATAAGGCCGCTTCGGAACACGAGGCTGATGTCGAAATAGAGGCTCGTTTTGAGGAAGGCAAGCCTGCTGATCCTACTGAGAACATGACCCCTGAAGATGCTAAGAAGTGGTGGGCAGAGCACGATAAAAACAAAGATAAGTTTAAGGCCGCTTCTTTTGGGACACTAAGAGAACCAACAGCGGAGGAGGCTAAGCGTTCGCGTTTTGAAGAGGGCAAACCTGCTGACCCTACTCAGAATATGAGTCCTGAAGACGCTAAGAAGTGGAAACAGCAGACTTTAGAACACAAAGATGATTTTAAGGCAGCATTTGATTGGAAGGGGTAAGTGAAAAGCGCTTTAGTACAGCCTTTGATTTCTAGACCCGCGTATGGGAAGGGGTTTTCTCCAACTGTAGCTGAGTCGGGGCTCCCTTCTGGAGGCCCTAGCGATAAAGGCTTGCCTTTAGAAAATTCGATCCCAGGCTCAGCCACGTATGCCAAACCTGAAGATGATACTCGTGATTTCGATGGGGCTAAGGATGAACCAATTTATCGTACCGATTATGCCGACGACTTATTAGTTGATCGTGAACGTATTGATACTCGAGAGGATAACGCAGATAAGCATGATGGAATTGGTTATCTTGGTAAAGGGGAATGGGATGAAAGGAGCCCAAAAACTCGTTACCCATATCGGGATGGCATTCCTAATACCAAGTCAGCATCGGCAGAATTTGTAGTAGATCTTTGGGAGTTGTCTCGAGCCCCTGAGCTTCATTTACCTGGAGATCGGATAACGAAGCTTGCTCTTCGCACGGGGCCTATCACGGAGGGCTTAAATCCTAAATTCGTTGAGCGTGGGGCTCATTGTGCGGTAACTGTCAGCAGGGTTGATGTCAATAATTTGCGGTGGATCTTTTCAGTTGATTGCGGGAATGGCCCTAAAATTGTTAAGATCAAAGCTTTTCGGAAGGGAAACATCACAAAAATTCCTAAGATGGATTTAGACATAAAGTGCTCTTGCCCCGCCTGGCGTTGGCTTGGACCCGAGTACCATGCAAAGACCGAAGACTACTTAGATGGTAAACCTCGTGGTACAGCAAGTGTTCCGGTTATTAAAGACCCTGATGGAATAAACAAAGTATGTAAGCACGTCGCGGCTGTGTTGTCACATATTAATAAATGGGAAATTCCGATACCTAAAGGCAGTAAGAGAAAAAAGTAATGCCTAAATATACAACCAAATGTAAAGTTTGTCAGAAGCAAGAAATCCGCAAGTTGACGTTTGATCAATATGGTCTTGTGGAAAAAGGGGAGCTTCGTTTAGACTGCACTTGTGGGAGTCAAGTTGAGTTAGTGTTTGATCCTATCGGGGTAGATTTTGTGCTCAAAGATGGGCCATCGGGCGGATTTACAAGTAAAGCGGAGAAGGAGAATTCCTATCGAGCAAAGCACCGAAAGGTGATGGCTCAACGAGAGAAGGATCACGTTCGGCCTAGTAAATTGCAACCTAACTTTGAAGGTCAAATCGCTTCATCTTGGGGTGAGGCTAGAGATGCCGCATATGATTCTACCTTTGCAGAGGTAAAGAGGGAGCACGGAATTAAAACAGCAGTTGAAGCGGCAACTAAAAGTGCCAAAACTTACGAAAAGCATATCAAGCAAGAGGTCTCACAATGAACAGACTTTTTAGTATCAGACGTAGACGGCCGAACATCGTAGATATAGATACCCCTCTCTTGAGTGGTGGCGTGGATGGTTATCGTCTCAAATGGGGTGCTAACTTCGATACTGCTGTTTTCACAACAATGATGACTTCGACAAACGTTGGGTATTTAGATCCTAGCGTGAATCGAAATGTTATTGAAACTCAACCAGTCACAGGAAAAGTTCGCATTGTTTTCAATCCTGCAACATACAGCATTCCAGATGCTAAGTCATTTTGGCTTAAATTTGTTCCGGTGGTTGGAGCAGTAGAAGGTACAGCGGGCGCTCCAACTCTAGTTTTACCTGATGCAGCACATCATGGCACGGGTATTGTGACTATCAAAGGTTCAGCTCCTTTAGCAGCTCCTTTACAACTTGATTTACCCAGTATGGAAGATTTTCGGATAGTTAATGAAGATGGTAGTAACAATCTTCTCGTAGGGGCTATAGATGGTGACCCTATGCTGACAGTCCTGCCTAAAGTAGGGGTACAGAGCATAAACCTTCGTGGGGCGCAGAGTTCTCTTTATGTGCAAGGAGTTGGGGGTGCTGTATCGTTTTCAGCTACCTTTACTCTTGCTTTCCCACGGTAAACCTCAGGAGATGCTAAACTTGTGTATCTTATCAATCAGCTATCCCTTCAGATTGCGCAACAGCTATTCATCGCTGTTAGCCGCTATCGGGTAGGTCAAAATCTTGTTGGACCACGGGATGGAATTAATGTCTCCTACCACACTCCTGGCCTAGAGAAGTTTACTCACAACTTACCTTTTTTAGACATTTCAGTTTATTTTAATGGTAGCCGCTTGGCTCTCATTGATGATTACTTAGTCTCTGAATCGGGAGGTGTAGGAACTGGGTACGATACGATTATCTTGTTAGTGCCCCCGCCAGTATTTAACGATCATCTTTTTGCTGATTACATTTTGAGAGTGCCCTAAAAATGGCAACCACACTCAAACGTTATAATAGCATCCGAAGAACGGACGATACAGATGATCAACAAGATTCGGCGGCTATTCTAAATGCTCTTATCTCTTCTGGCACGCAAGAAGAGCTTCAAGTATTTTTTCTAAGCCGCATTCGGCAAATCATTTTTGGGGAGACAAGTTCAGAGCACTGGTATGATGATTTCTTAGGTTCTGGAATTTTATCTCTCAAGGATCTGTCTGCGTCTAGTAGTGCCGTTTCAGTTAGGGTTGGAGTTTCATTAGTAGGCCCTAAAGATGGTGCTAATCGAGTTTTTCGTACTACCCCAGATCATTTTAAACATGATCTTACAGTCTCAGGCAGGACTATAGAATTGTGGCACAATGGTCGTAGACTTACTCAAACCAGTGTGCTGAATCCAGGTGCAGGGGATTACTGGGTGGAGGAATCAGGGGGTGTAGGTACGGGTTATGATACAATAAACCTTTTGACGTTTGCGCCAATTAACAGATCAAGTTTGTTAGCTAACTATCAGCGAGTTTAAAAATCATGATTAGAGCTTTCAGATATCCTCTTCGATTAAATCAGCAAGAAGAAGCTGGCTTAGATGAAATCCGTCTAAATTGTCAAAGACTCTATAATGCAGCCCTTGAGCAGAGACGGGAGGCCTACCGAAAGCAAAAGAAGACCGTTTCAAGGTATGATCAGCACAAAGATTTAACGGAGCTTCGTGAAGCTGATCTTGAAGGTTATGGATCTATCGCGGCTATTATTCTTAGATCTCCTCTCAACCGATTAGACAAGGCCTATAAGGCTTTTTTTAGACGAATTAAACAGGGCCAAAAGCCAGGATTCCCTCGATTCAAGGGCAAAGATCGTTACGATTCATTCAGCTTTCCGAGTCCCATAATAAAGGGAAATCTCCTTACAATTACAAAATTTGGCCAAGTCAGACTTCATCTTTATCGGCCGCTCAAAGGAACCCCTCTAGAAGCCCACGTTCGAAAAACCTGTAAGGGTTGGGAAGCCTCTATCGTTTGTGACTTGAGTGTGGCTCTTCCCAAAGTTGAGATCAAGACTGCCATCGGTATAGACGTAGGCCTCACTCATTTTGCTGTCCATTCCAATGGGTCTGAGGTTAAGAATCCAAGATTCTTCCAAAAATCAGAAGCTCTTATAGCCTATAGGCAGCAGAAGCTGGTTCATAAGAAAAACAAGAGATCCAATTCTCGTAAGAGAGCTAAGCTTTTGGTCAGTAAGGCTTATCAACATACCCATAACCAACGCCTAGATTTTGCTAGAAAGTTAGCTAAGGAGGTAGTCTCTAAATATGACCTAGTAGCTATTGAGGATTTGGACATCAAAGGGATGGCTAAGTCTAATAAAGCTAAACCCAAATCCATACATGATGCTGCTTGGGCCATATATGCTGCTTGCCTGAATTTCAAAGCGGAAGAGGCTGGGAAGACGGTCGTTGCGGTTGATCCAAGGGGCACTACGCAGGATTGTTCGCGGTGTGGGACTAAGGTTCCTAAGACCTTAAGAGATCGTTGGCACCTCTGTCCTAATTGTGGTCTTTCAATAGGGAGAGATCACAATTCAGCAAGAGAAATTTTAGTCCGTGGCTTACGGATGGCATCACAACAAGGAATGAAGATTCCTTGTTTGGCCGAAGTTATAAAGGAGACTTTATAACATGGCCCCTCAATATTCACGCTACAACGCTCTTGATCAAATCTTGGACATTCAAGGTTCTTTTGAGCAAAGCGCAACTCGGACTCTAACAGATGAAACTGGAGGTTTAGGTGAGCCACTCGTTGGACAGTTAGGGTCGGCTGCATCAGTTACAACGGCAGTTGGAGGGTCATCAACCATTGCTGGGTTGACCGGTATGACAGCTAACTCCGTGGGGAATTTTCTTTCAATGTCCGGGGCAACTTTACCCGGAAATAATGGCACCTTTTTAATCATTTCTTACATTTCAGCTTCAAGCATTATTATTTCTAACTCTGGTGGTTCAGCTCCTGATCCTAATAATGGGTTCATTTCTTGGGTTGAACGGCGGGCGTATTGTTTGAATGATGACCTGGATTTTGAGCGAACTGATCGGCAGGCAATTAAGGGGGCGTCTTATGATGCAGCCATTCCGTTGTATCAACGTCCAACGGCGATTGGTACGAACGTTCCGGCTAATCTAACTAACATTGCCAGCAAAACTACCGATGCTCGGGGTTTCATTATTAATCGAAAGTTTTCGGCTGCAACAGTAGCCGCGACCAACACTTACATTACGATCACAAGTGCAGGGAACTTAAAACATTCAGATTCTGTAGACAAAACCGGAGTTCCGGTTTTTGATGCTGCTCCTTACACAGGTGATTATCCTTCATGTTACGTTGAAATTTTAGATCCCTCTGATGGTACACAATTTGAAGTTCAAGCTGGTCTTCATGCTGGTGAGAAAATTTATGGTATTACGAGAGGGGGCGTTTCGGCTTCTCCAAATAGTGTTCAAGTGGTTTTCTATTCGGTGCCTTATGGAGGAGATATTTCCGCGTCGTCTACCGCATATACATGGGAGGCAGCTCTCCCAACAAGCATTGATTTGTTCTACGGTTATTTTCAGCGTTTAGATCAACTTTCGGATAATGCTTTTCGTACTGTCCTATCTTTAGGAATTGAAGAAACTGGTGACCTTCGTCAGGATATCGACGATATTCAAGTTACCATTGGGATGAACGATGGGGATAAAAGTCTTGCTGGAAAGCTTACAAACACCGGTAATTATTATCCTTTTGTAAATCTTCCAGACGTAACTCCCTCAGTTGTTGAGGCTTTAAATACACTCAACGCGCAAATCGGGAACAGAGATTACACGGGGTCGGTATTAACTGATGGTCAGACTATCACGGCATCACTTCAGGCTCTTTCAAACGCTATCGTAGCTTCTTCGGTTGTTCGAACCATTGAACGTCTCTCTGTCGATGTGAACGCTAACGTACCTCACACCCTTCCCGGAGGCATTACCTATACGTTGGATGGAACGGGTAATGGTCAAAATTTGTGGGTATTTTGGCGGGGTTTATTGAGGGACCCTGGCACCGTTGTTAATGGAGATGATTACCAGGAAACGAGCACAACTCAGATTACCCCCTACAGTAAGATCAAAGCTAAAGATCACATCAACTATTTTATTTTACAGTAATTGGGAGTTGAATACGATGATTTAGGATAAAACTTAGCAAAGGAAAAAAGTTATGAGCGGAGTTGAAATACTTAAAACCGATCTAACTATTAAACAGGTGAACCCTCCGCAAGACTACTGGTGTAAATCTGGTCATGTGGCATCTGCAACCTTCCTTCAGAAAGAATCAAATAAGCAGGTTTCAACTCGTTTTTTTCAAGTGATAAGCAAAAAAAGACCAGCTGTAGACGGAATATATTGTGAACCATGCCTCATAATTGCAAATGACATGGCGAACAGTAAAAAGCAGATAAAACAAGAACCAGATGGGAATAAAAAATGGATGAGAGCAACGTAAAAGCGCAACAAGATTTACTTAGGTTGCGCCAACGACTCTTAGAATTTCAAAAAATCGGGTATATGACTCCCGAATCTTTTGGAACCTATGAGCAGACCTTGCTGCAAATTTGGCAAGAGGCGGAACAACGAAGGCAAACTTGCTTGTCTCAAGCTAACACTTTGAGAATGCAAGCGGCGGCAGCGGAAGCTCAGGCTCATGCTTTTTCGGCTATGAGCAGCGTGATGTTCGCGGTTATTAACGGTTTCATAGAAATTGAAGAAAAGCGTATTCGAGAGGAAGCCGAACGAGAGGCTGAACGAGAAGAAGCTGAACGGGAAGAGACTGAACGGAAGCGTATTCAAGAAGAGGCTGAATGGCGCGGGGCTAAACAAAGGGTTGAAAAAGTAAAGACTAAGCCGCGAAAAAGGGAAAAGGCTTAAAATTCTTATTGGTTTGGTAAATAGTGAGCACGCTTTTCTTTTATTATACCGCTTTCACAAAAGGGTTTAACACCTAGAGAGGTATTCATGTTAAGGTTAATCCACAATCAGACTGTCCAAGGCCCCATTCTCGTAGACGATATTGATGATGGGCTTCCTAATAAATCATATCACCGCCTTGGTTCTACGGCGGATCCTAAGGCTTACGTTCGTGATGGCATTATTGGAAAGCCCAAGCAGCCTTGTTACGTTCCGCGTACTAGGGCGGCTGAGGGGTTTCCTTTAATCGCTGGTTACATAGATCTTAACAAGACCCAACGGGTAACCTTATCAGAGGGGAAGGGGAAGATCTACGGGCTTCAGCATAATCCGGCGGCGGCTCCGCTCATTACTGTGACGCCCATTACGGCCTCTCTTCTTACAGCCCCAACTTTATCGGTGGCTGATCTTGGTGCTCCCGGCGTAGGTGACCTGACGTTGACTATAGGCACTTCGGGGACATTTTTATCGGTTTTGCCGGACATTACTACCGTAATCATTACGGGTACGGGTGCTGTCACTGTGACTTCGGTTCAAATCTTAGCAACCCCAGGTGGCGTGGTAGCTGCGGGCTCCATCGTAGTTCCGGCTGCTTTGATTCCGGGCGTGGCATTGGCCACCAGTTTTGCCCAGGTGCTTGCCAACGAGCAGCTTACAGCGGTCGTAGTTCTATCGTAATAGGAAAGTTTTGGTGTGCAATATAAATACATTCCATGGATCTTGGAGCAAGAGGGCTCTACGTTTCAAGCTGTTCATCAGCGTTGGCGTCCAACGGATCTTTTCCTCTTGCGGCAAGTCCAGCTCATTCTCAAAGACATCCGATCACGGTATGGAAATCTTGAGTTGGCTCGGGATGAATTTAAATTGCTCGAAAATGCATCGAAGTATTTTAAGTATATGCAGCGTATGCGGATTTGGGTCAGAGAAGCGGGTTTTGCTTGGAAAGCGGACCAACTTAGATTTCTCAAATCCATTTCAGGGTTCTATTCTGATTACGGAGCGGTCCTTCGGTTGTTGAAAACGGACCAGGTACGCGGAAAATTTACAAATAACGAAACAACAGGAGTCTAGATATGCGCGTTGGAGTTATTCGTGGTGACATGCCGGGTCCAGTCTCAATCATGGATCTCGAAACTATTAGTCAATATGATCCGCCAACCGAGCCAAGAGGGCAAGAGCGGCGGTTTGGACGCCCAGACCCAACGAATGTTGGGAACGCTTTAGCTGTGATTCCAGCAGGCATCATAGGTACTGTGAACGTTTCAACAGGTGCTACGATTGCTGCTGGTACGCACACCCTCATGGCCAGGATTAGTCCTGCCCCAACAGCTTTTACCACAGTTACGGTAGCTAACGGTGTTTATGCCTCCGGGGCTGCACTTGTAGTCGCGATCAACGCGGCTATCGTTACAGCGGGGCTTAATGCAAGCGTTCGTTTGAGTAATGCGGGAACGCACTTGGTTCTCCAAAGCGGAGTTCCGGGGGTGGATAGCTATATTGAGGTAGACGTTGTTGCCAACTCTACTATTAATACTCCTGTAGGCTTCAATGTGTTGGGTGATGACTTCACGGTCCCGGATGTGGCAACGGTTATCACTGCTCTCAATCCGGTGCTTGGAGCGTTAGATGTTTCTACAGCTACGCTTGTGACAAATGTAGGTGTAGGTGCAACTAGCACTCAGCTTAATGGATTAGCGGATACGATTGCTCCCCGTTTTGTGGATACGGACGTGGCAATCAAGAGTTTCCAAGTAGGTATGCTCCATGGTTTCCTTGGGGCTACTTACAATCCCGATCCGAACCGTAATCCGGCACTTGCCAATGGGCCTGCAATCTCAGTGGTTCAAGATGATGGGGTTACGCCTTTTGTAGCTCCTTTGACTGTGATTACGGGTGCGGTTCACAATGTTCCGAACGGTGGGGATATCACCATTACGGGAACCAATTTGGGGAGTGCGGGAACGGTTAATTCTGAGGTAGAAGCCACAGTAGTTAGGGTGACCTCCGCAGATGGTTCTCGTTATGTGAAGCTCTATCAGGCGATCATTGAGAGCACTCTTACGGGCGGCACACAGGGCAAAGTCGCGGCTACTCAAATTGTAATTCCGGCCTCCTTATTGAACACCCTTGGCGTTGTGGGCTCTAAGGTGATCGTTCAGTACACAAGTTTAGCTTCGGGTGTTGTGCTAAGTGATCCTCATGGTTTGACCCCGAATGTGGGATTCACTGTTACCTGATAACTAGGTTGAAACTAAAATGTAAATGTAAATAAAATCCAAATGTATATCTGTATCCCGGATTAAATGAAATTAGCGTTTAACAGCGCTCAGATGAGGATTTAAATATGTCGAATAAAATTCAGTCTAGTCCCGGAGAGTTCCGGACACCAGACCTCTATTTTGCCGCTTATTTGCAAACCGCTGGTGTGGAGATGAAACGGACGGATCGGGAAAGAGATCGAATATATTTCGTGTTTGATACTGCCATTGCTGATGTAGATGGACTAAAGACTGCATGGTTTAACAACACGGGAAAAGTGGCAGCACAACCCTATGCCTACGCTTTAAAGAGCTTGAAAAGTATATGCCACATGACTTGATAAGAGGGGGAAAGATTTGTGTCTAATCTTCCTAAGGGAGGGAATGAATAATCTTTAGATATTTCTTTAAAGTGTATTCCTAATTTTACGGCCGGGTTTTTTAGTCGGCCAAAGATCAAATCAGATTTTTGAACCTCTAAGAATAAGGAAAAAATCATGGCTGCCAAAAAAGAAACTCTAGCCAATCTAATTCTCAGTGCTGTGCTTAGAAATATTGCGTACGTCTCTGATGCGGTGGTTTACGTAGCTCTTTACACAACGGCTCCGACTGCGACCACGCAGGGGACTGAAGTGATAGGGTCTGATACATATGTTCGTCTGCCCGTGACCTTTGCTGCCCCTTCGGCTGGCTCAACAATGAACCACGCTGCGGCGGTTACGTTCGCAGCGGCTGGTGCCTCTTGGGGTAACGTCAAAGCTGCCGCAATCTGTTCAAGTGCCGTTATCGGAACAGATGACCAACTGTACTTCGGTCTCTTGGGAACGGCCAAGGACGTTGGCATAGGCGACGTTTTGAATTTCGCTATTGATGCGTTGGTCGTATCGGAATCGTAGGATCTCATGCTTTGTGTGCTAACCAAGAGAAATTAGTTGCTAAACAAGTTTCTCTTGGTTAGAGAACCAACTGCAAGGTAGTTGGAAAGGTAGAGAGCCTATGGGTATTGTACAGATTAATGCGTCTCTTGTAGCCTCCTCAGATGCTACGAGTAGTATTACTGCAACTTATGCTATAGCTAGTACTTTGCCGGGGGATTCTACGGTAGATCCCTGGGCAAGATACATTCCGGATGCTATTATTGAGGGGGCTTCAAGTATAATCTTGAATGCTACAGTAATTTATGCTTCTACATCTTCAATGATCGGAGATTCAGTTGTAACAGAGAGTCCAACTGCAACTTATGCAATTGTTACAACAATGGAAGGTGAGGCATCTGTTGTCCCCACAGGTAAGGTAGTTTATTCAGCCGTCTCTTCAATGCTCGGAGATTCAGTTGTAACAGAAAGTCCAACTGTAACCTATGCAGTAGTTACAACAATGGCCGGGGAGTCATCTATTGCTCCGACAGGTAAGGTAGTTTATTCAGCCAACACTGCAATGGTTGGTGGGTCTGTTGTTATAGCGGCAGCAAGTGAGTTTGATACTGACAATTTATCTTTCCCGGCTGAATCTGCTTTAGGGGCTTCAGCTAATCTTACTGCTGCTCTACATACATCCCTCTTGGCTGAATCTGCTTTAGGGGCTTCAGCTAACAGTAATTTTGCTGTAAGTACGGCTATCTTAGGTAACTCTTTCATGACATTTGTACCGGCAGGTGTTACCGTCACAAATGTCTCTCGTGGGCCGCAAATACCAGTTTCAGCTAGACCCTTAACTGTACCTACAATTCGAATTTCTCCGCCTGCTCCTTTTCGTCCTTCGTATTCTGTAGGTTCACCTTTACCCAACCGAAGACGGGAAGGGCTATAATCTATGACTATCATTAATATTACTACAAAAATTGAAGGTTCTTCTAGTGCTTCTATAAAACCTATTAGGATAATGGCTGTGACAGCTTCTTTGTCTGGAAAAGCCTCTGCTATGAATGAGAAGCGTGTACCTAAAGAGAAAACTAAGAGCTAATGGCGACTACTCGTGGAAGAATTGTTCAAGCGAACCAAGTGGTGTTGGATCAAGTGGATTTCTTCTTGTCAGATGGCTATACCAGAGTTACTGGACTTATCCCATCTTCGTTAGTCTCTCAAATTTTTTATAGTAACCTTCTTCAACCGTGGCCATTGATTTCCGGTATTGGGGTAACCGATGCTCAAGTGGTATCGGGCAATATTTATTTTAACGAAATAGCGGGACATCCAGGGTTTTATAATGTTAGGTTTAGACCTAATTCCTTGGGTTTCTGGCGCAATCTCTTGAGTTATCCTTCAGGTCAACAGATTTCCGCTCAAGATTTTGATGTGGTTCAAGGCGTCCCTGTCATGGAGTCGGGGATCCATGCTTCATTTATCAAACCACAAGGTGGGAACTGCGATTGTTAGGCAAGGATTTTAAATATGCCCAAGACCTATTATCTTTCTAACAACCTTTTAAACGTTGCACTTTGCAATACTCCATTTACGCCCCCGTCTACAATTTGGGTGGCTTTATATACAGTAGCGCCTGGAGTTGGAGGAGGTGGTACTGAAGTTACAGGTGGGGGGTACGGTCGGCAGACAGTAATTGTTACCACTCCTAATAATGGTCAAGTTTCAAATGTATCAGATGTTTTATTTCCTGTGGCTTCTGCAACTTGGAACACTATTGTAGCCTTTTCCCTCATGGATACTAGTTCGGGGGGAAATGTACTGTATTTTGGTAACTTGAGCACTCCACGATTGGTATTAGCTTCAGATCAAGTGAAATTCGCTTCTGGGCAACTTATAGTTCAAGAATCTTAATGTTATGAAGGCTGTAAGTAAAGAAGTTAAACTGAGTCGTGATTTAGTCCCTTCGGAATTGTTGGCTGAGTTAGTAGACAGCATAGCTTCGGTCAAGGGGCAATTAAGTAGCTTAGATACTTTCGAACATTGGCTTCGATCTATGAAAGATGTCTGTATTCCCCCAAAAGATATACAGAACTGGATAGAAGAGCATAGAAAAAATATTCTTAAAGTGAAAAAACTCCTTGTTGATGGCGCTAGAGAAATAGTGCAAAAGACTGCGAACGAGACGGTAGATCCGGTCAAAACTTTCGAACGGGTTCTTCTTACTGAACGTGTAGCTTCACGTTTTCTTCAAAAGTAGACAATAAGAGAGAACTCATGTGTCTCTTTATGATCTCAATGGAACAGCAACTGGATCAGCAACCATACACGGGTCGTTAGCTGTTTTTACGTGTCTTTCAGGGGCGGCTACAGGGGGAAGTTCGGCCGGTTCTTCAGCTAGCTTGAAGCACGAGATTGTAGAGTCTCTAGTTGGCTCTGCAAGCGTTTCTGCAAGCACTCAAGCGGTATTTAATATGTCCGGCTTCTTACTTGGTGCCGGTGCTTTGATTGATGCTCGTTTGATGGGAATCGCCGGAATTGCGGTAGGTAGCGGCAATATAACAGGGGATCTGCGACGTAGTATTGGCCTTTCGGGATATACTTGGGGTTCTAGTAACTTAGCCCTTTCAATACCTGAGCCTATTTTTGGTGTTGCAGTTGTTGCGGCTTACATGGAAGTTATTCATGTTCCGCTACCTATTTGTGAAGTCCCAACGGTTTCAACAGCTTTTCGTTGGAGCCATGTATTTACACGGGGGGATTTAGAATTTTCCGTTGTAGACCGTTTTGGGAATCCTTTTGGCCCTGTGAATATAAGCTACACTTTGTACCAAATGCAGAGAGGTTGTACTCTAAAACAAATAGGTCCCTCCGGGCGCATTCCGGCTTCCTCAGGAGTGGGATGCTATTATGTCACGGGGACTGCTGGGGAATGTGGTCAGCCCGGTCTTTGGGCTGTTAGGTGGAAATACCAAAGAACTTTTAGTAATCCTATAGTGGAAAAAGATTGCTACTTTCGAGTAGAGGATTCGATAACATGCCCCGCTCCTGGTGACACTTTACCTCGAGCTTGTAAGTACGGATGGGATGAGTGCTAATGGATCATTACGCAGGAAATATAGACGAGCCTCAAAAATGTTCGTATTGTAAAAATCCTGCTACTAAAGGCTATATATGGGCGGATGGCCGGGCTTATATTCCTGTCTGTGAAGATCATAGAAATAAAGTCAAGAAACAAATTGAGAAGATTAATGATGATGAGGTCATGGCGGTTAGGGATATCCCTCAAGAAAAACCCAAATCTGCTAATTTGGAGATACCTATGAATCCTAGAACAGCATTTGAACAAGCGTTAGAGAAACAAGGGGTTACCGAACTAAAGGAAATCAAGATAAATTGGGATGATCCTAGAAGTATTACGAAAGCTGAGCGTGAAAAACTTCGTTTAGAGAATGCTGGTTATAGCCTTGTGCAAACCGAAGGCGGCTTTACTACTACAACTTTAATCTATAAACGAAAAGGACAAGCCCTTAAGCAAGCAATGGAGTTCCCAACCGAAGAAGCCAAAGCCGAGTATCTTAAAGAGCATCCGGGAGCGGACAAAGCTAAGCATACAGTGAAGAAGACTGAAGAACCTTCTAAAGGTAAAGAGAAACCTTCTGGGGATGAAGAAAAAAGGAAAAGAGAAGAAGAGGAATTTGGGCCAGAGAATTTCACACCGGCAGAACATCATAAAGATACCGGTCGTAAACTTCGGGAATGGCAGAGTCCTGATTCCCCAACTTTGACGGAAGTTGGTGCTAGTTTTGCAAATGGAAAGCCTGTGCCTCGTGAGAAGTTGTTAGGGGCGGCACGTGAGCTTAAAGCGCTGAAAGATGACCCAGTTGCTGATGAGCATGATAAAAAAGATTTAGATAGGCTGGCCAAGTACCTGACCGATTTATATGAGCAGGATGAACCTAAGGCTAAAAAGCGTAAGAAGAGTGCAAGTATTCGCATGGCTTTTGAACATGCTCTTCTTATAGAGCGGGTTGCGATGGAATTCCCCTCTGAGGAAGCTAAAGCTGACTATCTGAAAGCACATCCAGGAGCGGATAAGTCTAAACATACAGTCAAGAAAGAAAAAGGATCCTCAACTGAAGCAAAAGATGACTTTTCGGATCTTCCAAAAGATTTGACTAAATTAACGAAGACGCAAACTGAAAAGGTCATTAGTCACATGGTTAAGTGGCCCTTGAAAAAACTTCGTAAGCATCAAGATCTTGTTAATAAACAAATTGAGAAAGCTCACGGAGATAAGAACGATAAAGCTTTATCTAACTTGCGCGTTCAACAAAAACATCTAGATGCTGCCGTGAATAAGAAAGAGTTTGGAGATTGATCTATGAACCCTCGTAAGGCATTTGAGCAAGCCCTTGTAAAACAAGCGGCTGATAATAAAGACTGGACCATGGCTCGTAGAATGAGCGGACTCTATGATGAGTTCAAGCAACAGGTTGAAAAAGAACTCGTAGAGATGGAGCCACAAGGTAGGCATAAAGCCAAACTTTTTTGGATTGATAAAGGACGCGGGTTTATGTGGCTGAAAGCAGATTTTATAGCTGCCGACAAATCTAGAAAGACGGTCACATTCTTACCTGAAACGCCAGCCCAGGCCGCAGGCGATATACTTTACAAATATGGACAATACTGATTTGTGAAATACCTATGAACCCACGTAAAGCATTTGAACAAGCTCTAGCCAAGACCGCTATGTTAGCCGACATCCCCATAGATCTGCATAAAGTTAGGTCAGAGGATCTTGATAGAGAAATCTTACGGTTGAGCATAATTGCTGAGCTTGATGCTGTGAGCCTTTATGAACAAATGGCTTCGGGCACTCAGAATAAGCGAGTAAGAGAAGTTCTACTTGATGTTGCTAAAGAAGAGAAGACGCATGTTGGGGAGTTCCAAGCCCTTCTACTTGAACTTGATCCAGAGCATGGAGCAGAGTTAGAGGCGGGAAAGAAGGAAGTTATGAACCCCCGTACGGCTTTCGAACAGGTCTTAGCAAGATATGACATGGACAAGTTGCACGAGCGCATTGCTAAACGTTTAGGTTGGACAAAGAGGGAAACTGAATCCGTTTCACTACAAGCGCTTCGTGATCTTGTACATCCCGTGGATGCTAAGCTCGCTCACGAAATTACGCAGGCAATTAGGGAGGGTTATTGATGAATTCCCGTATCGCATTTGAACAAGCCCTTGCTAAGCAAGAACGTAAAGCTTTCAATCCCCGTACGGCTTTTGAACAAGCTCTAAAAATGGCTGGTCAAGAAGTTTTGGCAATGCCAGATCCAGTATCAACTTTGCAGGGCATCGATCAAAATTTAGCGTCTACACGTCAATCTATTGGATTAACTGAGATGTACATACGTTTATTAGATAGGTCAGGGGCCGGTATTACCCTTTCAGGAGGAAGCACAAATATACTAAGACTCATGGAGCAAGCTGATAAAGCTGTCTCTTTGGCTCAAAGAGTTATGAAGGATATAGTCTAGTAAAAAATGAGCACAACTTATTACAGAGGGCAGCAACTAGGGCGTAATGACCTGAACATCTTTTTGGTCAACGCGGTCAATACCCCCGTCAATGCTGCCGAGATTTCTTACGCCCTGTATGACTTCACAACGGGTCAAGAAGTCTTGGTTGGGGTTCCTATAAGGACACCGGCTAACCCCTCTGTAGGGGAATATTTTGCCTCTATCATTGCACCCCTAGACGCTAACTTGGGAGATTATCGTATTCGGTGGACTTTCCGGGAAATCATTGGGGGTTCGGTTCAACAAGTAGTCCAAGAGTTTTCAATTATAGATAAAGCCGGACTCTCTACCAATAGTGCCAGTATGATCACCGGCAGCGCCATCAATGCCACCGTGGGCGAGCTTGATTTGATGGGACGATTGAGAATTTTATGTCGGGACAATAATCCGGACAGAAATTATCATTTCAGGCCACCAACTCATGAAGAGACAATTCAGCAATTTAGCCGGGTTTTTGGGTACATTTGGGAAGATATTGAGATGCAAGAGTACCTTTTGAGGTCACTTGATATGATCTCTGCATCCCCGCCCCGGACGCCTTTTTCCAGCATAGACCAGATGGTCGCATTTCGCCCCGAGTGGAGAACTTTGCTCCTCACCGGTGCGATGATGCACGCCTTACAGGCGTTGAGAATTAATTGGATTGCGGACGAATTTAATTATTCGATAGGTGGCGTTTCGTTGGACTTGGATAAGTCGAGTAAATACGAGGGGGCCTATCAGGCGGCCTCTGAGCAGTTCGAAAAACAACTGACTCAAGCCAAACTGACGATCAATGTAGTCAAAGGCTTACAGCAGCCCCGCTTCGGAATGGGCATAAGGTCGAGTTTCGGCCCATTTTTGGGAAAAGGAATTTTAAGTCCCAGAAAATTCATGTGAGGGGGATGCCGGTGGTTTTTTGTATATACTTGACATTGTTTCCTTTTAAGTTATACTGGCAGTATGCCAGTTACCTGCCCCTACTGTCAAACTCATTTTCCAAATTCTGATAGCATCAACGCTCGGCACAAGGCGGTGTGTTCGGGTTGGCAAGCTCAATTAGGGGATACCGCGCCTAGGGTTTGTCTTTGCGGGCATGAAGCTACCTCGCTTACGCAGATGAAGCGTCATCGCTCTGTTTGTGAGGTATGGAAGTCTCGCCATCGTGGCACGGTTCAAATGGCTCGTATGGCTGAGACCCTTCAAGCCAAGCATGGAGAAGGTATTACACACCCCCGTCTTATAGAAGAAGCCGAAGAGCGCCGTAAAGCTACGATCAAAGAGCGTTATGGAGCCGAGAATGTCTTCTCAAAGGAGTCAATAATTTTTGAAAAGGTGCAAGAATCTTTGGTAGGTAAGCGGACTATCTTTTACGGGAAAGACAACACCTTTTCAAAACCAGAGACTCAGGAAAAGATACGACGGACAAATCTTGCTAAATATGGTGTTGAAAATCCTAATCAATCTCCTGAGATTAGGGCAAAAACCCAATCTACCAACTTGCAGAGGTACGGTAGCGAAGAAATTTTAGCTGCACCGGTTATTAGACAAAAGATTGCAGAGACGAACCAAGAAAAATATGGTGGCCCTGCTCCCTCTTGTTCGGAAGAAGTAGTTGAGAAAGCCCGTCAAACTAACCTTGAACGCTGGGGGGTTGAATGGACAAATCAAGATCCTGATGTCCGGCGGCGTCAACTTGAAACCACGTTTGAACACTACGGAACGTATTACTTTGCTTCTGAGCAAGGTAAGTCTGAGATCAGGGCAGTTCTTATAGAGAAATATGGGGTAGATCATCCGGCTAAGATTGATGGGTTTTGGGAAAAAACTGTTGCTACTTTTATTCGTAAATATGGTGCAACACATCCTTTACTTTTGGCTGAGTTCTTAGAAAAACGAGAACATACTTGCCTTGAGAGATATGGGGTTGAACATCCTTTACAGAGCCCAGAGATATATGCCAAGCTCGTTGAAACTGTCAAGGCTAACTATGGCGTTGAATATGTGCTTCAAGCCGAGTCTGTTAAAGAGAAGGTACGTCAAACAACTTTAGATAGGTATGGCGTCCCTTACGCTATTCAAGCCGAGTCTGTTAAAGAGAAGGTACGTCAAACAACTTTAGATAGGTATGGCGT